>Ga0185299_10000191_pt1 | contig 189057 bp, 155 predicted proteins | sample PaiPotPPA55metaG_FD_128002 | JGI IMG/M metagenome (GOLD analysis project Ga0185299, IMG submission 128002) | Iron sulfur acid spring bacterial and archeal communities from Banff, Canada, to study Microbial Dark Matter (Phase II) - Paint Pots PPA... ...
AAATCCAGGGAGGAACAGGCGATGAGGATCGGCATACTAACAGGCGGTGGCGATTGCCCCGGACTGAACGCAGTTATTCGGGCGGCCGTTCGCAAGGGCACTTTCCACTATGACGACCAGTTCGTTGGCTTTCTCGAGGGCTGGCGCGGGCTGATGGAAAACAAGAGTATGCCGCTTGATCTGCAGGCCGTCGCAGGCATTTTGCCGCGCGGTGGAACGATCCTGCGCACCTCGCGCACAAATCCCGCGAAGAAGCCGGATGGACTCGATACCTGCATTGGCACTTTGAAGAAAAACAACGTGGACGCCCTGATCGCTATTGGCGGCGATGACACGCTTTCCGTTGCCACCAAACTTTTTGATAAAGGCGTTCGAGTCGTCGGAGTTCCCAAAACCATTGACAACGATCTCGCAGGCACAGATTTTACATTTGGTTTCGATACCGCGGTGAATGTGGTAACCGAAGCCATCGATCGGGTTCACACTACGGCCGAGGCCCACAATCGTGTGATGGTGGTTGAGGTCATGGGACGCGATGCCGGCTGGATTGCTATCTACAGCGGGATAGCGGGCGGGGCAGATGTAATTCTAATCCCCGAGCAGCCTTTCGATGTCGACACGGTCGCGGCGAAGATTCGCCGTCGCCACGAACGGGGGCGGTATTTCAGCATTGTGGTTGTCGCAGAGGGAGCGAAGTTCGCTGCCGGCAAGCATGGACCAGTGATACAGGGCGGCGAAAAAGACGAGTTCGGGCATGCGCGGCTTGGGGGAATAGCGAACACGCTTGCCCAGGAACTCGAACGGCGCACTGGATTTGAGACACGGACGGTGGTGCTCGGGCACATCCAGCGCGGGGGTTCGCCGACGGCATTCGACCGAGTGCTGGCAACGCGCTATGGATTGGGCGCAATTGACATGGTTCACCGCGGAGAATTCGGAAGAATGGCCTCCCTGCGGGCGAATAAGATCACTTCCATCCCCTTGGCCGAAGCTACTGCAACAAATCGCACCGTGGACCAGGAGATGATGAATGCAGCATTCGGCATCCTGGAAGACGAAGAAAAGGAAGCGGTCGTCGGATAGCGCAACTCGCAAATCTATTATCGGATTTACTGTCCCAAAATTAGTGGCAGGCCGTTTTTGCTGTTCCCTATAACCACCACTTTAGTGTTGGCGCTTTTGGCCAATATTTCCGTGGCTTCAATTCCCTTCCACTGCAGCAGCTGTGGACTAATCCCCTGGGCGACGATCTGCTGAAAATCGCGAACGCCTTGGGCTTCGATTCGTTTGCGCTGTGCTTCCTGCGTCTCTTTCTGAAGGCGGAAGTTCATGGCCAGCGCCTCCTGCTCGGCTTGCTGCTTGGCTTCGATAGAGGCTTTGAGGGTGGCGGGAAGTTGAATATCGCGCAGAAGAACATTTTCAACGGTGATGCCGCGCTGGTTCAGTTGAATAGTGAGCTGATCCAGAATCTGTTTAGCGACCATCTCGCGTTCGCCCGTATATAGAGCGTTGGCCGTGTGTGAAGCTGTCGCCTCGCGAATGGCGGCCCGCAGCATCGGTTCGACCAGTTTATCTTCGTAATCCGCACCCGTCTTCTGAAACACGTCCGAGGCACGGTCGGGGTTGAGATGGTAAATGAGCGAAGTATCAAGGCTCATCATTAAACCTTCACTCGACGGAACGCTCGCCGATTCCTTCACGCTCTGGGTTTGAATGGATAGTTCATTGTTAGTTTTCAGCGGATTAATTACGTGCATACCCTCGGCCAAAGTTTCGCCCGTGACCCTGCCGAAGAGTGTAAGGACCCCGACGTGGCCGGTACCCACACGCGTTATGGAATTGAACAATACGATTACAAGCCCCAGCCCAAGAATGCCCAGCGCGATCAACCGCACCATCATGCCCCCGTTCGCGTCGAGCACACGGCCTCGCTGACTATCGAGAATTGTCATGTAATTCCTCCCGAGAAAGATTTTAGGAGTTGCGAATTGGAGAGGTAAGTGACTTGCGTGAGCCTGAGACCCACCGTCCGACGCAGTGCGCTGATCACTCTCTAGATACCTCACCATTCAATTCGTGAAGCGCTGGCCTATTCGCAGCTACGCTGAATGTTAGACATGGGCCTGAACTCCTTCGATTTCGCGATCATCGGCATCTACCTGGTCGGCATCACCCTGTTCGGCATGCGCTTCCGCAAACGCCATCGCACACTTCGCGATTACTTCCTCGCCGGGCGCGACATCCCCTGGTGGGCCATCACTCTTTCCATTGTCGCCGCTGAAACCAGCACGCTGACGGTCATCAGTATGCCCGGCCTTGCTTACAGCACCGACATGACTTTCTTGCAAGTGGCCATGGGATACATCTGCGGCCGCTTCATCATCAGCTTTTTACTTCTGCCGCATTATTTTCGCGGGGAATTGTTCACGGCTTACGAGCTGATCGAAAGGCGCTTCGGGAAGCGCCTGCGAACGGTGACTTCGGGATTGTTCCTGCTGACGAGGGCGGCGGCTGAAGGAGTACGAGTTTATGCGGTTTCGATTGTGGTCTCAATCGCGCTGGGAACAGGCGAAGTCGCTTCGGTGGCGATCATTACCGCTCTGACCTTGATTTACACGTTCGAAGGCGGACTGGCGGCGGTAATTTGGACAGACGTAGTCCAAACGGTAATCTACGTCGGCGGAACTATAGTCGGCGTGGGCGTGATCCTGCATCTAGTCCCCGGAGGCTGGTCGCACATTCATCAGATCGCGGCCGCGAGCGGAAAGCTCCGAGTTTTCGATTTCACTCCGACCTTCTGGAAGCCGTACACTTTCTGGGCAGGATTAATCGGCGGAACTTGCTTTACTATCGCGAGCCACGGAACAGATCAACTGATCGTACAGCGTTTGCTGGCTGCGAGGAACCAGCGCCAGTCGGCATTGGCCTTGGTCCTAAGCGGCATCACGATTTTCTTTCTGTTCGCTTTATTCCTGCTGCTTGGCCTGATGCTTTTCGCGTATTACCTGCTGCCAACTTCGCACTTTGGCACAGGCGACAGAATCTATCCGACGTTCATCGTGACCAGAATGCCCCATGGAATTTCCGGGTTGCTGATCGCAGCCATTCTCGCTGCAGCAATGTCGAATTTGAGCGCCGCGCTGAGCGCACTCTCTTCTAGTTCGATCCTGGACCTCTATTTACGCTTCCGGCCGCAAATTGACGAACGCCGTCGAATGACACTCTCGCGTCTGACAACAGTCGTTTGGGCGGCAGTGCTACTCGTAATAGCTGTGCTGTTGTGCCTGCATCCGGCAGGCCGCGTAATCGAATTGGGGCTGCAGATTGCTTCAGTTTCTTACGGCGCGTTGTTGGGAGTGTTCCTGCTGGGCGTGCTCACCCGCCACGCGACTCAGAACGGCGCGATTCCCGGCATGCTCTGCGGATTTGCGACCGAAATCTATCTTTGGCAATTCACGAGAGTGCCGTGGACGTGGTGGGTGGCAATCGGGAGCGTGGTCACGTTCATAGTGGGATATGCCGCGAGTGGTCTGTCACGAGCGCGGGACTAAGTGCCTACTTGCTCCGTGGCGCCGCGTTGCTTGCGCAATTCGGCGTGAAACTCATCCGGCGGGAGTTCTGCGCCAATGTGAAACAGAGAGAGCAATGGATCGTTCTGGTCGTCTCTTTCCGCAGCTGAGAATGCTCTCGGGCTGTTGTCGATGCTGTCTGGCCGGACTTCGATCTCCGGAACTGCCCCTTCGCTGTTCATCAGCGTATAAATAAAATCTTCCACTTTCTTCTTTTCCTCATCTGTCTGACGAGTAAATTGCACCCCCATTCCCGCTCCGGGATGCATTACTCGAACCATGCCTTCGACTGGCAATTCCAGCTCTCGCACTTTCATCACGATTTGCAATCGCGTGCGTACCGGAAAGGGAGATTCGGTGTCGAGGTAACAGGCATTCAGGCTCAGATCCGTCAGTCTGCAGGTTACCGGCGGATCGTCGGCGTCTCCTCCCTGCAATTGCCGGAAGATCCACGATTTAAGCCGCGAGCTCTGATCTTCCGGAAGATCACGAAACCGAATACCCTGCAGGTCCTTCCCGTCCCAGGCCACTTCTCCATGGCAATCAATCTCGTTCGAGCTTCCCGGCAAAGCGAAACGCACCCGAAACGAAGGCGGCAGTTTTGACTTGCCCTTTATTGCAATGCCGTTTTCACTCAGGTCGGCAGTCAGCACTTCGACCGTTCGAGATGGATTCTCCGTTTGAAGCTTTACCGAGAGTTCTACCGGAATCCGTGAATGGCGCCTCCGTTCCCGTTTCATTAGCGCCCGCACGGAACGGAAGCTCGCCTTGGTGCGCTCTAGAGAGATCGGCTTAAACAGAACAAAATGGGCGCCTAGCTCGAACGCGCTTTTTAACGCGGATTGGCCGTCGATGATGGCGACTGCGATAGCGCGTTTATTGGCGGGCGCCGAGTGAGTACCCTTGAGGATTTTCGCCGCAATCTCCTGCGTAGTGCAGTCGACGATGACAGCCTCAAACCGATGACGGGTAAGCTTTTGGATCGCACTGTCGAGGTCGGTGCAGTGCTCCACACCAATTTCCAAATCAGTCAGCACTCGGCGCAGTACCCGGACGACGGAGTCATCCGAGCACAGCAGAAGCGACTGTAATCCGGGTTGCGCGAAAGAGGACACAAACAGCCTCAAATAAATGTAGCAGTTGGCGATTGTTGCTCAAATACATACGCCCGAAACCAGAGTTACGGCAGTAATTGGCCAAGGTCACGCCATTTCCCGAAACGAAGCTAGGCTTGCAATAAGTCCCATTTTTTCATGTGTTTAGTCCCCATGCGCGCTGTTCGTCATTGACATCGTTTCAGCTTGACGTAAAATTGCTCTTCCGGTTGGCTTTTGCTTTCTGCGTGCGGTCCTAGCGGTATTCTTCGTTTTTATATTCTGTGCAGAAGTGAAGGATTTTGGAATCCTTCCGTAAGTCGCCGGAATCTAAGTACTTAAAAGTAAAATCCGAAGACCAAGGAACATTCATGGCCAAAAGACGCGGAAATCCAAACTGGGGCAAGCCTGAGCCTATCGGCCCAATTGTCCCAACAGTGACTGAGTTTGAGCAGGTGGTGAAGGAGTACAAGCTCACGCCGGACCAGTATCTGCGCTCTACCCGGCTGCGTGAATGGGCACGCCGGAATAAGAATTCGAAGTACATCCCGGAGCCTTTGCTGGAAGCCTGGGGTTTCGAGATCGAGTCTACGCTCTAAGCGTATGGGCAAGTTGAGGCAGGGCCGCCAATCGGCGGCCCTTTTTATTGCGCGTGTCGATAAGCAACCCTGGCGGGAATTTTGGAGTGACGGGCGCCCTCGCCCGTCAACACCTCTAGCACGTCAATCCAGATCAAAGTCCCGGATAGGCCTACCCGTATCTGGCGTCTCTTTTGCCTTCCGTATTGCCTCCTGGAACTTCTTCTCCAGCAGGTCCGAGGCATGTTTCTGCGCTTCAACCGATTGCCGGAAAATCGAATCCCGCCGGTTGTCTTGCTCTTTCATGGCCCGCGCTGCTTCGTCCAGGTCATTGAACATCTTCGGCTTCACGGGAGCGACATGCGAAATGACAGTTCCATTCCCGGCGTCCACCTTCAGCGCCGCTCCGCAGCATGGGCACGCCACTTCGATGGTGGACTTCTTCGACATTCCTCTTGAATGATAGCGCAAAACAGTGGTTAGTGATTAGTGGTCAGTGATTAGTGGTAGTGGTTAGTGATTAGCGGCTAGAGGCTAGCCGAACAGCACTGGCTGACGGCTGCCCACTTACCACTAGTCACTAATCACTGCTCGCTGACCTTATACACTTGAACCATGCGGGCCAAAGCGCTCTTCTTCGACGTCGGGAACACGTTGTTGTTCCCCGATCGCAAGCGGATGCTGTGGGCCTTGCACGAGTGTCAAATCTTCCCTTCTGAGGAGCTGCTGAAGGAAATCGAACGGCAAACCAAGCATGAATTCGATTCTTTGCTGGAGGGCGATTCCAGCGTGGACCATGGGTTTTGGCACATCTACTATTCACGCCTGCTGGCAGCGCTTGAAGTGCCCCAAGATGGGTTCCGCGCAGACCTCGTCTCCCGCACTCGGATATCAGCAAACTGGTGCGAAATCCGGCCTGGAACTCGGGAAGCTTTGCAGCGTTTGGGCAAACATCACAGGCTGGCGGTGATTTCGAATGCGGATGGCAAAATCGCGGAAGTTCTCGCGCGTTGCGGTATCGCCGATTGTTTTGAGACCATTACTGACTCCGGAATTGTTGGAAAAGAAAAACCGCATCCCGCGATTTTCGACGCTGCCGTGCGTAGCCTGGGAGTATCGGCGGGCGACAGCATTTACGTCGGCGACGTTTACTCGGTCGATTACCTCGGCTCCACTCGCTTCGGAATGCAATCGGTTCTATTCGACGTTGCCGGCGCATACCGCGATCGGAACCTCCCGCGAGTAGAGTCTTTGGAAGAATTGGAATTGCGCTTGATACAAGACCAGCTTGAAGTGACAGAATCCGGAACGGAGTAAAACGCGTGAGCACGTGATCTTTAGGAACTAAACTCACCAATGGCTTGTACACGCGTCTATAACTAGGCACGACTCTGCCTAAGGCCAGGAGGATTTGCATGAAATATCTTGTGAACATCGGTATTGCGCTGTTCCTCACAACCATCGCGCTTCCGGCGCGCGCGGAACAGTGGTCGAAGACATACAACATCTCCGGCCGACCTGACCTGCGAGTAGAGACGTCGGACGCGAATATCCGAGTTGATACCTGGGACCAGAAGACGATCGACGCCACGGTGATCAGCACGCGATACAAGATCGGTGAAGGCGGTCTTCAGATAGAGGAACACCAGAACGGCGACACGGTCGAGATCAACGTGCGCTATCCGCATCACGGCATCACATTCGACATTGGCAATCACCGAGTTGACATCAACATTCACATGCCTCGTGAAGGCAAAGTCGACCTGCATACCGGTGACGGCAAAATCGACGTTAGCAACTTCAAGGGTGAGATGTACCTGCGCAGCGGTGACGGCTCACAAACCATTCAGGCGGTAGATGGCAAGCTGCGCGCTAACACTGGGGATGGACACATTAATGCCGACGGGCGTTTTGATGAACTCGACGTAAAAACCGGCGACGGGCATGTCGAGGTACGGGCTGGCGCGGGCTCTACCCTCGGCAGCGAGTGGAGACTGGAAACCGGAGACGGCAACGTAACTCTGGAAATTCCCGGAGATTTGGCAGCAGATGTAAGTCTGCATACCGGCGACGGGCACATCGATCTCGACATGCCGATCATGACCGAGGGTAAGCTCAAACAAAACGAAATCCGCGGCAAACTCAACGGGGGCGGAAAGCTGATGACGATTCATACCGGAGATGGATCAATCCGCTTGCGGAAGGGCTGAAAGCTCCAGATCGATCATTCTCATACAATATTCCTCGTGCAAAACGGTAGAAGTCCCGAAAACGACGAACTGTTCATGCAGGAGGCGTTGCGATCAGCCCAGCGCGCACTGGACTCTGGCGAAGTTCCGGTAGGCGCTGTCGTTGTCCATGAAGGAAAAGTCATTGGACGCGGATTCAATCGCAACCTCGCGGATTCCGATCCAACCGCTCATGCCGAGGTCGTTGCCTTGCGCGAGGCCGGGTCGGCCATCGGAAATCATCGCCTGGCGGGCTGCGATTTGTTCGTGACAATTGAGCCGTGTCCCATGTGTGCCGGAGCCATAGTGCACGCGCGCATCCGGAGCTTGGTGTACGGCGCCGAGGACCCCAAGGCCGGGGCTGTGCATTCGGCAATGCATGTCCTAAACCACCCTGCCCTGAATCATCAGGTCGAGGTTCGCGGCGGTGTTCTGGCGGGCAAATGCGCGGAACTTTTGCAGGATTTCTTCAGATCGCGACGATGATTCCCCCTCTTACCTTCCGTCGCTTGCCGGAATCGTACCGTTCATTTCCGAACACCGAATCTCGATTTTGGACATTGGGGCAGCGAAAGAACTACAGCGTAACGCACTAACCAAGGCACATATCCCCGCGTAGTTTTGGTGCGAGAAATGCAACTATGAACCAAACCTTTTCGAAACCGTCCTGCTGTGATCGGTCGAAAACGAAGATCGGTCCAGGGAAGGAGCCGTGAAATGTTCGTCGAGAATCTGGTGAGAGATGCGCACTTCGGTTTCCGGATGCTGCGGCGTAGTCCTGGATTTTCACTGTTGGTGATCCTTTGTTTGACCATCGGAATCGGAGCCAATGCCGCGGTATTCAGCTGGATTGAGGGCATTTTGTTGCGCCCTTTTCCCAAGGTAGCGCAGCAAGACCGGCTCCTCGCCCTGGTGGGAACAAAGGCTGGCGAATCCGGCCTGGATGACGTTTCATGGCCTGACTTTGTTGATTTGCGCAGAAATTGCACGCTTATCCAGTCGTTCATCGCTGACAAGATAACCGGAACAACTCTGAACGTCGGCGACCGCGCCGAAGTGGAAGCCGCCAGCATCGTCTCTTCGAACTACTTCGACGCCCTGGGAATACATCTGTTCATGGGTCGAGTGTTCGAGCCGGCAGAAGAGCAGGGCCGCAATGCTCACCCGGTGACGGTAATCAGTTATTGGCTGTGGAAGGAACGGTTCCACGGCGATCGGGGCATTCTCGGCAAGACGCAGTTGCTGAATGGAGTGCCTCACACCATTATTGGAGTTGCTCCGGAGGGATTCTACGGCACTTTTGTCGGATATCGGATTCAGTTTTGGGTCCCCATCTCGATGCAAGAGTCGTTCGAGGGCGCCTACGACTTGGAGGACCGCGGCGCACGTTGGATTGAGGGATTCGTTCTACCGAAGCCAGGCGTAACAGCTGAGCAGGCAGAACAAGAGCTCTCAACCGTGGCTAGAAGACTGGAAGCACAGTACCCGCAGACCAACCGCGGCCGAGGAGTCGAAGTCCTGCCGTTATGGAAGACCCCATTCAACGCGGCGAGTGAACAACTCCCCGTACTGAAACTTTCAGGCGGCGTAGTTCTGTTACTACTCCTGATTGTGTGCGCGAATGTGAGCAATCTGTTGCTGGTGCGATCGTTTGCGCGAAGGCGCGAGATGGTGATGCGTCTCGCAATCGGAGCAGGCCGCGACCGGCTGATCAGGCAGTTATTTACCGAAGGCCTGATCCTTTCCAGTTGTGCGTCAATTGGCGGCGTACTGATTGCGTACTTCTGCCGGAACCTGATTGCCGCCGTGCTTCCATCCAGGGGGGAAACCGTCAATTTAAGCGGGCATCTCGATCTGCGAGTGCTCGCGCTCAGTGTGGGCATTGCCGTTTTAGCGACGCTGCTGTTTTCACTTATTCCAGCGATCCAGAGTGGCAAGGTCGATATTGCGGGCTCGTTGCGGTCGGAATCAGGCGCGGTGTTTGGCGCACGAGGCAAATCTCGTATCCGGTCCGGGCTGGTATTGGTCCAGATTTTGCTTAGCTTCGTTCTGTTGGTGGGAGCGGCCTTGCTAATCGAGAGTGTACGCAATGTTCGAGCTGCTGACCCTGGGTTTTCAACGCAAAATGTCTTGACCAGCAGCGTGGACTTGACCGCAGCCGGTTATGACACACAGCGTGCCAGAGATTTTCGAGAGGCATTGGTTGAGCGCATCCAGAATTTACATGGGGTGGAGTCGGCCGCCTATTCGCTAGTTCGGCCGTTTACATATGTTCCATATCCTTCGGCACGAATTGCGGTGGATGGTTATCGGCCTCGCCCGGATGAGCTACCGATGGCAGACTACAACCAGGTGGACCCGGGTTACCTGAGGACGATGGGAATTGCTTTGACATCAGGGCGCGACTTTACCCGTTTTGATAACGAGAATTCAGTCCCAGTCGCGATAGTGAACGAAAAAATGATTGCGCAGTACTGGCACGGCGAAGTTCCCATTGACAAGCGCCTTCAAGTTGAAGGACGAACTCTGCAGGTAATTGGAGTGGTTAAGGTCTCCAAATATTACGCGCTCGGCGAAGCGCCCAGGCCCTTCTTCTATATACCCATGCGGCAAGGTCTGCCAACTCGAGACGGCATCATTAACATTCGAACCTCTGCGGACCCGGGCTTGATGACGGCAGAATTGGTGAGGGTGGTGCGTGAATTGGACGCAAATCTGGCGCCCACGGAAGTGATCACAATGCGGGAACAGGTCAACCGCATTGCACTGGCGTCACAACAGGTCGCAGTTTCACTCCTCGGTATATTCGGGGGTTTGGCCGTCTTGCTCGCGGGGGTTGGACTTTACGGCATCATCTCCTATGCAGTCAACCAGAGCACGCGCGAGTTCGGCTTGCGCATTGCGCTCGGAGCAAGCAGTAGAGACTTGCTGCAGCTTGTCTTTTCGCACGGACTCACGTTGGTAGCGGCGGGCGTGATCCTGGGCACGGCCACAGCTCTCTTGATGACACGATTGTTTGTTCCCCTGCTGTACAAAGTGAACCCGCGCGATCCGATTGCGTTTGCCTCAGCTCTGGCTGTGATCGCGACAGCCTCGATCACTGCACTCTTTCTTCCTGCCCGCCGCGCTAGCAAAACTGACCCTGCTTTAGCGCTGCGCGAGTAGTGGCACTTGCGTACCAGATGGCGCGGACATATACGCCCGGCTGGGTTACTCGGCGTTTTGCTAATTCCTGCGTGGGCGCAAGTCGAATATTCGACCTGATAAAATGCGGATGAGTAAAGATTATCCATTTTTGCTGGTGCGGAGTGCGAGAGCGGTTGAAGTCCCGAGCTTGTCGAGCGATCCGCCTCGAGAGTTGAGGCGCTTAGCGGGCGGCCGAGCCCGCTGCCGAAATCCCGAGCGAAGTCGAGGGATCGCGCTCCGGCTAATGATTTTGTCTGACGCGGAGAGGTGCGTGAGTGGTTGAAACGATCCGCCTCGAAAGCGGACATACCTTAACGGGTATCGTGGGTTCAAATCCCACCCTCTCCGCCAGTTATTTTCGTTGTGAGCTCCGTGAGCGAGGCGGCCTTAGGGAGGCGGTCGCAGTCGCGCTGCATGCAGTTTCAGCTGGCATCGATTTACCCCCGGAGGTTCGAATCGTGCGGGGCAGCCGGAATGCACCCAGATCGAGCGGCGCGCCACTCTAGCGTTGATCGAGAAGAAGGTTTAGCTGAGCCTGCACTGTTGTAGAATTTCAATCACTTTCCTATGAAAAAGATCCCTGTAGGCATTCTCGGTGCTACCGGCATCGTGGGGCAGCGCTTTATCCAGATGCTTGAGCGGCACCCGTGGTTTGAGGTGGCGTGGTTGGCGGCGTCAGATCGCTCGGAAGGCCGCGAATACGGCGATGCCGCACGCTGGCGTTTGAAGACTGCAATTCCGGCGAGCGTCGGCAAGATGCGCGTGTCTGCGGCGACACCTGATGGTGCGCCCAAAGTAATTTTCGCCGCGCTCGATGCTGGCATTGCCGCCGAACTTGAGCCTCGCTTCGCCGAAGCCGGTTGCGCGGTTATTACAAACTCCAGCGCACTGCGCATGGCGAAAGATGTTCCGCTGGTAATTCCTGAGGTCAATCCGGACCACATCAAGCTGATCGAGTGCCAATCCTGGCGGCGCAAGTCGAGGGGCTTCGTAGTCACGAACTCGAATTGCTCGGCCATGGGGTTGGTGCTGGCGTTGGCTCCGTTGCATAAGCGATTTGAACTTGAGACGGTCATGGCCGTTACTATGCAAGCCGTAAGCGGCGCGGGTTACCCAGGAGTTGCATCGCTGGATATTCTCGGCAACGTCATTCCCTACATCGCCAAAGAAGAAGAGAAGATGGAAGAGGAGACCCGCAAGCTGCTTGGAACCCTCAACGGCGCGGGCGTGACGCTTGCTCCATTCAAGATGAGCGCGCAGTGCAACCGCGTGGCCGTCGAGGACGGCCACACCGAATCGGTGTCGGTGAAGTTCAAGAAGAAGGCTCAAGCCGCAGAGATTCTCGAAGCCTGGGCTGAATTCAGCGGTATTCCCCAAGACCAGAAATTCCCTACCGCTCCCGAGATCCCCGTTCGCTATCTCGATGCCACGGACCGCCCCCAGCCACGATTCGATGTTGAATTCGGTGGCGGCATGACTACCACTGTTGGACGCCTGCGGCCATGCGCAGTGCTGGATTGGAAATTTACCCTGCTCTCTCACAACACCATCCGCGGCGCCGCCGGCGCCGCGTTGCTCAATGCTGAGTTGCTGAAGGCTCAAGGATATTTGGAATGACCCCGCCTGAAATTCCGCTGTTAGCCTTTAGCTTTTAGCGAGAACAATAACCCCGTAACGGCTAAGAGCTAATGGCCAATAGCATCGTGATGAAATTCGGCGGCACCTCGGTCGGTGATGCCAAGGCCATTGAGCGCGTCACTGGCATCGTGCGCGGACGATTGCCGCAGAGGCCAGTAGTCGTGGTCAGCGCCATGGCGCGCGTTACCGATCAGTTGCTGCAGATGGCGCGCGCGTCCGGCAACGGCGACCGCAAGACTGCGCTAACTCTCGCTCGCGAGCTGCGTGAGCGGCACTACAACACTGCGGGCGAACTGCTGGGCACGGCTCTTTTCACGCAATTTCATAGCGACCTGGGAACTGAGTTTGAGGACTTAGAAGAACTGCTGCGTGGAATCTCGGCCGTAGGCGAATTGACGCCGCGGACGACCGATCACGTCGCATCTTTCGGCGAAGTCCTTTCCAGCAAGTTGGTCACTGCCGCACTGTCGGCGCATGGAATTGAAGCGACTCTGGTTGATTCGCGGGAGTGCATAGTGACCGATGGAAATTTCACTCGCGCGGCCCCGTTCTATGAAGAAACTAATGCCAAACTCACGGAGCTGGTTCAGCCGCTCCTTAAGCTAGGCCGCGTTCCAGTGATGGGCGGCTTCGTCGGCGCGACTCGCACTGGAATCACAACCACGATCGGCCGCGGCGGCTCAGATTTTTCGGCTGCCATCGTGGGGGCTGGATTGGGGGCCGAGAAAATTGAGATATGGACCGACGTCGATGGCATGATGACCACCGACCCGAACCTGTGTCCCGATGCGTATCGGATCAAAGTCATTAGCTTCGATGAAGCTGCCGAGCTGGCATACTTTGGTGCCAAAGTTCTGCATCCAGCAACCGTGCTTCCCGCGGTCCAAAAGAATATTCCGGTTTACATTTTGAACTCGCGCAATCCCTCGTGTGAGGGCACGCGCATCTCCGCCCACGCGCCGCACTGTAGAAATTTCTTCAAAGCAATCGCGGCCAAGAAGCGGATCACGATTATCGATATTGCCGCGCCGCGAATGTTGCTGGCACACGGTTTCTTGAAGACCATTTTCGATGCATTCGACCGCCATCGTATTCCGATCGATGTGGTCTCGACTTCCGAAGTCAGTGTGTCGCTGACTGTGGACTCGAACGAATCCATTCCCGCATTGGCCGAAGACCTTTCTCGCCTCGCCGACGTGAAATATGAAGGTCGCAAAGCCATTGTCTGCCTCGTCGGCGAAAATTTGCGGGAGGTCCCCGGCATCGCTGCCCACGTCTTCGGCCAACTGACCGACGTGAAAATCCGCATGATTTCTCAGGGCGCTTCGGAGATCAATCTGACCTTCGTAGTTGATGAAGAGCAAGTCCCCAGCATCGTTCAGAGGCTCCATAAGACTTTTTTCGCCGACCCTGACCCGGAAATTTTCGCGTAAAACGCCCATCCCCTTCATGCTGTCATTCCGAAGCCCTTCAGGGCTGAGGAATCTGCTGTTCTGGAGCATAGGAGAAAAGCAGGTTGCTCATGGCTAATGCCATTCGGAATGACAGAGTGAAAGGTGTGAATTTAATAAGCGACCGATGAGGGTGGTCGAGTACAATTCGAGGTTTCAGAAAACGCTACAATCAGACGGCATGAAACTCCTTCTCCTTGGCGCCGGAAAAACCGGAAAGTTGGTTTCGGAAGTCGGTCGCGAGCGCGGACACGAAGTCGACGTTTTGCGCTCCTCTGAGAATAGGCATGCGGCGAGTCTTACCAACGAGAGACTTACTCCGATCGACGTGGTGATGGATTTCACCACCCCCGATTGCGTTCTCGAAAACATTCGTGCTTGTGTCGCGGCGGGAAAGAACATGGTAGTGGGCACGACGGGGTGGTATGTAGAAATTCCCAAGGTCCGCGCCGAAGTCGAAGCGCGCGGAACAGGCTTTGTTTTCGGCTCGAATTTCTCCATCGGCGTGAATCTATTTTTCGACGCTGTGCGTGCCTCCGCCCCTGCATTTCAACACCACTATCATGCGCAGATTTATGAGCGTCACCACGCTCAAAAAAAAGATGCGCCCTCCGGCACTGCCGTGACTATTCAGGGCCTGTTGCAGCAAAATTTGGACCTCGAAATCGAAATCACTTCCTTTCGCGAAGGCGAAGTGGTGGGGATGCACGAAGTCGTCCTCGATTCCCCGCACGACACAATTTATCTCTGTCATGACGCCAAATCTCGCCGTGGCTTCGCTGAAGGTGCAGTTCGCGCGGCAGAGTGGCTGGCGGGGAAAAAAGGATTTTGGGATTTCAAGGATATTTGGCGCGAGTTGTAAGCTGCGACGAAGGACGATACGGATAAGCACTTCTTTGTTTTATCCGAAACGAGGTGTCGCGATGAGAGCTGCACTGGTTTGCTGTTGGATCGTTTTGCTGGGTTGTGTAGCCTTCGGCAAAGACCACAAGCACTACGGCTATGTTCCCGATGCCGAGACCGCTATAAAGATAGCTGACTCCGAGTTGAGTCACGTTTATGGGAAGAAGCAGATCCAATCTGAGCATCCGCTCACCGCTCGATTGAAAGATGGAATTTGGACGGTTTGGGGCAGTCTCCATTGTCCAGACGGAAAGGGCGGCGTTACGGATACATGCCTTGGCGGAGTGGCGCGCATCGAGATGTCGGAGCGCGATGTACGCATTCTCTCGATTTCCCATACGAAGTGAGCCTTCGAGATTGAGGCCGGTTTTCCATCCTCCTTCATTCGCGTTATCTTAGATTCATGCAGCTTCGCGGATGCGGTACGGCCCTCGTAACCCCGTTCCATCAGGATGGATCGCTTGATGAGCAGGCATTCAGGAATCTTGTCTCCTGGCAAATTGACTCGGGTATCGACTTCCTGGTTCCCTGCGGCACCACTGGCGAGACTCCGACCCTTACACACGAGGAGTGGCTTCGGGTCGTCGATCTAACAATTGAGATCGCCGCCGGGCGCGTGCCAATCGTCGCCGGCGCGACCTCGAACTCGACCCGCGAGGCTGTTGCCAAGGCGCAGGCACTTGCCGCTCGCCCGGGAGTGGACGCGATCCTCACCGCCTCCCCCTACTACAACAAGCCCACGCAGGAGGGCCAATACCAGCACTTCAAGGCCATTGCTGAGGCAGTCGATAAACCGATCATTCTTTACAACGTTCCCGGACGGACTGCAGCGAATTTGGAACCGGCTACAGTAGCTCGCCTGGCCGAAATTCCCAATATTGCGGGAGTTAAGGAAGCCAGCGGCAATCTCACGCAAATCGCAGAGATATGTAACGCTGCGCGTGCTGATTTCTCTGTTCTCTCTGGCGATGACGCAATGACCCTACCTGTGATTGCTCTTGGCGGGGTCGGCCTCGTTTCGGTGGCCTCGAACGAAATCCCGCGCGAAATGGCAGAAATGACGCGTGCCGCATTGAACAATGATTGGGATGGCGCGCGACAGATATTCCGAAAGTTCTTGCCGCTGATGCAGGCCAACTTCATCGAATCGAGCCCGATGCCAGTGAAGGCCGTGCTCGCAATGATGGGTCGCATCGAAGAAGCCTACCGCCTCCCAATGGTCCCCGTCCGTCGCGATACCCGTTCCAAGCTGCAAAAAATTGCCGCCGATGCCGGACTGATTGCCAAGGCCGCTGCTGCAGCGGCGACCGCACCGAGTTTTTACGTTTATGAGAATTGGGCTTCCGGACCGCACAAAGCTGTCCTTCATCGCTCCACTTGCGGGCAATGTAGCAACGGGAAAGCGCGACCCGCCGGGCATTCGGCCAATCACGCCCAATGGCACGGACCTTACCCCACGCTCGCGGAGGCTCGCGAGATCACACATACCCTGCCAAATGTTTTGATTCGCAGCGAATGCAAGTGTATTTGAATGCAGAAGTGAGAAGTCAGAATGAAGAATTGAAGGCTCAGGTGCAGGAACGCAAGCCCCTTCTTTAATTCTGCTCATTCATGCTTTTTCATTCTGCCTTCTGACTTCCTCATTCTGCATTTTTCTACGAAGACTCCTTTATACTTTGTCCACCCATGCACCCTTTGCAAACGGCGATTGAGCGTCTCGCGTCTGGAAATCAACTTGGTTCTGACGCGCGCTCGGTATTTCTCACATTTCGCGACGCCCTCACCCGTGGCGAGGTCCGCGCCGCAGAACAAATCGATGGCAAGTGGAAAGTCAACGTCTGGGTGAAGCAGGGCATTCTGCTCGGCTTCCGTTTGGGCGAACTTGCGCAAATGGGCAGCGGCGAGTGCCTTTCATTTGTAGACAAGGACACATTCCCTGCTCGCAAGTTCGCCGTCGCTGATAAAGTGCGCATCGTCCCAGGGGGCTCGTCCGCGCGGCTCGGAGCCTACGTTGCGCCGTCGGTAATTTGCATGCCTCCGATGTTCATCAACGTCGGCGCGTACGTTGATGAAGGAACCATGGTCGATTCCCATGCGCTAGTCGGTTCGTGCGCGCAAATAGGTAAACGCGTCCATCTAAGCGCAGCCGCGCAGATTGGCGGCGTCCTCGAACCGGTGAACGCCGCGCCGGTGATCATTGAAGACGACGTGCTAGTCGGCGGGAACTGCGGAGTCTACGAGGGCACTTTGGTCCGCTCGCGGGCTGTGCTTGGCGCGGGAACAATTCTCACACGCTCCACCCCACTTTATGACCTGGTTCGCGGCGAGGTTTATCGAGCTTCTGAGGAAAAGCCTCTGGAGGTGCCACAGAATGCCGTTGTCGTTGCTGGATCGCGCGCCGTCAACAAGGGTAAAGCTCAAGAATGGGGAATTGCGCTGTATGCGCCAGTGATTGTGAAATATCGCGATGAAAAAACCGAGCGGGGAGTGGGGTTGGAGGACTGGCTGAGGTAAAGAAGTCAGAAGTCAGAATGCAGAAGTAGTCGTTCCATCTTGGATTCTGACTTGTTACTTCTGCGTTCTCACTTCTAACTTCTGCATCCTCAATACCTCACAATTGCCGCGAACGACTTCGGATCCAGACTTGCACCCCCAACCAGCGCGCCATCAATTTCTTCCTGTGACATGAGGGCTTTCGTATTCTCCGGCTTGACCGAGCCGCCGTAGAGGATTCGCAGCGCCGCGCCAAAATCATCACCAAAAGCCTTCGCCGCTTCACCACGGATGAGCACATGCGCATCAGACGCCATCTCGGGGGTAGCCGTCTTGCCTGTGCCGATAGCCCATACAGGCTCGTATGCAACCACCAGCTTGGCGGCTTTCTTGGCCGACAGCGTGCTAAACGCGCGCATGCATTGTCGTCGCAGGACATCTTCGGTCAGGCCCGCCTCGCGTTCCTCCAGAACTTCCCCAACGCATACGATTGGAGTCAGCCCGTGCTCGAGCGCGGCTTTCAGCTTCAGGTTCACGGTGTCGTCAGTCTCGCCGAAATATTGCCGCCGCTCAGAGTGCCCGATAATCACGTGGGTGCATCCCGCCGCCGCCAGCATCACCGAGGAAATTTCTCCGGTAAATGCGCCTTCGTCTTTCCAATAAACATTCTGCGCTCCAACCGCAACCTTTGAACTTTTGGTTGACTCGATCGCGGCATGCAGATCGACATAAGGCGGACAAACCACGATTTCATCGCGATCGTGACTGGAAACCAACGGCAGAAATTCGCGAAAGAAGTCCTTAGTCTGCGCAGGATTTTTGTACATCTTCCAGTTGGCGGCGATCAGTTTCTTTCGACTCATCGTCTGTGGCCTCTGTGACTCGTATCCTTAAATAAGTTTGCAATAGTTCAATGGATCACCGCAGGCAGATGACGCAGCGAAGATATTACCGGCGGGCCTACCGTCGAATTGTTTGCCCTGCTCAAATGAATCCCGCGCATTCCCAATGCCCGGCTGGGCACCACATCGGCCTCGAGATCATCGCCGATATGGACACAGCACTCGGACGCGTCACCGGCGCGGCGGCAGGCTTCAAGAAAGATACTGGGTGAAGGTTTGCCGCGGCCCACATCTTCGGAGTAAACCATTACGGAAAAATAGTGCAGCAGTCCGGCACGCTGCAGCTTTCCGATTTGCTGCTCACGAGCGCCATTGGAAATGATGCCCAAGCGTTCTCCCGCAAGACTCTGCAGGCAAGGTTCGGCATCGTCAAACGGACGAGTCAGCGCCTCATAATCGCCGATGAAAATATAGTAGCGCGCGTCGGCTTCCGGATCGCTTATCTCAGGTGCAGCGAACACTTCTCTCATCCGCGCCCGGCGCTGTTCCCAGAGCGAAACTTCCCCGCGACAGAAACGGTTAAAGTGTTTGTTGAGGATTTCCTCCCAGGCGGTGGGAAATTGCTCACGCGAGAAAGGAATCATTCCGGCGAAACGATCAAAAAAAGTTAAGCTCGCCGCCGCCGATGCGCTGGCGTGGTCGATGAGTGTGCCGTCAATGTCGAAGAAGATCATTCGCGGACTTACCTCGAAAAGCTCTGACCGAAAGGCGTTGACCTGAAAAAAGTCAAAGATAAAGTAAAGCTCTAGCGTTTGTTGGTAAGAGCCTCCACACCGGGTAAGTGCTTGCCCTCAAGGAATTCCAGCGAAGCGCCTCCGCCGGTCGAAATGTGAGAAATTTTGTCAGCAACTCCCGCCGCTGTGACCGCAGAGACCGAATCGCCACCACCCACAATCGAAGTCGCACCGGCGTTTTCAGCCACCGCGCGGGCCACTTTGAAGGTACCTTTCGCAAATGGAGGCATTTCAAATACTCCCATTGGGCCGTTCCAAACTATTGTCGCCGCGCGAGAAATTTCCTCCGAAAACAGTTCCACCGACTCCGGCCCAATGTCCAGGCCCATCATGTTTTCGGGAATGCTCTTCACCGTTTGCGCTTTCGCGCTGGCGTCGATACGGTCGGCAACCACGTGGTCCACAGGCAAAAGGAACTTCACTTTATGTGCCTTAGCATCCTGCAGAATTTTTTTTGCCAGATCCAGCTTGTCGTCTTCAACACGTGATTTTCCGACTGGCTGCCCTTGTGCTTTGAGGAACGTATACGCCATTGCTCCGCCGACGATCAGAGTATCGACTTTAGTCAACAGGTTCTGAATGACGGCGATTTTGTCACTTACCTTCGCCCCGCCGAGGATTGCGATGAATGGCTTCTCCGGATGCGACATCGCCCGACCCAGATATTCCAGTTCCTTCTCCATCAACAACCCCGCCGCAGATTTCTGCACAAATTTCGTGATCCCCACAGTGGAAGCGTGCGCCCGATGCGCTGTGCCGAACGCGTCGTTCACGTAATAATCGGCGAGGCCGGCAAGTTGCTTAGCGAACTTTTCGTCGTTGGCTTCCTCTTCTGAGTGGAAACGCAAATTTTCCAGCAGCAGCGTCTGCCCTTTTTCCAACTTCCCTGCCATCTCCTCGGCCTCAATGCCAACGCAGTCCGGACAGAAACCCACGTTTTCTCCGCGTCCCAATTCTTTGTCGATCATCATGCGCAGACGTTCGGCAACCGTCTTCAGACTCATCATTGGATTCGGCTTACCTTTGGGACGCCCCAGATGCGACGCAAGGATCAGCCGCGCGCCATGCCGAAGCGCATACTCAATTGTGGGCAAGGTTTCGCGGATGCGGGTGTCGTCCATCACCCGGCCATCTTCGAGCGGAACGTTGAAATCCACCCGCATGAGGATCCGATGGTCGTTCAGCGGCAAATCGCGAATGGAAAGTTTTGACATGTATTTGTCCTTGCAAGGGAAAATTCAAGCGGATGCACCACCCTTCGCGGTTTTCGAAGGGCGTTACTTGAACTTACAGACCTTTGCTTCCGATGAAATTAATCAAATCGCGAACTCGGCAGGAGTATCCCCACTCGTTGTCGTACCAGGAGACCACCTTCACCAGATTGCCCACAACCAGAGTTAACAGCCCATCCACAATCGAAGAGCGTGAATCACCCTTGAAGTCTGAGGAGACCAGCTCGTTCTCCTCATATCCGAGGTAGCCCTTCAGCGGTCCGCTTTCCGACGCCTTCTTCATCGCGGCATTCACCTCTTCTCTCGTGGCTTTTTTATCGACTTGCGCCACGAGATCTACGACAGAGACGTTCGGCGTGGGTACGCGGACCGCGAAACCGTCCAGCTTTCCCGCCATGTCAGGAATTACCAACTTAAGAGCCTTCGCAGCCCCGGTCGACGTCGGAATCATAGAGAGCGCAGCCGCACGCGCTCGGCGCAAATCTTTATGCGGGAAGTCGAGGATGACCTGGTCGTTGGTGTAGGAGTGAATGGTGGTCATGGTCCCGCCTATGATCTTGAAGGTGTCATGGACAACTTTAACAATCGGGGCTAAACAGTTGGTGGTACACGAGGCGTTGGAAATTATATGGTGCTTGCCAGCCTCATACTTATCGTGATTTACGCCGAGCACCAGGGTGATGTCCTCATTTTTCGCCGGCGCCGAAATGATGACTTTCTTAACCGGCCCGCGCAGGTGCTTCTTCGCGTCCGAGGCATCGGTAAATCGGCCAGTGGATTCAACGACGACCTGCGCGCCTACACTCTCCCACGGTAGCGCCGCCGGATCTTTTTCTTTAAACACGCGGATGGATTTTCCATCCACCTGGATGCTGTCCGCGCCCGCGGTGACTTTGTTCGGCAGGTTTCCCAGGACCGAGTCATATTTCAACAAATGGGCCAGCGTCTTCGGTTCGGTCAGATCGTTGACTGCAACAAATTCCAGGTTCGGGTCCCGCAATGATGCCCGCAGGACATTCCTGCCAATCCTTCCGAAACCATTAATGCCGACTTTTATAGCCATGTACCCTCCGATATGAAATTTGAGCTTTCCGCTGAAACACCGGTGAGCTTTGGGGAAATAAGAATGTTAACAGTCATCTGCGAACGGCGGCAAATTAGAGCCGGCAAAAACTCTAATGACCAAAGTTGCGGGGTGATCTCAACCGTTGATGTCGATTTCCAGATATTCGTTCTTCTTGCTCCAAATCGATAATCGCGCCAACCAGTATTTGCGGTTCAAAGCCTCTCGTGCCTGCTCCCATTGTTCCGAAGGAAGAATTCGCGTCTTGCCGGCGAATTCCGGGCCTATGATTTTTCCACGCATCGTACAAGGCGCAACTCTCACGCTGGGGTTATTGCGGATGCGCTTTGACTTACCCGAATCGATTCGGGTCTTTACGTAAAGCTTGTCATCTCGCTCGGCGAACCACACCGGCGTATTCACCGCGACTCCGCTTTTGCGGAAGGTCTTGAGGCAAATATATTTCTGTCCTCGAATTTCATTAGGAATCGCCATGACGCTTATTCACCTCTCTGTGTATCCTTGATTGTCAGCTGGAACCGACTTATAACTTTTGACTCGCAGCCGGCTCCTCCGATGTCGTGATTGCCCCCGAGCGGCCCAATATGTTACAAGCCAGACATGCGTAAATGGATGCAAGACAAGCTGAAACGACGTAAAAAGTCGCAAGAAGAGGCGGCTGCGGGGCCAGCGCCACTGCAACCCGCTTATTTTGAATCGGAGCCGGAATCGACGGCACCGCGGCAGGAAACTGATGAAGCTCCTGAATCGAGAGTCGACGCGCCGGAACCGGGGTCGAATCGCGAATTGTCCGCTGAGGTCGAGTTCAAAGGGAACTCTGGACCCACAGGCGCACCTTCGGACACCATGCGTCGACCTCGCCGCCGTCGTCGCGGTGGACGCGGCAGAAAGCGCCCGGGACAGCAGCCATCGAGTCAGCAACCGCAGGGTCAGCAGTCACGGGGCGCGGGCGATTCGGCAACGCCGGCCAGCTCAGCACCCACCCCATCTACAGCTTCTTCCCCGCCGCTTCAGCATCCTTCGAAAGGGGTTGTGGTGCTCGCGGTCGGACTTCCGGGTTCTGGAAAAAGCTCGTGGTTTAAGCGCCACAATATAACGCCGCTCTCCAGTGATGTGCTCCGCTCCATGCTCTTCGACGACCCGGCCGAGCAGCGGTTTCAAGACCTGGTCTTCTCGAATCTCCGCTCCATGCTGAAGGCGCGGCTCATCGCCCGTCGCCCGACAAATTACGTCGATGCGACCAATCTCACACCGCAAGAGCGACATAACTGGGTCAAACTGGCGAAAGACTTCGGGTATGAAGCTCACGCCGTATTCTTCGACGTGCCACTCGATGTCTGCATTGAACGCCACCAGCGACGCGACCGCACCGTACCCGAGGACGTAATGCGCAAGATGTCCGCGAAACTGAAGACGCCAACATTTGAAGAAGGTTTCGCGAAGATTACGGTGGTCAGGGTGAAGCAGAAGGAAGCGTAATTTCAGCTTCGGTTCGCCGCCTGTCGGTTCGAAGGCAGAAGTAAGAACGCAGATTGCAGAATTGACGAGTGGCGGGAGGCAGCATCGGAATTCTACATTCCGACTTCTTACTTCTGCATTCGCTCAACTTCTCCACTTAAGCACCACTGGCCCCGCCATCGGGTGTTTCATCTCGCCGCCGGTGCGTTTTGCCTCTAGATGCGCCACCTTCAAGCCGAAGTACCACTTTGCCGGACGGTCCGCGTCATCGATCAACATCAAGTGCGGATTGTATTTCAGTCCTTCGCTTTGTAATTCCATGGTCCGCCTGTCTTGCTCGACAAATTTAGCGAAGACGAATTTCAGCAGCGACGGTCCAAACGGCACGAAGCGAAAGATATTCCAGTACGCAACCACATCGATCCGGCACTGTTCGCGAGTGATCGGCGTAACCGTCGTTAATGACGAAAACCAGTACTTCCCTGCCCGAATGGTTTCCAGACGCAGGTTTGGCAAGACAAAGTCGATGGTGGTCGTAATTGAATCGGCATCGGCGTAAAGGCGCAGCAGCTTATATGGCGCGCTGTTTGAGCTGGGCGTGTGGGCGCTCATGCGAAAGCCATTTGCAATCGGCTCGAAGTTTTTCTGCTTATCATGGATGCTGTGCTGTGAACGCCACCACCATGCCTGGTGCACAAACGGACCGTGCGCCGGATCCATCAATCCAATGATTCCGTGATCGACTGTGCAAGGCAGACTTGCACTAAGATAAGCAGTCTTGAATTTCTCACTGAACGTCGGAACCTGCGGAGCTGCAGTGAGCGGCTCATCCCGTCTTGTGAATCCGGCTCCGGACGGTCCCGCATCCGGGATAAATACCCAGATGAAGCTTTCGCGCTCTTCGCAGGCGAAACTGCCGGCATAGATGCGGTCCACTTTTAAGTTCTGATCTGCCGTCAGCGAAGGCATCAGCCGACACTGCCCGCTTGCGGCATCGAATTTCCACCCGTGATAGCTACACTCAACCTGCTCGCCGTCGAAACGGCCGCAGGATAGCGGCATACCACGATGTGGACAGGCATCGCGCAGGGCGAACGCTTTCCCGTTGCGATCACGTCCGATCACCAGCGGAATTTCGAGCAGCATGGCTTTCTGTAACTCGCCACGTTTTACCTTTTCTGAGGGGACCGCGCGATACCAAAAGCCGGTGAGCATCAACGAATCCGGAGCTTCGCGCTTTAGCAGATCAGCAGTTGCCATGAGGAAAGGCCAGCGTACCATACCGCGAAGATCGGATACCCCTGGCGAAACGTGACCTTTATCGAGCGGCTGCGCTGGCTTTGTTTTCGGCAGGAGTCAGCCGCGCAAGTGCCTTTTGCGCGTCCGCGGCATAAGCACCGTGCGGCAGAATCTTCAGATAGTCCCGATAATAAGTAACCGCCTCGCCCGATTTTCCGGTCTTGTCCAGTGACAGAGCCAGGCGGAACGTCGCGATCGCATCATCTTGCTTATAGATCAGAGCATGCTTGTAGCGCTCGATCGCGGCCTTGTAATTCTTTCGCCTGAAATAATAATCACCGACTTCCACGTCCTTGGCTGCTTTGTGCGGATCCCAGGGATGGAGTTCCTGCACATCTGAAGCTGACTCTTCCGCGTCAGAGACGGCTGCACCGCTCAGGGGATGGCTTTTCTCATCGTTGCTGGGAGGGCTCAAGTCAACTCGCGTGTCCCTGCTCGAGCTTTCCTCGGTGGCACGGGCCGCGGCGGCTTCCTTATCTTCCTGGCGCGAGGCTTTGGAGGGAGAATCGTCCTCCTGCGCTGGCAATCGGGGCACAAGGCACGAGAAGGTTATGATCGAGACTAATAACGCGAGCACTGAGCGGCTATGCATGTTCATATTTTACCCCGCTTGGCAGGCCAGCCCTAAGCTCCCGAATTGCCACTGGGTTGTGAACTTGCAAAAAAAGCCGCCCTGATTTCAGGGCGGCTATTGGCGAAGTCCTCCGGGGAGGAGGGAAAACTCTTACATCGAAGGCGGAGCCGGCGTAGCGCTCGGCTGCTGTGTCGTAGCGCCAGCCGTGTTCGTCATGAGGCGAACATCGACGCGGCGATTTGCGGCACGCCCTTCACGGGTCTTGTTTGGCTCAACCGGCTTGTCCTTACCCAAACCGATCAAGTAAATCTTGTGGGCCGGAATATTGTATTTCGAGCTGAGATACTGAATCACCGAGTCCGCGCGACGTTCGCTGAGACTGTAGTTATAATCCGCCGGACCGACCGAATCCGTGCCGCCTTCAACCGTGATGATGTACCCCTTAGTGTTTGGAACGGCAGTGGCCATCTTGTCCAATTCATCTTTGGCTTGCTTGGTCAAGAAGTCCTTGTCGAAGCCAAAATGTACCGACGTCTCGCTCACGATCTTGTAATTGTCCAAGTTAGTGACGGCATCCGTAAGCACGTCAACCCGGTGTACTGCGTTGTTTGCGAGCTGTTGGGCTTGCGAAGCCTGCTGACCCGCGGCCTGCGCCTTTTGATCGGCGGCAGCTGCGCGAGTGTTAACGTCCTGAATACCGGCCTGGGCACGTGCGTCAACGTCCTTGATCGCCTTGGAATTCTGTGCGGTCAAATCGTCGAGCTCATTGGTCTTGTTAATGATGGGCGTAGTCTGTTCTTTTACGTATTTCTTGCTGGCGCAGCCGACCGTCGCCGCCATGCTTACCGCCAGTGCTAGTGCTAACGAAGCGCGATTCATGTGTGGAGGACTCCTTCCTCTCTTCTTTCAAAACCTGGGCAACAGTAACTCTAAATTCTGTGCCTGGGACCCGACGTCGCTGGGGCGCGTCAGATCGAAAATCCAGACCCGTTTTACAACGGGTGGCTTGTTCAGCCGAACTCCATCAGAGCACGAGGGATGCCAACCTTAAACCGCAGCCGGACAATCCATAACGTGCTCATCATACACGGCTTAGATGCCAATCCAGTATACCTCCCGTTGTATGTAGAAGCTGGAAATAGAGGAATTTTTATACAGCCTGCGGAATTCCTCAGCTCTCGTTTGGGATTATGCCGACATTGCAACTTTATTCACTCGGGGCGCTACACCAGATTGAGCTGAGACTAAGCCCAATAACGTGAGCACGTTGACCACTTGCGGTGCAACCTCCTAGTGGTGGGAGAGGCATGTGGCGTGCTTTAGGGCAACAAATCATCAACTAAAATGGAAGTAGCAGCTCCCGTAGGTGGTTCCCGGCCAGGACGCGAGCCCCACTGCAACTCATGGATCTTCAGCAGAAAATCCGGTCCATTCCCACTTCGCCCGGCGTGTATCTCTACAAGAACGCCGAGGGTGAAGTGATCTACGTTGGCAAGGCCAAAAGCCTGCGCAACCGAGTGAGTTCGTATTTTCACGAGGGCCGGGTCGCCGACTCCAAAACCGGGACCCTGCTTCGTGAAGCCGTCGATGTGGACTACATCATTGTCGCCAACAATAAGGAGGCCCTGGCCCTAGAAAACCACCTGATCAAGCAGAAGAAGCCGCGGTTCAATATCCTGCTGCGCGACGACAAGACGTACCCCTACGTGAAGCTGACTTTGGGCGAGCGGTTTCCTCGGGTTTACGTCACTCGTCGGCTCAAAAAAGATGGCAGCGTCTACTATGGCCCGTATTTCCCTGCCAACCTGGCCTACAGAATTGTGGACCTGATCCACCGGAATTTTCTGGTGCCTTCCTGCTATGTCGACCTGAACCGCTCTCACCCACGCCCGTGTTTGCAGTTTTACATCGGCCGCTGCCTCGGTCCCTGCGTCGAGGGCTTGACCACGCCGGAGATTTATCAGGAGGCGGTCCGGGACGTGAAGCTGTTTCTCGATGGGCGACAGGCCGAGTTAGCGAAATCGCTGCGAGAGCGTATGCACCGGGCTGCCGAAGCCCAGGAGTTTGAGCGTGCCGCGAAATATCGCGATCTGATCTCAACGGTTGAGCAGTTGCAGGAAAAGCAACGCATAGCCGCCGCCGAGGGCGATGACGCCGACGTATTCGGATATCACTTCGAGAACGGCATGCTGGCGGTGAATCTATTCCACATGCGCGGCGGGCGGGTGCTCGATCGCCGGGAATTCTTCTGGGAAGATCTGCCGGAGTTCGAAACCGCGGATACTCGGGAGGGCACGGCTTTCAGCCGTGCCGAAAACGGTTCCGAAGGCTCCAACGGCACGACTAAAAGTCGTGCCCTCCCGGAACAAAGCTCCGCAGGACACCCTGGGGCGGCTGTCCCCACAACAACGAACTTCAATCCCGGCGAATTCTTTTCCTCCTTTCTCACTCAGCTCTATATCGGACAGCCATATGTCCCCCGAAACGTTTACGTTCCTGTCGATTTCGAAGATCGCGAAGCGCTCGAAGAAGTGCTCTCGGAACAACTAGCGGGCGAAGGCGGGCGCGCCACGCGGGTCCACATCGTCGTACCATCGCGAGGCGACAAACGTTCGCTTATCGACCTCGCGGCCAACAATGCTAAGCAACTCTACGATCAGCGCTTCCGGGTGATGAAGCCCAACGCCCGTGCCATTCAGGAAGCTTTGCAGGACGCTCTCGGGTTGCCGGAACTGCCGCGTCGGATCGAGTGTTTCGACATCTCTCATATTCAAGGTGCGGAAACTGTCGCCTCGATGGTGGTTTGGGAAGACGGTCGAATGAAAAAATCCGATTATCGCAAGTTCATCATTCGCACCGTTGATGGAGTCGACGACTTTGCCTCTATGCGAGAGGTGGTCACGCGGCGTTACAAACGCATTCAGCAAGAAAAGAAAGAAATGCCGAGCCTTATTTTCATCGACGGTGGATTAGGCCAACTGCATGCCGCCGCCGAAGCGCTGGGTTCGCTGCAGATCATTAACCAGGCACTCGCTTCGATCGCTAAACGCGAGGAGATCATTTACGTGTGCGGACAGGAAAATGAGCCGGTCGTGCTCGATCACCACTCCCCGGTGCTGCATCTGGTGCAGCTCATTCGCGATGAGGCCCACCGATTTGCCGTCACATTCCACCGCAAGCGCCGCCAGATGCGCGACCGCTCGACTGAGCTGCGCGAAATTCCCGGGGTTGGCGAACGCACCACTCGCCGTCTGCTGCAACACTTCGGCAGCTTGCAGGCGGTGAAGCAGGCGGACGTAGCTGCGCTCTCAGCAGTGGTCACAAGAAATCAGGCCGAAGCTATAATGCAGCACTTTCAAAAATAGCTCTTCAGTGATTGTTCGCAGCCGACCACAACTTGACTTCTGCTGTGTTCATCATTCAGAATGCCGCTCTTTCTTTAGTTATTCGAAAAGCATGACCATGCGATTCCGCGCGTTCATCATCGTTCTTCCCTTTTTGCTTCTACTTGGCTGTCTCGCCTCGGCACAGGACCGTGATACAGCCCGCTCCATGGTTATCAGCAGATACGGGATCGTCGCCACGACTCATGTCCAGGCGTCACAGGCGGGTGCGGAAATACTGCGCAAGGGCGGGTCGGCGGTGGATGCGGCTATCGCGGCAAACGCGGTGCTTGGCGTAACCGAGCCGATGATGAATGGAATTGGCGGCGACCTCTTTGCCATTTATTGGGACGCCAAAACTGGCAAGCTCTACGGCCTGAACTCGAGCGGTTGGGCTCCACAGGCCCTTACGCTCGAGCACATGAAAGCCAAGGGTGTGGAGAAGATGCCGCTGAGGACTATTGATTCCGTGACCGTACCCGGCGCCGTGGCCGGTTGGAATGCGCTGCATGCGCGGTTCGGCAAACTGCAATGGAAAGAACTGTTTGGGCCCGCGATTTTTTATGCAGAACAGGGTTACCCCGTCCCTGAACTGATTCACGAGTTTTGGGGCGACGCTCCGCAGGTGTTCGCCAATGATCCCGAAGGCCAACGAACGTACTTGCCAAACGGAAAAGTACCCGCCGTTGGAGAAATCTTTGGCAATCCAAATCTCGCAAAAGCCCTGCGCGTAATTTCGCAAAAGGGCGCCGACGCATACTACAAGGGTGAAATCGCGCAAGCGATTTTGAGTACGTCACACGCGCTCGGCGGAACCATGTCTGCCGAAGATCTCGCCGAATTCAAACCTGAGTGGGTCCAGCCAATCTCAACCACTTACCGTGACTGGACGGTATATGAACTCCCGCCAAACGGCCAAGGCATGGCCGCGCTCGAGATGCTGAACATTATGGAGACTGCGCCTGCGTCTCCGGACGGCCCGTTGAGCACTGTAGAGTTGCACAAGAAAATCGAAGCCATGAAACTGGCTTATGCCGACCTCGAACGTTACAACGCTGATCCCCGATTCGCTAAAGTTCCGGTTAAAGGATTGCTCTCTAAGGAATATGCAAAAGAGCGCGCGAAGCTCATCGATCCCGAGCACGCGAATTGCGATGTGACTTATGGCACGCCGCAGAGTGAGACAACTTATCTGACTGCGGTTGACCGCGAGGGCAATATCGTTTCGTTGATTCAGAGCAATTATGAGGGCTTCGGCTCAGGTATTACCGTTCGCGGAATGGGGTTCGTTCTGCAAGATCGAGGTGCATTGTTTTCGCTGGATCCTAAGTCGCCCAATGTGTTGGCGCCCCGCAAGCGTCCCTTTCACACCATCATTCCTGCTTTTATGGAACACGGGGACCAGCACATCGGTTTCGGCATTATGGGTGGCGCAAACCAGCCTCTCGCTCACGCGCAATTCGAGTCAAACATCGCCGACTACGGAATGAACGTCCAACAGGCGCTGGAGACCCCGCGCTTCACCGTGCACCCCGAGCGAGGGTGCAATATCGTAATTGAGTCTCGCGTGAAGCCGGAGGCCTTAGACAAGCTCTCAGCAATGGGACACAAGCTGCACGTCCAAAAGGAATACTCGACCTCTATGGGACGCGGAAACGCGGTGCTGCACGATTCCAAGAGCAAAACCAACTATGGCGGATCCGACGCGCGTGCCGATGGCTCGGCCGAGCCAGAGCCGCCGCCTCAGTGAATCCGATTCGCCGCAGAATTGAGGTCTGAAGAACCCTCGGAATCGGAGCAAGACATTAGGTAACAGTCGTCACTCGGGTATCGGCAAAAGAGCAATTCGGGCCTCCGGCATAATCTCCCGCAAAAACTCAGAAGAGAAATTTCGTGCAAAGTCGATAGCGCGTTCCAACGGTGTCTGCTCGCTTCGCAAAAGCGCGATTTGGATCTCGCGGCGCTGTGACCACTTCGAGTGCTCGCTCACGAGGACAAAGAGAGTCTCGGACGCGTTGGGCTTCATGAGCGCCTGCGCCACCAACGGCTCTGTAAGCTTCGCGTTATCGAGGGCGGCCGAAATGACGCGTCGGTCTGAGTCCTGGAGCAATCCGGCCGCAACCCGTCCTGAGGCGCGCCTCGCCAGAGTGACCTTCTGGCCGGTGGGAAGCGATTCCAGACGCGTCAGGATTTGCTCTTCACCCGCTCGCTTGATGTCAGGCGCAACCGCAGGCGCAAGCGCCATCTGCATGAGATCGAATGTGAACATGCGCCGCAGCAGCGGAATCGAGACGTGACGAGGAGTCCGTTGGTGCGCGGCCAGTCCAACCATCACCTTGCGGCTCGTCGAAGCAATGGGATTCTTGGCAAGCTGAGCTAATGCTTCCGCAGTAACATCGGCGCTTTTCAACAGCGCGACCCCAGCATCTTCGGTGAGGCCTGTAACCTGAGCGCTTTCCGTGCTCGGAGCGGAGTCAGCGTTCTGCTCTTCTGATTCGGGATTCTCGGTCGGACGGGATTCCGTATTCATGTTATCTGCGATTTCACGCGCTTGCAGTTTTGAATTCTCTTCTTGCACGTTCCAACGCACCCCGGGCCGGATCGATCTCGCGATCGCGCAAACTCGCCCGCGGATATCGCGATTTTAGGTCCTGCGCAAAATGCTCCCTCACTATTGTGCTGCTCGCCAAAACCCCACCGTGTGTCGCGACCGAAATTGACTGTTCCCCGAATAGGCGCTCAATAACGATCCCTGCCATTTCCATCAGCTCCCGCCCTGCCCGCGTAAGAATCTCAGTTGCCGTTGCATCACCATTGTCGGATGCCGCCAACACAATTGGAAATAGCGAGGCAAAATCTACCGATGGACTCCCATTCAATCGCACGATAAAGTCCTCAAAATCTCGCGCGCCGAGTTTTTCCGTCAACTCTTTCAATAGTCGGGTAGGCTGTCCGCGATCGCGCTCGCGCAATGCTTGACGCACCGCTTCGACGCCAATCCAATGGCCCGAGCCTTCGTCCGAGATGGCATAGCCCCATCCGCCGGCCCTCGCGGATTCGCCCTTCGAGTTTCGCCCGTAAGCAATCGAACCAGTGCCTGCAATCACAACAACCCCGGGCCCAGCCCCGAACGCGTTTTCGAACGCGATCTCGACATCACCGACGATCTCGACTTGGCCGCCCACAATGCTGGTCATCAAATTCCGCATTACTGAGGCAATTTCACGTCGTGCGCTTCCGGTGATGCCCGCGCAAGTGCGCGCAATTTGTTGCGGAGAAATACCGGCCTGCACACAGGCTTCGTGAACCGCCGCAGACAGAGCGTCGCGCGCGCAAGCCTCGCCGACCCGCTGCACTTTGCTGCTTGAAGAACTTCCGGTGCCCAGCTGAGACTTCTCGTCACCCACGATGCAGCGGGTTTTGGTGCCGCCTCCGTCAATTCCGAGGAAGAATGGCATCCAACGAATTCTAAACTCAGAATTCCCAAACCAGGCATGGGATCGCCGAGCCTGATCACCGTTCGTAACCCCGTGTGGTGCTCTGCGGCGAATTAGACCCCTGCACGAATCTGCGCGGACAGCATAGATTGTACGTAGCATGGCCTGGCCAACGAAAAGTCGAGCCTTCAGGTTTGTTCTTCTAATTGGAGTCGTCAGCTTCTTCGCAGACTTCGTCTATGAAGGAGCGCGGAGCGTAAATGGTCCGTATTTGGCGATCCTGGGCGCAAGCGCCACGCTGGTGGGAACCATCGCCGGCCTCGGCGAATTGCTCGGATACGGGTTGCGGCTCGTTTCCGGCCCCCTCAGCGAGCGCACTGGCCAATTCTGGCCGATCACCCTGTTCGGCTATGTCGTGCAGATGGCCGCCGTGCCACTCCTGGCTTGGGCGCCGAATTGGAAAATCGCCGGATTGCTCATCGTTTTGGAACGTGTTGGCAAGGCCATCCGGAATCCCCCGCGCGACGTCATGCTTTCCCATGCGAGTAAGGAGATCGGCCTGGGATTCGGCTTCGGCTTGCATGAGGCCATGGACCAGGCTGGGGCGCTGATCGGGCCACTGGTTGTCGCGGTGATCCTCGCGCGCCACGGCACATACCGCAGTGCCTTTGCGGTTCTCCTGATCCCCGCGATCCTAACGCTATGCTTCCTGATCCTGGCAAGAGTCTTGTACCCGCAACCTGAAGATCTCGAAATCAAGGCCAGCAGCGGAGGAACGGTTGGACTGCCACGCGTGTTTTGGATATACATGGCCGGCGCGGCGCTGGTAGCTGCGGGCTTCGCTGATTTCTCGTTGGTCGCCTTCCACTTTCAGAAGGCTTCCATCGCCTCCAATCTTTGGATCCCAATCTTTTATTCGGTTGCGATGGCAGCGAGTGGCCTGGGATCACTCGTCGTCGGGCGCTTATTTGATCGGATTGGCATAGGAATTCTGGTTCCGCTCACGCTTATTTCGGCAGCCTCAACGCCGCTAGTTTTTCTCGGCGGCTTTTGGCTGGCCTTGATCGGCGTGGCCCTCTGGGGACTCGGGATGGGGGTTCATGAATCGATCATTCCTGCAGCCGTGGCCACTATGGTCCCGCAGCAGCGGCGGCCGTCCGCATACGGAATTTTTACCGGCGTTTACGGCGTTTCATGGTTCATCGGCAGCGTCGTTATCGGTAGGTTGTACGACGTTTCGCTGTCCGGACTTTTGATCTTTTCCGTTCTTGCGCAGCTGGTCGCCATTCCCATATTCTTTGCCGTTAAAAAAATGACGAATAAAGGCTGACCCTGGCGAGCCCGGTACGATTCGTGCCAGTAACCAAGGCTATAATAGGGTTTCTCTACCTCTTGCGGCCGCATCACGGCGGGATTGGTTTATGACTTTGGGAAGTCCCATTGCGCCAAAAAAACGGAAGCGGCTGATAATAATGCTGGCGGCAGGAAGTTTTCTGCTGTTCGCAATCCTGCTTTCTGAATCATCGTTCGATCTGCCGTTTATCAATCCCAGTAACACTCAGCAAACGGTCTTTCTTGCCGCGCTTTCGGCATTGGTATTCCTGCTCTTCGTGACCCTCACCTTCGTCCTGGCACGAAACTTGATCAAGCTTTTCGCCGAACGGCGAATGGGCGTGCTGGGATCGAAATTCCGCACTCGCCTGGTGGTTGGAAGTTTGTTGCTTTCCTTTCTGCCCGTTATCGTAATGTTCTGGTTCGCGTATGGGTTGATGAACCGCTCCATCGAGCGCTGGTTCTCCACGCCCGTCGAAGAAGTAAGGCAGGATACTGCATTAATGGCGCGCTTGCTCGCCAAGTATGCAGCGGAGAATGCCCATGCAGAGGCCCTCTCGATCGCTTCTGCGCCCGAAACTCAGCACGCATTTGAAGGCCATAGCTTTTCGGGAGTGCTGAACCAGTTCCGCCTGCACGAGGCTACGATGCAGGGCGGCTTCGCAATTGCGATTCTTTCCGGTGATGCCGAGGCCAGTTTCGGAGCGCCCGCAGAGTGGCCATTGTTGAAACCAAAGATTCCTCTTCCACCTATTTCTTCCGAGCCCCAACACATTTCATGGAACGGGGTGGAATATGTTTTGGGCACAGCTCCAGTCGGTGACTCGGGAGAAATTCTGGTGGCCATGCCCCTGCCGGCAAATTTCACCGAAGCCCAGCGGCAACTGGAGATTAGCCAACAGCGATACCTGGAGTTGGCGAAGGCCCGACGTACGGTCCGCCGCACTTACATGGTGCTCTTATGGTGGATTACCGGAATGGTGCTCTTCGCCAGCATGTGGCTAGCCCTGTATTTGTCACGGTTAGTGACCCGGCCGGTTGTGGCTCTTGCCGAGGCCACTGAGCAGATTTCGCGTGGGAATTTGGATTATCGAGTGGAAGTTCCTGCGGCCGACGAACTCGGAGACTTAGTGCGCTCCTTTAACCAGATGGCGGGCGAGCTATCCAGCAATCGCCGAAAACTTGAAACCGCCAGCCACGAACTCAGCGCGGCCAACTCTGAACTGGAGCGCCGCCGACAACACATCGAAACCATCCTTGAGAGCATCCCGACCGGCGTTCTATCGCTCGACGCGGAATTCTGCGTTCGTCACGTGAACCAGGCACTGCTGCGCATGCTGCGCCCCTCAGATACGGTGCACTTAACATCAGCCCTGATTGGCGCCGCCTTACGTGATTTATTTGCCTCCGAGGTCCTCGAAGACCTGGAGCACCTGTTACGGCGCGCAGACAGAATGGGCGCCACAACCACGCAGATGGAGTTCGCGATTCAACGCTCGCGGCTCAACGTCGCGATCACAGTCGCCACCCTGGAGCACGAACGGCAACGAATCGGATACGTGCTCGTCTTCGAAGATCTCTCCGATTTGCTCAGAGCGCAAAAGCAGGCCGCCTGGCGTGAAGTGGCACGCCGGGTTGCGCATGAGATTAAAAATCCGCTTACTCCAATCGCGCTTTCAGCCGACCGGATTCTGCGCCATCTCGACCGCAGCACGCCGCCGGATCCCGCCTCGGTTGAGATCGTGCGGGGTTGCGCGGAGGCAATCTGCGGCGCAGTCGAGACGGTACGCAATCTCGTTAATGAATTCGCGACCCTTGCGCGCTTCCCCTCTTCGCAGCCTCAACCAGCGAATATCAATGGCATCGTCGAGAGCGCGATCTCCATGTTCAACGGTAGAGTGGACGAGATCCACATGCGGACCTTGTTCTCCAGCGACTTGCCGCAGGTAATGGCCGATTCCGACGCCATGAAACGCGCTATCGCCAACTTGGTGGACAATGCGGCGGAGGCGGTGCAAACATCTGCGGTGAAAGAAATCGAAATTTCCACTTCGCTCGTGCCCAATCACGATCTGGTAGAAATCTGCGTTTCTGACAGCGGCCCCGGCGTTACTCAGGACCTCAAAGAGCGTTTGTTCCTGCCCTACTTCTCAACCAAAAAACGTGGAACCGGGCTTGGCCTTGCCATCGTCAGCCGAATCATAGAAGACCACCACGGATCGATTCGCGTAGAGGAAAACAAGCCTGCTGGCGCCAGGTTCATCATTGAACTTCCGATTGCTGCGCACGCCGCGCACGCAACTTACAATGCTTAACATTCTTATCGTCGATGACGAGCCATCGATCCGCGATTCGCTTCAAGGCGTCCTCGAAGATGAAGGCTATCATCCCGCTGCGACCGACAGCGGCGAGGCGTGCCTGGAACTGCTCCGCAAAAAGACCTTCGATGTTATTTTGTTGGATATTTGGCTGCCCGGAATGGACGGCCTGGACGTGCTACAGAAAATTCGAGAGCTGGAAAATCCGCCTGAAGTCATTATCATTTCCGGCCACGCCACCATTGAAACTGCGGTAAGGGCGACCAAGCTGGGAGCGTTTGACTTTCTAGAAAAGCCTCTTTTAATCGATAAGACCCTCATCCTCCTCAAGAATGCTGTGGAAGCCAAGAAGCTGCGCGAGGAGAACAAGGACTTAAAGAAGCAGCTTGCGCCAAAGACCGCGATTGTTGGCGATAGCGTTCCCATGAAAGCGCTCCGACAGCAGATCCACTTGATGGCGCCGACAAACGGGCGGGTGCTGATCTTCGGCGAATCCGGCACCGGAAAGGAACTGGTCGCGCATGCTATCCACGGACAGAGCTTGCGCAGGGACGAAACCTTCGTCGAGGTAAATTGCGCAGCCATCCCTGAAGACCTGATCGAGAGCGAACTCTTCGGACATCGCCGCGGCTCGCTTCCCACTGTAGTCGAAGACAAGGAGGGCAAGTTTCTCAAGGCCGACCGCGGCACACTTTTTCTTGATGAAGTGGGCGACATGAGCCTGAAGACGCAGGCCAAAGTGTTGCGTACGCTGGAGGAGCAGAACTTCACGCCGGTGGGAGGGGACGAACGGGTCACGGTTGACGTCCGCGTAATCGCGTCTACCAACAAGGACCTGGAAGAAGAAATTTCACGGGGAAACTTTCGCGAAGACCTCTTTTACCGGTTGAATGTGATTCCGTTCTCCGTTCCGCCGTTGCGCGAACGCAAGGAAGACATCCCGCTGCTCGCTGAACACTTTCTGAAAGAATTCTCAGGGCGCTATGGCCGTCGGCCCCGCGAGATCACCGATGATGCCGTTGAAGGGCTCATGCGCTATTCATGGCCTGGCAACGTGCGCGAGCTGCGTAATGTAATAGAGCGCATCGTTATCATGAATCCGACCACTGTCCGCTTTGATCGTAAGCATCTGCCCCCGCTGGTTTATCGCGACGGAAGCCGCCGCAGCAGTGACTTCCCCACATTGCATCAGGCGCGCTCGGCTTATGAACGTGACTATATTCTTAAGAAGCTGGATGAAAACCACGGAAACATCAGCCGCGCCGCCGAAGTCCTCGGGCTCGAACGCAGCCATTTATATCGCAAAATGCGGGCATTGGGAATCGCGCTGAAGGAATAGTTGTCTACTTGACGGAGCCTAGCCCGGGTTCTATTCCGTTTCAGGCCTGACCAGATTTTCGAGCTGTTTTCTCCAATCAAGCTCCTCTACGAAACCCCGCGAGTCGCGCCAGTTCTGACGCACTTTCACGAATAGCTCCAAAAATACTTTCGTTCCCAGCATCCGCTCGATCTCAATTCGCGCCGCGGTACCGATCTTTTTCAGCATCTCTCCGCGATGTCCGATCAGAATTCGCTTTTGTCCATCGCGTTCGCAATAAATCACCGCCGCAATTCGCGTTAATTTTGCCCCTTCTTCGAACTGCTCGATCATGACCGAGGTCGAGTGCGGCACTTCCTCGCTGGTTGCAAACAGAACCTGTTCGCGGATCAATTCTGCCGCCATAAAGCGCGCCGGCTGGTCGGTGATTTGCCCTTCGGGAAAGTAGTGTGGCCCTTCCGGTAAAGCGTGAACAACTTTATCAAGCAACAAATCCAGCCCTTCGCGTTTGCGCGCGGAGATAGGAATGACCTCGCGAAAGTCACGCAGCCTTGAGTACTTCTCAATCAGCGGCAGCAGCTTACGCTTCTCTCCGCGCAGAAGATCAATTTTATTCAGCAGCAGAAAGGCTGGAGTTTTCGTGCCTTTCATCACATTCAGAAGGAACTCGTCGCCAGCGTCAGATTTTTTTGCGGCATCTGTGATGATCAGTGCAAGATCGCATCCATTCATCGCTTCTCGCACTTCGGACATCATCTTGCGCCCCAGAGAGCTCTCGGGACGATGCACTCCTGGGGTATCAATCAACACGATCTGCGCGCCCGGCCTGCCCTTCTGCTTGGGGACATGAATGACCCCGAGCACCCGATTTCGCGTGGTCTGAGGCTTGGGACTGACGATCGCGAGTTTCTCCCCGGCAAAAGCATTCAGCAACGTAGATTTGCCAGCGTTGGGACGGCCGATAATGGTGACGAAGCCGGAGCGGAAGGACATTTCTAAATCAGCTTCATCTGTTGGGAGTTTACGACTGATACCCGCACCCGCTCAACCCGGCGATCGGTCGCTTGCAAGACCTCGAGGCGCAGCCCGTCTTCTTCGACAACTTCGCCCTTCTTCGGAATTCTTCCTGCTAGTTCGCTCACCAAACCCGCCACCGTCGCGGCTCCCCGCCGATCCGGGCGCACGCCGAGCAACTCTTCGAGTCGATCCACATCCATGTTACCGGGTACAAGATACGAGGTCTCGCTTTCACGAACCACTTGCGCAGGTTCGTGCTCGTCACTGATCTCGCCGACGATCTCTTCTACCAGATCTTCGATAGTTACCAGACCCGCGACTCCTCCATACTCGTCGATCACAATCGCCATGCGGGCTTTTTTCTTCTGCATTTCGCGAAGCAGATCGCTGCCCAATTTCGTCTCCGGCACAAACAAAACGTCTTTGCGCATCAGCGAGCCGACTGTACGGAAATGTGCTTCCGCATCCGGCACCTGCAGCACATCCTGCGCATAGACCAAGCCGACAATCTGGTCGAGACTGCCCTCGAACACCGGCACGCGAGAAAAGGGACGCAATCGGAGTAGTTCAATGAACTTCTCAACTGTCGTATCGGCAGCCACCGCCACCATCTCGGGACGCGGCTTCATCGCATCGCGCACCGTTTTCTCGCTGAATTGGACTACCGACTGGATCAGGTCGCGATTGCTCTCATGAAGAATACCCTCTTCCTGGCCCGCCTCGATCAATGCGTCCACGGCTTCGGCTTGGGTTTCCGGCTGGGCGTCAGAATGTTCCCGCGTCAACGATGTGACTGATTGCAGAAATCCTAAAACCAAAGTGATCGGCAGCATCAGATAAATCAGGACCCGCAGAAGAGGCGCCCAGCGCGCCAACCATGCTCCCTTGGTCCGCGAGAAGAAGACGAACGGCAAAAAGCGATTGAATACGATAACGATCAGGATCAGTGCAAGCACGGCTTCGAGCGCCGCGTCGATGCTCCAAGTACCGTCGCCGAATACTGCAAACCCCACCACCATTGCGACCGCAGCCATCAGCAGCGGCGTCAATACTGCCATAGACAGCGCGGCCCGCGACCGGCTTACCTTCAGCCTCGGTTCGACCTGCTGCTCAAATGCGTCGATGTTGTCCTGAAATTCCCGGGAAAGAAATTTTCCAATTTCGGCATAGAGCCGGTCTACATAGGAAGAGAGGGTCAAGAGCCCGAAAAGAAAAAGCAGCGTAATGGCAATGACCAGGTTCATCTGCGTGATCGCGCCAGCACAGGCGTAGAGTTCGCGAATTTCTTGCGGATGGACACTTTGGAGCTTCGTTCGATCAAACTCGTTGGAAGCGCGAACCGCCTTCGCAATGCAATTTCTTTTTTCGCCATCTCACCTTGATCGTTTTCATGATCATATCCCGCGAGGTGCAAGATTCCATGCAAAATCAGGATTCGAAGTTCGTCGGCTACCGAGTGTCCGAGCATGCGCGCATTGTGGGCTGCAATCTCCACCGAAATCGCAATGTCGCCGGCAAAGCCATTTGCGGACGCAACCGCCGGAAACGACAGCACATCTGTGGCTCGGTTCCTTCTACGAAAATGCGCGTTCAACCGACGCATACTCGCATCCCCGGTGATCAAGACACTCACTGTTCCCCGCAGTCCGGCTACGCGGCTTGCCTTCACCGCGAAACTGGCAAGAGCGCGCGAATTCAGCCCGGTCATTTTCTGTTCAAAAATGATCATTGGATTGGTGGACTTCATCTACGTTCACGACATTCTGAAAACAAAAAGGAGGACGCTAAAAGCGCCCTCCTCATAAACACAGTCCTATTCCGCAGGCTCGCTCACGTTTGACACCGAGCCGTTCCCGTTTGCGGCTTTCGGATCCAGCAACTCCATCTGCTCCTCTGCCACTCGGGCCTTGCGCTCATCGTAGGCGCGAATAATGCGCTGCACCAGGTGATGCCGCACCACGTCTCCCTCATCAAAATACGAAAAGGCTAACCCTTGGACGTTTTTGAGAACGTCAATGGCCTCCAGTAACCCACTGCGTTTGGAGTTGGGAAGATCGATTTGAGTGATGTCGCCGGTGATGACCGCCTTCGAGTTGAAACCCAGGCGGGTCACAAACATCTTCATTTGCTCAGAGGTCGTGTTCTGAGCTTCATCCAGAATTACGAATGAGTCATTCAACGTGCGGCCGCGCATGAAAGCAATCGGCGCAATTTCAATGACGCTCTTTTCGAGATAGCGATCCACCTTCTCCGGATCCAGCATGTCGTAGAGGGCGTCGTACAACGGCCGCAGGTAGGGATCAATCTTCTCTTGCAACGTTCCCGGCAAGAATCCCAGGCGTTCACCGGCTTCGACTGCTGGCCGCGCCAGGATGATCCGGTTCACACGCTTCGACAGCAGCGCCGAGATCGCCATTGCAACCGCGAGGTACGTCTTGCCGGTGCCTGCCGGACCGATTCCGAAAACCATGTCATGGCTTTCAATCGCATCCAGATAGCGCCGCTGGTTTAGGCTTTTCGGCTGCACCGTGCGGCGTCCGAAAGAACGCTGGCGTCCGGCTTCGACCAACCCGCGAAGGGTGGCTTTAGGATCGGCAACCAGCACGCGCAGCATGCTGTTCAGGTCGCCGTTATTAAAGGCGTGGCCGCCGCGCTGCAGTTGGTCGTAATCAGTGAAGACTTGCTCGGCACGAGCTACGTCGCCAGGAGTTCCTTCAACTTCTATTGAGTCAGAGCGGAGGTCTATATTGACGTTCAGGCCATCTTCCAGCACGTGCAGGTTTTCGTCGCGGGTGCCGAACAGGGCCTCGATGTTAGGGCTGATTTCAATACTCTTCTTCATTCAGATTCCGTCTTCCGGCTACCCTCGGGCGCAGTTGCGCATTTCCAGGCATTAGATGTCGCGTGTGGGATTGAAGAACGCCCTCTGGCGTCCTTTCACGGATTGTACTTCGCCGCATGAGGTGGGCAGATAACAATTCTGTTAAAAGCGTACAGCCCGGCTTCGTTGCTAGTCAACCAGAATAGCTTGCCGTTGACCGTTGGTGCCACCAGTGAAATATGACTCTGTAAACCTGAACTTGGATGCTGATTCGGCTCTATGCCAGCAAGGCTGACCCGGTTAGCGCACATCCTGCTTAGCCAACCGCGCACAATGATGACCCTGCCAGACTTCTACTGCCCTTCGGGGGTATTGCTGGCAGGAAACGGGGAGCGCGGGCGAGTGTTCTCGCCCTGACAGTTGAGCTGAGACTGAAACAGTCTTTGCGAGAACGGCCGGAGTTCTTCGGGATGTTCACGCAGGTAGGCGAGCAGGCGCTGCTTCTTTTGCTTGCCGCGGGTTTCAACTTCCCACTGCTGCATCGGAAAATTATCTGGAAGGAGCCGGGGCGAACGACTGGCTACGCGATCATAAACCGAACGCCAGTTTTTCTTCACCGCGGAAACCGAGATTCCCAGTGCTGCTCCCAATTCTTCATCGGTTTCACCGCCGGCGAGAGCGCAAGTAAGCTGCCGCTGCTCACTGCGGCTGAAGCCAAATTGTGGAGGCCCAAAAACAAAAAGCGTGTTGATCCATGTGGCACCGTGCAGCGGAGCCAGCTCCCGTGTAGTGCCCAGATTCCTGGGTTCATCGTAAAAATTGCTTTCATCAATTTCAGGAAAGGCCCCGTAGCAGCCCTGTTCAAGATCGAAATAAAGACCCCCAGCAGCGCGAGCACCGTGAAATTGTTCCAAGCAATCTGACTGCGAGAAAACTTCGCGGAGGCGGAACCCGTGAAAAGTCTTCTCGAACGAGTTCATGATAAGCACCGCGAGGTCCATCCGTCTGAGGTCTTCAGGGTGGCAGGAGTTGTGCCACACCATCAAATTCAGCGCGGCTGCGGAATTCGCGTCGCGGATTTCCTCTTCAGAGAGGAGTGGAGAGTTGCCGGCGGCCATGCGCTTGACCAGTTCGGGCCCCACCCAAAAGAAGGGAGTCGTTTTCGCCTCCTGCAGGAAGCTGTCGGAAACGAAGACGGCCATGCCAGCTCCAAGGTATCGCGTAGCGGCGCCTTGAGTTTCTTCGAACAGGTTCACCGCAACGTAATCGTCCCGGAAAGTTTGACTAAGCGCAGCCGGCAATAGGTCGATCAGGTTCCCATAGCGTGCCGCGAGGACCGGATGCTCACGAAAATGCTTCACGCAAATGGGAATGTCGGCGGATTGCAGCGAACGGTAGGTGAGACCCATGGAATTCACAACCCGGCAGAAACTTTCGCTGCTCTTTTAGAGGACTTGTTTATCCCGCTTTCTTTGGCATACATAAATACCACGAAAGTTGCAGGATTTGCCATGAAATTGTCAGGTGTTGATTGCGTCGAAGATGTCTTCCGATTGAACGTGAAAAACACCCCTGAGACGAACGGTTACTCGCCCCGGTCTGGCACCGAGACTCAACACACGTAAGGAGAGCTTATGTTCAAGATAAATCCCCGAACTGGAATTGCCATGATGGTGCTGATGGCGCGTCTCTTTGTACTGTTGCTTTCACTCGCTGCCGTCGCCGCGGCGCAGGATCCCGTACCGCTAATTAACCAACCCTTGGTGCCTGACGCTGTCCAGCCAGGCGCAGCGGGATTCACATTGACCGTGAATGGCACCGGCTTCGTCTCAGGAAGTGTAGTCCACTGGAATGGCAGCCCGCGAGCCACCACCTTTGTGAGCAAGTCGCAGCTGAAAGCGGCAGTGCTCGCCACGGACATCGCCAAACCCGCCACGGCCTCAGTCGCAGTGGTCAATCCTGCCCCGGGCGGCGGAACATCGAATGAGGTCTTCTTCGCGGTTGCTAAGCCGATCTCGGTTGTCTCACTGAGGACTACGTCGTTTGCTGCGGGTTCGGGCCTTCTTTCTTCGCTTGCAGTAGGCGACTTCAACCGCGACGGGAAAGCCGATCTGGCCGTCACCGACGCAAACAGCTCCACAGTTTCAATTCTGCTGGGCAATGGAAACGGTACGTTTCAAACCCCGGTTAACTATTCAACCGGCATTGCAAACGCAGTCGCCATAGGCGATTTCAACGGCGATGGCAAACTGGATCTCGGAGTCGCTAACGGAAATGGATCGATCTCAATCCTACTGGGCAACGGGGACGGCACGTTTCAAGCAGCCGTAGACTATGTTGCAGGATCAAATCTCCAGGCGATAGCCGTGGGAGATTTCAACCGCGACGGCAAGCTGGATCTAGTGGTAGCGGACTCTAGGGATGGCGACGTCACAGTACTATTGGGCAACGGCGATGGCACATTCCGGGCCGCCGCAAGCTATAGCACCGGTTCAGGATCAGGCCCGCTCTCCGTGGCCGTAGGCGATTTCAACCGCGATGGCAAGCTGGACCTGGTCGTGGGGAAGTTCACCTGCCCCAACACCCCATGCGGCAATCTTAGCGTGCTGCTGGGCAATGGCGACGGCACGTTCCAGGCCGGCGTGGACTACAACGCCGGAGGAGAACCTACCTCGGTAGCGGTGGCGGATTTCAACAACGACGGTAAGCTAGATTTGGCCGTGGCGGACATCAGCAGCGCGCATGTCAACATTTTATTAGGCAATGGCGACGGCACGTTTGAGGCCCCCGTAAACTATAACGCTGGGGCAGATCCCGTTTCGGTCGCGGTGGGCGATCTTAACGGTGACGGCAAGCTGGATCTTGCTGTGGAAAATATCGGCAGCAGCTACGTCAGCGTACTGGTGGGCAACGGCGACGGGACTTTCCGGTCGGCAGTAAACTACAGCTTCGGATCGAGTTCTAGTTCGCTTGCGGGTGGCTCGGTCGGGATTGGGGATTTCGACCGCGACGGCGGGCTGGACCTGGCCGTCGCCGCCCCTGGGAGCGCGGCGGTTTTCGTCCTTCTGCAAGCTCCTACGGCGTCGCTTTCAAAGACTAAGGTGCAATTCGGTGGACAGGTACTCGGGACCAGCAGCGTCACACAGAAGGTGACGCTTACCAGCAGCGGCTATCTAGCGCTCAATATCGCCGGCATTAGCATTACTGGAACAAACGCCACTGATTTTAGCGAGACCAACACTTGCCCTTTGAGCCTTCCAGTGGGGGCACTCTGCACGATCAGCGTCACCTTTAAGCCCACTCATGTCGGGCCGCGGACAGCATCCGTCACCGTCACCGACAACGCGCCTGGAAGTCCGCAGTTCATTGCCCTCGCCGGCGTCGGAGTAATTTCGGGACCGGACGCTACGGTAACACCGACCAGCCTGACTTTTGCCACCCAGCTTGTGGGCACGACCAGTTCAGCGCAATCGGCAACGCTGACCAACTATGGCACGACGACGCTTGATATCACGAGCATCATGGCGAGCGGTGATTTTAGCCAATCGCACACTTGCGGTTCGGGCTTGGCGCCGCTTGCAAGCTGCACCATCAGCGCGACCTTCAAACCCACACGAAGCGGAACCCGAACCGGGGCGGTGTCGATTACGGATAACGCGCCGGGTAGCCCGCAGAAGGTGAGCCTAATGGGAACAGGCACGGTGGTGGAATTCAATCCGACCAGCCTGGCCTTTCATTGCCATAATATCCCCAACACCTGCCCACCCCCACCTCAGACGATCACGCTAACCAACACGGGCAGCACGACTCTCAGCATTGGCAGCATCATGATCACGGGTTCAACTGCTTTTTCCGAGACCCACACCTGCGGGAGCAGCGTGGTGGCAAAAGGGTCGTGCACCATCACAGTGTCCTTCAAGTCGTCCTTGCGTGGCACTTTCAGCGGCGCGGTGTCAGTGACTGACAATGGGGGCGGTAGCCCACAGCGGGTGCCCTTGTCTGCTAGTGAAACCAAGCGTGGCGCGGGCGCGATAGCGGTGCGGTCAGCTGTGGCCGCGCACATCACGGCATCCGTACCCGCCCCCACAGGACCCATGCATGTCGGGACCCGCGTAATGGACTTGCTTGACTCCAGGCGCAACGATCCTTACCTCGCCGACGGGGCCAAACGAGAGTTGCTGGTGCGATTCTGGTATCCCGCGTCTCTCGATCAGGGTTGCGAGGCGGCGGGATACACGTCGCCCGCGGTTTGGAGCTATTTTTCTCAACTCGCGGAATTCCCGCTGCCCCAAGTTACGACAAACAGTTGCCAGGACGCTCCCGTCAGGGGCGATGCCCATCCTGTAATCGTCTTCACGCATGGCTATACGGGCACCTTTACGGACTACACGTTCTTGTTCGAGGATCTGGCTAGCCGTGGTTACGTGGTTGCCTCCGTGGATCACACCTACGAAGCGACAGCGGTTGAATTCCCCGACGGACGTTTCCTCAAATCCATGATGGGCAGCCATCTCGCAGATACGTGGCACACTGATGATCAGAGTTTGTCTTTGGCGGTGTCCGCGCGATTGGCCGACTTGAAGTTCGTCGTAAGCGAACTTGGGCATCTGAATGCATCAGCCAGCAACCCGTTCGCGGGCAAGCTGGATATGACAAAAGTAGCCCTGGCTGGTCACTCTTTGGGTGGACTAACTACCTGGCTCGGCCTGGGGTACGACCCGCGGTTCAAGGCGGGTATTTTGCTAGATCCCTATTTGATTAGCGGCTCTTATCGCCCAACAGAGAAACCTGTGATGTTGATGACGATGGGGCGCGAACAATGGAGTCAAAACGAATGTCAGGTGTGGAGCGACCTCCGTGGCCCACGACTGTCCGTGAACCTGCCAGGTGCTGAGCACCTGACGTCATCGGATGCGGTGTGGCTGGCAGACGGTGCGATCAAGACCGGCGCAATCGGGCCGGACAAAACTATAGCGGCAATTCGAGATTACGTCGCTGCTTTTTTAGATGCGAACCTTCAAGGCAGAGCGGCCGATCGTCTGTTAAGAGGCACATCGGATTATCCCGATGTCGTTGTGACCACTGGCGAGCAAACAGCGTGTGTCTCGCATTAGAATGCATCATCGTCATCATCACCGAATAGCGAGGCCTCGCAGTGGCTTCGCTGAAACGTCGAATCGCTTGATGCAGCACTGGCGGATCCGGATTAACCGAACTAATAGTTGAGTTGAGAGTCACTTTACTCACACAATCCGATTTCTCACACGGATAGTGGTGGAAAACGAGGGAGTACATTAGCACCGCTCCATTTGACGATTGAGTTTTGATATTGTCGCGAGCCCAGCTTCTGCCGCAGCACAACAGCAGCACAGAATGCTTACTATTGATCACGGCGCTCTAAGCTGTGTCAGTTCTCTCTTCCCAGCTTGCCGTTGACCCTCTGCAACTCGCTCCAGTAGAATAGGTTATTCAAAGCCCACCGGAACCGGCTGGGACCCTATAGAAAAGGTATTTAACCGTAATGGCAAACCATTTTTCCGCGCTCAAACGCGCCCGCCAGACCGAACGGCGCACTCTCCGCAACCGTGGCAACACCTCCCGTTTGCGTTCCGCTCTCCGCGACATGCGTGAAGCGCTTGCTAAAGGTGACAAGTCCGCCGCCGAGCAGTCTTTCCGCCAAACCTCTTCGGCGTTGGATAAAGCGATCCAAAAAGGTGTTTTGCATGAGAACACCGCCGCTCGCTACAAATCACGCTTGAATGCGAGACTGGTCGCACTGAAGTAAAACTCAGACGCGACTGTTCCGGTATTCGCGCCTACTGACATTCCGACTCCGCTGAGAGAGAAGCTGCCATCCCTTCGCGACAGTAGAGGCGTTACGCGCGCCCGTCCGCTTTTCACTTCCCCAACTTTCCTGTACAGTTTCCGCGACGTTCCCGGAGGGCTCAGACGAATGCTCTACGCTTCCGATGTTTTTTTTCCCACTGATTTCCAAACCAACTTCCTCATGCTGCTGCGCTGGATCCATTTTGTCGCGGGCATCACCTGGATTGGACTCTTGTACTTCCTTAACCTGGTCAACATTCCCTTCATGAAAGAGCTCGATCCCGCAACCCGCGCCAAAATTACACCTGGCCTGATGCTGCGAGTACTGTGGTGGTTCCGCTGGTCGGCCCTGGTGACAGTACTTGCGGGCTTGGCTTATTGGGGAAGTATCGTCGGTTCAGATGCAAGCAACGGTGGCGGCTCTGTGGGACTTCCGATGGCTAGCTTCTTTCTCATCTGGACGATAACTTGGGCGATTCTTTACGCGCTGCTAATCCCCGGCAAAGGCCTGCTCGATAAAGGATGGTTTCTAACCATCCTTTACGCAATCCTCGTCGCCCATTCGGCCCACTTCTTTCTTCACATAAACGACAAGCCTTGGGAGAGCAATCGCCTGCTCGCCATCGGCATTGGGGGAGGCATTGGCTGGATGATGTTGCTCAACGTCTGGGGAGTAGTCTGGCGCATTCAGAAGCGCCTAATTGCCTGGACCAAAGCCAATGCCGAGAATGGCACCCCCGTGCCCGAGAAAGCCGCGCGCATCGCCCGCATGGCCTTCCTGACCTCGCGCATCAATGCGTGGTTGTCGATTCCGCTGCTGTTCTTGATGGGGGCAGCAAGCCACTACCCAATGTTTGGAAGATAGTATTCGGCCTTCGCAGACCTGAGCAAAAGAAAAGGCCGGCTGCAAAGCCGGCCTTAAAAACTTCTGAAAGAATTTAGAATTTCAACTTCAGGCCAAACAACAGTCGCCGACGTGCGATGCCGTCGTACACGCCGTTAGCGGAAAATGTTCCACCACCTACGAAGTTGTTTCCTCCGCCGCTAAAGTTGTAGGCCGTACTTTGGAAAGGCGAAGGAGTACCGGGAGAGTTAGCCGCAACTAGGTCGAGAACCGAGACAGGGGTGCCTCGGAACTGGACGTTCATGCAATTAAAGCATTCCGCCTGGAATTCCATCATCAGCTTCTCCGTCACCTTTGTGTCCTTGTGGAATCCCAGGTTACCCGTACTAATTGGTTGGCCGCGCAGAGTATTACGTCCGCCTCCCGCAAACGGTGTGCCGTAAACGACAGCTGCATTGGGATCGTTATACACCCAATGTACAGCGTTCAGAGTGGTGGGAGCTCCGGTCACAAAATCGCCCAAGGTGCAAGTGGAAGCGGTCGATCCCGAACACGTGTATGCTCCAATGGAAGTTTGAGGCGCAGAGGGGTTACTTAAGATGGGACGGCAGGCGTCATACGTTGAGCTCAAAGTATGGGTTGGATCGCAGAGGCTGCCGGCGTTGCGGAACTGGATCGTGGTGTAAGGCTGGCCCGTGGCATAACGGTACGAAATGCTGGGTTGCCAACCTCCAAGCAAGTGTCCCATGAACCCGTGCTGTTGCCTCTGGTAGGGAATGTCATACACCATGGTCACCCCTACAACGTTAGGGAAATCCAGACCGGAGATGGCTCGTTCCCCGCGGTCAGTATTGAATGGATTCTGGGCAAAGGAAAGCGTGTTGCCGCCCGAGAATGAACTATATACCTCGCTGGCGTTATCGAAGTTTCGGCTATAGGTGTACGAGGCTGTGGCTGTTAGCCCATGCCAGCCACCCATCCGCAATTCCGTTTGCAGGCCGTTGTACTTCGACCACGCGAAGTTGCCGCGCTCTACCACCCGCCTGAAGTTACAGTTCGCGTAGCCGGCAATGACGCCGGGTGTCCCAGGGGTTGTGCACGGCGTCAGGCCCGAAGGAATTAAGTTTGCATAGCTCGTACCCGTGGCATTCGCACCCAGCAATGCATTGAGCGCGGGATTACCGTTGACGCTCTGGAATTGCCCCACCGAATGGTTACCCACATAGCGCACTTCTCCGACTACTCTGGGGGTAAAAGAGCGCTGAACGCCAAAATTCCACTGTTCCGAGTAAGGATTATGGAAATTTGGCGCTACCGTGGTGTGATTCCGTATCCCGGGATTAATTCCGGCAGTGCTGATCAACCCCGTGGATTGGATGAAAGGCAATATTTGGGCGCCTTGGTAATTCCCACCGGGTGGCAGAGGGGCCCCGGGAATTAGGGTGTTCGAGTTTACCGAAGGCGCGCTGGTTGCGACGTTCAGAAACATGTTGTAAAACTCAGGATCGTATGCAATCCGGAAACCGCCCCTGATGACTGTCTTCTGTTCGCCGAACACTCCCTTGAGAATTCCGGGGGTCCATGCAAATCCAACGACGGGACCAAAATTGTGCAATGTCTGAGGCACTCTTGGGACGGTGGTCTCACTCGCCGGGAAGGTGTTGTCCCAAAGCGGATTGGAACTGGCCTGAACGGCAACCGTGCTGTCGTGCAGCAAGTTTATCGCTTGTTCATTCCATTCCCAGCGCAGACCCAGATTTAGCGTTAGGTTGTCCTTGGCGCGCCAGTCATCCTGGAAATAAGCTGCTACGTCCCGCTCATGAAAGGGAAGCTTAGCATTCCCTACTACAATGATGGTTTCAAGGGGATTGTTTGCGGCAATGTCGTTAAAGGAGCCGAAAACATATTCAGAGTTGTTTCCTGGCAGGAACACGTTGGGCGAACGTTGTTTGTCGTACTCGCCACCAAACTTGAGCAGATGACGTCCTCGGTTTAGCGTAAGGTTGTCTTGAACCTGGTAGCTGTTGTTGATACGCCCTTGCGGAAAACCAGCTGCCACCCCGAAGCTCGTACTGTCCTGAGGTGCACTACCGATCATGATAACGTCCGCAGCGCAACCCAAGGGGTTCTTGTCGTTGCAACTCGCTTGAGAGCCTTCCTCAAAGAAAAATCGCACTCGCGAGAAGCTGAAGCGCGCCTGGTTCAGGAAAGTATTGCTGAAGGTGTGTACCCAATCCAACCCAATTTGCTGATCTCGGCCTGGATTTGTCTGCCAATCGCCAACGTCAACGCCGTTGCCGAAATTAACGCCCCCAAAGAGTTGCTGCTGAAATACATACCGCCCGAAGAAATTGTCTTTGTTCGTGACCTTTACATCAACGCGTCCCGTCGCTTCGTAGTCGTTGAAGGGAGATGCCACAAAACGAGTGATGTTGCCCATTTCAATCGGCACACAGCTGGGATCGCCAGGGCAAACCGCGCCCACGACATTGGAGACACCGACAAGTTGCTTGTTTGAGAATGTCGGGTTCCCCTGCGACGTTATACTAGCTGGCCCGATTGCAGCCTCCAACGGACCCACTGGGCTGTTGGGGAATGCGGCCTTCAGCTCTGTAATTCCTAAGGGTGTCGGCACCAATCCGGGCGAAGTGCTGGGCGAACCACCGGCGCGCTGCCGTTCGAAATTGGTCGAACCAAAGAACCACACTTTATCCTTCAAAATAGGACCACCAATTGTCCCACCAAACCGATTATCGACGAACTGTGGAACTACGGGCTTACTACAAGGAACCGTCGAACTTGAAACCTGCCCTGGTGCGCAGAAGTTTCCATTAGGACCGCTAAAAAGCGCCGATTTTTCTTGGTTCTCCAAAGAATCAAAGTGGTCGCCCTGCCAGAACTCATACGCCGTTCCGTGGAAAGCGTTGGTTCCCTGCTTGGTGATGTAGTTCACCACCGAGCCCATATTGTGACCATATTCGGCATCGTAGTTGGTGAGAACTTGTACTTCCTGGATCGCGTCTTGATTTCCGAAGAAGATGGACGGGCCACCGATGGAGTTATCGTTATTAGCTTGACCGTCAATCTGGAAATTGTTGGCGCGGCCTCGCTGGCCATTGGCTGAGAATGCTTCGCCGTTCGTATTTTCGAAACCAGCATCGCCGACGGGCGCGACTCCCGGCAGAAATAAAGCCAAAGTATCGAAGTTATTTCCGATCGGTATGGCGGCCGCCTGCTCGGTTTCGAACGTATTCGTAATCTGGTCAGTCGTGGCCTCAATCAGCGGAGCAGTTCCTTCCACGGTAACCGTCTCAGTGGGAGACCCCACTTCCAATTTCACAACTCCCATTGAGGTGTCGCTGCCAACGACGACTGTAACGCCATGCGACTCCGAAGCTCGAAAGGTCGGTGCTTCGATCTTGACATCGTATTGACCCGGGGGCAGAACGTTCAGCGTGAAGCTCCCCGCCTGCTTGGTCGTCGCGGTAAATTGCCGGTTTGTGGACACCTGCGTAGCGGTAATTTTCGCCTCTGGGACGAACGCGCCCTGCGGATCTTGAACAGTCCCCGAGATCGAGCCGGTCACGATGCCCTGCCCGAAGGCTAGAGGTGCGCAAACTAGCAGTGCCACCGCGAATGCTAAAGCTGCGCCGATAGAAGCGCGGAGTGAGAGCTTCATAGATATCTCCTGAAGATTGAAAGTCCGTGAGACGGATTGCCCTAAGTTTGCAATTGTCACTTTTATGTCAATGTGCAACTCTTACTCCAAATCGGGATAATGCTTTTTCACTCTTGCTGTCAATTACTTACGCGGCACCATTCAGTGGGTTTGGTTCCAGAATCGGGAGAGCAGAACCTCCAGATATGAAATCCAGTAACTGCAGCGAAACTGGAGCGGAGAGCCGTCGATATCCGACCGACATATCAGCCAATGACAGAAACTAACCCGAATATGGGAACGGCACGCCTGGAGGCGTGCCGTTCCGCAGACCTAGGTCGATGACTCAGAATAGGAATTCCGCTGCTGTTCCCGATGGGAGCCGGAAGCCACTACCCAATGTTTCGGTAGTCGCGGACCGGGACCCTACGTGCGCTCGTTTAGCTCCATCCATAAAAAGGCGGTCCCGAAAACCGGGACCGCCAGACCAAATCAATTGGGCAGAACTCGATTAGAAGGTGAAGCTACCCTTCAGCTGAATGATCCTGCCGGTCAACGGAACGCTCAAGAATGCTCCGTAAGGACTGGTGGCGGGCGATACCGTGTTGATGATTGTGCCAAATCCGCCACCGGTCACACTGTTGAGCGGCAGGTCAAAGTTTGGATGGTTCAGAATATTGGAGAAACTCGCTCCCAACCCAAACCCAACGCGCTCGCCGACCTTGAAGTTCTTCATTAAGTTCAAATCTGTATCGAAGAACCGCGGTCCGCGAAGGCTATTGCGAACATCATTGCCGAAGTCGCGCTGGACGCTACTGTCAACAAATTGGCTGACCGTAGCGCAGGGAGTATTAGGAGTGCTGCAGCTGGCGAATGTACTCGGCGGTTGCGCAAAGTCTGCGAGGGGAGTGCCCGTGCGAAGTCCCGTAACATTGCCCAAGTGTCCGCGAACCCCGGAGCTGACCGGACTCCATGGTAAACCAGTATGGAAGTACACGGTGCCAGCCACCGTCCACCCACCGATAACGTGGTTCATTAGGCCATTGGACCAGTCGGCCTTGGAGTTATACACGTAATTAGCAGTGATATTGTGGCGGACGTCGTAATCGGAGCTCCCGTAGGACGAGCCAGGTAACAGCGGAGATACCTGGTACCGAAGACTGACTAAGGTGTCTGCGCTAAATGGCAGCAGGCAGCTATTGGAACAGGTATCCAAACCGTGGCTCCAAGTGTAGTTGAATTGGGCCTGCAGCGACTTGGTGCGGAATTTGAAACTCGTCGTCAAACCGTTGTAGTTGGACCAACCGGCGTTCGTGAGTTGCCGAACCTGCGAAAACCGATCATCCGGGATGACGGTGCCCACGATCCCAGAATTTGCGCTTCCGAATGGACAGTTGACCTTGCAGTATGCGTTAGCGAACGGGTTGTCGGTCATAATATCGTAGCCGTGGTTGCCTACGTAGTTGGCCGAAACGCTGTAGTGCTCTCCGAGTTTCTGTTCTACCTCCAGGTTGTACTCCACCCACTTGGGATTAAGCACATTGTTCGGAGCCGAACTGAAAGCGGGCGGAGCAAACCCGGGGACCTTTGCCTGCAGAGTCGCCAACGTCGCACCACTTGCGAAGCCACTTTGAAGGGCGGCAAAAGAAGCCGCGTCCAAGGAGAACAGATTACCTGCAACATTCGGCGAGATCGGGCCCGTATTAGCGTCAAAGGTTGCAACGTTGGGGGCCTGGGTTAGGAACCGGTCGATAAGGGTACCCGGGAACAAATCGCTAAATATTCCCACCCCACCACGGATCACTGTATTTGGTCTCACGCTATAGGTCATGCCGGCCCGAGGCGCAAGTACGACTTTCTCCATGTTCGGAAAGGCATTCTTCAATCCCGTTTGGATAACCTGGTTATACGGAACTGTGTCATCGTGCGAAAGAGTCGCAAAGGGCGAAATCAGCCGCGTGAAGCAGTTCGAACCGCAAACCGGGTTGCCGGTACGATCAAGGCGAAGCGCCGCGGTAAATGACAAGTTGCCGGTCGCTCGCCATTGATCTTGCGCGTAAACGCCAATGTTATACATCTTCATTCTGACTGCGTTCACGTTAGTAAAAGCCTTGCTCAAGTCGGAACAACCAACGCCCGTGCCGCAATCGCCGGCTGCAGAAGCACCGTTGACGAATTCTGTCATCGAGTTGATGGACAATGCACCGCTTGTATTGACGCCGGTGGTGTAGTCGCTGATCAAGTTGCGGCGGAAGTTAACACCAAACTTGAAGTCGTGGTTGCCAGCGGACTTGGAAAAGTCGTCGGTGATCTGGTACTGGCTAACGATACGCCCCTGCGGATATGAGTTGTCGGTGCCACCTAGTTGGGTCATTAAACCATCATTAAAAATCATCGTTGTTGGGAAGGTCGACAGCGCTAAGGGCAGATTGTTCGCGGTAAACAACGCCTTGTACCACAGCCCTCCGATGATCAACTGGTTAACCGTGGTGCCGTTGAAGATGTGGGTCTCGTTGATTTGCCCTTCGTACTCAGGCTGAATGCTCTCCGCGTTGAATGCGGCGTTAATCGGGTCGGTTCCAGTGGCCTGGATGCCGCGATCCATTTTGTAGCGGCCAAACAACCGGTCCTTGTTGCTGAAGTTGTAATCCAAGCGGCCAGAGAATAACCATTCGGTGTTGAGGTTGTTAGCGCCGCTGGTAAAGATACTGGTGCAAGGCGTACCCGCAACTGGATTCGCAACGGTCCCGAGATTTCCAAATCCTGCCGTCCCCGAGAAGTCTCCGCAGCCGAGGTTGGAGTCGTCATTGAGAGTCGCTGGACGCGCACTGCCCGCGCCCGGAGATCCCCCGTAGAGCTTGAAGATGTTCTGGTAAAACGGTAGTGAGCCGGGTGTCGTGGTATTCACGTTTCCTAACACGTAGGTTGCAAACTGTGTGGTCGGCAGATAGTTATTGCCACTGACCCCAGGGAGCACGAAACGCAGACCTTCGTAGTTGGCGAAGAAAAAAGCCTTATCCTTCTTAATCGGACCGCCGACACTAAACGCATACTGGTTGTTGACGGCGTGTGGACGCACCCTTGCCGTCGGGTCAGCGTTGTCATTTGTGAACCAATCATTCGCGTTGAGCTTGGTCCCATTCCATGAATATTTGGCGTTGCCGTGGAATTCATTACTGCCCGATTTGGTGGTGGAATTTATCTGTGCTCCGGATTGGCGGCCGTACTGCCCGGTATAGCCATTCGAGACGATGGCGAGCTGGTCAAGCTCGTTGGCACCCAAAAGGAGATTGCTGGCGCCCGAGTTGTTCAGGTTCAGATAAGGGTCGTTCTCGTCACCGCCGTTGATGGTGAATAGGTTAGCCGTGGTCGGCAGACCGTACGCCGAAAAGTTGCCATAGCCAGCGGCGGTATTCATAACCATCCCGGGCGCCGAATAGGCATATGACGTAATGTCATTGCCGGGCACCGGAATAGATTGCAGCTGATTGGTAGAAAAAGTCGTGGTCAGGTTCGCATTCTCATTCTCAATCAGCGAAGCACCGCCGACGACTTCCACGATTTCGCCGGCCGAGCCGATTTCCAGCTTAATGTTGAAGGCGTTCACTTGACCAACGGCAACTTCGACGTTTTCCGACGCCCCTTTGAAGCTCTTCTCCGAGACGGTGAGCTTGTAGGCCCCCGGCTTCAACAGGACAAAGCGATATACACCGCTGGAATTGGTAACTGTGCTTTGGGTGGAACCCGTGTCCGCGCTCTTCAACGTTACGGCGGCACCCGAGATGAGCGCCCCTGACGGATCAGTCACGGTACCCGTGAGATCGCCGGTGACGATGCTTTGTCCAAATACCGCCGCAGACAATGCGATTAGTACCACGGCCAACACGGTGACCATAGAAGTGAACTTTGAAGTGGGCAGAATGCGATTCATGCGGTGTCTCCTAAGCTGAGGAAATCCAATTTTTTGTGCGTACCTGGGAATAAGCGGCAGTTTTACGGAACTTTACGAACTGTTGACAAATGCAACTGTAAGCCCAAAATTCAACAAAGTCGTAAGTAAATGTTATTAAAGGTGCTTATGTCTACTTGGCCGGAGATGTCAAGATTATGTCTATTCCAAAAACAGTAGAACATCGGAGATATCTATATGAAATCAGGTATATTGGGCAGGGGAAATTACTTACGACGGTCCTTGAAAATTGCAATAGGTATGGTGCCAGCCAAGGCCTCGTCTCCTCAGGCCAGTCTTTAGCCGCCTACTCGCTTCACGATCGGGGTATTCATTTTGTACTTGCGCTCGACAATATTCCCGGTAGGGTCTTTCACCCGCAGGACAAAGGTTGGCAGGTCGCCCTCTTTGCCGAAATCCTCGTGGGAAACCGTGACCGGCAGCACGCCGTTCAGGCTGCGCTCCCGGTAGGCAGTTTCATAACGATGCCGGTGGACGTTCCAGGTAAAAACGCGGGCCTGGTTAAAGTCGAAGGGCTCGCCGTCTTTGGCTTCGGTCAACACCATTAAGTATTGCGGGACTTTCTTGTCCCCGTCGTGGACTTGGTTGAGCACAAAGCAGCCGACGATGCGCTGGCCCTCGGCATATTCCGCGACCTCGATCGGGACATCGAGATCGATCATACGACCTAGTACCCATCCCACGTGGCCTTGCTCGTTTTGAACGAGCCACCAATCTTCCATGGGTTTGATTTGTTTCGCTCCCGGCGGAATCTCAGCTTGAGCGCCCGGAAGATTTTTCTCCACCGTCGCCCGCTTCAGGACCGACACTTTCGCGCCTTGCGCCAGCTGATAAAGGTGCTCAGTATCGCGGCCGGGCTCGATGTGCAGATTGGTGTCGTTGCGGGTCGTCGCAGTACCGTCGACCGGCGAGTCTTTGTCTTGCTGCTGCATTTTCTGGAACCCGTCAAAGACTTGCTGGGTTACTAAGTAGCGCTGCTCAACCCAGCCCTCCAGCCCACTCGCGGTTCGGACCTTGGAGAACCGCTTTTCGCGGTCGAGCACTTCCACGCGATCGCCGTTCTTGGCAGTGCCGACCTTGTTATAAGCCTGCGAGAGCTGGTCGCGAAGAGTGACTTGCGGAGCCGAGATGTAATCGATCTCAAGCACATGGTGACGGCCTCGACTGCAGCCGCCAAGCAAGGCGGTGGCCGCGAGGACAAAACCCAAACTGTTGCGGGGAGAATTCACGGATAGGAATCAATATAGCGCAGGGGCGCCGAACTGCCAGTTACGAACGGATGTCCTCTGCCCCTCGGTGTTTCGCGTCTCTCTCTGTGTACCTCTGTGCTTCTCGGTGTACTTCTGTGGTTTGTTTTTGGTTTTTCGGGACGAAGCAAGAAGTCCGACTACAGAATCCGCTCATGAACATACCCGCTGGCGCTGAGTGCGGAAAGAAGCTCGGCAATGTGATCAGGGCCGCGGGTTTCCATAGTGATGTCAATGGCGGTGTCGCCGAGGTTGACGCCATAGTAGGCACGATCGTAAGAGGTCTCGACGATATTGGCCCGATGCTGCGCGAGAATTCCAGTCAGTCGATGAAGCGCTCCGGGATAATCCGGTAAGTGCACGCGCAAGCGCACCAGCCGTCCGTCTTTCACCAGGCCGCGCTCCATGATTCGCGAAAGAAGGCTAACGTCGATATTTCCGCCGCAAACCAGCACCGCGACCCGTTTGCCGCTAAGTGGGGTCTTGCGATTGATAAGGGCTGCAATTGCCGCCGCGCCTGCGCCCTCGGCCAATGTCTTTTCACGCTCGAGCAGGAGAAGAATTGCGTTGGCGATTTCTTCTTCGTCCACGGTTACGATGTCATCCACGTATTTTTGAATTAATGGGAGCGTCTTTTCGCCAGCTCGGCGAACGGCGATTCCGTCGGCGATCGTGGCCGCCGGACTCAGCGTTACCGGATGGCCCTCCGCAATCGCAACCTTCATTGATGGCAGACGCGCGGGCTGAACGCCAATCACGCGCACCTTTGGATTCGTTTCCTTGATTCCGCACGCAACGCCAGCGATCAGCCCGCCACCGCCGATGGGAGCGATGACAGCTTCGATGTCCGGGACCTGTTGCAGAATTTCCAGGCCCATCGTGCCTTGCCCGGCTATGACTACCTCGTCGTCGAAAGGATGGACAAAGGTCATCCCAAACTGCTGGCTGCGGCGCACAGCTTCTTCGCAGGCCTCGTCGTAATTCGCGCCATGCAAAATGACTTCGGCACCGTAGCTTTTCGTAGCCGAAACTTTGATCAGAGGCGTGGTCAGCGGCATGCAAATCTGCGCCCGGATTCCGTGCCGCCCTGCGTGATAGGCCACACCTTGCGCGTGATTCCCGGCCGAGGCGGCGATCACTCCGCGAGAGCGTTCGTCCGCGGTCAGCGTGAGTAACTTGTTCAATGCACCGCGTTCTTTGAACGCGCCCGTGCGTTGAAGGTTATCAAGCTTCAGGTAAACGGAATTCCCCGTCAGCTGCGAAAAATTCTCAGAGCGGGCGCATGGCGACAGATAAATCGAATCGCGGATTCGATCCATCGCCGCGTGAATCTCGGCAAGCGAGACGGCGGGCTCGGCGGCTCTCGCTGGCTTGGTTGGCATCAGGATAGGCTTGGACATTGTTCTCTGCCAGCCGCGTCTTAACGTAGTGCTCTCAAAATACCAAAGCTTTTAACCGCAGAGTTCGCAGAGACAGCACGGAGAACGCAGAAACAATTCTAACCTCGCAACGCCGTCTGCTCAGAAACAAAGGCTTTTCTCTGCGAGCTTTGCGGATTTTCTCTGCGTTCTCAGCGGTTAAAGGCTTTTGAGCGCCGTCATTCATCTCAGGCTGAGACCAGATCGCCGCGCCGTAGCTTCGACTTTGCCACAGGCTTAACGGATTGCTTACTCAAATAGACGTCAATCGACGCCGCAGCTTTTCGCCCTTCCGCTATTGCCCATACCACCAGCGATTGCCCTCGGCGCATGTCGCCGGCGGCGAAGACACCAGAAATCGACGACATGTAATCCGCGCCAGTTTTCACGTTGCCGCGCTGGTCGACCTTTACGCCTAATTGATCGATCATGCCGTTGCGTACCGGGCCGCTGAATCCCATTGCTAGCAAAATCAGATCCGCGTCCATGACGAACTCGCTGCCGGCAATCGGCTCGAATTTCGGTGGCGGTCCGACTTTGATCCCATGCAACTGCTTCACATTTCCGTTTGCGTCACTGGTCAACTTCGTTGTAGCGATGCTCCATTCGCGAACGCCGCCTTCCTCGTGCGCGCCTTCGACACGCAATTGCATCGGCCACAGCGGCCATGGGGTAAGTGGAGAGCGCTCCGCGGGCGGGATCGGCATAATTTCAAATTGATGAACTGAAGTGGCATTTTGGCGATGCACCGTGCCCAAACAGTCCGCGCCCGTGTCTCCGCCGCCAATAATAATGACGCGCTTGCCGGTGGCCAAAATATCCTGCGCAGGATCGAGCAGGTCACCATAACAGCGCTTGTTAGCTTGCGGCAGAAAATCCATCGCAAAATGGACACCCTTTAATTCCCTTCCCGGCACATTCAAATCGCGCGGCGCTTCGGCGCCGCCAGCAAGCAGGATTGCGTCGAACTCACGTCGCAAATCGTCGACCGGAACAGAATGCCCGACATGAGCATTGGTCACGAATTTCACCCCTTCGGCTTCCATTTGCTTAAGGCGGCGGTCGACAATGCGCTTCTCCATCTTGAATTCGGGGATGCCATAACGCAGCAGTCCGCCGATGCGATCGGCCTTCTCATAAACAGTGACCCAGTGTCCGGCGCGATTTAGCTGCTGCGCTGCGGCCAGCCCTGCCGGTCCTGAACCCACAATCGCGACTTTTTTCCCGGTGCGGAATTTGGGCGGCTCGGGGCGAATGAAGCCTTCCTCGAAACCGCGCTCGACAATACTTTTTTCTATCTGCTTGATAGTGACCGCGGGCTCGTTGATCCCAAGCACACAAGCGGCTTCGCACGGCGCGGGACAAATTCGTCCGGTGAATTCGGGAAAATTGTTGGTAGAGTGAAGCTGGCGCACTGCCTCTTTCCAATGTCCGCGATAGACAAGATCGTTCCAATCAGGAATGAGATTGTTAACCGGACACCCGGTGTGGCAGAAAGGCACGCCGCAATCCATGCAACGCGCGCCCTGTGTGCGCAGCTTTTCTTCAGGAAAGTCCTGGTAAATCTCGAACCAGTCGTTGACTCGTTCAGCAACCGGACGGCGCGTCGCCGTCTCGCGCGAATGGTCCATGAAACCGGAGGCCTTACCCATGGAGTGCCTCCGCGATTTCCGGCACAAGAAGCGGCTGCCCGGGGATATATTGCTGGCGGCTGCGTGTCACACCCAATACACGCTTGAATTCATGTGGGAAAATTTTGATGAAGCGTGGCAGCATTTCCTGCCAGTTATCGAGAATAATTTTTGCGCGCTTGCTTCCCGTGAGTCCGAAATGTTTCTCAACCGAGTCGTGTACCAGTTGAACATCGCGCGGTTCGATGACTGGTTCAAGGTCGACGGACGCCAGATTGCATCGCTTCTCGGTGAAGTCGCCACGCTCATCGCAAACGAATGCAAGCCCTCCGCTCATTCCGGCCGCAAAATTTCTGCCACACGAGCCAAGAGCGATCACCAGACCATTCGTCATATATTCGCAACCGTGGTCCCCGACGCCTTCCACAACCGCCGTTGCTCCGGAATTGCGCACAGCGAAACGCTCGCCGGCTACGCCGCTGAAGAATGCTTCCCCGCTGGTCGCGCCATAGAGCACGACATTGCCGATCAAAATATTTTCTTCCGCTGCGAATTGAGACCTGCTGGGCGGATAAACCACCAGCCGGCCGCCGGAAAGTCCCTTGCCGACATAGTCGTTAGCATCGCCTTCGAGCGACATGGTCACGCCCTTCGCCAGGAATGCTCCAAAGCTTTGTCCCGCAGAGCCTTCAAACTTGATGCGAATCGTGTCGTCGGGCAGACCCTCTGATCCGTAGCGACGCGCGATTTCGCCGCTCAGCATGGCGCCGACCGTGCGATGCACGTTGCGAATCGCGAAGCCCAACTCAACCGGCGTGCGATTTTCAATCGCGTCTTTTGCGCCCGCAATTATTTCGTGATCGAGGGCCTTCTCCAGCCCGTGATCTTGAGCTTGCACACAGTGCCGGGCAACGCGACCCGGCAGCGGCGGATTGTAGAGAATCGCCGAAAGATCGACCCCGCGAGCTTTCCAATGATCGACCGCAGGCTGAACATCGAGCATGTCCACGCGACCTACCATTTCATCAACTTTGCGGAAGCCCAGGTCCGCCATGTGCTGTCGCACCTGTTCCGCTATAAAGAAAAAGAAATTGATTACATGCTCGGGCTGTCCGCCGAACTTTTTACGCAATGCGGGATCCTGAGTCGCAATTCCAACCGAACAAGTGTTGAGGTGGCACTTGCGCAGCATGATGCAGCCCATGGCGACCAAAGGCGCCGTGGCAAATCCGAACTCCTCTGCGCCAAGCAATCCGGCAATCACAACGTCGCGACCGGTTTGTAGCTTGCCGTCGGTCTGGACGCGGATGCGGCTGCGCAAGTCATTCATTAAAAGGACCTGTTGCGTTTCCGCAAGGCCAAGTTCCCAAGGAATACCAGCGTGCTTGATAGAACTGAGCGGCGATGCCCCGGTTCCACCGCTATCGCCAGAGATGAGTACCACGTCGGCGTGCGCTTTCGCGACCCCTGCGGCCACGGTGCCAACACCGATTTCCGAAACCAGTTTCACGGAAATGCGGGCCTGTGGATTCGTGTTCTTCAAGTCATAGATCAGCTGCGCAAGATCTTCGATCGAGTAAATGTCGTGGTGCGGCGGTGGAGAAATCAGCCCCACACCCGGAATCGAATGCCGCAGGCGGGCGATTACATCATCTACTTTGTGGCCGGGGAGCTGTCCGCCTTCGCCGGGCTTCGCGCCCTGCGCCATTTTGATCTGCAGCTCTTCTGCATTCACCAAGTAATGGGCGGTTACGCCAAAACGTGCAGAGGCCACTTGCTTGATCGCGCTACGGCGCCAGTCGCCATTCGCATCTTTTTTATAGCGCTCTTCGTCTTCGCCGCCTTCGCCGGTATTGGACCTGCCGCCGATCCGGTTCATGGCGATAGCCAACGTCTCGTGCGCTTCTTTGCTGATCGAACCGAATGACATGGCGCCCGTAGTAAACCGCTTGACGATTTCCTTTGCCGGCTCAACTTGCTCAATCGGTACGGGCTTGCGCGCCTTCTTGATTTTCATCAAGCTTCGCAACGTCGCCAGATTGCGGCCCTGGGAATCGATTAACTCGGCGTATTCCTCGAAACTCTTGAAGTTCTGCTCGCGCACGCTGTGCTGCAGTTTGCTGATGGTCTCTGGATTCAGCAGGTGATACTCACCGTGCACTCGGAAGTGATAGCTGCCGCCAACCGCAAGCTCAGTGTCCGCATCCGTCACTGCACGGAATGCGAACTCATGTTTCAGTTGAGCCTCTCGCGCGAGCACATCAAGCCCTACGCCTCCGATTCGCGAAGTTGTTCCGGCAAAATAAGCATCGACCAGGGCCTTATTAAGACCGATCGCCTCAAAGACCTGGGCGCCGCGATAACTTTGCAACGTGGAGATGCCCATCTTCGAAAATGTCTTCAACAAACCTTTATTGATCGCTTTAATAAAATGCTTGACGGCAACGTCAGGAGTCATGCCGCCGGGGAGGTACCCTCTTGCCGCCAAATCTTCCAAGGTCTCGATAGCTAGATAGGGATTTATGGCACTAGCACCGTAGCCGATCAGCAATGCAAAATGCATGACCTCGCGCGGCTCGGCGGATTCGATAATCAGCGCGACCTGGGTACGAGTTTCTTCGCGGACCAATAAGTTGTGGACCGCGGCCAGCGCCAGCAGGCTGGGAATCGGAGCATAATCTTTATCCACTCCGCGATCCGACAAAATCAGCAGAGTGTAGCCAGATTTGACCGCGAGCGAAGCCCGCCGTGAGATCTCGTCGAGCGCCAAACGCAATCCCGCTTCGCCGTCAGCAGCGCGAAACAACACCGGCAAGGTAATCGCCAGTAAATCTCCTTGCGAAACTCGCCGCAGTTTTTCGAGATCCCGATTGGTCAGAATCGGATGCGGCAGTTTCAGAGTGTGGCAATTTTCGGGAGTCTCATCGAGGATGTTGCGCTCCGTCCCGATGTAGCTGATGAGCGACATCACCATCTCTTCGCGGATGGGATCGATCGGAGGATTGGTGACCTGCGCGAAAAGTTGCTTAAAATAGTTGAATAGCGGCTGCGGCTTGTCGCTCAAACAGGCCAGCGGCGTGTCGGTCCCCATCGAACCCACCGGCTCTTCACCTTTAGCAGCCATGGGCTCGATGATCATTTTCAAGTCTTCATCGGTGTAACCGAAAGCGCGCTGCCGCGAAAGAATGGTCGAGTGGTCCGAAGCGTGAACACGCACCGGCTCCGGCAAACTATCGAGCGTGATCTGGTTTTCATTCAGCCACACATCGTAGGGCTGGCGGGCAGCAAGCCGCGACTTAATTTCTTTGTCGGAAATGATTCGGCCTTGGACTGTGTCGACCAGGAACATTTTTCCTGGTTGGAGGCGGCCCTTCCGCTTAATTTTTTCCGGCGGGATCGAGAGAACCCCGGCTTCGGAAGCCATGACTACCAGATCGTCATCCGTGACAACATATCTTCCCGGACGCAATCCATTACGGTCCAGCGTCGCGCCGATCACGCGACCATCGGTGAAAGCAATTGCCGCCGGCCCGTCCCACGGCTCCATTAATGAGCAGTGATACTCGTAAAACGCCCGCTTCTCTGGCTTCATGTGCGGATTGCCCGCCCACGCCTCCGGAATCAGCATGGCCATTACGTGCGGCAGACTGCGTCCCGACTGAAACAAAAGCTCCACCGCATTATCGAAACTTGCAGAATCGCTTCCGGCAGGCTCAATGATGGGAAATAGTTTTCTGATGTCGTCGCCAAATAGTTTCGAGGCGAGAATCGATTGTCTGGCATGCATCCAAGCGACGTTACCTTTCAGCGTATTTATTTCGCCGTTGTGCGCAACGTAACGGTAAGGATGGGCCAGCTTCCAGCTGGGAAAAGTATTAGTTGAAAATCGCTGGTGTACAAGACAGAGGGCGCTGGCAGCGTCCGGATCAGAAAGGTCCCCGTAAAAGTTTGCGATTTGCGGCGCCAGCAGCAGGCCTTTGTAAACGATGGTGCGAGCGGAAAGCGATGGAATATAAAAGAACTCCTTATCTTCTATCGCCGATTCGGCGATTTCTTTCTCTGCGCTCTTGCGGACCACGTACAGCTTGCGCTCGAACACGTCTTCATCCAGCCCTGCAGGACGGCCCACGAAAAGCTGCTGTATATAAGGTTGTGAGGCGCGAGCCACGCGGCCGATGGCATCGCCATTCACTGGCGTATCGCGCCAGCCGAGCACCGTGAGCCCTTCCTCGCGGACGATTCGCTCCAGTACGCCTTCACAGTTCAGGCGCGGATGCTTTTCCACCGGCAAGAAAGTCATGCCGACCGCGTACTCGCCCGGGGCGGGCAAGGTGAATCCGAGCGTCTCGCACTCGCGCGCGAAAAACTTATGCGGAATTTGAATCAGTACTCCGGCACCATCGCCGGTTTCTGGATCGCAGCCACAGGCTCCGCGATGCGTAAGATTAATGAGGACCTGAATTCCCTGCTCGATGATCTGATGGCTCTTCTCTCCGCGAACGCTGGCTACAAAACCGATTCCGCAGGCGTCGTGCTCGTGCGCCGGATCGTAAAGACCCTGCGCCGGCGGCAAACCGTTTTTTGTCTTCCAGTGCTGCAGAAAGTGCTCCTAAAACTGTTAGTTCGTCGTTGGTCGTTCGTCATTGGCCATGTCTGGTTCGACTTGAAGCCTTCTTTTTATCGAGGGAAGCAGAATCCTTTTCGAATTTTGCCGATCAAGCAACGCCGGCGTGTTCGGCTAATGCCCGAAAACGAACGACGACGCCTGATTCCAGACCGCGCGCACCACGAGCTGTGTATATCTTTGGTACCGCGAGTGGGCGTCAAAAGTACAATTCAGAATTTCGATTCGGCGGATGGAAATTTCAGGAAACCCTGCACATCCGCCGCCCAACAACTCTTAAGACAGTCGATCTCGCCTCCCAACACGTTTTTTCGATTCGTCCCATCGAAAAACCCGTTCGTGATGCCGGCTGCGGTTCCGGTATAGTGGCTTCGCTATGTCGCCTATGATCCAGACAATGTCGTGGCTGCTCACCCAGACACTGGGCACACGAATTACAGTCTGGCGTGGGCGCTGAGCGAACTCGAAGACATCTGCTCAAGACCCACGGCCAGGAAGAACAACCGGCTGGTGGGTCTTTCGTTTTATGGCCCGCTCTTGTGAACCGGTAGCATAGGTGAGGATGGGTATAGTCTTCTAGGATGGTATTCGCATGATTGTGATGAAGTTCGGCGGCACTTCAGTCGAGAGCGCCGAGGCCATTGAACGCGTTGCACAAATCGTAGGCAGTCGCCGCGAGAAATTGCCATTGGTGATCGTCAGCGCTATGGCCAAGGTCACCGACCAGCTTGTGACCATGGGACAACTGGCCGCTTCTGGCGATTGCGACGCGAGTCTTCAATTATTTCAAGCCATGCGGGAGCGCCATTTTTCGACAGCACGAAGCTTACTCGGGGCAAAACGCGGCGCGACTTTAGCGCCGAAACTCGAAGCATACTTTTCTGAGCTGGAAAAGTTTTTGCGCGGACTATCCGCGGTACGCGAACTCACGCCTCGCGGCAGCGACTACTTGCTTTCATTCGGAGAACTGCTCTCCAGTTTAATTGTGGCCGATGCGTTCATAATTCGGGGCTTGAATGCCGTGTGGGTAGATTCACGCGCATGCGTCGTCACCGACGCCATGCATACGCGAGCCATTCCGCGGATGTCCGAAACCCGGGAGAAATCTAAAAAGAAGATTGCGCCTCTTCTCTCGAAAAAAAGAATTCCGGTAATGGGAGGATTCATCGCTGCGACGGCCGAAGGTGTGCCGACAACCCTTGGCCGCGGTGGCTCCGATTACTCCGCGGCCATCATCGGCGCTGCGCTTGACGCCGCTCGGATCGAGATATGGACGGACGTCGAAGGCATGATGACCACGGACCCGCGACTGTGTCCTGAAGCCAAGACCATCAAACAAATCAGTTTTAACGAAGCGGCCGAGCTGGCGTACTTTGGCGCCAAGGTGTTGCATCCCGCGACTTTGCTTCCGGCCATCCACAAAAACGTTCCGGTTTACGTGCTCAACTCCAAGAATCTGAAAAGCACCGGCACCGAGATTACGGCCCAAGCTCCTCGTAGCCGCGACGTGTTCCGAGCGATCACTGCCAAGACTGGTGTGAGCATAGTCAACGTGGTCGCCTCTCGCGGAATCATGGTGCACGGCTTTCTGCGCTCTGTGTTCGAAGCTCTCGACCGTCATTCAACGTCGGTGGACATTGTGGCGATTTCCGAAGTCAGCATGTCTTTCACCATGGAGACCAAGCGGCTGCCCAAACCGTTGTTGGCAGAGTTGGAAGAAATTGCAGATGTGACTTGTGACCATAAACAGGCCATTATTTGCCTGGTGGGCGAGGATATTCATGGAAAACCCGGCATTGCCGCCAGCGTTTTTAATACTATTGCCGAGGCGAGAGTGAACATTCGTATGATCTCCCAGGGCGCCTCGGAATTGAACATCAGCTTCGTAATCCAGGAGAGTGACGTTCCGAAAGCAGTGCGTCACCTGCACGCGCAGTTTTTCCCGGCACCGGTAAAAACGATTTCGGCGCACGGGAAAAGCGGGAGTGGGAAACGTCCACGCGTGAATGGGCGCGGATCTGCCGAGTCCCGAGTCCGCGCCGCGGGCGCAGACACCGACTTAATTGTAGATCTGGCACGAGAGTGAAAAATCCCGAAGAGCGTCCGAATAAACGATGATCCCTGCAGCCAATTCTTCGGATTCAGAAACCACTCCCAACCCTTCCGGCAACGCTGCCACGGGCCTGAACGTTGCGATTGTAGGTTTCGGAACTGTCGGCAGCTCAGTCGCGCAAATCCTTTCGCAACGTGCGGGCAGCGACCTGCAGCTGACTCACATCTGCAATCGTCAGATCGCGCGCAAGCGGGTTGACTGGCTTCCTGAATCCATCTGCTGGACCGAAGAGATTAATGAAGTTCTCTCTTCAGACGTGCGGGTTGTCGTGGAACTCATCGGCGGACTTGAACCCGCTGGGGAATGGGTGCGGCGCGCCCTGAAATCCGGCAAGTCGGTCGTAACAGCGAACAAGCAGCTGATCGCGCGCCATGGGGCCGAGCTTGTGCGGCTTGCGCGCGAGAACGGTCAGCATATCGCCTTCGGGGCATCAGTTGCGGGCGGCGTTCCAGTCATTTCCGGTTTGCAGGAAGGTTTAGCCGGCGACGAACTCATTGAGTTATGCGGGATCCTGAACGGCACCTGCAACTACATTTTGACCCGGATCGAAAGTGCCGGAGTTACTTTCGGGGAAGCGTTGCAGGAGGCGCAGAATCTCGGTTTTGCGGAAGCTGACCCGACCGAAGACATCGACGGTCTTGATGCACGCGCCAAACTGACAATTCTGGCCCGGACCGGGCTGCGCGTTTCCGCAGATCTCGAGAGCATTTCCGCACGATCAATTTCGGTGATTGAGCCGGTCGATTTTGAATACGCTAAGTTGCTCGATTGCACAATCCGCCAACTGGCGCGCGCCAGAAAGACTTCGAAAAAGTTATTCGCAACCGTGGGGCCGGCGCTGGTCCACGCGTCTTCGCCGCTCGCGCAAGTTGAAGGCGCACGCAACCTCGTGATGTCCACTGGCAAATTCGGAGGCGAAACGGTTTTTGGCGGTCATGGCGCCGGAGGGCATCCAACTGCTGTCGCTGTAGTCTCCGACTTGATCGCGATCGCGCGCTCGCAACAGATAAATGGCGCAACTTTGAATGAAGCCGAAGCTGAGATTCCGAATCTTTCAGTGAGTCCCGACTTCACTTCGCGCCATTACCTGCGCTTCACGGTGCAAGATGAGCCGGGCATCATTGCGTCTCTGGCAACCATTTTCTCCCGCCTGGGAATCAACATTGATTCAGTTTTTCAAAAACCGGGATATTCGAAATCGAAGTTGCCCTTCGTAATTACGCTCGAGCCGTGCCCAGCGTCGCTCGTCGAAAAAGCCTTAAGCCAGATAGCATCTCTGAAATTTCACGTTCAACCCTGCCTGAGCTTGCCAATCTTGGATTAGCCGCGGATTGAATGATCCGAAAGCATTGGCTAGCCTCCTGAATTTACGCGATTGCCCGCTTGTCCTTCGAAAACGCTTTCTGAATCAAGGTGTAGCGGGCTGCGCCAATGAGGCCGGCATCATCGTTGAGGATTATTTTGACTGGCATGTCTTGAAGAAGCGACTGCATACGTCCTTTGTCAAGAAATGATTTCATGAAGATCGGATCGCGCATCTTGGGAACTATTTTTGCAGCTATGCTGCCGCCGATGAAGACCCCGCCCGTCGCCATAAAGTTCAGAGCGCAATTGCCGGTTTCTGATCCGTAAACGCTCACGAAAATCGACAGTGTCTGTTCGCATATCGCGGCCTTGCCCTCAAGCGCGAGTTGCGAGATTAAAGCCGGAGGATCTTTGGCCTGACTTAACTGTTCACGCAACCAATCAGCCTCTTCCGCTTTCTTGGCATCGCGCAGGAAGTCGTAAATATTCTTGATTCCGGGGCCGGAGAGAATTCGCTCACAGCTCACATGCTGATATTTCTTCCGCAAATATTGGGCCAGTTCCATTTCGAGGTCGTTCTTGGGAGCAAAGTCTGCGTGGCCGCCCTCGCATGGAAATGGATGGTGGCGGAATCCATCCCAAAAAAGCCCAGCGATTCCCAGTCCCGTTCGAGCGGAGATCACTGCGCGATTACCTTCTGCGTCCTCTGCACCTTCGCTCAAGGTGACGAAGTCCTTGGATTCGAGCGCGTCAACGCCATAAGCGTAGGCTTCGAGATCGTTGATCAATCCGACCGAGGGAAGTCTCAATTGTGAAGCCAGTTGGCGCGCGTCGATGGTCCATTCGAGGTTTGATATCTTGCTCTTCCCTGCCCGTACCGGGCCGGCAACCCCGAAGCAAGCGCTGTGAACCATGATTCCTTCGGTACTCACGAAAGTCCTCAAGAGGTTCGCGAGGCCGCTGTGCTCCTGGCTCTTATACGTCTTGTCCACCACGCGATGGAGCTGGTTGCCTTCAGTTTGAAACGCCGCCAACCGTACTCGGGTTGCGCCAATATCGCCTGCGAGAATCATTCGATTGTCCTCCACTCCCGGCCATCGCGTTGCAGCAATTGGTCAGATTCCTTCGGACCCCAGCTACCCGCGTTGTAGTTTGGAAATTTTCGCGGCGGCAGAGCGGTCCAAACATCGAGCATGGGATCCACAATGCTCCAGCCGGCTTCGACCATGTCCGCGCGTTGGAAAAGCGTGGCATCGCCGATCATGCAGTCGTAGAGCAGAACCTCATATCCTGTGTACGCGTCTTCGCCAAAATATTTCGAATACTCGAAACTCATATCCACAGACCCGACGCGCAGGATCGGCCCTGGAACTTTCGCGCCAAAGCTGAGCGAAATCCCTTCCACCGGCTGGATTTGAATGACCAGCTTGTTGGAGTGTCTCTTTACCGGGGCATTGCGAAACAGCTCGAACGGCGTTTTCTTGAACTGAATTGTGATCTCGGTATGACGTTTTCCCAGGCGTTTACCAGTCCTCAGGTAAAACGGCACGCCGACCCAGCGCCAGTTGTCGATATTAAGTTTGAGTGCGACAAATGTTTCAGTCCTCGATTCCGGCGAAACTCCTGGTTCGTTGCGGTAAGAACGCACGCGCTCGTCGCCGATAACGCCTTCTCCGTATTGTCCGCGGACGCTATCGTGCAGCACGGCCTCCGAATCCGGCAATTGAACAGCATGTAATACCTTGGCTTGCTCATCCCGAACCGCATCCGCTTGAAATGATACCGGGGATTCCATGGCAGTCAGGCTGAGCAACTGCATTACGTGATTGGGCACCATGTCGCGCAGCGTGCCCGCAGTGTCAAAGTAACCCCCGCGCTGCTCAACGCCCACCGTCTCAGCATTCGTGATCTGCACGTGATCGATATAGCGGCGGTTCCAGATTGGCTCAAAGATTGCATTATCAAAGCGGAATACCAGGATGTTCTGCACCGTTTCTTTGCCCAGATAGTGATCTATCCGATAGATCTGATTTTCGGCTAATACAGATTTGATCTGCCGGTTCAAGATCTTGGCCGATTCGAGATCATGCCCAAACGGCTTTTCAATCACCACCCGGCGCCAGCGGCCATTCTCCTGGGTTGAAAGATGGCTCTCGCCTAATTGCTGGACGATCTGGCCGAAAAATTTCGGTGCGGTTGCCAGATAAAAAAGATAATTGCCTTCGGTGTTGTATTGGAGATCCAACTCGCCGAGCCGTCTTTGCAAGGCCGAATACATGGACGCGTCAGAGAAATCAGCGCGCTGGTAATAGAGCCGTTGCTGAAACGAATTTAATACGTCGGCGCTATTTTCATCAGGCTGTAAGAACGAACTGACCTGATCGCGAAACTGTTCGAGAGTAAGGTCGTCGAACGCGACCCCGAGAATCGCAAAGTTGTCCGGAAGAAGTTTGGCCTTCGCCAAATTGAAGAGCGCTGGGACCAGCTTGCGTTTGGTCAAGTCTCCGGATGCGCCGAATAACACCAGCACGCAACGTGCGGCCGCCTTGGCCAACGGACTCTGTAGATGCTCGGCCTGCGTAAGCGCGGATGCGGATACCATGCGCCAGTTCTCCCCGGCTTGAACTGCCCATTTTACTCGCCACACAGGATAGTGCGCAGGCTTTGGGCGGCCAGAGGCCGCCACCAAAAGCGCGCAAGACACATCCCGCATGAAAAGACCTTGATCCGCGTTACTTCACTTTTTGTTCCGCGATCCATTTATTGGTTCGCTCTTCAAGAAGATCAAGGGGCAGCGTTCCTCCATTGATCATTTCGTCGTGGAAGGTCCGAATGTCGAATTTTGGACCCAGTTCTGTTTGTGCGCGATCGCGAAGCTCACGAAACTTGAGCTGTCCGAGCTTATAGCTGAGAGCTTGCGCCGGCCATGCGATATAGCGATCAGTCTCAGATTGGATGGTGGGCTCATCAACCGCACCCGACTTGCGGAAGAAGTCCACAACCTGTTCGCGCGTCCATCCCTTCGAATGAATTCCCGTGTCAACCACCAGCCGTACTGCGCGGAATAGTTCGGAGGAGAGCCGTCCGTAGTCGGATACTGGGTCCTGGTAGAAGCCGACCTCTTTACCGAGTTGCTCGGCGTATAAAGCCCAGCCTTCGATGTATGCATTAAAGCCCAAGCCGTGCAGTCGGAACTTGGGCAGCCCTTCCAGTTGCTGTTGAACTGACAGCTGCATGTGATGTCCAGGAACTCCTTCGTGGTACGCGGTCGCCTCGTCATCGATCAGAGTGCGCTCGGCAAAGTTGGATGTCGCAACCACCACGCGACCGGGACGCTTCCCGTCCGGAGTACCGGTTACATAATGCGTGGCCGCCGCGGCCTGGAACGGCGGAATGGGTTCGACAGTGACCGGCGATTTGGGAAGCAGCGTGAATAATTCGGGAAGTCTTGGCTCTATCTGGGCAATGTAGCGGCGAAAATCGTCGAGAATTTGTTCCGCGGACTTGGGAATATATTTGGGATTCGTTTTGAGCGAAGCGCGAAAAGACGCGAGATCGGGAAATCCTTCTTTTTTTGCGATCGCGGTCATGTCGCCCTCAATACGCGCTATCTCCCGCAGACCCAACTGGTGGATCTCGTCCGGCGTCATGCGGGTGGTGGTGCGGGCGTAAATATCGTTTTCGTAGCGCTTCTCTCCATCCGGCAAAGAAGTCACCGAAAGAGTCGTCCTGCCCTTGGGCGCATATTCGGTGCGAAGGAAAACGGCAAACGTCTTATAGGCGGGCATGACATCGTTGTTGATCGCGTTGGTGATTTCTTCAGTAAGGCGTTTCTGGTCCGCGGCCGAAAAGTCGGCGGGGTATTTCTTGGTCGGCAGTAGAAATGGATTCGAGGTGATGATCCCTTCACACTGCCCGGGGAGTTTTTCGGCGATGAATCGGACGGGCATGAGCTGGTCTTTCATGCCGGCGCGAAGCACTTCGGTCGTCTGGCTCAATACGCGCGGAATCTGATGCAGGCGCGCGATGTAGTCCTCGTAGTGCTTCACCGAGTCGAAGGGGACCGACAGTGGCAGATCGGCAAGACCAGTATGGATGCCATTCTGCTGGTTAATCGGCATCTCGTACTCTTTCAGGTCGAAATCGGCAACGCGCTGCTGCAGCACGCGAACCAGCAGATCGTGCGAGAGCTGGTCCTGATCGGAGAAACCGGTGCTGGGAATTGCCTGCAAACGTGCAAGGTATGTCTGATCGGTCTGGTGTTGCTGCGCGATGGCGGCCAGTGATCGCTCCGCCAATTTGTCGTTATAGCGATAATCGCCAAAGGCTGTCGCTCGCTCGGGAAAGGCACGCAGATCGGATTCGTATTGCTCGTCGAAAAGCGTGTTCTGCGCAGCCAGGCGCTCGGCTACCGGTCTGAGATCTTGCGAAAAAACGGATGACACTACCGCGAGTAGGAAAAACAGGCTCTGATATAGACGCATAGTATGCGTAGCCTATCAAAAGCCCCGCCGCCCGCGCGATTCATATGGTCGCGCCAGCATCCGACAGTGTTGCCGATTCCAAAAGTCCCGTCGAGTCAGGGATCGGGATGTCATAAGCTCCTCCTAAACAAGGACAGCCGATAAAAACGGCAACGATGATTGTAAGACCTTGATCGCCCAATATATTTTCCGTCTTGGTGCTGTGCTGCATTCTTGACAAAGCGCTCCTGATGTGGAAAAAAGACGAGACACAATTTCGGAATCTGGTCTCCACGTCATCATGCAACTGTATAGAGTGTTCTGCCCTGCCCTGACATCGTCACTGGTCCTGATCGGCTCCGGCGGGGACCCGACGTTAAAGCTCCCGACTAAATTGAAGATCTCAGGAGGTCGTTGACCATGAAGTCAAGCATCTTCTCTCGTCGTAAGTTTTTGGGTTTGAGCGCCGCCGTAGCAGGCGCGTCTCTCGGCGGCAAGACCCTGCTTTTAAATCCTGAGCCACTCCACGCCGCTGACGATGTTTCCCCCGGAGATCACGTGCGCTTCGGGATGATCGGAATCGGGATGCAGGGTTCAAATCTACTGGCACAATCCATCGAACTGCCAGGCATTGAATGTGTTGCCGCCTGCGACCTCTACGACGGACGCCAAACGTTGGCGAGGGAGATCACGAACAAACCCTCGCTTCCAGTCACCCGCCGATATCAGGAACTGTTGGCGAATAAAGATATTGACTGCATTGTGGCTGCTGTCCCTGATCACTGGCACAAGCAGGTCGTGGTGGATGCAGTCAGCGCCGGCAAGGATATTTATTGCGAAAAGCCGATGTCGCACAGTCCTGCGGATGGCGTGGCAATGGTCGAAGCCACCAAGCGCACCGGGCGCATCGTGCAGATCGGATCGCAACGCGTCAGCTCTTTGATTTGCGGAAAAGCGAAAGAGATGATCTCGCAAGGAATGCTTGGAGAGATGATGTTGGTAGAAGGATGGTTAGGTCGCAACGACCCGACCGGCGCCTGGGAATATCCGCCGCCATTCGATCTATCGCCGCAAAATCTGGATTGGGATACCTGGCAGGGAACAGTGCCGAAGAAGCCGTTCGATCCGTACACGTTTGCCCGGTGGCGTTGCTGGAGAGAATATGGCACTGGTTTGGCGGGTGACCTTCTCGTGCATTTGGTCAGTGGAATGATGTTCATGATGAGCATCAACGAAGCTCCCAAGCAGGCGATGGCAATGGGAGGAATCCGCCGCTGGAAAGATGGTCGCAACATGCCTGACGTACAGGCCACTCTTTTTTATTACGGCGATCTGCCGGTTTACATGCGGCTGAATCAGGGCACCGAAATGCCAGAGGTTTACCGCTTCCAGGGATCAAAAGGCATTTTGGAAGTCACAGAATTTGGGCTCAGCTTCACGCCGCAATCGGGGACCGATTCGTCTCCCAGCTACTACGAGAGCAGTTTCCCACACGCAATGCGTGAAGCCTATGACAAGAAATGGCACGCCGAGCATGATCCTAAGATCGGGCAGGAGCCGATGCCGGAAGCGGTGACCTATCGCGGTCCGGATTACGACGACATGAAGCCACACCTGTGGAATTTCTTCCAAGCCGTACGTTCGCGCAAGCCGGTAGTCGAAGATGCAGTGTTCGGTCATCATGCGGCGCTGGCCTGCCACATGGCGAATGAATCTTATTTCCGTAAGACAGTGGTGACCTGGGACGAGACTTCCAACAGCATCAAGAGCTGAGCCGCGGCCTAACCCCTGGAGTTCGCGATGCCGGGGGCTTTACCCTTGCTGACCTCACATCGGTTCGGCGTGGGTCACGAAACCTTGTTTAGGTAGGAATGAAGTGAAGGGCGAACTTCTATTTGCATCTTCAGGTGAGTTCTAACCTAGCCAGCACTTGCGAGCTAACACTCCCGGCAAAATAAATCAACAAACTGCCTGGTTGCTGAATCTAATCGGGGGTGAGGCGAAGAAGCTTAATTCCTATTATCGTGATCGCGCAGACCGTCCTTTTTCTGGCGCACTATTTCCTTTATGAGACTTGGACGTCTTTGCCAGCAACGGGCGATACTGCGGGACCGCTGTGGCTGAAACTCGGCCTCGGCCTTCTATCACTCGCGTTCCTTCCCGCTTCCCTGCTCGCGTTTCGTTATACCAACGCTCCTGTGCGAGCGTTTTATAAGATTGCCGCGGTTTGGATGGGACTGCTGAGTTTTCTCTTCATCGCGGCGGTATGCAGTTGGTTGATTTACGCGCTCGCGCTTTCCGCGGGGTTGCCCGCAAACTTCCATCGGCTCGTGGAACTGCTGTTCGGAGTTGCGACATTGGCGGGGCTCTACGGCGTCTTCAACGCAAGCTGGACGCGGGTCACGCGAATCACTGTAAGGCTCGCCAACTTGCCCGACGCCTGGCATGGGCGAAAAGCCGCACTGATCAGCGATTTGCATTTGGGCCCGGTACGAAATGGCAACTTTCTTCGTCGCATGGTTGCTACTATCTTGCGCGAAGCGCCGCACGCAATTTTCATTGCCGGAGACTTGTACGACGGGACGGCCATCGATGCGGCACGAGCAGCTGAGCCGCTGAATCAACTAACCACCGCGCCTCACGGTGTCTATTTCGTGGCCGGAAATCATGAGCAGTTCCGTGATGACAGCAAATATTTGAGTGCCGTTGCCTCCACCGGCGTCAGGGTGCTCAACAACGAGAAAATCGAAGTGGACGGTTTGCAGATCGCGGGGGTCTCTTACCGCAACGCATGGCAGCCCGGTTCGTTCGAGGCCTCGCTCAAGCGCATCGGTTTGGACCGCGAGCGCGCAAGCATCCTGGTGACGCATGCTCCTGACCATCCGGAAATCGCCGAAGCCGCCGGCGTCTCCCTTCAACTTTCTGGTCATACGCACCTGGGTCAGTTCATACCGTGGAGTTGGATAGCGCGGCGCGTCTACCGGCAGTTCGTGTACGGTCTGAGCAGAATCGGCAAGATGCAGGTTTTTACTTCGAGCGGCGCAGGCACATGGGGTCCCCCGCTGCGACTCGGATCAAACCCCGAGATCGTCGTGCTGCAGTTCGAGTAAATATTGCCCAAAGAGTAAAGTCGTCCTTGCATCGAGGGCCGTTCGTCCGCGGCCGGAAACCAATCTGCAATCCCGAGTTCTCTTAGCTGGCTGTTACTGCATGCTCAAGGTGAAATTCCGCCGCACTTCCGATTTGTTGCAAAGCGTGAATTCGCGCCTCCGCTACATCGCGCCGCGAGTAGCCAAGGAGAACCGAGCAATCTTGAATGGAGTAGCGTTCAAGAACCGACATAACATACACAAAACGGTCGAACGGCGTGAGTTCAAGAACGGCGGCGAATTCTTCCAGTTCCACTGGCGGTTTACCGATATGGTTGTATCTTGAGGAGGTACCGCTCTCCCTTGGCCTCGGGTTGATGGCTCGCACGGCACACTGAATGATTGCCCGCCGCGCCCATGATCGGGCCCATTCCTTGAAAACGGAGTTCCCTTTCACCGAATCCTCCAGTCCGGAGATGAAGCACTGTTCAGCTTTCTCGCGGTCCCCAGTCAGCAGATAGGACAGGAGGTACAGTTCGCCTTTTTCTTCGTTGAATATCCGGCAGAAATCACCGCTGGTCGCGTAAGGGGTGGAACTGGAAATGAGCTTCACGTTTAGCATCTTCAACTCCGCAGTAATTACCGGCATTTCTTGCGAGCAAGTTGCTTCAACACATGTTTGGTGAGAACGTTACCGCAGGAAAACTTTGCGCCCTCTTTTATTAGATCGAAAATAGCGTCCTGTCCTTCGATGCTGACGGAGGTCAGGTTCCGCAGGTCAACGACCAGTTTGCGTCTGCCTCGCTCCTGGCAGGCGGTTTTCCAAGCCGCGCAAAGCTCAGGAACCCAGGGACCCACGAGCGTTCCCTCGACCACCATGGTGCGCTGTAGCGGTGTATCGATGATGGAAATCCTGAACATCCGCGATGGACTACCGCAAGATGCTTGCCAAAGCCACGCTGCCTATCCCTCTGGCAAGACATTGAATCCATTCGTCAATTGGGAATGGGTGCAGCGCATGTGTCGAAAAGTGTCGAAATCAGAATCGACACGACGGGAGTGAAAGCGCGCAAAGCGACCGAATAAAAGTCAATTTCGAATAGGACGTGCAAAACTGATTGTGAGCTGTGACCGGTGAGAATACCTCTCACTTCCCAACAGCTTAGCGCCGCCGGCCATCACGTAATGGAATGCTGCGGAATGCTGGAGGGGCAGCGAGACCTGAAGTTGAGTGGCGAGCACGGTAGCGTCGCGCAATTTCTGTACGGGAGGTGCGCGGGGTGTTGATCACTTCCAGGATGTGGTCGATCACCATGCCGTCATAGAGATGCAACCGCCAATTCGGCGCAATGCGATTGAGTTGATCGCTGGCATCGATCGTGGCGACTCCAGGCTTGGACAGCGACTCACCTTTCCGAACCAGCCTGCGGAGATGGCGGGTACGAACAACTGGAATGTCTAACATAAGTCCTCCACTGCTTCCGAAGCTCAAGCAACTGACTGGCCAAAATAATGCAAATTAAATATCGCGTACGGCGCTGATTTTTAATGAATAAAGAGAGGGCTGGCACAGGAGTGTCGGGATTGTCGACAAATAGCAGCTTTGTTTCGACACTTACCGACAATTGCCTAAAGCGGTCGCAAAGCTGCACCTTAGAGATTTAGCGGGAAACCAAAGGAGATGGACAAGGCCGATTGATGGGGTTAAGACATCTTACGTGGGTTTATGCCGAGCTTCTTCATTCGCGATATCAATGTTGTGCGCTTGATGTCCATGCGTGCCGCGGCCCCATTGGGGCCAGCTATGCGCCCATTTGTAATTTTCAAGACACGGATGATGTCGTCGCGTTCATTGGCTTCGCGCGTGCCGGGTACTGGAGCGCTGTTCCCATTATTAGTCAACGCCGCGATTGGAGCTTGCAACGCCGGGCCGTGAGTTAGGATCACCGAGCGCTCAATGAAGTTTTCCAGCTCGCGAATATTTCCCGGCCAATGCCAACCCGAGAGTTTTCTCAAGGCCGCGGCGGGAATAGATTCGATCTGCTTCTGCATGCGGCGGCCGTACTTCTGTGTGAAGTACCGCACCAGAAGAGGAATGTCTTCCGGCCGTTCGCGCAAAGGTGGGATGCGGATGGGAAACACGTTCAGGCGATAGTACAAGTCGCTACGGAACTCGCGATTCTCCATCATTTTGTCGAGATCACGATTGGTCGCCGCTACCAGTCGCACATCGACCTTCTTAGTTCGGTTGCTGCCTAGCCTTTCAAACTCACGTTCCTGCAAAGCCCGCAAAAGCTTTGGCTGGACCTCGATCGGAATGTCACCGACTTCGTCCAAAAATAGCGTGCCTTGATCAGCCAGTTCCAGCCGCCCAATCTTCTGTGCAATCGCGCCGGTAAACGCGCCTCGTTCATGTCCAAAAAGCTCGCTCTCGAGCAGTCCAGTTGGAATGGCGGCGCAGTTGAGTTTTACAAAGGTGCGCTCCTTGCGCCGGCTGCGTTCGTGGATAGCGCGCGCAATCAATTCTTTTCCCGTGCCAGTTTCTCCGAGAAGCAGAACTGTTGAGTCGCTGGAAGCCACCGTCTCCACGAGATTGAGGACGTTGCGGAGAGCTGAACTTTGTCCCACAATGCCTTCAAAGTCCATCTCGCCACGGATTTCGTCTTCCAAATACAACTTCTCCTGCGCAAGTTTGTTCTTCAATTCGGCAATCTCGCGATAGGCCAAGCCATTCTCGATGGCGATTGCCACTTGACCCGCTGCTTGCATTAGGAAATCAACGTCATCTGTACTAAAGGAGTTCGCCGAACGGCTGGCGAGCGTCAAAACTCCTACTGTCCGCCCTCGGCTGATCAGCGGCAACGCACAACCGGACTCGAGGGCTTCAGCTAGAGCTTCGGGAGATTCTTCAGGATCGATCTGCTCGCTCATTGCACCCAAAATGAGCGGCTTGCCCGACCTGAATACGCCACCTATCACCGAATCATCGATTGGCTGCAGTAAATCCTCGGTTATAAATCCCTTGCCCTCGGGGAAGTCCATGGCAAGTTGTCGCAAGTGCAGCTGTTCAGTGTCCGGCAACCAGACGCCGACAGTGTCACAGTTCATGACTTTCCGAATCGTGGCCGAGACCACACGAAGAAGATCGCGACACTCCAAGTTCGAAACCAGCGTATTCGTCAAGTCCAGGAGCAGCTTCAGTCGTTCGCTTTCGCTTTGTTCTAGTCTCCCGCTCGGCGCCTGCGGATTGAATGCGTAGTCCGATATCAACGAAGAACTCATCTTTAACCTCACGAAGTTCAGTGTCGAAATTACTGCAAGCGCCAATCCTGTGGTCGCGCGTCAGTTTTACCTCAAAGCGCGGCGTCTCCGGGATCGTCACCGACAAAGTCTTCATGGACTTCGGCTGTCGGGTTTTGCGGATATATACCAGTACTGATGTAACAAAGAGCTGGAAGGCTTCGAAGAAATGTCGTAGTTTTCGTCACCTGGCGGACCGCGTGTCGAAACGCTCGACAATGGCTGCGCCATAGTCCTGCTCGCGCAGCGTAAGCTCCGGTTCCTCAACTATTTGGGAGCTGCGAACCGCAAACGCAATCTTGGCACTTCACCTGCAGTTGTCGAATGCTGAACGGATTCGCACCCAGAACATCGCGGCTGGAATCGTTGGCTCACATTCAATATGGAGGATCACACAATGCGGCGAACAGCCATTATGCTTGCAGGTTTTGTCGTCCTATCAACTATCAGCGCCATCGCTCAGGAAAATAGTTCAGAGATTAGTCTGCAAGGCACGGGGTTTTTTACTCAGGACAGTAACGGCCAGCGAATCTCGCGAACTACGTCAGACACCGGCGGATTCATGGTTGGCTACCGCCATCACTTCAACCGCTGGATCTCTGCGGAAACAAATTACGGCTACGACCGGAACACTCAAAAATATTTTTCTGGCTTTTCGGAATCAAGGGTACAGGCGAACGTACACACGGTCACGGCTGACGTGGCTTTGAACCTTCCACTGCCCACTAGAAGGATCAGCACGTATGTGCTCGCTGGCGGCGGTGGTCTGATCTTTGATCCCACCGGCAACCGAGGCGGATTTGTGCAAGGTGCGGATTATCAGGCGAGAGGCGCTTTCCTGTACGGCGTAGGCGCTGATTACGTCTTGACACGACACTTCTCGTTGCGCGCCGAGTACAGAGGATTTGTCTACAAGAATCCGGATTTCGGGCTCAAGGCTTTGAACACCGACAGCTGGGCGCACACAGCGCAGCCGTCGGCTGGAATTGTTTTCCGCTTCTAACGTACAGCTTTCGCTTGACCGGTCTTTGACTGGAAGTATTGATGAGGCTTTTACAAGATTTTTATGAAACATTGCATTGTTTTACGACAACACCCGAAACTTCGGGAGTGAATTTCTCATCTCCTGATTAAGCGAGGTATTTGTTAAGAAAATTTTCGCTACGAAGAGAAAAGTTCGAATGGTCTCGGCAACTCATAAAGGAGAAAAATGAAGACAAGATATCGGCAATATTTGGTAGTTCTTTCAACTCTAACCCTTCTGCTTCCGCTCGCCGCATTGGCGCAGGACAACAAACGCTCGATCGATATTACTGATGCCGTGCAAATCGGCGACGCACACCTGACACCTGGCACCTACAGGGTGGAGTGGCAAGGAAATGGGCCTAACGTACAGGTGAGTTTCCAGCGTCACGGAAAAACCGTGGCCACAGTGCCGGCAACATTAAAAACAAATGACGATCAAGTCACTCAGGATGCCGTACTGACTTCGGCGACAAATGCGAATGCAGATACGAGAGTGCTTGAAGAGATCGATTTCGGGCGCCAAAAAGAGGCGGTAGTTTTTGACGAGCACCCGGGCGGCATGTAATCCGTTCTTTGAAAATGCAGGGAGCTGCGTTCGGACAGCTGGGAGCTATTCAGAACGCAGGCTCCATGCAGCCGGTCCCGTCCGTCTCAACACAGAAGCGGCAGACGAGCGACATTACAAGGCGTAAGGATCTGTAAATGCTGATAAGCACTTTTGAGTTACTGCCCGATCTGCTCTTGGCCGCTCTGACATTACTGGCTGGTTTTTGTGTCGTCGGATCGATTGTTGCTGCCTTGCGTGCGGTAAACCGTGAAAGCAACACCGTCATTCCTAAGCAAATGATGGAAGTCTACGAGTTTGCAGATGCCGCGCGGATGACAGCGCCCACCATATTTTCTACAGAAGACATACTTTCGGAGGAAATGCAGTATGGCTGGAGAAACCCGCAAGAACTGGAGAGAGTTGGCGAACGCCGCGCTGGAAGCAAAAGATCCCGATAGGTTGCTGGAGATTGTTCAGGAACTAAATAAAGTCCTAAAACACGAAGAGCAGGTGCGTCGTGATTTCAGGAGAGCTCAGGCAGCTAACAGGTAAGTATTCGCGCGAAGTCCGATGCGCATTTAGGCGATGAACTCAGGTAAAGCCAAATCCACACATTTCTGCCCAATCGCGGTCAGCGTGTGGTGAAGTGCCTAATGGGACTCTTCACGCCATCGCTGGTGCCGCTGGCCTGCATGGAGTCCACCTTGTAGTAGTAAGTTGTCTGCGGCTTAAGGCCATCAATACGCACGCGAAAAACCGTATATGAATGGTTTTGGTTAAGCCTGATGTGCGATTTAGCCGTTTCTTTCAGGCTCCCCGCATCGGTGCCGTAGGTCACCACACCGAAATGCTCATCCGAGCCACCCGGATTATTACTTGTCCATCGAACAATCGCCCAATGGCTTTGAGCCGATTCAAGCTCCGGCCCCTGAGTAATATGGATCCGTGCAGCCCTCCTGGCAGGAGGAAGAATCTCCTTCGGCGAGTAAGGACTGGTTTGGGCCGCAGCTGAGTTTGAGAAGACAAGACCCATAGCCGCAGCGGCGAAAAATAGCTTCAGTACAACTCGATTCATCTCAAACCTCCGACAGCGCAGTCGATTGGTGTATACCTAGGAATCTTGATTTGTTAAGGCGCATGAAGTCAGCTCCATGCGCCTTTTTCTGTCTGCGCTGTTTATGGTCGCCGTGCCAGCGCTTTAGCCTTCTCTGCGGAAATTAGCGTTGAGTTGCCTTGAGTTGATGCGTTACCACCGGTCATACACTGACCGGTGTATGTGTTGATATCCGGATAAGGTGTGGTGTACCCATCCGTAAGCGTTTGCAGGAATGCGACGATCTGGTTCTCCTCGGTGTCTGTTAGACCGAGCTTGCCGACCGTCATGTCCTCGTTTGCCGTTACTTCTGGCGACGGCCAGCAGTTTACCTTTTCGGTTGTTCCTGCCGGGCAGTTGCCGCTTTCGACGTCAAATGGATATACGTCGCGAGTGTTGTAGAAATGGACGAGTTGTTTCAGGCTCTTGATGTAGCCGTTGTGGAAGAACTCTTTCTGGAAGTAGGGGCCTGGCGCCTCAGTGCTCTTGCACTGTGTCGGTACCATGGCCACATCACGTGCGGTGGACGTCTGCATTTTGCCGTCAGAAGTTGAGGCGAATTTTGTCCAACTCGAGTTCGGGCTGGGAGCAGTGGCGTAACCGCTCCTGAGGAATTCACCCAAGCCGAAGTCGGTATACGTAAAACCTGCGGGGTTGGGCGTAAATCCCAAGGAGTCTGGTGTGCTCTCATAATAAATCGAGTCTCTGGGGTTCTTCGGCAACCCGAGATTGGCCGAACCGAAGCAAGTGAATACCGGAGTGGTGTCGGCCGCCACGCCTGTGTCCGTCGCGCTCGGATCGGTTGGAGCTGGAGCGGTTGACCTTCCATCCAGGTGGCAGGAGTTGCAGTTCGCCTTGCCGCGGAACAAGTTGTATCCCGCCATCTCAGTTGCCGACAATTTGACGCTGCCATGAAGGAAGGCGTCAAATTTGGAGGTGAACGGACTAACCGACAAACTGTGTTCGTAGGCGCTAAGAGATTGCGCCCAGTGATCGTAAACGTTATTTGACTTAGTTCGGTCGGCAGCGCTCAACATAACTGGGGTGGCGCTCCCACCAAACTGCGCAGCCCCTGCCGGGGTTTCGCAGATTTCCTCAGTATTGGCGGGGAAGCTGGCTGGAAACGAGCCTGCGCCCCAGACCTCTTCAAAGAGCGGCCGGTACGCAGCTAAGGAAAGTTTATAGGTGATGCAAGCAGTATCAGGATTGCCCATTTCCAGAGGATCGACCGGCGGAAACTGTGCCTGCTCAGCGTCGGGAGCCCTCAACAAATATCCGGTCGCGCGCGAATCCCAGAAATTTCCGCCAAAGAACGCGGCCTGAGTGGCGTCGTATTGGAGCGGAGGAAAATAGCTGGAATACGTGTACCTCTGTGCTGTGCGCTTACCGGCCCGAAAATGCTCTGAGCCGGGATACGCGATCATAGTCAGATTGACAGACGGAATCGGTCCACTGAAGCCCGCGTATGGCATGTGGCAAGACGCGCAGGCGGTATTTTGGTTCGGCGAGATGTTTTTGTCGAAATTCATCAGCTTGCCGAGTATTTCGACTGAAGCCACCCCGGTGTTCTGAAGTATTGGCGGGTTGCCTGTCTTGGTGGGTGGCGGTATTGCGTGCCATTGCCCGATAGCTTCGGTTTCGATGAAATTAACTTCCCGCAGGACCCTGGCTAACTCGGAACTCAAATCGGCCGGGAGAATCCCAGGAGGGTAGGGGTTGTAAACTGTCGGTGCGGGATCGGGCTCCTCGCCTTTAATAATCATCACGCTCCCTAGCACCATTAAGCACACTACGGACAGAAGGACCAGAGTTGTACGGCGCATTGTGTCGCCCCTTTCTTGATACCTGAGTTAGGGAACTACATTTGATTTACAGATGCAGGAAGGGGGGTGGTCAGGGTACAACGTTGTTGCCCCAAAATCTGAATCACCCAAAAAACAATATCAAGGTGGCGTCAGCTCTGAGCAGGCTAGCGCACGCCAAGTGAGAGCGGCTCAAACATAATCCCCAAATGCTACTAAGGTCAATACCGTGTTGACTCGATTAACTTGAGCATTAACATCTGAACCGGCCTGGTTGACAGTTCCCGGTGTGCCCCGGCTCATGCCTCGGATTGAGTCTGGCTCTGCCAATTGTCGAATTGTCGACGCTTGCCTTCGACACTTTCTCGACAGCGTCGTCGCTTGATTCTCTCTTTGCATTTAGGGTCAGCAATTTACGGGAGATCCCATATGACACATCGCTTGGCCGATCAATTGCCACCGATTATTGATCATGGAGAACAAGGGGATGAAGTGTCGTGTGTTGCTCTCCGTCTTCGCGTCTGCACTGGTGCTCTGCCTCTGCGGGGCCAGGGCTGCTCAGGCACAGGAACAACAAACTCTGTTGCCCGACGCACCCAAGGCGCAGCCAGGAATTATTGTCGGTACGGTGACTGATGTGAATAACGACACCGTCGTCGGCGCCACCGTCGTCCTTGTAGGCCCTGTTTCCAAGAGTCAACGCACGGTCATGTCGAACGACAACGGATTCTTTCAATTCACTAATGTCGAGCCGGGAACCAGCTTCCACGTCACTGTCACTGCCCAGGGATTTGCAGACTGGACGTCACCGGAGATCGTCCTCAAGCCGGGGCAGTACGCAATCCTCACCGGGAGCAAGCTTCGTATTGCAGAGGCACGCATCACAATCAATGTATCTCCTCAGTCCACCGAAGAGATTGCCACCGAGCAAGTCAAAATTGAGGAGCAGCAGCGCATCTTCGGCATCATCCCTAACTTCTATGTTGTCTATGACCAGAACGCGGCGCCACTCACGGCGAAGCTGAAGTTCGAGCTAGCAACCAAAGTCCTAATTGATCCGGTTACGATCTTAGGAGTGGCCGCTGTGTCGGGCATCAATCAGGCAGCAGACATCCCCAACTACGGCCAGGGGGCGCAGGGATATGGCAAGCGCTTCGGCGCTGCCTACGCCACGGGCGCTACTGACATCATGATCGGCGGTGCCATCCTGCCATCGCTTCTGCATCAGGACCCGCGCTATTTCTACCAGGGTACGGGCACCCATAGGTCTCGCGCGTGGCACGCAATCTCTAGCACATTCATTTGCCGAGGTGATGATGGGCAGCGAGAGCCGAACTACTCGACCATCGGTGGCGATCTGGCCTCAGCTGGCATCGCGACTGCCTACTATCCGCCGTCGGATCGGGGGGCGGGGAGGGTGCTCCAGAATGTCTTCATCAACACTGGCGAGCGCTCGCTCGCCAACCTCGCGCAGGAATTCGTTCTGCGCCGACTGACGTCCAAAACGAAGGGCCAAAAATAAGCATTCCGACGAAGGTCGGGATTTTGGTTGTGAGCAACTCACGGCGAGTAGCTCCCATCGGGCGGATGTTCACCAGAAGATGTTCATTAATTTATTTGGTCGATCTTCTTGCTCCTAACCTTTGAATTCCTTGAACGCATCCAAACGCTTACCGTATATTCAACTCGAGAGGTTCGACTTGAAAACTTCCAGACTTGTAATTGTCGTCTGTTCTTTATTCTTCGCCTTCACTGCAGCCGTTGGCCAAGCGCAGTCATCAGATACGACCGCGACCGCGAATGCGGTTTACGTGACCAACTGCGCGAAGTGTCACGGAAAAAACGCCGAGGGGCGCCGCCTGCGCGGGCCGTCGCTCACCTCTGCAAAAGTCGCGGCCGCTTCCGAAGACGAACTGCGGAACATCATCACCGACGGCAAAAGCCACATGCCCAAGTACAAAGGCAAACTCACATCGGACGAAATCGACACGCTGGTCCAGCAGATCAAAGCCCTGAACAAAAAATAGGTAGCCGATGCCGCCTTATCGTTCGCGGACGATTTGCAAGGCTGGACGGTCAACCCCGCAGAAACGTTCCTTCATCCACACAGCTGTCCGCAGAGTTAGAAACACACTCCAGCTCCGGCATGAACGAAATGTCATTTACCTGAAATACCCCTTTTATGCGGTTCCGCTACTCTCATAAAAGGAACAGCTACATCCGTCTGTTAACGAGGTGAACCAGGGAATGAGAATCGCAGGAGTCGCAAGTGCGTTTCCTAAAAATTATTACCGCCAAGAAGTCATTCGAGAGGCTCTGAAACGAGACTGGGCCGGCAAGCTGGAAAAACCTCAACTGCTGGACAGGTTGCACGCTAGTGTCGGCGTAGAGGGCCGGCACCTTGCTTTGCCAATCGAGCAATACGACCAACTCGATACATGGGGAAAGAACAACGATGCCTGGATTAAGTGTGCGCAGGAGCTCGGGAAGCTTGCACTGTGCCGGGCATTGAGCCATGCCGGAATAGCTGCCAGCGAACTGGGAGCTATTTTCTTCACCACGGTCACGGGAGTTGCGAGCCCCTCCATCGAAGGCCGGTTGATCAATTTGATGGGGCTGTCTCCCAACGTGAAACGCATTCCCATTTTTGGGTTGGGCTGCGTAGCCGGCGCTGCAGGAATCGCGCGGGCTGCCGATTATGTAAGAGCATTTCCGAAGCAGGCTGCGGCGCTGGTTTCGGTTGAACTGTGTTCGCTGACGTGGCAAAGAAATGACCTTTCGATGGCAAATCTAATTTCAACTGGCCTGTTCGGAGATGGCGCAGCCGCCGTGATTTTGGGCGGACATGAAAAAGTCGAGCACGGTCCGACACTGCTGGCTACTCGGTCAGTGTTCTATCCCGATACAGAGGACGTGATGGGCTGGCAGATTTCGGAGAAAGGCTTTCGAATCGTCCTGTCCCGCAGCGTGCCGGACATGGTGCGCATGCATCTTGCTCAGGATGTCGACCAGTTTCTTCGCGATCACGAACTTTCTCGCGACGATATTGGAACGTGGATCATGCATACCGGTGGGCCAAAAGTGCTAGAGGCTACGGAAAAGGCCCTCAACTTACCCGAAGGAGCACTTGAGGCCTCGTGGCAGTCTCTGGCGAAAGTTGGAAATCTCTCTTCTGCTTCGGTCCTGCTGGTGTTGGAAGAATTCATGAGCAGACGCCGGCCTGAGCCGGGAAGCTTAAGCATTCTCGCAGCGATGGGCCCCGGATTCTGCTCTGAGCTCGTGCTGCTTCAGTGGTAGCCATGTACCACAGTCTGTGCGATACCGAAGTATTTGTTGCGGGCGGCGGGCCAGCAGGTCTGGCAACAGCCATTGCGGCGCGGCAAGCGGGTTTTGCAGTGACCCTCGCCGACGTTGCGTATCCTCCGATCGACAAAACCTGCGGCGAAGGCATTATGCCAGACGGGTTGGCGGCGCTCGCGAAGCTTGGCATCGTGCTACCCGCCGATCAGACGTTCCCTTTTCGTGGTATCCGGTTTTCTGACTCAGATTCCGCTGTGGACGCGTGTTTTCCCCAGGGACGAGGGTTGGCCATTCGTCGCATCCGGCTTCATCAAATCCTAGTGGATCGTGCGACGAAGCTTGGCGTGGTGATGCATTGGGGCACCCTGGTCACCGGCATCACTCCGGATGGCGTTTCGGTGAACGGGCGCAACATTCGCTGCCGCTGGTTGGTGGGAGCAGACGGACAGAATTCTCGCGTCCGTCACTGGGCTGGGTTGGAACCTTCCACGCCGGGAAGCCGTCGCTTTGGGTTTCGCTGTCATTATCGGGTGATCCCGTGGTCGGAATATGTCGAGGTCTGTTGGACGGATCGCGGACAGTTGTACCTGACGCCGGTTGGGAGGGAAGAAGTCTGTTTGGCGCTTGTCACCCATGAGCCCCATACCCGTGTAGACGATGCGCTTGCGACATTTCCGGCAATAATGGAGAACCTTCGCAGTGCCGAGCTGGTCACGCGTGAGCAAGGTGCAATTTCACGAACGCATGCTTTGCCTGTTGTTTATAAGGGATCGCGAGTGCTGGTGGGTGAAGCGTCGGGCTCAGTCGATGCGGTCACTGGAGACGGCCTTGCGATGGCTTTTCAGCACGCGTTGGCGCTGGCCCGCGCGCTGCAGGATGACGACTTGGCCGCATACCAAGCTGCGCATCGAAAGATTGCCAGGCTTCCGCGGCTGATGTCGGAGCTAATGCTGTTAATGGATAAAAACCCTTCACTGCGACGACGCGCGCTCCGGGCACTCTCCGTCGATCCGTCACTGTTTGCCCGCATGCTTGCAATTCACACCGGCGCTTTGCCGCCGCTTGCTTTCGGAGTGCAGGGCACATTGACTTTGGGATGGCGCCTAATCACGGCATAAGCGGCTAGTACTTTATTTATGATTCGACGTCATTCAATTCGCATATCTCGTTTACTTTTCATCTTGCCATCGCTACTTTTGCTGACGCTCGCGCTTGCCGCTGCTGGAGCTAGCTCTGTCGCTGCGCAGGATCTCACGCTGCAACTCGACCCGGCACACACGACAATCCGGTTTACTTTAGGTGACGTTCTTCACACTGTGAACGGCTCTTTCAAGCTCAAGAGTGGGACGATTCACTTCAATCCTACTACCGGAGCGGCCAGTGGGTTGGTCGTGGTTGATGTTACGAGCGGTGACACCGGCAGTCAGGCGCGCGACCACAAGATGCACAAAGAGATTCTGGAGAGCGCGAAATATCCCGAGGCCACCTTCACGCCCACGAAAGTGTCCGGGCCGTCAGGCATTAGCGACCATGACGCCTTCGAGGTGAGTGGCACCTTCAACCTGCACGGTACGGACCACGCAGTGACGCTGACGTTTCCCGTTACCCTGAATGGACCAACGCTCACCACCCACACTCATATGGTGCTTCCGTACGTTGCGTGGGGATTAAAGAATCCAAGCACGTTCATCTTGCGGGTCAACGACAAATTGGATTTGGGTATTGATGCGACTGGACGCCTGGTGCAGACCTCAGCTCGGACAGCTACGGCAAATTAAATCTTTCGTCACGCACTCTCAACCTGAATTGCGGAATGTTTAGTCGCTTAGGATCGCATTTCTGCTGCGTACGCTGGCTGCAAGACACTTAACGGCAAAGAGACGCTGATCACCGCGCCACCTTCTGGACGCTCGGAGATTTTGATCCTGCCGCCATGAGACTGAATAACCGCGTCTACGAACGCCAGTCCCAGGCCGTGTCCCGGCGAGTGCTTGCCCTTTACAAAACGCTCGAAGGCACGTGCCCCTATATCGGGAGGAAAGCCGGGGCCATTATCCTGAACCACAAGTTCAGCGGAACCATCCTGCGAGTGCAGACTGATTCGAATCTTACTAGGCGTACGTAAGTGCACCAATTCGTTTTCCAGGAGATTGCTTATTGTACGGTTGATGAGGGTCGCATCTGCGTCCACCATAACGTGCTCGGCAATATCTGCAGTCAGTACGTGATGACGTTCAGCCATCGCGGGCTGGTACAAATCAATTAGCTGCATCACCGCATCCGACAAGTCAATGGGCTGGCGATCAAGTTTGAGCGCGCCTGCCTCAGCCTCGGCGAGATCTAGAGTTGTGTTCAAGACCTGTGAAACAGCGTCCAGTCCTTCGATAGCTTGACCAATTGAATCTCGCAATTTGTCCTCATCATTCTGCAGCAAGGCCGTTTCGAGAGTGCCGCGAATGGAAGTGACGGGGCTCTTGAGATCGTGTGCGACCGCGTCGGTCACCGCCCGCAACTGATTCACTGAGCTCTGAATTCGATCGAGCATGTGATTGAATGTCCGGGCTAGGCGGGAGATTTCATCCGAGTTTGCGGGCTCGGGCAGGCGCTCACTCATATCTTCGCTGCCGATATGTGAGGCTGTCTCAGTTATCCGCTCAATACGCAACAGCGTGCGGCGGGCGCTCACGTACGAAATCAGAAAGCCAAAAACAGCCACACCGGCCCAAACGGCGAAGAAACGCCGCGTGAGCTGATGAAGTGTATGCCTTGCGCCCCGGTCGGATATGCCCATGTACACTCTGCTGCCCAACGACTGGTCGCGCAGGACTACGCGATAAGGCGCTTTTTCGCCCGCAATGTGGATCGACTGCGGAACACCGGGCACAAGATTCGCAGTTCGGATCGCCTCAACAAAGCGTTCCTTCGGTCCGCCGCCCACCCACAATGGGTCCGAATTGTTGGGATTTACTTGCAGGAAAAAAACTGAGTTCAACTGCTGGCCGCGTGAGTTGAGTTCTTTGGGCATTTCCTGAGTGGCAAGCTCAGCTACTTCTTCGACGATGCGATCATAGACACTGTCTCGAGGAGTGTCTGCGGAGACCCGTGCCAGCACTTCGGCTTCACCTGCAAGCCAGGCATCAATATGGCCACGCACGCCCTTGGCTACGAAGCCGTATACGATGAAGAAGGCCACCGCTGTTCCTACGGCGAAGGCCAGGGTCGTCCAGATTGAGATACGCCAAGCCGCGGTGGTGCGCGTGTTCTTAGGCATTTTTTAGGACGTAACCCACGCCCCGGATGGTGTGAATCAACGGGCGCAAAGTCTCGCGATCGACCTTGCTGCGCAGGCGGTAGATGTGAACGTCTACCACATTGGTTGCAGGATCAATTCGCATCCGCCACACGTGGTCTAGGATCATTGTGCGTGTCACCACGCGCCCGGCATTGCGGCACAGATATTCCAGCAACGAAAATTCGTGAGGAGTCAATTGCAGCAGATGGTCGGCGCGGCGCGCCTCATGTCGGATAAGGTCGAGTTCCAAATCCGCAGTTTGAATTTTAGAAGATTCTCGCGGAGCCGGGAGCGACCGGCGCAGCAAATTACGCAAGCGTGCAAGCAATTCGGCAAGTGCAAAAGGCTTGGTGAGGTAATCGTCGCCGCCTTGTTCGAGTCCGCGCACGCGTTCATCCACCGATCGGCGAGCCGAGAGAATGAGCACCGGAGCGGAACTCCCCTGAGCACGGCATCGGGCAATCAGATCGAGGCCATCAAGGTCGGGCAAGCCGAGGTCAACGATGAAGGCATCATGGATGCCTTCAAGCGCGATTGCCTCGCCGCTCTTGGCATTGGAGGCGACATCGACCTGGTAGCCGGCCTCAATCAGTGCTCGTTTCAGGAAATCCTGGATGGCCAGGTCGTCTTCTACTAACAACAGTCTCATAGTGGGGTTCCCGCGAAAGAGATGCGGCAGTATACCCCTAGATAAGATGCCCGCGACCTCCTAAACGTTGACCGCTCGTTTGGCGAGCCCCAGAGCATCACCCCAAAACGTGTGTGACGAATGCACTAAGCCAACCACTCGCTCGACTGCTTCGACGAAGTGATCCATTTGGCGCGGTTCGACAACCAGCGGCGGGGCCGCTTTTAGCACCATGAAATTGTTGCCGCAAATCTGGCTCAAGACATGCTCCTGGCGGAACAATCGCATTACCAGCATTTGACCAAACATTCCAGCGTGAATCGCGCGGAACGCCTCGAATGGCACACGTAAAGCGATCTTCGATGGCGACTGGAACGCGATTCCCGAAAGCAGTCCGAGACCGCGAACTTCTTTAACCATTTCGTAGCCGGAGAGCGCTTCGCGAAGCTGTCGCCGCAGTTCGTCTCCTATATCGGTAGCACGTTCGCCCAATTGCTCGCGTTCTAAAACGTCCAGGGTCGCGAGACCGGCCCGCATCGCTAGGCCATTTTCGCTATATGTAGAGGTGTGAACGATGGCTCGCTTCAGAGACGTATATACCGAATCGTATACGGCGTCGTTCATCAGGACGGCCCCAACGGGCACCAGACCGCCGCTTAGAGCTTTCGCCAGGATGACCATGTCGGGTTCGACACCGAAATGATGCCCTGCAAGAAAGCGGCCAGTTCTGTACATTCCGGTTTGTACTTCGTCGAGCACAAAAAGCGTTCCGTGCTTTTGGCACAATGCCTGCGCCTCTTTGAGGTATTCGGGGTCCGGGATTCGAATTCCCCCCTCTGCCTGAACAGGTTCCACAATGAAAGCCGCCATGCGGTTGCCTTTGAGCTTTTGTTCCAGTGCGTCAAGATCGCCGAATGGAATGCAGTGGGTCTCCGGCAGCATCGGGCCAAATCCCTCGCCCCAAAAAGGATTGTCCATTAGCGAAAGCGCACCGCATGTCAGACCGTGAAATGCGCGCTCGGCGTACAGCAGTCCATTTCGGCGAGTGTGAGCCCGGGCAAACTTGATGACTGTTTCGACGCCTTCGCTGCCCGAGCTGCAGAAGAAAACTTTCGATAACTGCCCTCCAGCAAGCCGGCACAGGCGCGCTGCAAGTTCACCCGCTAATTCAGGGACATGGCTCTGGAGCATCGCAGGACCGCTGCGATCAAGTTCGGCTTTGAGCGCAGCGATGACTGCCGGGTGATTATGTCCAACGTTGTGGACGCAATATCCTGATAGGAAGTCCAAGATGCAATCGCCGTCAGCAGTATGCAGTTCTGCGCCCGCGCAGTGCGTGTACTGCACATTCATCTGTAGCAGGTCGAGAAGGCGCACCCATTGGGGATTAACGTAATCAGCGTAACTGGCGCTGGTTGTCGCCACCGCTGTGGACATTGAGACCTCCGGCAAGAAAACGAAAAGAATCCAAGCTTTCAGAATACACAAGGAGAGTAACCATCATTTTGCTTCAAAATGACGATTTGTTCATAAGCCGGGAAGGGCTCGGGATACGTCTTCGCCATGAGCGAGCTACCTGACGCACATAGCTTGAGAGTCTTGGTTGGAGATATGAATTGAACGATTCGAAAACGCTGGTGCCGGGAGGGGGAGTTGAACCCCCAAGGGCCGAAGCCCGGCGGATTTTGAGTCCGCTGCGTCTGCCAGTTCCGCCATCCCGGCTCGGTGGATAACTGCTTGAATTCGGAGTTTAATCGACGGGAATGGGTTTGTCACCCTCGTAGCCGCTCGCCTCGGCGATTGCCACGAAACTTACTCAGCATCTAGCATTGCGAACTTGCCATCTAAGATTTCCGCGGAGGTTCTTGTATGTTGGAATATTTCTGCGAAACCTGTCACAAACGAAAAAGAGCGGGCGAGAAATGGATTCTCGGACTCGCCGCCGAAGACGCCGGCATAAAGACGGAGCGCCGCGAAATCAGCATCCTCTCCGCTTGGAACGATGCCCGGGCAGTTCATCCACTCGCCGTGCATTTCTGCTGTGAGCGATGCCGCGAGAAGTACATGACCTGGCTATTCCGGTATCAACTCGCCTCCTAAGGAGCCTTCGGAAGCAGGTCGCTCGTGAGTTGTTGCATCTCACGCCCGGCCATAGGCCCGCTTCCGGTTTGGCGGGGTATTTATATAGCGACGGCAAACTGCTCCGTCCTCGGCCGCCGCGATCTGGGTTTAATCTTGAAAAGAGGTCTGTGGTGCCCACTTCTCGGAAAGGACGCGAAAAATGGGGCACCCTCTATTTTGGAGGTACGGAGAAGTGGGCCACCCGCCCGTCGAATCTGTCATGGATAGAAAATATTATTAACGGTCATGGATGGGATGAACATGAAAGTGGGTTCGAATCCAAAGAAGAGTACAAGCGGTTGATTTTGGACACAGTTCAGAATGCAAAAGGCGGCGACATAAGCGTAACCCGAAGGGACGGAAGGGTGTGACGGGGTTCTGGAATGATGCAGAAGGATTTGTAGTATGGCGAGACAAGAACAGTCCGGATCAGGGACTGCATTTCGCCCGAAGGAACCTGATGTCTACAAAACAAAGGGGGGATTCGAATGACAACCGCACCGGAAAATGAAGAGAAAATTCTCTTACGCACCGGCACGAGCCTTGTGATCTGGGAACTTCTTATCAGAACGATTCGGAATCCGGAATTACGGAAAGAAGTGAGTCCAGGCAATTACGAGATCCTGTTTCAATTGGATGAAGCAGAACGACTGGCTTTGAATTACCTTGCGGGCGCAATTCAACGAGCAGTGCCTGACGCTTTGGCTCCCGTAGAGTCCGAGCTAATCGCGGAGGGTAAACGCTGGTTGTTGTCGCGACACAAGTGATCGTCCGGGGAGTTGGCTCAAAATCGAACATTCCCGCTCCCGTTTGACCCCTGCCAGCGAACCTCTTAAACTTTTGTTAGAGCCACACATCAGTCCGCCCGCGCAGGAGGGGTTCCCTGAGGTCTGCTTTCCCGAGTCACAAACGATTGTTTTTGCTCCTTGTTTGCAGCCTGCTGGTTTCCCCCCGGCTCGTCCGCGCACAAAGCCCCGTCACGCTCGAAACTAGCGAAGCTTTATTCACTGTTCTAACTGCAATCAATGCCTGCGGGTACGATGCAGAACTTGTCCCCGCAGATCCCGTTCGCATGTCCATCCGCGGCGAAATCGGCCACAATATCGAAATTTCCGACAAGGCCAAGGCCGCAGCCGACGCGGTGTGTTCGTTCTTTCACGATCATCAGCAGAGAAGCGACGCGCTCACCCTTTCGGAATATATCTCGCTCGGGCTCTACTTGAACCCGCCGCCGGCTCTAACTTTGAAAGCCAGGGAATCCGATCTTCCTCCGGATGCCAGCGCCGTGCTTGGATTGGTGCCGCTGCTGGGGAAGTTCTACACCGATGTTGGGATTCACGAACTCTGGGACCGTCATACTGCGGCCTACTCCGATTTGACCGATCGCTATCGTGCCGCGCTGGCCAAGATGATCTCGGACACCGAGCTTTATCTCAAGCTGCCGTCGAACAGCTACATGGGGCGGACGTTCACGATTTACGTCGAACCGATGGGCGCGTCATCGGAGACTAACGCCCGCAATTACAGTCTCGAGTACTACGTGGTGATCACGCCCGGAACTAACATCGCTTTGAAGATGGACCAGATCCGGCACGCCTACCTGCACTACCTGCTGGATCCGATGGTGGGAAAGTTTGCCGGCAATCTGGTCGCGCTCGGTCCCTTAATGGACGCGCTGCGCCTCGCGCCCATGGATGAAGCGTTCAAAGACGACGCTTCGCTGATGGTGACGGAATGCGTAATTCGCGCCGTAGAGGCCCGCACTCTGGCAAACAGAAAAGCCAGCCAGCCTGAGCAGGAGCAGGCGGTCGAACAATCCATGTCGCAGGGTTTCGTTCTCACCCGATATTTTTACGAGAAGCTGATTTCTTTCGAAAAGGACAATGTCGGATTTCAAACCGCGTTGCCGGCGATGATCGCCGGAATCGATGCTCGCCGCGAAGTGAAGCAGGCTTCGCAGATTGAATTCGCCACCGAGTCTGATCCCGAAATTCTGCACTTGGCGCGACCCAAGGAAGGCAAGCTCCTGACTACCGCAGAGGAGCGTTTGTCTGCGGGGGACGCGGCCACCGCAGAAAGACTTGCCAAACAAGCGCTGGCCGAAAAGACAGAAGACCCCGGGCGAGCTCTGTTTATTTTGGCGCAGATTTCGTTGAATAAGAACATTGACGGCGCACGCGATTACTTTGAAAAGGCTTTGCAGGCGACCAGTGAGCCGACAGTTATAGCCTGGTCACATATTTATCTGGGACGCATTCTCGATCTTCAAGACGATGAAACCGGCGGCCCGCTACGTGCGCAGGCGGTGGCGCATTACAAAGCCGCTGAAGGCGCCAGCGATGCCCTGCCCGCGGCCAAAGCGGCCGCCGAACAGGGATTGCAAAAACCTTACGAGCCGCCCACCAGCGCCAAAGATAAAGAGGACGCTAAAGAAAAAGATACAGACTCGGACGACCAAAACAAGTGATTTCGGGTTCGACAGCCGGCGGTGTTTCACTCACATGAGGATCACAATAAAAAGATCGGCAGTGGTGACTGCCATGCTGGTCACGAGCTTTACGGCTGCGGAACCGCAATCTTCGCCACCCTCGTCGGCGTCATCCAGTTCGCAAGCTGGGACAACCACTCCCCTGAGACCTCCAGTTCGCACAAAAACCAGGGAGGAATACCAGGCATTTCAAGCGGCCAATGCGAATACGCACAATCCTGAGACAATGGAAAAAGCAGCAGACGATTTCGCGGCCAGGTTTCCCAACAGCGATGTGCGGGTCCTGCTCTACCGGTCAGCGATGAGCAGCTATCAAAACGCCGGAAATCCGGAAAAGATGATGAGTATGGGCCTCAAGGTACTCTCTATTAATAAAGATGATCCCGAGGCCCTCATCGGAATCGCGGAGATTCTGGAAGAGCGCACTGGGCCTACAGACCTCGACCGGCAGCAACGCTCAGAGCAGGTAGTCGAGTACGCAGGCCATGCGCTGAAGACGTTGGATACTGATTTAGTGGTTCCCGCTGGAACTTCTCCGGACAGAGTCGACGCTTACAAGAAATACCTACGCTCTACCGCTCTCGCGATCATTGGGACCATCTATTACAAGCAGGAGCATTATCCCGAGGCGGAAACCAAGCTGCGCGATGCGGTGGGTGCAGACGCTGCGAATCCCGATCCCGTGGTAGTTCTGCGCCTTGCGTTAGCACTGGACCAGCAGAAAAAATATTCCGATGCGCTCGAACAGGCAAATCGTGCCGTGGAACTGACGCAGGAAAGCACGGACCTGGGCAGGATGGCACGAAACGAGCGCGATAGACTGGTATTACAGAGTGGCGGAAGCAGTGCGTCGGCGGGTACTCCGGCGGTCCCGAATCAGACCGCGCAACCAGCCGCTGCGCCGCCGAACCAAGCCTCTCCAGCCTCGGCTTCCACGCCGAGCCACTGAGCCGGAAAACTTCAATGGTGACGTCTAATATTAAAGAAAACGCAAGCCTTGAAGAATCCATCGGGCATGTATTCTCGTCTCCCGAACTTCTCGAGCGGGCGCTGACCCACAGCTCGCAGGCCAGAGAAGCGGAAATGCTTCGTCCTTCCTCCGCCGAGCGTTCCCGTGACAATGAGCAACTGGAATTTCTGGGCGATGCGGTCCTGGGGCTGGTCACGACCGAGGAATTGTTCCGTCGTTTCCCGGAATTCAGCGAAGGCCAGCTCTCGAAACTTCGCGCGCATCTGGTCAGCAAGAATCATCTGATCCGCGTAGCTGAACAGCTCCAATTAGGAAAATACTTGCGCTTGGGTCGTGGCGAAGAGAAGAGTGGGGGCCGCAACAAGGCCGCTCTACTGGTCGACGCCCTGGAAGCTGTGCTCGGCGCGGTTTATCTCGATGCGGGCCTTGAGCCAGCACGAAAGCTTGTTCTGCAGCGGATTGTTCAGCCAGAACTTGAAGAGTTCGTTTCCACCGGCAGGGCGGCCAAAGTCACCGACTACAAATCGGCGCTGCAGGAGACGCTGCAAGCGACTTCGCGTCCCCAGCCGGCTTACGTACTGGTAAAGGAATCGGGCCCCGAGCACCAGAAGACATTTACCATTGAAGCGCGGCTTCTCGCGGCTGGAAACGGGCAAGTTGAATTCGTTGGACGCGCGCAAGGCGCAACCAAGAAAACTGCCGAGCAAGAAGCTGCGCGGCAAGTGCTCGAACACCTCGCTTCCCTGCCGTCCGGCAATGGAGTGTCTCGGTGAACCTGGTTCGCAGGCACGCAGATCGTCATTCCGGCTGGCCGGAATCGTTGCAATCGCTGCTGGGAACTGTGGTGATCGCGGTTTTCGTCGTGACCTTTGTCGTACAGGCATTCCAGATTCCCTCAGAGTCGATGGAGAACACTTTGCTCATCGGCGATTATCTGCTGGTGGACAAATTACACTTCGGGGACGATGGTTTCTGGGGACACTTTTTGCCATACCGGAAGGTAAGGCGCGGCGATATTGTCGTGTTCCATTATCCCGTGCATCCCAGCGAACATTTTGTTAAGCGGGTCATCGGGATTCCCGGCGATCACATCCGTTTGATGAATGGCCGGGTTTATGTGAACGGTGTCCAGTTGGTCGAGCCTTATGCGCGTTACTCCCGTCCAAACGACGGCGGAAACGAAGCCTTGTTTCGCGATGATTTCCCGCGTGTCGACCTGCCGGTTGCCGGGCTGAACGGTGCCTGGTGGCTGGAAATGAGGAAGATGGTGGATAACGGCCAGCTCATCGTCCCAGAAGATAATTATTTCGTGATGGGAGATAATCGCGACGATTCGTTAGACAGCCGCTACTGGGGTTTCGTTCCGCGGGAAAACATCGTGGGCCGCCCACTTGTAATCTACTGGTCCATGCGCAGCCAGGATGTTGCCGGCCCAAACGACGGCAACAAACTGGCCCGGTTCGTCTATGCTATGAGTCACCTTGTGCAGATCACGCGTTGGGACCGGGCATTGCGGCTGGTACAGTAAATTTCGAGAAAGAGGGCGAGATTGGCGACGAAAGAGATCAAGGAAGAAAAACCAAGAGAAACTACCGTCGAATTCTTAGCTTCACTGGCGGGAGTGCTGGTGACTGGCCTCTTTATTATTACTTTCATATTGCAGGCGTTTGAAATTCCCTCAGCGTCGATGGAGAACACGTTGCTGATCGGCGACCATGTTTTCGTCAACCGCGTGCAGTTTGCCCCGCCCAGCCATTGGATCCAACCCATTGTTCACTACGCGCCAATTCATGACGGAGATATTGTGGTGTTTCTGTCGCCTACCGTGCCCGATCTTTACGTCGTGAAGCGGATCATGGGAGTTCCCGGCGATCACGTTCATCTTCGCGATGGCGCAGTTTATCGCAACGGACAAAAACTGGACGAACCTTATGTGTTTAATACTGGACAAGAGCTTGGAGACGCTCTATACCGTGACAATTTCCCCAATGTGCCTCCTTCGGATTACAGCAATGTAACTGCAGAATGGAAGCTGACCATGCCACAGCACGTCGACAGCGGCGATCTGGTGGTGCCACCCGATAGCTACTTCGCCATGGGCGACCATCGCGACGTCAGTCTTGACAGCAGGTATTGGGGATTTATTCCAAAACAAAATGTAATCGGGCGACCAATGTTCATTTATTGGTCATTCGAGACGCCCTCTGACCAATATCAACGCACGAGCATGGGCGACCGGATTGGATTTCTTGGACACGTGATACTGCACTTCTTTGACATGACTCGCTGGAAACGCACTTTAAGGGTAGTCCGTTGAAGAAGCTTTTTTCCAAACGCATCATCGGACTTGTTTCGCTCATTCTGGTGGCGCTATTCGTCGTACGCCCTCAAGTTGGATTGCTGCACCGAAAAGTTGCTGAGTCGCTCAGCCTTGAATTGGGCCGCCGAGTTGAGATTGCGGCTGTTCACATCCGTTTTTTGCCTCGGCCCGGGCTTGAGCTCGAGAGTCTCACCATCTACGACAGCCCAGAATTCGGCGCCGAGCCGCTTTTGCGCTCTGCCGACGTCGAAGCCTGGCTTCGAGTGAGTTCCTTGTTGCGCAGGCGAATTGAAATCTCGAGCCTGAGCCTGAGCGACGCCAGCCTGAATTTAAGCCGAAACTTAGAAGGTAAATGGAATTTCGAAGAGCTGGTTGAACGAGCGTCGAAGAGTTCAACCGCGCCCACTACTGCCGGAAAACGGGAAACGCGCCGAATCTTTCCTTATATTGAAGCGGCGCACGCGCGAATCAACTTTAAGAATGGTTTGGAAAAGACACATTTTGCGTTTACCAATGCGAATTTCTCGGTGTGGCAGGGATCGGAGAACCAGTGGGGCATGCGCCTGCGGGCCAGCCCTATCCGCACCGACGCCAATCTCACCGACACCGGCGTAATCAGTGTTGACGGAATATGGCAGCGCTCAGCTCTTCTCGACGACACCCCAGTTCAGTTTTCGGTCGATTGGAAACAGGCCCAGATCGGGCAAATCTCAAGACTGTTATTTGGAACCGATAAAGAATGGCGCGGCAGCGCTGTGATCTCGAGCAATTTTTCCGGTACGTTACGAAATTTGAAGATCACCAGCGACGCGTCTATCGATCAGCTTCGCCGCCAGGATATGCCTGCGGGTAGCGATTTCAGCGTGACGGCGCAGTGCGCTGCCGAGTACAGCTCCGATCAGCGCGCTTTGGTGAATTTGGATTGCAGCGCTCCTTCGGGCAACGGAACTTTGGAGCTGAAGGGCAGCGCCGTCGGAATTCCGTTCTCATCCTACAATCTGACCCTGCTCGCGAAAGACGCGCCGGTGCAGTCTGCTCTCGACCTCGTGCGCCATGTGAATCAGACCGTTCCTCGCGACCTAAGCGCAACCGGCAGCATGGACCTCGCGTTTTCGTTGAGCCGCAGCGGCCCTTCGGCAGCGCCGCAATTGCAAGGGGAAGGCGAGGCCAAGGGTGTACGTTTGAGTTCGCCGGCGGAAGGTCAATTGCTCCTCGGTCGCGTTCCATTCGCGCTGGTCACGTCAGCTTCGACTTCCAAATCGCAGACAGTTTCCGCATTGCCGAATTTTCCCAAATTGCAGATCGGCCCGATGAATGTTTCTCTCGGCAGGCCGGCGCCCGTCCAGGCGCAGCTTTCGCTTTCGCGCTCCGGCTACACGGCTTCGATCCGTGGCGAAGCTGGTCTCAAGCGCCTTTTGCAGGCGGCGCAGATGCTGCGGCTTCCAGCCCCACAGGTTTCAGCAGAGGGCATAGCCGCTCTCGATCTGAATATCGCCGGAGCGTGGGACCTGGCAACGCCCATGCTCACGGGCTCAGCACAACTCCGTTCGATACACGCCCAAGTGCGAGGGCTTAATTCGCCAACTCAGATTCGGCGCGCCGATCTGGTGATCGACCCCGATGCGGTGCGGGTAAAGAATTTAGACGCTTTGGCCGGGGAATCCACTTGGCGCGGTTCCCTTCTGATCCCACGCCCATGCGCGACACCGGAAACATGTAAGTTCCAATTCCATTTGCGCTCCCCAGAAGTCAGCGTCGCGGCCTTGAACCATTTGCTCAATCCGCTCGCGGCGAAGCGACCCTGGTATCGGATTTTAGCGATCAGCAACTCGTCCAACTATTTCTCGAAAGCCACGGCTTCCGGATCGGTCGTCATCGACAAGCTAATTTTGGGCGGTACCGTGTGCACTCGATTTTCCAGTGACGTGGATTTGGAAAAGGCCAAACTCTCGCTCTCTAACGTGCGCGGCGATCTACTAGGTGGCCAGACCGACGCAAATTTGAAAGCTGATTTTTCAGCGCACCCGCCGATGTATTCCGGCACTGGCAGCTTTGATGAGGTATCGCTGGCGGCAATTGCGGGGCTGATGCACACTGGTTGGATCGACGGTTCGGGCTCAGCCAACTATCGATTCAAAGCCGCTGGATGGAACATTCAAGATCTGCTCCAGGAAGCTGAACTAGGCGCGAACTTTATCATTAAGGACGGCGATTTCCCGCACATCGTGCTCACGGAGAATTCTGGACCTCTTCAGACCAGCATGTTCTCCGGACAGCTCGCTTTTCGTGATGGCAATTTTTCTTTGGACGATACTGAACTCGTTACCGAAGACGGTGTTTTCAATGTGAGCGGCACAGCTTCTCTGACGGGCGATTTAAATTTGAAAATGACCCGAGACAATTCCACTGGATACAACGTTTCCGGGACGTTGAATCAGACCCGCGTTTCGACGATTACGAATCCCCCAACCCAGGCCGCGCTGAAACCGTGAAGCTAAACTCTTCCGCCATCTTAATTTTGCTGTGTCTGCCTGTCGCTGTCTCCGGCAAATCCGAGTCTCGCGACCTTACGTCGGCAGAGCGAAAAATCGATCACGTGGAGGTCAACGGACGTTCGTCTCGGCCAAACCCGACTCCAACTGTTTTCACCGAGGCGGAAGTGAATGCCTATCTCGCTTCTGACAATGTGCGCCTGCAGGCGGGAGTGCAGTCGGTAAAACTGGAAGGCGAAGATGGAGTCATAACTGGAAACGCTCGCATCGATTTCGATCGCATTCGCGAGGGCGCTCACTCTTCGAACCCTTTGCTTTCCGTTTTCAGCGGCATCCATGACGTAGTGGTCGTGGCGCATGCTCATGGCGCGGGCGGAAGAGGGCAAGTACAAGTCGATTTGGTCTCAATCGACAAAATTGAAGTGCCGCGCTTCGTGCTGCAGATGTTCGTCGACAAATTTCTATCGCCCAAATATCCGGAATTAGGTTTGGATTCGCAGTTCGCACTTCCCAACCGGATCGACGCTGCCACCGTCGGCCGACACGAACTCACCGTCACGCAGAAGTAGTCGCTTATAAGAGCAGCCGCCCTCTTACTTCGTGTACCTTAGTGTCCTTAGCGTTGAATGCCTTTCGAACTAGAACGCTCCAAAGCTGACCGCCGAGGATAGCCATGTCGAAATACGAATATCGCAACCTTCAACCCACGACCCAAGCCCACAAAGATTTCCTGCAATGGATTGAGCGTCTTGATTCCGAATTCGCGAACAAAGATCCGGAGCGCCGCAGCAATGTTGTCCGTGACACATTGCATGAAATCTATCTCGGCCGGCCGTACGCGGCTCCCGAAGGCGGTTTGGCGCAGCGCTGCCTGACACATTCTTTCGATCCCCGTAATGCCACCCTGGAACCGGAGTATTACGGCGACGTCGATACCGCCAAATATGCCGAACGCAAACCACTGATCTGGTTTTGGATGATGTACGACCGCTCACCCCTCGGCCTGAATCATTGGCTCGGGTTCAGAATACGGGCCATGCTGGCGCGTCATGTCTTTAAATACTGCGGCAAGAACGTCAAGATTTTTCACGGCGTGGAAATCTCGTTCGGTTACAACTTGACCGTAGAAGACAATTGCACCATTCACAAGTATGTGCTGCTGGACGACCGCGGCGAACTCATCATTCACCAAGGCAGTTCAATCTCTGATTACGCGAATGTGTACACCCATTCTCATGATTTGAATGACGGCATGATCATCTCTAACCACAAAACAGAAATTGGCCCTCGCGCGCGCGTGACTTACCATGCGACTGTGTTGAGCGGCGTGAATGTCGGCGAGCATGGGATGGTCGGTTCAATTGGCGTGGCATCGAAAGACGTTGCGCCCTATCACATAGTTGCGGGCGTGCCCGCAAAAACCATCAAGGTCAAGACCATTGCTCCTACTCGGAAGCCCGAGTAGTGCAGAACACACGGGGCCCCACCGAGTGAGTTCGACTCATCAGTCTTGCGTGTTAGTATCGACTTCTGGCGACCACTTGAAGTTCCTCGATCAGCCGTTGCGCCGACCGGGGCGCTCATAATTAGGAATGACCCTTCAACACGTTGACATCCTGTTCCAGATCATTGCGTTTGTGTTCGCCATCAGCGTTCACGAATCAGCTCATGCATGGATGGCAAACCTGCGCGGCGATCCCACAGCGCGAATGTTAGGGCGAATCACGCTGAATCCGATCAAACACATTGATCCGATCGGTACAGTACTGTTGCCGTTGATCGCGGTCGTACGCCACATCCCGATGATTGGCTGGGCTAAGCCAACACCCGTGGATCCGCGAAACTTTCGCAACCCTGTGTTGGACGACATCCTGACTTCGGTGATGGGCCCAATCAGCAACTTAGTGGTGGCTAGCGGCGCAACCGTATTCTTGCTGTTCATCAAGCTGACGTCCTCCACTGGCAGAGAGGTGATCGGGGAAATTGTTGGCCCTTATCCAGTGCTGTCGCAGTCCGTTCTGGTGCCATTTGGTGTGCTGTTTTATGAAATGATGAGCATTAACGTCTTGTTAGCTGTCTTCAACTTGATACCTATCCCGCCGCTCGATGGCAGCCACGTACTGCGCCACTTCCTGCCGGAGCCGGTTCGACGCATTTATGACACCGTAGGGATGTTTGGATTGGTACTTCTTTTTTTCTTCGGCGGAAACTTTGTGTACGCAATCGTGACGCCCATTGTTAGCGCGTTCGATCTGATCATTTTGAAGGCATGATGGCCTTGCGAACTCCACCAAAACGGGTTTTGAGCGGCATGCGCTCCACCGGCAAGCTGCACCTGGGAAATTTTGTGGGCGCGCTCGACAATTGGGTGCGTATGCAAGATCAGTTTGACTGCTTCTTCTTTATTGCAGATTGGCACGCCCTCACCACCGACTACGCTGACACTTCACAGGTGAAGCAGAACTCGCTCGAAGTGCTTCTGGATTGGCTTGCCGCTGGCCTCGACCCCGACCGCTGTACTATGTTCATCCAATCGCATGTTCCGCAACATGCCGAGTTGCATCTCCTGCTTTCGATGATCACGCCCCTGGGCTGGCTTGAACGCGTGCCCACCTACAAAGAACAGCGCGAGAACATTAAAGAAAAAGATCTGGGAACGTACGGCTTCCTCGGATATCCCGTGCTGCAGGCCGCCGACATCATGATTTACAAAGGCGACTTCGTTCCCGTCGGCGAGGACCAGGTCCCGCACGTGGAACTAACTCGGGAAATCGCTCGGCGCTTCAACATGTTCTATTCTTTGCGCGGCGCGGCTGTCTTTCCCGAACCGCAGCCGCTGCTCACTCCCGCAGCCAAGCTTCCCGGTACCGACGGCCGCAAGATGTCGAAATCGTACGGGAACACAATTCTGCTCACCGATCCCGAGCCGGTCGTCCGCCAAAAACTCAAGACCATGGTGACCGACCCCGCGCGCGTGCGCCGCAGCGATCCCGGAAATCCAGACGTTTGCCCGGTCGGAGATTTGCACAAGATATTCAGTGATCGTGAAACCAACGCCAAGGTCGATGCCGGGTGCCGGTCTGCGGGGATCGGCTGCATTGAGTGCAAAGGCTGGGCTGCAGACTCATTAGTACAGATTCTCAAGCCCATGCAGGAAAGACGGAAAAAATACGAGGACAATCCACGGCTGGCCTGGGATATCCTTGAAGCGGGGTCAGAACGCGCGCGTAGAGTAGCTACGGCCACAATGACCGAAGTGCGCGAAGCCATGGAAATGTCGCTGGATTACGAAGCGCCTACCAACGCCCAAGGAGCGAAGTAACCCGCAGTGCCGGAACACGCCAAAGTCGTTCACGATTTTCCTTCTGCTACTGCTTCTGTTTCGGCGGAGGCACCCGCGCTTGCTTCGGCCACAAAGCGAGAGGCCAACGACTTCCCTTTTTCGGTTGCGGTCACCAGCGTCTATGAAGGTCCGCTCGACCTGCTGCTCGATCTCGTCCGCAAGCAGGATATCGACATCTACGACATCCCCATCGCTAAGATCACGGCGCAATATCTCGCGTACGTTGAGAAGCTTCGCGAACTGGACGTAAACGTTGCCGCTGAATTCATCTACATGGCCGCGGTGTTGATTCACATCAAGTCGAAGATGCTGTTGCCGCGCGATCCCGCGGCCGCGTCTGAGGAACAGGAAGACCCGCGCGCCGAATTGGTGAACCGCCTGATCGAGCACGAGAAGTTCAAGTCGGCGGCACAGATGCTGATGCAAAAGCAGCAGATTGAAGACGCAGTGCGCTCGAATCCGGCGATCCGCGAGTTCATCGACGCCGACGGGACCGAGCCGGAAATTGCCGCCGATGTCATCGACCTGGTGAAAACCTTCCAGCAAGTTTTGGAACGAGCGCGCTCCCGCCCAATGATTCAGGTGGACGAAGACACCGTCACCGTCAGTCAGATGATCGAATATTTGCGCCGCCGGCTTTCTCTGGAAGATCGTCCGCTGCGGTTGAAAGAATTTTTGCGCAACGTCCAATCGCGCCAGGCCTTGGTATGCATGTTTTTGGCGCTGCTGGAGCTTGTACGTTTGCAGGCAATCCAGCTCCGGCAAGATCGCCTGTTCGGGGAGATTCTGGTTCGTAAGCATGACGGCTTCGATGCCATCATGGCAGAACAAACAGCAGTAAGGGATGATTGGAAATGAGAGATTTGAAAAGGCACGCCTTCAGGTGTGCCATAGATGTTTCGTATTCAACATTCTGTCATCCCGAGCGAAGAAGACCCTCCGCGAAGCCGGAGGATCTTCGCAGCTTTGGTTCGGATGCCGGACGTGTCCTTGGAGTGGTAGAGCGGCCATTTATGGCCGCGTTAGAGCGACACACGAGTGAAAAGAAGCTTCAGCTTGGCAGTTGCTTACTGGACGATTTGCCGAGCTAAAGCTCGCTTGCAATCTTTACCGAAGGAACGCGGCCATAAATGGCCGCTCTACACGGTTAACGGATCGCACTAGGAAATGAATAGACTCGAAGGAGCTCAAAATTCGTCATGCCTGACCACTGTTCACTAGCCACTGACCACTTATGAGCCTTAAACCCCAAATCGAAGCCATAATTTACGCGGCGGAAACGCCCATCACTCTCGACCAGATCGTGAGTCTGCTGAAGGACCCAGAGACCACCACCGACGATGCCGATCTGAAATCGCAGGCTCGCGCCGCAATCGAGGAACTGATCGCCGATTATTCCTCCGAAACTCACGGCATCGAGTTGCGCCAGATCGCCGGCGGATACCGCATGTCCACCAAGCCCGAGCAGCACGACCTGGTGCGCTCGTTCGCGAAAAGTCTGAAGCCGCCGATTCGGCTCTCTTTGCAGGCCCTTGAAACCCTCGCCGTCATCGCCTACAAACAGCCGGTCACGGTACCGGAAATCAGCGAGATTCGCGGCGTCGATTCAAGCGGCGTAATCGCCACTCTGCTCGACCGCAAGCTGATCACGACCTCCGGCCGAAAGGACGTAATCGGCCGACCTATCCTTTATAAGACCACGAAGGAATTCCTGCTCCGCTTCGGATTGAAAGACGTCAACGAACTCCCCAGCATGGAAGAGTTCGAAAAGCTCGTCTCCGAGTCGTTCCAGAGCGACCTTCTGCCGGTGGAGACGCAACAACCGCAGGAAACACCCGGAGAAACACCAGAAGGTCAGTCAGAACCGGGGCAGGTCGAGACTAGCAAGACTGCGTAAAACAGGGTACCTTCGGACGTTAGCTCTACATGGCATCATCAAAGTGGTCTCGTGCCTTGTACGAGATTCTAGGCGGTCTGCCTTTCCATTTGTCAAAGATTCTCGCAAGATCCATGTGACTCACAGAGATGAACTCCGGCCAGATCTCGTGTTTCCTCTTCGCCGGATATCCGAGAAGATTATTAAAACAATTATTTATGGCTACTACTACTGACTCGTCGGTTTCATTCAATTGGGGCCATGCCAAGAGGACCTGCTTCACCTCATCACGTTTGAGACCAAATATGGTCTCAAATTCCCACTCGGGGAAAAACGGACCGTCTACAGCAGCTCGCAAGCATTCGTGCACTACCTCGCGTTCTCTGTCGTCCAGATTCGTTAACGGCATCTTGCAGCCCTCAAGAACTCATTCTACTCTGGGCTAAATTTCTTTCGAATGCGATAGATGCGCTGTTCCAAACACCTACACAATGAAGGACACGCGTTGCAACGATATCTCCGAGCATTCCTCATTTCCTGATAACCTTTCCTATACATGCCTTCTGAGCGTCTCCAAAAAATAATTGCTGCCGCCGGGATCGCCTCGCGCCGCAGTGCCGAGAAGTTGATCTCCTCGGGCGCGGTTTCGGTGAATGGAAAAATGGTCACCGAGCTCGGAACCAAAGCCGATCCCGAGCACGACCACATTCGCGTAAACGGAAAACTGCTGCACGGCGCCGAGCGCCCGATTTATCTGCTGATGAACAAGCCCAAAGGATACGTCACCACCGTGAGCGATCCGGAACGGCGGCCTACGGTGATGGATCTCCTGCGTGGAATTCGCGTTCGCGTCTATCCGGTTGGCCGCCTCGACTACGCGAGTGAAGGCTTATTGTTGCTGAGTAACGACGGCGAGCTCGCTAACAAACTCATGAAAGCCGCCTCGCACGTGCCGAAAGTTTATGTCGTCAAGGTCGCTGGTACACCGAATGAAGCAGGGTTAGAAAAACTTCGGCGTGGGTTGTCGATTCCTGTTGAACGCAGATTCATTCCCAAGGGCCATCGGAAAGCCAGCAACGACAAAGAGGAACAAGGGACTGGTGATCGGCCAAGAAACGGCCAAGGCCCAAGGGACGAGAAGAGCAAGAATCCGAAACGATATGGCACCGCAAAGCGTGAACAACGCGTGAAGACCGGGCCTGCGAAAGTGCGACTGATCCGCGAAGCCGATAATCCGTGGTATGAGCTCACTCTGACCGAAGGCAGGAACCGCCAGATCCGGCGCATGTTCGAGGAGATCGGTCACCACGTAGAAAAAATCAAGCGCGTCCGATACGGACCGTTGACTCTGGACGTGCCTCCGGGAGAATTCCGGCGGCTTAGCATTGGCGAGATCGAAAAGTTGAAAGCCGCAGCCGGATTCCCGAAAAAATTAGTCAAAAACTAGTGGTCAGTGGTTAGTAGGCAGACCCGAGCTTTCAGAATTAAGCGGAGGCGAATTTATCCCCGGTCCACCCGGCCTCGTATGTAGGACTGAACACTAGCCACTAATCACCGATCACTGCACCACAAAACCCATGCCGACCGAGCCTCAACGAACGTCTGCCATGCCGTTGCGCAGCGACTTCCGCCTCACCTTGCGGCTCGCGCTTCCGCTCATCATGGCGGAGGTCGGCTGGATGAGCATGGGCGTGGTGGACACAATCATGGTTGGCCGCTTGCCCGACAGTGCAATCGCGATCGGAGCTACCGGCCTCGGGCAAAGTCTCTATCACGCGGTGGCGATTTTCGGTGGCGGCTTGCTTCTCGGCATGGACACTTTCGTTGCCCAAGCCTACGGGCGCGAGGATCTGCACGACGCCCGAAATACGCTGCTAAACGGAATGGTGCTTGCGATCTTGCTCACGCCGATACTGATGATCACAGTTTCTTTTTGGCCGGCGCTCATGCGGCGCTTCGGAATCAGCGTGGAACTGGTTGGGCCGATGCAGCCATTCTTGTCGGCGCTGAATTGGGGCACTCTGCCACTGCTGGTGTACTTCGCATTACGGCGATATCTGCAAGCGGTGAACGTAGCGGTCCCGATCATGTTCGCCCTGATCTCGGCCAACATAGTAAACGCGGTCGGCGATTGGGCGCTGATTTACGGACACCTTGGATTTCGCGCCGAAGGCATTACCGGCTCCGGATGGTCCACATGTTTCGCCCGCATTTATATGGTGCTAGTGCTGGCGATCACGCTGGTGTGGGTCGAATCAAAACGTGCCTCGTCAACGTTCTCGCAGCATAGAGCTGCGCTGAAAGTTGATGCCGCGAGGATTTGGGCGCTGCTGAAGCTGGGATCCCCTGCCGCAGGACAAATTTTGGTAGAAATTGGCGCATTTTCCGGCGCGACGGCGATTTGCGCGAAGCTTGGCCCGGTGCCGCTCTCCGGACACGAGATTGCGCTAAACTGCGCCGCCTTCACATTCATGGTGCCTTACGGAATCAGTTCAGCCGCTGCAGTCCAGGTGGGACAACAATTGGGACGCCGCGATCCCGCAGGCGCACGCCGCGCCGGGTGGTCGGCGATTGTCCTTGGAGCGGGATTCATGGCCTGCGCGGGCCTGGTGTTCGTATCCATTCCCAAAGTGATTGCGCGCGTGTTCTCACCCGATCCAGCCGTGGTTCGCGTTGGAGCCACTTTGCTGCTGGTGGCAGCAGCGTTTCAATTGTTCGATGGCGTGCAAGTTGTGACCACAGGCGCTCTGCGCGGCGCGGGAGACACGAAGACTCCCATGCTCGCCAATTTTGTGGCGTACTGGTTCATCGGAATTCCCCTCGGCTACTTCTTGTGTTTTCGGCTGGGATGGGGAGCGCTCGGCGTCTGGATCGGGTTGTGCACCGGCCTGATGATCGTCGGATCGGCGCTACTGATCTCCTGGCACAAAAGGCGTTTTTCCAGCGACCGATTTCGACCAGTTTAGGCGGAAACAGCAGAGGCACGCGGGCCTTGCAGCCCGCCTCCAGCCTGCGTATCATGCAACGTCATGGCAACCGAGAGCACATTGCACAACTTCGGTCTTAGGGAAAAAGCGCAGCTGATGTCGGCATCAGAAATGGAACGCACGCTACTGCGCCTTGCTCACGAAATCGTAGAGAAAAGCAGCGGAGTCGAGGACCTGGGACTCGTCGGGATCCGTCGTCGCGGAGTGCCGCTGGCCGAGCGCCTTGGCAAGCTGATAAGTCGAATCGAGAGCACCACCATTCCAGTCGGCTCTCTGGACATCACTTTTTACCGTGATGATCTTTCTACCGTTGGCCCGAAACCCGTGGTACAGAAATCCGACATCGGCTTCGACATTCAAGACAAGCGCATCATCCTGGTCGACGATGTTCTGTTTACCGGGCGCACGATTCGCGCCGCATTGGACGCATTGTTTTCTCATGGGCGCCCGCGCCGGGTGCAGCTTTGCGTGTTAATTGACCGCGGACATCGCGAGTTGCCCATCGAAGCCGCATTCGTAGGACGCGCCGTGCCCACGACCATGCGCGAAGTGATCGAAGTCAAATTGCATGAGATCGATGGGATGGAGAAAGTCCTGCTGGTCGAGAAATAGTAGCAGCACAAACCGTGTGGGTCGGACATTCCTGTCCGACTAGAAGTTGATGAGCATACCGCGCTACAGAAAACATGCTCGGACACGAATGTCCGAGCCACATGTGCCATTGTGACCCGAACACTTTCCGATGAGAAGCGAGAGCAACTCCTGCAATCCGCACGCGCGGCCATGCAGCACGCCTACGCCCCTTATTCTCACTTCAGAGTCGGAGCGGCACTGCTCACCTCCAAAGAAGAAGTCTTTTCCGGCTGCAACGTCGAAAACGCGTCCTACGGATTGTCGAACTGCGCCGAGCGCACCGCCATTTTTTCTGCGGTGGCACAATCCGGGCCGGGGCTGATAATCAAAGCTGTAGCGGTCGTGAACGATCAAGGCGTTCCGTGCTCACCATGCGGAGCTTGCCGCCAAGTGATCTACGAATTTGGGCCGGAAGCAATGGTCATTTTCCAAAGCGCGAACGGCTGGAAAGACAGTCCCATCACTGAACTGCTCCCGGAAGGGTTTCGGCTCCAGTGACTTCGACCCTTCGTTCGCTTCCTGCCGTGTCTCCAGTTCGCGCGATCGATGTGATCACGAAGAAGCGCGACGGGCACGAACTGTCGGCCGCAGAAATCGAATCCTTCATCGCGGCATACACGAATGGCGACATCCCTGACTACCAGGCCTCCGCATGGCTTATGGCCGTAGTTCTGCGCGGCATGTCGCGGACTGAAACCGCAGCGCTAACCAACGCCATGCTGCATTCCGGTGAGGTGCTCGACCTTTCGGCATTTCCCGCCGCTAAAGTGGACAAACATTCAACCGGAGGCGTCGGCGATAAAACCTCGCTCGTGCTTGCGCCGCTCGCAGCTGCTGGAGGCCTAACCGTGCCCATGATCAGCGGTCGCGGGCTCGGGCACACCGGCGGCACGCTCGACAAGCTGGAATCGATTCCCGGGTTCAACGTTAATCTGAGCATCGCGGAATTTCGGCGCGTACTCAAGTCATGCGGCTGCGCCATGATTGGCCAGACCGCGGAAATTGCGCCCGCTGATCGGAAGCTGTACGCATTGCGCGACGTCACGGCAACCGTCGAGAGTCCTTATCTGATCTGCGCTTCCATCATGAGCAAGAAGCTAGCGGAAGGAATCGATGCGCTGGTGCTCGATGTGAAGACCGGTTCCGGCGCGTTCATGAAGAAGGAAGAAGACGCAGTCTTCCTCGCCGAATTGATGGTTGAGACTGGGGAGCTCGTCGGTAAGAGAATGGTCGCGTTAATCACCGACATGAACCAGCCTCTCGGCACCCACGTTGGAAACTCGCTCGAAGTCATCGAGGTGCTCGACGTGCTGCGTGGCGGTGGCCCGGAAGATCTTCGGCAATTGTGCCTGGAACTCGCCGGTTGGATGTTTGTTTTAGGAGGCGTCGATAGCACCCCCGAACTCGGCAAGATGAAAGCAGAAAGACTCATCCGATCAGGCGATGCCCTTGAGATATTCCGAAAGATGATTAAGCTGCAGGGCGGAGATCAGCGCGTGATAGACGACCCGTCCCTGCTGCCACGCTCGAAGCACACCAGGCAGATTTCCAGTCCAGAGACCGGGTTTATTGCAGAGATTGATTGCCAGGCAGTCGGCCTCGCGTCAGTGCTTCTCGGCGGCGGGCGCGCGAAGAAGGAAGACTCGGTCGACCCATCGGTGGGAATTATTCTGCACCACAAATTAGGCGATGCGGTTTCTTCTGGCGAGCCGCTTTGCACTATCCATTACAATTCTGAGACTCAGGCTGATGAGGCTGTGGCGCTGCTGCAGAAAAGCTTTTGCATTGCAGAGGCTGCACCAGCAAAGAAGAGGTCGTTAGAGCATCGCGTGATCGGCGGAGCGACGGGCGTCTCGCCCGGCCTGCATTCGTAAAGGGAGCGGAGCAATGGGGCGATTCACCGGCTTGTTAGGCTTGCTCACCATGCTGGCGTTGGCTTTTGCCTTTTCGACCAACCGCCGCGCGATTCGCATAAAGACCGTCGTGTGGGGACTGGGCCTGCAGTTCGTGTTGGCCGTCTTCGTCCTGCGAGTTCAAGCCGGAGAGTGGTTGTTCGCGAAAGCCGGTTACGGGGCGAAGCATCTTCTCGATTTTTCCTACTACGGCTCGTCATTCATCTTTGGTGAGTTGGGAAAACAGAATTCGTCATTGGGCCTGATCTTCGCCTTCCAGGTGCTTCCCACCATCATCTTTATCGCCGCATTTTTTGCGGTGCTCTATCACGTCGGCATTATGCAGCTAATTGTGCGCGCGGGCGCCTGGGTCATGACTACCGTCATGGGCGCGAGCGGCGCCGAGTCGCTCAACCTTGCGGCCAGCATTTTCATGGGACAGACCGAGGCCCCGCTTACCATTCGGCCATTTCTTCCTGAGCTGACTCAATCCGAACTGATGACCGTAATGACAAGCGGCATGGCGCACATCTCCGGAGGCATGATGGCGGCCTACATCGCCGTGGGAGGCGCGGATGCAAAACACCTGCTGACCGCAGTGATCATGACCGCGCCGGGCACTCTTTTGATCGCGAAAATGCTGGTACCGGAAACTGAAAAGCCGCTGACCGCTGGCCGCGTTCAAATGCCGCAGATGGAAAAAGAATCAAACATCCTGGGCGCGATCGCCCGCGGCACACTGGACGGCCTGCATCTGGCGCTAAATGTGGGCGCCATGCTCATAACATTTCTCGCGCTGCTGGCCCTCGTCAACGCCATGATGGGCTGGATCCACATTCATATTTCCTGGTTTCCCTATAGTTTGGAAGAAGTCTTTGGCTGGGTGTTTGCGCCGGTAGCATGGCTGATCGGGATCCATTGGCACGACGCCGCGAGCATCGGCAATCTTTTGGGCACGCGCATGGTGCTCAATGAATTCGTGGCCTTCGCCAAACTCGGCACGATCAAGAGCACGCTCGACCCGCGCTCTTTCACCATTGCAACCTTCGCGCTATGCGGCTTCGCCAACTTCAGTTCGATCGGAATTCAGATCGGCGGCATCGGCGCCCTTGCGCCAAACCGCCGTGGAGACCTGGCGCGCCTCGGCTTGCGGGCAATGCTGGCAGGCACCATGGCGAACCTGATGTCGGCGTCGATTGCCGGAATGCTGATTTCGTAGGTTGTAATGTTCGTCAGGCCGACCCAGAGTTGCAAGGTTTAGAAGCCAAGAACTCGTCTGGACGGTAGGTGCTCGGCTCTGAAGAAACCCCGGCGAGCGAAAACACGATGGGACCGCAGGTTACGGTCCCGTTCCGTGCAAGGGTATAAGAGTCAGAAAACGTCACGAATCAGCCGCGTCACCAGGGTCACAGAATTGTTTGCGGCCGAGCCCACGAGATACACGAGCTCCACAGACTGGTTCTCAGCGGTCACACCGCCGATAACAAGCGGAGATGTACTGCTGCTTCCGGTAGTCTGAAGCACATAGATTCCAACCGGCAACAATGTCGTGACCTCTGACCCCGGAGCTATCGTGAATTTGTAGGTCTTTGTTTTCGTCCCAAGAGTCTGGGTCAACATTACTTGCAGCGCACCAGCATTGGCTGCATTCGCAATCGTGACCCGGCCCTTGCCTTGTTCGACTGCACTCAAATTGTCAGCAAACGTCAGAAGAGTTGGAGTCCCGCCGTTGGTTAACGCGAGTGCAACTGTCACTGAGCCTCCAGACGACAGTTTGACCGTGGTTTCTGCTACGGGCGAGTTAGTACAAGGAGCCAAAGAATTCGCCGGGCTGATCTTAATGTCGTAGTCGCCCGCTGGAAGCGTGAGCGGTCCGCTACTGCCCGGGAAGGTCAGCCCCCGGAAATAGCAGACTTCGTCATTTAGCAGAAAGTCAACCGCAAAAGCTGGATTGGTGGAGGCCGCTACATCACGGCCAGGAACGCCGTGAACTACATATAGCGAGCCGTCCGCCGCGAAGCTCACCGCACTCAAAATCAGGCAGAGAGCCGTTAGTTGCAAAGCAATACGCGAGTAGGCGCTCATAATTCTCCAGTGAAGTGTAAGGGCTGTGCGCTATGGCACAGCGGTTTTGGTGACTGGGCCCCTAAGTCGGCACAAGTGATGCCGCCAATGCCCATGCAAAACAAATCGGGAATCCCACCGAAAGACGCTTGGTAGGTTTCATATGCCTCAAACACCGGCCCTGCAGGTAAGTTGCTGGTTGTAGAGTTCGCAATGTGAGGCAGTTCTGGCCGCGTAATCCTACGATCTTCTAGTAGGTAGTGACGCCACGCCGGGTCTTCAGACTCTCTCGCGCCTTCGCATAGCCCGGCTTCAACACCTCATAAATAAACTTACAGCGCTGGTCGTAAGGCAGGAATGCGCTCTTCATGGCATTGATAGTGAGGATTTCGAAGTCGTTGAGTGACAGGTCGAACGTTTCGGCGGCAACTTCGAATTCGCGACTCAGCGTAGTGTTGCTCATCAGCCGGTTGTCGGTGTTGAGAAAGACGCGGAATTTCTGCTGGTAAAAAATTCTGAACGGATGCTCCGCTACGCTGGGAGTCGCCCCCGTATGCACGTTGCTGAGAAGGCAAATCTCTAACGGAATTCGCTTATCGAGAACGTATTGCGCAAGGTCGCCCAGCTTCACCACTTTGCCATCGGCAATCGTCATGTCGTCGATAAGCCTGGTCGCGTGTCCGATGCGATGCGCCCCGCAATATTGAATCGCCTGCCAGATCGATTCCTTGCCGTAACCTTCGCCCGCATGGACAGTGATATTGAAGTTCTCGCGCTGGATAAAATGAAACGCATCAATGTGCTTCTTGGGAGGATACCCGCCTTCCTCGCCCGCTAGGTCGAAGCCAACCACTCCGCGCTGGCGGAAGTCTACCGCCAGTTCCGCCATTTCGAGTGAGACATTCATATTGCGCATGGCGCAGATGATCAGTCCTGACTGGATGCCGAAATCCTGACGACCACGTTCAAGTCCCTTGAGCACCGCCGCGATGACCTGCTGATGCGTCAACCCTTTTTGCGTATGAAAAATCGGTGCGAAGCGCGTCTCAAAATAAACCACACTGTCGCGGCTAAGGTCCTCGGCCTGTTCATACGCAACCCGCTCCAGCGCATCTTCGGTTTGCAGGACAGCAATGGTATGCGCGAAGCCTTGCAAATATTGGGGAAGGCTTCCTTTGTTTGCGCCCTGGTGGAACCAAGCGGCCAATTCTTCAGGATTGTCAGTCGGAAGCCCCGCATATCCGACCTCTCGTGCGAGCTCGATCACCGTTTGCGGACGCAGTACCCCGTCCAAATGCTCGTGCAGCAACACCTTAGGCAAGGATTCGATGAAATTTCCAGCGAACTTAATGGCGTCCTCAGTCAGACGAAGCGTGACACGATGATACACCGCGAAATGTCTAGTGGTCAGTGGTCAGTGGTCAGTGGCTAGTGGTCAGTGGCTAGTCGGCAATATCATTATCGAGCACTAGGCACTGATCATTAGCCACTACTCCTAAATAAAAACAATTGATTGCCGCCAAAAAAAGTTTCATTGAACGTTTCGCTTCCACTTAAGAAAAACTTGGCGTACATTGGTTCGTCACAATTCCCGACCAGAACACGTTACAAATCCCATTAGCGCGGCAGCGTGTCGCGGGGGCCAAAATTTTGCTTGAAGGATTCAGCAGTAGCGGTTTAATGTCCGGGGTCAATCGCGAGGACCACTTCCAGTTAGGGGCTTAATTCCATGTCAATGCGAATGAAAGTTCATGTGACAGCATTGTTTGCGACGCTGGCTCTTGCGCCCTGCATTCAAGCGCAGCAGACACTCGGCGGCATCAATGGCACCGTCAGCGATAAAACCGGCAGTGTTCTACCGAATACCACGGTGACTATCGTCGGCGACCAGACAACGCTCACGCGTACGCAGAAGACCAACGATACCGGCGGTTATCTGTTCGTGAACCTGCCCATAGGCACCTATACGCTGACATTCACGCACGACGGATTTCAGACCCAGAAGATCCCAACGATTACATTGCAGGCCGATCGCACCGCCACAGTGAATGCCACGCTCGATGTTGGCCAGGTTGGCGACACTGTGGAAGTTCAAGCTTCGCCTCTGATGAATGCCGCCGACACCACCAATGGTTACATCCTCGAGGAAGACCAAATTCAATCGATACCGCTTCCGACCGGCAGTTTTACCGGGCTCGCGATCCTATCGCCGGGTGTCAACGCCGAACTCCCCGGCGGCACAGGCGCCAACAGCGGTTTAGGCAACGCTCCCATTTGGGCTAATGGCCAACGCGATACCAGCAACAGCTTTCTGTTAAACGGCGTCGATGCCAGCAATCTTTTCAACGGCAAGAGTACCAGCCAGGTGCTATCGGCGCGCATTGTGCTTAATACCGGCACAAGTGGCGCCGCTTCCACATCGGCTGCCCCTGTGCAAAGCACGGCGTCTCCATATCTCGCAATTGGCCAGGCGTTGCCGACCCCCGCCCCGGAGACGATTCAGGAACTTCGAGTAAACACATCGATGTACGACGCGCAGCAAGGCTCGACCAGCGGCGCACACATCGACATGAGCACGAAATCAGGCACCAACAATCTTCACGGAATGCTGTATGGAAATCGCGGAACCGACGCGCTAAATGCAGCGCCATTTTTCTTTAAGCAGGATCCCAATATTCCCGCCAATCAAAAAGTGCCGCAGTTGCACCGTTACACTGCCGGAGGGACACTAGGCGGGCCGCTCATTAAGGACAAACTCTTCGGATTCGTCAGCTATCAACACGTGCACACCTCCGACCAGGAGATTGGTCTGTCGCGATTGGCTGTTCCCTTCGGTTTGACGAACACTAATCGTGACGCAACCGATTTGGCGAATTTGGCCAGCAACAATTACTTAGTTCCGGAAGGAGCTTCAGCGATTAATGCGAGCCAGGTTGATCCTATCGCTTTGGCGCTGCTGCAATACAAGCTGCCCAATGGGCAGTTTTTGATTCCGTCCGACAATGGTCACATACCCACTTCTACTTTTCCAGAAAACGCGGTCGTTCCGGGCACCGCTTACTTTGTCGCGAACCAGGCAGTCGCAAATTTGGATTGGAACAAGAGTTCGAAGGACACAGTTTCCGCCAAATACTACTATCAGCACGATCCAAGCACTTCGCCCTACGCGTATTCGAGTGTGCCAGGATTCGCACAGCACTTGGACGCGGGCAGCCAAGTCGCCTCGATCACCAATGTCCAGTCCCTGCGACCCAATTTTAGTGTCGTCGAAGTTCTGGGCATTCTGCGCGAGAAAGCTTACAGCACCATCGGGCAACCGTTTTCCCCAAACGCGATCCCCTCATCTCAAGGACCACTGAGTCTTAACACCTTCGGGAACTGGCGCTTCCCAGGAATCACCATTGCAGACGTGTTAGGCAATCATTCGGCGGCTAATACCGGAGGATGCTCTTCAGCCAGTCTATGCCCGGTCTCGACGGTTGCTATGAACATCGGGCAAGGTGCGGCAGCACAGGCAGCCTTCACGGGAGTGTTTCAGAACCGCATCATGCCTTCGGCTAATGCAACCTGGACCAGTGGCAAGCACACCCTGAATTTTGGCGGCAGCTATGCCTACACCCAGCTCAATACGCGCGACGAACGAACGAACCAAGGAATGATTGGCTTTAGCGACTTTGGGGAGTTCGTAGCCGGCCAACCGGCTCAGTATTATCCGGGAGCGTTCGTCACGACCGCCTACCTGCAAGGCAACGCCAACCGATATTTTCGGGCCGGACAGACTGGTCTCTACGTGCAAGACAAATATCAGTTCCTCCCTAACCTCACCTTGACTGGCGGCTTGCGCTTCGATTGGGACGGAGGCCTAACGGAAAAGTATGGGCGCATTTACAATTTCGATCCCGCGCGGTACTCCTACGACCCAGCGAGCGACACTATCACCTCGAACGGTTTCATCATTGCCGGCAACAACAAACTGTTCCCAACCAAAGGCGTCAGCAACACGACTCTTACCGGGCGGCAGTGGGGTTTCGCACCTCGGCTTGGACTGGCCTGGAGCCCGCGAAAATTCAATGACAAAGTTGTGGTCCGCGCCGGCATGGGAATGTACTACGATCGCGGTGAACTGTTTACTTATCTTTCGCCGGGCTTCGCTGCCGGCGTGATCACTGGTGGGCCCTTCGGCTTCAATCAGACGCCTCCTTATGTGAATTCGCAGCTTTGTTCGGCCACCGCAGGCCTTTATGAGTTCTTCATACCGACCTGTGCTGCGAATACATTTGCCAATCCCTGGGGAACAACGCCTCAAGCTGGTCCCACCGGAAACCCGGCTGACATTACAAATTTCCTGCCCAATGCGGCCGGAATCGCGGGCGGGCGACAACTATTTTCATTTGCCACTTACAACCGTGCGAACAAACTGCCTTACACCATTAATGACACGCTCGATGTTCAATGGCAGCCGCGCAGGGATTTAGCTATCGAGATCGGTTACGTCGGCAACCTCGGTCGCCATGAAGTGATCCCAGTACCGTTCAATCAACCAGGAATTGCTTCTGCCAGCCACCCCGTCCATTGCGTGGCAACGATGAACAACCCGGCATGCCAGCAGTACACATACGGCTATACGATCCTTGACCCGAATACGTTTGCTTCGATAAATCTTCCCAACGGAACCCCCTACTTGGCCACATACGAGGGGGGCAACACCGATTTGAGGGTTCCGTACATCGGCTACTCGGCGGAATCGGAAAGTTATACGGCAGCTGGGGTCTCAGCATACAACGCACTTCAGACACACATCGAGAAGCGCATGAGCCACGGACTGCAAGTCGGATTCTCCTACACTTACTCTCACGCTCTTGATGAACAGAGCGCAATGGGCTTGTTCTACAACGGAAGCAATCCTCAGCACCTCCGAGACGCTTACGCTTCTTCGGACTTCGATCGCACCCACGTCATCAATTTCAGCTACGTCTACCAGTTGCCCAAGTTCTATGGGGTGTCTACGGTGAAGGGAAAATTGGCTGACGGTTGGGCCCTTGAAGGCATTACCGTGATCCAGAGCGGGCAGCCATACAGCGTGATCGACTTCTCGGGCTCTGTGGGAAGCATTTACTTCGGTACATCGGACGGAATTACCAACCCGATCGTTCCTCTGGCCACTGGCTGCACCCCACAAAGCGCCTTAACGGGCGCATCTGGGGCCTTCGCATATAACGGTACCAACAGCCCGAATGTTAATGAACTCGCGCTTAAGCCGACGTGCTTTAGCTTGCCCCTCCTCAGCCCTGGCGGCTTGGGCGGAGCCATTCCATCCAACGACCCTTACGAAACCAATTTCACTTCGGGCCTGCGGAATATCTTCCGCCAATCATGGCAACGAACAGCCGACATTTCGATTGTGAAGGAAACGCAACTTACTGAACGTGTCTCGATGAAGTATAAATTCGACGTTTTGAACGTTACCAATACAACCAGCTTTGATATTCCGATCGACAATATCAGTCAGAACGTGAATTTCAACGATTTCCCAACCGCCGGAACTCCGGTACAGAATGCGCCGGGCTCGCTATACAGCTCACCACTTACACTCGGTCTTGGTGTCACTAACAAAGCCATTAGCGCCCCACGGCAGATCCAGATGTCATTGAGCTTTAGCTTCTAGTCGCGCGCTCGAAGAGGTAGAATGCCGTTTCGGCAATTCGGAATTCGGAGCTACGGGCGTCCCCGCCCGTAGCCAATCTGGAACCTTGAGAGGCAGATTGCGACAGTTTCAAGCTTCGCAGTTCTTTCTATTTCTTGTCCTTAGCGCGACGTTAGCGCTTGCTCAATCCCGCGACACGCCTGAGCAACGCGCGAACCGCTATCTCGAGAGCGTGCGGCGTTCGCCTCCGCTCGCGCTGGCCTTCCTTCGCGAGATGCCGAAAGGGGGAGATTTACACAATCATCTCGGCGGAGCTATTTACGCGGAAGATCTCATCGACTTTGCCGCCGACGACAAACTTTGCTTCGATCGCGCGTCGTCAGGTCTGCTGCCCGGCGCATGTGATGAATCGTGTGGCGCAGCCGCGGCCAAGCCAGCCGTCGAGTGCGGGTATTACGATCCCACGCTTTACAACACCATGATCGATACGTGGTCTATGCGCAACTGGGAGCGCGGACGCGAATCCGGCCACGATCATTTCTTCGCCACGTTTTTCAAATTTGATCTCGCGACGAGGAATCACATGGGCGAGGCCACGGCTCTAGCTATGGAGCGCGCCGCCGCCGACCATCTGCAATACCTCGAGCTAATGCACACCATAGGGGGAATGCAGTCGGCGCAACTTGGCGCGAAGCTTGGATGGAACTCCGATTTTCCGTCGATGCGCGAAAGGCTTCTGTCCGGCGGACTCAATGACGCGGTCGCCGCCGCTCGAATTGAACTCGACCACGAGCAAGAAGTGATTCAAAAGAAACTTGAATGCGGCACGCCGTCAGCGCTTCCTGCGTGTGACGTCACCGTCCGCTATCTTTACCAGGTTCTTCGCGGACTTCCGCCGGAACAGGTATTCGCGCAGATTCTCACCGGCTTTGAACTGGCCTCGGCCGATCCCCGGGTTGTCGGATTGAACCTGGTGATGCCGGAAGACTGGTACGTGCCTATGCGCGACTTCAACCTGCACATGAGGATGCTGGACTACCTGCACGGGCTTTATCCCAAGGTGCACATCAGCCTGCACGCCGGCGAACTGGCGATGGGCCTGGTTCCGCCTGAAGGCTTAAGTTTTCACATTCGCCACTCAATCGAATTGGGACATGCCGAGCGCATCGGGCACGGAGTCGCGGTCATGGATGAGCACAATGCCCTGGACCTGTTGCGCGAGATGGCAAACCGCAAAGTTCTGGTCGAGATTTGCCTTACTTCGAACGATGTAATTCTCGGCGTGAACGGTGATCAACACCCTCTGCCGGTTTATCGGCGGTACAACGTTCCCGTGGCGCTCGCGACGGATGACGAAGGCGTCTCCCGCTCGGATATGACACATGAATATCTGCGGGCGGCGGAAACATACAATCTGTCGTACATTGACCTAAAGCATATGGCGCGCCAAAGCCTGGAACACAGCTTTGTGGACGCGAAAGAAAGGGCTCGCCTGCAATCGAAGCTGGAACAGGAATTTGCCGCGTTTGAAAAGAAGTTTTAGGCATCTCTGGTTTCAAGAATCTCTGCCGCTCTGTTGCCGATTACCATTGATTGCAAATGCTCGATACTGAAGATTTCTCGCGAGCCGAATCCGCGGCAAAACATCTTCTGTCCCACACGTCTGTTCGTCCGCGCATCGGGCTGGTTCTGGGCTCAGGACTCGGAAGTTTTGCGGACGAACTCGCGCAATCAGTACGGATCCCCTACACCGTTATTCCTCATTTCCCACGCTCCACGGCCATCGGCCACGCCGGGCAAATGGTTATCGGCTTCATCTCTAAAGTGCCGGTCGTTGCGATGCAGGGCCGCGTCCATCTTTACGAAGGCTATTCTGCCCAGCAGGTCGCGTTCCCGGTTCGTGTTTTCGGCCGCATGGGGATTCGCGCCATTATCTTCACCAACGCCGCCGGAGGCATCAACCTCAATTACAAACAAGGCGCGCTGGTGCTGATCAGCGATCACGTAAATCTGCAAGGCCAGAATCCGCTGGTCGGCCCTAACGATGATCGTTTCGGAGAGCGCTTTCCGGACATGACTCACGCCTATTCGAAAGCCTATCGCCAAATTGCGCGCAAAGCAGCCCAGAAACTCGGCAAGGATTTGACGGAGGGCGTATACGCTGGGCTACTCGGCCCAAGCTATGAAACGCCAGCAGAGATCCGGTATCTCCGCACAATCGGCGCTGACCTCGTCGGCATGTCCACTGTGCCGGAGGTAATCGCGGCGCGCCACATGGGAATCAATGTGTTGGCAATTTCCTGCGTCACTAACATGGCTGCTGGCATTCTGGACAAGCCGCTCAGCTCTGCCGAGGTATTCGAAACAACGGAACGTGTGCGAGCAGACTTCGTCGCATTGCTGCGAGCAGTGATTCCAGGGATAGCAGAAGACGATAAAGACTGATCTCATCGTGGCTCAGGTTCGGCGCTGAAATCTCATTATCGGCAGCTGAAAGTAGGCTGTCCAAAAGCGAAAGCCCAGCAGTTTGCTGGGCTCTTGTTCGCTCTCCCTAGAATTTACTTGGTTTCGTTACCAGGTGTGGCGGTAAACTCTTTGGGTTTTGCAATTGGCCGGGCCGCGCGACTAGCCATGGTCGGTGCACCCGCGGCAGCACCGTAGCGCTCCATTAACATCGGAACCATAGCGCCTTCGGCTTCCTTCACAAACGTCAGACAGCCTTCCGGGCTCAGATCTACACGGACGAAATCCCCGAGCCGTATCTGGCCCGTGGCAACCAGGTTGGCGAGTGGAAAGACCAAGTGGCGTTCAATAGCGCGTTTCAAGTGACGAGCCCCGTAGCGTGCGTCGGTGCCTTCAACTAGCAGAAAGCTCTTCACTTTCGATGTGCACGAGAAAACGAACTGATTTGCCGCGGAAGCCATCAGCACCCGCTGTTGCACCATTCCAAGTTCAATTTCCAGAATTTGCTGCAGGTGTTCCGGCCGAAGGGTCTTGAACACAACCACCTTGTCGATGCGGTTCATGAACTCGGGCGTAAATTTCCGGCGGGCCGCTTCGACCGCAGTACGGTTGATTTTCTCGTCGAAGGCCTCATCCACCAGACTGGCTTTAGGCGCGAATCCGAAACCGCCCCCGACAAGGTTGCTCATCTCTCCAGCCCCCAGGTTCGAGGTCATAATGATGATGCACTGAGAGAGATCCACCCGGCGGTTGTCGCCGAGGGTGAGCGTAGCCTTGTCAAGGATGCCTAGTAAAAGCTGCCAAAGCGCGTCCGACGCTTTCTCGATTTCGTCGAACAGCAAAATCGACATTTTCAGCTTGTCCGTGTGCCATTGGTTGAGCGCCTCCTGCGTTAGCAGAGGGTGGGTCTCGCGGTGTCCCAGGTAGCCCGGAGGCGAACCGATCAGTTTCGCGATCTCATGCGAGTGCTGAAACTCAGCGCAATCGATCTTGATGCAGGCGCGCGCATCGCCAAACAAGGTTTCAGCAAGCGCTTCGACTACACGGGTCTTACCTGAACCGGTGGGCCCCAGAAAGAGCAAATTCCCCACCGGGCGGTTTGGGGCGTTCAGGCCAGCCAGGAACATCTGGTAAATTTCGACGACCTTCTCGACCGCCGCATCCTGGCCAACGATTTTGCGCCGGAGCCCGCCTTCGAAATCTCGGGCATCACCGCTCCGGCGGTTAGGATCAAGAACTGTGCTGGCAATGGTCTTCATACTGGGTGCCTAGCTCTCCTTACTCTGGCTTGCGGATTCGGCTGCGTGGTTCACCGGAGTGACAAATTGTGTCATATTCGAAACCGGCTCCATGAGTCGTTACAGCAACCATCTCGCCAACTTCCACCAAACCCGCAAACCTCTCTTCTGCAACGATTAGATGCGATGGTTGCATCGAGAGAGTCACTTACATTAGCAAGTGAGATCGTGTAAAGGGAAATGTTTTGCGCAGGAAACAGAATCCGACTCGCCTGTCCGACCGGGGCTCTAAGACGACACCAGTCGATAGGCGCAGAGTCAGCGCTGGGACTCCCGGGCTCGGAAAAAGCGCCTCGCCCGGCAAGTTTTCCTGACGTTCGTGGTCTGGCGTAACTAGCGAGCGGAATTCAGCATCAGTAGCATCGAACAAAACGATGTCTCCGGAGAAAATCTTGCACCGCCGCCAACTTAACCTTTTTTTAGTTCTGGGCGTGGCCGCTTTTGGCTTCGGCCTAATGCATCTTCGCACCGTGAAGGCGGCTGCCGCGCCACAAGCGGCGCAACTGGTCCCTGCCAAGGCGACAACCGTCGCCGCGCCGATCCCAGCACCGAGGCTCCCGGAGCCCGGAACTACCTTCTATGAGAGCCATCGCGGAGATACAGTCATTTCTGTAGCTCGCCATTATCTGGCCCAAACTTCCTACCTCACGTCGTCTGAGCTTGCCGAGGCGATTCGCGGCTCAAACCCCGACGTCCATGGCACGTTTTTGAAGTCTGGGCAGCAGCTGACCATCCCGGGGATTCTGGATGGCCCTGTGATTGAGAAATCCATCGTGGTTCCCAAGGATTTTGAAGTACGTGCGATATACTTGACTGGACTGATGGCGGGAAGCGATCGCGGCATAAAAATTGTCCGCCGCTGGCACGAAGCGGGCGGCAATGCGGTGGTTTTTGACGTAAAAGACAGCGATGGGACGGTCAACATTCCTTTTGAGCACCCCCTGATCGGAGCTCACAAGACCTATATTCACGATGTGCCCAAGTACGTCCGCTTCCTGCACTCGCAGGGTATGCACGCGATCGCTCGAGTAGCCATTTTCCGTGACGAGCGACTGGTCGTGTCGCATCCGGAGCTGGCGATAAAATCTAAGCAAACCGGCCAGCCGTGGCGCGAAAACGGCAAGCTGGTCTGGACCGACCCGTCGCGGATCGAAGTCCAGGAATATGACATAGCCTTAGCCGTAGCAGCCGCCCAGGCCGGAGCCGATGAGGTTCAGTTCGATTATGTCCGCTTCCCTGCCGAGGGCGACCAGAAGGATGCCGGCTTCTCATTCCAAAAATCACATCCCGAGTGGCAGCGTTCCGAGGTGATTGCAGACTTCCTGCGGCGTGCCTATACCACCCTTCACCCTAAAGGCGTTCTGCTGTCTCTGGATGTATTCGGGATTATGGCTTGGCAGCGTTCAGTTGACCTGGCTCACACCGGTCAGGACATCGTGCGCATGGCAAAGTACTGCGACGTGCTCTCGCCCATGATTTACCCGTCGCACTTCTTTGGGATGGACAACATTGCCCGGCCCGGGGACGCGCCTGAGCACTTTATCGGGGAATCGATGGAGCGCTTCCAGAAGATCACGCAAGGTAGCGGCGTCGTAATCCGCCCCTGGCTGCAGGCATTCGCCTGGCGGACGAAGACGTATTCCCCGAAATATGTTGAAGTTCAAGTACTTACGGCCAAGACCAAGGGCGGAGTTGGCTTCCTCTTCTGGAACGCCAATAACGACTACAGCAAGCCATATCTCGCCATGCCGGAGATGAAAGCTGCCAAGGGGCAATACTTCCGGGGAGATGAACTAACTCGGATGGCCGGGAACGTAGCCGGCGTTGTAGGGGTTCCGCCAACTCAGTGAGTCAATTGGATCTCGGCTTTTCAAACCTGGCGGTATGGCTCTAGGTCGTCTTTATTCTGGGTTTCTCCATCACTCTGATCACAGGTTGCGCGCTATTCATTCACGAGCAAGCCCTAGATAGGGCAATGCCGGATGAAGTTTTCCTCTGTGCTAGCATCGGCAGAAGAAATTAGACGAAGATGTCTGTCCTGCCCTTCCTCCGAACCTGCTTCCTGATTTTTGCATTGGCTACTTGCCTGCCAGGCCAAGCCGCCGATCAGCACTGGCTCCGTGTTAGCTCCGATCATTTCATGGTGCTCACCGATGCTGGCGAGAAACCCGGCCACGACGTGACAGCACACTTTGAGCAGATGCGAGCCATCTTTGGTCAGCTCTTGTCCCGCAGCAAACTGCGAATGTCAGAGCCAATGGAGATCATCGCCCTTCGCAGCGACAAGGATTACGCGCAGCTTGCGCCCCTAGTGAACGGACAGCCCAGCAAAGCTCCGGCATTCTTTTTGGCCAGCGAAGACCGCATTTTTATCGTTCTCAACCTTTTTGAGCCGGACAGCTGGCGCGCAGTTGAACACCAGTTCGCGCATTACATGCTGAATTACAACTATCCGTCGACGCCGCCATGGTTCGACGAAGGCTTTGCGGAATATTTCGCTTCCCTCAACCTTACGGGTAAGAACGCCGAACTGGGTAGCGATCCCGAGCTAAAGCCGACTTACGAAAGCACGCCTCTTGAAAGCCAGATTGAAACTAAAAATCTAAAATCGTTCACGGAAATTTTGAGCAATCCGGTTTGGCTGTCCTGGCCTGATTTACTCACCATGAAGAACCGAGTGGTAAACGGGCAGGAAGGAACACACCACACGCTGTTCTACGCCCAGTCCTGGATTCTGATGCACTACCTTCTGAACAAGGACAAAATGTCGGACCTGGGCAAATATTTCGGCCTGGTTGAAATCCAGAAGGTCCCCGTCGAACAGGCGATTCAGCAGGCCTTTGAAATGACCTTGGCACAGCTGGATCAAGATGTGAAAGCGTATTTTCATTCGCTTTCGCCCCTGCTTAGCGCTCTCGACACGGCGCAACGGCCAAACGCCCCACCGGTACCACAGGCGGTTTATCAAACGGCGTTGCCCTTTTCTGTGGATGACGTTGGTACCAGTTCCAAACCGGTTCCAATTCCCGAAGCGCAGGCGTTCGTCGATGAGATGGAGCTGCGCATTCCGGAGCGGCACCAGCAGGCACTTGACCAATTGCAGAAGCTCATCGCCGATCCGAAGACCGAGACCGTCGTGGCCCATCGCGCTCTGGCCTGGGCGTACGTTCAGAAAGGGGACACTAATCAAGCCTTCGAGCAACTGAATGCTGCAGTACAGATCAACGCGAATGATCCATGGACACGATTCGGACTCGCGTTGGCGAGTTATCACTCGGGTGAAAAGGGAGCGAGGGTGCAAGGGCTGGCAAACATGATGGAGAGCCTGCACATTGTGATCGACGAGTATCCGGATTTCGCGGAAGCCTACAACATGCTGGGGTGGGCGCGGCTAGCTGGAGGTGGAGGCAATGCGGCGGTTGAATCCATGAAGCAGGCAGTACAACTCAGTCCCCGGGACGAGGAATACCAGTTGCGGTTGGCACGCGCGTATTTGGCTGCGAAGAAATTCGACGACGCCACCGCGACCTTGGAACGCCTGAAGCTAAGCCCGGACCCGCGCATTGCTCAAGCGGCAAGAAAAGATATGGACGACTTGCCATTCCTAAAAAAGTACGGTGTTCCGCCAGAAGAGGCCGCGGCTTCCGCAGAGTCGAAGCCAGTTTCCTCCCTCAACGAAGACTTCGAAAAAAACTCTAAGCGGGAAAGTGACGGCGATGACGATGCACCCTCTTCAAGTCCGGTCAACGTAAAGACAACGGTCGACAATCGCCCGGTGAAGTTCCTGAAGGCCACGCTTGTTTCTGTGGATTGTTCAAAGGCCCCGGCCGCAGTGCTCTTAGTCTCACGCGGAGGCAAAGCTTTGAAGTTCCGCACGGCTGACTACAAATCGCTGGCGGTAATTGGAGCGCCAGATTTTTCCTGCGCCTGGAGAGGAATTGCGGTTAACCTAAACTATCGTGCCGGGGGCAAGGCAGACGGCGACCTGGTTTCTGTCGAAATTCCAGAGGCGGGACGCTGAGCTTTTGTTGCCAAGCCGAAACCACAGACTGAAAAACCCTTCCAGCGTTCCTGGAAGGGTCTGCAAGTGGATGCGGGGCTCGATCCGGGATCCCCAACACACGTTGTTGCGTTAGGTGGACTATCCGCGGCTAACGTTGGCTGCCTGAAAACCTTTCGGTCCTTTCAGCAGATCGAACTCGACGGTTTCGCCCTCGTTCAGAGTGCGGTAACCGTTTTCCTGGATGGCGGAGAAGTGAACGAAAACGTCTTCACCGGTAGACCTCTGAATGAAGCCGTATCCTTTGGCCCCGTTAAACCACTTTACTGTACCCTTCTCTCTCACTAAATTACTCCTTTCAGCCATTCGCTAAGATTTGCTCAAGTCCTTCGTGAGGCTCGCGCCTCGAGTTCCCCCCTGAAGAAACCGGAGCAGATTGAATTCAGGTCGTGTCTTGCTACCCCGACTTAGCCCAAAAATAGTAAGGCCCCGGGGAATTGGAAAAACGTTTCCCAAATCACCAAGGCCGTAGCACATTTGCGAGTTTTCGACGACGTGACACAAAACATCAGCCCGGATTCTGTATGCCGCTGCCCCGAAGTTCAGGCAGTGAGCACCAAATATTATTCAGGAACTTACCTTGATGGCAAGGAAAATATGCGTATGTAAATCGATTTATTAAGAGCTGCACCCGTGCCCCGCTAAGCAGCGGGCGAAGAACGTACCAGTTCACGGGCAAGTGTTTGATAAGATTGAGGAATTGTGCAGGAACTCAGTGTGGCTTCGGACGCCGCCGCAAGGCCGGAAGGCGGCGAAAGGCGCAAACGGAGCCGCCTCAGGTATTACCGCCGGCTTACGACATCCACTGTCAGATACCTGCTGCATACCGAAGTTCACACGTTCGCCTTTTCCGTCGCCGCCAATGCCATCCTGTCGTTTTTTCCATTTGTCCTGCTTTTGATGACCCTAGTTCTGCGGGTCTTCCATTCGCCAACCATGTATCGGGTAATCGTCGAACTGCTGCGAGACTACCTTCCCGCCGGGCAGGAATTTGTGATTCGCAACCTGAGCGCGCTGGCCACAGCAAGAAATCGCGCGCAGTTGGCATCGTTTCTTATTTTGCTCGTAACTTCCACTGGGATATTCATGCCGCTCGAGGTGGCTCTGAATCGGGTGTGGCGGTTTCCTGAGAACCGTTCTTACTTGGGAAACCAGATTATTGCGCTCGGTTTGGCCTTTGCCTGTGGAATTCTCTCCCTGATTTCCGTTGCTCTCAGCGCCGGAAATCTTTTCCTGCTCCGCATGCTCGCATTCGGACACGAATTTTTCCTGATCCGGATCCTCGATTTCATGACCGCGAAAGTATTCGCCACCATCACCAGCATGGGCATTTTCTTCCTGATCTACTGGCTGCTGCCCAACGGCAAAGTCCCGGCAAAATCTGTATTGCCGGCTGCCATTATCATGGGATTACTTTCCGAAATCCTCAAATATTCCTACATCCTGCTGCTGCCCCGGTTGAATTTTCAGGAAGTCTACGGCCCGTTCGCAATTTCAGTCAGCATGATGTTCTGGGCGTTCTTGTCCGGACTACTGCTGCTGACCGGTGCACACCTCTCGGCGCAAAAAATATTTCTCAAGGAGAATTAGGTTTCGCGTGTTTCTTCATGTACCGGGAGCACGCCCTGAGCGAAGTCGACGCCCTTCGTAGTTATTGGTTTTGATCGCCGAAAGTTCAGCGATCACAAGCATAGTGTGATATCCGTCACAGAACTGCCGCGACAGTACTCATAGAATTCTGCTGCTCCCGTCAGAGCGTGGCCCTCCCGACTGTGAGGCTCGAGGTGCGCTCCGTCTTCACTATCACAATCTTGACTACGACAATCTCCATGTTCGCGGCAGAGATCCCCCTGCGACCGGAGAAAGTCTCCGCCCAAACTGTGTCCGAACCCGCACTGCTACAAGCCATCGTTCATCCGATTCTGCGCGGCTCTGGACAAATCTTCTCGGGTACCGTGCTGAAGATTGAACACCGTAATTCTGTGTCATCCAGCTCTCTAGCGACCACCAGAATCCGCTTCCGTGTCGATCAAGCCGTTCTCAACGTCCGCCGCGGCCAGGTAGTCGAAGTGACCGAGTGGGGCGGACTGTGGCAGTCGGGCGAACGTTACCGTCCTGGCGAACGGGTTCTCCTTTTCTTATATCCCCCCAGTAAATTGGGCCTCACCAGCCCAGTCGGAAACCGCGCTGGCCGCTTCCCCGTGGATGGCATCGGGCGCGTGATAGTCAGAGGTCCAATTGGTCAGCCAGCTCAGCCGATTGAAATCCGACGGATAGTGGCCGCAATCCGGCAGGCCGAAAGAGAATGATTCATGCTTAAGAACATTTTCGGGCTTGTGATCATTCTTCAGTTGGGTGGCGTCGCCAATGCCGGGGGCCCGGCCTACGTGGCGGGGCCAAGCTATTTCGATCCCCTCACGATTGGCTCGCCACTCACCTGGGCGCAAGGCGGTATTAGTTATTACACCGACCGCGGTGATTTGAGCGCGATTCTTCCGGGAGCCAGTGCTGACACGTTCGTAGCCAACGCCTTCGGCATGTGGATCTCGATTCCGACCACGGCAGTGTCGGCAACCCATTCTGGTCAACTGGCCGAAGACGTCACTGGGTCAGAGCTCACCGTCGTAAACGGCGCAATCACTGCCCCGGCCGACATTGCGCCTACTGCAACCACGACGCCAGTTGGAATTGTCTATGACCAGGACGGCTCGGTCACCGAGGCCCTGCTCGGCGCAGGCGCCAGCAATTCCGCTTACTGTTCGCAGAATGCAGCTTTCGGCGGAATCGACAATTTCGGCTCCAATGCCCAGTTCCTGCACGCGCTCATCATTCTGAACGGCAATTGCGCGCAAAGTTCTGCACAACTGCCTGATCTGCAATACCACCTCGTCCGAGTCATCGGACGCGTACTGGGCCTTGATTGGTCACAGGCGAATCTCAATGTGCTCACCGGAAATCCTGCGCCTACTGCTACTGCAGTTGCTGGCTTTCCCGTCATGCACGAATTCGACCCAAGCTCTTGCGTTCCGATTGCAAATTGCTATTCCAATAATGGCACCATCAACCCAGCGCAACCCAAAATGGACGACGTGGCAGCCCTCTCACGGCTGTATCCGATCACATCGCAGAACCTGGCAAACTTTCCTGGCAAGAAGGTTTTCTCACAGGTCACCGCCCGAATACATGGCAGCGTTTACTTCACCGACGCGAATGGAGCGGCAGCCCAGCCGATGCAGGGAGTGAATGTTGTGGCGCGCTGGATTGATCCCGCGACCAACCTGCCTTCGGGCACCGCGGTCGCAACGTCGATTTCTGGATTTCTGTTCTGCGGTAACGCCGGAAACACAATTACTGGTTTTCTCGACAGCGCTGGTCAGAACTTCAACCGCTTCGGCTCAAACGACCCCGGTTTCGAAGGCTTCTTCGACCTCGCCGGTCTGCAGATTCCAAACGGCGCAGCCAGCGCGCAATATCAGCTTTCCGTCGAAGCAGTCGATCCCCTGTGGTCGACCCGCGTCGGGCCATACGGTTCCACGTCTCAGGTCAATCCCTCCGGTTCGGCGCAACCGATTCTGCTGACGGTAACCCTCGGTGGAGATACTACTCAGAATGTGCTGATGCAAGCGAGCGCACAGCAAAAGCCACAATGGTACGGCGTGAGCAGCTACGGGTCTCCAGTGCAACTACCAACTTCGGGCAGCTGGGCTGGCGTCCTTAGCGGATACGGCCATGCTGATTTTTTTCAATTTTCCGCCCGAGCGAAACGCACCTTGTCGGTGATCGTAAATGCGATGGATGACAATCACAACCTGTCGGAACTGAAGGCCTCGCCAGTCGTAGGCATGTGGGCGCTTGCCGATCCTGGCACATCGCCGGCCCCGGCCGGTACGCCGTCGGCGTTCAACAGCACAGTTTTTGGTGAGACCCGGCTCGACGCTCAAATCTTGCAGAGCACAGCGCTCCGAGTGGGAATTGCTGACTACCGTGGCGACGGTCGACCAGACTATCGTTACAACGCGAGAGTGCTCTACGGCGACGCCATCACCCCCGCACGAGCGAGCGTAGCGGGAGGAACGCCCCTGACTATCGCGGGTCTCGGCCTCCAAGCGAACACGGCAGTGCAAGTGTCGGGTCGCGTAACTCCGGTGCTTGCGTCTTCTGCAACTCAGTTGTTGGTTGATACCAAGAATGCGCCTGACGGAATTTACAGCGTGTTGCTGCAGGATGCGGGATCCGCCGGTAGCTCGACCATGAGCAATGTTCTGACGGTTGGCGCCGGGCCAACCGATAGCCTAAAGATGATCTCCGGAGCAAATCCGGGTACTCCCGTGGGTGGCCAGGCACCTTCTCCTTTTGCCGTACTCGTTGTCGCGCCAGGCGGCGCGACACCCGTGGCCGGCGCCAGCGTGCAGTTCAGTTCTTCGCCGGCGGCCGGATTATCCGCATGTGCTGGTGCACCAAGTTGCACGCTGCTCACCGACCAGAGCGGGACCGCGTCCACTTACATGACCGTGTTATCCGCGGGGGTGCTGACGATCACAGCCAAGTTGGCCCCGGCATCGTACACCAATCCGCAGCAAGTGCAGACGACTTTGCTGGGAACGTCTTCACAACTGGACCTGGCTTTGATCACGCCGCCAGTTTGGATCGCTCAGGGCGCCACTGTGAGTCTGCCGATTGCCGCCCGCCTGCTCTCTAATGGCGCGCCGGTCAACGGCACGGTTCTGAATTACCAAATCACTGCCGGGACAGGCGCGTTGAGCGCAGCCTCAGTCCCGACAGATTCGAACGGCAATGCTTCCGTCACCCTGCAGATGAACTCGCTAGCGGATTCAGTTCGCGTAAGCATGTGCGTCGCGCCAGACAATCGTCCCTGCCAAATTTTGAACGCTACCATGGTGCAGACATCATCCCTGCAACTACAGCCAGTTTCCGGAATGCTGCAAATCGCGGTGCCGGGCCAAACCTTTCAGCCAGTCGCAGTTCGGGTGATCGACTCATCCAACCCTCCGCATCCCGTGCTGGGCGGTAGTGTCGCCTTTCTCGCTTTCATCGGCCGCACGCCTGGGAACGAACCGATCGTGTGGGCAGGAGAGGCGGGCATATCCCAGCCGAGCATGCCAGTCATTCTGGCCGAATCGCAGCGCGCTAGCCAATCGGACATCAATGGAGTAGCGCAATTTGCGCTCTCAACCGATGGAATTTCGGGAAATGTAGCTGTATTGGGAAATGCAATATCCGGAAGCGGTAGTTTGGAATTTGCGGCGCAACAGCTCGGGCCGTGATGGACTAACCACCCCAGCCGTGTAATCGACGACGCCTTCGACTTGTGACCGGTTTCACGATTTCGTCGGTGAGGTTCCCACCCGGTAGGGACACGGACAGACTCGACCTAAGTATTACAACTGGCGCATAATTCGCAGGACATGATTCCTGGCCCCCGGAACGAAAACGTGAGGATGCTGCTACTGGGACTGGCACTTTTCACTTGCATTGTGCCGGCACGAGCACAAGAACGGCCGGCGTCAGAAACTTCCATTCGCCACGTTACCGTTATAAACGTTGCGACCGGCGCAGAACTCAAAGATCAAACGGTGAAGATTCAGGGAGACCGGATTACTGCGATCGCCGCTACTCAAGAGGTCGACGCCACACTCCGAGGTGGCGTGGATGCTAATGGCGGCTACCTTATTCCCGGCCTCTGGGACATGCACGTACACGTGCACGATGCGAATGAACTGCCGCTTTACATTGCGAATGGGGTGACCGGTATTCGCATCATGTCAGGTGAGCGCGACACTGCCGCATTGCGCGCTGACCTGGCACGGCAAACCGTGTCACCGGAGATTTACCTGGCCAGCGCGATTGTGGACGGCAGTCCTCCGGTATGGCCGGGATCAATCGTCGTGAAAAATGCCGCCGATGCTCGCCGCACAGTGAGTGAGATCAAAGCCGGTGGCGCTGACTTCATCAAGGTGTACAGCCGCATTCCGCGCGACGCCTACTTCGCATTGGCTGACGAAGCAAAGCAACAACACATCGCATTTGAAGGCCATGTGCCGGATGCGGTCAGCGTGCAGGAGGCTTCTGCCGCAGGGCAACGCTCCATGGAGCATCTCTTGGGATTTGCTGTTGCTTGCTCAAGCCAGCAGGACGGCCTCACGGCAAAACTGGGTCGCACCGAGATGTTTCGAGACCGGCTAGCGATTGAAGCCGAGGCATACCGCACCCTCGATCAGGCAAAGTGCCGGGCTTTGTTTGACCATCTTCGCAGCAATGACACGTGGCAAGTGCCAACCCTTTCGGTGTTGCGGCTATGGGGCCGTCTCGACGACTCGAAATTCCTCTCCGATCCGCGGCAGGTTTATATAGACCGGAGATCGCGGGATCGATGGCAAGAGCGGATTCAGCCGCAGCTCCGTCGCTGGAGCTACGCTGAATTTCAACTGGCCCGCGGCATCTTCACAATGGACGAGCACGTGGTAGGCGCGATGTTCCGTGCCGGTGTGCCGATGATGGCAGGAACCGATGCCATGAACCCGTATTGCTTCCCGGGCTTCGGCCTGCATGATGAACTTGGGTTGATGGTCGAAGCTGGACTTACGCCGCTGGCAGCCCTGCAGTCGGCAACCAGCAAGCCTGCCCAATTTCTTGGAAGAACTGCCGAATCAGGGACGGTCGAAGTCGGCAAAGTCGCCAACCTTGTATTGCTCCGCGCCGACCCCCTCGCCGACATTCACAACACGACTCAGATTCAGGCAGTATGGTTTCGAGGAAAGTATTTCGACCAAGCAGCCCTAGCGCGCCTATTGGAACAGGTAAAGGAAAGTGCCAGGCACTAATTAGCGTGAAAAGGATTCGCTCCGACGCATTCCCGAATCTCCGCCTCACTGAGCGTGTGGTCGGAATTTTTTGCGCGTTTATAAATCCGTTCCACTACGTCGTCTGAGGTTGCAATCCCATGCCTCTCCAGCCAAAAGAGCACATTCGACTTGCCGCTCAGCGGCCCAATGTCGATGACCTGCTCCATCCCGAACAAGTGCGACGGCACGCCGGAATAAACCACATTGGCCAGTTCGACATCATTTTTCTTGTAAGCCTTGATCACTGCTGCTGCGTGGACTCCGGTCGCGGTGCGAAACGCATCTTCTCCGACCACTGGATAATTCGGCGGAATCGGGACTCCAGTCGCGCGCGAAACGGCTTCACAATAATCCCGCAGCTTGGTCAGATCCTGCGCGTCCCAGGGTTGGATACCCATCAGTTTGAGGTTCACCAGCATCTGGTCCATCTGCGTGTTGCCGACGCGCTCCCCCGTGCCCAACGCACAAGCGTGAACACAATCCGCGCCCGCGGCCAACGCAGCCACGGAATTCGCCACGGCAAATCCGCGATCGCAATGTCCGTGCCAGTCAACACGAATCTTTTCGCGTGATGGTTTGACGACTTCCTCAATCACGAATTTCACCAAGGCATACGCGCCCATGGGAGTCGAGTGCCCCGCCGTATCGCACACAACAATGGCACGCGCTCCGCAATTGATTGCGGTCGAATAAAGCCGCTTCACCATCTTCGGATCGCAGCGGCTGGTATCTTCGGTCACGTACATGACTTCCAAGCCAAGCTTCACTGCGAACTTCACGGCCTTTTCCGTTGTCTGGAGCAGAAAATCTTCCGTCCAACCCTCCGTATATCTTCGAATAGGACTCGATCCGATGAACGTTGCCGCGTCGATCTTCAGTCCCGTGCGCTCCACAATTTCCGCGATAGGGCGGATGTCGTTCTCGTGGGTGCGGGCCGCACAGTTCGCATGGATCTTCAACCGCTTGTTGACGATCTCTCGTGCCAGCGCCTCAACGTGTTCAACTGCTCGTGGGCCTGCTCCAGGCAGGCCTAGATCCAGCGAATTAATCCCCAGAGATTCCATCAGGTGAAGGATCTCAATCTTCTCCTCAATCGAAGGATCGCGGACAGAAGGCGATTGCAGCCCGTCGCGAAGAGTCTCGTCGTTGAGCAAGACTGCGTGAGTGGGCAAAAGCTCGAGTGGCAGCGCTCGGTTCCAGTCGTAGATGAGATCGGAGGCCTTCATGTTATCTAGCAGAGGCAATTTTACTCGATGGAGATGCACCCGCCGCCTACGACTTTGCTATGCTCAACGGTGGCATGCGGGTTTTCGTTGCGCTCGATTTGGATATAGCAATTCGCCAGCGAATCCAGGATTTTGTGAATGAGGTTCGCAGTATGTCCCCCGACGTGCGCTGGATGAGCGGTGAATCGTTTCATGTGACTCTGAAATTCATTGGCGAGAAACCCGAGGCCGCAGTCAAACAGGTCGAAACTTCGCTGCGGTCGATCCACGCCCAACCGTTTCAGCTTCGATTCAGCGGCACCGGTTTCTTTCCAACGCCGCGCGCCGCACGTGTTTTTTGGATCGGGATACAAGCACCGAATGCGCTGGCTCGCTTGGCAACAGCGATTGATGAGTCACTCGCGACAATTGGAGTCGCGAAAGACGATCGCGTCTTCAACCCGCATTTGACGTTAGCGCGCGCACGCGGCGGATCGGGCGCGCCCGGGCCACGCAGGGGCGACAAACCAAATCGCCAATTTGCAACGCTGCAAGAGTCTATCGCTGCACATCCTGCGACGGATTTTGGTACTATGACCGCCCGCGAATTCTTTTTGTATCGCAGCCAGCTTTCGAACAAAGGCTCGCAGTATACAAAGATCGCGTCTTTCGAGTTACGAACCGCGACAACTTAAGCATGCACCCCATTCTTATCAGCGCCGTTAGCGGATATTTTCTTGGTTCCATTCCGTTCGGCTATCTGTTGGTGCGTGCTTTTCGCGGAGCCGATGTTCGTACAACCGGCAGCGGGAACATCGGGGCTACAAATGTTGCACGCACCTCCCCTATGTTGGGACTGTTGACTCTTTCGCTCGACGTTCTCAAGGGAGCAGTGGCTGTCGGTCTTGCGCTTACGATTTTTCCAGGCACCCGGACGGTCGCGTTCGGCGCCGCGCTGGCAGCTGTCAGCGGCCACATATTTCCCGTCTGGTTGCGTTTTCGCGGCGGCAAAGGCGTAGCGACTGGACTCGGTTCATTCGTTCTTCTTACCCCCAAAGCAATTCTGCTCGCGATGGCGGTGTTCGTGGTCATGGTGGCCACGTTTCGATATGTTTCACTCGCTTCGGTAACGGCGGCGGCTTCGTTGCCGGTATTTGCGCTGCTGCTGCGCGAAGGAGACAGTCCCGTGCAAATTGTGCTGGTATCGCTCAGCTCCGCTCTTATTATTTTGAAACATCGCCAGAATATTCGTCGGCTGATGGCAGGCACAGAGCCTAAGTTTAAGGCGAATCGCAAATGAGCAGGATCGCAATCATCGGTGCAGGCGCATGGGGGACCGCGATTTCGATCGTCCTTGGACGTGGCGCCAGGCACGACGTAAGGTTGTGGGCCTACGAAAAAGAAGTGCAAGACTCCATCGAGTCCGCCCGAACGAACTCAGTCTTCCTCCCCGGCCAGCAGATTCCTGGGGCCGTTCGCTCGACTGGCGATTTCGGAGAAGCGCTGAGCGGGGCCGAGATCGTGGTAAGCGCGATGCCGTCCCAACATTGCCGACGTTTGTTCCAGCAGATGGCCCCGCACCTGCGCTCCGATACCCTCGTTGTGAGCGCAACCAAAGGCTTGGAGCAGACAACGCTTTTGCGAATGAGCGAAGTGATTTGCCAGGTCGCAAATGGGAGAAAAATGTCTTGCCGCGTGGGCGCAATGAGCGGCCCCACTTTCGCCGCCGAGGTTGCGCGCGGAGATCCGACTGCAATCACAATTGCCTCCCAAGACAGCGGCCTGTCCACAACGATCCAGCGCGAGTTCACTGACCCCGCATTTCGCGTTTACACGAACGAAGATGTGGTTGGCGTCGAACTGGGCGGATCTCTAAAAAATATCATCGCCATTGCTGCAGGGGTTTGCCATGGCTTGAATCTGGGCCACAACTCGGTAGCCGCACTCATTACCCGCGGGTTGGCGGAGATCACCCGCGTTGCCGTCGCTTGTGGCGGCCGTGCTGAAACTTTGGCTGGTCTCGCCGGCCTTGGCGATCTGGTCCTCACCTGCACGGGGGCCCTATCTCGGAATCGCAGCGTGGGAGTAGAACTTGGGCGCGGGCGAAAACTGCCAGAAATTGTTGCTGGCATGCACGGCATGGTGGCGGAGGGCATTTTCACCACTAACGCGGCGGTGCAACTAGCAAAGGCACGCGGCGTGGAAATGCCGATTACCGAGCAGATGCATGCCGTCCTGAATGAGGGTAAGTCGCCGCGCGATGCCATTCAGACTTTAATGACCCGCACCTCGAAACCAGAAGCCGATTTCGCGCCAAACTACTCTGGTAACCAGCAGTAATCGCCCAGTGCACCGGGCCGCGACGGTACTTCGGTAATGCCTAAGGTTCGGCAGAATACCCCTCCGCTTCCATCTTGCACCGTAAAATTCCAGTAGGACTCCGTTTGTAATCGGCTTCACGTACGGAGACATGTTCGCTTTGGGCACGAAATTTCTTCCAACTCGTATCCCCATTCTGTATGTAATCCTCAGTGTGCTGGTACTGATCAGCGTGGTGCCGATGTATTTCTACTCGGCTCAAGTCCAGTCCATCAATCGCGACCGGCTCATCACCAATGAGCGATTGCTACAGAACACCGTGACTCGATCGATTGCCGACGACATCTCTCAACACCAGGACTCATTCCGGCTCATGCAGGCAAACCTGGCATCGGCTTTGCAGATTGCCAGCGGTGGAGACTTGACCGGAGAACATGTGCAGGCACCGGAACTGCGTGCCCTCCTTGAGAATTTCGTTTCTTCCTCAGAAGATCTTGACTACGCCACATTGCTGAACTCTGAAGGAAAGGGAATCTCCGCCGGCCGAATCGAGCCGGATGCATTTCTGCAGCGCGAATTGGAGCAGGCATACGCTGCATCCAGAGACTCGCGCGCTTATAACGGTCAGCCGCTGGTCGTCGGCAGCGGCAAATCCGCACGGACGGTAATGCTGGTCAGCACTCCTGTCATGTACCAGGAAAAATTTCTTGGAATGATCGCGTCGGTAGTTGATCTCGGATTCTTGATCCGTCGTCTTCAGGAAATCGAAGGCGGCGGACTAAGCCCGTATGTTGTGGACAGCGACGGTCGCCTTGTGGCCGGCACTAGCTCGGAGTACGCGACCGGCCAGGACATGACCAATCTCGAAATTGTGCGCAATTTTGTCGAGCAGGGCGGGAAGGCGCAGATGGTGGCCGCAACCCGGGAATTCACGATCGGTACCGGAAAACACAGTACTCTGATGCTCGGCACTTATAGTCCAGTCACGAACCTGGAGTGGGCTGTCATTGCGCAAAAGCCGCGCGACGAAGCTTACAGCAGCGTCTACGAAATGCAGCGCTCGGCACGGATCTTAGCGATCTTTGCCATTGCTTTGAGCATTGGCGTCGGAATCATCGCTGCACGGCGCATCACAAATCCACTCGAGGTCCTGACCGAATCCAGCCACGCCATCGCTCGCGGCGACTTTTCTCAACGCGTTGAGCTGAAGAGCCGCACGGAGATTGGCGAATTGGCGTCCACGTTCAATTTCATGTCAGAGGAGCTGGAGCACTTCGTCCTCGATCTGAAGCGAGCAGCCGCCGAGAACCGCGAGCTGTTCATGAACTCGATTCAAATGCTGGCGGGCGCGGTCGACGAAAAGGACCCGTATACTCGCGGCCACTCTGATCGGGTTACAAAGTATTCTTTACAGATCGCGAAAGAAATGGACCTGCCGGAAGATTTTTGCGGAATTTTGCGGGTTTCAGCGCAGCTCCACGACGTCGGCAAAATCGGGATTGAGGACCGCATCCTGAAAAAGCCCGGCGCCTTGACGGAAGAAGAATTCACCATCATGAAGACGCACACTACCAAGGGCGCCAACATTCTGCGCCCGGTCGCGCAGCTCAAGGAAATGATTCCCGGAATCGAGCTTCACCATGAATCTCTCGATGGGCGCGGTTATCCTCATGGCTTCAAGGGCGACCAGATTCCGCTGCTGCCCAGAATCATTGCGGTTGCTGACACATTCGATGCATTGACCACCAATCGTCCTTATCAGAACGCGCATGACACCCAAGACGCGCTGCGCATTATCCACTCTCTCTCTGGTAAACGGCTTGATCAAGATGCGGTCGCGGCGCTCAATGCAGTATTCCAACGGGGCGAGATTCAAGTGCCGCGGGCTGTCGCCATGGCGGCTGGCGCTACTAACGAAGCCGCTCCGGCGAGCATGGTCTTTCCGCCGGCTAACGCTCTCATTGAAATGGACCGCGCGTAGTCCTTCTTCACGCTACTCGCCAACTCAGGTCCGCTCCCGCCGCTATAATGAAAACGTGTCCTTCCTAAGCTGAAGAATTCATGATTCAGACCCTATTTGGCAGCACCGAGAAGAAGCCCGGCCTGATTGACCGCATGAAAGAGGCTGTGGCCCGCACTCGCGAGAACCTCAGCGAGCGCATCGACGAAGTTGTCGCTTTCAACAGAGAAATCGATCGCAACACACTCGATGAACTGGAAGGCACGTTGCTCGGCGCCGACCTTGGTTCGGCGACAACTCACCAAGTCATCTCGAAATTGCAGGAACGAGCGGATCGCAAGCAAATCAAGGACGCGGCGGAACTTAAGCGCCTGCTCAGAGAAGAACTGCTGGTGATTCTGAACTCCGCCAATACACCTCCAGTGGAAAGGCCAGAAGGGGTTCCGGAAGTTGTGCTGGTGGTTGGAGTCAACGGGACCGGCAAAACCACTACCATCGGCAAACTGGCGCAGACCGTGCGTTCTGAAGGGAAAACGGTGCTGCTGTGCGCCGCCGACACCTTCCGGGCCGCAGCTATCGAACAGTTGGAAATCTGGGGACAACGCACCGGGACCGAGGTCATTCGCACCCGTGCCGGCGGCGACCCCGCGGCCGTGCTCTATGACGCGCTGGAAGCTGCAAACGCGCGTCATATCGACTGCCTGATCGTCGACACTGCCGGGCGGCTGCACACAAAGACAAACCTAATGGCGGAACTGGAAAAGATGCGCCGCACTGCCCAGCGACTGATTCCTGGCGCGCCACACGAAGTGCTGCTTGTGATCGACGCGACCACCGGACAGAACGGTCTACAGCAGGCGCGCTTGTTCACCGACGCAGCCGCGGTCACCGGGGTCGTACTTACCAAGTTGGACGGGACTGCCAAAGGTGGAGTCGTGGTCGCCATCGCGCGCGAACTGGGTCTGCCGGTACGCTATGTGGGCGTCGGCGAAAAAGCCGGCGATCTTCTGCGTTTTGATCCGAAGGACTTCGTGGATTCACTCATCTCTTGACTCATGAATGCAATCTCTGAACCCATCTCTTGAACGAGACCACAAATATCTACGCCGGGCCCTGGAGCTTGCGCAGAAGAGTTTTGGCTTGGCCTCGCCCAACCCCAATGTCGGCGCGGTGTTGGTGGGCTCATCTGGCGAAGTTCTAGCCGAAGGCTTCCACACATATGACGGAAGGAAGCACGCCGAAGTTTTGGCGTTGGAACATGCCGGACAGAAAGCCCGTGGCGCAACGCTCTACATTAACTTGGAGCCTTGCTCTCATCACGGCCGGACTGGTCCATGCGCCGACGCCTTGATCGCGGCAGGAATTAAACGTGTAGTGGCTTCCACGGCCGACCCTAATCCCGCGGTCAGCGGGCGCGGATTCGCCCGGCTGCGGCATGCGGGAGTGCAGTTTACGTCGGGTATGCTCGAAGATGAAGCCCGCCCCTTGAACGACGCTTTCGCCAAGTACATTCGCTATCACCTGCCGTTCGTGACGTTGAAAGCCGCGATGACTTTGGACGGCAAAATTGCGCCGCCTGCTGACGATTTGATTCGGGACGCCGGCGGGCCGACGGAGGGCCCAACCGGTGGATGGATCACGAGCGAAGAGGCTCGCGCGCACGTGCAACAGTTGCGCCATCAACATGACGCTATTTTGGTTGGTGTCGGTACCGTGATCGCCGACAACCCGCTTTTGACGGACCGCAGCGGACTGGCACGGCGACGGCCGCTGTTGCGCGTTATCGTGGACTCTCATCTGCGCCTGCCGCGGGAGTCTCGCATCGTGCAAACCGCGAAAGATGACGTACTGGTGTTCTGCTCTTTCGCGGAGGAGAAGAGGAAGCAGCAACTCCAGGATGCCGGCATTCAGGTCGAGCAGGTTGCTTCGGCGGGGCCAGACGGGCGACCCGATCTGCAGGCAATCTGCCAGCGTCTTGCGGATCGCGAAATCACCAGCATTATGATTGAGGGCGGCGCCATGGTGAACTGGGCGGCGCTGGCTTCGGGAACGGCTGACAAAGTGTTCTTTTATTATTCCCCGAAGATCTTGGCCGGCACTGGCTCGGTGCCATTCGCCGCCGGGGCCGGCTTTCGTAAGATGAGCGAGGCCGCGCATCTGAAGTGGCTCCGGCTGCATCGTTTTGGTGAGGACTTCGCGGTGGAAGGATATTTGAGGGACCCGTATTTGGATTGAGGTTTCAAGGTTTCAAGGTTTCAAGGTTTCAAGGTTTCACAGTTTCTAGGTTTCGAAGTTTTCAATTAGGTGCGAAACTATGAAACTCATTACCGGCATTCGAAACCTGAAACTCGAGACCTTTGAAACCTCGCAACTTATGTTCACTGGAATCATCGAGGAACTCGGACACGTGGCGTCGCTCGAAACCAATGGCCAGCAACGCCGCCTGACGGTCTTGTCCTCAAAGCTGGTTCGCGAGTTGAAACAGGGCGACAGTATTTCTGTAAGCGGAGTTTGCCTCACCGCGGTCGATATTTCCAAAGGCTCGTTCACTTGTGACCTTGCGCAAGAGACCTGGCTGCGAACTTCGTTCTCACGTCTAAAGCCGAATGCTCCCGTCAACCTGGAACTTCCCATGCGCGCCAATGGGCGCTTTGATGGACACGTAGTGCAAGGCCACGTCGATGGCGTTGGCACCGTGATCTCGTTTGAACCGGTGCCCTCTAGCAAAGACTACGTGTTACAAATCAATATTCCCTCCGAACTCACCCGCTACATCGTTGCGAAAGGATCGTTGGCCATTGAAGGCATCAGCCTGACGGTCGCGGCCATCGATGCAACACAGGTACGGGTCGCAATTATTCCTCACACTGCTGAAGTCACGAACCTGCGGTCGCTGAAGCCTGGCGATCCCGTGAATTTGGAAGTGGACGTAATTGCCAAATACGTCGAGAAGACGATCGGAACGGAAAAAGCAAAAAGCTCGATCACGCTGGAGAAGCTGGTCCGAGCGGGATTCTGAAACCGAGAACGCCCTCGCATCAATGAACGGATATGGTAAGATTGTCTTACGCATGGAAACCAAACTGTCCACTAAGGGGCAAGTCGTACTACCAAGCCAGATTCGCCGCAAATTAGGCTTACGAACTGGCGATCCACTTGACGCGAGGGTGGAGAGCGGCAGCGTTGTGCTGACGCCTCGCAGAGCACGTACCCGTCGCCCCAGGATTACCGTCGATCAGCTAACCGGTCTCCCTGTTCTGAGTGTCGCTGATGCCCCACTGCTGACCAACAAAGACGTTGAGGAAATTCTATCGAGTTTCCCATGAAGTGCCTTTTGGAAGTGAACGCTTTGGTAGCGTTGGGCTTTCTGCAGCACGAGTTTCATCAGCGTGTTGCCCGGTGGATATTGAAATCGGTGCCGTCAATTGCGACTTGCGCAATTACGGAACTCGGATTCGTGCGTGTTCTCGCCCAAGCGCTCCAGTATGGCCTAACCGTCGGCGAGGCGCGAAACCTACTTTCAAAGCTCAAAACATCGAATGCTCTAGAATTCGCCTTTCTTTCCGATGACCGGGATATTAGCCAGCTTCCTGCCTGGGTTAGGACTCCTCGCCAGCTTACCGATGGGCATTTATTACAGCTCGCGAAAGCAAACGGGTTTGCATTGGCGACGCTTGACAAGAAAATACCTGGTGCGTACCTGATTCCGGAACCTTAACCGAATTTTCCTCAGGCACCCAAATCCAACCTATCCAGCTCCAGAAATTCCTGAACGATGGGTTCGTCACATTTTTCCATGTCAGCGTAGGTTCCGAAGAAAAGGACCTTGCTCTCGTGCAGAAAGACCACTCGGTCGGCAAGTTTCTTTGCTAGCCGCATATCGTGAGTGACGACCACACTGGTGAGGTGAAGCTGGAATTTCAGCCGCTTCATCAGATCTCCAAGCAGTTGCCCCATGAGTGGATCAACCATTGTGGTCGGCTCGTCGTAAAGAATGCATTCGGGTTGAGACGCCAGCGCCCGAGCTATCGCTACCGACCGCTTCATGCCCGTCGAAAGCTCCGCCGGAAGTTGATCGGCCATTTCTTTAACACCGACCATGTTGAGCAATCCGGATACGATTTGCAGAATCTGCTCCTCGCTTAAGTCGCCGCGTTCGCGCAACGGGAATGCAACGTTCTCGCCTACGGTCAGCGAATCGAACAACGCTCCATTCTGAAAAACCATCGTGACTCTTTTTCGGATCCGCTCCAGCTCTTTTTCTGGATAATCGGTGATGTCTTCGTAAGCCACGATCACGCGGCCGGAATCAGGCTTGAGAAAACCAAGAATGTGCTGGAGTGCGACTGACTTCCCTACCCCGCTGCGTCCGAGAATGCACACAGTTTCGCCGGTGTTCACCTCAAAGCTCACATTGCTCAGCACATGCTTGTCGCCAAACGCTTTCGACACATCGCGAAACTGGATGTAAGGGCCTTGCTGGGCCGGAGGCTCGCCATTTTCACTGCTCGGGTGTGGGCTGCTTTGGGCAATCGGGACACTTCCATTCGCGGTTTTGTCTTCCATACCAGTTGTGCCCATCATATACGTCGGGCGAAATCCCACCCTCCTAATGAGAATCTGCTGCAAAGCCTCGTGTTGTTTCCTGCCAATCTTCGGGAGTATTCACGTTTCGGAAAATCGACGAATCAAATCCATTCGATGCTAGGTCCTCTTCGGAAACGATGCACAGCGAAACCTCTGGAAAAAGCTGGTCGATCTTATTTCTCCCTTCGGCCAGGGCGAGCTCTGCGACAGTCACAAACTGCTTGCCATATACCGCGCAGAGCGGCTGGAAATATCCAGTCAGAGATGGAACAGTGACTGTCGTCCCTGACGATTCAGCCCGCCCCAACAGGTACTTCAGAAATTGCGCTGGAATGAATGGGAGATCGACAGCCAGAATTAAATTCAAGTCGGCTTCGGACGCTGTGAGTGCCGCATGAATTCCTCCCAACGGCCCACGATCGCGGTACGCGTCTTCAATTACCGACCCATACGCCGCAAATTTTCCCGGATCGCCAACTATCTTCACGTCGGGCGCAGTGTCACGCGCCAACTCAACCGCGCGGACGATCAGTGGCCTGCCTGCCAGTTCGAGGAAGGCCTTGTCGGTTCCCATCCGCGAACTCTTCCCTCCCGCGAGGACAAACGCTGCGATCGATTTCATTTTGCGATCATACAGGCAGCCAGGTGGATCCAGATTTCGTTCCGGTTGAACTACTATTTCGCGCAAGCCTGTGACGTTGCACGAAAGTAACCTACCGCATTCCGGCAATTCATCGCATCATGGGGTTGCCTACGCTTGCCAGTTAGGCAAAATTCCTATGCCCCAGAAGATTTTGGATGTTCTCCTCCTAGGCCGCTGCTCTCATGAATTTTCCTGGCCCCGTCGCGCTGCTGACGGAGAGTATTACCAGGTGTGTCTGCTTTGCGCCTCTGAATTCCGATACGACTGGGCCACAATGCGCCGCACCGAGCGCCTGAAAAATGCTCCGGAATCGACCAGCACGACCTCGAAGCGTCGTTCGCATTCAACACCAAGCTGGGTGCCGCGCGCCCGCCGTATCAAGATGGATGCGCCGGTGCGGTACCGGGTCAAGAACCTGGGAACTTGGAATGAGGGCCTGATCGAAAATTTAAGCCAGTCTGGCTTGCTGATCGCCGCGCATCAGCGCTTTCCGGAAAATACATTGGTAGAAATGGTCTTTGAGATGCCCGAAGTAATCTCTGGCCAGAAGAACAGCAAAGTTCTCTGCCAGGGGCGAATCATACGCATGAAAAATGGGCCGGAAAAAGAACCAGAGCTTCAATTTGCCGCCTCGATCCTGGACTACAAATTCATCCACTAAAGCGCCGCAGACTCCCGGGCCGGCAATCGGTGATTTTTTGTTTAACAATCCAGCCACGCTGCATCTAAACTGGCAGTGATCCGCTAGACAATCTTGGAGTACATCAAAATGAAGGCCAAACTTTACAACTTTTGGCGAGCTGCAGCTTGCGCTGCCCTGCTTGCTATCTCCGTGGCATGCGCGAAAGCCCCGAACGATGCGCAGGTCGTGTCGGATGTTCAAGCCAAGCTGGCGGCGGACTCCGGCTTGCAAAACAAGCAGCTCACGGTGCAATCCTCTAACGGGACTGTGACTCTTTCCGGAGCAGTTGACAATGACGCCGAGCGCGATGCTGCCGCGAAATACGCGGCCAGTGAACCCGGGGTGAAAACGGTGATCAACAATTTGCAGGTTGGGAGCACACAGGCCGCAGGACAGCCTTCTTCCCAAGCAATACCCGATCGAACTGCAGCAAAATCTTCACCTGCTCGGCGACGGAGAACACATACCGAACAGAAAGAGATGGCGCAGGCAGACAATCCTCTTACTGCTCCCGCCAACCAACCCCAACCGCCTGCGCCTGACCCGGCCGCGCAATCGCCCTCTGCGCCACCACCGCCTCCCCAGCCGGCATCAGTTACCGTTCCGTCTGGAACGGCTGTCGTAGTCCGCTTGATCGACAGCATCGACAGCGCCACAGCGCAAGCGGGCGACAAGTTCCACGCCACGCTCGACTCTCCCATTTCAATCGATGGAGACGTGGTTGTACCTGCACATTACGACGTGGAGGGACACGTGGTGAACGCTCAAGCCTCCGGGAAGTTTGCAGGGCGAGCGCTCCTGGTCTTGCAGCTTGATCGTATCAAGGTTGGCGACCAATCCTACGAGATACACACTGACCAGTTCTCTCAACAAACGGGCTCGCGAGGAAAAAACACCGCAGAAAAAGTTGGGGCAGGCGCAGTTGCCGGCGCGATTCTTGGCGGCATCTTTGGTGGCGGCAAGGGCGCAGCCATCGGATCCGCGGCTGGGGCGGGCGCAGGTGGAGGCGTTCAAGCTGCCAGCAAAAAACCTGACATCAAGTTGCCTTCGGAAAAAGTATTGACCTTCACTTTGCAAGCTCCGGTTACTTTAGTACCCACCACCAAGCCGGCGAGAGAAGGTCAGAGGCTCGATTCAACGAATTCGCAGTAAAGCTTTGCAGATTTGTTGCAGTTCGCCAGCGCAATCGGAAGATTGCGCTATTTTTTTGTCCTAACGTGTATAGGTGATTTCAGAATTCATGCTAAATTCAAATTACAGAGTACGTACTGTTGCCGCCTTCATCTGCCCGCCACTCGTCGCCCGGGCGCATGGAAAGCCGTTACAACTCGATTTATAAATTTGAGCCTCGCTGGTCTGACCGCGTCGCATGGTATGGTTCGGCGTTGGCGGCGTCTGCTCTGTCGTGGTGCATCTGGTGGCTCTCGCCGGTAATGCACCAGGACCCATTCGTGATCTTCATTCTCGCAGTAGTGTTTACTGCGCGGTTTTTCGGATTTGGGCCAGCTGTGCTTTGCACTTTCAGTTCGGCACTCGTGCTCGACTACTCCATGTTCCGCCAGACTTTCCGTGCCGCCGTTTCTGAAAATGAATTTCAACGGCTGGGAGTATTTATTCTGATTTCGGTTTTCATTGCCGGGCTCGCGCGACAACGATCGCGTGCCGAGACTGAAGCAGATGAAGCCCGCCAACAGATGGCCGCGATTGTCGCATCTTCCGAAGATGCAATCGCCAGCTTCACGGTAGACGGTATCGTTACCAGCTGGAACCGCGGTGCCGGCGAGCTTTTCGGATACAGCGCGGAGGAAATCATCGGGCGGCCAATTTCCGTCCTCGTCCCCCCTGATCGCCTGGAAGAATTCGCCACCGATCTCGCGCGTCTGAATCGTGAAGAACACGTGCCCAGCTATCAAACCGAGCGCGTCGATAGGGACGGAACCCGGGTAACAATTCTGCTTTCGCTGTCGCCGCTGCGAAATGACCAAGGAAAACTGGTGGGTGCGTCAGCGATCGCACGCGACATCACTTCGCAAAAGCGCACGGAGGAAGTGCTTCGCCGCAATGAACGCCTGGTAACTGCAGGGAGATTGACCGCTGCCATCGCCCACGAAATCAAAAATCCTCTGGAAGCGCTCACCAATTTGGTCTACTTGGCCCGTCAGGACACCGCTGGACGAGAAGAATACCTGCAGCGCGCTGAACACGAAATCGGCAGGTTGGATTCAATTGCTCAACAAGCGCTGGGCTTCGTGCGCGAAAATTCGTCGCCGGAGCGAATGGATGCTGGGAAAATTCTCGACGAAGTGGTCCAACTCTACTTGCGAAAACTTCAGGCTGGGCACATCACCATTGAAAAAGAGAGCGGAGACCACCTTGAGATCGTCGGCTACCCCGGAGAATTGCGCCAGGTCTTCGCCAATTTGATCCTCAATGCCATCGATGCGATGCATGGCGGCGGCAGACTGCGCCTGCGGGTCATGCGCACGCGCGAATGGTCTAACGAACGCCGTTCGGGAGTACGCGTCACCGTCGCCGATACCGGAAACGGCATCAACGCCAAGGACCTGCCGCACATTTTTGAGCCTTTCTATACCACGAAAAAAGACCAGGGTACCGGCCTCGGGCTTTGGCTCTCGTATGGCGCCGTACAGAAGCATGCCGGCTGGATGCGAGTTGCCACCCGAACTACTCCTGGAGCCAGTGGGACGGTGTTTGCCGTCTTTCTTCCGGATTCTCCTGCGAAGGCAAGCTCACGAGCGGCCTAGGCCGAGCTCCCTATCCTCAATTGTCCTGAGGGACAGTGACTTCTGTACCCAATGGACCTCTCGCATAACCGCATATAATCAGGCCAAATCGCTTTTGTTCCGCTTTTGGGCGACTGGATTTGGAGACCGGTGGAGATAGTAATTTCAACCATAATTTGCGCGTTCGGGCTGGTCTTTGGCAGCTTTCTGAACGTGTGTATCTACCGTATACCGCGAGGCTTATCGGTAGTGCGGCCTGGCTCCGCGTGTCCCTATTGCGGGAAGCCAATCGCGTTTTACGACAACATTCCCGTGTTCAGCTGGCTGATGCTGGGCGGACGGTGCCGGAATTGTGCCGCCCGCATTACTCCGCGCTACTTGATCGTTGAGCTGTTGACGGCATGCGTGTTCCTGCTGTGCTACTGGAATTTCGGTTTGACTCTAGCAACACTCAAGTGTGCAGTATTTGGCTTTCTTTTGCTCGGGCTCATTTTCACCGACGCCGAAACCCACTTATTGCCCGACAAATTGACATTGACCGGCCTTGTTATCGGACTGATTTTTAGTTGGTTTGTTCCGGTCAATGATCTGCTGTCAATTCTGCTGCCCGGGTCTTTGCAAATTCCTGTCAGCCCGAATATTTCCAGCCGGTTGTTCTCGTTCATGGATTCCGCGCTGGGTGCCGTGGTTGGCGCGTCATTCTTGTACGGCGCGGGGGCTATTTACCTGCGCGCGCGTGGAGTTGAAGGCATGGGCTTCGGCGATGTAAAGCTTATGGCCATGATCGGATCTTTCGTCGGCCTTCGACTCACCATCCTGACCATTTTTGCAGCATCGCTGGCTGGGTCGGCATTCGGACTATCAACCGTGCTCACGGTCTGGGTTAAGCGGACACAACGGCGCAAGCGTGCATTTCACGAAACGGATTCTGTCGCCCGCAAACGCGCATGGACCTCGGCGCTTGTGGCTCTGCGGCGTTATCAGATGCCATTCGGCGTCTTTCTGGGCAGCATGGGACTGGGAGCATTCTTATTTGGTGAGCGAATTCTGCACTGGTACTGGGGATAAATACGAATGGAGAACATTATGAAACGAGTGTTTCTTGGTTCAATGGCGGCTGTCTGTTTGACGATTGCCCTGAGCGCCGTGTCGAGCGCACAAACGTCGGCTCCGTCGCTGGGCGACTACGCTCGCTCGGTCAGGCAGAATAAGCCTCAGGAAAAGAAGGCCCCTGCGAAAGTTTATGACAACGACACCATACCCTCGGCTACCACTATCAGCGTAGTGGGGGCCGCGCCCCAGACCCAGGCGGACGCCGCCAAGGATAAGGACAGCAGCCAGCCAGACGCAAAGACCCTAGATGCTAAGGCCGCAGATGCTAAGTCCAATGACAAGCCGGCCGCGTCAGACTCAAAGACAAACGATAAGGCGGCCGAGAAAAAACCCGCCGAAGTTAAACCCGGCCAGCCGCTTGAGGATCGGCAAAAAGTCTACGACGTATGGAAAACCCGGATCGCCGATCAGAAAAAGAAAATTGATCAGTTGACGCATGATCTGAACGACTTTCAGCACAACTCTGCGGTTGCGCAAGTCAGCCTGTGGCCCGACACGCAAAGGTACGGCCAAGGCCTCGCTGAAAAGCAGAAAGCTCTGGACCAGGCGAAAGCCGAACTCAGCGACCTGCAGGAGCAAGCTCGTAAAGCTGGGGTGCCGGCTTCAGTAGCCGAGTAGTCTCAGTGGGCGTTCTTCAGTCTGATAATTTGCCGGGCGTGGTGTCTTCCATGTACCCAATGGAATTTTCGCCATTCAGTAGCAGTCAGCGGGCCGAGAATCGGATGTTCGGCAATCGCCTTACCCCGGCCGAATTGGGCATCGCAGTCGGCAATTATGTTCTCCATGCGGGCGATATTTTCAAAGATCTCGGTGGTCAATTGCGGGATGGGAGTGCCCCGCGGGAGGACGCGCTCAGGCGATTTGCGTCCGGGCGGAAAGTATCCCAGCCAAAGAATTCCGCGGCGCTGCCAGCGCTTGCTTCTCCGGTCGGTGCTTGCTCCGGATTTTCCCGTCAACAGACACCGCTCGCAATTTTTGATCGTACCGCGGTAGGTGAGGTTAAGGTGGTCCAATATTTCCGCCGAACTCCATTTGCCCTCGGGATGGCGCGCGAGGTCTTCAGCTGACATACCGTCGATCGCAGCGGCGAGCCGGTCTCGCAATTCAAAGAGTTTCGAAGTCACGTCTAGTAGAATGCTCTACAGCAATTCCAATCGCAACATTTCTTTTCTGAAGAAGGGGCGTTCATGAAAAGGCTTGCGCTAATTTTGTTGTCGCTTGCAATAGTTTCCGGTTGCACATCGCAGCCGAACCAAGAGGAGCATAAACCGCAGCCGCCGGAGTCTATCTCCGGGCGCACCGCTTTCCAGCGGCTGTACGTCGCTGCGCGTGGATGGGCCAGCGATGCCCGCCCTTATCAATTGCAATCGCAAATAGCCGGTGATGAGAAGGGCACGGACGGCAAAGCTCCCATCTGGCGGGCCGCGTTTGCGTCGGCAGCCCAGCACAGTTCCCGTCCCTATATATGGTCGGGAATAGACTCCCCCGATGCGCCGTCGCGCGGGGTCACGCCCGGTTCGCCGGACAGTTACGTGCCGGGAAATTCTTTCGACGTGAATTTCCTCAAAATTGATTCTGACAAAGCATATGAGGTCGCCCAAAAACATGGCGGCGACAAAATTACCGGCAGCCCCGTGACTTATCTGCTCGAGTGGGAACCCGGCGAGAACCATCTGCTCTGGCACGTTGTTTATGGCCCTAGCCGAAACGACGCCAAACTAGTTGTTGATGTGGACGCAACCACCGCGGAGTTCAATCGCAAGGAAAAGTGAGACCGTCGGGAGCAGGGCCGTCTTTACGGGGTCGTTCTCTTAAACACAAAAACAACTGAGTTCGACCGCGGCTGATAGCTTTTTGCTTCGTCACCCCAGCGGTAATCCGTCTGCGTCATGTGGATGTCTGCGACCCCGGTCAACTCGTAATGATCGTGAACATATTTTTGCGCCCAGGAGAGGATGAGCCCTTCGGAATGCTCGTGCGGTAGCCAGGATGCTCTCACATTCACCCAAACCAGAGATTCTGGGCGCGCCGCCTCGATCTCACTGATCATCTGCTGCTGCATCTGCAGCGCGTATTTCTGTTCCTCCATAAGCCCGTAGGTGTAGATGTAGCCCGTCGCTGAATGCCGGTGCGCGTAAAAATAGATCTCTGGCTCTGATCCGAGCACGACAATGCTGGTACTCTCCGCAGTGTGCTGGCGGATATAGTCAGCAACGGGGATTGCCTCCGGAAACGGATTTCCACCATAAATCTTGCGGCACGCTGCGGTGGGACTATCCTTCAAGAAAAATTCCCTTTGCGCGTAGAAACACCACCCCAGCGCCGCAACGAAAGCAATCACCGGCGCGTATCGGAAAGTTTTGGTTTGTGACCGCTGGCCGAGTATTTTGATTCCAGCGCTCGCCGCAATGCCCGCCAAAATCGAAACTGCGGGAAGCATGAGGATGAAGTAGTGCTCTCGAAAAACGAGACCCGGGCAGACAGCCAGGAAAGAAAAGAGCAAAAGCCCCAGCACAAACCGGGCATGGGTGCGCATCTCTTGGCGCCAAAGGACGACGGCTACGCCCGCGCCGGCGATGAGCCATATCCAGACACCGGGGCCCATGATCGCGGGGAACACGGTTACCAGCAGATGTGCGCCGTCGCTCAAGCCCCAATTGGTTACGTATTGCGATGCATAGGAAATGCTCCAGAACCAGAACGTCTTGAATACTCCCTCTCGCCACAGCCAGAGGCAGGTGAGCGTCAATGGAAGCGCCGCGCCAAGTGAAAAAGCCCCAAATCTTTCAGCAGCCCGCCGCCATCCCACCTCGCGCTGTCGTTCAGCGCGCAGCAGATACAACATGCCAAAGATCACAAATAGCAGGCCAGGCTGCTTCATCACGAAAGCAAGCCCGAGGAATACTCCACTTCCAAAGAAAAGCCATTGACGGTTTTTTTCGAGTGCTTCGAGCAGCAACAGAAGGCCCGCCACAGCCATCAGCACGACAAAGTGAGTCGCATGGCCGCAGAAACCCAGAACTGACGGACTCATGGAGAGCAACGCATAACTTGCACCTGCCACCACGGCAGCAATTGGACCTGCAATCCGCATCGCAAGCAGGAATCCCAGGAACACCGTAACCGAATTCACTACGAGTACGCCAAGATGAACTCCGGCGGGAGTCTGCCCAAACACCGCCAGAATTAGTGCATAAGCGGCATAAGTTCCCGGCAACTTCATGTTGTAAGCCAGCGTGTACGGCGGAATTCCCTGTAGCATGAGCTGGCCGGCATAGGCATATTCGCCTTCGTCGCGCTCGAGCGGAATGTTGCGCAGGTGAAAGCGAATGGCGCAGTTGAAAACCAGGACTACAACAATAAGCGTGTAAGCGAGGTAACGGGAGTTCAGTAACGATTTGGCTCCAACAGGCCTGTCGAGACTTTCACGGGTTTCGGTCTTCATACCGGCTTGTTCATGCACGATTTCAATTGCTGGGGTTCATGCCGGGTAAGTTCTGCGTAGTTTTCCTTGGGCCATGCCAGCGCCCGCGAACGATTCGGCGTGCCAGCGGCATGCTGAGCCGGAACACGTAATAACGCTCGGTTTCAGACGCCCCAAATGCAAACGGCAAAGGGCCGTAAAACGACGAGTAGAAGGCCGCACCGCTGCGCCAGCGCATGGTCGAGATGGGTTGCGGAAGTTTGATCTGAAGCAAATTAGTTGACGCGACAAACTGCGCGGTTGGCATTCGGTACGCGTCGGCATTGTTCTCCGGAACAACTAGCACGTCACCACGCTCCATCTCTGTTCTCAGAAAATCTACCGGACGTGCTCCCAGGAGTTGCATGTAATACTGGAATCCCCAATGTCCCTGAAACCAAACCGTGCCGGTCTGATTTTCGCTTTGCTGATGTATAAAGATCGCCGCCTGTTCCGCCGAGTTAGCCCAATCCGCGTCCGCCTTTGCGAGCCAGAATGAGACCACGCCGGACAGCAGGAGGGCCAGCGCAACTTTCCTTTGCAGCGGCGACGTGGAATCAAAATTGAGCTTGTCGAGGCGCCGCGCCATCAAGATTCCGGTGGCTGGAATCAATGGCAGAATCGATCTGGCATTTATTGTCCAATTTACAAATGCAGTAAAAATGAAAGTTCCTAAGACCCATAGTCCCAGGAAAAGCGAATCTGAATCACGCCACATACGCAACTCGGAACCGCCGATCCACAAGACCCCAATCCCAGCCGCGATTGCGAGGCTAAGTTGAATGCCGGTCGCGAGCAAGTGGGTTTGCAGCGATTGGCGCACCACCTCTTCCGCATAGGGACCGAAACTCACCCATCCCCGCATTAGCGCGATACCGCAGAACGCCCCGAACAACAACCCAGCGCCGAGTCTCCGCCAGCGCCAAAGAAATGGAGCCAGAAGAAGCACCGATAAAGTACACCCTCCGGCAAAACTAATACCGATCAGCGCACTGGTGAGGGGCGAGGCTTTCCCATTCACCACCCGTTCGGCCTGCGCCCAATCCAGCGCATCAGAAAACATTGCGTGCCCGTACAGAATGGACGTCCACAGCTGATAAGCCGCCAACAACACGATGGGCAGCAGAAAATACAAGGCCCACCATCCCAATCGTCGCTTACGCACAATTGAGTACGCCAGCAGCAGCGGCAACAGACAAATACCGAAGTACTTAGTGAGAGCGCCCAGCGTCAGAAGCAGGCTCGATGAAATCAGATATGAGCGCTTCCCGTCATCCAAACCTTCCATCCAAAACACCGAGGCCCAAATCCAAAACGCCAGCATCATGACGTCACACATCACACTGCTTGCAGATACGAGCACTGCCGGCGTCAGCAGCGCCGCGGCAGTCGCAACCAGTGGTGATCGCGTGAAGCGCACACTCAACCGATACGTTCCCAGCACCAGCGCAAGCGCCGGCAACAGGAATCCCAGGTGCAACGCGCGCTCTGACCAGCCGGCAACTGACCCGATCGCCGCCGCGTAGTAACAGGCCAGCGGTGGATTCTTCGTGATCTCCGACATCGGTTCAGAGTAGTTGTCCCAGACCACCTGGAATCCGTAAGGATCGAGTGGATGCTTCGCGATTTGCTGGGCCGACCACACAAATAATGGATCATCCACGTGGAAGGCACGGCCGGAAAAGGGCAGCAGGCATAGAAGTGTGATTCCCGTCAATAAGAGATAGGAGTTCCTGCTTGACCACGAGGCCAGCAAATTTTTCTTCGTCTCGCTGAAGCCGTTCATCATGGCGATGGGAGAGACCCGTTTCGCTGTATATGCCTGACTTTACAGTAAAAAGGTTCGGGGTATTGATAACAAGTCCCGGGGCGGATGCACCGAAGTAATACAGCAAAGGGTCTCAATCTTCGAAGAAAGCACCGCCGGCGGACGTGACTGCGAACTACGCATCGCCAGCGCATTTAAATTTTGATTTGTGAGCTATTGCCGGGCAGTAATAGCGCATTGCTGATCGAACACTCGCTTCAACTCATTAGCGATGTCGGCGGCATCGCGATGCTCGATGTCACTGCGTTGCATCATGTGGATGAGCTTCCCTTCCCTGAAAAGAGCCAGCGACGGAGACGACGGCGGATATCCGGTAAAGTACGAGCGGGCACGCTCTGTGGCCTCGATATCCTGGCCGGCAAAAACACTGAAAGCACGATCTGGGCGCGATGAGTTCTGCAACGCCGCGCGCAGCGCGGGTCTCATGCGTCCCGCGGCGCATCCGCATATTGAATTCACGATGACCAGAGTGGTCCCTTGCTGCACCTGCATTTCACGGTCTACATCGTTTGCCGTCTTCAGCTCTTGTACCCCAATGCGTGTAAGATCTTCGCGCATCGGAATAACCATAAGTTCCGGATACATTCTTCACCCCTGGCCAGGCGTGGCCTTCTTCCATTCTACAGTTGCGCCGCTGAATCAGTCTCTCTCAAGCCGTTCGCGCTCATCCGAGCAGGCGTTAATGTCGAAGTTCGGCACCTAATGCGCCTGGGCCTGCTCTGCTGTAACCGTCAAAGGGATATCGACAGTCCCGATCCTGCGACTGTTTCGGTCGACAACGCCTAAACGCAAAGTGTATGTTCCCGGCCTTACTTCAAGTTCCTGGTGCGCCGGGATGTAAGAACGAATTGTGTTTTGATAGCTGCTGAGCGAAACCGACGTATCAATCTTGTCGAAACTGTCTCCACCGCTCTTGCCGTCCTTGTCCCACGCGACAGCCATCAAATCGAGGGCCACATGTTTGAGTTTGTCTGGAGTATCAACGAAGCTCACATCCTGAGGATTTATTGCGTAATCGATGCGCACCGTTTTGTGGCTCGCGTCTGGAGGGAGCACTTGCACCTTCAACAACACCATAGATGATGTCGGCGCTTCCGGATGCATAGCAGTCGCGAACAACAGCGCAACTTGGTCATCTACAACTTTACCTTTGACTGCGCCGGGATCAGCCACAGCGTAGTACCCGCGCCTGTAAGTTAGTCTTGCGCCACCCTGAGTAGATTTCACTTCCAGCTTGCGATATTTTCCATCCCACTGGTGGTTTTCGGGAGTGTACGCCAGGGTGTAGTAGTTCTCCCCTTCGTCCATGCTCGCGGATAGAGCTGCTTTGATATCGTTGCTGCCGTAGAACGCTTTGCCGCCGGTCTCGCGCGCGATATCGCTCATCGCCTCATGGTCGTCCCATTCCATGGTGGTTTGCCGCTGCGCCATGCGGTCCCGCGTGTCACTCAGCCTTCCAATCGAGCCGTATATGTTTCCCTGGGTAACATCAATTCCCGTGCCGGTGCTGACCGTGCCCCGTATATCAATGGGATAAACCGCAATTTGAGACGCGGTCAATAGCGCAGCCGTCTCCTTGATCGGAGGGGCCTCCACCCGAGCGTCCTGGACGCGAGTGCTGTTGTCCAACCCTCCTCGCGCTAGATCTGACACGGTATTCGTCGGCGCAAAATTGGGAGCAAAGCGAATGGGAAACTCCGCTGAGAGCCACAACAGGTTCTTTCGCCCTGGATAAGCAGAAAGCGCACGCGCCAAACTCTGCAGCGCGGCCAGGGTAAACTCCATGCGCAAGGTTTGTTGGTAATTATTCTCAGAAAGCAACGCCTTCTGAATGCCCTGGGCTACTGGCGCAAGCGTCGCGGTGTTGACCGACGATCCGCCCCCAGGCGGTCCTGTGGAGCCTGGGCCCGCGTTCACCTGAAGATTAGAGGCGGTAATTTCGTCCGCCTGCCGTTCCTGCTCGCTGGTCATCAAGGGCGATGTCTTTCGCAATAATGAAGTGGCGGCCGCAACCAGAGTGTCGGAATCTCCCGTGAAACCCTGAATCATCCGCAACCGCGCGCCCAGCGCAAACAAAGCCACCCGCTGACCAGAGGGTAGTGCTTTTAGGAATTCGATCATCTGCTTACGCGTGTACGCTTGATCCTGTACTTGGGTGTTCAAAACATCCATTAGCACCACTGTGATAGGACGCTGCGGATCGGCGATCTGATAATTCGTGTATTGGTTCGGTGGGAGCTTGAATTTTGGAGCAGGTGGCGGTGGAGCGACTGAAAGCTGGTGCACCCCAAATGCGGCAATTTTCTGCGGCTTGCCATCCTCGAGAATAGTAAAATCCGCTGGTTTGAGCTCAGGGACAAAATGACCGCCGTGGTCCACTATCACCACGTCTAACAATACTTGGTGAGTTTCGGCGCGGAATATGGCGGTTGGAGGAGATTCGGTAGAATTCTGGGCGACAGTTGCAACAGTAGCGACAAGTACCGATGCTACGCAAAGAGCGACCGGCTTGCGCGGAAGGCGTTTCATGAGTTACTCCCAATTGCCCAGATTATTGTATTCCGAGTTTCAAGTCCCTGGGGCAAAATGACCCGCCGCCGCTGGATTGCTGATGAAGTCTCCGGGAGCCGCGCCTCACTTACCGGCGATCATGCGCGCCATCTCGCCCAGGTGTTGCGTGCCAAGGTTGGCCAGGAGTTCGATATCGCAACTAGGCGCGAAGTAAGGCATGGCAGGGTCACGAGCGTTCATCCGGATCGCGTCGAATTCGAGCTGGGCGAGCGGGTCGACCAATCGGACCAGGCTGAAATCACGGTCGCAATTTCCATATTCAAATTCGACCGCATGGAATGGGCAATCGAGAAATGCACCGAACTCGGGGTTGCGCGAATCATTCCGGTGATCACCGGGAGGACCGAGAAGCACCTCGCGGCGGCTGCCACAAAGCGTGCCGAGCGTTGGCGGAGACTCGTGCAGCAGGCCGCCGAGCAGTCCCGGCGAATTTCTCCGCCCGAGATCGAAGAACCACTCCAATTTCAGGAACTATTCACCATGACCGCTGAGACGAAAATTCTCCTCTCCGAAGTGGAGAAAGAGGTCATGCTGAAAGATGCATTTTCTCCGGATGCAAAGTCCATCCTGCTGGCCTTCGGTCCGGAAGGCGGCTGGAAGGAGCAGGAACTCGCAGCCTTTCGCGAACATGGATGGGTATCAGCATCCTTAGGGAGCACGGTTCTTCGGGCCGAGACAGCCGTGATTGCGGCCGTGGCCGTCGCCGCGTCCATTCTTCAGGAACCGGAGTAAGCCGACCTCTCCACAGCCAACTCTGCTATTCTCCTGCTCAATGGCTGTTTCCAAAGGCGCTTCCACTTCCAAATTCCAACCTGACCCCCAGCAGCGCGCGGCGATCGAGCACGTTACAGGCCCCATGCTGGTGCTGGCGGGCGCCGGCACCGGCAAGACCACCGTACTTATCCGCCGCATCGCTAATCTGATTCGCGAAGGTCACGCCCGCCCCGACGAAATCCTGGCTCTTACTTACACCAACAACGCTGCGGCGGAGATGCGCCAACGCGTGGAAGGGGAATTGCGCGGCTTCGATGCCGAAGGCCTGCAGGTGGCAACCTTTCACGCTTACTGCAATGAGCTGCTTCAACGCTGCGGGCGAGATTTCAAGGTACTCGACGACCCACAGTTGTGGATTTTTTTGCGCCGCAATATCCGCGAGCTGCGGCTGAATTATTACGTTCGCGCCGCCAGCATAGGAGAATTCCTCAAAGACCTGCTGGAATTCATGCGCCGCTGTCAGGACGAACTGGTCGGGCCTGCGCAGTATCGCGCCTATGTAGAGCGCATCGACCGCGGCGAGCTTCCGGTACCTCGCGTCGGTAAATCCAAAAAAGCTAAAGAAATTACCGATGAAGAAGCCCGCGGCCGCTGCCACGAAATCGCCTTCGTCTTTGAGACTGTCGAGCGCATGCTTCGCGAGCACAACTTCGGCACCTTCGGGCACATGATTCTTCGCGCCCACGAACTTCTATCCGAGGATCCCGTGCTCCTCGAGCGCGAGCGTGCCCGCGCTAAGTTCATTCTGATAGACGAATTCCAGGACGCGAATTTCGCGCAGATTAAAATCTTGCAGCAGCTTGCAGGCAACGCCCAGAACATTTTTGCCGTTGGCGATCCCGATCAGGGCATTTACCGTTTCCGTGGCGCATCTAGCGGGGCCTTTGAGCTTTTTCAGAGACAATTTGCTGACTGCAAGCTCGCTGTACTGAACAAGAATCGACGCTCGACGACTCCCATTCTCAAATGTGCTTATGCGGTCATCGGAGAAAATCCTTCGTTCTCGTTGAGTGCAGGCCCAAGCGCTAATCATCGAACTCCGCTGATCTCGGCGCGCGATGAGCAGGACCCGTCCAAAGCGGCAAGGCGACTTCCGCTTCAAGCTGTGCTCGTAAGCGGCAGTTTCATGGAGGCAACGGACCTGGTCTCGACGCTTGCCGAGCGACGCCGCCAGTCTCGCTGTGAATGGAAGAACATCGCCGTACTTTACCGAACTCACATTCACCGTGACGAAGTCGCCGCCGAACTCGCCAGGAACAATATTCCGTTTTCGATCGAGGGTCTAGACGTTCTCGACACTCCGGAAGTTCGCGACCTACTCGCATGTCTGGGCGCCGTGGTTTCTGATGCGGACAGCGCAGCACTGTTCCGCGTGGCCGCGTTGCGGCAGTTTGCCGTAGATCCCCAGGAATTGCGCAGCGCAATCAAAACGCTTCCGCGTGAAGCCACCGCGACCATGGCGTCAGTCTTGTCTCGAGTTAAAGGAGGCGAGGCTCTGCTCCAAGCGGTGCGGCAGGCTCGAAGCGAAACAGCAGGCAACAAAGTTTACGCGACGCTTCTCTCGCTGTTACGGATTTTTCAGATTTCCCGCGGTCAGGCGGTCGAAGCCCTGCTGCGATTCTCAAACCAATGGGAAACATCGCCCCTTACCAAAACTGGCGAGCCGGGCGAGTTCCTCGAGTATCTGGATTATTTTCGTGAAGCGCGGGGGAGCATCCCGCTGCCGGCTGCGGACGAAAAAAATGCCGTCAAGCTGATGACCGCTCACTCGGCTAAGGGACTGGAGTTTGACCACGTTTTCATTTTGCGTGCGGTCAAGGGCAGCTTCCCCGTTTACTATCGTGAGCCGCTTATCGAAATTCCGCCGGAGCTTCGAAACTCCGGCTTGGCAGACACCGATGAAAAGAAAGTTTGCGAACAGGAAGAGCGGCGCTTGTTCTACGTGGCCATGACTCGCGCACGCGACACTCTGACCATCTACGGCCAATTTGGAAAAGGGCAACTCGACAAGACACCTCCGGGATTCTTGCGTGAGCTTCTAAAGAATCGCGAGTTGAGGCCGTGGCTGAAGCAGCGGACTTGCCGTGAATTCCAGACCGATATTTTCGCGGCCGCGCGAACGCCGTTTTCTCGACTGGAAGAATGGATCAGCCTGACGCCAGCTTCTGATCTTGCCGCGACGCTGAGTGCCAGCTCGATTCAGCATTACGAGACCTGTCCCCTGCAGTTCAAGCTGGAACGCGAGTGGCGAATCCCAGCAGAAGCCTCTGCGGCGTTGCAATATGGCGCGTGCATGCACCGCGTGCTGCTCACCTACTATGATTCCGTTCGCTGGGAGCGCACTTTGCCCGAGTCCGAACTGCTCGATCTCTTTCGCACCGAGCTCGCGAATGCGGGCTTCTCTGATCATTATCAGCGCGAACTGTACGAACAAAAGGGGATCGTAGAATTGCGGGCCTTCGTCGCTGCTTCTGCCCAGGTTAAACCAGAAGTCTTGCACACCGAAGAACGGTTCAGCGTGAAGATCGGCCCAACCACGCTGGTCGGCCGTATTGATCGCATCGATAGAGAAGGAGCCTGCGCGTCCGGCGACGGCGTCGTTATCACCGACTATAAAACCGGAAGGCCCAGGTCACAGGAAGACGCTGACGAAAGCCTGCAACTCTCCCTCTATGCGCTGGCCGCACGTGAAAAGTGGGGATATCGAAGTGAGCGCCTGGTCTTTCATAACCTCGAGGGCAACTCGTCCATCAGCAGCCAGCGAACTGATGTCCAACTGCAGGAAGCGCGACTTCATGTGGAAGACGTCGCAGCCAAAATCTCCGCCGGAAATTTTGAACCCAAGCCGGGATTTCATTGCGCCTGGTGCGCCTACCGCAGTCTTTGCCCAAAAACCGAAAAGCGCATTCCCGAATTGCTGGCGGTCGCCGCTACCGAACAAAACTAGCTAGAAAACAATCGACGGCACAAAAAACTTTGGGGACGCTATTCGCGTCCCCAGGTTTCTACTTTGCACCAGGCCAATTAGTGTTTCTTCTTGCTGGCCTTTTTTGCTTTCTTTTTGGTTGCCATGTTAACTATTCTCCCTTCCATTGTTCATGGATCGACGCAACGGTCTTCTATTGCGACTGATTGAATGTATAGAGTCAATAAAAAGCGAAGTCAAGCAAAAAATGAAGCATAGGAAGGGGTGAAGTAGCTGTACGAAGGTCACCGAGAGTGATCACGAAGAAAAACATTGTTTGCTCACTTACATTTTTTAATCTCCTCTGCAATTCTTTTGGGATCGTGCGTGTCTCTGTGCTCCGAAGGACTCACAACACAAAACACGTATCAATCGCGGCTCTTGCAAATCTCATCTAATGTTTGAAGACTATAATTTGTTGAGAAGTTTTTCGCAGGAGTACACAAATGGCCGCTACAGATCATGTCGTCATCATCTCCGGTTGCCGCACGCCGGTTGGAAAATTTCAGGGGAGCTTGTCTGATCTCAGCGCGACTCAACTTGGCGCAATCGTTGTCCGCGAGGCTGTGAAGCGCGCCGGCGTCGAGCCTTCTCAAGTAGACGAATGCATCATGGGCAACGTGATCTCTGCCGGACTCGGCCAAAATCCCGCGCGGCAAGCAGCGATCTACGGCGGATTGTCGCCGGAAGTGGGTGCCATGACTGTAAACAAAGTTTGCGGCTCCGGACTGAAAGCCGTGGCTCTCGCATCGCAAGCAATTCAAACCGGGGATAGCACTTTAGTTGTAGCGGGTGGAATGGAATCGATGACCAACGCGCCGTATCTGCTTCCGCAAGCGCGCAAAGGCCTGCGTCTCGGCGACGCCCAGATTGTCGACTCCATGATTCGCGATGGGCTATGGGACGTTTACAACGACTACCACATGGGCGTTACCGGAGAGAATGTCGCCGAAAAATATGACATCACTCGCGAAGAGCAGGATGAGTTCGCGGTGAACTCGCATCGCAAAGCCGTTTCCGCTATCAAGGAATGCCGCTTCAAATCGCAGGTCGTTCCCGTCGAGCTTCCGGCGAAAAAGAAAGGCGCGCCGCCGGTGATCTTCGATAAAGACGAATCTCCGCGCGAAGACACCACCATCGAAATCCTGCGCTCGCTCAAACCGGCGTTCAAAAAAGATGGGACGGTGACGGCGGGCAATGCTCCCGGAGTGAACGATGGAGCAGCAGCCGTCGTCGTCACCAGCGATGCCAAAGCAAAAGAACTTGGAGCGAAGCCGATGGTACGCATCGTCGCCCAGGCCACCAGCGGCGTCGATCCCAAATGGGTCATGATGGCCCCCGTCGGTGCAGTTCGCAAACTTTGGGCGAAGACCGGCTGGAAAAACGAAGATGTCGATCTCTATGAGCTGAACGAAGCTTTCTCGGTTCAGGCCTTGGGAGTGATGCGTGAGCTCGGCCTTGATCCCGAAAAAGTAAATGTCAATGGAGGCGCGGTCGCCATCGGCCATCCCATCGGCGCCAGCGGAGCTCGCGTCCTGGTAACTCTCATTTACGAAATGATCCGCCGCGATGTCCACCGTGGAATTGCAGCGTTATGTCTGGGGGGAGGGAATGCGGTGGCGATGGCAGTAGAGCGGTAAGGGCCGCGGAGCGACGGCGTCTTGTCGCGCTGAGATGATCGCCGCGCTAACCACGCTGAGATTTTTAGTTGATGAAACCCAGTCGCGGAGCGACTGCGGGATCCTAAACGCTTCCCTCTTGCTTCTCTCCCGTGTCCTTTGCCGGGCTGAGCGTCCGGCCATCCGAGGCGTGGTGAATGTCGATTGTTCCATTCACGTTTCGCAATCTAATCTCCGCCCCGCCACCGCCAAGTTCGCCGCGTAAGTCGTGTCCGACAAAACGGTGATCGTTCGTGTGGAGACCGAAATCGTTGTCGATGCCTCCATGCACTGTATTGGCTTCTATGCTGGCCTTGGTGTCTGAGGGCAACGTCAAATCAATGCTCCCATTCACCGACGAGAGTTCAACCCTGGCCGCGGCACGTTCAAACTTTGCCTCAAGTTCACCATTAACTGTAGCTAGTTTCGCTTCTCCTCCGAGTTCCTTCGCGGTTAAACTGCCGTTCACGCAGGAGGCACGCACCTCTCCCTGCACCCCGGCGACGTCCAGGGCTCCATTAATCAGCTTGATCTCGTCCAGCCGGGCTTTGCGGGGAACGGTCAGCGTGTATTCAACCGACCCAGGATTGTTGTGCTCCCCATCCCCGCCGTCATGACGATCGCGGTAGTGAGTCTCGATAGAAATGGAATCATTGTGCGCATCGATACGTATCTCTATGTCTTTCAGCCGGGCATCGTCATGCGCCCGTTTCACCGCGTCGACTTTCACTTCGTTCTGGTCCCACGCAGTAATGTGCACCGCGCCGTTGATGTTCTCCAGCTCAATTCGACCATCGGCGGCAAGAGGGTACGTGTGGTGAAACTCCTCGCTGACAACCGCGCCATCGTCATCCCACGCACGGGCTAAAGCAGAGTTCAGCAGTAGCGCCAAAAACGCGCCGAGTATTGCGCCTGTCCAGGTGGCTAAGCGGCGATTCCGTTGCATAACGCCTCCGTGTCCATTTAGACGGGAGATCCGAAGAATGGTTAGGGGACTTTATTGCGGAGGTTGTCCGCATGCTTTGTTCCTGCCTCAGAGATCACGTAGGCGATCAGAATTGCCATTATCGGCTCAATGGGATGGCGATACCTCGAATGCGGATAAACGAAGTAGTAGATGGCGGGATAGCAAGCCATCAGCCAGAAAAAGAGCCATGCCCCGGGTTGTCGTCTGCGTAGTGCGCGTCCCAGTCCCCAGAATGCGAGAATTGAAGATGCGAGAAAGGCAGAATTATCCACCAGCGCTGACGTTTCAGACGACCGCGGCCTTCCCGCCCAGTAGTAAACGAAACGTTTGAAGCTGATCCAGGCGAAGCGCCCGTAATCGGCGCGAATAAAATCCATCGCCTCACGCTTGCGTTCCGCGACGTAGGCGATTTCTCCCATTTGTTCATACTGCTGCAACGCCAACGAATTCTGCGTTGGATGCAGATAGGACATCCAGGTCCCATCAGCGCCTGGGCCGTTGCCGAGACGCAGCTCGGCCCCGAAATTCGATCGAATAAAAATAAACTTGCCGAATGCTTCGTAGTTGCGCACGCACCAAGGGGAGATTGTTGCGACGAAGAAAACCGACGCCAACGCCACGCCCGCAAGCGATGGCTCCCCTGCTTTCCATCGCCGGTACCAGACCCACAACCCGGACGCCGGCAGAAATGAAATCAGCGAAGTATTGGTCAGCGCGGCCACGCCCCAGAGCAAGCCAAATCCAATCCACGGCGTTAGGCCGTTCAGTTTCTCCAGCTTCAGCGCCAGCCAAAAAATAACAGCGAGCAACAAAGCCGCCAGGCTAGTTTCCCAAACCCAGCGCGTGGACCAATACATCACGGTGGGCAACAGCGCCCAGGCCCAGGCGCTCCACACCGCAACTTTTTCGCTGAAGGATTTTCGCGCGATCAAGAAAATCGGAATGCACGTCAGCGCCGAAAATACACTGTTGATCGTCAGCAAAATAAAAGCTGAGGCGTGCGTATATGCGCCGAAAAGCTTGAAGACCGTTGCGATCAGGTAAGGATAAAGTGGTGGTTCCCATGCCGTGGGGCCGGTCGCGGGACCGAATGGATCAGCAAAGCCTCGTCCGGTGGCAATGGCGTGGCCGATCCTCCCCATTTCGTATCCGAAGCCGAAGTCATTTTGATCAGGCTTAAACCGGTAGGTGTGGGCTAGTACGATGTACGTCAATCGCAGGCCGAACCCAATCGCGAACATCCAGAATAAAGATGAGCGAGCGCGTGAGCACCATGCGATCAGCACGCTTCGCTTTGGTATATGTGTGTTCCGGATAGAATGCGAGACTTGGGCCATGCCAAGTCTAGCTTCTCACAAAAGATTAGGGGGAAGGGTCCGTGCTTTTGCCGCAGCGGAAGCGCTCAAAAAATTATGAGTAGCCCCAACCCCGACACTACCTTGCAGCGACGGGGAGGGGCCGCTACGCTTGCCTGTAGCAATTTCAAATCTAATTCCATTCAGATTGGCATGAAAGCGTCAAAGTACGTCACCCCGGAAGTCACAAGAAGTAATAAGGTTTAGAACAAAATTGACACGAACGTTCCATCAACCCTAGACTCTCACCTCAGGAACCGACATGCCCTACGTAAAACTCACCACCCAGTCGGAGCTTCCTGGTGACGGAGAAGCCAAGGAGTTCGAGCTCGGGGAAAAAGTCATCTGTGTTGCCAACGTTGACGGCATCATCACCGCCATGGATAACGTCTGCCTGCACATGGGGGGACCGCTTGGACAGGGATTCATCGAAGGCAACAAAATCGTATGCCCCTGGCACGGATGGGAATACGATATCAAGACCGGTGAACTGGGAGACGATCCCAAGTCAAAGCTGGCGGTTTATCCGGTCAAAACCGAAAATGGCGACGTGTTGATCGATATCTGATCGTCGTTCGCCGCAAAAAAAAGGGCGGCGCCAGAACATTTTTGTTCCAGCTGCCCGCCCCTGCAATGCCCCTACCTTAGCGAGTTGAAGATTCTTTTGCACTCTGCACGGCGCTAACAAACGCGCGGGCATCAGCATTCGGCATATCTACCGTTCCCGACAGAATGTCCCGGAAAGGAACATCTTTGCCGTACCACTCGCGGGTGGCTTTCTCATCCTGCTGCAACTCAGCGCCGTTCAGCGATGCGCCGATGAAAGCGCCCTTGCTTGCCGAATAGGTGAGGATTCCGGCTTTGTAGCCAGCATCGGCTGAAGCCGAGCGTCCGACTGGACCTGCTGCAGCTGAGACATCTGCGCCGACCTTTACATGTCCAGCCAGCAGATCGTTCATGCCCTGATCATTCATGATGAACATCACGAGATCAGTGCTCTTGCCGCCAATCTGCGGGCCCCAACTAATTCCCGACACGGAAAATGGCGCCGGTGCGCTCCAACTGCCATTGCTAGTGCGGCAGGTTGCAACGCCGGTCCCATGTTCGCCGCCCACAATGAATGCGCCTTTTACCAGCTTTGGAATTACAGCGACGCACTTCGCGCCTTCGAGCACCTGGTTCGGAACGCCCTGGTCAGGCGCTGAAGAACTGATATGTTGAATTACTTCCGCTGCTTTTTGCAGTTCACCTTGATTTTTGGAATCTTCGTCTGCAGCCCACCCAATCGTGGCCAGGCACAACACCACCACTCCTATTGATAGCAACTTCATAGTGTTTACACCCTCCTGTTTTTAATCGTTCCAATCGTTCTTTCGATTCCGTCAGGACGGCTGCGGTTTTCCTTCAAAGTAGCTATCCAGCACAGCTGGTCAGAGCAGGTGTGAGCACGATGCGAGAAATCGTGCCCGCGATGCCGATTTCAGAGGACTTAGCTCAGGGAAGTGTGGAACAAAACCAACCTACTTCAGAAAAAAAATTATAAGCGGTCACGATTTCTTTCTTTTTCGATTCGGAAAAATTCCCGCGGACGGAACCGTGTACGGGAGGAAGCCAAATAAATATAGTGAGGATCTTGCCGTTTACGCGAAAAGGCCACCCGGCAACAGGGCGGCCTTTTCTTTCAAGGGAGAATAGTTCCAACGGAGGGTTAAGAACCGTCAAAACTTTCTGGCGAAATCTTATGAGCCAGAAACTAGGGTGTCAAGCAAACTTTTAATAAATAACTCTTTTGTTTTCAACGCATTGTACAAAGGTTGTTAGAAACCCAGAAATGCTTCATTTTGAGACAAAAGCTGTCAGCGCGTCCTTCAACTGGCATTGATTGAAGAACTTACGCCTGCATCAGTGGTCTTTTCGCTGTGATCGGACAGGTGCAGAGATATGAATTCGATCTCTTCCGGACGATCGAAAACTTTGCCCGGCAACAGCCGTTTTATGGCCAGCCGGAACCCGCCAAACGCGATTCCTGCGACGATCGAAAGTCCGCAAACAATCGCCGCAAGCAGTATCACGCCCACAATCAAATTTGCTGCATTGTCGCGACGCGTGAAGTATGTGTTTTCGTTCCAGGTGACGTCAGCGTCGTAGTTCACGTCGGCGACCAATGACTTCGCATCACCAGGCGAGATCGGCCCGCTCGCCAACACAAGGATGGGCCCGGTTCGCTTTGCGGTCACAATCGTATCTAATTCATGCGACTGCTGCGCCGATTCAATCTGCTTCAACTGCGTGGCTGCGATTTGCGGCGTCGGATAACTGATGAGCATTAATGTTGCGTGCGCGCCGGAAACGTCGTAACCCCCGAGCACAACTTCTGCGCCCTTATTAAAGTCAACGAACTTCGCAGGCAACGGGGCCCCGGTGGCGTCCAGCGCCAGTGGACCAACGACATACTTCGCGGTGTTCTTAATGTACGACTGCTTCGGAAGATAAGCAGGGAGTCCGGGCAAATTCGCAGTTGATCCCCCAGGCCGCGGAAGCGCGGCCGCGAGTTCGCGCAATTCCGCCGCAGACATAGCGGACAGCCGCTTAAAGACTGCGTCTATAAGAATATTGCCTCTATAAAAAAGAACCCGTTCGTTCAGCGACGCGCCCTGGTCACCAATCTTCTCGTTCAACATCTGGGGCATTTTGTAGAAGGTGAACGTGCCGTAAGCCCCGCTTGCATCCTGAAACCTTGCAGCCTTTATCGTGACCGTGCGTCCATCGTCACGGGAGTAGGTCCCGCCTTCAAAATCGGTAAAGCCATACTCTTTCAACAGCCCCCCATTCGTGGGATCTGCAGACTCAGGATCGCTGCTGCTTTGCGCAGCTCTGACCAAGTGCCACCCACCGAATGCTTGCGGAAGAATCGCCGGCGGAGTCGCGGTTCCAATGGCAGAACACAGCGGGCCCGGTGCTAATAGTAAGGAAAGAGTTAGGAAAAACTTAAGGATTCTCATTGAAAGCGGCGGGCGTGAAACTCCTCAGAATTAGACTACAGAGCAGGGCGGAAAGTTTCCACTCGCAGGGCTATTCGGCCGAGGATTTCTCGATCTTACTGGCGACCTTTAAGCCGCCCAGGCCGTCCACGTATCGCGAAATTCCGTGGTAGAGCGATTCTGCAATGCGTTGCCGGTACTCCGGGGTCCTCAGTCGCCGCTCATCGCCGGGATTGCTAAGAAACGAAATTTCCGCCAGGATCGACGGCATATTGGCGCCGATCAGTACTACAAATGGCGCCTTTTTCACGCCACGGTTACGCTCACCCGGGTTCCTCGCCGCCAGTCCCGTATGCAGCGCGCCCTGAACGTCCGAAGCAAATTCCCGCGATTCCTCAATCTTTTCTTTGAGGGCGATTTTCTTCACCAGATCCTGTAACTCGTGAATTGATTTGTCCGACGCGGCATTTTCCCGGGCAGCAACTTCAAGAGCCTCGGGCGACGACGTGAAATTCAGGTAATAAGTCTCCACGCCGCGGGCGTCGGGATCACGACTGGAATTAGCATGTACGGAAACGAAAAGGTCTGCCTGCTCCTGGTTCGCGATCGCGGTGCGCGTCTCCAGCGGAATAAATGTGTCGTCGCGGCGAGTGAATGCCACCTGTGCACCGAGCCGTGCCGCCAATAGCTTGCCAAGGCGCTTGCTCACGTCCAGCACTAAATCTTTTTCCAACAGCCCGTTGGGACCGATGGTGCCAGTATCGTGACCGCCGTGTCCGGGATCGATTACGATTTTGCCGATTCTTAGCCCCAGCGTTCTGATTAAAGACCGATCGCCATCTGACGTCGGCTGGGCTTCGCGCATTGGCCGAGCCAACGCAAGCTGCGTCTTGCCGCGTCCAGACCGAGCGAGCTTTGAGGACCGGTCTGGTGTGGTTGGCTTGTCCGCGGGTTGGTCAGCCAGTTCACTCTGGGGATCATCGGCATCCGCTTCGACGACGACTTTCTTCGGCGCAGAAAATTCTCCAGTGCTGACAGGAACAGCAGTAGACCTCTCTGTCGCACGCACTACTCTGCCATTAGCCTCACTGTCACCCTGCGCGCAATCGCCATCCGCACAACCCGATCCACTTGCGACGGAGTTGCTATGCACATCAATCACAAGTCGCGGCGGGTTCAGTACTACTGAAGCGTTGAAACCAGCGCGACCTTCCGTCTCAATTACAATTCGTGCCCGGCCCGGCTTGTACTGCGCCATCCGGATCTTCTTGACCCGCCCGTCGTCCACCTTCACGCTTGAGCCCATTAATCTGGAGGCTAGCCTGGCATTCTTCAAATCGAAAAAAATCCGGTCAGGATGATCGATGCGCTGCGATTCGAAGCGAACATCCTGCTCAAGGTTCACCGTGATTCGCGTGTAGTCGGAGGCGGACGTGTGTTTGATGGAATTGACTCGAACGATCTTGTCGTAAACATCGGTTCGTGAAGTTACTTTTTTCTCCGAGGCCTCTTTGGCAGCGGAATCGTCGTTTGCAGCAGCGTCGCGACCGCCGTCGGAGTTCTCATCCGCCGCTTGTTCCGCTCCGTCACTCTGATCCGAACCAGGTTTTAAAGAAGCCAGCTCAGCCCGTGCTTCTTTCACTAGATCGCTGTGCTGGTAGCGGCGTAGAAATTCTTCAAATGTTGACCTGGCATCTGCGTCATCACCTAAATCATTCTGATATATCTCGCCGATTGCCAGCAGAGCTTCTACGCGGTGTTTGCTCCCAGGATATTCTCTTCTGAGGAATTTGTACTCGCGAACTGCCGCGTACAGAGCCATGTCATCTTTGAAATGACGACCCATTTCGGCGGTCAACTCTGCCACGGCGAACGCGCTGCCGTCTGCTTTGCTGGAAGTAGGCGCTTCGAGAACAATGCGCCGGTAGGAGCCGATTACGGTTTCATATTCGCGGCGGGTGCGGGCTTGCGCCGCATGCCCGTTCAACGTTTCTCGCTGTCCCTCAGCCTTATTGAATTGCGTGGCGGCCCAGGCTTGCGAGCGGTGAACCGCTGCGTTCGCCAAAACTGCAGTCAACAGAATACAGATCAGAGCGGGCGTTCTCCATTGCGACACACCTAGGGTGGACCGACCAATAAAGCCGGATGCGTGCCTCACGCTTCGGCTGGAAGCGATATTCTTCAAGTGTCAGTCCCTGAGAGATTTCAGTCCTGCACCACAACAACTACCCTACCTTAAGATGCCTCAGTCGGTGTTGCTGATGTAAAGTACACCCCGCACATCCCGCTGCACACGGACCGGCTCCCGCGACACGCCAGGGAAATAGCCCGTACCCAGGTTTCCACCGTAGAGTTGAGTAATGCGCTTCACGTAGTTCCGTGTCTCCGCATAGTGTGGGATGCCCGCACTCCGTGCTACTGCGCCCGCTCCCGCGTTATAGGCAGCGAGACTCAAGCGGACATCGCCGCCATAGCTGTCGAGCAATTCCTTCAAGTGCCGCACCCCCGCGTCGACATTTTCTTCGGGATTGAAGGGATTGGTCAGTCTCAACTGCCGCGCCGTTTGCGGCATGAGCTGCATCAGTCCCATGGCTCCCTTGCGCGAAACCGCATTGGGGTTGAAATTAGATTCAACCTTCACTAGCGCGCGCACCAAGTTCGGATCGACGGCATGGCGATCGGCGGCTTTATTGATTGCGTCGTCGATCTCCTTCTGGGTAAACCCATTATGCGATGCAGAGTTTTGCTCAGACTGCGGTTTGTCCAGGTATTGGTCGACCTCTGCAGCCGCCGATCTCGCTGCCCTAACATTGGCGTGTGGGACCGTTTTCCATCGACGCTCGGCGGTGCTCCAGAAAACCAGCCGGTTCTGCTGTGAGCGAAAGCTTGACGCCGGCATACTGGTCGATCGCGCTTCGCGTTGATTTGTCCGGTGAGAACCTGAGGCGGTAGCGTCATTTACATACACTTTGTGGCCAGAGTCATCCGTCGTCGCCATAATCATGGCACTGCTCGCCGCCAGGATGTAGGGCGTGAGCGAAAGGAAGGTCGCAATCGCAGGGCTGGCCATCAGCGCGAGTTTCAGGTATTTGCGCATACCGGGTTCAGTACTCCGCAGGCAAACACACTCCTGCGCCTACCTTCCCGGAACCTGACGGAGAATGCCTACCAGAGTAAGTTAATTATAGGTGTCAGGCAGGCGGGGAACAATCGCTCAAAGGTGAATCGAACCACGATGGTAATTCGAAGTAACCTGCGCCGAATCTTATATTTGACAAGGTTACCAATGGGTACCCCTTCCGATCGGCCGATTTACACCAAGCTTAGCCAAATAGTTGAGATTTCATTAGTTTCGAGGTTTTTGAACATCAATCTTTGGAGCGAATTGAGCGAGCGTGCATCCAACGATGCAGAGCTGGAAATTCTCGGCACCTGATTCCACAAATTGTCGCCTTATATCCATTTAATATGTGTTCTCGCTTTGGCAGTCCTGAGTCTCCCAGCCGGGGCACAGTCCAGTTTGCCCGACGTCCCTCAACCGGAATCCCAGCCTCCAGCTTCGTCTCCCACAACTCCACGGGATAGCAGGCTGCGAGAATATAGCAAACATCACATCCTCTGGGTGATCCCAAACTACCGGGAGGACGAGAACGGCGGCAAATTTGCCCCGCTCACTCCGAAGCAAAAGCTGAAGCTGGCCTTTAATGATTCCTTCGATCCGACTGCGTTTCTGGTGGCAGGCGTCTTCGCCGCCGACTCGATGGCGCAAAAGCAATATGCCTTCGGCCAAGGTGCTCAGGGTTTCGCTAAATATTATGGAGGCGCTTTTGCCGACCAGGCCATCGGCAACATGATGAGCGAAGCGCTGTTCCCCATAGCGCTTCACCAGGACCCTCGCTATTTCCTGAAAGGAAGCGGCGGGTTTTGGAAGCGAACTGGCTACGCCTTAAGCCGTGAGGTCATTACTCGTGGCGACGATGGCAACAATCACTTCAACACATCGGAGCTCGCAGGAAACGCGGTTGCGGCCGGAATTTCGAATCTTTACTATCCCGCCGCGGACCGTTCGCTGGGAAATACCGCAGACAAGTGGTCACAACAGATCGCTCTCGACGCCGCTTTCAACATCATGAAGGAATTCTGGCCGGACGTGCGGCACAAGTTTTTTCATCAGTAGGGTTTGCACGCTACCAAAAGTGCACGGCCGAACGTTTATCTCTATTCACAAAGCGAATCTCCCAAATTCGCAACTCCTCGCTTGTAGTCCTAGTGTTGTGCCAACTTGCCTTTTGTTTTCATAGCAAGCAAAGCTTTGCTTATCCCCTCTATAGATTTCTTTTTTCAAAATTTCTCTAATCGCTGCAAAAAAAACAATCAATTGGACACGGCCCCCGGTAGCCAATACTTTTTCAGCCACCAGTTACGTGACACACGTGGGACCGGGGCGAAAATTGAGTTGCTAAGAGCACTCCCACGCTGACACGCGGCAGCAAGTCGCGAAATAACTAGGCTTTTCGACAAGGAGATTATCTTTGCGCATACGATTCGTGTCCTTCGTTGCTCTTTTCATTCTTGTAGCGTTGGTGGCGCTTCCGTCTCTTGGGCAGAGTGCCCCTTCAGACTCTCAGAGCGCGCCGAGTTCCACCCCCACAGACAGCGCGGCCGCCCCGACTAAAGCGCCCGACCCGGCGCCTCTCCCTATGCCCTCAATGGCAGGACCGTTGCAAACCGCGGTACCTCATGAAGTGGAAGGTGGAAAACTAGCGGTTACCGGCATTCTGACAGGCATGGGTTGGAGCGAAGGAAACCATGCTTTAGGAGACTCGTCGACGCACTGGGATGTTAGCAATGCCCAGCTTTTCGTCCAAAAGACTACGGGCTGGTGGCAATTTTATTTGCAGGGCGGCGCCTACAATTTGCCGGCTATCGGAGTGCCGTTCCTCTCTACCTCGGACACCGTAAAGAACATTTACGGACCCTTTCCCCAGGGTTATGCCAAGTTTGTCAAAGGGAATTTCAACGTAGAAATTGGCGCTTTGCCAACACTGATTGGCGCGGAGTATACGTTCAGCTTCGAAAACATGAACGTGGAACGTGGCCTGCTGTGGAACCAGGAAAATGCGGTCAACCGAGGCATACAGCTCAACGAGACATATAAGAAATGGACTGCCGCGCTGAGCTGGAACGATGGTTTCTACTCGAACCGCTATACGTGGCTTTCAGGTTCGGTTACGTACGCGTTTAATGCCGCCAACAGCTTGTCGTTCATAGGAATGGGCAATGCAGGTGCGTACGCGAAAAACACACTGGCTACACCTCTCGCCCTAAATAACTCAGACATCTACAACCTGATTTACACCTACACCAAGGGAAATTGGGTGGTGCAGCCCTATTTCCAATACACCGATGTGCCGACAAACGCGAGGATCGGAATAACGCAGGGAGCGAGCACCAAGGGCGGAGCCCTCCTCGCCACTTACAACTTCAAGCATGGATTTTCGCTGGCGCCAAGGGTTGAGTACATCAAGAGCACGGGAAGCGTCAGCAATGGCGCCGTCAACCTGATGTATGGTCCGGGTAGCGGGGCTTTTGGACTGACAGTAACTCCAACATATCGCAAAGACGCGTTCTTCCTTCGTGGAGATCTGGCGGTTGTTCACGCAACCAGTATGACGCCAGGTTTCGGTTTCGGGACAACGGGTCAGAGCGCAAATCAGCCGCGCGGCGTGCTTGAAGCAGGCTTCATGTTCTGATGACCACGCGGAACGGAACACGGCGCTGGAAGTAAGAAGCTTTGTGGTGCAGCCGCCAGTTCGGGGCTGAACAATATGCGGGTTGGTTTGGAGCGCGCAAACTCCTGCCATGACCACGATGGTTTTCAGGCCAACCCGCACCAAGTTTCAGGAGGAGCATCCACGTCGATGAGCCCAAGCTAGATCCGATTCCCCCGATTCAAATTCCAAGGAGAAAAAATAAATGGCCGACGCATCCGCTGAGATGAAACCTACTTTAGGTTTAACCGGGTTAACGATGAATGCCATGGCACTCATCGCTCCCGGAGCATTCCTCTGGCTCACCTTCGCCGGGCAGGCTGCCGCAGGGGCAACCGCACCCGCAATGTGGATGGGCATTCTGTTTGCTACCGTACTCTGTCTCGCCACTGCCGTCTGCTACGCGGAAATGGCGAAACTCTACCCCGGCACCGGAAGCTCCTACTACTTCGCTGAACAATCATTTCTGAACCACGAAAAAGCATGGCCATACGCCAGGTTGGCGAAGTTCATCGTAGGCTGGGGTTCACATCTCTATTACTGGATCTATCCAGGAGTGATGGTCGGCGTCATTGGAGTTATCTCCGGCTACTTGGTCGGGACGCTATGGCCGAACTTCATGAGTGCATCGAATCCCGGCCCCATGTTCATGATGGCGGTCGCCGTGGTCTTCGCATTCGCTGTGGCCTATATCGCGCATCGCGGTGTAAACGGATCCACTTCGGTGAACATTGCCATCAATGTGATCCAGATAAGCGCGTTGTTGGTCTTCACAGTGATAGCTCTCGGCTACCGCGTGAATCACCCCCCGGGGAGCATTGCTTACCAGTTCGACCCGCAAACCAGCGCTGCCTATAACTACGAATTCGCCACGACGACCGCGACGGTGAACGGCCAGGCTACCGACACGATCGTCCGCAGCCCAGATGGCACCCCCCAACCCAAGCTTGATGCTGCCGGCAAACCCGTTCCTTATCACGTCAGCTATCCCGAGAAAGATGCGAGCGGCGCATTTGTATCGCACCCCACCGCAGGGTCGGTCTTGCGAATGCATAACTTCGGCTGGATGTTTGTGCAGGCCACGATCGCTATTCTGATTTTGGTCGGTTTTGAATCCGTGACCTCGATGGGAGGCGAGGCAAAAAACGCAAAACGCGATGTGCCCATTGCAGTTATCACATCGTTGCTGGTCCAAGGCTGCTTCTGTTATCTGCTCGAGTATTTCGCGGCCAATTATTTTCTCAACAGTGGTTATCCCATGTCGTTCGCTGGCGGATCTGCTGCACCCATCGGCGACATGATGACCATAGTCGGCGACGCCCTGTTTGGCGCGGGCCGTGGGCGAATCTTCATGCTGGTTGAGGCCCTGACAGTGTTTCTGGCCTTGATCGGCACCACGCTCTCCTGCATTAACACCGGAGCGCGCGTCACCTACGCCATGGGAAAAGACAAAGAACTGCCGGATTCCATGGGGTTGCTTCACTCCCGCAATCTGACACCGCATCGTGCCATTTGGACCCTGGCGATTATTTCGGCAATCATTGGTTGCATCACCGTGGCCGTATTCTTCGGCGACGGTTCAGCTCCCGCTGACTCTGCCATCACCGCACTACCGCATGGATTCTGGTCCAGCTTCGGATACACCACTCACGACAAAATGGCGGCGCTGCCCAACACGTTCCTCACCACAACGCTCGCTTCCAACTTCGGCACGTTCCTTCTGTACATGCTAAGTTGCATAACTTGCATCGTGTGCTACCACAAGCACCCGAAGTTCAAATTTGTGCGTCACTTGCTGATTCCGGTTTTCGGTCTCTTGGCGAATCTCGCATGCATGGCCTTTTACCTGATTGGCCCATTCATGGGATACGGCACTAAGCTAGAACCGCTGATCGCACTCGGCGTAGCGTTGGTCTGGGGAATCTACGGGGGTGTGTATTTCCTGCGAGCCAGTAAGGCTACTGGGCGTACAACACTCGTGCAACAAGCGGGGGCTGCGTAGGTCCGATCGAGAGCACAGGGCAGGACAAGGAATCCTGCCCTGCCGTCTTGTAGCGCGGCGGAATCCGTTTTGTTTCATGTCGGTTCTAAATCATGCTACAAAGTCACAGAGGCATCCCATTCAACGCCGCCAGGACCAACTCCGGCGGCCAAACCTTTTCAGGGATTTCAATGCTCGATGTGGAGTTCTCCGAACTTTCCGACCCCGGGAAAGTGCGCGGACGCAACGAGGATTACGTTGGCCATGCCGCTCCCGCGAAGCCCGAGGAAGCTCGGACGCATGGCTGGCTCTTCGTCCTGGCTGACGGAGTGGGCGGGCAGGACAGAGGAGAAGTTGCTTCCCGAACAGCGGTCGAGACGCTGCTGTCGTCATTTCGCAGCGCCCGTGCTGACGAATCGCCTGGCGGACTTCTGCAGCGGCTGGTCCAAGCTTCGAATCTGAAGGTTTACGAAACCGCCGCGGCCACCGGCCCCAGCGGCAGTTCGATGTGTACCACCATGGTCGCCTGCCTCGTGCGCTATGACCGCGCCACCATCTCTCACGTAGGTGATTCGCGCTGCTACTTGATTCGTCACGGACATGCCACCGTTCTTACTCAAGACCACACCCTGGTCGGCGAACAGGTACGCATGGGATTGCTATCGCATGAGGAAGCTGCAGAATCTGAAAGGCGCCACCTGCTCAGCCGCTCTGTCGGCGCGAACATGTTTGTGAATGCTGAGATCAACGAGCACCAGGTATTACCCGGCGATCTCCTATTGCTTTCGAGCGATGGGCTGCACGGATCAGTCACGCCGAAGGAAATTGCCGCAATCACCAGCAAGTTCCATGACCTGCCCGAAGCCGCGCATCAACTCGTTTCTCTAGCTCGCGACAAAGACGGTGCGGACAACATCAGCGTGCAACTGCTTCGTATCAACAATGTAGAACGCATTGGCATGTACCGCGGCCGACCCTATAAACTCCGCTGACCTTCCATAAAGCCCTTTTATTCCGAAAGTTTCGACACTCGCCAACAAAACACTGTCGTTCCGAATCCGCTTCGGCGGTTAGGAACTTGCTCGTGTCGTTTCCGACAAACCTCATCCCTCCCCAATGTCATTCCGAGCGAAGACGTTTGTCCGCTACACCGGACAAACGTCACAGTCGAGGAACCTGCTTGTTCTGTGCGCAGTTCAGGAAAGCAGATTCCTCACCTCTGAAGCGGTTCGGAATGACAGCGGCTAGGAGATGACCGAAGCAGAGCTAAGGGGTAGTTTTACGGACTCTTTACTCCTCTTCTGGCATTATGGAGTTGAGAAACATGACCGCATTCCACACTGGCGACAAGCTCGACCATTACCTGATTGAAAACCTAGCTGCTCGAAGTGGCATGGCGTCTATTTTCCGCGCCATCGACGAGCGTACCGGCCAAAGCGTCGCCATCAAGATTCCTCACCCTGAAATGGAGGCCGATCCGGTCTTTTACGACCGCTTTCAACGCGAACAGGAAATCGGCGAAAAGCTCGACCATCCCGGCGTGATGAAGGTCTTCTCTAACCGCGATCACAGTCAGGTCTACATGGCGATGGAGTGGGTGGATGGCCGCCTTCTCCGCCAGATCATGAATGAGCAGAAGAAGTTCCCCGCTGAGCGCGCGGTCAACATCGCTCTCCAGATCGCGTCGGCCCTCGAATATATACACCCAAAGGGCGTCGTCCACCGTGACTTGAAGCCTGAAAACATTATGGTGGACGGCCGAGACCGAATTAAACTCATTGATTTCGGCATCGCCGCCAACGTCGGCTCCAAGCGTCTCACCTTCGCCAAATTCACCCAGACCATGGGCACGCCCGATTACATTTCTCCGGAACAGGTAAAAGGAAGGCGCGGCGACGCTCGCAGCGACGTCTACGCCCTGGGGGTAATGCTCTATGAAATGTTGACCGGCAAGGTGCCGTTTACCGGATCGAATGCGTTCACCATCATGAACGACCGCCTGCTGAACAACCCGGTGCCGCCGCGCGAACTCGATCCGGAGATCTCGCCTCAGCTGCAGGAGATCATATATCGCGCCATCGAGCGCGACCCTGCGAAACGCTATCAGTCGGCCCGAGAGTTCGCGAACGACCTCCAGTACCAGGATCAGGTCGGGGTGGCCGATCGGGAGGAGCTCACCAACTGGAGAGTGCGCCGGCAGCCGCGAACCCGGCAGATCCTGTTCTATGTGGCAATGGCATTGATTCCGATCGTGGTTTTCGGATTACTGCTCTATGTCGCCCGTCATTAAGCGCGATCGTTGACGGACCTATCGCTGACGATCCTACCGCTGGATGAATTCTTCTGTGTGCACGACGAACTCCGGGTAAGCATCAGCACCCAGTTCGTGCAAATCCATTCCTTGCCGTTCTCCTTCGAGGCTCACACGATAGGGCACAAACCTGTTCAGCAGGAGGTTCAGTCCGTAGGTGGCTGGCAGCACAAATCCGATCAGTGTGGCGACACCTATCAACTGTGCGAGGAACTGTCCGGAGTCGCTGCCTGATTGAGCGGCGGCAATATTAGAACCAGCCGGAAAACGAGCGAACATACCTGCGGCCAGCAGCCCCCAAGTTCCTCCCACAGCATGGGCAGAAATCGAGCCTCCTGGGTCGTCTATCCTCAATCCAAATTCGAACCATTCGACCGCGTAGGTCACTAGAACGCCCGCAATCGCGCCGACGACCACTGCTTCGGCCGGTTTGATGAACAAGCAGCCCGCGCTGCTGGCTACCAAACCTCCGATCCATCCATTACACGTAAGTGATGCGTCGGGCCTGCCAAACCGCAGACCGGTAATCACCAGCGCCGCCAATCCCGCAGACGCTGCCGCCAAAGTTGTATTGACCACGACCAGCACAGTTTGTCCGGGAGCCGCTCCGCCAAACAGAATCGCCCCCGCGGAATTTAGACCCAGCCAACCGGCCCAGCAGAGCATACTCCCAAACACCACGAACACGCCGCTATGGGCCGGGATTGCATTTGGGAGCTGGCTCGACGAATACTTTCCGCGACGGGGCCCCAAAATCCACACAATACTCAACGCCGTAAGACCGCCGACGATCTGAATGCAACTCGAACCCCCTACGTCGATGAATCCATGCCCTAATCTATAGTTCACGCTGAGCTGGGCCAGCCACCCACCGCCCCACACCCAATGCGCGAACAAAGGAAACGTGAAGCCCGCAAGCAGCGCTGTAGATGCGCAGATTGCCCTCAGTCGCCAGCGCTCCGCTGCAGCCCCCAAGGGGACGAGCGCTGCGAGCCCGACGCATAGCATACTGAAAACCGCGGCCAGTGATGCAGGAGAGCCGTCAAGCTCGAATTTGCGAAGAAAAAACGGTGCGGCGCCGATCCAATCCCATCGCTTTCCGCCAGCCGTCAGGGTATGAGTTGGCTGCCCGGTAAATCCCTGCACGGCAAAACCGCACACGAAATACATGATGGCGGCTACGGACAAAATGCACACCGACGCCAGCATCGTATGCGCGGCGCTGCGCGAGCGCCCTAAGCCCGCATTCAGGAGCGCTAGCCCGCCGGCCGCCAGCGGGATGAGAAGAATACACACAGCGCAAATTATCGACGCCCCTTCGGCAAGCGTCGACGGAGGTAGATTTGTCACCCGGTTTCATCCTCCAAGAAGAAATGAGAGCGCACCACCAGCACCAGCCCGATAATTTCCACGCCCAGGCCAGCAAGCACAAAGAGTGTTAGTAATCTCATCGACCCGAGCAGGGGCATGGAGGCAAGTACAATGGCCCACCCAGCGACCAACATAAAGAATCCCGCCGCTTTCATACAAGAATTCCTTCAATGAGCTGGTAGTTGACCGCAGGAACATCGCAATACTAAATCAACATTGCCTTCAATCAGATTGAAACTTATGGACTGCAGAAAAAGTCCGCCTTGCGCGTCGCTGATCGCGTCATTATTCTCATTCATTACGAGGAGTAATAAGAAATCATGACCAAACTCGAAGCAATCATTCAGCCCAACAAGTTCGAGGCTGTTAAAGAAGCGTTGTCGGAACTCGGCGCTGAAGGGATGACCATTTTCGAAGTGCGTGGTCATGGACGCCAAAAGGGACACACCGAGCTTTATCGTGGCCGAGAGTATAGCGTCGACTTGGTGCCCAAGATCAAAGTCGAAGTGGTTCTCGCCGACAATCTGGTTGAGAGCGCGGTTGAGGCAGTGATCAAGGCCGCGGCTACCGGCAAAATTGGCGATGGCAAGATTTTCCTCTCCAAGATCGATGACGCTATTCGTATCCGGAACCAGGAGCGGGGCGCTGCCGCAGTTTGATATTCCTTCGCATCGTGCCGGCAAGATTTCATGGGCGCTGACGTTCATTCACGGGATCGAACTCCGCCATTTTCTTTCGGGACCGTTCCCGTTAAACTTGTTGGCTTATGATCATTCCCACACAGCCGAATTTTAATCTGGTTAATACTGCCGAATATCGCGAGGCCTACGCCAACAGCGTGCAAGTGCGCGTGAGTGTCTGGGACTTTTTCCTGGTCTTCGGCACCATGCAGCAGCAAACTGAAAATCAGGTTGAAGTGCGCAACTTTCAGGGTGTGTACCTGAGCCCGCAGCAGGCGAAGGCGCTGGCATCGATTCTGCAGCAGAACGTGACCAATTACGAAAGCACTTTCGGCGAAATCAAACTCGATCCGCACGTGCAGGCGCCCGGCCCGGTGCACTGACTCTGCCCAGCAATACAAAACTCGGGCCTGCTGAAACGGCCTCTCTGTTCGTGTTGTTTGCAGTTCTGCTTGTCGCTTTACACGCACCACTACTTCGGCTTCCTTATTTCTGGGATGAGGCCGGTTACTACGTTCCTGCCGCGCGCGATTTGCTTGCCGGATCGTTGATTCCATATTCCACGCCGTCCAATGCGCACCCTCCGTTGGTGCTGGCATGGCTGGCCCTTTGCTGGAAAATCTTCGGCCAAAGCCAATTGGTGACTCGTTGCGCGATGCTGCTGCTGGCAGCATTTTCCTTGCTGGGATTTTTTCGCCTGGCGCGAACCGTAGCGAGTTCAGCCGTCGCGATTTGCAGCACGGCGCTCGTCGCGATCTACCCGGTCTTTTTCACGCAAAGTTCGCTTGCCCAAGTGGACCTTCCGGCCGCCGGGCTCATCTTCTGGGGCCTGGAATCTTATTTTCGCCGGCAGCGTGCGTCGTCGATCATCTGGCTCTCATTGGCCGCCTTGGCAAAAGAAACCGCGATTCTGGTGCCGGTAGCGCTCATCTTGTGGCGCGTTATCGGTCTATTTATGCGGGGACTTCCATTTCGCAGCGTTCAAACGCGACTCCTGGTGGAAGAAAACAGTCTGGTAGACCACACATCCAACCGCGCAGCGGCGGGATATGAAAGCCCGGCACGGCAGTGCCGGGAAGGAGACGCGACGAGAAGTGAGTCCCGAAGGGGACGGCACCGCGGTCCTCAACCCTCCCCGTCAGCGGCTAAAGCCGCCCACGTCGCAAGCCCACAAATCGGCACCAGTGGAAGTCGTGCCCTTCCCGGACTCATGAGCGCATGGCCCCTATCCATAACGCTCCTGCCCCTCGCCCTTTGGTACGCCTACCACTACGCGCGCACCGGATTCGTCTTTGGCAACCCCGAATTTTTCCGCTACAACGTTCAAGGAACGCTACATCCCCTGCGAGTATTCCTTGCCCTGCTGCTACGAATCTGGCAAACGTTTGGATATCTCGATCTGTATGTCTTGAGCTTGGCCTGCGTGGCTGCGTTGATGTTCGCACCGATCAAGGATGCACAAGGCGAGCGCCCTCGAATTGATTTCTCCGTCCAGTTCAGTTTTCTTGCCATCGCAATTTTGTACCTGATCAGCCTCTCCGTTGTTGGTGGAGCAGTGCTTGCCCGCTATATGCTTCCTGTGGTCCCGCTCGTGATCCTGGTTTGCGTCTCGACAATCTGGCGTCGGCTGCCGGCATGGAAGGCAGTCATCGGCGTAATCTCGTTGGCATTCGTCTCCGCGCTATTCGTAAATCCCCCATACGGATTCTCTCCTGAAGACAATCTCGCCTATTGCGATTACATTCGCCTGCACCAGCGCGCCGAAACTTTTCTGGAGGAACGATATCCCCATGCCCGCGTGCTCACCGCCTGGCCCGCCAGCGATGAACTTACGCGGCCATATTTGGGGTACGTCCCAAAAGCGATTCAGGTGGTAAAAATCGAAGATTTCTCCGCCGAGCAAGTGCTCTCTGCAGCAGACGCCCGCTCCAGCTTCGATGTTGCGCTAGTCTTCTCCACTAAGTATCGGCCCCAGCACTCTGTCTTTGACCGCTTACGCCTGTGGCAGGAATGGAAATCTCGCTACTTCGGCTACCACGTGGACCTGACGCCGGAAGTTGCCGCTTCGGTTTTGGGCGGGAACATCGTTTACGTGGAGCGCCGTCGCGATCAGTGGGTCGGGATTATCGAGATGGAGAAGATTGAAGAAGCGAAGATCTCAGTACCGATTAAGCTTTCCAACTGACGTTCCATCCAACTCCAACTTGTCATCCTGAGCGAAGGAGTCTGATTCGCTCGCGAATCAGATTCCGGAGTCGAAGGACCCTGCGTTTCTGCTCCGGTTCACCACAGACCTGGGATCCATTCTCCTCACGATCAATCGGCGGGCACGAGAATTCCTCTCCACAACCTTCGACTCACAAAAGCACGATATCCTCCACTGCATGAGCCGATTCGGAAGCGAATCGGTTCCCTCCGCTCAGGATGACAGAGCGCGTTAAGCACCAGCCAGCAAGTGGCACGAATGCGTCTTTACAATCAGCCAGACTTGTCGGCCTGGGCTAAGCTGCAGTGAATCCCGTGCCGCAAGTGTCAGATGGACGGACAGCTCGACTCCGCAGTCGACACGAGCGACCACGATCATGTCCCGCTGCGAGAGCGAAAGTAGTCGTCCGGTCAAAATATTTCGTGCGCTCAGGCCCACCGGAGCCGAGGTCGCCAGCAGAATGTCTCCCGCACTGATTCCGACCCGAAGCTTCATCCCAATGTCGGCCCGCACTAGCGGCGTCTCCAACTCGATTACGTGGCGCTCAGAACTTCCTGGGCGGCCGATGTTTTGAAAGGGCATGCCTTCAGCCGTGCCGCTCGATGCCTCGGAAAGTTTGGCATTAGCCACTGAGGGGCCGCTAACCTCGCAAATCATCGTTCCACGCTCCTCGTGAATGGCACTCACCAGCGCATCGAATACATTCTCAAACCCAGCCAACTGGGCGACAGTTTCGCTCCGTGGCGCCGACATCACCTGATGGGGAGTTCCTTCAGCGATGATCTTCCCTCGTTCCAGCATCAGCATTCTTTCGCCAAGCATGAACACTTCGTCGCGGCTGTGGGTAACGTAGAGCACCGGAATCGGTAGCGACTGAATGGAACGTCGAAGGTCATCGGCAATTTTCATCCTGACCGGCAAATCCAGCGCGGCCAGAGGCTCATCCAGAAGCAAAACGGAAGGCTGCGTAACCAGGGCTCGGGCCAGAGCGACCCGCTGACGCTCCCCACCAGAAAGCTCGGCCGGCCGCCTAGTACGCAACTCCAAAATGCCGAGCGATTCAAGCGCCCCCGCGACTCGCTGTTTTCGCTCTTCTGATTTGAGCCCGCCAAGTCCATATTCGACGTTCGCTTCCACCGTCAGATGAGGAAACAAAGCCAAATCCTGGAACACGTATCCGATCCTTCTGTCGGTGGCGCTTAGGTTGATCTGCTCGCCCGAATCAAACAGGACGCATGTGCCGATCGCAATCCGCCCCTGGTCAGGTTTCGTCAGGCCGGCGATACAATCCAACAGCGTGGTTTTCCCGGCCCCCGACGGCCCGAATAAAATCGTGATTCCCTTCTCCAGGACGAATGCAACATCCAGCTCGAATCCGCCGTTATCGCCGGTAAGTGTCCGGCGCACTCGCACCTGAAGCCGGCCCCCACGGACCGAATCCGAAGCGGTTCGCGAATTTACGCGATCTACGGTCGTGGCCATATGCTCCAGATGCTGCGATTCAGCGAGTACACGACTGACAACAACACAAATGCAATTACCAGCAGGACGAGCGAAGTGGTGTTCGCGGCCGCATAATTCAAGTCCTGCACCTGGTCAAAGATGTTTATTGACAGCGTGCGCGTGACGCCTGGAATGTTGCCCCCTACCATCAGCACAACCCCGAACTCCCCAATCGTATGCGCGAATGTCAGCGCGACTCCGGTCACGAGTCCGGAAAACGACAACGGCACAATCACCCGCCAGAAGGTCCGAAACTTCGATACTCCCAGTACCGCCGACGCATTCAGCAGCCGGGAATCCACTGCGGAGAACGAAGCCGCAAATGGCTGCACGGCAAACGGAAGACTGTAGATCACTGATCCAATCACTAGTCCTTCGAAGGTAAACGCGAGCGTGTGACCCGTCATGGACTGCCACCATCGCCCAAGCGGACTACGCAACCCAAGCGCAATTAGGACGTAAAACCCCAGCACTGTGGGCGGCAGCACAATCGGCAGAGCCACAACCGCCTCGAAGAGGAATTTCCACCGCCATCGTGAAAACGCGATCCAGTAGGCAAGCGGGAGCCCGAGCGCCAGCAGCACCGCCGTCACAATCACCGCCAGCCGAAATGTCAGCCAAAACGCCTGCCAATCCATAAGCCACAACAGTGTAATCGCTCCGGGGCTATCGCTTTCATTTTGGGACATCACACCGGCAATGTTCACTCGTCACAGAGGTTTGCCGCCGAAACCCTTACCATTCGCGGGAACGATAAATCAAGGAAAACCACATGGAGATTCAGGAAGCGCTCGCGGTCATAAGAAAGCTGGCCGACGGCATGCACCCCGAAACAGGCGACGTGCTGCCGGCCGATTGCCTTTATCGCCACCCGCAAACGGTTCGGGCCATGCTTCGGGCCACGGCGGCACTGGAATTTCAGGAAGAACGCGAACGCGCCAAGAAATTCCTACCTAAGAATGCGGGCAAGCCTTGGTCCAGCCAGGAGGACGCGCAAATCTGCGACGAAATACGCCGCGGCATATCCTTCGAGCGAATTGCCCAAATGCACAGCCGAACCAACGGGTCGATCGTCGCGCGGCTGGTGCGTCTGGGAAAAATTTCCGCAGGTCCGCAAGTCCGCAAGACGGCATAGCGAATGGCATACAGGACCACCTACGGTTTGCTGGTTGTGGGTGCCGTAGTCGGTATGGGTGTGTTTTCGTGTGCTCAGGAATCTACGCAGCCAAGCACGTCGACTTCATCCGCTATCACCGAGGGGGAAAACCGTCAGCACGCACTCGCCCGGCAAAAATGGCAGATGGCAGGACGCAGAATTCCCGGAGCGAATGCCGCTAGCCTGCGCGCCCGAGCCATTCAGCAGAGGCTGCAAATGCGGTCGGCGCGTGCTTTGAACACCGCCCCGACTACCGGCGCGTGGGTATCCTTGGGGCCCAAGCCGCTTCCGTCTGATGCAAGCGGCACAGGGTTGCAGGATTACGGATTCGTGTCAGGCCGCGCCACCGCTATCGCAATTGACCCAAACGACCCCAGCGGCAACACCGTTTTCGCAGGAGGCGCATACGCCGGAATATGGAAATCGACCAATGCTGGCAGCCTGAGCCCAAACCCGTCGTCGGCAGCGTGGACTCCGCTGACGGATACTCAGGCGACTCTGGCTATTGGCAGCATTGCGGTTCAGCCGCCGCTATCGAATCCCGATCCGGCCAAAAGCGTGGTGCTTGTGGGAACCGGCGAAACCGACAGCTCTGCTGATTCTTATTACGGACTGGGTATCCTGCGCTCAGCCGATGGTGGGCAAACCTGGACGCTGATTTCGCAAGACAACACCGGCACTCATCCTTTTGCCGGACTGGGCTTCAGCCAGATCGCGTTCAGCACTGCTAATCCAAGCTTGGTAGTTGCCGCTGCCGGGTCGGCCTCGGAAGGAATTTTGGAGGGACTAGAAAATCCTGTCGCAGTCAATCGAGGTTTGTATTACTCCACGAATGCCGGAAGCAGTTGGCTAGCAGCTAACGTAAGTGATTCGGGTGTGAATATCAGTTCGGCTTCTGTCACCACTGTCACGTATAACCCAGCTGCGTCGAAGTTTTACGCGGTAGTTCGCCTTCACGGATTTTATTCTTCACGTGATGGGATCAGTTGGACGCGCCTCGAAATCCAGCCCGGGGCCGGGCTCAACTCCTCAGTCTGCCCAGCACAAGCGGTTTCGCCGAGCAGTTGTCCAATCTATCGCGGCGAGATTGCGGTTGTTCCTAGTCGTCCAGGTCCGAACAACTTGGGAGAGATGTACGCTTGGTACGTCGACGCAAATGACGTTGACCAGGGCATTTGGCAAAGCCTCGACGGCGGCGCATCTTGGGCTCAGATCAACGACTCTGCGATCACCAACTGCGGCGACCTCTTCGGCGGATGCGGAACTGCCCAAGGTTCATTCGACTTGACGCTCTCCGCGGTTCCGAACGGCACCGCAACCGATCTTTACGCTGGCGCCGTCAATATCTATAAGTGCACGATCACCAATGCGTTTCCCACTTGCAACGGTAGCGGGAATAATACCTTCCTGAATTTGACCCATGTTTACGGGTGCAGCGACATCGCCAAGGTTCACCCAAATCAGCACGCTGTCGATTTCCTGGCTGCGAACGGCACCGCACTGCTTTATTTCGCTAATAACGGCGGCATCTATCGCGCTCTGGACGGTTACACCGGATTAACGACCGGAACTTGCGGTTTGGCCAACCAATTCGACAGCTTGAACGGTTCGCTTGGTCCGATGGCACAGTTCGTTTCCCTCTCCCAATCCTCAAGCGATCCAAACCTGACTTTCGGCGGCACGCAGGACAACGGCGTTCCGGCGACCGCGTTTTCGCAAAGTGCGGGTCCATGGGTCAACGTCAACGCCGGTGACAATGGATTCACCGCGATCAATCCGGCAAACGAAAATGAGTGGTTCGTCGCCTCACCGCCAAATTCCGCTTCCGGCGTGAATCTCTTTCGCTGCTTAAGCGGAGTCGATTGCCATTCGTTAGATTTTCAGAATGACCAGATTGCAGACAGCAACACACTCGACGGCGATGGCGGCCCTTTTTACCTGCCGTTCCTACTTGATCCACAAGATCCCAGCGAAATGATTCTGGGTACCTGTCGCATCTGGCGTGGCGCGAGCATTGGCGGAAATTTTTCTCTGCTTAGCCCTGATTTCGAAACCGGTGGAACCGGAAGTTGTAGTGGCAATGAAATAAATTTGGTTCGCTCCATTGCAGCTGGAGGGCCCAAAGATTCGAACGGATTCTCGCAAGTAATTTATGCCGGGACGAGTGGCGAAGGACCGCTAATTTCGACGACACCCATCGGCGGCCACATCTGGGTCACGACGAACGCCAACGGCGGTCCGCTCACTTGGAACGACGTAACTCAAGCGATCAATCCCCACGGCTTTCCAATTTCGAGCATTGCGCTCGATTTGAATGATCCACTTGGCGGCACCGCCTATGTCACGATCATGGGATTCCACACGTCGCATGTTTGGAAGACGACCAATGCGGGAACTTCGTGGACAGACTTCGGTGCTAACTTGCCCGATGCGCCGGCAAATGTGGTTCTGGTTGATTCAGGAACTTCGCTATCAAATGGCACGGTTTACGTTGGTACGGATATCGGCGTCTTCGCCAGCAGCACCAGCGCCGCCAATTGGATCGAAGTCGGAACTGCGTCTAGCCCAAACGGGTTTCTGCCTGATGTCGCCGTGACCTCCCTGCAGATCTTCAAGGCCACCGGTCTCAAGCGCTTGCGTGCGGCGACCTACGGGCGAGGCATCTGGGAATGGAACCTCATTACCGCGCCCGATTTTCAAATTAATGTCGGCAACAATCCAGTAACGATCTTTGCCGCACAAACCGCGAGCTTCAATGGCACGATCTCTGCCCTTAATGGATACAATAGCAACGTCAATCTCAGTTGCGCTGCCGGAGCAACGCATCTCCCGCAGAACTGCGCCGCGAGCCCGCCTTCGGTCCCTCCTGGTCCAACCGGCGCAAACTTCGCAGTAAACGCCAGCGATGTCGCGGGCGATTACGCGTTCAACCTGCACGCAGTCGGCACCGATCCAGCAACCGTCACCCACGACTTTCTGCTCACACTGCACATCGTGGATTTCGCGTTAAGTACGCCAGCACCAAGCACAGTGACCGTGACACCTGGAAATTCAAGTGTCCCAATTTCGTTTTCAGTTTCGGCAGCGGGAAGCTTCAACGGTGCTGTCACGCTTTCCTGTTCGAATTTACCGAATGGCGCCGGCTGTCAGTTTCAACCGTCGACCCCGGTTTCGCCGACCAACGCGAATCCGGTTTCGATAAGCTTAAACATCGTCACTGCTCTGAGCACCCCGCGCGGCACATTCCCAATCACGATCACCGCCGCTACTCCGGGGACGCTTGCGAAAACGCAGAGCCTTACTCTCGTAGTGAGCGCCTCGCCCGACTACACCCTAGGCATCGCCAATCCGTCGCTCACTACGTCTGTGAACTCGTCAGCGCAATTTAATGGCGTCCTGGCCGCCATAAACGGATACGCCAGCACAGTCGCGATTAGCTGCGCAACAGGCGCACCCCCGACGTGTAGGGTTAACCCAGCGAGCGCAACTCCGTCGAGCGCAGGAACACCGTTTGTAGTGACGGTTTCAGGCAGTATTTCGCAAGCCTACACCTTCAACATCACCGGGGTGGGAAGCGATCCGGTAGCCGTCACGCATTCTGAGGCCGTCACTTTTACCGCTATGCCTAGCCAGACTTTCGACTTCACCATGGGCATCACCCCCGCAACCGCCTCGGTTCCCGCGGGTCAGCCGTCAATTTTCAGCCTTGTTGTAAGTCCCACCACCGGATCATTTCCCAACAACGTATCCTTCTCCTGCTCTAAGCTTCCGGCGCTGACCACGTGTGGCTTCAACCCGACGCAAGTGGGATCGGGAAGCGAAAACTCTGCCGTGACCTTCACACTCGCGACTACGGCTCCGGTTCCGGCCTCCAGGAGCTTCATCATCGCGACGTTCTTTTCCGCTTTCCCGCTTGCCGGATTAATTTTTTTGAAGCACCCCAAGGTTTTAAATGTCCTCCGGCGGCGTGCGCTTGCGATCCTGGCCCTCGCGCTTACGATGGGGCTTCTCTCCTGCGGAGGCGGTCTGCAAGGCAACGGCGGCGCCAGCGGTAGCCCAGGGACGCCTGCCGGGACTTACACCATTACCGTGACTGCCACCTGCGGCTCAGTCGTTCATACAGCCCAGGTTTCGCTGACCGTCAATCCGTGAACTGTGTGATATCTTCGAGCTTCATTCACAATTAGAATTTGCGCCAGCCGAACGCCGTCTGCGGCAGCACTTCACAGCGGCGTGGCGGCCTGAGCGGAGGATCACATGGCGAGGGATTTTTCGAAGAGTCGCGTTGCCGTACTCGGCGCGGGAAAAATGGGCAGCATCCTGGTCAAGGCCCTGATCGATAAACACCGAATCCCGCCCGATCGAGTGCTGGCGACGGTCGGTCACGAGACGCACGCACACGAACTTTCCCACAAACTTGGGCTTAAGGTCACAACCGACAATGTCTCTGCAGTTGAAGACGCGGACATAATCTTCGTCTGTGTAAAGCCGCAGGTCGTGCAGGAGTTGATGGAAACCATCAGCGACAAAGTTTCCGCCGACCAGCTCGTCATCTCCGTCGCTGCCTCAGTACACACTTCGCAAATCGAAAATGCGCTTGGTGGAAGAGTCCCTGTCGTTCGTGCTATGCCGAATACTCCTTGCGTCCTGGGGCAGGGTATGACCGCGCTCTGCAAAGGACAATACGCCAAGCCAGAACATATCGAAGCTGCCGTTGCGTTGTTCAATGCAGTCGGACGCACCGTCGTCGTCGACGAAAAGCATATGGATGCGGTCACGGGTCTCTCTGCCAGCGGCCCGGCTTACATCTACATCATTTTGGAATCGTTGGCTGAGGCGGGAGTCAAGGTCGGCCTGCCGCGTGATGTAGCCACGCTTCTAGCGGCGCAGACTACTCTCGGAGCTGCGACCGTTGTGCTCGAAACCGGAGACCATCCTGCTCTGCTCAAAGACGCGGTAACCACTCCCGCCGGCTGCACCATTGACGGGATCATGGAACTCGAAGAGGGCAAGCTGCGCGTGACGTTAATTAAAGCCGTAGTAAAGGCAACGCAGCGGGCGAAAGAGTTGGCGCAGGGGTAGCGGGAAAGGAAGCCGTGTGGACATTTCTACTGAGCAATCCGACGAATTGACAGGGCCGCAACAGCAGACTTTGATCGAATTCTTCCGGAATTCTCCGCTAGTCGACGCGGAACTCGACTTTGAGCGCGTGCCTGATTATGGCCGAGACATTTCACTGTGACTGTTCTCGCGAGATCGCGAGTTTAGCTTTAAGTGTCGCGCAGCGAGTCTGGCAACCCGATTACCGCACGTAAAGCAAAGCGCAATGGAAGTACAGCAAAATGTTCCGCGGCGCTGTTAGTACATTCGTCAATGAGTGATAACGCCTGTTAGCAGAAGTAACGTGTGCAGGTCTGCCGTTATTGGTGTAAGTTGCTTTGTTGTTAAGGAACAAGCCTCAGTGAGCATTCAGCCGCTACCCGCAGAAGTGAAGATCGCACTGGCCGGAATCATCTTTGCCGCT
>Ga0185299_10000192_pt1 | contig 189015 bp, 147 predicted proteins | sample PaiPotPPA55metaG_FD_128002 | JGI IMG/M metagenome (GOLD analysis project Ga0185299, IMG submission 128002) | Iron sulfur acid spring bacterial and archeal communities from Banff, Canada, to study Microbial Dark Matter (Phase II) - Paint Pots PPA... ...
GACTCCTCCTCCTTAGAGGCGGCTCACATCCGCCCGGAGTCCCGCATGGCCCCTAGCGCGCTCGGAGCCGCATACGAGGGATTATTGTTGCAAAATCGAACAAGTTCGCAACATTGTTGGAGGGGTAACCGCTGGTCCAGAGGGTCATCACTTGAGCCAGAGGGTTATGCTTTTCGAATCCTTTTAAGCCCATAAGATCCGAGTCAATTCTTCAACTCGTCTTGACGGCTAATGTTCACATGTATAGTATACATGCTCGCCCGGCATGGATGCGCTTTCGTTTCGTTTCACCCCTCGGACACCCCCCCCCTCAAGGCCGGGACCGTCAAAGGTGCGCATTGGCGTCTCTGGACCTCTCCCTTTAACGTCCGATGCTGTCGAACCCGCTCCTTTTTCGCGACATTGGTTTCGGCAAGCATTAACAACATTTCCCCGTGGGCAAAAAGCAATACGGCCACCGGGGCGGAACTCACGGTCCCTGCCACCGCGCTAATAAAGCCGTTTGATAAGGCAACGACGCCCGACACACTTATCAGCATCACGGTAACGAAAAACCCAATTGCCAGCCCGAGGAGGATCGTCCGGGTCAAGAACGCCTTCCCGGCGGAGGCCATCATTGACAAAAGGGCGCGCCAGGAACTCGTGCTGCGGACCGAAGCTTCGATGCCGCTCCCTGCCATGAAATAGATCACCAACCAAGTCAGCGCCCACCAATATACGGTCCAGTAAAGCGCGACAGGTCCGCCCAGGACGGAAAGGGCCGTAGCGGGAATCAGGTAGGCCAAAAGGTACGGTCGCGCCGAATCAATGATTCCCCAAACCTTCCCCCGAATTAGTTGCTTAGTCGTTAACGGCGTGAGCAATAGCCCCTCCCAGGTTTGCCGTTCGCGTTCTACCGTTACTGCTCCGGATGCGCGCACGCCGACCACAATTGCCGCGGCCATCATCACAATGAATCCCTGAGTCAAAAACGCGTTATGACAAGGAGCACGGTTAATAGCAACCGAATAGAGACTTACAAAGTCAAGGCGCCCAAGCGACCGAAATACTTCCGCTCTCGAAGCCTGGGACGGCAAGTGAACCCACAAAATGCTCGCTGAGGAAACAATCGTAAGCGCCACAACGATGCATAGCCAGACTCGCCTGGGAACGTTTCGCAGCCCAGGCAACGACGCTAGTTCGCCGGCGTAGCGCTCCTTCCACCGAATCGGCAAGTCGCTCACCGGGGATCGCTCGAGCCACTTCAGTCGGATCCTATGCCATCGTCCCCCTGCCTCCAGTTGGGACATATAAGCCGGCCGCAACCGCCACACCGCGAGCAAAATACATGCGACCGCAACCAGGCCCCACGCTGAAACACCTGAAACGAGCCGCCGCAAGGTCTCCCCGTCCACGATTCCTTGCAAACTGGTCACGAGGAATGCCAGCGGATTGACTTGATCGAAAAGGCCGATTACCCACAAAGTGCTTATGCCCATTGCGCCGCACAGCCACACTGCGAAAACGGCTGTCGTCGTCTTACGACACCATACTGAGGCGAGAATCCCTGCCGCCCCCAAGGCCGCCGCTAAGCAGATCGTGGCTACCGTTAAAGCAATTATTAGTCCGAGTCCGTGGCCCGCAATCGCTCCAACCAGGCAGATGACAGGCGCGGCAACAGAGGAAAGAACCAGCGAATGCACCAGCTGTCCAATCCATTTGTCACGCACGATTTCCCACGAAGTCAGGCTGGTCCCGAACAGTTCGGCCAGCGTCCCGCGCGTTTTTTCCTCGGAAATCGAGCCCGCCGCCAGCGTCGGAGTTGCTCCGATTAAGAGAGCAAGGTGTTGACCAACGAGTAAGGTCTCAAACAAATATGCGAGCTCGGAAATTCGCCGGGTGGCCGCGAGGCCCCTCGGGTATTGGCGCAATTCCTCAGCAGAGTACAGGACGGCAAAGATTATCAATTCAAGAACCAACCACGAGGCATAGCTCCACCGCCCCAGATGGTGCCATCCCCGCCGCAAAGCCCGGCGCAGCTCCAGAGAGTAAACTGGACCCACCATGCGTCGCCCGGTTTATATCACTTCAAATGAGGCAGAGCCCTTAGTCTACCTGAAAAGGGAAAGCAGCTACATCAAATGCACAAACACTGAGCTGGTGGCGGCGGAGGGGCCCGATGACGCCTGGTTGGAATTGGATTCGTGGGTGCCACTGGCGGCTTGTCCCAACAGTCCTATTGTTCGCTTCGTATTGACCCTCTTTTTCCACCCTGCTATAAGAGATTGTCTCACCCGATCACCTTAGACAAGGTACGCGCCGAGCGGGCATGTGGCGGCTTCGGGTCTAACGGAACAGAAGGGAAGACCTCATGTTGGGACATGCGATCATGCGACCGAAACAGTTATTCCTGGCTTCGCTAATGGCGCTCGGAACCTTGGCCGGCGGAAATAATACCTTCGCTCAAAAACTGAATAAGAACGAGAAGGAAGTCAAGCCGGCGCCCAACGTCCAGGATACGGATGACATCTCCAGGGAAGGCAGCAAAGTTTGGGTTCTGAATTTCGTTTTCAAGGACCCGGCCATCCGCCAAATTACCGTTGACGTGCCGGGCAAGGGCCGCAAGGTCTGCTGGTACCTCTGGTATCAGGTAATCAATTACACCGACGCGCCGCACTCCTTTAATCCAAAGTTCGAACTCGTCCGTCACGATAAGAATGTCGTCTACACCGATCAGGTTCTACCCAAGGTGCAAGAGGCGATTCAGAAGGTGGAAGACCCAACCGATTTCTATAAAGTAAAAAACTCGGTGACGATTGGCGAAGTGCCGATCCCGCCGTCCAAAAAGACGGATGCCGCTCCCAAGAAAGTGACTGGCGTCGCCATCTGGGACGATATTGATCCGGAGACGAGCAACTTCAGCATCTTCGTGACCGGGCTGTCCAACGGCTATTCGGTTACCGACCCGGCGCCGCCCGAAACGGACCCGATTGTTCGCCGCAAAACGCTGCAGCTCAAGTTCAAGCGCATCGGCGATCCAAGTTTGCCCAAGGAGGCGGACATCCGGTTTCAGGCGCCTGCCGAATGGAAGTACATTGGCGGCAAAATGAAATTGGACGATTTGAAGACGGCTGCTAAGCCCAAAGACAAACCGGCGGCGCCCGCGGACAAGGAACCACCCCAGGGCAAGGCCAAGCCCGACAGCCTGGGCGAACCGCCTCCGATAATTAGACCAACGGGATTCAAGCAACGAGGAATTAAAGACAATGGCACATAAAAAAGGTCAAGGCTCCGTCCGCAATGGTCGTGAATCGCAGAGCCAGCGCCTGGGCATCAAGGTCTACGGCGGCGAGTCCATCAGGGCCGGCGGCATTATCGTCCGCCAGCGCGGCACCCATTTTCACCCCGGCCGCAACGTCGGCCGCGGCCGGGACGACACGCTGTTCGCCCTGGCCCCCGGCGTCGTCACCTTCGATCGTCAAGGAAGGCGCGTCAATGTGTTTCCGATTGAGGAAACGGCGCCCGTGGCCACGACTTGAGACTATTGTTCATGGAATAGGCAAGGGCCGTTCCGCCTGCTTTGCAAGAAGGCGGAACGGCCCTTCTCTTTTTCACCCTCTACTTCCAGCGGGCATATCCGGTCAGCATCTTGACCCAATTCCCCTTCTTGGTCTCCTCCTTAACCAATCCATCGAAAGGTATTTCCTTGGCAAACCATTGCTTGGTTAGCAGCCGATTCGTCGCCTTGTCGTAAGTTTCCACAACCTTCGTAACCAGCTCCTCGTTGCCGATTTTCATCTTTTCTTCGTAACTTTTTTTGGCTTGACTATCGTCCGGGGGAGACTCAAGATCGCCACGTCCGGTGAAGTTCATCTTGATGGAGGTTTGCACCTTGGGTCCTCCGGCGCTTGCGGTCTTCATTTCCACGACAAAGTGATCGCCAACCTCCACGATTTCCCGACGAAGGAAGCCCGTGCCGGGACCGTCTTGGTATTCGACGTAATCGCCCACCTTGGCTTCTTTGTAATAACCCTTGTCCCAGAGCGCTTTCGGTTGCTTGATGGTTACGACCTTGGGCGCGAATGACCCTTTGTTCGGCCCGGGATCCACGCCCTTGGCGTTGGGCTTTGTTAGCTCTCCCTTTTTCAAATGAATCTCATCGATGATGATGCCCGGGCCGATCTTGTAGGTCTTGACGTCAACCTCGTTGCCTTCCTTCAAAATGGAGCGATGGTAATCGTCCGGGATTGGCTTGCCGTCGATATCGAAGGCTTTGCTGTTCACTGAAAACATCACGGTCAACTCCTGGTCTTTGACTTTTAGCACCGCGCCCCCCGACTTGGTGACCTTGGCGATCACAGCCCCTTTGTATTCGGCTGGGCTATTGGCCTCTTCCATGCGCGCTTTCGTGAGTTCACCCTTTACCAGCTTGATTTCGCGGATGAGTTCGTAATTCTTCTGTTTGCTTGTCGCGACATCGACGACGTTATCCACTTTCAGAAGGAGAAGGCGGTCCGTGGACTGCAGTTCCCTGCCCTTGGCGTCAAAGGCGCTGCTGGCCGAGCCCAGGACAACCTGCACTTCCTGGTCTTTGACCTTAAGAGTCGCCCGGTTGCCTTTGACCTTGGTGATTACGGCTTCCTTGTATTCCTCGGAAAGAGCGCCTCCGGCCGACACCATGCAGGCCAAGGCTGCCAACACGATTTTCTTCATAAAGGGCCCTCTCTCTAACGCAACCTTGAGAAGTGACAGAATCTCGCTGATTTGAGTTTAGCTCCTGCCTCGGAGCATTCGAGCCTAAATCTGAGAATGAACCGAATCGCCGTGCTCACCAGTCCCCTACCTTCATTATTTCTTCCCCGACGAAGGAATGCTTGGGAGGAGAAAATCCACGAACGCCTGGCTGGCGGAGGAAAGTCGTTCACCTCTTCGCAACAAGATCCCAGAGTGAATAGGCCGGATCAAACTGCCGAGGCTGCGCACGCCGATGCGGCGCCCGCGCGTCACCGCGCCGCTGGGCATGAGCGGGACAATTGACACGCCCAGCCCGGCGGCGACCATGCGCACGATGATTTCGGTGTTGGTGGTTTCCATATCCACGCGTGGCGATAGCCCCTGCCCGTGAAACGCGTCGATGACGTGTTGGCGGCCCGTCGAGCCGCGCTCGAAGAGAATGAGAGGCAAATCGATCAGGTCGCTCAAGGCGACGTTCGGTTTCCGCAACAACGGGTGCCGCGACGGCGTGACCAGGCTCCAGTCCATCGAAAACAGGTGCTGGTATTCCAATTCCGGCGACGATTCATAAGGAGCCGCGACGCCCAGAGCCAGTTCGGGGTCTTGCAGCAGGGCGGCCTCGATCTCCTGCTCCGTGTGATTGCTCAGGCGAACGCGGATATTCGGGAAAGCCTTGTGAAAACGGCGAACGGCGTCAATTAAGACGTAGAGAATTAGATACTGTGTAGCGGCGACGTGAATCTCATGGGGCTCCATGGGGCCGGCGAAGACCTCGCCCAGTTGCCGGGCGCGATCCAGGAAGGCGAGGGCATGCGGTAAGAAACGCTGGCCCTGTTCCGTCAACGGCTGTGAGCGGCGCGGGCCCCGGCTCTTGCGGTAGAGCTGCACGCCTAGTCGAGCCTCGAGCACGAGAAGCCGATTCCGAATTCCTTGTTCGGTGATGTGCAACACATCGGCAACGCCGCGCAGGCTCCCCTGACGGGCTAACTCGACAAACGCCGCCACTTGATCGGTGGTAAGAGAAAGCTGAGCAGCCACGGCGCGCATCTCCGCAAGATTCCTTCACTTCAATAGCTGAAATACAACAATAACCTTGATTGTTTAAAGAATAAACCATTTTTCCTGATAAAGCACTGCGCGTATCCTTGATTCAAGGAATTGAATGGAAGCCAAGAAAAGCTCTTGAACCGGCAAATGGCTCCGCAGTCGAGCCATGTCCCTTATTCCCATAAAGGAGGTTGAACGATGAAGCGGGTTATTTATTTCGCAGGATTGCTTGTGGCAATTAGTCTAAGTGCCCAGGCCAGGGCCAGCGGGCCCATCGGCGTCTATGGAATCGTGGAGAAGGTTACGCTTGAACCGAACAAGGAAAAACCCGATCGCGCCCAGATCTGGGGAACCTTCGTTCAAGCGAAAGACAATCGAAGCTACGCGGAACCGGTACATGGCTACCTCTATTACAAGGCGGAAAAAGGCACGGAAGACACCTGTCGCAAGGAATGGGCGGATCTGCAAATGGTCGCGGGGACCGGCCAAATCATCGGCTTCGCCAACAGCTACGACGTCGGGGCCTTGGGCAAGATTCGCCAGAACAATGAAAAGCGTGACGCACCCGACACGTTTCCGCTGGGCAACGGCGTAGTCAAGGTCGGCGACAATGCCAACTTCTCGCCGATAAAAGAGCTTCGCCAGGTTCCGACAATCAAGGAACCCAGTGAAGGCGATCTCGTCCCGCCCGGCGAGATCACTCTTACAGTGCGCAACATTCTGGATAAGAACCACGCCAAAGCGACCTATGTATTCACCCTAGAGAGCGCCACCGGAGAGAAGGAGGTCAGTAAAGAGATTCAGCCGGGCGCCAAGGAAACCAAGTGGACTCCCACGAAGCCTCTAAAAAAGGGCGCGAAGTATACATGGCACGTGCATGCGGTTGAAGGCAATTGGAAAGGGCCCGCGGTGACCGCAACGTTTTTGGTGAAGGGCTAAAGAGATGCGGGATCGAGGATGGAGGTTCGAAGATGGAGAGGAATGAATCAGGAATTGAGGTCGCAGTCAACACGAGTGCAAAGCGCCCATTTTCCTTATTCTATCCGCCATCTTCCATCCTCAATCCTCAATCCTCAATTTGGTTCCAGATCCTTCGTTATTCTCCTTGGGACGCGGTCCTGCTGACCCTGGCTTTGGCTCACGGAGCGTTGCTGTTCTCTTATCCCGTTTTGCCTGTGATCGCCGTGGGTTTGTGGTGGAACTCGAACACCATCGCCCACAATTTCATTCATAGGCCGTTTTTTCGCTCCGGTCTTCTGAACCGGCTTTTCGCTCTTTACCTCAGCGTGTTGCTGGCCATCCCGCAATCAATCTGGCGCGCCAAGCACTTGGCCCACCATTCCGGCGTCGCCTCACGCTTTCGCATCAGTCAACAAATGATAGCCGAATGCCTGTTGATTTCCGGACTGTGGACGCTGTTATCAACCACCCACCCTTATTTCTTCTTGACCGTCTATTTGCCGGCATACGCAATCGGCTTGGCCCTTTGTTTTCTGCACGGCTACTTTGAACATATCCGCGGTACGATCAGCCACTATGGCGCGCTCTACAACTTTCTTTTCTTCAACGATGGCTACCACGTCGAACATCACGCTCATCCGGGAAGACACTGGACGCAGTTGCGAAAAGACGTTCAAGCCCAGGCCCAAGAAAGCCGTTGGCCGGCCGTGCTGCGCTGGCTTGAGTGCTTCTCGCTTGACAACCTGGAACGTTGGGTCCTGAACTCGCCTCGTCTTCAACAATTCGTAATCCACCGCCATGAGCAAGCCTTCCGCGGGCTGCTTCCGGCGCTGCCGGCCGGCAGCCGAGTCGCCATTGTCGGCGGCGGGTTGTTTCCGCGGACGCTGATCATCTTGCAGCGCATGCTCCCAAAGGCTCAGTTCGTGGCCATTGATCGCAGCGAGAGGAATCTCGCGACGGCCCAATCCTTAATTCAAGGCGAAGTGCAATGGATCAACGAGTCGTACGATCCCGCGCGCAGGACGGGCTTCGACCTTGTCGTCATCCCCCTGGCGTACGTCGGCAATCGCGCGATGTTATACGACCATCCGCCGGCGCCGGTTGTGTTGATTCACGACTGGCTCTGGCGTAAGCGCGGCACGAGCAAGGTCGTTTCACTGCTATTTCTGAAGCGCTTGAACCTGGTGCGGCCATGAAAGCCGTCTGCCTTCTAGTTGTCTTCATCCTCGCCAGGATTCTTATCCTGGCAGGGCGTGACATTCCCATGTCCCCGTGGACGCCGTTTGTCTACCTCTGGCAGGACCTTCTGGTTGTTTTGATGTTCGCCGCCTTGAACTATCTTTTCCGGCGGCGCACCCGGATCGGCTGGACAATGTACGGGCTCATCACCCTTTACACGGCCGTCAATGTCCCCATCACCTGCGTCCTGTCTACTCCGCTGACCTGGCCGCTCATCCGGGCCACGCGTGGCGCTCTTGCCGACTCGATTGCCTACCATGTGACGATTGGCAACATTCTTCGCATCAACCTGGTCCTGGCCGCCGGGCTTTTGCTTCCATTACTCCTGCGGCGTCTTCTAGAGAATGTTCGCCCCCGGACCATTTTACTGGGCGTGCTTGCCGCTCTGGTGTGCCTGCCGCTGGGTTGGCTCGGGAGCACGCGGATTGAAACGCTGGGGCTGCATCGCAATGTCCTGACCGTTCTCGTGACCACGGCCTTGCCGCGCATCGCATCCCAAAATGACCCCGGTGATTGGCGGAGGAGCCCGTTTGGCAGTCCACGTGCTGAAGATTTGTCCTCATTTCGAGGCGCGGCTTACGGGCGGAACGTCGTCGTTGTTCACCTCGAATCGACTGGCGCCCGGTATCTACATTCCTACGGAGCTGCCGAAAACCCGATGCCGCATCTCACTGAAATGACCCAGCAAGCCATCCTCTTTGAGAACGCCTACACCACTTATCCCGAAACCATCCGCAGCTTCTTTGCAACGCAGTGCGGCCGATTTCCGGCGATGGATACCGAGCCTGAGGCTTACGCGCACGTGTCCGGGCCCGCTTTGGCGGCCGTCCTATCGGGCGCGGGCTATCGCACGGGGCTTTTCCATTCGGGCCGATTCATGTACCTGGGCATGGAGTCGGTGATTCGGGGCCAAGGATACCAGACGCTTGAAGACGCCAGCGACATCGGCGGCGACCACGAGTCTAGCTTCGGCATCGATGAACCATCGACGGTTCGCCGAATTCTCCGCTGGATCGATGCCGGGCCGGGCGATCGGCCTTTTCTCGTCAGCTATCTGCCGATTGCCGGCCATCACCCCTATGAGACACCGGAAGCCGGACCGTTTTCCAACGATCGGGAGATCGACTGCTATCGCAATGCCCTGCACTATAGCGATGCCGCCCTGGGTCAACTGATTGAGGGCCTGCGCCGGCGCGGGCTTTATGACAAGACGTTGTTCGTGATTTTCGGCGATCATGGCGAGGCATTTGGCCAGCACCCCGGCAACTACGGCCACACGCTGTTCGTCCACGAAGAGAACATTCGCGTGCCCTACATGATTGCCGCACCCGGATTGATTTACGAACCAATCCGCGTTCACCGGGTCGCCAGTCTCGTGGACACGTTCCCGACAATTCTCGATCTCCTTGGCTATTCCATCCCGGACGGCTATCAGGGCCGCTCGCTGCTCAACGGCCAGACCAACCTCGCGCTTTTCTGCACCGATTACAGCCTGGGTTTTCTCGGTCTGCGCGACGAGCGCTGGAAAGCCATTTATCAAATTGAATCCAATCAAACCCAACTCTACGACCTCGAAAACGACCCCGACGAAATGCGGGATTTGGCTGGCCGCTTTCCGGAGCGTGTTGAGACGTATCGGAATCATCTCCAACATTGGGCGGCCGCGCAGAAGTATCTCATTACTGCTCCGCGCAATTGAGTTTCGTAAAAAGTGAACTTAGACATTCCTTTCAAGGCCGGCCGTGACACCGCTACGACACTTTTCATCGGTGCAAATATGTATACTTCTGTTCAGGCCTTGGTTCTACACAGTGAAGATACCATCTAAATGGGCCGATACGAGTTTATCGGACTGCGCTAATTGACCTAACCTTTTGACAATCTCGCCTTCCAGACATAGACTTCTCACACCGCACGATAGACAACACTGCTTCCTAGGGCCGCTATGTGGGACCATGATTTTGCCATGCCTGATAAATCAAGCGCATCAAGCGAAGCAGAGCGGCGCGGTGCGGAACGGTTCCCTTGCAATGGCGACATGGTTTGCCGGCTTATCGAACCCTCAGAATTCCGCTCAAATCAAGTCGGCATCCGCGACATCTCGCAAACCGGAATCTGCCTTTTGCTGCCCGCCCAATTCCAGACCGGGACGGAACTCACCATCGAACTGGAAAACCGCCAACTCCGCTTTACCCATCGATTGCCCGTCCGTGTGCAACACAACGGAATCCAGCTGCCCAACGAATCCTGGCTCCACGGCTGCTCATTCGCCAAACCGCTGCCACGGCAAGTGCTGGAAGCGTTTACGGAGTGATTCACCCTATAAGCCTTTTTCACCGGTCAAGGTAGTCAGCACGGTGGCCTGGTGGCCGGATTTCGTTTGATAGCCTTTTACGACTCGCCTGGCCGCCGTCTGCCCAACTCCTGCTTTGGCCAGGACAACGATCGAGCCGCCGAAGCCGCCGCCGGTGAGGCGGGCGCCGTAGACGTTCGGGTCTTGGCGGGCCAGAGCGACGAGGAGGTCGATTTCTGGGATGGAGACCGCGTAGTCGTCGCGCTGGGAATCATGCGAGGCGTAGAAGAGTTGGCCGAGGCGCACCAAGTCATCCGCGCGCAAGGCCGCGACGGCCTCGACCACGCGGGCATTCTCCGTGATAACATGGCGGGCTCGGCGATTGAGCGGCTCCGGCAGTTTCTCGATTCGCGGCAGATCTTTCATGTCCAAGTCGCGCAGCTGTTTCACGCCTAGCAGTTGGCACGCCTTTTCACACTCGGCCCGCCGCATGTTGTAGTCCCCTGCCGAGTGCTGGTGGGAAATGCCGGAGTTGATGACCACCAAATCCGCGTCGGCGGGCAAGGGCACTTTCTGATAGTCGAGGCTGCGGGCGTCGAGAAAGAGAGCCTTGTGCAATTCCCCGAGACTGCACGCCAGCGGATCCATGATGCCTACCTGAGCGCCGACGAATTGGTTCTCGGAGCGCTGGCCCAGGATGGCAATCTCCTTGTCACCGAGCTTCAGATTGAACGCCTGTCGAAAGGCGCGCAGGAGCGCCACATCGAGCGCGGCGCTAGAGGACAACCCGCTACCCAGCGGCACGTTCGAGTCGATGGCCAATTCACAACCTGATAGTTGGTGCTCCAACTCTCTCAAAACGAACGTGATGCCCTGAACGTAGTCGAGCCATCCGCGGCCGGGTCTTTCCTCTTCCAGCATGTAAGTAAGAATGCCGTCCTCGACGTTGGAGCTGTGAACGAGCACCATCCGGTCGGAGCGCGGGGCCAGAGCGACTTGCGTTTTCTGCGGGATGGCCGTCGGCAGAACAAAACCGCCGTTGTAGTCGGTGTGTTCACCAATAAGGTTGACGCGGCCAGGGGCTTGGGCGACAACGGCGGGTTCACGGTGATAGAGATTCGCGAAAGTAGTCATGGAACGAGAGACCCAGCGGGACCGAAAACCGCCGATCAGGCAAATTGAGCCGCGACGGGCTTGGCGGCAAGCCCGGGAATGGCGGCGGCCAGGACTTCTTCAATGCGTTCCGCGAAAATGATCTCCAGTTCTTGACGCACGCTTTCGGGCAGATCGCGCAAATCCTTTTCATTGTCTTTGGGCAGAATAACGCGGCGTATGCCGGAACGCCGCGCGGCCAACACTTTTTCTCTTACGCCCCCGATCGGCAAAACCAGGCCGCTAAGGGTTATTTCGCCGGTCATGGCCGTATCGTTGCGCGCGGGTGTTTGGGCATACAGCGAGGCGAGAGCCGTCGCCATCGCCACGCCGGCGGAGGGACCATCCTTGGGGACAGCGCCAGCCGGGACGTGAATATGGACGCCCGTATTATGATACGGCTGGAGATCGATCCCGAATTCTTGGCCGTGAGCCCACAAGAAACTCTGCGCGGCCTTCGCGGACTCTTTCATGACCGCCCCGAGTTGGCCCGTGAGACGCAGGCTGCGGCTATTAGGCAGAATCGACGCTTCGATGTAGAGCACTTCGCCACCCGTCTCGGTCCAGGCCAGACCCGTGGCGACGCCGGGTGGCAGTTGCCGGCGGACGGTTTCTTGCTGAAACCGCTCCGGTCCAAGCAAATCGGGTAGGTCCTGATTGTGAATCGCGACTGGGTCTGTCTTGCCGTTGGCGAAACGCAAGGCGATTCGGCGGGCCAGCCGGCTTAGCTGCTGTTCGAGTTGGCGGACGCCGGCCTCGCGGGTGTAACGGCTGATGATGCGTTTGAGTGCCTCGTCGTCAATGGTTATTTGGCCGTCGGCCAACCCTTTCTCGGCCTTCTGGCGTGGAATCAGATAACGCTTGGCGATGGCTTCCTTTTCTTCCTCGCTGTAGCCGGCCAAGCGCAGAATCTCCATGCGATCAACGAGGGGGCGCGATACGGAATCGAGGGTGTTTGCCGTCGTGATGAAGAACACATGCGAGAGATCGAACGGCAGATCGAGATAGTTGTCGCGGAAGGAGACGTTTTGAGCCGGGTCGAGGATTTCCAGCAGGGCTGATTCCGGGTCGCCGCGGAAATCGCGGCCGAGCTTGTCCACTTCGTCGAGCATCAAAACTGGGTTATTCACGCCGGCCCGGCGAATGGCCTGGATGATGCGGCCCGGCATGGCGCCGATGTAAGTGCGACGGTGGCCCCGGAGTTCGGATTCATCATGCAATCCGCCCAGGCTGGCTCGCTCGAACTTGCGGCCCATGGCGCGGGCGATCGACTGGCCGAGCGACGTCTTGCCGACGCCGGGCGGCCCGACGAAGCAGAGAATCGGCGAGCGGGCCTTGGGGTTGAGCTTGAGGACGGCAAGGTGTTCGAGGATGCGCTCCTTGATGTCCTGCAGGCCGTAGTGATCCTCATCCAGTACTTGGCGTACGTGAGCCAAGTCAAGATCCTCGGCCGTGCTCTTCCGCCAGGGCAGTTCGAGGATGAGTTCCAAATACGTTCGCGTCAACTGAAAGTCAGGGGCGGCAGAGGGCATGCGCTCCAAGCGTGCCAGTTCCCGCTCCGCCTCCTTGCGCACATCGTCGGGCAAGTCGGCCTCCGCCAATCGCTGGCGAAGCACCTCCGCTTCGGCCTTTTCGGGGTTCTTTTCCCCGAGTTCCTCTTGAATGGCGCGCAGTTGCTGGCGGAGCAGGTAATCCTTTTGTTCCTTGCTCATCTCCGTCTGCGCGCGGTTGCTGATTTGGCCGCGAAGCTCTTGCACTTGCAGTTCATGCGTCATGAAGCCATGCAATAGCCGCAGAGCCTCAACTTGCGTGTGCGCTTCCAGAAGGGACTGCTCGCTGGGCACATCGAGGCCGAGCATGGCGCCGAACATGAAAGCCACGCGCATGGGATCGCCGGCCTGGGCGGTCATCTGTTGGAGATTGATCTGGGCATGCGGTTGGGCCAACTCCAAGATGCGCTTCGCCATCTCCATGACCGCGCGAACCAGGGCCTCGACTTCAGGCGTGTGGTCCTTGGGCAACGGCAACGTTTGCACCTGAGCGCGCAGGTAGGGCTCGGTTTGCTCCATGTTCACGACCGTCACCCGCTCCACTCCTTGGACCAGCAATTCGATGCCTTCATCAAAGCGCGACATTTTCTTGACAATGACGCGCGTGCCGACTGTGTAAAGGTTGCTGGCCTGGGGTTGGTCGGTGTCGCCATCGCGCTGAGCCAGGGCCACGAAGGTCTTTTCCTCGTTGGCCAGGGCGGCATCGATGGCGGCCAGGGAAGGCGTTTTACCCACCATCAGCGGAACAAATAGGTACGGAAAAATGACCGTGTTCCGCAGCGGCAGGACCGGCAAGGCGCGAATTATCCCGGATGCGTCTGGCGATGGGGCGGCCATCAGGCGTTCTCCTCACGGTGAATGCGGATCAAGAGCATCCCCTCACGGTGGTTGGCCTCGATGCCGGCGGACTGAATATCCTCGGGAAGCTCGATGGTGCGTTCAAAGTGGCTGTACGTGATTTCCATCTGAATGTAGGTGCAGGTCTCCTCCTGGCACCAATCGCGGCGAACGCCCCGGACCGTGACCCGCGAGCCTTGCACAGCGACGTCAAGGTCTTCGGCCCGTACGCCAGCCAGTTCGAACTTGAGAACCCACCCCTTGCGCGTCCGGTAGATATCCACGGCAGGCTGCCAATAGACATCCCGCACCGTGCTGGCGGCCGGCAGGAACATCGCATGCATCAAGCGAATCAAGTCCTTGGCCATGACGGCGTCTCGCAAGGGGGTTCGGACAAGGCCCTAGGAACTAGCAAAACCCTTGCCCGATGGTTCTGTCCTACCGATTATCTTACAGAAATTGGTTTGCTTCTATCTTCCCAACCCTTGCTGGAAACAATTGCCTTCCGTGGAAACCAACCAACGGCTCTCAATAACCGGCCCTCTGACCCTGTTGCTCAATTGGCGCTGATCCAGAGGGTCGGAGCCTGATCCTCAGGATCAAAGTGGTGATCCAGAGGGTCCAGCTGTAAAAGCATAGGGCCTTCTGACATCCAAAGACACCGACTGCGCTTACCGCCCAACCCACCCTGGAGACCCGATTTGTTGATCCAGAGGGTGATTACCTGATCCACAGGGTCATGACCTGGTCCATAGCGTCCCCTTCGGGCAACGGTGCTAGGGAACGACATTTTTTCTCGTTATACTGGGGTAGTCCGAGTCGCGCCCGGATTCGTTTCATTTCAACCCCCGGACATCCCCCCCTGGTCGATGTGGGGCAGGTTTTCAACCTGCCATTCTTGCGGGCAGGTTGAAAACCTGCCCCACGAAGGACACCCCCCTCCGGGCGGTTGGCGCTCAGTCCCTGTCCAGGCGGAGCATTCCCTACGAGAATGGTGTTTTGCGGTTCGCGTCTACTCAAATCGGCGAGGAAGGTGGTCCCCATGACCGTGCATGGCCGAGTGAAGTATGGCGTTGTCGTCTTTCAAAACGGGGCCACCGCGCCTCTGCCGGACGGAACCTTGGTTGAGGTCAGGCCGCTCTCCGACGAGGCCGGCAGCACTTCGGCCGTGCTCACGGCTACGGGATCAAGGTCATCGAATTCAAAAAGCTGGGGGCAGCCAGAAAGGACAAGTTGCCTCGCGCCTTCGCCGAACACGTCGCGTCGGCAATAAGGGGGGGACGCCTCTTGCTCGTTGCCGACGCGGGCCGTGTGGCCGGTTGTCTGCTTGGCGCGCCGAAGAGAATAGACCATCGGTCCAAAAATTGCACGATCGTTCGCGTTTCAAAATCCGAATAAGCTTTTGCAACCTGCACCGTTATGGAAATCCCAGCGAGCAGGAGTTCAATGAACGAGGACGAAAAATTACAAAAGCAATGGCTGCGAGACCTTGCGGAGGAGGGTCTCAGCGAGCCGAGTTTAATTCACATCGAAGCCCGCGAAATCTCGGATCGCCTGAGCGAATTCCTGCGCAAAACGGTGGAAACCGACGGGCCATTGCCCAACACTCCGTAAAGGCGAAACTTTTTCCTCTCCATCCTCTCCCCGAAGCTAGGCAATTTTTCTACCATTGCAACGTCGCTGCCGAGTAACCGACAAAGGGAAAAATGCCGGGATACAAGATGGATTGCAAGACTTGTAAAAGGCAAACGCCTCATCACTCGCCGGGAATCTTCCTAAACGACAAGGGTGAGCAGCGCCGGAATATGATTTGCGACTTTTGCGGAACGACTAGTAACCATCCGGTCAATGAAGAAGAGGGCCGAAGCGAGAGCAAGCCAGAGGAACAGAACCCATCCTAAAAACAGGCCCGCCAAGGCCCTCAAGAGCGCAACCCCAAGGCCTAGCCGGGGCGCGTCAAAATCGGGGCTTGGCGGGCCACCTCTCTCTTTATTTTAGGCGGTTTCGGCCCCCCGTCACACCCCTCTTTAGTCCGCAAGATCGCTCTAGGCGGGGCCAAATGTACAAGCGACCCCTAGGCCGGCTGCGTCAAAATCCCCTGTCCTTATTGCGGTCGATTCTTTTTGCTCTAGGGGTTCCACCGGCTTATGATCCTTTTTCTGACCTCTTTATCCAAACGGGCCAAGTTGGAGCGTTCGTCATGAAAAGCAAAATGATAGCCTTCGTGGGTCTTTTTCTAGTTTTGTATAGCGGCACGGTAAGAGCCGCCGATGAGTCGAACTTCACCCGCCAAGAGGATGTGATCTATGGCCGCAAATTCGGCGTGGCGCTGACCATGGACGTGTTCACGCCGAAGAAGGAGACCAATGGTGCTGCGGTTGTCTTTTGTGTGAGCGGTGGCTTTTTCTCTTCGCATGATGCAATCAACCCAAAGACCTACAAGGAATTCTTAAATCGAGGATACACGGTCTTTGCCGTAGTGCATGGTTCGCAACCTAAATTCTCGATACCCGAAATCCTAACCGACATGAACCGGTCCCTACGGTTCATCCGCTACCACGCCAAGGACTACGGCATAGACCCAAATCGAATCGGAATTACCGGAGGCTCAGCAGGCGGACATCTTTCCCTTATGCAAAGCACGACGGGCAAGGACGGCGATCCAATGGCCAAGGACCCCGTCGACCGGGTGTCTAGTAAGGTACAAGCGGCGGCCTGCTTCTTTCCACCAAGTGATTTTCTCAACTATGGCAAGGAAGGAGAAGTCGCATTAGGCAATGGGGTCCTTTCCGGGTTCAAGGCCCCTTTCGAGTTTACGGAACTCGACAAAACTACGAACGCTTTTGTGCTGATCAGTGATCAAGAGAAACGGAGGCAAATTGGCAAGCAAATTTCCCCGGTCTACCATGTCACGAAGGACTCGGCACCTACGCTTATCATGCACGGCGACATAGACAAACTTGTGCCGATCCAGCAAGCAACAATCTTTCTCGACAAAATGAAAGAAGCGGGCGTGCCTTGCGAATTAGTCATTAAGAAAGGCGGGGACCACGGTTGGCCTGGGTTGGATAAAGACTGGTCGGTCATGGCTGATTGGTTTGACAAGTATTTGAAAAGAAAAGACTGATTGAGGTGCAACTTTCTGTTGCTTCGCGTTTCGCGCCCGCATGCTGCCTTGCGGGCGCGAAACGTAAACAACAGCTTATCCCTAAGCACTTGCAAAGCGACCATTCTCCCGGTAGATTCCAGCTATCCAAATCTACCTATTCGGGAGTACCTCCATGAGCTTGCTTGATAAGATCCGTGGCGAGTTTATCGACATCATCGAGTGGACGGAACCCTCCCAGAGTGACATCCTCGCCTACCGTTTCCCGCGTTACGACAACGAGATCAAGATGGGGGCCAAGCTCACGGTCCGCGAAGGGCAGGCGGCGGCGTTCGTCAACGAAGGCAAGCTCGCCGACGTTTACTCCCCCGGCATGTATGCGCTCCAGACCGAAAATATGCCGATCCTCTCGACACTGCGCGGTTGGAAATACGGCTTCCATTCGCCATTCAAGGCCGAGGTTTACTTTGTCTCCACGCGGACCTGGACGGACCAGAAGTGGGGCACGCAGAACCCGATCATGATGCGCGACCCGGAATTCGGCCCCGTCCGCGTTCGGGCATTTGGCACCTATTCCTTTCAAGTGACCGATCCGGGAACCTTCCTCAAGCAAATCGTGGCCACCGATCCGGCGCTAGAAACGTTTCAGATTACCAACCAGTTGCGCAATACGATCGTGGCCCGCTTCGTCGATGCCATCGGTCAGGCGAAGATCGCCGTGCTGGATCTCGCCGGGCAATATGACAAGGTCAGCCTGGTGGCCCTGGAGCGGATCAAACCCGACCTGGCAGGCATGGGCCTGGCCCTGAAGGCGTTTTACATTGAGAACATCTCCCTGCCGCCGGAAGTCGAACAAGCCCTCGACAAACGGACGCAGATGGGGGTGTTGGGCAACCTCGACCAGTACACCAAATATCAAACGGCCCAGGCGATTCCCGAAGCCGCCGCCAATCCCGGCGGCCTCGGCGGCGTCGGCGCCTCCATCGCCGTCGGTATGCAAATGGGCAATCAAATGGCGGGGGCGATGAACACGCCGTCGGCCTCATCCGGCAGCGCGGGCGGGCCGCCTCCTTTGCCTAGCGGCGCGGCGAGCTTTTTCCTCGGCGTCGACGGTTCTTCCGCCGGGCCGTTTGACATGGCCGCACTTGCCGGAAAGATCCGGGAAGGCTACTTGACGCGCACCACGCTGGTATGGCGACAAGGCATGGCGGAATGGGTTCCGGCGGAAAGAGTGGCGGAGCTGCAGGGCCTGTTCGCCGCGGCGCCGCCGCCGTTGCCGAAGTAGCGACAAATGCAGGAATCGCACTTTATTCGCGTTGTCGCGCTCCGCAAAGGAAAGTGCAGGCCAGTTGAGTTCAGAATCCGTGAAAAGGAACGCGGCCTTTCTCTTTTCGCCCTTAAAGACGAGCCAAGCCCTGAGGACGTGGTTTCAGCTGTACGATCAATGGGCAAACAAGGGGAACTATCAGCTGCCGCAGTCAAAATTGAGGATCTTCATTCCCTTGGATTGCGGCTAGTCAGAATCAAGGGTGAAACGCCGGCGCCCGAAATAAATGCGATACATTGGGAGGCTCGTTTACCACTTTGGCGACAGATCATCCTTGCCATTCGGGGTATCCCTCGTCATGCTTTCTTTAATGAAGTATTAAGCCCCGTCATTTGCGAAAAAGCTCGCCTGCTTGATTGAGAGACTCAAAGTGGGTAAATCATCGGCTAAAGAAACCGCCCAGGCCCGACCAGCAATTTCATCACTTTTTGAGAAGGGTCCACCGGTTTTGGTTGAAATTCGTTTTCCAGGTGCTGCGACCTCGCCTGACTGGCATTTGTGCGAAGTGGAAGAAGAACTGAACAGAATAATGGAGAATCTTGCTCCAGGTGTTGAATTGCGACTTAGCAGCGTTTGGGATCTCAAGAATACCGGGGAAGAAGTCTATTTGAGAAAGTGACCGTCTTAGGTTCTTTGAACGAGGCGCGGCAAGCAACGATCATGCTCTTAATCGAGCGCTAGGTCACAAGGAATTATCTGCCCAGACAAACAATCGTGTGTGCCGCGGTACGCTGCATGGATTCCCCCCTCTCTCCGGGAGGTACTGCCGTGATTCGCCATCTCTGTCCTACTTGCGAACTGGTCGTCCAGTCGGCCGACAGCCTGGCCGGCCTGCCCATCCGTTGTCCCCATTGCCATATCAGCCTGACCGTGCCCAAAGAAACCATGCACAATCCCAAGACCGACGGCTCCGGCTTTTATGCCACCGTCCACCAAAGCCATGTCATTCCCGATCCCCGCGATCGCCATTTTCCGCATGAGAGTCGGCGTATTGCCCGGTGGCGTAACCGCCTCAAAGAGTATTACAAAGACGTTGACGATCTCTCCGTGCTGGCGCCCGGTGAAGAACGCTCGGGGGGAATCGGCTCTTTCTTGGCGCCGATTCTAGGCTCTTATTACAACAAGCCCTGTTTGGTCGGCTATCGCTACACCGATCACACTCTTTGCCTGTTTCATTATCGGCGGAGCATGGGGTTTCGGCGTTTCAGCGGATTTGTCGACACCGAGGAAGTGCCCCTTACCCATGCCGCGCGCATCAAGTTCCACGCCCATCTTGTCCTGTTGCTGACTTCCCTGGAATTTCGAGATGGCGGGGGAAAAACGCGCCATGTTTTCTTCGCCCTGCCAACTCACAAAGAGACCAGGGCGCTCCGACAAGCGATCCATGAATGGGAGGCCAGCGAGGCGCTGGAGAAGATTCAGGCCTAGTGTCCCACGGCAAGGATTGAAATAGGCGAGCGGCGGGCTTTATGCCCGCCGGGTCACCTCCGTGATAAACCTGGAGGCTCGCCTCCAAATCTCGTCTAGACCTGAATCGGCTTGCCTCCCATGATGGGAGCCGAAGAGCGCAAGCTCACGGAAAGGAGAATGGCTCTTCGGCCCTGTTCCGCAAATGCCAGGAAGGATCCATGCGCATCTTGCTCGGACTGACGGAGGTCTCCGGACATTACGGCAGCCTCAAACAGGGTTTCCGTGAGCTTGGCGTCGAGGCCACCTTTTGGAATTTATCCGGCCATCCCTTCGCCTATGGCAATGAGGACAATCCCTTTCTCGTGCGCTGGATTCGGCGAGTTGGATCTAAGCAAAAACAATCTGGTAATGGGGCGACCAGGCAATTCTGGGCTGTTCTGCAAGCGCTGTTACGGTGCGTTCTCTTTCTCTGGGCGTTATTCAAGTTCGATGTTTTCATTTTCGGTTTCAATACCAGCTTCTTACGTCATTTCGACCTGCCCGTTCTAAAGCTTTTCGGCAAGAAGATCATCTATCAATTTCACGGCAGCGACTCGCGCCCGCCCTACCTGGACGGCTCACTCTTTCCCGATGGCGCTGCCTTCCCGATTGAAAGCTGTATTGCGCAGACGCGGATCAAGAAACGCATCTTGCAAATCATTGGCCGATATGCCGACGCCATCATTGACAATCCCACCGGCGCCCATTTTCACGAGCGGCCCATTATAATCTGGCTGTACGTGGGGCTGACGAGCCCAGCCTCTCAAGCCGCAGCCACTTCGTCCTTGGAAGGTTCCGCTTCAGGGCCGGTGCGGATTCTTCATTGTCCATCAAATCCCGCGGCCAAGGGGACGGCCCTGATTGAACAAGCGATCAATCGTCTCAAAGCACGCGGTCATGTTCTCGAATTAGTAAAAATCAGCGGCCGGCCAAATGCGGAAGTTCTTAGGGAATTGCAGAAGTGCGACTTTGTGGTGGATCAAGCCTATTCGGATTATGCCATGCCCGGCTTCGCCACGGAAGCGGCCTGGTTCGGCAAGCCGGTGATCATCGGCGGCTATTCGTCCGCTTTGTGGCGCGCGCTCATGCCTGAGTATCAATTGCCGCCATCGATTTTCTGCCCTCCTGACCAGCTCGAAGCGGAAATTGAACGAATGATCGTCGATCGGCGCCATCGCATTGAAACGGGAGCCCGAGTGCGTCGATTTGTCCAAACGCATTGGCAGCCCCGCGAGGTGGCGAGACGTTACCTTCAGTTAGTTGAAGATAAGATTCCGCCGTCCTGGGTATTTGATCCAAGCGAAACTAGCTACGTTTACGGATGCTGTGCTCCGGATTCTTGGATTCGAGAACTGATCCGGCGGGTCGTGCAAACATCGGGCGCCGGAGCCTTAATGGTGTCGGATAAACCCGACCTAGAACGGCAACTATTAGCCTTTGGCAATAATGAAGGGGGCCAGCGGAGCGAGACGGCCGCCGCGTAAGCATGGACGGAGAAGGTAGATCCCGTCTGCCGGACGGGACCTTGCAGCAGTCAGTTACCATCCGGCAGACAGACCTACCAGCCTGTGGATAGCCTGAGAGGATAGGCAGCCTAGATAATCATTGACCCAGAGCTTGCCTTGACAGCAGTCCCGCAACGCGATTAGTAAACATCCCCAAGCCGTTGCCGGCACAAACTGGAGCGGCTTGAACAAGTAGATGACGATCCTAATTGCGAGGTCAGCGGGCCTCCGAGTTTATCGCGGGGGCGAACCCGCCGGGGATAAACTCCGCCGCTCGCTTGGCTGGGGAGAGTGCCGGTGTATCTCTTGCAACCCAGAGTGCATGCCCATGCCTTTCGTGAACTCGGCCACGGGCTCGTGCGCTATCGCCGGCTGACGTGGGAGATGGCCAAGCGCGAGATAGCCGACCGTTATACCGGCCAGATTCTGGGCGCTATCTGGGCGGTGGGTCATCCTTTGGTTCTCATCAGCATCTACATTTTCATCTTCGCTGTCGTGTTCCAGGCCAAAACAGGCGGGGCTCACGATCCCGCTGGCGATTATGCGACCTACTTGTTGGCCGGGTTGATTCCGTGGCTTACATTTCAGGACGTGCTTAACAAAAACGTCACGGTAATCATCGCGAACAGCAGCCTGGTCAAGCAGGTGGTTTTCCCGGTCGAAGTGTTGCCGACCAAGGGTGTCGTCGCCTCCTTTTTGACTCAGTTCATCACGACCGGCTTGTTCTGGATTTACTACGTCTTTGCTCATCAATCCGTGCCCTGGACGATCGGCTTGTTGCCCCTACTATGGGCCGCTCAGTTTCTGGCGATGACCGGCGTCAGCTTTCTGCTGTCGGCCGTGGGCACTTATTTTCGAGACCTCAAAGAACTGGTTCAAGTATTCAGCCTGGTCAACCTTTACTTGATGCCGATCTTCTACCGGCCCGAGTGGGTGCCAGCCTACGCTCGGCCATTGCTTTACTTGAACCCATTCAGCTACATGGTCTGGTGTTATCAAGATGTTTGTTTCGCCGGTGAAATCCAGCACCCCTGGGCCTGGCCGGCGTTTCTCCTTGGCTCGGGACTGGCCTTCTACTGCGGCTACCGCATCTTCCGTAAGCTAAAAATCTATTTCGGCAACGTTCTTTGAGAAGATTGACTGGCGAGCCGGGAGCGTAAGCGACCGGAGTCAAGCGACTGGAGTCAAGTGACCGGAGTCAAGCGACCCCCGTAGGAGCCACCTTTGGTAAACGACCTTTCGATCCCGACAGAAAAACCAGCGCCTCCGGCCCCGTTAACCAACCATAATTCGGATGCCGCCATCCGTGTCTCTAACCTCTCCAAGATGTACAAAGTCTATTCCAAGCCCGCCGATCTCTTTTGGGAAATGCTCACGCGAAGGCCCCGGCACAAGGAATTCTGGGCGCTCCGTGATATCTCGTTCGAAATCGGCCGCGGCCAGGTCGTCGGGCTGGTTGGCCGCAACGGCGCGGGCAAGAGCACAATCCTGAGAATTCTCGCGGGAACCCTGGACAAGACCTCCGGATCCATCGAGGTCAACGGCAAGATTTCCGCGATCCTGGAACTCGGCACCGGCTTCCATCCCGAGCGCACCGGCCGCGAAAACATTTACATGGGCGGCTTGTGTCTAGGTATGGGCCGAAAGGAGATCGACGCCAAAGTTGACGAGATCATCGACTTTAGCGAACTCCATGCGGTCATCGATCAGCCGTTCAGGACCTATTCCAGCGGCATGCAAGCGCGGCTGACGTTTAGCACGGCCGTTCATGTCGAGCCCGATATCTTCATCGTGGACGAGGCACTGGCGACGGGAGATGCCCTCTTTCAGGAAAAATGCCTCCGGAAAATGCGCGCGATTTGCACCAGCGGCGCCACCGTCCTTCTGGTCACGCACAGTCTCTTTCACATCTATGAGGTATGCACAGCCTGCCTGCTGTTTCACGAATCGCGCCTCCTGGCCTATGGCGATCCTCGCATCGTTGGCGAGCAATATGAGCGCCTGCTGTGGGCCGACCGAATGATAGTTCCCGAGAACCGTAAGGGAAAATCTTCCTCAGGAGTTATCTCTCCCGTTCGATCGAAGTCAGGTGAAGGGGAGCAATCCTTGGCGAGTCCGTTTTCGCAGTCAGCCAATGAATCGCCATCTGAAGGGGCCCAAGTCGCAGGGTTCCCTAATTCGTTCGAAACCGAACCCAAGGAAGACAGTTCTTCGACGGGGCTCCCTCCTGTCGAATTGCTGTCATTGGACATTTCGAATGAGGCGGATCGCCCGGCCGTCCACCTCTTGATTGGTCAAAAGTACAAGCTCACCATGCGGTATCGGTTTAATCAAAACGTACGACAGCCCAATTTCGGTTTCTGCATTCAAAAGGAGAGTGGGCTGACGATTACGGGAGATACGACCTTTGAAAATGGCGTGCGGATTGAAGGCAGGGCGGGCACCATCATAACGGTTACTTTTGCTTTTACCTGCCGCCTCCTTGCCGGCCTTTACTTGGTCGGGGCGGGACTGACGGACATTCTTGATAATGGCGATTACCTGATCCTCCATGTGGATCGAGCGCTCTTCACGATCACCGTGGCCGGCAAGCCGCTCAACGGGCTATTTGATCCGGTCTGCGAGATTAGTTTCACTAGAGCGCCCGTGGAACTTGAGAAAGTAGCATGAGTTCGACCTTCATCGTCGGCTGCGCCCGTTCGGGCACTACGTCTTTGCTCAAAGTTCTTGGGCTTAGTAGGCAGGCCCATTGCCTCGTTGAGCCCATGCCTAACCTCAATATCGAATCTCGCGAGATGCTCGAAGGCCGGCTTAGCGATCCCTATGAGGTTCTGGCCCGGCACCTCGCTCCGCGCGTCGGCAAAGGTCTGAGCAAACGACCGCACTACATCGAAAAGCAAGTGTCCTTGCTACCCTTCATGAAGCACCTCGATCGATTGTTTCGTTGCAAATTCATCATTCCCATTCGCGACGGCCGGGATGTCGTCTGCTCGCTTATCAACTGGCACAATCAGATGTTTCCTTGCATTTATCAGGAATGCCGCGAGCGTGGCGATCTGTCGGAAAGGGCGGAGGCCGTACTGGCTCGCCAGGTCGGCCTGGATCTCTTCGACTATAGCCTGCCTCGCCCAAGGCGAGACGATCCGTGGCACAAGGAATGGCGCAGCCTGTCGCGCTTTGAGATGGCGACCTGGTATTGGTCTTACATCAATCGGCTCGCGGTCAGACTTGCCAGCGAAGTCGACCCAGCTCGGGTTCTCATAGTCGATTACACGCGGCCGACGACGGAAACGATTAAGCGCATCTATGAGTTTGTGGACCTGACTGACTTCGATGAAACGGCTGTCGCCCCAATTCTCCAACGACGCGTCAACTCGCTCGAAGAACGAATTCAGGAATCGGGCGCCTTTCCTCCATGGCCAGACTGGACAACGCTCCAGAAGCAGCGCTTTTCCGAAATCGCTTACGATACGATGCGCCTCCTGGGATACGAAGCGAGCCCCGTCCGCCCCAAACCCACCGGCTTTGGCGAATGGTGGATCGAAAAGGAATTGGATGAGCAATGGTACAAAGAGATCTATCAATACCGTGCTCCGTTACATGACGTTTTTCAAAACTGGTTCAAGACGATCGATCAAAGTCCGGTGGGCCCGCTCGAATCCGTGATTGAAATCGGTTGCGGAATAGGATACGGTTACACGAGCTTCTTTCACAACAAGAAGTACATGGGGATCGACTTGTCGCCTCGCCTCGTCAAATCCTGCAACGACAACAATAAAAACCCGAATCATTCCTTTTTCTGCTGCGACATTCTCCAAACCGTTCCGCAAGCTGTCGCGGACCTGACCTTTTCACAGGGCACGATCGACAATGTGTACGATCTCGACGCGTTCCTCCGAGCCATGGCGCAAATGACGCGGAAGGTCCTTTACGTAATTAATTATCGCGGTTACTTCCAGGGCATTACCGATCACCGCTATCGATGGGACCCGCAGACGCGCGTCTGCTTTAACGACTTATCAGCACGCCGCGCGGCGGAAGTGCTGGGGGAAGAAGGTTTTCAGACGGTCTTGGTGTTCCCGCAGCCAACGCGGCGCACGGACATCCCGGTCGAAACGGTGATCCTCGCCAGTCGGGAACGCGTGAAGCCCGAACTGCTGATGGCTCACCATGAGATTCATTCCGAGTTTGAGAGCTACCAGGTGCGCTCTTCCGGATGGAAGAGCACTGACGTCTTAAACATGGTGAACACGGGATGCGCCTATTTTTCGGAAGCCGGCCTGGATCTGGCCAATAACCTGGCCTATTTCCGGTCGATCCTGGCATCGATCGCCAAGTTGAAAACGCTTCGTCCGGGGACGGTCGCGCAATTGGCAGACAGCGCCTCGCCGGTCAATTTGGCGCTCCGCACCGACATCGACATGGACTTGCCCGCGGCCATTAATATGGCTCAAGTAGCCCGTGAATATCAATTCCCAATCTCAATGTACCTGCTTCATACGGCAGCTTACTACGGCTATTTCGCGGATGGCATTTTCCATCGTCACGAAGACAACGGCGCCCTGTACCGGCAAATGCAAGAAGACGGGGCAGAGATCGGCCTGCACATCGACCCCTATTCCATCTATCTCGAGCAGGGCATCGACGGCGCTCAAGCCGTGAAAACGGAGCTGGCCTGGCTGCGCGAGTGCGGCTTACGCATTAACGGCACTTCGGCTCACAATGCCGCCCCGGTTCACGGAGCGGAGAACTTTGAAATCTTCAAAGGGCGCACCATCCGCAAGGGCGCCTGGTTTCATCGCCACTACACCTATCTGCCGCTGGGCGTGCTCGATGAGGCCGAATTAGGATTGCGGTACGAAGCTTCTTCCGCACGACCCGTGCGCGCCGATCAAATGATTGATGAAGCCGATCCGTACCTGGCGCACTTGCCGGAAGGCGATTTCTTGCGCAACTACGATTGGCTCAGGACTTATCTGCTCGATAACCCGTATTGTCGGTGGGGCTATACCTACAACATTTGGCTTCTGGGCAAGGACCTGTGGGCTATCGCCGGCCGCCGGGCTGACGGTGGAACTGCTTTCCATTTCGGCATAACGTGGTCGAAGGTAAATGAATTCTTGATGACCGTTAGCATGCACGAAAAGGTCTTGATCACATTGCATCCCATTTACCTGGGCAGACGGGTCCGGGCGGGTGCGGAACCGGAAGATCCCGGTTTAATACAGGCAGCAGCGTAAAAGATGGATTCTCATCCTTGGCAATGCGAGACAGAGCGTTGGTCCTATTTCTCCGAACCCGGCCCAAGCAGTCAGCCCCGATTACAGCCGAAGAATTCCCCTTTGATGCCGCATCAAATGGGGCCCCTGGGATTTCGCAGGGTCCTCATTTGTCTGTTACGGACTTGCGCTCGGTCTTGGAAGCGTCTTCCGGGCGCCGTTGCCTCCCATGGCACGATTTTCTCAAGAAAACCAATAAGCCAGGATTCGGTATCCGCGTTGATTCAAGTCGGGGCTTGACGGCTGCAACCAACTCCTGTTTGACTCTCCTGGCTAAGAATCGCCTCAAACCCTGGTTGCTTCTTCCGGTGGCGGCAGGCGGCCTCGGTTATGGCCGCGAGGGCAAGTTTATTCTCGACCCGAGCCAAGGTACATTGCTTCGCCGTCTACTTGATACCTATTGCTGCCCATTGGGTCTCTTGGCCGACCCCGCCGCCTGCATTACTCAGGTTCTCAACTCGCCATTTCAAGTTTGGAAAACGGCCCGCAAACAATTGGTCGAAAGAGGTTTTGTCTTAGACGGGTATGGTTCGTCATTTCAAATGACCAGGGCCTGCCTGCTGGATTTGATTTGGGTTTACCGGGCGACCGGTAGAATAAAGCGAAATTGCCTGAATGATTTGGCCACGATCGGGCTACAAAATTACGAATGGCTCTTTGAGAAAGAGAACGGCGATTTCTTCCAGTCGCCTGGAGATGGTATTCTCGAACTGGATTTCGCGCTTCACGACACCGACCAACCCCACTATTCGCGCTTTCTACAAACCCGGACGCTTCTTCAAGCCCGCCGGCGCCTTCGATTAGACCTGGATTTCATTCTGCACACGGATTGCACGGGCTGGAGGCTAATCCATTCCGACGGTGAAGAAGTCTCGATCAGCACCGTGGAAGCCGCCCGCCGTATCTCAAACATGCAGGCTTCAACCAGGGCGGGCCTGATCATTGATCCGGCCAATATCGAGTGGCCGAACTCAACCTCCCGGTTAATCCAGGACAATTTTCAATCGGCTGTTCGCCATTTGCCTTTTCCTTTTGACTACTGGCTGTCAGTGAACAGCGACATTGACTGGGCTAACCATGTTCAGTTGGGCCGTACAATAGAAGAGATCTGCGACGCCGTGGGCCTTCCTTACGCGGGCAGTGCTTACCTATTCTCGCGCGACGCAACTTGGCCGGCCTGGTCTCAGCTACGCAGCCATCCTGACATCGGCAAATGGGCCTCGAGCGGCAATCTGGACACCATTCACGGCCTCGCACATTCGTTTGATTCACCTTCGAGCGCCGCCAACTCTTTTGCCGCCGTACAACCGGTCCAAGAAATCCTCGATCAATTGGCGGCATGTCATCTGGTCCCCCCCATCTTTACTTCTCACGGCGGCGGCGAGGGCGTTTTGACTCAGGGCCAATTGACGACGGCCAACGGGCTGGCGATCTATCCGGAACGCGCCTCGCAGGCGCTTGATTCACCGGAGTCGCCTTACTATGTGTTGCCGCGTCTCAAGTCGGCCGGCGTCTATTTCTATAATCCGTTGGATGTGATCTTTTCGCCCGATCTCGTCCGGGTCAACGACCTTCTTCAGACCAAAACCGGCCAGGACGGATCCCCCTATTACGCCTTTTCCCGTTATTTTCCGCAATTCGACGACGCCAACGGGCTTTCGCCTGCCTGGTCGCACGGCAAGCACGCCGCCACCGCACAGGCCTTTCCGGCAGTTCTTCGCCATGTCGTCCAGGAAATGCGCCGAACTGTCCCCGGAAGCGGCTGTGTCATCTACACCCATCTTGGCAATCGGGTTGGCAACCAAACTTCCTTGCGCCTGGGCTGGACCGAGGAAATGCACCAGGCCTGGGAACTCCTGGCCGAATACTATTCCGCCCGCGACAAGGACAATGTTGTTCCCTGCCGGATCTGGTTCGCCGCCACGGCGTCCATTCTCGCTTATGCCGCCGTCCTAAAAGGCCTCGTCCGTAACTTGACTGTCGAAGGCAATGAGGTTCGCATCGTTTCTTGGGACGACCCAAATCTTGGCGTGTCGATTCCTGATCCGCAAAACTTTGGCGCCTCCTGGCTTCACGGCATCACACTCTACGTGCCCGATGCGAGCCAAACTAGCGTATCCGTTGACGGGTTGCCGATTCGCCATTTCACGTGTAACGCGGCGGATGCCACAGGCCGGCCAAGTATTACTCTTGTCGATGCATCCCATCCTGTACCGCTAGTTCCCGGGATTCCCGAGGATCTGGCCCAGTGGTGTCATCCTGGAGCCGTCTCCTTCGCGATTCAGGATGCTGACGGGCCGCTTGAGATTACTTGTGCGAGTTTAGAAAACACACAAAATGCGGTCATACCGGTCGACCATGTATCGTTACGAAATGCCACTCATTGGACATTTGAAGTCTGGGCCGAAGACGCCGAGACCCTTTGGAGTCTCGGTTTCCAAACGAGAGCGTGTGACTGGTTTGAGGCGGGGAATCGTCCGGGTTTGTCTTGGCTGGTTCAGCCGGTCCGCGTTGGCGAATGGCATCGTGTAACCTTTCCGCTTTACGACCATGCCGGCTCCGCTGTGCCGCACGGGTCCATTGAGGCGGTCCGGATAAATGTGTCCTCGGACCGGCGCATTTCGCTAGTTAAATTCCGAGATCCGGCGTTACTGAGACCGCATCCGTGCCAGCGCTTGTTGCCGAACGCCCGCGTTCTTTCCGGCGTTGTCCGGGCCTGGCCGGAGAGCAAACCCCTTCCCGGTGTAACGGTTGAGTGCCAGTTTTCAACAACCACCTTGCATGCCCAAACCGACCAAACCGGCCGGTTTCTTTTCGCCGCTCTACCCAACCTGGCTCGCTGCCGTGTACGTATTGACCAACCTGACAAAAAAGCGGTATACACGCGCGGCAGCCTAGCTTACATGACCTGTGATCAGTTTGACTGGGATATTTATTTGGTTTAGCCAAGGAAAATCCTCGTCAGCACGGAAAGGGCCTCAACAATGAAGGATTTGGTCCATCCCTGCTACGCTGATATCAAGGATTTACTTGAGCAATGGTCCCCCGACGAATACTACAAGTACATTTTCCAGTTCCCATTGGAAATGTTTCAAACTCGCGTCGATATGGCCGGGTTCAAGGGGGCGGGAAAGATCTTGGATGCCGGCTGCGGTTATGGGCAGTGGGCCGTCGCCCTGGCTGGATGTAATGGCCATGTCACCGGGATTGACCTTTATCCCGGTATGGTAAAGATTGGTCAGTCGCTGGCGGAAAGGTTCGCTGTGCGCAACGTCGAATTTCAACAAGGGGACCTGAATCAGCCGTTGCCGTTCGCTGACGAGGAATTCGACTTGGTCTGGTGCTGGAGTGTAATCATGTTCGTCCGGCTGGAGCGAGCCATGCCGGAATTCAACCGGGTGCTAAAGCCCGGTGGAAGGCTCTTGCTAGGCGCCGTGAACAGCCGAGGCCGCTGGCTTTACAAATTGCTTCAGGCATTGAACCCTCTGGCCTTCAACAAGTTGACCTGCCAAATGTGCTGGAAAGCGTTGCGACACGGCTCGGCCTTTGACGCTTTCCCAAGTTATATGACCCGAAAAAACGCCACTGCCTTTTATGATCACTATGGATTTGAACTGGTGGCCGCCGATTGCGACGGCCATATCGATATGACCGGCCAGGGACGGCGCTTGCCTATGTTTGCCCCGAGTTTCATGGGCCTCGATAACAACATCGAATACATCGGCACGAAAGTCAGGACGCTGGCCCGAAGAAATGAAACAAGCTCGCCTCTAGCTATAGCGTCATGAAACCAATCACATTGCAGCAGCCGGCCCAGAATCTCAACTCAACCACGGCCAAATGCGATGGTCATCGCATTGCCGCAAGACTTATGACGGCGCCCTGCACCACTCGGAAGAAGCTCCTCGTAAGGTTGCCCCCGGCGTCGAATACTGCCTCGTAAACTTGATTGTCCCCCAGGCCGATGGCGAACAGAATCGCTAAACCGCTGTTACTATTGCCCGCCTGAATCGACGTGACGGAAACCACGCTCGGGGTCGTGGCTTGCATATCGCTCACGGGTTTGCCTGCAGCATTGAACTTCATGACAGCTATTTGATAGTCCGGCAGGATGGCATAGACCCAAGGGTTCTTGTTAGCGTCCTGGCCAACCGTGATCCCTGAAGCACTTCCCGTTCCCGCCTGGAGGAAGATGGTATTCGTCGCCAGAGCATTGGCATCGAAGTTCAGGTAAAAGACGTGGCCAAAGTAGGGATCCACGGCAAACAATTCCGGATTTCCACTGCCGTCGTAGCCTAGCCCAATGGACTTAACGGCAAAAGGCGCCGCCGGGCGGTAGAAATCGCCAATGGGGTCGCCGTTCGCCGAAAACCTCAGCTCCTGTACCTGCGAGAAATACGGATCGATCGTGAAAACCAGCGGGTTGCCGTTGCCGTCGTGGCCAACCGTGAGCGTCGTCGCGACTCCCCCGTTGGAAACCAGTTGAAAGGGGCCGACGGGGTTGCTGTTGACGTCAAACTTCATCGCCCAGACATGGTGAATGAAGGGATCGACCGCAAACAACTCCAGGTTGTTGTGCCCGTCATGACCGACGACCAGGCTTTCCACGGCGCCGCCCGTCCACACGGGCGTGTAATAGCTGCTAGTCGGATTCCCGTTAGCATCGAACTTCAATTCCCAAACATGATTTAGGTACGGATCGATGCCGAAGAGCACCAGGTTGCCGCCGCCGTCCCGCGTAACTGAAATCGACTTCAATGAGCCAAAGGCCACCAGGTATGGGCTCCTGAACGGGTTACCGTTGGCGTCAAATTTCTGGCCGAACACCGCGTTATCGGCATGGACAACGAAGTTCTCCTGCACGGGGCCCGGGCCAGGCGATTGCGGGACGCTCGAACCTCCTCCCTGCAGATCCGCAACGACCCGGTCGGCATAGGGAGATCCGCGCCCGGTCGTCAAATCATAGCCGGCCGCGGCCACATAGTTGGGTGACCCAGTGGTGATCCCCGACGTGATGTCGTGGAAATCTGTACTGGGCATGTTGTAAATCATGGGCAGGGTTTGGCTGGCTCCGTCCAGCGACCCTAGACCAGCCGATGCCCGGCCCTGATTGGCAATGGCGATTAGAGCCGCCCATTGAGGAGCCCCGGCGCTGGTGCCTCCCCATTGCGACCATGGCGCCTGGCTGCCGTTGTTGTAGGAGTCGTAGACCGGGAAACCTGTGTTGGGATCCGCGTCATAGGCCACATCCGGGCTCGTTCGCATCGTGCTGCTTTGCGGGACCTGGCCGATTTGAAAGGCAGGCTGAGTTTCGTACTGGCTGATGCCGCCGCCGCTGCCGCTCCATGCCGACTCCGACAGAATATTGCCCTGGGAATCGAGCGCTAAGTGCGTGCCGCCGACGGCCAGGACGTTGGGCGAGGTGGCTGGGTAACTGGCAGGAGCTCCCTGATCGCCCGAAGACACGACGAACGTGATGCCATTGTGGCCCGCCGGCGTCACAAAATGGTAGTCCAAGGACGTTTCATACGTAAACTCAGGACCTCCCCAGCTCATGGAAACGGTGACGACTCCCGGCTGGCTGGCCGCGTAGTCCACGGCCGTCATCAAGTCGGCGTAACTACTACTGCTCGCTTCCACGAGCAAGATCTTTGCTCCAGGTGCAATCGCGTGGGCCCATTCGACATCCAAGGCGATTTCGCTGATCCAGCCGGAGTCGACCGCCGGATAACTCGTTCCGCCCCATTGATCGACTTTGGTAAAAAAGGGATCCGCCAAACCAAACCTCACATCGAATTGATGCAGGTCGTTGGCGATATTCGGATCGTTGTAAGCATCGACAATGGCGATCGTCGTGCCACTGCCGTCGCCGACAATGCCGCCGCTAAATACGATGTTATCGAAACCATAAGCATGCCGGACCTGGCTCGGAGAATAGCCGGTTGGCCCACCGCTACCGAGTGGATTCACATTATTCCCGTGAGCCCGCAAAGAACTGGGAGTGAATCCGCCAAGGATCTGGGCCGAGGCGGGTTTTTCCGGAAGGCTTAGACCCAGGAAATGCAAAGGCTGAGCGATGGAGAGGAGAGCCCGCTCTTCGAGCTCATCGAAATGGAGTTGACAAGAAAATCGTTTCCGCCGCTTGACTCTGGCACGCCGAGACGGCGCCTTCCCATTGGAGAAAGCATTCCTCAGCCAGCGCGCGAAATTGAAGAAATCCCGAATCATTGCGCTCCCCCAGCCTTTGCTAACGCACCGTCTTTCCTCTTGCAGTCGCTTGGCACGATCGTGCAAGGATTGAAAGACAACGGCCTGTCACCGATGAAATAGAAAAGCGGTTATGTTGGCGGGGGAGTCGCCGTAGCTCCTATATGCGGAGCATCAGCCAATGGTAAGGAAGGAGATTTTTGCGAGCCGCGTCCAATTGATGAAGAAAGCGGCGCGCTTAACGAGGGGAAAAATCTCTTTTCCAAATAGCAATATTTCGAGTCAAGGAATATTAGTCCGACGTGAATCGTTCTGTGCGAGCATTACTTCCATCAACGACTGATTCACACGCCAGTGTCAATCCGGCTCAAATCCTGAAAAAGCTTAGGCCCGGTGTTGAAGAGTGTCAAATAAGGTGGAGACGGAAATTCCTTATTTGGGCGACCAACTGAAGGCCCCTCCCACAGGTTTGCCAGGCGCTGTAGGGTGGGACGAGTCTTCGAGTCCCACCAGCCGCTTCGGTGGGACTCGAAGACTCGTCCCACCCTACGAAATCGGCTACTTGTCACATTTAAGGAGGCCGTCCACCGGCTTCTCGAGCGAGGGTGCGATATTAAAACCGCCGCGCATGCCAGAACCAGCCAGACCAGCCAAATGCTCCTCGCCCCATTACCCACCTTAGCTCCCTGTCGTGTACCTATTGACCGGCTTCAGAAAAAAGCGGTATACACGCACGGCACCCCTGTTTGGATGGCCTGCGACCTGCGGAACTGGGGTATCTATTTGGTTTAGGCAAAAACTCTTCAGTGGCGGCAAAAGTGTCTCCCCAATCAGCCACACGATCCGGACCAGTCAGGCCGATATTAGGACAAGATTGGGGAAGTGACAGGCGGCGAGCTGGTCTTGACCAAGTGAAGATTAGCCAGGCGCCAGCCGATAAGCCCGTCTGTTAGGACGTAACCCTGCGTGAATGTTTTAAGACCGGCTCCTGGCTGGCTTGGAGAAGTAAGCCTTAGAATTCGTTTCATTTATGGGAGATGGCTGCGCTTATTTCTGAAATAGGCAACTAAAGGGTTCAAAAGAACACAAGAGATGACAACTTTAAGGGGGGTGTGTGGGGGTGTGAAACGAAATGAATGGGCTTTATAAAACAGGGGGAATCAAAGGGCTGGGGCTGGAAGTACGCAGAAGGGCAACTTTTATAGTACCTCTATTGTGTGCCATGAAGACCGCATGAGCAGCCGATTTGTCGTCACCGGGGGCAGCGGCTTCGTAGGAAGCCATTTGATCCAGCGTCTACTGGACCAGGGAGACGTGCTTGCCATTTCGCGCAGCTTAATGGGGATCGAGCATCCGCGCCTGACTGATCTCAGGGCTGATCTCGCCTCGATAATTCCCGATTCCAGGGCCTTCCGGGGAGCTACCGTCATTCACTGCGCTGCCGTGATGAACTCAGCAGACCGAAGCGCCCTGTGGACGGGTAATGTGGAGGGAACCTGGAATATGCTCGAATGGGCTATCCGCCATGAAGCTCGGCACTTTGTCTTATTCAGCAGCGGCGGCGTCTACGGCTACGCCAAGGATCGTCCCTGGTCGGAAACCGATCCCACGAATCCCATTGGCTTCTACGGGCACACTAAGTTGATAGCGGAAAACTTGGCGCGCGCTTTTCACGACACGGCCAAACTGCCCGTTACGGTGATCCGCCTGTTCTTCCCTTATGGCGAAGGCCAAAAGCGCGGCATCTTCCGCCTCATTTCCGACGCCGTCCTGAAGGGTACGGCCCTGACCGCCAATCGCGGCGGCGCTCCAAGGATCAACCCTATCCACATTGGCGACGTGGTATCAGCGGCGGAAATCCTTGTGGCCTTGCCGGCTGGATATCGCATATTCAATCTCTGCGGCGATGAAGCGGTTTCCTTTCTCGATTTGGTCCACCGCTGTGAGGCGAAATATGACAAGAAGGCCGTGCTAAAATCCACCGACCTGGACCACGACGATTTGCTGGGCAGCAATCGCCTGTTAAAGGAGCGCACGGGTTGGCAGCCTATCCAAAGGTTAGCCGCTTAGCAAAAAAGGATTCGGACGAGGCAATCAGCCCGAAAGGACTTGGGTAATGAGCAATTTCTATGGAATTCACGGGTCGCATGTCTTGATCACCGGCGGCGCCGGCTTCATCGGAACAACGCTGGCTTCGCGCCTCGTCGAGGATAACAAAGTCACTCTCTTCGATAATTTGCACAACGATGCCTTGAAGAATACACCCCTAAGGAATCATCCCAACGTCCGCTTCATCAAGGGAGATATTCTCGACTCGGCCGGCCTGGCCCAGGCGCTGGACCAGAGCGTCGAGTATGTGATTCATTGTGCGGCGATAGCAGGCGTCGATACTGTTCTAAAGAACCCGCTCAAGACGCTAGAGGTCAACCTCATCGGGCTCTCGAAGGTGCTTGAAGCCAGCGCCAAGCTGAAGAAGCTCAAACGCTTCGTGGATTTTTCAACGAGCGAAGTCTACGGCCAACGCGCTTATAACGTCGATGAGCAAACGATCCATCCGCGCATCACGGTGGGCGAAGCCCGGTGGACTTACTCAATCAGCAAGCTTGCTGGGGAGTTTCTGGCCCATTCGTATCACAAAGTCCACAAGTTGCCGACGGTGACGATCCGCCCCTTTAACGTTTACGGCCCCAATCAAGTTGGCGTAGGAGCGATCCATCACTTCATTCTCCGCGCGCTAAACAACGAAGACTTGACCGTCCATAACGACGGCATGCAGATTCGCGCCTGGTGTTATATCGACGATTTCGTGCACGGCGTGCTACTGGCCATGACCAGTGAGAATTCCTGCGGCAAGGCCTATAACATCGGCAATCCGCGCAGCGCCCTGACAACTTACTGTCTGGCCCGTCTCATCGTGTCCACGGCAAAGAGTGCCTCAAACTTGATCTTCAAGAAGCTCAACTATCCCGACGTCGAGATTCGCATCCCGGATATCACCGCCGCTCGGACCGATTTTGACTTCCATCCCCAAGTGGACATCGAAGACGGCATCGAACGCACCATTGGGTGGTATCGCATCCACCAAAGTCCCGCGCCAATATTGAAGTCGGCCTAATTGCTAAGTCGAAGATATTAGAAAGGCCAGCGGGATTGTTAGCTCCCTGGCAAACCTGTGCCAGCGATTGCAAGGATGCCTGCGATGAAATCGCTTCATTTGTGTAATGTCGCCAATGTCGCCTACGGGAATTGCAAAATCCTCAATCAAACCGATCATCGGGCGGAATTGCGGTGTCACGATCTGTTGCATCTGATGAGCCAGCCGGAGTGGGACGACCTGGAACTCAACTCCGAAGATTTTCCCAACGAAAACGACTTCACGGTAAACTCCGCCGACTTTGGGTCGTACCAAAGACCCTCTTGGTTTCTGAATTCGCCGGTCTGTCCCAAAGCCGTCACGCTGCCTGAAATCGCTGACAGACTTCTGCCCAACGCGCTCAATAACAAGAGCAAGCTAGCTATCCGCCGCGCGGAATCCCTGAAGCGCCGCTTCATCCACTCGGTGAAGACGGCGGTCCCTTCAGGATTCAAGGAGCTTCTTCGGCCGTCGTATCATCGAGCCATGTCGCTGACCCGGCGCGTCCTGATGAAAAAGCCGATTCAGCCGGTCTTTGAATCGCCTCATCTTTCGACGGTTGTCTTGAAAACACGCATTCAGCAATTAATCGAGATTTCCCGGCGCTATGGACCTGAATGGCATTTGACCAAGGAAATGCTTTCCCTTTATCGAGCGCATGCCCACTGGCTGGATCGTCATTTAACCGACCATGAGGTCACCATGGCGTATGTCTATACGCCGATCTACGCCATGATTCAGGGCCTGACGCCCTATGTCAGCATCGAAATCGGAACCATGCGCGACCTGCCCTTCGACGGCACGGCAATGGGCAAAATGCTTGCGCTGGCTTATCGGTTATCGGATCAAGTGCTTATTACCAACCCGGACGTAATCACCCAGGCGAAGCGACTGGGCTTGGAACGGATCCAATTCTGCCCGCACCCGGTGGATGAGGCGATCTTTCGGCCCAGTGACACGGATAGCACCCTGCGCAAGGAACTTCAAGCGAAGTACGATGCCGACTACGTCCTTTTGGCTGCCGCTCGCCAGAACTGGGCTGTTAAAGGCAACGACCGGCTCTTCCGGGCCTTTGCCGAACTTATTTCCCGGGGCATTAAGGCCGTGCTGGTCATCCCGGGATGGGGCCAAGAGGTGGCCCAGAGCAAGGTGTTGTGCCGTAATTTGAATATTGCCAAACGCGTGGCCTGGATCGCCCCGGTTTCCGAACCGGTCTTGCTGAAATACTATCAAGCCTCGGATCTAATCCTGGATCAATTCGTCCTCGGTGTTTTCGGTTTGATAACTTGCAAGGCCCTGTCGTGCGGGAAGGCCGTTCTAACGTCCTACGACAAGCCAACCCATGCCTGGTGCTTCGCCGAGCATCCGCCGGTCGTGCATTGCAGTTCGGAGAAAGAGATCTTTGACGCCATGTTCAGCTTGCTGAGGTCGCCGGGCCGTATTGCCGAGATCGGCCGGGCGGCGCGCCGGTGGGTGGAGAAGCATCATTCCAAAAAAGTGGTTCAGGGAATTTTGATCGACGTCATGAAGCGCGCGGTGGAACAAGCCGGCAGAAATTGCCATGCCACGCGCTTTTCCGGACCTCGTCTTAAGACCGCATGAGAAAAGGTAGAATCACGGCGCCCAGATTCACTCCAAGCACTTTTGCTTCTTGGATTGTCAACGAGGCATTCGGCTCGTTGCGAGGAAAAATCATGTCAAAATCGACGCAAGTCACCACGGCCGATATCGGCTTGGTCCAAACTCCTAATGTCCTAACCACGCCTACAACCTCATTGCCGGACCAGGCGAGCGCAGCTCTTACAAAGCTGGCTCGAATTATTACGCACGAAAAGCAACCCGCGGAGTTACTCGCTTGGCTCCCGGACATCGCCGATTGTCCCCTTGCAAAGTTGAGCCACATCACGAAGACGTCCTTTCGAACCAGGCTGGGCCGTTTCTTTGGCAATCTGTGGTTAACCGGACTGGGAAAAGATTCCGTGATAATAAGGACTGGGGATAAGCAGATTCGCCAGGACTCTATTCGCATTGCCGCCGAACCAATCGCCGGTTGCCCGGCGTTGCTTTCACTGGCTTCGGTCAGTTCATCAGCCGCTATTCCAGATGATCATGAGCCCGGTCCTCTATTGGCGCTAATTGATAAAGAATGGCAAAGGGCTGTCGCTCGCTTTTCGGTTCGCTTTGGTGAGCGCTTCTCGGTGATCGAACAAGACTTCTTGGCTTTCAAGCCGGCGGCCGATGCTTTTACCGAGCGCCTGGCCCAGTTTACCGGTTTGATTTTGACTCACGGCATGGCGTCGGTCAGTGCACTGCTTGCCGCCGTTCGGCCTTACGTGCCTGTGGAAACAGGTCTTACGCTGGATCTCTTGCGCGGGGATTGTGCGGCCGGTCGAATGCTAGCCATGGCGTACCGGGAGGCCCCCGCCGTCATCGCCACCAACCGGCTCACATTCGATCGTCTCAATAAGTTGGATTTACGTCATCTTCATTATTTGCGGTTGGACTCCGACGAAAGGCATACCGAGGAGATTACCGAACAACTGCGCGCCGTTCGCAGCCAGGTTTTCGCTCAAGGAACGGCCCATTACTCCGGCTTCGACTCACTCTGTCAGAAGCGGATGGAACTGCCCTATGAAGCCGCCTCCGTTGAGGATTACGACTCGAAATACCATGGGGGCGTCGCTTACCAGATCATGGACCGGAAGCTGGTGGACATCGTGGCACAAAGCCTGGAGCGCTCCCAGGTAAAAAACCCTCGCATTCTTGACCTCGGGTGTGGTCCCGGTTCCTTGGTCAACCATTTGCGTCAAATTCCCGGCGCCCACTTGACCGGGGTCGATCTGGTCCCGGAGATGATCCGCGCCGCGCAAGAGCGGTATCCCGATATTGACTTTCTGGTTGACGATGCGGAGTCCCTTTCTTTTCCGGACGCAAGTTTCGATCTCGTGCTATGCAGCGGCGTGTTACATCACTTGCCCACCCTGAACATGGCAATGCACGAGATTTTGCGCGTCCTAAAGCCGAATGGCCTGATCGTTGCCCGCGAGCCCAACGAGGATAATTTCTCCGCTCGACAGTCTCAATTGGCCTATGCGCACCTTTGCCTGCGGCATTTCCTCTTTCATGCACGCGGCATCAAGCCGATCGTTGAGCCGGAAGCGCATAAATATCACAAATCATTTACGTTTGGCGGCTTGGTGGAGGAAATGGCGCGCTACTGCTATGTCGAGCGTTTCCACACGGACCTGATGGTTTCGTATTTCTATGACGAGGTCATGACCAATGCCGCCGACACCGCTCGCTTGGCCCGATTGGATGACACGCTCACCGGACAGCCAGGCCTGAATGTCGTGGTCGTAGCCCGCAAGTGTGACAGGATAGGTGTCGATCAAGTTGTCGAGCAAGCCGTGAGCGGCATGAAACGTCTCAATGCCGTGGGCAGGGACCACTATCAAGCGCTCCTTGGCTTTGCCCAAGAGTTATTCGAACGGCATCCGGCCGATTATTCCCCCGACATATCGGCAATGGAAGGCAGCCAATGGGATTGCCTGGCTAAGATCACTAGTAATGGGCGAAGATTGTTGCTTGCCAGCGACGACGCAGCAGTCAGCCAAAGGTTAGCCGGCGAACTGCGACAGCACCTCGCGCAAGGGAAGGAAGAGGGACCGCGAATCACCCTCTTCAACCGAGAAAAGAACGGCCAGGCTCTGGACAGAACTTTTGATGCGGGCCTCGTCATTGTTCGAAAAGCGATGACGGCTCTGGAGCTTAGGCGAATTATCAATTGTGTGAGCGACTACGGTCTTGTCCTGCTCGAATTGTTGCCCGGCGCAACGGTTAGTCCGATTAACAAGGCGGAATCTCAGTATTTTGCAAGCTTGCCGGTGGCTGCCTACTCGGACAAAAAGCCAGGATTCCGCCTCCGAGCCCTGGTGAGCAAGCTCCTTCACACCCAGCGCGACTTCTATAAAGCGCTGAGCGTGGCTCTGAACTTTGAACTTTCTCGGACCCTCGAACAAGACTGTGACCCGCTGGCCCAAATCCTCTTCGATTGCGACGCCATCATGGCGCGCTATTCGTCTCAATTCAGCCGCAATCACCAGATGAACCAGAATATGAACTTCGAGACCGTGCTCAATCGGGCTCTCGCGCCGGAGAAACGCTGACCAGCCACTTCATATCTCCAAACACCATATGACGGTGTCAAACAGCGTCTTGCAGTTCAACGTCGATAAGGGGGAAAGGTCACCGCACATCCGCCACGTGCTGTGGTTTGCCGTGTCTGTGCGCGAATGCGGTCTATCTTTGAATCGGTAATCCGAGTTGATCTGCAGCAATTTCATTTCACGGACCGGGACACCCCCCTATAAGCCCTGCGGCGAGGGGCCTTCCCCCGCGTTACCGAGGTCAGGCCCCCCCTTTCGGCAACTAAAAAGCCATTGCGTTTAGTTGCTTTGCTTCTCGCAGTCCGCCGTTGGTTCCGATGAAGACGGGCAGGCAAATAAAGTCTCCTGTTGATCACTGGGGACCTCTGGCTCACCCACTGAGGCTGTGGATGCCTTGGCCTCACTAGACCTAAGACATTTCTGGCTCGGGACTTAGACCCTCTGGATCAGGCACCGACCCTCTGGGTCAGCACAATTGAGCCAGAGGGTCAGAGGGTCAGATAGAGGTCTTAGAAAAATTGGGGGCATGAAAGAAAGCCAATTTCGCTTCTTTTTGAACCTAGAGATTATCTATTTCCCAAAAAAAGGGCAGCGATTTTCCCACAATGGAAACGAGAATTCTGGCTGCTGCCGCTTGTTGATATGCAGCAATGGGTTCAATCGAACATTCCCAATTGCAGCTTCGCCGCGTCGGACATCATGTCTTTGTCCCAGGGCGGGTCCCAGACGAGATCGACTTGAACAGACTCGACGCCTGAGACGGCCTTGACGCGGGATTCCACTTCGCCGGGGAGGGAGCCGGCGACGGGGCAGGCGGGGGTAGTGAGCGTCATGCGGATGCCGACTTTACCTGTGGCGGGGTCGGCGTCGATGTCATAGACCAGGCCGAGTTCGTAAATGTTGACGGGGATTTCAGGGTCGTAGACCGAGCGTAGGGCGGCAATGATCTTTTCCTCGAGCGTCGCGCCGGGCGGGGCGGACTTGGGCTCGGGAAGTTTCTTTTCGCCGCTCAGAAACAGCGGGACACGTTCGGCCGATTGGTTGTCCATGACTCACTCCGTCGAAACGGTTTTTTCCTCGCCGTGCAGCGCGGCCTGAAAGGTATGCCAGGGCAGCGTAGCGCATTTGACGCGTACCGGAAACTCGCGGACACCGGCAAAGACCGTGAGCTTGCCAAGTTGGTCGGTCCGGTCCGACTTACCGGTGAGGAGATCGTGAAACTCCGTGAAAAGCTTTTCAGCTTCGGCCAACGTCTTCCCTTTGAGCGCCTCTGTCATCATCGACGCGGAGGCGGTCGAGATGGCGCAGCCGGTGCCTTGAAAGCTCACATCCTTGACCACGTCGCCTTCCAGCTTCAGATAGACCGTCACCTTGTCGCCGCAGAGAGGGTTGAAGCCTTCGACATGCCGGCAGTTCTCTTCAAGCTTGCGGAAATTCCGCGGCTTCCTTTGATGATCGAGGATGACCTGTTGGTAGAGTTCCCTGAGATCGGACATCGGGCTGATACCTTACTTAGTAGGGAAGGGAGTAAAGCATCCCCCACTCCCTATTCCCTTTCGCCGTTCACTTAAGCAAAAACCTCTTGAACCTTATGCAGGCCGCGAACCAAGACGTCGATTTCTTCCTTGGTGTTGTAGAAGGCAAACGATGCCCGTGCCGTGGCCGGAACGCCAAAGCGGTCCATGAGCGGCTGAGTGCAATGATGGCCCGTACGGATAGCGATGCCTTCGCGGTCGAGCACCGTGCCCAGATCGTGGGGATGGACGCCTTCGAGGACGAAGGACAGAACACTGGCTTTTTCCTTGGCCGTGCCGATGAGGCGCAGGCCGGGGATTTCCGAGACGGCAGCAGTCGCGTATTCCAGAAGCTCGTGCTCGTGAGACATGACCGCGTCCCAGCCTAGGCTGCGAAGGTAATCAAGCGCGGCCCCGAGGCCGATGGCGCCCGCAATATCGGGTGTGCCGGCCTCGAACTTATAGGGTAGCACGTTATACGTCGTTTTCTCGAAGGTGACGGAGCTGATCATGTCGCCGCCGCCTTGGTAAGGGGGCATGGCTTCGAGCAGCTTCGCTTTCCCGTAAAGCACGCCGATGCCGGTCGGGCCGAAGATCTTGTGACCGGAGAATGTGTAGAAATCACAGTCGAGTTCTTGCACATTCACTGGCATGTGCGGAGCAGATTGAGCACCGTCGAGCAAGACAGGTACATTTCGGCTGTGGGCCAATTCGATGATCCGTTTCACGGGGTTGACCGTGCCCAGCGAATTGGAGACGTGAACCACCGAGACGAGCTTCGTGCGCGGGTTCAGAAGTCTTTCGTACTCGTCAAGCAGTAATTCACCCTCGTCATTGATGGGGATGATGCGCAGCTTCGCGCCGTTTTCCTCGCACAGAATTTGCCAGGGCACGATATTCGAGTGGTGCTCCATGGCCGAGATGATGATCTCGTCGCCGGGCTGGAAATTCTTGCGACCATAAGTCTGGGCAACCAAGTTGATCGCCTCGGTGACGCCGCGGACAAAGATGATTTCGCGCGCCTCGGCCGCATTGATAAAGCCCTGGACTTTAGCCCGGGCTCCCTCGTATTCCTGGGTGGCTCGCTCACTGAGTTGATGAACGCCGCGATGGACATTGGCGTTCATCGTCGTATAGTAGCGAGTCAACACATCGAGGACGGCTTGCGGCTTCTGGGTCGTGGCGGCGTTGTCGAGATAGACGAGCGGATTGCCGTGGACGGTCTGCTTCAGGATCGGAAAGTCCTCGCGCACCCGAGCCACGTCCAGTTTGGGGAGCGCGGTGGTTTTTTTTGGCGCTAACCGCGAGCGCGTATGGGGTGAAGCGGTGGGAAGGCTCATACCAGCACCTCCTTGGGCCTCTGCTCCGTGTTGCCTTGGGGCAATTGCCGGCTGGCAAGCAACGTCTGCTCAAGTTTGTCACGGATTCGGTCAATCTGGATACGGCCTACGATGTCGTTGGCGAACGCGTAAGTCAACAAGTTGCGAGCCTCCTGGTCGCCGATGCCGCGCGAGCGGAGATAGAAGATGGCTTCCTCGTCAAGCTGGCCGACTGTCGCGCCGTGCGTGCACTTGACGTCGTCGGCGTAGATCTCCAGTTGCGGCTTGGTGTTGATGGTCGCATCGTCGGAGAGGAGCAGGGTTTTGTTAGTTTGTTTGGCATCGGTCTTTTGGGCGTCTTGGCGGACGAGGATTTTGCCGTTGAAAACGCCTCTTGCCTTGCCGTCGAGGATGCCCTTGTAAAGTTCGTGGCTAGCGCAGTTGGGCATGGCGTGATCGATGAACGTGTGATTGTCGATCAACTGCTGGCCGGTAGCGAGGTAAAGGCCGTTAAGCGTACACTCGCATCCTTCGGCGCCAAGGATCGCGTTGATGTCGTTGCGAACCAGCGACCCGCCCAGCGCGATATTCTGCGAGGCGAAACGACTGTCACGATTCTGCTGTACTTGCATGGTCGCGATGTGGAACGACTGGTTGCCCTCTTCCTGCACTTTGTAATGGTCGATCCTCGCGCCGGGCCCCACGGCGATCTCTGTCACGGCATTGGTAAAGTAAACCGTATCCTTGGCGCCTACGTACTTCTCAACGATGCGAACCTGACTGTTGGCTTCCGCAATAACCAGGCAACGGCGATGCCAGACGAAAGGCCGTCCGAATGCGACGACCATGTTGACAATGGTGACGGGATGGTCGATTACCTTTCCTTTGGGGACATAGATAAACGCGCCATCGTTGAGGAACGCCGTATTCAGCGCGGCAAAAGGTTGATTCTTGTAATCCGCGTATCGGCCTATATGCGGCTCCACGAGTTGAGGGTGCGTTTTCAGCGCTTCGGCAAGGCCGGTGATAATGACGCCTTCGGGCAGGGCCGGCCCGCGATGATGCACGAATGTTTTGTAGCCGTTGATGCAAAGGATTAGGCTGCCCGTCGCTTCATTGGGCTCGACGTGGGCGTACTTGTCGCGCTGTCCCTCGCCTTCGTAGTGAGCTAGCTCAAAAGGGATCGCTTCAAGGGGAGCGATGTTAGTGAACCGCCATTCTTCATCGCGTGCTTTGGGGAAACCCAGTTCGGCGAATCGGGCTATGGCGGTCTTCCGCAGCCGGTGGATGCCGGGCGTTCCCTTCTTCACTAGATCCTTCTCGAGGCGATCAAAATCCGCGAAGTAGGTGTTCTTTTCCTGAGTTGCAGTCGTCATGGGTCTCTCGCTGCCCTCCCGGGTCGCGGCTAAATGGGGTTTGCGCTTCAACATGGTTTATGCCGGTTGGGTTTATTTGATGGTGTCCTCGATCCAGCCATAGCCTTTTTCTTCGAGTTCCAACGCCAGTTCCTTGCCGCCCGACTTGACGATGCGGCCTTCGTATAGGACGTGAACCTTGTCGGGCACAATGTAATTGAGGAGGCGTTGATAGTGTGTGATAACGAGAGTGGCTCGCTCCGGGCTGCGCAAAGTGTTGACACCGTCGGCGACGATGCGGAGTGCGTCGATATCGAGGCCGGAGTCGGTCTCGTCGAGAATGGCCAACTTAGGGTCGAGCACGGCCATCTGGAAGATTTCGTTGCGTTTTTTTTCGCCGCCGGAGAAACCCTCGTTGACGGGCCGTTTCAACAAGTCTTCGTCAATGTGGATGAGGCGGAGTTTCTCTTTGACTAGGGTGAGAAAATCCATTGCGTCGTATTCCTCCAGGCCGCGATGCTTGCGGATGGCGTTGACGGCGGCCCGCAGGAAATAGGTGTTGCTCACTCCGGGGATCTCAACCGGATACTGGAAAGCCAAAAAGATACCCTCGCGGGCACGCTCTTCAGGAGCCATCGCCAGCAAATCTTTACCTTGGTAGAGCACTTCACCGGCCGTCACTTCGTAGGCCTCGCGTCCCGCAAGGACCCCGGCCAGGGTGCTCTTGCCGGAGCCGTTGGGCCCCATGATGGCATGCACCTCGCCCGCCTTGACGGTGAGATTAATGCCGTTGAGGATTTCATGATCGCCAACTTGGGCATGGAGGTTTTTGATTTGGAGCATTGGTATCAATATTAGAGGTTAGGTTGTATGATTCTTCGAATGTGGAACCGGCATTTTGAAGTCCACTGAATCAAGCCGCAGGCACCGGCGGTCCAAACAGAGACGGTGCGGGCAGGGGCCGTCCTTCTGCCTGATAGGTTTCAATTAACAACTCCAGGACCTCCTGGCCGTTCTTGGCAGCATCTTCGTAGGTGTCGCCGTGAGTCTTGCTATATTTGCCAAATTCAGGAAGACTGACCACGTAAACTTTGTCTTCGTCGGACCATTTGATTACCATCGAATACTGAATGGTCACGAGTTTCCCTCCACTTCCTTAATGGCCTCTTGGACCAGCTTTTCTTGATAACGCTTTGCATCCCGGCCCTCGTTGCCGGAGAGCACGATCGGATCCCCCGAATATCTGGCATGCGTCCAAACCGTATGGCTTCCCTTACCGGGTCGACTGCTAAAACCCCCTTTGCGCAGCAGGCTCTTGAGCTCACGAATCTTCTTTGGCATGGGGATTCTGATCGGGCCGTTTACCCGACGCTCCCCTCCAAGCTTACCCCCAGCAGCTTTTGCGCCTCCACAGCGAACTCCATCGGCAAGTTGAGAAACACCTGCTTGCAAAAGCCGTTGACGATCATGTTGACCGCGTCCTCTGCCGATAGGCCGCGCTGCTTGCAGTAGAAGATCTGATCTTCACCGATTTTTGATGTGGAGGCCTCATGCTCAACCTGGGATGTCTTGTTCCGGATTTCGATGTAAGGAAACGTGTGCGCGCCGCAGCGGTCCCCCAAGAGCAGTGAGTCGCATTGTGAGTAATTGCGTGCGTTGGATGCGCCCTTTTGGATCTTGACCAGGCCGCGATACGTATTCTGCCCATTGCCGGCCGAGATGCCTTTGGAGACGATAGTGCTCTTGGTGTTCTTGCCAATGTGGATCATCTTCGTGCCGGTGTCGGCTTGCTGCTTGTTGTTGGTAAGGGCCACCGAGTAAAACTCGCCGACGGAGTTGTCGCCTTGAAGAATGCAACTGGGATATTTCCAGGTGATGGCCGAACCCGTCTCGACCTGCGTCCAGGAAATCTTCGAGTTGGCGCCCCGGCAGGCGCCGCGCTTAGTGACAAAGTTGTAAATGCCGCCACGGCCTTCCTTGTCGCCGGGATACCAGTTCTGCACGGTTGAGTACTTGATCTGCGAATTGGCCCCGACAGCCACGAGTTCGACAACAGCCGCATGCAACTGGTTCGTGTCGCGCATCGGCGCAGTGCAGCCCTCCAGATAACTGACGTAGGAGCCTTCCTCGGCTACGATCAGCGTTCTCTCAAACTGCCCGGTTTCGGCCGCGTTGATGCGGAAGTAGGTCGACAACTCCATTGGACAGCGCACGCCCTTGGGGATGTAGCAGAACGAGCCGTCGCTGAAGACCGCCGAGTTGAGAGCCGCGAAAAAGTTGTCATTGTAAGGCACGACCGAGCCGAGATACTTGCGGACTAGCTCCGGATGATTTTGCACTGCCTCGGAAAATGAGCAGAAGATGATGCCCAGTTCGCCTAGCTTGGCCTTAAACGTCGTGGCTACCGAGACGCTATCGAAGACCGCATCCACCGCAACGCCGCTAAGTCGCTTTTGCTCGTCAAGGGAGATGCCCAGTTTCTCAAACGTCTGCCGAAGTTCCGGGTCGACCTCGTCGAGGCTGTTGAGTTTCTTCTTGGGCTTTGGAGCGGAGTAATAGATGATGTCTTGGTAGTTAATGGGCGCAATTTTGAGGTGCGGCCACCAGCGCGGCTCCGGCATCGTCAACCAGTTACGATACGCCTTCAAACGCCATTCCAGCAAGAAATCCGGCTCTTTCTTCTTGGCCGAGATCATGCGGACGATGTCTTCGTTGAGTCCGCGCGGAAGCGTGTCGGCCTCAATGTCGGTGACGAAGCCATGCTTATATTCACGATTGGCAAGTTCTTCAATCGTACTAGTCGCAGTTGTCATTGCTGATTCCTAAGAGACTGTTTCAAAATTAACCACCCACCCTCTACCCTGTGGCTCAGGTATCGCTGGTCCAGAGGGTAGGCACTTGAGCCAGAGGGTTGATCCACAGGGTAGCCCTTGAGCCACAGGACCAAGCTGCAATAGCGGTTACACCATTCAATACCTTCCAGACGGCCCCAATGAAGCCCATTGGGGCCCCAAGAGATGCTATAAGGCCCAAAGGATTCTTTGTGGAAGCAATCGTTTAGTTCTGCCAAAGGCTCTAAGCCAAAACCTTTCTCATCCTTAACCGCAAACAAACGGCACGATAAATCGTCAGCTTGAATAGCCACAAAAAGCACAAAAAGTCACGAAGACAAATGAACCAGAAGCAATTGCTTTTCTAACTATCCTTTGTGATTTTTTGTGTTTTTCTGGCAATGTTATCCACTAGTCAGCGGATACAGTGGCGAGGCTGACCATGGGCAAGTCAGTGATCCGAACACTCTCCGCCAGCCGGGCTCGGACCACGTCGGCGATCTGGCCCTCGCTTTCCAGGAGATCCCCCAAGGTAATGCGATCAAGCAGCCGGCGCATCCACTCGCCAAGCGTCTGCCAGAGCCCCCGAAGCGTGCAGCCGTCATGGTGCACGCAGATACTCCCTTTCTCCGTCCCGGCATGGCGTTCACAATAGCCCGGATCGTCGAACAGCGGTTCGCCAAGCGCCAGGAGAACAGAGCCTAAACGGACTTCGTCCGGTGGCTGGGTCAGCCGATAGCCGCCGACGCGTCCGCGCACGCTGTCGATTAAGCCCGCTTGGCGCAAGACGCTCAAGAGCTTGGCTACATAAGGCACCGACAGCTTCTCGGCTGCCGCGATCTCCGAAATCGTGGGATGGTGCTCGTCACTTTGCGCACGTGCCAGCCGCAATAGGCAGCGTAAACCGTATTCTTCTTGGGCTGAAATCTTCATAGTAAACGCCCACCCCGAGGTCCCAATTCGTACGCATGTATTGTAGGAATATGTACTTTTTAGTCAACTTTTAGACCGAATGGATCGAGAGATTATTGCCGCCATTAGTCTTTACATTACATAGGCTTGCAACTCTTCAGGGTAGGAGGCGCGAAATCAATCTGTTTTGAGGTGACCTTTGAGCATGGGTCCGCGCCAGGTCATGATTATTCTCAACAATCCCCTTCCGCACTTTTGCTCTATTCATGCTTTATGTCCACGCCGCCGGAATGGAGCAACAATCGCTCTAGTTGGCTGATTTCCTGACCCAGCGGATCTGTCGGGTTCTGTCCAATCAGGCGCCGGCAGGCCTGGTGTGCGGCAATCGCCTCGCCGCGCTGGGTGTGAAGCCAGGCCAGCGCCCAGTCCACCTCCGGTCGGCGGGGGCCGGCGGCCAAGGAACTTTGATACAACTTGACGGCCTTATCATGTTCACACTCAGCCCAGTAGGTGCTGGCCAACCGCTCCAGTCGCACCGCCTCCGCAGGAACGCCGATGGCCCGCTCCCAGATTACGCGAGCCTTTTGGGGATAGCCAAGATGCATCCAGGCTCCGGCCAATCGATCGGCAGCTGGCCAACCCCAACCTTGGCCCGGCGGCCCGACCTCCTCGGCCAAGAGCGTGGCTTCTCTTGGCCGCCCCGATTGCAGTAGGCGCATGACGATATCGGATACATCCTGGTCAAGGCCCTCAGGTGAAATGATTCGCGGCGCGACCCGGTCCAGCAAACGGCGGATCGCCTCGGCTTGTTCCTTGGTCACGTTAGCCGTGGCCAAGAGTCGGGCCCCGACCTCACGCTGGGCGTCGGCCATTCGCCGCGCGCCGAATGAGCGGAACAGTGCCTGTAGAACGCTTTCATCGTCCGGGCCGTGCTTGAGGGCTTGTCGAAAACAAAAAGTCGATTGAGCCCAGGCCATTCCAACGGTCGGGTCCCAGTCTTGGTGCGGTCCGGGGGCCGCTCGTTCCCGGTCAGGGATCAGCTTCCAATGGCAGTTGCCGATTGTCGTCCAGGCGGCCACGGATTCCGGCTCCTCCCGCACCGCCTGCTCGGCACGATCTAGCGCCAGCAGCAGCCACGGGATATGACCTTCCCAGATGTCAACTCCTGGCCGGCCCAAGGCCACGCCTACGTGGTACGCCGCCTCCGCCTCCTCAGTGGCTGCCCCGGTCCCCTCGGGTCGGGAAGGCGCGAGAGGAGCGGCAAAGTGCCGAGCCGCTGGGTCGAATGTAGGAAAGCGCCGCTCGCGCTCTTCTTCGCTCCGCCGTACGAAGACGGTCGCCAAGGAATCGAGGTAGACGCAGCGCCAGCGTGGGTTGGAAAGCAAAGTGGCTTCCGCCTGGACGTTGCCGTCGTGAGACAGCATAACCACCACGTCGCCGAGTTGGTCGAGGAGGCCAGACCAACGGCCGCCCAGCTTGTTGAGTTGCTTCTCGATTTCGGTGTAGCGCTGAAAAGTTTCAAGGGTAGGCGTCTCCAAACGGGCGTCCATGAACACTTTGCCGTCTGGAGCATTGTGGTAGACATATACGCAGGACTGGGCGATGTCATACACGAGAGCGCGTTGGGGCAAGCCGTGCTGGCCGGCAAAGCGGGCAGCCTCGTGGGCGAAAGTCAGCGGCCGTTCGCGCAGCCGAAGGTGACGCGGATCACCAATCCGGCGGGCGTAGCGTTCGCTGGCCACACCAAAAACGCAACCGGCTAGGACGACGATCATCCCGAGGCGGCATGCCCAGGCGACACCCGTACGCCAGCCCACCGCGGACCATTCCTTGAGCAGTTGCCCGACCCAGCCACCCAGATTGGCGGAAAGCAGCACTCCCGCCACTAACCCAAAACGACCGAAACTGTTGACCGCCTGCAAACCCAAGTAAGCAAACAGTCCCGCCAAGAGCATGCCGAATAGGTTTCCCGTCTGCCGCAGCACCAGGCCGCAGGTCACAGCTCCGGTCATGCCGGCGACCGCCAAAATCCATTCGGACGGCGTGTCGCTTCCGAGGTAGCCATCTAGCCAGGCGCTCCAGGCTGACAAAGCGATGCCACCGGCCAGGCACAACAGTGCAGCGGCGAGGCTACGGCGCAAAAACCAGGCGGCCGCAACGGCGACACCCAGGAGAAACAGCGGCATTGCCTCCCCGAACTCGACCATAATCCCGGTGCGGTCGGGCCAGGTTAGTTTGAGCACCTGCAGCAGCAACAGAATTGCCAGTGCCAGCAACGCTCCTAACCAGGCAACTGGAAAGCGCTCTGGCCCTACCGTTGTTTGCCGACCGCTTTTGGTTGGAACTCGGACCGCCTCCCAAATAGCTGGCAGCAAGAAACTCACCGGCACCAGCAAAAGCAAGAAGTAGAACACGCCAAGGAACCAGCGCCTACCGTAGCGGCGCGGACTCATGAATTCCTCGATGTAAGCCTTGTACGGGTTGCCCTCCTGAGCCACCTTGGGGTAGAGCTTCAACGGAAACAGGGCCCCTTCCAGGCCGTAAGGATTGACCAGGCAGCACAACAGGACCGCCCCGGACGCCCAGGCCAGATTCCGAATCACTCCCGGCCTGTCCGCCGGCATCCTCTCCGAAGGGACCAGCCATCCCCAGGCCCGACGCGCAGCCCAGGCCAGCCACCAAAAAGCCAGCACGATCGGCCCGAAGATGAACAGTCCGTGCATGTTGACCCACAATAATTGCAACGCCGGCAGCAGCCAGACCAGGCGCGGCCGAGCCTCGAAGTGGGCCAGAACCGCTAAGTAGCCGCTGAGAAATAAGAGCGTGAACATTTCCGGCCGGGGGTCGAAGCGAAAGCCGGCCAGCGCCAACCCGAGTAGTAAGGCAAGTACTACGGCCGGCAGAGGTGCAATCGCAGGCCGGGCAGCCACGGCCGTTACGAAGGCGGCCGCTGCAACCGCCGCAGAGACAAGTAGGACCCCGGCCAATCCGCCGGCCCGGTGGACGGCCGCCATAATTACTTGGAACAACCAGTGCAGATCGATCCAGCGCTGATCGGCCGAGCCGAAGCTGAACGGGTCGAGATCCGGAGTTCGGCCGTTCTGCAGAATCCATTCTCCGCCGCGCAGATGCCACCAAATGTCATTGTCCTGCATCTCGTAGCAGCCCATTAGAAACGCCATTGCGGCTAACAGCAGGACCAGTAGCAGGCCTACAAGGTGCGTGGACCATCGCAAGATGACATGAGGGGATTGCATGCAGCGGCCCGCCGCGATTGGAAATTCCAGGGTAGGAACATTGTAGATCGTAAGGCCGCCCGGACAACCGCGACGCCTTCCGATGCGAAACAGACGGCACGAGTCAAGGGTAGTGCCCCTGCAGGATTTTTCATTCTTTCCCCATGCCGCCGGTTTATAATCGGGCCTGATCCTTTACTCCATCCGTGATCGTTTTACTCCATTCTGTTGACGGATTGTCCTTTCAGGAGTCTTCCCATGCAACACACCACTAAGCTCCGGGCCGCAACGGCTCTCTTTCTGGTCGGAGTGTTTCTGATTCCCGCGGCTTGCGACCAAAAGGGCGGAAGGGACCAGGCCGTTGCTCTTGAAAGCAAACCCTCGGAGGTGATCGAGGTCCTTAAGCCGGAATCTCATGTTGGAACGCAAGAGGTCTGGGGAAAGCAAGTGCCCGTCGTTCTCTGGAAAGTCCATTTTCGCTTCACCCAAGGTCAGCCAGTGGCCGACGTCTCTTACATGTGTCAAGCAACCGACGATACCGGAACTGTTGCGGTCAGCAAGATTCTCGGCAAGGACATGAAGGCCGAAGGAGTATTCGACGACAAATTACTCATTAAAAAGGAGCCTCCCAAGAGCATAACCTTTGAAATCTTGAGGCCCGTCCAGGGCGCGGGTTATGTCCCAGTGTCCAACAAGGTAACGTGCGACGTGAGCAAGTAAGCCAATCACGGAATTACGCGGCGAGCGGACGAGGACGACGCGGAAGCTTCAGCCCTTTCAGCGACGGCCATGACTCGCTGGTAAGCGGCGGCGTCTATTACTCCAGCGCTATCCCCCGGAGGTCCGGGAGAGGGGGAGATAGCGCTGGAGTACTAATTGCGAGAAATGCCAGGCAAGCAATGGTAACTCTTGCAGCCCGATTGGCCGCGCGGCTAACGAGGTTGGCCGGGGGCGGTGAGGAAGAAGCCTGTCGAAGCCAACCCGTTGGCCGACAACCGCTCGGCGTAAATCTGGCCATCCAGGCCGGTGACGAAGACCTCGGGGTTGCCGTTGGCGTCGTTGCCGATGGTCAGCGTCGTAACCTGGCCCGAAGCCGTGAGGAAGTATCCCGTTGAAGACAAGCCATTGGCCGACAGCCGCTGGGCATAAACCTGGTTGTCCAAGCCGATAACGAAGATCTGCGGATCGCCGAACGCATCGTTGCCCACCGCCAGGGATTTAACTCTCCCCGCCGCCGTCAGAAGGAAACCGGTTGAAGCCAGCCCATCGGCGGACAAGCGCTCGGCGTAGACTTGGCCGTCGAGGCCGATCGCGAACACCTCCGGGTCGCCAAAGGCATCATGGCCGGCGACGATCGACGTGACCTGGCCCGAAGCGGTTAGAAAGTATCCGGTCGAGGCCAGACCGTTGGCCGAGAGCCGATCGGCGTAAACCTGATTGTCCAGTCCGATGGCGAAGACCTCCGGGTCGCCAAATGCATCGTTGCCGACCACAAAGGATTTGACGCGCCCTGCCGCCGTGAGGAAGAAGCCGGTCGAGGCGAACCCGTTGGCCGACATCCGCTCCGCGTAAACCTGATTGTCCAGACCTAACGCGAAGACCTCCGGATCGCCGAAAGCGTCGCGGCCGACGTTCAGCGAGGCGACCTGGCCCGCGGCCGTCAGGAAGAATCCGGACGAGGTCAGCCCGTTGGGCGACATCCGCTCGGCATACACCTGGTTATCCAGCCCGATGGCGAAGACCTCCGGGTCGCCGAACCCATCGCGGGTAACGCGAATGTCCTTGACCTTGCCCGGCGTCGTGAGGAAATAGCCCGTGGAGCCCGTGCCGTTGGCCCCAAGCACCTCGGCATAGACCTGTCCGTCCAAGCCAATGCCAAAGACTTCCGGATTGCCAAAAGCTGTGTTAACCGTGTTGATGGAAGGAACCGCTCGCGGCTCCAACTCCTCCACGCACAGCCTGGCCCAACGGGGTCGGTAGGCGGACGCGCGCTTTGAAGGGAATCCATCAAACAATTTCCGTAATACGCCTTTCACCGAGACACCTCTTCGATTGGGACTTTGAACTCAGGAAAGACCAATGGTCTTAGCATCCTATGTTCATTCTTCGGTCCACAAGCGAGGAAGTCTACGTTCGAGGAATGGGATTTCCTGTATTTGCAGCGGGATAGGCGCCATCGTCTTTGTCGTTTATCGATGAGAACGGTGGACGTGCTTACATGGCGGGTGCCGGTGACACATGTTCAAATTGTAATTCGCATGTGCCTTCGCCGACCTTTTCTCATCATTAACCCCTCCTACCTTGAGCTACTTGACGGGCGCAGAACATAGCGGGTAACCAATTAGTCTATTTGGCTAGAAAACTGCCAGCAAACGGGCGGCCTTGGTTTTTCCAGCCAGCAACAATCCCGCCTTTTCGGCCTTTCCACGCAGTACCGAACGCTGGCCCTTCGTTTGGCACTGCTCTTGCTTTCCTTGTTCATCAGAGTTGATGCAACAGGAAATCAGAATAAAGGAGGTATGCGATGTCTATCAAATCGTTCCGCATGATTGGCGTTCTGTCCTTGGCTATCCTCGGCGTTTGCCTGGTAACGCAACCAGCCGCCGCGGACCAACAAGGCTGGCCCTACAATCCACCAGACAGTTCGTGGGAGAGCCGTTCGAACGGTTTCTCCCAAAATAACCAGGGAGGCTACATCAGGAGTGCCCCCGTGGTCGTCCCCGAAGAGGAAAGGACCGAATTCCGGCTCAAGGTACCCGCGCAAGCCAAGGTTTGGTTCGACGGTTCCCCGACGGACGACGCTGGCATCTCGCGCCGTTACGTTTCGCCTCCGCTCAAGCCGGGCGTCGCCTATCATTACGCGATTCGTGTCGAGTGGCGGGAAGGAGATAACGTGATCAAACGAAACCGCGCCATTTCCTTCGAAGCCGGCGACAGGTTGAACTTGGACTTCACCACGCCGGAACTGACCATGAGCCGCTGACCAATGGTCTTGCGAAAACGGCCGGTCCAAGGGACCGGCCGCTTTTTTTCACCCATGGACACGACAGGCTCGTCATTTGAGCCCCAGGTAAGGCCGCTCATTGTGACGCGCGTCCTTACTTCGTCAGATCAAACAAATGAACGGCCCCCGTGCCTCCGAAGGCCAGGGTTTTGCTGTCCGGGCTGAAAGCGAGGCCGCCAACGTAGCCGTGAGGGGCGATCAGCACGCGCGGAGGCTTTGTACCGGCGAGATCGAACAACGTCACCCGCGGCTGCTGCAGATCGCGCGGGTCGGGATCCCGCGCACCGTCCTGATCCTCGTCGCCCTTGGGCGCCCAGGCGACGGCCAGGGTCGTGCCATTCGGGCTGAACACCAATCTCCAGGCGTTGACGCCGATGTCAAGCGTGCGGGACACTTTCTTGCCGCCAATGTCCCAGACATGTCCCTTCCCTTTTCCGTCGAAAACCACATAGTGCCGGCTATCCGGGGTAAACTTGCCGCCGGCCCATCCGTAGCCCTTTGGGTCGGCGTCGCCAATAAAGCGGCCGCGGTCTTCGAGCGTCTTGCCGTCTCGGAACCAAACCTCGTGCGGAGCGCCGAGCTTGCCGCCCGGGCAAACGGCAATCAGAGACCCATCTAGAGAAAATCCGCGTAGGGAGAAACTCAGGTCCTTTTCCGGGCAGGCGAGCTTGGCCAGTTCCTTGCCCGTGACGACATCGAATAGCTTTAGCACATCTGTTTTGGTTTCGTAGTCGTTCACATCCACCGCCACCGTTTTTCCATCCGGGGCAAACACCGTAGTTCCATAGCCATCACAGAGCTTCGACTTCTTACCACCTTCGAGGTCGCAGATGATTGTCGTGTCCTTTTGAAGTTGACCGGCCTCGTAACCGGACCGTTGGATGTAGATTAAAAACCGGCCATCGGGGGATAGCTTGGCATAGGTTGGCGACGTGCCTTCCGCCGGCTTGATCGGATCCTTTTCTTTACCCGTCGAAAGATCCCAGATGCGAATCTCTCCCGATTGCTCGACCCTGGCGATGCGCTTGCCGTCGCGCTCGGACTGCTTGACAGTACGCTTCTCGACGGGAACGTAAAGCGTCTTCCAATCAGGCGAGATCAAGGCATACTCGGCCGAGCCACGGAGGCCGGGGGGCGTATCGATGCGGCGGACCACTGAATTCGCGGTCCAGTCCCAAATCTGAACGATGCCGGAAGGATAGCCGGCGGTCAAAAGATGCTTGCCATCCTTGGAGAACTCGATCCCCCACACGCTCGCCTTCCTGTCCGGTTGAATGAGAGAGCCGATCAAGTTGGCAGCCACCGGCTCGTCTTTCGTCCCGGGTTTCGGCGGCAGGACGGCAAGAGTATGCGTCGTAGCAGAGACATGGCCCTCACTCCACGCGGAAAACGACAGAGTGACGGTGGCGTCGCCTGAACCGGCAGTATCCGCGGCCCGAACCGGGCCATCGAGGTTCACGTGTCAACACCGGTCCTTGAGTTCGAACTTCTCCTTCACCGGCGGGCTGCCTGCCTTGGCCGACTGAAATGCGATTTCGGCGATCGGATACGCGGTCTTGGGGATGGTTCCTTCGTAGGCGAGCATCGCGAACGTTCCGGGGCCATGACCCGGAGACCCGACGACCAGGTCGAATTCGCTTCCCCGGCCAACTCGCAGCGTTGGCCGTTCGGCGTAAAAAGTGACCTGCAGCGGACCTCCGAAGTAGATTATCGGGGCGTCGGCAGGCTTATCGGCAAACTGAAGCACGCCATCCAGGTCGATGGGTCCCACCGCAAAGCTTAGCCGTCCGCCCAGCCCGCCGCCCTTCATCCAGGGCACGTCGGCATCGACCGCCAGTCTGAAAACGACGGCCTTGGGATCCTTGGCCAACACCGCCTTCACATCCGAGCGGGCTCCGAGCGATCCGGCGCCGTAAGCGGCGAGCGGCGTGGTATAAAGGCTTAGCCCTTTGTGGGTCCGCCCGCCAATGGTCAGCTCACCTGCCTCAAAAGTGTATCCTTCGTATTCCGACCGACCCGCGCGCGGCTTCTCGGACACGACTTTCTTCCCGGGATCCGTCAGGTCGCCGTTGCCGTTGCGATCCACATAAAGCGTGTTGCCATCCAAAACAAGCCAGACTCGATCCACCGCATCAGGACCAAAAGCGATTAGCGCATAGCGCGGCGTCTTCGCCTGGTACGCCGGTTCCTTTTTGATCACTTTCTCGATCTTGGAAAGATCTGCTCCAAGAGCAAGACCGGCGGACAGGACTAGACCAACGAGCGTCAGCACAAATCGCAACATTGGGACCCCTAGCAGAAAGTGTGAAAATCCATTTTCCAAGGAACCGAGCCTCATCTTGGGCTCTAATCGACGATCTATTTAATCACAAAAAGCCAAGGAAAGGTTGAGCATATTTAATAAGAAACCGTGGTGGCGAACCATGCGTGCGTGGGCTACCTTGCTTTTAAGTGGCTTCCGGCGCGTCGTCGTGATCAACGTCCCCTGGTATCTTTCCGCCTGATCGCATGGAATCCGGAAAGGGCGCCCTGGTATTCGGGATGTCTGTCCAGACCCCTGTTTTGCGCCTGGGTGCTGCCGATTAGAAGTGGTGAAGCTGGAGACAGAAGAATAGATCGTCGATCCCGACTTGCCGACAATGCACGGATCTCATCCGTGAGACGGTGGATCGCTGGCGGACAAGCCGCCAGGGGCACCCGGCGTCGGTCACTTCGCGGACGAATTGCACGATTTCTTGCATGGCGAAAGTGTAGCTCGCGGCTAGGAATCATTTGATAGAGCGGTGGAAATTCAGGTCGAATATCAATTCTGTGATGGTGACATCTCGTTCCAAGAAACTTATTGATTCCTGGGCTTCGTCTCTGCCGTGGACCAGCCCCGTCTTTTCCTAAGCCACAAAGAAACTAAAATGGTTGTGCGCTGTTCCACTCAGACGGAATTCGGATCGGGGCCTGTTGTCCCGCTAATCTGTCTTTGCCATTCACCCTATAAAAATGGGGCCTTCTCCTGATTCTTATCAACTCAATTCGTCTTGAAAAATTCAAAGGCATCTCGGATTTGACCTGCGCCTTAGACGACATAACGGTTCTGGCCGGTCTCAACAACACCGGCAAAACTTCCGTTCTACAGGGAATATATCTCTTGGCCTCGGTGCTGCCCCAGATTCATGACCACCCAAATATTGTCCATTCCGATATCCAAAGCCGAGCCTTCGACCTAAACCCTTCAATTGCAAAGCTTGGCCTTCTAAGCTTCGACTCCCTTCTTCAGGGCTCCGAGATACCATTCAAGTTGACCGGTGCATTTCCTGATGGCTTGTCGGTCTCTATCGAGATGGCCGGAAGGGGCCGCTTCTGTTTCACCCTCCTCGTGGGAGGCCAACCAATTGATCAGACTACAGCAAAGTCCCGTGTTTCCAGTTTGAGGTCTCTTGCGGCAGAGTTTTTTCGTCCTCCCGGGATGCTTTCAGCTCATGAAGTAATGCTTTCAGGGGACGATTATCGAGGACATGTGGCCCAGGGGAGAGGAAATCAGTATTGGCGGAATTCAATCTGGTGGGGAGTTCAAAGCGGAGGTGGGCCAGAGGCTTTTGACTTCGTACGCAAACTGGTGAACAAGCACTTTCCTGACGTAACTTTACTTCAGCCGACATTAGGGGAAAACGGCAATCCGCCACCTATCCTCATAAACTACCGGGAGCAATGGCCCTCACCTTTAGACATCGCACAATCGGGTTCTGGGCTGCACACTTTTTTATCGTTGGCACAGTTAGTGGAGCAATCCAAGGCGAACATAATTCTTTTGGATGAGCCCGATTCGCATCTGCATGCGTCACAGCAGACAATAGTAGTTGATTTGTTGACAGATCTCGCTACGGATGGCAACCGCCAGGTCATTTTGGCGACGCACGCCCCCGAAATCCTAGCCCGAGTACCGCAGGATTCCATCCGCTGGATAGAACGGGACAGCCCGATCGCTGAAGGCGGAATTGAAACCGCCACAATGCTGGACCGCCTCGGGGCATCGCCCAGTGTCTATCTTTCAAAGTCTAGCTTTCCCGAGGTTATTGTCTACGTAGAAGGCGATGACGATAAGCCTATAATCGAACGGTTAATAAAGTACTGTAAACAAAGAAGCGAGAGCCAACTGCCTTCATCGAAAGTAATCAGACATAAGGATGGGAAATTTGATGCGATGGCTCTACAGGGCATAGTTCGAACAGCACGGGAACTCAATAATTACCCACGCGTAATTGGAATCCGAGATCTCGATTGGAATTACACGGATTGTGGCCTGCCCCCTCCCGACGAGATGCACAGGAGGCAAGGGGAAGGATATGTCTTGCTTACGCTTCCGTGCAAGGAAATAGAGAATTTGTCATGTGATGTTGACACCTTATTCGAAGCTCTGAAGAGGTCGTTACCGAGGGAAACGCTTCAGCGGATTGTCGAGGAAGAATCACTCGCTACTGGCCTAATTGACGAATGGCGGTATCATAGTGAACCACAAATCAGGGACCGCTCCGAGCCGAAGATTGATCATCACATTAGGGAGAAACGGGCGGAGGAGGAATTCCAGAAGTGGTCTACCGATTGGAGGATTCGGTCTCGGCTCATTTCCGGCAAGGCTCTTTTGGGACTGATCCGTGTACGGCTCCACAAAGACCACGGAATCAGGCTAACCCCCACGTCAATCTTCGAGACCAAGGAGAACCTTTGTAGCCATTGGGGCGACATCGCAACAGAGATCTTCCCAGAGATGGTGGTAGCTCCCTGATTGATGAAACTGCGACGTAGGCATTGTGCCGATCTCTCGCGGAACGTCTCTGAAATGCCGTATTGCTTCACACCACTGACCGTATTGCCGGTAAATCGCACATCGATAGCAAAGTGGATAAAAGACAAGCCTGAATAAAACTCGAACAATTTGTTCGATTAATCTTGCACTTCCTCGCGGTTGGGATACAATGCCCCGCGTGGTGATTCGAGGCGAAAGCCCGCTGCACCATCGCTGCTCTTTGACAACCAGGAACCTCCGCTCGGCCATTTGGCCGTACAGCTTCTCAGCTGGGTGGTGCATCTTAGCGCTGCCTGCCACCGGATGATTTTCCAGGCCGTTCATTAGGCGACCTGGACCCGCCGGGGAGCCGCCCGCAGGCCGCCGCGCTCGGTTAGATAGTGGCTAAGTTTTGTTTTTGGAGGTTCCTATGGACGATCAGGATTATGAAATCCTGGTGGAGATGTTCGACGTGTTTGAACAACTCCAGCAGCGACTTGGGTCTAAGCCCAAGCGTAGCTACTTGTCCTCGTCGCGGAAACTCCGAAGGGATGTAGCCGACTTTGCTGGAAGATGCCGGCGCGGCGAACTCAATGGTCGCACGCGAAAGCGTAAATCCGGCGAGTTATTCCGAAGAATTGTCGCGCTACATCCTGACGTATGGAAGTGACGGGGACCAACCGAAAACCATCAGGCTAGTCGCCTGCTAAAGGATTAGATGTGGACTTGGCATTGAGACTAAAACTGTTCCGAGTGGCAGCTGGTCTTAAACAACAAGAGGTTTCCGAGACTCTAGGCGTGACGACAAACTATGTGTCGATGATCGAACGTGGAAGGCGAGAACCAACGCTAAAATATCTGAAGAAGTTCTCACGTCTCGTAAAGATTCCTCTTGCTGTATTACTATGGGAGCCTCCTGACGAGGAGGACAAGCGCGCTGAGAATAGCGACCTATACGCGCGACTTTCCGCTTTGATGGCTCAGTATGCCAATGTCATCGGAATAAGGAAAAACCGCCCAGCTTAGGGATATCCCATCGTGGAACGGAATCACCGTGCCGGCATCACTGCCCTTTGTAAGACACTGGAAATAAGTGAGAATAATTTTTTCCTGGCGAAAGCCCAAATAGATCGGGTTTATGTCGAAAGAAAGGATTACAAGGGAAAAAGCGGTAAGGTCCGGGACCTTTGTTATCCACTTCTATCATCAATGCTTTACAGGGTCCAGTCACTTATCAAGGAACGTGTTTTGGAGAAACTGGACCTTCTACCAGAAGTTCGCGGTTATCGAAAGGGCTCGCACAACATCAACGCTGCGGCCCTCATGTGCGGCCATAAATTCATGGGTAAGGTGGACATATCTAAATTTCATCCGTCAATAAACCGCCACCATTGTGAAGTCGCCTTACACGAGCATGGCCTATCGCCTTCTTGGTCGCGCGAAATTGCTCAGATAGCGGTCTATAAAGGGTGTCTTCCGCAGGGCGCCCCTACAAGCAACCATATAGCCAACCTTGTTATGGACAGCTTATTACGCCGATTTGTTGCCAGGTTCGCTGCTCGGCGAAATGTTCAATTCTGTAACTTCGGCGACGATATTGCCTTTTTTGGCTCGAACGAGTCTGCCGTTCAGGTTTGTCTCAAAGCAGCGAAAAAAGCCCTTCGCTATCTAGGCTTTCGGACAAATGATAAGTGCCGCGACAGCGAGCATCAAGGTGCCAGGCGGGAGTTTATTGGCTGTGCTACCGGTCGAGGAAGACCCGATTATCCACGCGAGAGCTATCGCGCCTTCAGAAAAGAACTTCGGACAAACATCCAGTCGGAGCGAACCCGCAATGGGCATGGGCCAATTACAACATCATTACATCTCACATCACTCAGGCATCGAATTGCATATGTGGCTCGACTGAACCCGCGAAAAGCGAGAAAGCTACTGGACTTGTTTCATCGCCTTTGCCAGGCACGCCGTTGAGGTAGAATTGGTCTTCCTGGCGATGCATCCCTCAGCATTAACCGGCAAACGCGGTAGGCAAATCCTGCACGATCCTTACAGTTTCCAAGCTCACCCTTACCACTTGCCCCACGAGGCTCACGACGTATTCGGGGTTGTCTTCGCGGTTGGGGTCGGAACGGATACCGCTGCGCTTGTCTTGTTTGATTTGGTATTGGTCGATGACCCAGTCGAGAGCGCTGCGGTTGCCGAGGCGGTAGTGGAAGGTTTCGGGCGGGATGTTGCCGAGGGTTAGCGACGGGTTGACGCGGACGGTTGTCTTGTGTTTGGAGAGCCGCATATTGGCGCCGTCTCACTTCACACACTTCCTGGATGCACAACGACCAATCCTGGTGCGAAAGTAGCGAACCTTGCAAAATGGCCGGTGTTGAAGGTCAACAGGTGACTTATCTGATTGACATGGCACACTGCCACTAAGCGGGCGTCATGCACCTGCTTGCTTATTGCTCCCGCCCCAACCACCAGCGTCTTCCACGCAAGGTAAATGTCAGCGGTCTCGACAAGCAGCGGAAAGATGGCTTCGAAATCGGCAGCTTTGGTTTCCGCCACTGCCGGCGTTAACCCCAAGCCATTGGCCGATGTCGGTCGGGTGGCCGCACTCCGGAACTCAACCAAGTTTTGGGGCGTCAGGTGCAGCAGCTCGCCCCGCCGGTGCAATTCCGTCACGGCCCGGTCGGCAAGTGGGAAAGATGGGTCGGCTCGGTTTGCAAGTCGCCCCAGCACGCTGGTATCCACCAGAAAAGCCACTAGTCGTAGAGTCCTTCGCTGCTGAGGACGGAGTCAGTAAGAGAGACACCGCAATCTGTCGCGATTGCCCGAAGTCGCCGCTCCCACTCGTCCCTTGGCTCATCCAACAGTGCAGGACCGAGGAATCGATCCCGTAATGCGTTGAGGGCCAACATTTCAGGTGCAACCCCCTCCTGTCGAGCCCGCTCGTTTAAGGCGGCTTCTAGCTCGGCGTTTACGTTGATTACCATGGCTTCTACCCTCGGGTCAAAAGTTCCACCTAATCATACACAAGCCACATTGACCGACCAAGCTGGCCTTATGGCAGGTGATTTGCCGCGGCCGCAAATGCTTTCTCACAAAATTGGGTGATTGCTGCAAACGCTGAAATCAGATCAAAGGCATTATGAACGAGCCGGGATTTCCGTAGGCAGAATATTCGTTTCCGCCCGGCGCGGCAGAGGGGTGTGAGAGAGTGGGGAAACGATCTTTCGTAAGACCCATCCTTGCAAAGTCTTCAGGCAAAAAAGATCGTTTCCCTACTGGTGACGGCAGCGGGAAACGAATTAGCTTGCCGATTAATTTGCTCATTTCACTTTTGGGCCGGCCTTTAGCCCGAATGCTTTCCATTTCTTTCCACCTGCTTTCCATTGCTTTCCACAGGGGGGAATGCGACTAACCGGGAGCCGTAGACTCATTGAGATCCAAAGCATCTCACTGGATCGGTGTCGGAGGGGTGGGGTTCCATTCATTTCAACCTGATTTCGCGGCCGCCGTGAAGTGCGCATTAGACACGGATAACCGCTCCTAAGCGAGGTCGGTTGATGACCGTTCGACCACCCGTGAGAGAGGGGATGCTTTCCATTTCTTTCCACAGGGGGTCAGGCGAAATGGAGAGAACCAAATGGCAGGAGAAATGCCCGCCGCTCCGCGGGGGATTCTCCCCCGGCCCGCTGGGCTACGGCGCCTGGACATTCTGGCCGGGAGGATTGATTCTGGTGGTCAGGTTGACGCTCTGGTTGCGCGCCAGTTTGGTCCACAGGGTCCTGCCATAAGGGTGAATTAAAACGTTTTTTGCTTGGAGTCACCATGCAGACGCGTTACGGTATCTCTTTTGCCGGAAAAACTTGCCGATCCGGCGTTTACATAGGGTGTAAGAACGAGCCGAATCTAGCAGAGCAGCTATCCGGCTCCTGGATCAACCCGTACGCTCCGTTTTTCCTGACGCCACACGGGAAACCGGCATGGCCCAGATTTTTCATCGCAGCTTCAACACGATCTCCAAAGCCAGCGTCTTCGGGGCCGTGTTCATCCTGGCGGCCGTCGGCTGGGCGATGACGGTTGTCTATCGCTCGTCATACGTTACGGCATCCGAAACCGCCTATGTGCAGCCGGTGCCTTTCAGCCATCAACATCATGTCGCGCAACTGGGCATCGACTGCCGGTATTGCCATACCTCTGTCGAAACCTCTTCCTTCGCGGGCATCCCGCCGACCAAGACGTGCATGAACTGCCATGAACAGATCTGGGTGGGCAGTGAAATGCTCGCTCAGGTGCGCGAGAGTTACCGCTCGGGCGTGTCCATCCCCTGGCAACGCGTCCACAATCTGCCAGGCTTCGTCTTTTTCAACCACAGCGTCCACATCAATAAAGGGGTCGGCTGCGTGTCCTGTCATGGCCGGGTTGATGAGATGCCGCTGACCTGGCAAACGCAATCGTTGCTCATGGATTGGTGTTTGGATTGCCACCGCGCTCCGGAACAGCATATCCGGCCCAAGAGCCAGGTTTTCAGCATGACATGGACGGTGGATATGGAGAAAGATGCCGAGGGCAAGCCATACACCCAGGAGACGCTGGGCAAGGAATTAGTTGAAAAGTACCACGTTCAAAAACTTGAAAGTTGTTCCACGTGCCACCGATGAATACCGCCCTGGCGCCTGCTAATTGGGACGACCTCCGTGAGCGCCTCGCCACGGGCGGCGGCAAGCCCTTTTGGCGCAGTCTCGAGGAACTGGCCGAGTCTCCTGAGTTTACCGAGTACCTGGAGCGCGAGTTCCCAGACCAGGCCGGCGAATGGACCAACCCGGTGACCCGCCGGCAGTTCCTGACGCTCATGGGCGCCTCCTTCGCTCTGGCGGGCCTAGCGGGCTGTTCCGCCCAACCCGCGCCGGCTCAGAAGATTCTACCTTACGTCAAGCAGCCCGAGGCGCTCGTCCTGGGCAAGCCTCTCTTTTTTGCCACGGCTTTCCCGCTTAGCGGAGTCGCAACCGGTGTGCTGGTTGAGAGCCATGAGGGCCGGCCCACCAAGATCGAAGGCAATCCCGATCACCCCGCCTGCCCCAGCTCCTACAAGTTCGGGCCGACCGACCTCTTCGCCCAAGCATCCATCCTTGACCTCTATGATCCGGACCGATCGCAGTCGCCTACCTACGTCGGCAGGCCACGCTCCTGGAACGAGTTCCTGGCGGCCATGCGAGCGGCCTTTGGCAAACAACGCTCTGTCCAGGGCGCGGGCATACGCATCCTAACGGAAACCATCACCTCGCCGACGCTCGCGCAACAGCTAGCTAATTTCCGCAAGCCTGATCAGTTTCCCCAGGCGAAGTGGCACCAGTATGAACCCGTCGGCCGGGGTCACGCATCCGAAGGCGCCCGGCTGGCATTCGGCGAATACGTCAACACGATCTATAACTTCCGCGACGCCCAGGTGGTCCTGTCTCTAGACGCTGATTTTCTGGGCTGCGGTCCGGGCCATCTCCGTTACACGCGCGAGTTCACCGCCCATCGCAAAGTCTGGAGCGCCGAAAAGCCGGATCAGGCGAAGATGAATCGGCTGTACTTAGCGGAAGCCGCGCCCACTAGCACCGGATCGGTCGCCGACCATCGCTTGCCGATACGCTCGGGGCAAATCGTGGATTTGGCTCTGGCTCTGGCAGCCGAACTCAAGGTCGATGTCGCGCCGCCGGCCTCGGCAAGGATCTCCGACAAGCAACGAGCCTGGATCGCTGCCGTGGCCAGGGATCTGCAAGCCCAGCGCGGCGCCAGCCTGGTTCTCGCCGGGGACTACCAACCCCCTTTCGTCCACGCCTTGGTTCATGCGGTCAATCAAGCTTTGGAAAATGTCGGCAAGACGGTGACTTACACCGACCCGATCGAAGCCAGCCTGACCGACCAATCAGCCTCGCTTGAGGAATTAGTCGAGGACATGAAGGCGAAGCGCGTTGAGATCCTCATCGTTCTTAGCGGCAATCCAGTCTATTCCGCACCGGCTAATCTGGCTTTCGCCGAGCACCTCGCCAAGGTCCCTCTCCGCGTTCACTTGGGCCTTTATCAGGACGAGACGGCTATCCAGTGTCACTGGCACATCCCTCAGGCGCATTACCTGGAAGCCTGGAGCGATGCCCGAGCTTTCGACGGCACGGTGTCGATCATGCAGCCGCTTATCGCGCCGCTTTATCCCAGCGCGCAGTCGGCTCATGAGTTAATTGCCGCGTTGCTTGAACAACCGAACCGCCAGGGTTACGACATTGTCCGCAGGAATTGGCTGGATCGTTTATCTAAGCTGGGCAGCGCTGCGGGCAATGGTAAAGCCGCCTGGGAAAAGGCTTTGCACGATGGGTTCATTGCCGGCACGACGTTCCCCAAGAAAGAACTGTCGCTGAAACCGGGCTGGGCACAACAACTTCCCCGATCAATGGACCTGGGCGGCGCCGAGATGGAACTTAATTTCAGGCCCGATCCAACGCTTTACGATGGCCGGTTTGCCAATAACGCCTGGCTACAGGAATTACCCAAGCCCGTGACCAAACTGACCTGGGACAACGCAGCCCTCATGAGTCCTCGGACGGCTGAGAAACTGGGTATTCCTTACGCCAAGACGGGCGCATCAGGCATTCCCGGTCCTCACGGTGGAGAGCATGGCGAAGCGCAGGTAGATGTCGTTGAGTTACGCTATCGAGATCAGGCCCCGATCCAGGCGCCGGTGTTCGTCCTTCCCGGCCACGTGGACGATGCGGTCACTATCCACCTGGGTCATGGCCGAAGCCGCGCCGGCCAAATAGGGACAGGGAGCGGATTCAATGCGTATGTTCTGCGCACCTCTTCAGCACCCTGGTTCGACACCGGGCTCACCGTTCGGCGAACTGGAGCAACTCATATTCTCGCTTGCACTCAAATGCATCAGTCGATCGGTGACCGCCATCCCGTCCAGGCGGGAACTCTGGAGACTTACAGGAAAAATCCGGAGGACATCAAGGAATCGGAAGCGGCTCATGAAGCCGATGGACAGCCGGCCGATAAACGCCTGATTTCTTTGTCGCTTTATCCGGAATACCCCTACGATGGCTACAAGTGGGGCATGGCCATCGATCTTAGTGCCTGCGTGGGGTGCAAGGCCTGCGTTGTAGCGTGTCAGGCTGAGAATAATATCCCGGTCGTAGGCAAAACTGAGGTGACCCGCGGCCGGGAAATGCACTGGCTCCGCATCGACCGTTATTACCGCGGCACGAATCTGGACAATCCCGAGACCTACTTCCAGCCCGTCCCCTGCATGCACTGCGAAAAGGCGCCATGTGAAGTGGTCTGTCCTGTCGGCGCTACGGTGCACAGCGACGATGGGCTCAATGACATGGTCTACAACCGCTGTGTCGGCACACGGTACTGCTCGAATAACTGTCCCTATAAAGTTCGACGCTTCAATTTCCTCCAGTATGCCGACTTCGCCACTCAGAGCATGAAACTGCTGCACAATCCGGATGTGACGGTTCGAAGCCGCGGCGTCATGGAGAAATGCACTTATTGTGTGCAACGCATCCGGGCGGCGGAAATAGAGGCCAAGAACCAGGGTCGCGAGGATCCCAAGCGCCCCGGCGTGGCGCCGATTTACGATGGAGAGGTACTGACCGCATGTCAGGCCGCGTGCCCGGCTGACGCCATCGTTTTCGGGGACCTCAACGATCCGAATGCGCGGGTCGGCAAGATGAAAAACACAGCACTCAATTTCACTCTCTTGCAAAACTACAATACTCAGCCGCGGACGACTTACCTCGCTGCAGTACGCAATCCTAACCCCGAGATCGTGAAGTTGGAGACCGCGTGACATGACGCCGGATGCGCCAACTCGGGAAACGCCGCCCCCGCCCGCGACTTCCTCGCAGGTCTTGCGGCCTGGCCACACCTTTGCGTCAGTCACTGACAAGATCAGTTCCATCGTTTTGGCCGGCAAAACCCCGACTGGCTGGTGGTACGGCTTTACGCTTTCCTTTACCCTGCTCATGGTCCTTCTCTATGCTGTGAGCTATTTGCTAGTCAAGGGCGTCGGCATCTGGGGCATCAACATTCCAGTCGCCTGGGGTTGGGCCATTGTCAATTTTGTCTGGTGGGTCGGCATTGGGCATGCCGGCACGCTGATTTCCGCCATCTTGCTTCTTCTTCACCAACAATGGCGAACTTCGATCAATCGGTTCGCGGAAGCGATGACGTTGTTCGCGGTTGCGTGCGCCGGTTTGTATCCGCTGCTGCACTTGGGTCGCCCGTGGTTCTTCTACTGGCTAATACCTTATCCCAACACGATGGCGCTGTGGCCGCAGTTTCGCAGCCCGCTCGTCTGGGACGTGTTCGCGGTTTTGACATACTTCACTGTCTCGCTGCTCTTCTGGTACGTCGGCCTCATCCCCGACTTGGCGACATTGCGCGATCGGTCTCAAAGCAGGGTTGGGCGGGTTATTTATGGCATCCTGGCGATGGGCTGGCGCGGCTCGGCTTATCACTGGCACCGTTATGAGACGGCCTATGTCATCATGGCGGCGCTGGCGACGCCATTGGTCGTATCCGTCCACACTGTCGTCAGTTTTGACTTCGCAGTCTCTGCCTTGCCTGGATGGCACTCGACGATCTTTCCTCCGTATTTCGTCGCTGGAGCCATCTTTTCAGGGTTCGCGATGGTGCTGGTCCTCGCTATTCCCCTGCGTCTCTTTTACGGATTGGAAGATTTCATCACTCTGCGCCACCTGCAAAACATGGCCAAAATCCTGCTGGCAACGGGCATGCTGGTCGGCTACGGCTATGGACTCGAAGCATTCATGGCGTGGTACGGCGGCAACAAGTTTGAAGAGTATGTGATAGCAAATCGCATGTTAGGGCCGTATGCGCCGCAGTATTGGCTTCTGATTACTTGCAACGTCCTTACCCCGCAGTTGCTTTGGTTCAAGCGGATAAGAACGACCCCGCTGGCTCTCTTTCTGATATCGCTGGTGGTTCTTTTGGGCATGTGGCTGGAGCGCTACGTCATCGTCGTCACCAGTTTGCATAGGGCGGACATGTCATCGATGTGGGGTATGTATTCCGGCACGCTTTGGGATTGGGCTACGTTCGCGGGCACAATCGGACTTTTCTTGACGCTCTTATTCCTATTCTTGCGATTCTTGCCGATGATCTCCATTTCGGAAATGCGCATGCTGCTGCCTCAGGCCGAAGTGGAAAATGGGGGACGCCCCCGGGAGCAAGCATGAGCAGAAACCAATTGGCTTGCGTCTTGTTTGTCTGCCTTTTGCTGGCTACCGGCTGCCAACAGGAAATGGCGGAACAGCCGAGTTACCGGCCGTTGGAGCCCAGTGTTTTTTTCGAAGATGGGCGGTCGGCACGACCTCTAGTGCCGGGCACGATCGCCCGCGGCCACCTGCGCGCCGATCAACAGCGCATTACGGGAAAAAAAGGATCCGGGCAAGCTGTCGCGGATTATGTCGACACTTTTCCGGAGCCGGTCACGCAAGCCATGCTCGAGCGCGGCCAGCAGCGCTACACCATCTTCTGCGCCGTTTGCCATGATCCTGTCGGCACGGGGAACGGCAAGATCGTGGAGCGAGGCTATATCAAGCCGCCATCGTTCCATACCGACCGATCGATCGGCTTTGGCATTCGGGGGGTGAAAATCGGCCTGCGCGACGTGCCCGTCGGCTATATCTACGAAGTGATCTCCATCGGTTTCGGCGCAATGCCCGACCATGCGTCCCAGATTCCGCCGGATGACCGCTGGGCGATCATCGCGTACGTTCGCACGCTACAGCTCAGTCAGAATGCTTCGCTCGCGGACCTTCCGGCCGACTTGCAAAAACAGGCTCGGGAAAAACTAGAGGGCAAGCCGTGACGATGGCCATCCAACAAAGCCCTCCTCCGGAATGGGACTTGATTCAGCGACGCGCGCTTTTGATTGGCGCCGTGTGCCTGATTCTATTGTTGGCCGGAGCGTTTTGGAATCTGGATCAGTTTTTCCGAGCGTATTTGGTGGCTTTCACCTACTGGTTGGGCATCGGCCTCGGCTGTCTCGTGATCCTGATGATTCAATATCTGACCGGCGGCGCCTGGGGTGTCGTGCTGCGGCGCATTCTCGAATCCGGGTCGGTGACGCTTGCGGCCCTGGCGATAATGTTTGCCCCGATCTTGCTAGGCCTTCAGCATATTTACCTATGGGCCCAACCGGAAGCGGTCGTCCACGACCCGATCCTGGAACACAAGAGACCCTACCTCAATGTCCCGTTTTTCTTGGTTCGTGCGGCGAGCTATTTCGCCGTCTGGCTATTGCTGACTTTTCGCTTAACAAGCTGGTCCGTGCAGCAGGATTACACGAAGGACCCAGGCACGTGGCGACGCTTTCGCCTGCTGAGCGGGCCGGGGATGGTGTTGTATGGGTTGACCATAACGTTTGCTTCAATCGACTGGGCCATGTCCATCGAGCCGGACTGGTATTCCACGATTTACCCGGCCCTGTATGCAACGAGCCAACTGCTCACGGCCATGGCGTTCGCCATCGCGGTCTTGATGCTTCTGGCCGGGCAGCCGGCGTTATCCGAGGTGATCGCGCCCAGCCATCTACGCGACCTAGGCAATTTGCTCCTCACCTTTGTCATGCTCTGGGCATATATGCAGATTTCGCAATTCCTACTCATTTGGTCGGGCAACCTGCCTGAAGAGATTCCGTGGTACTTGCGGCGCATTAGCGGCGGCTGGGAGTTCGTGGCCTTGGTGATGGTGTTGCTTCATTTCGCCTTGCCGTTCCTCTTATTGCTTTCCAAGGACATCAAGCGCAATAGGCGTCTGCTGGCGTCTGTGGCCCTTGGGCTCATGGCAATGCGCTTCATTGATGTCTTTTGGTGGATTGAGCCTGCCTACCCTCACGTTGGCCAGTATCTATTCTGGCTTTTGGACCTTGCCGCGGTGGCCGGGTTGGGCGGCATTTGGATATGGGTGTTTATCTGGCAACTGAAGAAACAGCCGCTCTTGCCGGTCTATGATCCGAGTTTGGAGGAGGCGCTGCACCATGAATGAGACCAACCCGATCCAAACTCCGAATCTTCCGAGCCCAGGCCATGAGATTAGCGACGTGAGCGCCCGCGCCGTCGTTTGGTTTGTAGTCGGATTGGTAGTGGGTGGGGGCGCCCTCTTCTTATTGTCACATGGTCTTTTTGTTTTCCTGCTGGCCTATGAAACCCGCGCCAACCAATCCACTTTTCCATTGGCGGACGAGAAGCGCGGTGAGTCTCCCAGCGAACCGGGATTGGAAGGCATCAAGAAGATGCAGGCTCGATCAGAAGCGGGCCGGCCTTCACCGTATGTTCACCCAGAGGACTTGGAACCTTCGAAGCAGCCGGCGTTAAACGAGTTTGCCTGGGTCGACAAAAATAAGGGAATCGTGCGGATTCCAATCGATCAGGCAAAGCGAATTGTCTTGGAGAAGAGTCTCCTCCCGGCACGCAAAAAGTAGCCGCGAAAAGCCAGTTGGAAGGGACGTACCCTGCATGATGTTGTAAGGCCCCTTCCGGCTGGCTCGGAGATGTAAGACTTAGAGCCTGGGGCAGAATTAACGATTGCTTTCACAAAGAATCCATTGGGCCTTATGGCATCTCTTGGGATTCCAATGGGCTTCATGGTGTCTCATGGGGCCGTCTGACCGGTATTGAATGATGTGGCCGCTAATGCAGTTTGATCCTGTGGCTCAAGGGCTACCCTGTGGCTCAAGCGCCTACCCTCTGGACCAGCGGAACCTGAGCCACAGGGTGGGTGGGTGGTTAATTTTGCAACACTCTCTTAAAATTGCCGAAGGATCGACCGTGAAAACCGCTTTAACCTGCACGATGGTTTGTATTGCGATTGTTCCGGCGGCGTTGCGTGCGGGTGAGAAATCCATGGCCGATCTCAAGAGCGTGGGCATTGAACAACGGCTCGATGAACAGGTCCCGCTTGATTTGGACTTTTACGATGAAACCAGTGAAGTGGTCTCGTTGGGGAAATATCTTACTGGGAAACCGGTGATCCTCGTCCTGGCGTATTACCGCTGTCCCATGTTATGTAACGAAGTTTTGAATACGCTGCGCGATTGCATGGGCAGCCGGCAATTTGGGCTCAATCTTGGTGAGGACTTCCAGGTGGTTACGGTGAGCTTTGACCCAGCGGAAAAGCCGGATCGCGCCGCCGCCAAGAAGGCCAATTATGTCGAAAGCGTTCAAGGCTTGGGTCAATCGGCCGCGGACGAAGGCTGGCACTTCTTGACCGGCTCGCGAGCCTCCATCAAAGCACTGACCGAGGCGGTAGGCTTCCATTACACCTACGACCAAGAGAAAGATCAGTTCGCCCACGCCAGCGGCATCATGGTGCTGACGCCGCAGGGCAAGATCTCCCGGTACTTTCTGGGTTTGGATTATCCTCCCAAGTTCGTGCGCCTCGCCCTTGTTGGTGCATCGGAGAATAAAATCGGCACGCCCGTGGACCAGGTACTCCTACTCTGCTACCACTATGATCCCGTCGCTGGCAAATACACGCTTGCGGTCATGAGTTTTGTCCGAGCCGGCGGTGCTCTAACTTTGTCGGCGCTTGCGGCGTTTTTATTAATAATGTGGAAAAGAGAACGAGGCCGGAGATTGCCTTCTACCTTGGCTAGCAGGGCGTGTGAACACCCCGGTTAGAAATCTGCAACCGGGGCGTTGACGCGCCCCGCTAGCACGGGAAAAGTCGCAAAGGATTCTCATGTTCGCGGCCGTCCCATTATTTCCGGAACAGGCCTCGACCCATGCGGGTCGCGTCGATAGTCTGTTTTTCTTCATCGTCGCGATCACTGCGGCGGTGTCGTTGTTGGTCACGGTGTTGATAATCACTTTTGCCGTTCGCTATCGCCGGCGGCCCAATAACAATTACGACCCCCACATCCAGGGGTCAATGAAACTCGAACTCTTTTGGACGATCACGCCCTTCTTTTTCTTCATGGTCATGTTCGTGTGGGGTGCAAGGGTTTACTTCGCCGTCGCCGAATCACCGATAGATGCAATGGAGGTCTACGTTGTCGGCAAGCAATGGATGTGGAAAATGCAGCATCAAACCGGCCAGCGCGAGATCAACGTACTTCACGTCCCGGTCGGTCAGGCGGTGAAGCTTACCCTCACTTCTGAGGATGTTATTCACGATTTTTTCGTCCCTGATTTCCGCATAAAGCTCGATGTGTTGCCGGGCCGGTACATGCACACTTGGTTTCAGGCAACCAAGGTGGGGACTTACGACTTGTACTGTTCCCAATACTGTGGAACGAACCATGCCGGCATGATCGGCAAGGTGGTCGTCATGGAGAAAGCGCAATTCGACGGCTGGCTCAGTAGCCAGGCTGAAGGTTCGCTGGCGCTCCAAGGCCGTAAGCTGTTCCTGAAATATCAGTGCATCACCTGCCATAGCGCAGATTCGCAGGCTCGCGCTCCGGTATTGGAAGGGCTGTTCGGTCGGATGGTTGCACTCGAGGACGGCAAGACGGTCGTTGCCAACGAAGACTATATTCGCGAGTCGATTTACAAACCACGCGCCAAGATCGTATTCGGCTGGCGACCCATCATGCCGTCTTTTGAAGGACAGATCGATGAACAGGAAATGATTGAGTTAATCGCCTTTATCAAGGCACTGCGACCGGGTGAAACGCCCGTGCGAAACGAAGAGTCCACACCGCCGGCGGTCGATCCGACCTCCGAGGAAGTGACGAGGCCCAAGCCATGAGTACAGTGCTGGAACAGGAGCCCCAGGCTGTCCCGCCGGCTCCGGAATCCCGCCGGAATTACCTCAATGCCGCCTTTGGCGTGAAGTCATGGCTGTTGACCACCGACCATAAACGCATTGCCATTCTCTACCTCGCCTCGGTCACCTTCATGTTTTTTCTAGGAGGCGCGGCTGCCACGCTAATTCGCCTGAACCTAATGACGCCCCAAGGCGATCTGGTAACCGCCGACACCTACAACAAGCTATTCACCATGCATGGCGTCATCATGGTATGGTTCTTTTTGGTCCCGGTCATCCCCAACGTGCTGGGCAACTTTTTCCTGCCCATGATGATAGGCGCTCGCGACCTGGCGCTGCCCAAGATTAACTTGGCAAGTTGGTATGTGTTCATGGCCGGGGCCGCCTTTACCCTGTGGGCTATCCTCGCTGGAGGCGTTGACACGGGCTGGACGTTTTATACCCCCTTCAGCAGCAAATCATCACACACCAATGTTATTCCCACGTTGATCGGCATTGTAATTTCTGGCTTCTCATCGATCTTCACCGGCTTGAATTTCGTGGTGACGGTTCATCGCATGCGGGCGCCCGGGATGACATGGGGGCGGCTGCCGTTGTTCATTTGGTCGCTCTACGCGACCAGCGTTATCCTTCTCCTGGCAACGCCGGTGCTAGCCATCGCTTTAACACTAGTGATGGTTGAACGCTTCTTCCAAATCGGCATCTTCGACCCGGCCCTGGGCGGCGACCCTCTGCTTTTCCAGCATCTTTTCTGGTTTTATTCACACCCGGTGGTCTATGTCATGGTCTTGCCGGGCATGGGCATTGTTAGCGAAATAATTACTTGTTATTCGCGAAAAACCATCTTCGGGTATCAGTTCGTTGCCCTTGCCAGCATCGCTATCGCCGTGCTGGGCTTTTTGGTGTGGGCGCATCACATGTTTGTTGCCGGGCAATCGGTCTATTCGGCGATGATTTTTTCGGCTTTGAGCTACGCTGTTGCGATACCATCGGCGATCAAGGTTTTCAACTGGACGGCCACGCTCTACAAAGGATCGATTTCCCTGCAGACGCCGATGTTGTTCGCGCTGGGTTTTATCGCCCTGTTCACGATAGGCGGCGTGACCGGTTTGATGCTCGCCGCTTTGGGCGTCGATATGCACGTCCACGACACCTACTTCATTATCGCCCATTTTCATTTCATCATGGTCGGTGGCTCGGTGATGGCCTACATGGGCGGCTTGCATTATTGGTGGCCGAAAATGACCGGCCGGTTGTATCCGGAAGGCTGGGCCAAGGTGGCGGCCATGCTCATCTTTTTCGGCTTCATCTTGACGTTTCTGCCGCAGTTCGTGCTCGGCTACCTGGGCATGCCGCGCCGCTATCATGCCTATCCGCCGAAATACCAAGTGCTCAATGCCATGTCCTCCGCCGGAGCGTCGATCCTGGCGGTCGGCTATCTGTTCCCATTCACCTATTTGCTTTGGTCGCTAGGTTATGGCAAGAGGTCGGGCCCTAATCCGTGGAAAGCAACCGGTCTGGAATGGCAGACTCCCTCGCCGCCGCCCACGGATAACTTCGAGACGACCCCAATTGTTACCACGGGACCTTACAACTATTTGCAACAAGCGTTGACCGACGTTGAGGAAAATGAAATTGGCGACCAACTCCGGGCTCCTGGCCCACCAGTTTGACGACCTTGAGCAACAGCGCGATACCGAACTGCTAAGCATGTGGTTGTTCCTCGCCACGGAACTCCTCATCTTCGGCGGCCTCTTCACCGGTTACGCCGCCTATAGGTACGCGTATCCGAACGATTTTGAAGCGGCCAGCCGGCATCTCAACGTCTTGATCGGCGCCATTAACACCATCGTCTTGTTGAGCAGCAGCCTGACCATGGCTCTGGCCGTCCATGCCACGCACAAGAATCGGCAAAACATGCTGGTCGCGTGCCTGGCCCTGACCGCGCTTCTGGGCACCGTATTCATGATCCTTAAAGGATTTGAGTATTACATCGACTACCGAGAAGATTTGGTGCCCTGGACGAGCCATTTTCGGGCGGAGGAATGGATTAATCCCGGACAAATAGCGTTGTTTTTGCTCTTTTACTACGTCATGACCGGGTTGCATGCCATCCACCTCACTGTTGGCATAGGTCTTATGCTGTGGCTTACCATCCAGGCGCGGCGCGGGCGCTACTCGCCAGAACATTACATTCCCGTGGAGGTAATCGGCCTCTACTGGCACTTTGTAGACATTGTCTGGATCTTTCTATTACCGCTGCTTTACCTCATCGGCACGCACTCCCCTGGGGACTTGCACTTCTAGACGAGCAAAGCCATGGAACAGCGCACGGTTTTGCAGGCCACCTACTACGCGGTATTTGCCGCTTTGATTGCCTTAACCCTGCTAACGGTCGGCATCTCATTTGTTAATTTGGGGGAATGGCACTCCGCTGTTGGTCTGGCCATCGCCTCGGCCAAAGCTGTTTTAGTGGCGCTATTCTTCATGCACCTCCTCCACAGCCCGCGGCTAATCTGGCTTGTCGTCGCGGCCGGGTTTCTTTGGCTGGCTATCATGATGGGCGGCATGCTGGCGGATTATATGACGCGGGGCTGGTTGACTTATGGCTAACCCTCCTTGGGAGTCAACTCTGGCGGCAGACCCTCCGACCCTGTTGCTCAGTTGGCGCTGATCCAGAGGGTCGGCGCCTGATCCTCAGGGTCAAAGTGGTGATCCAGAGGGTCCAGCTGCAAAAGCACGAGTTCTTCTGACATCCAAAGAGCGCAACTGCGCCAACCTCCCGACCCGCCCTGGAGACCCTTTTTGTTGGTCCAGAGGGGGGTAAGGTGATCCACAGGGTCGAAACCTGGTCCACAGGGTCCGGCTGCCACAACGGTGTTTCCGAATGAAACCCCTCTCGCGGTATGCTCACGAAGTCGGAGTCGCCCCGACTTCGCCTCGCACTCCGCCGGCCGGTCAGCGCTCAATCCCTGTCTTCAGGGAGAGACCCAGGCCCCGTGCACCTCATCGCCCCTTTCTGCGCCTTTTCATTTCGGCAACGGCCTCGTGTAAATTGCTATCTTTCCATAAGAGAATAGAGCGCCGAGCAGCATGGCTCTAAACAAAGCAGGAGAGTTCCATGGCGTCGATTGTGCTTAGCCGGTACGAAGCGGAGGAGGGCGATCTGCCGGAAGTCTGCATGCTTTGCGGTGCGCCGGCGACAGAGCGGAAACGACGTCGATTCACCTCGCATCCCTTTTGGGTCTATGTTTTGTTGCCGTTCGGTTGGCTGCCCTATATCATCGTTGCGTCCATCCTCACCGTGCGGGTGCGTTGCTACACGCATTTCTGTGCCCGGCACAGAAATCACTGGCTCATGCGCGCACTTATCATCTGGGGCGTCTTCGCTGGGATGGTGGCACTCATCCTCGGCAGCTTTTTCGTCGTTGCGCTGACGGGCGAAAAGTTGGGCAAGTCGAGTTTTGACGCTCTCTTTGGAACGCTGTGTATCGGCTCACTTGTTCTAATGTTCCTCTGGCTGGCTTCGATTCCGATCTTGCAAGTGACCGCAATCCATCCGGCCGATGTGACGAAGCGCCGGCTGACTCTCAAGCGGATCTCGCCGGAGTTCGCAGACGCTGTGTGGGAGCATCGTGAGGAGCGAAGGGCCGAGGCAGAGCAAGAAGACTCCCCGCGGGGATTGCCGCCCCGTCGCCCAGAGCAACGACGCCGGCCGCGCCCGGATCCGGAGGAGTTTGACGAGGACTAATAGCCTAACATTCTGTATGAACGGCGGCGTTACATTCTCATCGAAAGGTCGCGTTCCCATGCACTGGAATGCGAATGCCACGGGAAGTAGTTCCCTGCATTTTCAGATAGATCGCGCTATCGCGTAATTCCGCCGAACCTGGGTCCGGGAAGATGCCCGAGACGGTTCCCGGAAGCACTTCCATTCGAAGCTTCCACGACTTCTTGGCGGGGGAAGATTCTTTCTCGTCCAAAACGATATCGGCTTTGAGGAAGCTCGGCAGCTTATCGATGGCCAGCTGGAATCGAGCCGGTGCTCCAATGGTGGCCGAGATTCGAGCGCCTTCGGCGGCTGGGAAGGATCCAAACGTTACGCGGTCATGGATCCGATCTTGGCTGTTTTGATCCACGGTTATATCGGGATCCTTGACGTCGCCCTGAACGCTAACGTAGACCGGAGTTGATTGGCAGTCGGCAATCAGACCAACCGCCTGCTTAAATGGCCCTAGGTCCATTTGCACGATTTTTTTCTGCCGTTTACCGTTCACCGTCTCGTCGACCTCGGCCTGTTCCCGGACGGTCAAGGGTACCCAGTAAGCCGAGGCGACGCGCGTCTTCCTTTCTTGCTCCATCACCCATCGATCTCGGTCGGACATAGGAACGGGGTCGCCGCAGACGAAGAACGGGTCGTCGCTCGAGGCCGGCCGCAGCGTGAAGTGCGAGCGCGTTGAAGACCAGCAGATTAATGTCCGCTCGACCACCGCGCCGCCGACGTTTATCGTGCCCACGGGCGCCTCGGTCGGATACATATGCAGCGAATCGACGAACATTGTTGGCACCGTCAAATCCAAGGATGAGCCAGGTCCATCCTGCGGCCTCATGTGGATTTCCGCTTTCAGGAGTTGCGTGCCTGGTTTTTTTTGGTCCCCAATAATGCGCACCATACCGACCGCCTGGGGGGGCACAAGAAACGGGTCTGGATCCCCTTTCACCAGCTTTTTCCATTGGCGCGGCGGGGCGGCATCCAAAACACGATCCCGTTCCTGGGAAGCAACGAAGGCTGCCCCGGCGTTTAAGATTCCGCTCTCGGGCAGGCAGGAGGCTAGCACGGCCTTAGTGGCTTGTGCGTTCCACGACTCGGTTTCTTGGCCGGCCAGACAGATTTTCACTTGTGTGCATTGGCCACAAGACGTGTCTTTCAGTGTGACCTCGATGGCTACCTCGTTGCTATTCTGAAACCAGAAATCGTAGGCGCCAGGCACACCCACTTCCATTTCCGAACCCAGGATGGAAGGATCTTCGGTTTGACCGGCGGATTGGGGATGGAGCCATTGGCGCGAACTCATCACGGGGAAATAGAGGATTTTGTCGCCGACGACCGGGGGAGTTTTTGCCTTTGGAGCTTTTCTACCCAGGAATTGGGATGCAAATGTGACCCCAAAAATCAAGGCTATTACCGCTGCGATCACGAGCAGCATTTGACTTTTCATAAGCATCACCGTTGAAGGTAGCGGAAAGGTGCTTCCATTCTAATACGGCCTTGAAAGGGGTCAAGTTCATGGAGCGCCCCGTTTAGCGGCGAGCCTCGGGCGAGCGCGTAGGTCTACGCGCTCGCCCGAGGCTCGCCGCTAAACGGAGGATGCCATTATTGGTTCGGCGTGGGTGCTTTCTCCAGTACTTTCCCTTCCGCGCTCACGGCTCCGGCGGCGGTTAGGATCAAGCGATCGGGATCGAGGTGCTTCTTGGCTACTTCCTGGATATCCTCCGGCGTCACGGCCGCGACTGCCTGGCGGTACTTGTCCAGGTAATCCAGGCCCAGTCCCAATCGTTCCACCGAGACTAGCTGACCAGCCACGCGGCCGATGGTCGTTAACTGGAAAGGAAGATTGCCAAGAAGGTATTGTTTGACGTCCTCGACCTCCTCCTTGGTAGGCTTGGTGTCGCGGATCAGCTTGATCTCCGTGAGAATCATTTTCCTGACCTTATCAAAGTTCTTGGGATCCGTGCCGACGTAGCAGTTAAAAATACCCGGTTCTTCACCCGCGGTTGCCGTGATGTTGCCGCTGACTTCATACGCCAGACCGGCGCGATCGCGCAGCTTGCTCGAAAGGCGGTCGGTGAATCCGGGGCCCGTGCCTAGAATGTAATCCATGACAAGCAGCTTGTAATAATCGGGGTCATTGCGACGGATACCGACATGGCCCATGTGCAAATGCAATTGAGCGGCGTCGGGCATCGTCAAAATCCGCTCCGTGTATTCCTTGGGCTTCATGACCTCCGGCGGATTTGGTTTGGCCAGGTCCGCTTTCTTCCAGTCGGCGGTTAGCCTGGTGATCTCGTCGATGATGTCCTTGGTATCGAAATCGCCAACGACGGCGAGAATTGTGTTGTTAGGGACAAAAACTTCCTTATGGAAGGCCACGCAATCGGCCCGCGTAAGCGGCTCGACCGTCTTCCGTGTTCCAAGAGCCGGCCGGCCGGCCGGGTGCTTACCGAAGATCAGTTGATGGAAGACTTGTTCGGCCTTGACCTCTGGCTGTAATTCCCGGTCGTCGATCGACGACAGTTGCTGGGCCTTTTCGCGCCCCACGGCGTCTTTGGGAAAGATTGGCTGCGACAGACATTCCAGGAGCAAATTCAGCCCCAGATGCCGATCTGGAGCGAGGACCCTGACGCTGCCGCCGCTCGAATTCAGGTCCAGCTTTCCGCCCACGTTTTCGATGGCCTCGGCAATCTCGGCACTCGAATGCTTGGCCGTGCCTTCGTCGAGTAAGCTTCCCATCAAGGCCGCCAGGCCGGCCTTGGCCTCGGGCTCAAGCAAACTGACATGGCGAACCGCTGCTTGAGCGACCAAGATCGGCAAGCGATGATTTTCTAACAGCAAAAGGACGAGCCCATTGGGCAATACAACGCGCTTGGCGTCCTGGAGGACCATGCCTTTGCCGGCAGCCGCGCGGCCATCCTTGTGGCGTTCAGTCCGCCGAGGCGAGGAGATTCTGGATTGGCCGACCGCCCCATCGTCCTTGTCGGCGCCTTCTTTTTTCTTGGGCACCGACCACACGGCGACGCGCTTCTCGGGGTCGAGGTATTTCTTGGCCGCCTTTTGAATGTCGCCGGCGGTCACGGCCAAAATGCGCGGCAGGTAGTTCTTGAGGAAATCCAGATCCGCTACCATAACGCCGCGAGCAATACTGTCCGCCAAACCATGCACGCTCTCCCGGGCGAAGATGGTATTGGCCAAGAGAGTCTGCTTGACGCGCTTGAGTTCCGCCTCACTTACCGGTTCGTCGCGCAGTTTTTGCAATTCCCCGAGCAACAGCTTTTCCGCGCTGCCGACATCCTTATTCCTGAGCAATTCCATTTGAACCGTGAACCAACCCGGATAACGCCCGCCGGTATTGGCCGAGCTGACGGAAGTGGCGATTTCCTCGCCTTCAATGAACTTCTTGTACAGCCGGCTGGTCTTGCCGGAGGTCAATAGAGAATCAAGTACATCAAGGGCATAAGTGTCGGGATGGTTGGAGGGTACGGTGTTATAACCTTCCATTAGCCGTGGCGACTCGAACTTGGAATCGATTTCGAGTCGTTGGGGCCCCTTTCGTTGAATCTCGATCTCCGGTTTGCGTTTGGGTAATACAGCCATGGGAATGGGGCCAAAAAGCTTCTTGATTTTGGCCATCGCCTTATCGGGTTCGAAGTCGCCGCAGACGATAAGAGCGGCATTGTTGGGGTGATACCACTTATCGTAATGGGCCTTGATTACTTTCGCCGTTGCGCCGCGGACATGTTCGCGCTCGCCAATGACCGGATGGCCATAAGGCGCCTTCTTGCCGAAGAGGACGGGAAGAATGGCTTTTTGCTCAAGGTCCCAGGGCTCGTCCTCGCCGCGCTGAAGTTCCTCGATGACCGCGCCTTTTTCTTGTTCGAATTCGTGCTTTTCGTCTATGCGCAGGTTCTGCATGCGGTCGGCCTCGACTTCGAGGGCGCCTTCCCAGCGGTCGGAAGCGAAATCGAAGTGATAAACGGTCATGTCCTCGGAGGTATAGGCGTTATTGGCGCCGCCGTTGCGCAGGGTCAGTCGGTCGATATCGCCGGGCTGAATCTTGTCGGTTCCCTTGAACATGAGATGTTCGAGATAGTGAGAAAGGCCGGTGGCATCGAGATCCTCGTCGGCCGAACCGACTTTGTAGGCAACCATGGTGCTTACAATTTCCGCGCCCGGAATCGGCTTCAAGTACACGCGTAAGCCGTTGGGCAACGTCTCCGACCGAATTTCCGCATAGAGGGCGGAGGCCGCTTGCAGGGCGGCATTGTCCTTCTTATCCTTGCCGGCCTCCGTATCGGCGCGGCTGCCCGGCATGAAAACGGCCAAAACCAAAGTCAAGAAGAGGAGCAAACTTGGCATCACACCCTTACGGATTTGGGCGGCCCTTCTCCCCTCTCCCCCGTACTCGGGGGAGAGGGTTTTGGGAGCCCCTCTCCCCCGAGTACGGGGGAGAGGGGCTCCTTGGCTTTCCGAATTCATTTTTCCCGAGCCCCCTCGCCCGAAATCGGCCTCAGACGCGGCAAGGCGAGAAAACGTTAAAGGCGCGGGCAATTTCATATTGCACCTCGAAAAATGAGAAAATGCTTGAGAACTTAGAATCCTCTGTCTACAATGAGTTTAACCGTCAATTCCCCCTCTGACTACGTACGTCTCCCTTCTCCTCACGGGCAATCCCTGCAAAAAATAAATTAGCTCGTTGCTAATTCCGCAGAGGCTGCACACAATGCACGAATCAGGGAAGGTGTGCATGGAAGTATCTTATCCGACCCAAATGTCTGGTTGATGGTCTGCCCTGGCTTCCCTTTTGCCTTCTATCAACCACAGCGGGTCAAGCGAGAGCCACGATGCAAGTCAAACTGGTGGTCGTGAGTGGGCGACCTCAAGGAAAAAGCCTGCTCTTTCCGGCCGGCGCCTATATGTTTGGGCGCGGTTCGGAATGTCATGTTCGCCCCAATAGCGAGTTGGTCAGCCGGCAACATTGCCAATTGCTGGTCGACCAAGATAAGGCGTCGCTGCGCGACCTGGGCAGCCGCAACGGCACGCTTCTTAATGGCGAAGCCGTCACCGGCGAGCGCAGTCTAACCGAGGGCGATGAACTTCAGGTTGGTCCGTTGGTCTTCAAGGTTCATCTGCACACCACCGAACCGGTCGAAACCGTGCAAATGAATCAAAATATGGCCACAAGCGAAATGCAGGTTCTCAAGTCCACCCCTTCGAGCCCCGAGGTGCCCGCCACGGCCGACACTGCGACTTTGAAGAAATGGCAAGCCCAGTAGGAAGTGTTTAAAGGCTGGAGAGGCTCCACGATAGAAAGGCCAGAGAGACTGCGCCTTCGTCCTTTTGCGTTTATGCCGACTGTAGGACCGGTACCCTGATCACATCGATTGATCACTGGCGATCCAATCGATAGAGGTTTGACTCCATGCCGTACGGGCGGCATGCTGATGTAGCCGATGACAAGGCGCTTGTGCCCGTTTTGGGGGGAATTGAAATAAACATGCGATTTACCTGGTGCATTTCACTTCTTGTATCGAGCCTGGTAGTAAGTTTGTCTTTGATCTCGGCCCATCGGCTCGCGGCAGAGGACAAGAAATCCGACGACAAAGGGGATCTGCCCGGTCCATTTCATCCTTACAACATAACCGGGGAATATCAGGGGAAGTTTCATTGCCTGGTATGCGACCACGGCCTATTCCCGGGGGCGCTCGTCTTCGTCCGCGGCGCCGATCCCAGCAAAGAAGTTCAAAGCCTGCTCACGGGATTGAACGAGATTGCCAAGAAGGACGAAAAGGCGCGGTTCGAGGTTTTTGCTATCTTTCTGGACAGCGAACTGACCAATTCACTTACCGGAGACAATAAAATCGACGACCGCCGGGATGAATTGGCGGACAAGTTACGGCCTCTCCAAAAGCAACTGGGCCTCGATCACGCGGTCTTTGCCCTGGAAGCGGAGAAGAATCTGAAGGGATTCATCCTGGGCGAAAAAGACGCAGTAACCGTCATCCTTTATTCCAAGGTCAAGATCGTGGACCGATTTGCCTTTGAGAAGTTGGACGCCAAGGACGTAGACGCCATCCTGGCCGCCGCACGCGAAAAACTTACCAGCAAAAAGAAATGACCCGTTTAGCGGCGAGCCTCCGGCGAGCGCGTTGCAACGCGCTCGCCGGAGGCTCGCCGCTAAACGATTGAGCTAGCGATCTCGATCCACCCGCTCAATCACAGCTCGCAGCCCCGACGCCGGATCTTTGGCGCGCACTTCATAGGTGCGCTGAACATCGGCATTCTGCCGATTAGGGATTGCGCAGGATAAGTCCCATTCTCCCGTTTCCGCGTTCATCTCCATCTTGAACCACACCATACCACGCGCTTTCAGCTGATCCAAAAGCGGATCAACCCCGGTCGCGGCTCCTCCGGATGTAAGCATGACGTTGGGGCCCGATCCGGGCATGGGACGAGATTCGACATCCGGAATCGGTTCGGGACGATTCAGGGCAACGGACGGCGCGCCGGAACCGCCTTGAGGCCGCCAACCGTCGCCGGCCGGCTGGTTGTTCGGGTTGTTTTGATTGCCGATGCGCAGATCATGATTGGTATCGAGGGGCTGATGGATACCCACGGCCAGTTCGGCGGTGCTCATGGAATTTGAAGGCGCGGCCGGCGACTGCGGAACGATGGCCTGCGTGTTGGGCGGCGTCGTGTAACTCACCGGTTTGATCGGAGGGCCGCCCAACAGCGGATCCGACTTGGTATTAGCGGAGGCTCCCTTGGTCATGGAGCAACCGATCAAAGTTAGTGAAACGAGGAAAAAGGATAGGTGCTTTAACATGACTTAGTGCCCTTCAAGTGCCGCCTGGGGTCTTTCATCGTCGGTTTGACAATCTTTCCAGTCTCCGCAACCTCGCCCGTTTCCTTTTTCCTTTGCCCTTTTACCTTATCCCTTCCTACATTGACCCAAGCGGCGGCCTCATACGAAAAATGGAGACCCAGTGCAATGGCAGCATTCCGCATCGCAGTTATCGGCGGCGACGGCATCGGACCTGAAGTAATTCACGAAGCCATTCGCGTGGCCGACGCGGCCGTGAAGCGCGAAAACGCCAAGCTCGACTGGAATCACCTGCCCTGGAGTTCAAACTATTACAAGCAGACCGGCCGGATGATGCCCGAGGACGGTTGGGAACAACTCAAAAAACACGATGCCATCCTGTTCGGCGCAATTGGCAGTCCCGATATTCCCGATCACGTCACTATCCACGGCATCCTGCTCCCCATGCGCCGCCGATTCGATCAATATGTCAACCTCCGTCCGGCATACCTGTTCGATGGGGTGCCTTGTCCCCTTCGTGACAAAGCCCCCGGCTCCATTGATATGCTGGTTTACCGTGAGAACACCGAGGGCGAGTACGCGCCGATCGGCGGCCGCCTCTACGAAGGAACGCCGCATGAGGTCGCTATTCAGACGAATACGTTCACTCGTCGCGGCATCGAACGCATCATCCGAGCCGCGTTCGAAGGGGCGCGCAAACGGCGGAAAAAGATCACCTCCATCACCAAGTCCAATGCCATGCAGTTCGGCATGGTCCTCTGGGACGAGGTCTTCAAGATCGTCTCCCGCGATTATCCCGATGTGCAAGCCTCATCGCTCCTGGTCGATGCCGCGGCCATGGATTTCGTGCGCAAGCCGGAAGCGTTTGACGTGGTCGTGGCCAGCAATCTTTTCGGCGACATCCTGACGGACCTCAGCGCGATCATCACCGGCAGCGTCGGCCTGGCAGCCAGCGCCAACATCAACCCGGAGCGGGCCTATCCCAGCATGTTCGAACCAGTGCATGGCTCCGCGCCCGATATCGCCGGCAAGGGCATTGCGAATCCCCTGGCGGCGATTCTCTCCGTTGGCATGATGCTGGATCATTTGGAAATAACAAAAAGCGCTAATGCAGTGAGGCAGGCGGTAGCTATGGTTTTGAAAGCTGGCAAGCAAAAGACGCCAGATCTTGGGGGCAACGCGAAGACCAAGGAAGTTGCCGATGCGGTCCTGTCAGCACTCAACTAGGCTTGCCGCTTCGCTCGCAATACCCGTGGATGCCCGGCGCCGTCGCGGATCGTCGGTCCTAGTTCATATTCGGAATACTGGCCGAACCTGTCACGGGCGTGGCTTTCCTGCGGCGCGCCGATTTCCAGCATCAGGTAGCCGCCCGGTTTAAGAAATGACCGCGATTGATCTACGATGCGATCAAATATGGCGAAGCCATCGGCGCCGCCGTCGAGTGCCAAGTGTGGCTCATAATCGCGTACGCCAATTGCGAGTTGGGCTATGTCCGCACTTGGGATATAAGGCGGATTGCTGAGAATGAAATCAAAGCGCTCGTCGTTTGGGACCGGCTCGAAAACGTCGCCCTTCAGAAACGTGATACGGTCTTTGACGCCGTGTTTAGCAGCATTTCGTTCCGCGATGGCCAGCGCGTCGGCACAGATGTCCACGGCAACCACAAACGCCGACCGCTGTTGATGAGCCACCGTGACGGCCAAGTTGCCGGAGCCCGTGCCCAGATCAAGGATATGCGGCGCCTGCATATCCCTGGCCAGCCGCAAACACTCCATAACGACGCATTCCGTGTCCGGCCGAGGAATCAGGACGGAGGAATTAACGTCAAACTCCAGGGAAAAGAACTCCTTGCGGCCCACGAGATAGGCGACTGGGCAGCCTTCGACGCGCCGGCGGATCAGGTCCCGAAAGCGCGTACGCACCTCTTCGGGCGCTTCTTCTTGATGCCGTGTATAAAGCTCAATGCGCCGGCAACCCAACGAGTGCGCCAGGAGAACCTCCGCGTCCAACCGGGGAAAATCGGCGCCTTTCTCCGCGAGGTACGAAGCCGTCCAGGTCAGCAAACGACCAATCGTCCAACGCGTGGAGGCTTCAACTACAGCCGGTCGGCGCGTGTCTTCCATAACACGATCCTCCTTCCAAATTCGTTTAGCGGCGAGCCTCCGGCGAACGCCACCTAGCGCCGTGCGCTCGCCGGAAGCTCGCCGCTAAACGCTTACAATTTAGTCCGCTCTTCCCAGCCGCTGTTTCTTATCGAAGTCTTTCATGGCCTGGATGAGATCGCCCAGATTGCCGGCGATAATGGCGTCGAGCTTGTAGAGCGTGAGATTGATGCGGTGGTCGGTCAAGCGATTTTGGGGAAAGTTATAGGTGCGGATGCGTTCGCTGCGATCCCCGGAGCCGATGAGGGTACGCCGCGCTTCGGCGCGTTCCTTGTGGAGTTTCAGCTGCTGGTTTTCATATACCCGGCTGCGCAGGATACGGATGGCCCGGTCATAGTTTTTATGCTGGCTGCGTTCATCCTGGCACTTGATTTCAATCTCGTCGGGCGTGCCGCGCTTGTACCAGATGCGAACCGCGCTTTCGGTCTTGTTGACGTGCTGGCCGCCGGCGCCGCCGGCGCGCATGCGTTCCCACTCAATGTCTTGATCGCGGATGTCCACCTGGACTTCGTCGGGCTCGGGAAGGATCGCAACCGTCGCGGCCGACGTGTGGATGCGACCCTGGGTTTCGGTTTTGGGAACGCGCTGGACCCGATGCCCGCCGCTCTCGTAGCGCAGATTTAGATAAACTTCATCGCCGCTCACGCTAAAGACGACATCCTTGTAACCGCCTTGCTCGCCGGGGCTGAAGGAAATGTCCTCCACTTTCCAGTGCTGATCGCGAGCAAAGTGGGTGTACATGTTGTAGAGGTCGCCGGCAAATAGAGCCGCCTCGTCGCCCCCCGTGCCGGCACGGATTTCCACGATCACGCTGCCATAATCCTCGCCGGGATCGACGAGCAGAAGGTCTTCAAGCCGGGTCGTCAGGAGTTGCAGTTGGGCTTTCTTGCCGGCCAGCTCCTCCTCGGCATATTGCCGCATTTCCGGGTCGCTCTCCGCGGCAATGAGGGCCTCCGCTTGGCCGATATCTTTGCTGACATCCTGGTATTCGAGATACGGCTTGACCATCTTCGCCAGCGAGCCATGTTCCTTGGCGACTTGCGTGAAGTGCGCACGGTTGCCGATAACGACGGGGTCGCTGAGGTGACTTTCCAGTTCCCGATAACGGGTTAGGGCTTGTTCGAAGGCAGGCCACATTTTTTCAAGCGCTGATTACTGAGTGCTGAGCGAAAACGAAAAAGTGCTGAGTGCTAAATGCCAGGTTTGTTTGACTCGGCACTCAGCACTCAGCACTTTCAACTTTCTACTTGGCTGTTTCTTCGGGTTTCTTGCGATTGGCCCAGTTGTACTTCTTCTGGAACTTCTCAACCCGGCCGGTGGTATCGACGAACTTCATCTTACCGGTGAAGAATGGATGGCAAGCCGAGCAGATTTCAACGGTGATGTTCTTTTTCGTGCTTCTTGTGGTGAATTTGTTGCCGCAGCCGCAAACGACCGTGGCTTCCTCGTATTTGGGATGAATGCCCGCTTTCATGGTTTTTCTCCGCATAAACAGTGGAATCATCTCATTCTAGGATGATTCGGCAAGCGCAACAAGGCAGGGTTTCGGCGCATAAGGTGGAAGCGCCAGCGCGGGAATCCCATCCCGGTGGATTCCCGCGCTGGCCAACCCTTTGCAATTATCGTCCTCGTTGGAACAGCAAAGGAACAGGCCAGGGAAAGAAGAAGAAGAAGGCGCAGAAAGGGTCCATGAGGGCTACTGGGCCATTGGATCGCAAAGTGAAAACAGCGACGGTGCGCCAACTGGTCGTAGGGGGGGGTGTAAGGGGACCGAGAAACGATCTTTCGTAACAGCAACGCTTAGATAGCCTTGCGGCAAAAAAGATCGTTTCTCTGATGGTGACCCCGACGTGAAACGAATCCAGGGCTGGGAAACGAATCCGTGGCGATGCCGACTTTCCCGTTCACACCTTTATCAGAATCGCCCCTTCGCCGTTGCGCAAGGTGATCTGCGTTACCGGCGCGCCCAGCGTGCCATCGGCTTGCAACGGCCGATAGGTAGCGCCTAGGTTATGGACCGTCGCCGAATCCAAGCCTAGCGACGCCGGGCCCGTTGCATTCGCAGCGAAGGACAGCGGCTTATACAGGATCAGAGCGTTCGTGTAGGACCGTTGATAGACCCGATAGCTAAGCGCAAGGTTGGAGGGGTCGCTGCCCGAGGCGAACAGTGACCATGCTCCGCGCGGCAGGCCGATGTCATAGGCGGCTGCCGGCGACCAATGGCGGGTCCATGAGGTGGACGGTTCAAAGCCGCCGTTGAAGTTGAGGAAAGTGCGATTGGGATCGCCAATCAAGTAATAGTAAGCCAGGGTGGCGATCTGCGTGCGCGGATCGGTGGGCGAACCGCCTTGGGGCAGGCTATCGAGGATGGCGTAGCCGTTGGGGCCTTGCAGGGCGGCCCGGTGAGCGACTTGCTGGGCCAGGTCTTCGAATTGCTGATAATTGTGAGCCAGGGCGCGGATGGCGAATTCTTCATAATAGGCAGTGGTTTGAGCCACGACGGGATCAGCATCGCTCTGGCCGCCGGCCGTATTGGCGACCAGCAAGCCCGGGGCAAGCGTTTGACTTATGGCGTGAAGCAGCGAGCCATAGTCGCTGGAATAGCCCGCTGTCGGTTCCAGGAGATCCGTGCCATCCAAGGGCAGCTTGCCCGCGGAATTGTCCATGAAGATGCCTCCCGCTTGAGGATGCGCCTTCAATAACCGCTGAGTGTAATCAATGGCCCATTTCCGAAAATCCACGTTTGCCGGATCGGTTGGCGGGCGCTCCTGCCCATAGCCACTGAGCGCTCGGCTCTCATAGACAAAACGTGCGTCCATGCCTGCATGGCGATGAGCATATTCCGCGTCGCTCAGGTAGCCATCGTGATTCGTATCGGCCGAGTAATCAAACGCCGGGACCGTGCCCGAGTCGTGGCCCAATGCGCCGACATAATCGCGTCCCAGGATGAGCTGAGCGACTGGGGCGACACCGTCGGAAACCGTGCGTATGCGAACGTAGAAGAGCGGATTTGTGCCGTTGAGAGACGATGTCTTCCAGTTGGCCGGAGGATCAAAAAGAATTTGTCCGGAGTTTTGAAGTCCTTTCGTCGTATCGGACAGGGGTTGAAGCGTCGTCCAGCCGGTTGGATTTCCATTCGAGTCCACCTCTGTAGCATACTCCAAAACCCCGCGCCAGCCCTGGCTGGCGCCGCGCGACAGCGTGAAGTTGATCTCCCGGAATTTTTCCGGATAGCCAATGTAGACCGATGTGCCTTTGTCTCGGAAGGCCATAGTGTTGGAGGAGTGAGCGGCCATCGTCGAATCCACCATGCCGCCGCTCGGCCCGGCCGTGTAAACGCCCCAAAACCAGGTGACCGGTTGCGACGACGCGCTTGTTCCAGAAAAACTCGTAGCCTGGCTGACGTGGTAAAAGGCAGCTTCCCGATTGATGCCGTGAGCGTCGGCATAGCGAAGCCAGTCGGTCATCAAATCAAAATACAAGCTGGAAACGTTGGAGTAGACGAGAGCCGGCGTTTTTGGGGCGATCTGCTGGATGTCGTCGAGGAAACCGGTATGGGGAATGACCAGATCGACGCTGTTCTGCAGTAATGTTTTTTCGAAAGGCCCCAGCGGCACTCCGCCATAGGCCAACTCGGCGATGCGGATATGGCCATAGTGGTGGGGAATCGTAACGCCGCCGCTTTCCGGAGGCGGAATCGGAATCACCACCGGCGGTGGTGGGCTCTGTCGCGGAGCAGGAGGGTTGGCTTTCGGCAGCGTCGCACCCGGCCGGTGGCGTGACATCGCCAGCGCGAAAAGCAGCGGGCTATTTATATGGGAGCTGATGCCGGACGCGTTGACCTGGTCGTGGGATGGCGGGTCAAGGGAAATGGGAACGCCTGGTTGCGTGTTATAGGCCACCGGCGGCAAGCTGGCGGGCAAAGCCCGAGCCAGTGCCCTCTGAAACATTTCTGGTGGCAGCATTCTGGAGACAGCCGAGGAAGCCGTCGATAGCATTTCCCGGCACTCCAGGGCCTCAACCTCTAGAATCGCGCGAAGCGTCCTTGCTTTTGCCATGCGATCATCCAATTTTAGCAGTTTGTGCAATTGCTCTGGTCGTGTAATGGCGGTTTCGACCACGGCAAGATGGAAACTTTAGATACGATTGGGACCTTCGGCTAAACCACTTCATCCCGCAAGAATAGGTAGGGATCGAATGGGTGAGGCCAATTATTTGGATTGGGTGGGCGCTATCTGACTATTGAATCTTAAGATCCGACCCGGTTTCAAGATGCACGCTTACGTGAAGTCTGCGAGCTGCTGGAGAAGTTCTCTGCAGCCCGGGCTAGCTCAAGCAACGCGCCAAGGGAAGGCACGAGAGTATGCCGATTCATGCGCCCAACACGCTGGGCCACGCGGGCCAGGTCGAGCAGAGCGGCCAGCGCTGGTTCGTGCTTGCGACCGCATTCATGACAGACGACGCGCAGACCGTCGGTTAAACACAAACCGTCTCCTGCGGCAGACCCTTCCTGGCCACACATGCTACAGGTTGCGATGTCGAGACTGGTCGGCTGTTGAATTGTGAGGTGTTTCATGGCTTAAACGATTGCACCGAGGGAAGCATCCTTGGTTGGCTCATTGGGTCTCCTTCCCGCTAAAGACAATCGGCAGATGCTCGCCTTCGGGTTTGTTCCTCAGGGTCTGAAAGTGTTTCGTTTTGGGTGGAAACCGGGTGAGCGCCCCGCTTTCGTAGGACATGCCGTCTCGCGCCTTTGGGGGAAAGAATGGTGAGTCGCCGGTTCAGCCAGGTTATCTATGTTCGGCAGGAGATGCCCATGCCGCACTTTGGGTAAACTGGGGGAGTCATATGGCCGGATGCCGGCAATGAAGCTCCTTTCCAATGGGCTCGCCCGGAAAGCCCGACAGCAGGGGCGTACGCCGCGAAACCGGTCCAGGTCCTCCTCGCCGGCTCAGGCCTACCCAGTTCGCCACTTTTTCCAACCAAGTGGCGAACTGGCTTTCTGCCTGAAACTACTATGGCACAGCAAGTTGCGTCTCAGGAAGTGACCCAGTTCGCCACTTCGCCACTGTCCTGGGCGCGCCGATAAAACACCATCGCGCTAAAACTGCTTGACGTCTCGCAATTCGCCTTTACTTCCGTTAAAAACAGGCAGACATATGAAATCATCTATTGGGGGAATTCCTGGTGGATCATTAATGATCGCTTAACAAATTCTTCCTTCATTTCCTCAAAAACCCCGCTAAGTGAACAGGCGCCTCCCTGTCAGTGAATGCTGACTTGAAGAACCGGAAATCTACTCGACCTCTCTTCAATCTTGACGCCTAAGCCATGCCTTGCTATGGTCCCGCCCCTTCCCACGGACTGCACTTGAGTCCGACAGGAGGCGGCACGAGGTCACGGATGACGCGGCGTAATTGGATAGCGATTTTCACGGCGGGTCTTGGCGCCAGCCTGGCGTCGGGGTGTTTGTGGCCCCCGAAGAATCCCGCGAAGGATAATGCCGCCCTCACCTCCGTGGCAACGCCGGACAAAGGGGACAAGCCGGACAGGGACAAGGCAGACGGCGCCGGGTCGACCTATCACCTGTTTCCCGGACACGAAATAATGGGGCCGCCGAAGCCGGCGGAAGCGGACATTCAATCGACTCGGTTCCAGGACGAAACGCCGGCCCTGAAGGATCCGCCAAATGAGGCGGCAGAAGCGGAGAAACAAGAGCCGGAAAAGAATACTCAACTGACCGCGGCAAAAGCGGCGGCCACCATCACCATAGCTCCCGAACCGGCGCCGGAAGAGCCGTTGGTGACCGCCTTGCGCTGTCTCTTGGATAAGCATCCGGCCGAGGCTTTGGAGCAAATTCGCCATTACGATAAGAGCAACCAGGATTTATTGATGCATTTGCTCCCACTGGCCGTTCGTTTAACGCAGGGCAGCATTGATAACGCCAGTCCAACCGAATTGTCGCTGGTCTTGGACCAATTACGTGGACTTGAAAGGCCGCTGACGGCGAAGGCCTCGCTGACCATTACGAAGTTGTGTCTCTGTCGCGGCATCGTCGACCGATTTGGCATTTACGAGAAGTTGCCCGATGACCATGCTTTCGCCGCCGGCACCGGCGACCAGCCGGGGGAGCGTGTGCTGGTCTATGTGGAATTCCGGAACTTTATGACGTTGCCCAACAACACGAATTATGAAACCCGTCTTATGAGCACGCTGGAGATTCACGACTATCAAGGCCATCCGGTCTGGCGGCAGGATTTTCCAACGCCGCCCGACCGCAGCCAAACGCCGCGTCAGGACTATTTCATCAACTACAAGTTCTGGGTGCCGCCGCACCTGCCGCCCGGATCGTATACGTTGTGGGTGCAAGTCAAGGATGTAACAGGTCAGTCCGGGAAAGAGTTGCCGGCGCATCGCGTCGCCCGGCGATCGCTCGATTTTCGCGTGACCGGCCAGGGAACAACGCGCGGCCCCCGGGGAGGGTCGAGTGTTGCTTTGCAATCGGGGGAGGGGGATCATGAAAGGCGAATCATGCAGGCTCGCGCACGGAAGCCGTCGGAGCCTTAGGCAAAATCCATCGAGGGCGATCGGGTTGGCCGCGGCCGGCTTGGCGCTGCTGGTGGGAACGATCGGGATTGTACGTACGGCGCCCGCTCAGGCGCCGGCCATTCCCAAGAAATATCACAACGATTTACGCTTCAACTTGCCGTTCCAGCTTGGCGACGCTGACCGGGCGTCGCTGCGGGAAGTGCATCTCTACGTCAAGCATGGCAGCGACAACTGGGTGTGCGTCGAGAAAGCGCTGCCCACCAAGAAAGCCTTCAGCTTCAAGGCCCCGGAGGACGGCGAATACGCCTTCAGCATTGCCACGGTGGACCAGACCGGTAAGGCGACTCCGGCCGACGTGAGCCGCGAAGCGCCTTGCCTCATCGTCGTGGTTGACACACAGTCACCTCGAATCGACCTATCGCTTCTGCCCGGCGCGGGGGTCGGCGCGGTCGTTCGCTGTGATGTGAGGGACGCCAATCCGGATCCAACCAAATTAAAAATCGAATACCAATCCTCCGATCAGAGTTGGCATACGCTTACGCCGGTTTCGACTGCTGCGGATTTGTTCCCGATTCCCGACGAGAAGTCGTGGACTGGGCTCATCCGGGCGGAGACCCGCGACAAGGCCAACAACGCCGCCGCGGTGGAATCCAATTTGAAAACAGCGGACACGGCCGCGACGCAATCGCCGGCCAATCCGGCGCCGGATCCGGATAAGCTCAACTCCTTGGATAATAGCTTGCCGTCCGCGGACCCGGACCCGATTCCCGCCCGCGTCGAAAGCCGCTCCAATAAACCCGTGCCCGCTGACACGACATCGACCAATCGGCAACTTCTCAACAGTACGCACGCGGAACTGGCCTATCAACTCGACCAGGTCGGCCCCAGCGGCGTCGGCAAGGTCGAAGTGTGGATGACCGGCGACGAAGGCAAGACTTGGAAGAAGCTATGCGAGGACAAAAATCACAAAAGCCCCGTCGAGTTCGACTTGCCTGGCGAAGGAGTCTATGGCCTCACGCTGGTCGTGAGCAATGGCTACGGCATGGGTGATCCGCCGCCGGCGAAAGGCGACCAACCCGACGCCTGGATCGAGGTTGATACCACCAAGCCAGTCGCCCAGTTGCTAGGCGTACGCCCCCTGATGGGTGACAAAGGCGGCGCCCTGCAGATCACCTGGTCCGCCAAGGACAAGAATTTGGGCGCCGACTGCATCGGCCTTTCCTTTGCGAGTTCCAAGGAAGGCCCGTGGACGCCCATCGCCAAAAACCTGAAAAACGACGGCGCCTATCGCTGGCCGGTGCCGCGCGACGCCGGCGCCGAGTTCTTCGTCCGCCTGGAGGTCAGCGACCGAGCCGGGAACACGACCGTGTGTGAATCACCGGATAAGGTCGTCCTGGACATGTCACACCCGAAGGCCAAGGTCCTCGGCGTCACGGCCAAGAGTGGGAGGTCTTTGCCGCCCACGGGCAATTAAATCCGCTCCGTTTAGCGGTGAGCCTCCGGCGAGCGCGCTGGCCGACAGCGCGCTCGCCGGAGGCTCACCGCTAAACCGTATCTGTCACCGTCTGGCCAACCGAAGCCCCCTCCATACAACGGCTTTAGCCCCCCGGCGAAACGATTTCCGTTGGCCGATCATCGTTCAGGCATTGCGCTTGCTTTAAGGCGGGCTTCCTGACGAAATCGAGGATTAGTTTTCATGGCCTCCTTGACCTTGGCGGAGCGGCAAAAGGGATTTGGAGCGACAACGCGTACAGATGCTTGGTGGGCGGGGCCTCTGGCGACTTTCTTGGGCCTGTTGGTTTTCGTGGTCTATGCGAACATAGCCACCTTTCAGGGCGCCTGGTTTGAGATTCGGCAGGATCGGACAACCTTCACCGGGCCAGCCGTGGCCCCCTATCTGACGCCTTTTTATTCGCCCCTGCTATTCGACACGCAAAGTCCCCACGCCTGGTTCCATCAAGCCAAGCCGGACTGGTGGCCAAGCTGGTTTCCCTTCTCAGCCGCCCTGTTGATTCTGCCCTTTCCCTTGCTCTTTAGGCTTACCTGCTATTACTACCGCAAGGCTTATTACCGGGCTTTCTGGGCCGATCCGCCTGCCTGTGCCGTCGGCGAACCGCGCAAGAGCTATTGGGGCGAAAACCATTGGCCCCTTCTCTTCCAGAATGCTCACCGCTATGCCCTGTACTTCGCATTGCTGTTCATCGTTATCCTTTCGTGGGACGTGCTCTTGGCATTTCGCTGGCCCACGAATCGAACTGGGGAACTATTGGCGGAGGACGGCCATCAGTTCGGCGTCGGTATGGGAACCTTACTTATGCTAGTGAACGTGCTTCTCATCGCCGGTTTCACGTTTGGCTGCAACTCACTGCGGCACCTGGCCGGGGGGCGGCTCGATTGTTTTAGCTGTCCGAACAATATTGCCCGGGAGCGAAGCGGCTATAAAGCTTGGCGATTCGTATCTTGGTTCAACGAGCGCCACGCCCTGTGGGCCTGGTTGTCGCTATTCAGCGTCGGTTTTACCGACTTGTACATCAGGCTTTGCTCGATGGGAATTTGGTCGGATGTGCGATTCTTTTGAGAAGGTTTTTTCTGAGCCGGAAGCGCCGGCGAGGGAAACCGGTTTTCCCTCGCCGGCGCTTCCGGCTCATGGTTGTGAGTTACATTCATGGATTTTGAAACGCACGAACATGATGTGATAGTGATTGGCGCCGGCGGCGCCGGCTTGCGTGCCGCAATAGAAGCATCGGCGGCAGGGGTATCCGTCGGCCTCGTTTGCAAGTCCCTCTTGGGGAAAGCCCACACCGTGATGGCCGAGGGAGGCATCGCCGCCGCTCTGGCGAACGTCGACAATCGCGACAATTGGCGCGTCCACTTCGCCGACACCATGCGGGGCGGCCAGTACGTAAACAACTGGCGCATGGCCGAATTGCATGCCAAAGAAGCGCCGGACCGCGTGCGTGAACTGGAGGCCTGGGGGGCGGTCTTCGACCGCACCAAGGACGGCCGCATCTTGCAGCGCAATTTCGGCGGCCATAAGTTCCCTCGCCTGGCCCACGTCGGCGATCGCACCGGCCTGGAAATGATTCGCACCCTACAGGATCACGGCATCCATCAGGGCATCAATGTCTACATGGAATGCACGATCATTCGCTTGCTAAAGGACGGCGACCGGATTGCCGGGGCGTTTGGTTATTACCGCGAGCGCGGCCGGTTCGTGCTGTTCAAAGCCAAGGCGATCGTGCTGGCGACCGGCGGCATCGGCAAGGCTTACAAGATCACAAGCAATAGCTGGGAATATACCGGCGACGGCCATAGCCTGGCGTATCAGGCGGGTGCGGAACTAATCGACATGGAATTCATCCAATTCCACCCCACCGGCATGGTTTGGCCGCCCAGCGTTCGCGGGATCTTGGTGACCGAAGGCGTGCGCGGCGAGGGAGGCTGCCTCCGCAACAATGAGGGCAAGCGCTTCATGTTCGGCGATATTCCGGACACCTACAAAACGCAGACCGCCGACAACGAAGAAGAGGGCTTCCTTTACGTCATCGGCGAAAAGTATCAAGGCAAGGACGCACGCCGGCCGCCGGAGCTGCTGACGCGCGATCACGTCGCCCGCTGCATTGTCCGCGAAGTGAAGGAGGGGCGCGGCAGTCCGCATGGCGGCGTCTTCCTGGAACTGGAAACTTTTGCCAACTGGATGAAAAAACGAAATCCCAGTTTTAGTGCGGCCGAGCATTGGAAGAAGAAGTTGCCCAGCATGTACCACCAGTTCAAAGAACTCGGCAACTTGGACATCACCAAGCAGGCCATGGAGGTTGGGCCGACGACTCATTACGTCATGGGCGGCGTCCGAGTGAATGCGGATACCCAGATGTCCCGCATTGCCGGCCTGTTCGCGTGCGGAGAATGTGCGGCCGGCATCAACGGGGCCAACCGATTGGGCGGCAATTCGCTTTCCGACTTGCTCGTTCTGGGCAAGCGCGCCGGCGAATTCGCAGCCAAGTATTCCGGGGACAAAAGCGCCGGCCAGGTCAGCAACGAGCAAATCGAGGAATCGGCCCGCTGGGCACTAAGCTTCATCGATCAACCCGCCGGGGATGAAAACCCTTACAAAGTGCAGCAAGACTTGCAGGAAATGATGCAAGATCTCGTCGGCATCGTTCGTAAGCAAGACGAAATGATCCGGGCTCTCGAAGAATTGCGCCAACTACAAGATCGCGCTCGCCGCTCCCGGGCGCCGATCAATCGCGAGTACAACCCCGGCTGGCACACCTGCATGGATCTGACGAACCTTATGACGGTGTCCGAAGCCGTCACACGAGCGGCCCTAGAGCGCAAAGAGAGCCGCGGCGGCCATTTTCGCGATGACTATCCCCACAAGGACAGCAAAAACTTCGGCAAGGTTAACACGGTCGTCTGGAAAGGACCCGACGGGCAAATGCAGTTTCGCTTTGAGCCAATCCCGGAGGCGCCGGCGGAGCTGAAAGAAGTTATCAAGGAACAAAACGACGGCAAGTTGCCCGAGGAACTGAGTTGAATTCCGGCAGCGGGGAGAACGCCGCGGCAACGGGAAGGCTGCCCGCCTCCGGATAGGAGCGGCTGAAAATGCTTTCCATTTCTTTCCAGAGGGGGTCAAGCAAGATGGAAAGAACCATTTGACGAGCCTAACAGAATCCGAAAGGGAACCAACGATGGCGCAAGCCACCTTCCGCATTTGGCGAGGTGATAAGAACACCGGCGAACTCAAGGACTATGTTGCCGAGGTCGGCGAAGGCATGGTGGTGCTGGATTGCGTGCATCAAATCCAGGCGACGCAAGCCCTCGATCTGGCCTGTCGTTGGAATTGCAAGGCCGGCAAATGCGGCTCCTGCTCCGCCGAGATCAACGGCCGGCCGCGGCTGATGTGCATGACGCGCATGGACGATACGCGTTTTATCCAGCCCGATCAGCCCGTCATTATCGAGCCGATGCATACCTTCCCGATCATCAAGGACCTGGTGACCGACGTCTCCTGGAACTACGAGATCAACAAACGCATTCCGGCCTTCAAACCGCGCCCGCCGGATGCTCCAGACGGCACCTGGCGCATGAGCCAGGAGGAAGTGGACCGGGTCCAGGAATTTCGCAAGTGCATCGAATGCTTCTTGTGCCAGGACACCTGCCATGTCTTGCGCGACCACGACATGAAAAAGGGAGAAGTCTTTGGCGGCCCTCGCTATATGATCCGCGTGGCCAGCCTGGAAATGCACCCGCTTGATACAGGCGATCGGCTTGAACTGCTAAAGGACGATCTCAACATAGGCCTGTGCAATATCACCAAATGTTGCACCGAGGTATGCCCGGAGCACATTCACATTACCGACAACGGCATCATCCCGCTCAAGGAACGGGTCGTGGATGAGTTCTATGATCCGCTGATGTGGCTCTGGCGCAAAGTATTTGGCCGCGGCAAGGAAAAGCGGACACCGTTGCCCGTCGTTCAATCTCGCGCCAGGTGAACCTTCTTGGTCGCGTGAATCTTACTCGGCTTCTTTGCAACGCCGTAGTACTCCACGCATTTCTTCAAGCCACGCTCCACATCCATTCTGGGCGTGTAACCCAGGTCTTCATGAGCGCGGGTGATGTCGGCCTGGCTATGGCGGACATCGCCGGGGCGGGCCTCGGTGTGGGTCGGCTCTATGTTTGTGACCAAGATGGCATTGAGGCGTTCCACGATTTCCAGCAGCGTGGTTCGCCGGCCGCAGGCAACGTTGTACAGCCGGCCACTGACGCCCGGCGCCTCCGCGGCAAGTAAGTTGGCCTGGATGACATCGTCGATGTATGTGAAGTCACGCGATTGCAGGCCGTCGCCGTGGAGGACAGGGCTGCGGCCGGCCAGCATGGCGCGAATGAAAAGCGGGACGACCGCCGCGTACGGACTGTCGGGTGCTTGGCGGGGGCCGAAAACGTTGAAATAGCGCAGCCGGACCGTCTCAAGACCGTAAACATTGGAAAAGGCGGCACAATACTGTTCACCGGCTAGCTTGGCCACGGCATACGGCGACAGCGGCATTGCCGGATCGCTTTCGCGCTTGGGAAGCCTCTCGGAATTACCATAGGCGCTGGAACTGGCGGCGTAGACCACCCGGCGAACCCGGGCGTCACGAGCGGCGATCAAGACGTGTAGCGTGCCATCGACGCAGGCGCGATGGGTGGCCACCGGGTCAGCGACGCTGCGCGGCACGGAAGCCAGGGCAGCCTGGTGAAACACCAGATCAACCCCGCGCATCGCGGCCCTGACCGTTTCCAAATCGGTAATATCACCATCGATGACTTCAATCCGGTCGCGGACAATTTGGAGGTTCGCTTCGTCTCCAGTGCTAAAATTATCGAGCACGCGCACTTTTTTGCCGCGGGCCAGAAGAGCCTCGACAAGATGCGAGCCAATGAATCCCGCTCCGCCGGTCACCAGGCTGATGCTCATTTAGGGCCTCCTCCGTGAAGTCCTCGTTTAGCGGCGAGCCTCCGGCGAGCGCGTTGCAACGCGCTCGCCGGAGGCTCGCCGCTAAACGACGCTTGCGTTCCATTGATACCGTTCACTGTCGGTCGAGTTCTTCAACCAAAGCGCCGCCGTTCTTTTCTTCGATGGGATGCAAGCTCGCTCGCTTGAGGCCGCGTTTTTTTGCCTCGCGCAGAGCCAAGGCGGCGGCATCGGCATTGTTAGCGGACTGCTGCGCCCGGGCGAGGTGGAAATACTGAATAGGCGTCGGACCTTCGTTGATGGCGTGTTGGAGATCGGCAACCGCCTTTTCCGATTGCTTCAAAGCAAGATGGCAAAGGGCGCGCGTGTCCAACAATTCCGGGCGCGGGCCGGCCAGTTCGAGGGCGTGGCCGATGAGTTTCATCGCCTCGGCGCCATTGCCGCGATGGGCCAGCAACCAGGCCAGATTGTTGAGAGCCACGAGATTGTCCGGATCGCGTTCCAATGCCAGGCGATATTGCTTCTCGGCAGGGAGGTACTGGCCCCTCAAGTCGAGCAAATCGGCGAGGTGAACCAAAAGACCGGCGCTTTGATCCGGATGCGCGTTGATAGCCGCTCGCAACCGCTCTTCAACGCGAGCGCACCGGTTGTCGTCGGGCTTGCCTTCGCGAAGAAGCGCGACACTGGCCCCGCCGATGACAATGGGTGGACAAGTTTGCCAGGCTTTGTCGCATAAATCCAGAGCCTGATCGATGCGTTTTTGTCGGCCCAAGGAAAACAGCACGAGCAAGACGTCCTCGGGCCGAGCCCCTTTGCGCTCTGCGAACTTCCGAAGCAAGGCGAGCGCTTCATCTCCGCGGTTCTGCGCTTCCAGGAGCTGGGCTTTTAGGTCGATGACGGGATAGCTTTCTTCGAGCGGAACGAGCCGCCTCTTGGTCACTTCCTCCAACTTGGTAAGGATGCGCTGGGCCTCCTCGACCTCTTTTTCGCGGAGCAGTCCTGTCACGAAGTGGACCAGGTATTGGTGATTCTCTCCTTCGGTTTCCAGCAGTTTCACCAATAATTGGCGTGCCCGGGGCCAAGCACCGGCGGCTTCATATAGCTGGGCGAGAAGGAATTGATCGTCGGCCGTCAACCCGTGTCGATCGTCGAGTTTCTCCAAGAGTGCAATGGCTCTTTCGCGAGGTGGTCTGCCCGATTGTGTTGACAGCACGCGAGCCCGAGCACGGATGCCTTCAACGCTTTCGTCGGCGTTCTTGGCTTCAATGAGGTTCCCGTCGGAATCGACAGACAGACCGACCAGCGTGGCGGCTTCGGCCAGTTTGCGATAATCCTTGCGCGCGACCATCACCAGGGCGAGGCCGCTTTTCGCCCACGCCATGTCGGCCGGGGAGGACTTGATTTGATTGCCAAGAACGCGGCGAATGAGGCGCTCGGCCTCCGGCAATCTTTCGGTCCGCAAGTAAAAGTTCGCGACGGTACGCAGGATGGCGACGTCGTCGGGTTGCTTCGCCAGGGCAGCCTCATAATTCGTTTGGGCTTCATTGAGTTTGCCAACGGCTTCGTAGCAAAGGCTCAGCGCCTGGGCTTTGACTTCGTCGGGCAACTTGGCCTTGGCTTCCTCGATGGCCTTATCAGCCCGGCCGCGGTCGCGACGGGCCAGGTATTGGACATAGGCGACCCAGGCTTCCGGAACCGTACCGGCCATGGCCGCGGCGCGTTCCAGGTTGTGCTCGACGTCCTCGGGCCTTTGACCGCCTGCCGCCAGCGCCTGGCCCAATACCAGCGGATTATAAGCGCTAAACTTGAAGGCCTTTTGATAGTAAGCGCTTGCCTCGGCACGGTTGCCGCGCAGGTCTTCCAACTCCGCCAGGGCGAGCAGGCCGGCGGGCCAGGAGGGACGTTGATCTACGACTCGGCTGAGCAGCCGATGCGCCTCGTCCAGGTCGGGTTTTCGACCTTGTTTGGCGAGCCAGAGCGAGCGCACCCCCGCAGCATAGCTATATAGTGTTCCGTCAGCGCCCTCGATCTTCTTGACTTGTTCAAGGCTGCGCTCCATGGCGTCCCCGTCCGCCGATTGCAAGGCCAAATCGAAGAGAACGAGGTGCACGCGCGCGTCGCCTTGATGACGCGGATGCTCGGCGAGCTGCCGCCAATAATCGCTCGCTTCTCGAAGCTTACCCAGGCGCTGATAGGCCTCCGCCAGAGTCCGCAAGAGGAGAGCCTGATCGGCGCCTTCGTATTGATCGCGGCCCTTGGCTAGCCGGGCCAAAGTCGCTACTGCATTGACGGGATTGCGGGAAGCAATGAACTGAATGCGTGCCAGCCGAATTTGCACCTTATCGCCACATTGCATTTCGGCGGTCTCCAAGATGCGGTTGGACTCATCGGTTTTGCCCTGGCGCTCGGCCACGGCCGCAAGAGCAATGTAGAACTCGATTTGCTTGGGTGTTTGCTCGATCTTTTTCTGCAAGAGTTCACGCGCCTCGGTAAATCGATCGCGCCCAGCCAGCGCCTCGACGCGCATGAGCGTCGGCTCGATGGATTGCGGCTGAGCCTTTTCCAAGGTCAACAGCGCGAGTTCCACTTCCCTCCAGTCCTTGCGATCGTCGTGCAAAGTTTCCAACAACAGACCACGGGTCAAGGCCACGCGGGCAGCCTGGGCGCTCTTGAGAGGCGTACCGAGGATGGGATCCCGGGGCAGAATGCGACCCAAGGCGATGCGCTGCTGAATGGGGTCATCCAATTGCTCGTAACACTGGGCCAGGTAGAGGTTGAGTTGGTTAGCCAACTCCGGCGGCGTTGTTAGAATCGGCCGAGCCTTTTCCAGGAGTTGAACCGCCTCGGCCCACCTTCCTTGTGTCAGGCAGCGGCGCGCTTGAAGATAGTCGACTGGCGCGGAAGCCGGAAGGGCCTTCACGAGCCGTTTCAAAAGGTCCTCGAACTCGGCATCTTCCTTCTTCGATAGTTCGCCACGATTGAGCATCAAATTGGCCAAACGCCAAATCAAGTCGAACTGCTTGGCCGTGGGCACGGCTTCGAGCCCTTTACGCAGCCAGTGTTCGGCGGTTTTCGATTCTTCCGCGATTTTCGCCGAATGGTCTTTGCCTGGGTCCGCGTCTGGCGAGTTTCCAGGAGGCGGCCCATCGACTTGCGACAGAGCCTGGTAGAACCGCGGGTCTTCCGGATATTCCTTAACGCCTTGTTCCAGGTACTCAGTGGCTTGCTTGACCTTGCCGCCACGCCAATTCCATTCACCCGCGGCAAGCAGAACGTCGGCGTCCTGAGAGGCCAGCTTCAACGCGATGGCCAGGTCCTCGCCGGCTTTTTCAAGCTGGTCGCCGCCAAGCAAACCAAAGTCGGCGCGATAGTGCCAGCGGTCTAGATGCGCTTTGAATTGGTCGGGGTTATTCGCCACAAGCTGGTCAATGAGTTTGTCCGCCTCAATCGGTTGCCCTAGCCGGCCGCGCAACACAATGGCCCGGCGGACGTAGCTGTCGAGCGAGTGAGCATCCCTATCAACCGCCTTGGCATAGGCCCCTTCCGCATCCGTGAATTGTTCTTGGCCCTCGTACCATAGCCCGAAGAGATGCGCGACTTCTGCTTCACGCTGGCCGGTTGTCTGCAGGATATTCAGATGCTCTCGTGCCAAATCCCAGCGGCGGATTTCCATGGCCACCTTGGCGAGCAGGCAGCGCATGTCATGGCGCTGAGGATCGCGGGCCAATACCCCTTCGATTACATAGATCGCGCGGTCGCGCGACTTAGGAATCGTCTTCATCGCTTCGCTGGATAGCGTTTGCCCCAGGCGTATGCGTTCGCCAAGATCGTCAGGGGCGAATTCAAGGTAGCGTCCCAGGAAATGAGCGACCTTTTCGGGTTGCCCTTGTTCCTCGGCCCGGTTGGCCTGGAACAGCAAAGCAGCCTCCACTCGGCCGGCCTGGAAGTAATGAAGAATGAAGAGTCCGCCGGTCAGAGCCACCGTTGCCAAGACCAGGGACACGAAGAAGCGTATATTAACTTTTCTCATGGGATGTCGATCCATCGACTGAGGTTCAAGGGTTGCCGACCTTGGCATTCCACCTGGCGGAGTGAAAGGGGAGAACGCGGGAAAGACTACCGGGTTACCAGATCAAGCGATCCGCTTTCGGATCGTGACACGGGGCCCCCGTGTTCGGCCTCGTCAATCCGGGATCCTATGCATCAACGTTTCCAACGCATATACATATTACGATTCTTCTTTGGCCCCAAGCAGGCGATCATCCTAAACAGTTTTTGGGGTTGGTGTCAAGATGGAGAAAAACCGCGATGACTCCGCGTGATCCGTTGTGGGAAGTTGTGCCGGCTGTTGCCGGCGGTCGATCAGTAATGCACGAAGCCAACGAAACCTAGGCTCTTAAAGATGCCTTTGCCCCGCTGGCCTTGCTTCACAGCGAACCACAATAACCTGAAAACCAATAATCAACCGAAAAGCATCAGAACGTTGTACGAGGGGGTAACGACAAACTGGCAGCCGACTTCCCAGTGGTTGCCGTCTTTGCGGCAACTCTTCACTTCGAGTTCCGCCCAAGGGACGGTGACGGGAGCATTGCAAACACGGACGCGAAGGCTGGCGCCTGCATCCACGGGATTTTCCACCGCGATGCACAGGCCCCCGGCCGAGCGGTCTACGACCCAGCCGCGCTGGGGTTCCTCGGTCTTCTGAGGATCGGCGACGAAAACCGCCACGGCATTCCCGCCGCGCCGATTGGCCGAACGCATTTCCACCGACTGCGGAATTACCTGGAAACTGTTGTCGCGAGTTGGTTTAGCAGGGGCTGCCGCGGGACCTCCTGCCCAGCGCAAGACCAACCGACCGGTGAACAAGGTCGCGCCTCCGGCAGCCACCCCAATGACAATGGCGATCCATAGACCCCAAACAGACAAATCAATGTTTTCCAGAAAGTCCGAAGACATAGATGGAATCCCAATTCCCACCGGTTTTCATGCTACACATGAAAGCCACATTTCGAGCGTTTCATGCAACCTTAACATGCGACTGTCCTATCGGCAAACCGGGGGCGGGGAATAGGAGGATCAAATCCACAGCTTGACCCGATCCCGAAGTGAAGGCGGGAGCTTGGCTTCCATCAAGCGGCGGACCTCTTGCGCGTTGTAGCGCGTGCTGAAATGGGCGCAAATGATTAATTCGTTTTGGAACTTCTCGGCCCGCTCGAGGAGGTCGTCCAGATGCATGTGGCCGAACTTGTGGATTTTCTCGCGGCGATGATTGGGCCGAATGAAGCTGAGTTCGGTAATCAAGATCTTCGCCTGGAATGCCGCCGGGCAGGAATCCAGCCCAGGCGGACTGGTGTCGCCCGTGTACGCCAAGAGCGGCGTGCGCAATTCACGCGTCACCGCCGTCCCCGAAAGGCGCAGGTCGCGAATTTTGTCGCCGGGCAGACCGTGGTATTCCTCCTTGAGTTTGAAACGGCGATCCCAGACAACGTAACCGACCGACGGAATCGTATGCGTCGTACCGAATACCGTAACGACATGTTCACGCGACAACTCAATTTCATCGCCTGCCGTGATCCCGCGCAAGTCGCACACCATGCGGCCCCGATCCAGGCGCTGCATGATCAGCAAAAGGCGGCGCACATCCTCCAGGGCCTCGGCGGGAAGATAAATGACAGGCGGCTCCATCTTCATCATGCGCCGGCGGGCCACGTAAACCGGCAAAGCGGCGACGTGGTCCAGGTGCGTGTGCGTCAAAAACCAGGTAGGCGTGCCCATGAAATCCCAAGGCTGGGCGCCAAGGTCGAATCCGATCTTGAGTTCCGGGATTCGCCAATACGACTGCACCGCCGCGCGCGAATAACCTTCGACCGTCAGGCCTGCATGCTGGCAAGTCAGAATCGGTGCGTTGTCCACCATGACTGTACTCTAAGGATACCCGACAGATTTGGCGAGCAAGGGGGCTTGCGCCCTCTATTGGCCAGTATGGTGATAGACACAAAGCCAAGGCACAAGGTTATAAGGGATGCAACCAAGGACCTTGGGGGCACTTTTCCAAAATCGAGAAGGGCGCCCGGTCATAAGCCGGACCTTCCGTCTTGACCGGATCAACCTCCTTTTGTTACCTCATAGATTCCCACGATTGCCGCCAGGTAAGGAAACTTCGCCCCTCATCATGGAGGACACCCGGGATCATGGCCATTCTCGGCGGAACGGTCGGCTATCGGCTTTTGCGCTGGCTTAGGCCGGAAGGCAAAACGACCAATCGCGAAGAGTCCGCCTATCAACAGTGCAGCAAGCTTGAAGCCCTCTTCGGCCCTTCCATTTGGGACGATCTGGCCGGCAAGGTCGTGATCGACTTCGGCTGCGGGACCGGAACCGAAGCCGTGGAGATGGCTTTGCGCGGCGCGGCTCACGTCATCGGCATTGACATCCGCGAAAGCGTTCTCGCAGAAGCCCGGCTGACCGCAAGTCGTGCAGGCGTGGCCGATCGCTGCACCTTCACGATGGAGACGGATGAACAAGGCGACCTGGTGGTGTCTCTCGACGCTTTCGAGCATTTCTCCGACCCCGAGCACATTCTTTACTTGATGCGCCGGCTGCTCCAGGATGACGGCCAGGCCCTCATTGCCTTCGGGCCGCCCTGGTATCATCCGCGCGGCGGGCACACCTTCTCCGTATTTCCGTGGGCGCATTTGGTTTTTACCGAACAAGCGCTCTTACGCTGGCGCGCCGATTTCAAGGCGGACGGGGCGACGCGCTTTGGCGAAGTGGACGGCGGCCTCAACCAGATGACCGTCCGCCGCTTTCGCCGGCTCGTGCAGGAGTGTGGCTTTGAGTTCGTTAGTTTTGAGGCGGTGCCGATCCGCAAGCTGCGCTATCTAGCGAACGCCCTTTCTCGTGAGTACCTGACGTCTTTTGTGCGCTGCCGTTTACGGCTTCAAAGCGCCGGCTGTGTTCGCCAGGAAAGAAACCTTCACTATCCACATGGTATAGCCTCATGAATATCTATTGGTCGCGCAACCGCTGGCTCTGGATTGTCTGTGGAGTGATCGTCGGCGAGGTGGCTCTCGGCGTCTATCTCTTTTTCTCTCAGACAGAGCGCTCGCGTGCTCCCGCAGCGCGAAAATCTCCTGCTTCGCCAACTGTTGACGACTCGGTTCCTGTGGCGGTTCAACGATCGAAAGCCTCGAACGATAAGGAGTCGCCCTTCCTTACGGTCGGGCGCGAGAAGCCGGCCAAGGTCAAGGAAATCAAGGAGTCATTCGATAAGGCCAAGAAGGGCGCTTTGCCGGACGGTTGGTCGGGCTGGACCAGCGACCGGGGAGCAAAAGGCTTCGAGGTTTCGGCGGCCAAATCGCTGAGCGAACCGCACGCCTTGGTGTGTAAAAGCGATTCCAGCAGGTTTGCGGCCCGAGCCTGGCTGAATGAAGTTCAGCCGGCCGATATTCAAGTTAGTGCGTCCGTACTTGTCGAGACGCTGATCCCAAGCCAAATTATCCTCCGCGGCAACAACCTTGATTCCGCCGCCCCGACCTTCTACGCCGCCAACATCGCACGCGGCATGGAAGTGCAATTGATCCGGGTCGCGAAGGGCAAGATCACGCCGCTCGCCTCCCTCAAGTCAAAGGGCTGGTTCAGCGAAAAATGGGCGCGCGTCACGGTCCAGGCGGAGGGCAAAAAGATCATGGCCCGCTTCTGCCGGCTCGACGACGGCACTTATCTCAATAGTGATGGGGATTGGCAGACCGCCGCGACTTGGGCCATTGCGGCCGAGGATGAGGACATCAAAGCCGACGGATTCATCGGCGTAGGACGTCAAGCCAGTTACGCGGGCGCCATTACGTTTGACGACTTTGCGGCCGGGAAGCCCAGCAATGACGCGCCGCCTCCCGTTCTCGCGAAGTCAACCGCGAAGCCGGCCGTCACGTCCGTCAACCCGGCGACCACGACCCGATTGCCCGCCACGGTCCCGTCGCCCGTTCCCCGGCCCGACATCCCGCGCCACTATCCGCACATCCGCATCGCCCTGCTGGCCTATGCGGGCAATCCGATGGGGCCATTCGAAGACAAGCTTCTCAAGGAAAGCGTGGATGTGGTCGTGCCCGAAGCCACCTATATGAAGCACATCCACGACGTCGCTCCCAACACGCCGCAGATGCTCTACACCAATACCTCGAACCTCTACCTCGAACTGCTCACCGATTGGTTGAACTTCGCCGACGCGCACGACTTGCCGCGCGAGGCGGCATTTTATCACGCCGCCCGGCCGATCCCGGTCCAAGGAAATAGCCCGTCGTCGCAGCCGGTGACGTGGTTTTGGAGCGTTCAGCACGGCAACAAGAAGCTGACCGACTTGACCTACGCCGCCCACACCATGAAAGATCGCGTGGCTTTCGGCGGGGCGGGTGAATCGCTCTTGCTTGGTTACCCCGACCGCTTTCGCGAGATCAATCTGGAGCTGCATTCGGGCGCAAAGGGCGGCTGGTCCGCTGTTTTGGAGTACGTCAAAGCCGCGGACGACGCGGGCAAACCCACAAGCTGGGGCAAGCTGGCCACGGTTACTGACACGACCGCTCGCTTGACGCAATCCGGTCAGATTACCTTCGATCCACCCGCCGATTGGAAGACCGCCGCGCTTGGCAAGCCTGCCCGGTTGTTTTACCTTCGTCTGCGAACAACCTCAGGCGGCGTGGCGCCCGTCGCCGGTTCGATCCTGGGCCGAGATTATGTCAACGCCAAGGGGACCACTTCGGGCATGGTGCCGCTGTTCGACGCGGACGCCGACAAAAACAAAGATGGTTACCTTGACGACGCCGAGTACGCCCAGCGCCGGCCCGGTAAAGACGCCCGGTTTTTCTATGAGAGCCGATTTGCCAGCGACGGCTACGGCCAGATGCGCTTTTCTACGAATGTTTCAGCCGAGGCATTTCAGAAATGGGCGGTCAATTTCACGGGCCGGCTGCTCGTCAAGCATCCCCTTGCAGGCGGGCTGTTTATGGACAACTCATCAGGCAAACCGCCGGTCGCGGCCGCGGATGTGTTCGAACCCATGGGCAAATACTCCGAGGACTACGGCGCCATGCTTATGGCCATCTCCAAGGCGATTGCGCCGCGCTGGATCCTGGCCAATACGGCCGGCGGCTATGCCGACAGCGAGGCGGTCGTTCAGCGCTGCCCGGCTTACCTGGAGGAGTTTGCGATCCGGCCGATGGGGCATCACTATGATTTCTTCGAGGACTTGGCCGTGCTGGTCGAGCGGCGGGCCACCCTGACCAACCCGTCGCCGCTGGCCGTGCTCGACAGCCACCCGCAGCGCGGCAAGGTCAAAGACCCGCGGTTGCTGATCGGCACCCTGGCCTATTACTACCTGCTCGCTGACCCGGAAGCGACGTTCCTCATGTTTTATGGCGGCTACGAACCCAGCTCGACCTGGGAAGAACACTGGACTCCGGCCACCGCCTACGACATCGGCAAACCCGTGGGCAAGTGGTCGCGGCTCGCTTCCGGAACAGATCCGGGCAACGACAAGTTAAACTACCGCGTCTATCAGCGGGAATACACAAAGGCTCTGGTCCTGTACAAACCTTTGTCCCACATGCTTGGCGTGCGCATCCCGCCCACATCGTCGCCCGGCGACGAAACGGCGACAAAGCATGAATTGAAGGGATCCTATCGCCCGCTGCAGGCGGACGGCAAACTCGGCGCGCCCGTTACCAGCATTTCCCTGCGCAACGCCGAGGGGGCGATTTTGGTCAAAGAGAAATAAGCCAGGCGAGCGGGGGACGAGAGTCCCCCCCGTGAAAACCACGGGGGACTCTCGTCCCCCGCTCGCCAGTCCATTTTGACGTTTTTCAGCGGAATTATTTGTCCCCAGGATTCGCCTGTCTGCGGGGCGGTCCATCGAACTTCATCTCGAACGGCTCGCCAGTCAGGCTCTTCCAGGTCTTCTTCTGGTCGTCGGTCAGTGTGGCGGAGGCTTTCTCCATGCCTTCCTTGCTGATGGCTTGCATTTTCTGGAAGGTCTCGGGGCCTGGCTGGCCGCCGCCCTCGCGCAGGGCACGGGCTTCCTTCTGCGTATCCTCGGCGATGGTCTTGATCTTGCTCTTCTGATCGTCGGTCAGCTTCAGTTCCTTTTCCACATCCGGGTTCAGCAGAACATTGGGACCCATGCGGCTCTGTTGCTGCAGCTGGATTTGCTTGTAGCGTTTCAGCTGATCTTCCTTGAGAATGCCGGCCAAGCCCTTCATGGTTTCGTCGTTGACCTTTTTCATGAGGTCCCGGCGATCTTCGTCGCTCATCTCGCGAATCTTCTTGAAGTCCTCATCATGAGTCTTGCGCACTTCCTCCGCCAGGGCCTTGGACTTGTCGATCTGCTCCTGGGTGAGCTTCAATTCTTCTTGCACGCTCTTGTTTTCGAGCAGGTTAAACCCGCCCGGGCCCCTGCCGCCGCGGCGGCCCTGAGCCAAGGCCGGGGCCGCCAGAAGTGCCGCCAGGCCGACCGACAATAGACACTTGCACAGTAACTTCATCGCTATTCTCCTTGAAAGAGTTGTCTCACCTTGAGGTGCTTGAAACTCCGCTTGGTTGACTTGAAAGGATCGCGCTGCCCAATGCGGGATTGCCGTTATGGTAAGCAGTGTAGCATGAAAGGAAGATGAGAGGGGGCCATTGAGTAGAACTGATTTGACAATTGGCGAGCCCGGTTACGTTAGTGCCGGGAGTGCTCAGGGGCGCTTACGTAGGCCCGCTCGCATAGCCAATTAACCCTGATCAACCGCTAGCATTTGGTTCTCTCCATTTCGCCACACCCCCCTTGGAAAGAAATGGAAAGAATTCGTTTGGAGCGCTTTTGTTGTCTTTTAGATTCAGTCGTCCATTGAAGGCCAGGATCACCTGGAAAACGCATCGTGGCGCAGGTTGGTGAGCCCTGGCCTATTTCTGCGGCCGGGCGATGCGCGGCGGGGCGTCTTCGCTCTTTTCACCCTTCTTCCATTTCCAATCCTTGCCGGGCAGTTCGGGCTTCTCGAACTCCTGCCGGTTGAGGCGTTTATCCTTTTCAATTTTCACCACCTTAAAGGTGGTCGTGTCGTGGTTCGCTTCCGCGTACCATACGCGCGCCGGCAAAAAGTTTGAGCGATCAATGACGATTTGGGCGCGGATGAAGTCGGATTTATCTTTTTGCAAACGCGGGAAGATCTCCAAGTAGATATAGGCGGCGTCAACCTTGGTCAATTTGATGTCATAGCGTTTCTTGGCATCGTCGGTCTTCATGCCGGAAAGAAAGGGCATGAAGGAATCATCGTTGGCCTTGCCCGGTTTGGCCGGGCCTGCATCGTAATATAGGACAACCTTATCACGAGGCTGAAACAGGTAAACATAGGTTCCGGAGAACACGATCTTTTCAAAATCGGTGGCCTTGCCGCCTTTCTTTTGCAGATCCATGGCGGCCAACACGACCGGATTGTTTTTGTCATCTAACTTCATGAATTTAATGGAGCCCGTGTACACATCAAGATCGCCAAGCCCGGGGGATTTCCTCGTTCGCTCAACCGTAATATCGAGTGTACGAAGGCCTTTGGTGACGCTTTCCCAGTTATTCAGATAGCCGTCGAGCTTGCTCTGATCGGGAAGAGGTTGCGCCTCCGGTTTGCCCAGTTGAGTAGTGCCCGTCTTTTGCTGAGCCAGGGCGAAAGGCGCGGCCAAGAGCAAGGCGGGAATGGCAAGGAATACGATGCGCGGGAACATGGTTCTTCTCCCGATTTCTGTACTTCAAGGTACGCGTTGCGCTGACCAAATCGCGGGCGGTTAGGGTAGGACATCGACCTTGGTGAAATCAAAAGTGGTCGCATCTTGAAAGGAACCTACAAACCATAGCCGGCAAGGCAAGAAGGTTTCCTTGTTAATAACAACCTGCGCTCGGCTGAAATAGCGCTTGTCCTCCGAGGTTCGAGGCAACACTTCGACATAGATATAATTCCGGTCTTCCTTTGTTATCCGAATGTCATATTGGCATTGGGCTTGCTTCGCTCTCATGCCAAAAAGTACTCCCACTGGACCCCGGAATGTAACAGATTCAAAGAGGTTCGCTCCGAATAGCCCAAACGAACTCGGATGGTAGGTAAGGATCTTGCCGTCATTGTAAGAACAGCGGAAGTTGCCAATGTCGGCCGTGACCCAGAGATGGCGACAGTTATCCGCCCAAAACTTCTCGACGTAATTGTAATCAAAATAGCAGCGCCCCAAGCGAAAAGTAAAGCAGAGGGAACCCGGCTTAGCTCGGTAATTGCAAAGGAGTTGATATTTAGACACTTGGAGAATTAAAGCAACATCCGCTGAATCACAAACGGTCTCTGATTCTAAAAAGAATACCTCCGGCATGCCTGATAATCTGAGAAAACATACTTGCCCGGTGCTTATCGGAGAACCATCAGAACCGCGATTTCCCGATCTCATTTTGTATTTGACGGTAAGCAGAGGGGAACTTCTAAGCGCTATTTCGCAGCGCTCCAGGTGGCTTTGAAGTCGTGATTGGTCGGGACCTCGATTCTGCTCAATGGCGCTTCCCCGAGTAAATGGGCTGCTCAGCAAGCTAGATATGGCCAACAACTTAGCAAACGCGGAAAGCGGGAACATTATGATTCGGCTTCCTCCTTGAATGAAGTGGACTAAACCCACATCTTTGCCGGCATCCCCTACTGAAAACAGCGAGCCTTTTGCCTTATAGCATCCTCAACTTATGGCGCGAAGTGCGGCTTCAGGCCGATCTTCTCTCTTCATCGACCGTCAATCCACCTTAACAGCTTTTCCGGCACAGCTTCAAAGGTGGCGAATGTGAGGTCGGCCAGATGGGCGAAGGAGAGGTTGCGGCCATGCGTTACCAGGGCGGTGCGCGTGCCGGCACTTTTGCCGGCTTGCAGATCGTAAAGATAATCGCCGATCATCAGGACTTGATTGGGTGAAAGCCCCCAGGCTGTGCAGATTTCCCAAAGCCCGTGGGGTCTCGGTTTGTAAGGGGCGTCCTCGCGCGTGACGACGGTATCGAAAGAAAGGCCGCAGCGTTCAAGCACCACGTTGACCGCCGCTCGCGAGTTCCGGCTCAGGAGGCCGCGTAAGATGCCACGCTCATCGAGCCAGTCGAGGAACGCAAGAACTCCCGGATTGACGCGGGCCGTGCTGGCGGCAAGCTGTTCATGGCGATACAGGACAAAACGCGCCTCGGTCTGTTGCGCTTCCGGCAAACTCTCCACCGCTTCCAGAAGCGGCATGCCTGCCGGAAAGCCCAGCTCCAGGCGAATCGCCTCGTAGTCGTGCTGCTCCACGACCAGCGTTCCATCCAGATCGAAAACCACGCCGCGAATTTGTTGCATGCGATAGAAACCAAAAGCCCTAATCGAAACGCAGATTACGCAGAAAACGCAGAGAGTGAACACTTCCTTACGCTAGATCACTTTCTATCTGCGATAATCCGCGCTTTCTGCGTTTCGTTTTTTTATGTGTTTCACGTCTTTCGCGGTTGCCTCATTTGCCCTAATTGAAACGCGGATTACGCAGAAAACGCAGAGAGCGAACACTTCCTTACGCTAGATCACTTCCTATCTGCGATAATCCGCGCTTTCTGCGTTTCGTTTTTTTATGTGTTTCACGTCTTTCGCGGTTGCCTCATTTGCCTTTCGCCGGCGAAACTGAACAATACCAATAGATCGCCCGTTTCGCGTCTGCCAGGTCGGTGGGGTAGTAATGCGCACGGATATTCGCATCGTGGCCGGTGAGCTTCGGGGCCGGAAGGTGTTGTGCTCGGTCAATCCCAAGATGAGGCCGACGCCGCAGAGGGTGCGCGAGGCTCTCTTCAGCATTTTGGGCGACGCGGTTCCCGACCGCCTCTTTTTCGACGTCTTTGCCGGCACCGGCGTCATCGGTCTTGAAGCTGTGAGTCGGGGCGCCCGCCATGTCACTTTTCTGGAGCGCGATTTTCGCAGCGCCGCCGACATTGAGAAGCACCTGGCCGAATTCCGTGTGCGTAATCACGCCACGATCCTTCGCAGCGACGTGTACCGCTGGGCCGAGCGCTGGCAGCCGCCTGCCGAGCCAGTCAATGTCTTTCTCAGCCCTCCTTTCGACGACTTCGAGAACAAGTTGCCGGAGATGTTGCTGCTCCTGGCCGATTTGCAGGAGAAATTGCACGCCGGCTCCGTCCTCGTTCTGCAATCCGAACGCACCTGGGAGCTGGACAAGTTGCCGGCCCGCGAGCAATGGGAACAGCGCGTTTATGGGCGCAATGAGTTGCTGATTTGGGTCAAAGGAGCAGACGGGAACCAAGACAACGCAGGCGGCGAAAATGCCGATTCGGATTCCAAGCGTGACATCGAAGGATTGCCACAATTGGAATCGTAACCAACAGATTGGCATTCCTCACTTTTTCTCAGACAACTGCTCAAACGTCAAATTCAAAATCGGGTACTTCCTCCAATCCTTGTAATCGAAGTGCCACCATTCCGCTTCGTAGACCGTGAAGCCCTCTTCCTCCATCGCATGGCGTAAGAGGTCGCGGCGCCAGCGCTGCAGCGACGTCCCGCCCAGGTAGTCGGGATAAGATCGGTCGGACATTTCATCATAGCCGCCGACCATCTCGATTGGCTTGCCCGATTGGCGGTCATAGAGCGTCAGATCGACCGCGCAGCCGCGGTTGTGGCGGGATCCTTTCGCCGGGTCGGCCACGAAAATGCGCTGCTTTTCGGGGGTCGCTTCCCAAAACATCTTGGTGACGTACCAGGGCCGGTAGCCGTCGTGAATGAGCAGGCCGTAACCTTGTTCGCCTAGCTTCTTGTGGACCCGGACCAATGCCTGGGCGGCGGGGCGCTGGAGAAACGCCTTGGCCGAGTTGTAAAACGGCGTGCTAAGGAAGTTGTTCTTCGAGGCGTAGCGGATATCGAGCTTGATCGTGTCGTCGAGCGTCGTCAGATCGACAAGGTCGGGCTTCCTAAAGTCTCCCTTCTCGACGGGCGGCTGGGCAGCGAGCGCTTCCTTCTTCAATTGATCGAGGGGGCGGACCGGCTTGATGGTGAAGGTCTCGCCGTTTTCGCCGTCGAGCTTACGGCGTTCGAAGACGACGCTGGCCGCCTCCACCTGCGTGGCCCGACGGCTCTTGTCGCGCGTGAAGATCAGCTTTTCGCCGTGGTAGAGGCCGAAATCGGGAAACGCATAAACGTTCTCCGTCTCTTCCTTGAGCGGGTAAAGGTAAAACCACTCGATAAGGGCGTGCAGCTTACCGTCTTTTTCGAGAATGTAGAGCGTGTTGTAATCCCACCCGTATTCACCGATGAGCCCGGCCCACTTGGCGGGCGACGGATCAGGCTTGGGGACCGGGACGGGCTCAAACGTATCCTTGCCGGCGATCAGCTTGCCGTCTTTCTGTTCCAGTTTGAAGCCGTGATCGAGCCGGTCGTCGACAATGAGTTTGTCGCCTAAGGCGCGCACCTCGGTGCGAAAACCGCCACGGCCAGGGGTGAGCATCAAAACGCCGTCGTGCTCCGCTAAATCAAAATACCTCTCGCCCTTCTTGTAGCGGCCCACGAGCATTTTAGCTTCGTCGGGCTTGAGTCGCGTTGTCTGCTCGATCTTGGGCAACTCCTTGCCTTGCTTGGCGGCCAGCATTTGCTGGAGCGCGACCTGGGCGATGTGCGTGGAGACCGCGTTGGTGCCATCGCGCGCGGCAATGACGACCACGCCGAGTTTCTCGTCGGGCAACGCTTCCAGCTCGGTGGAGAAACCATAAATCGCGCCGCCGTGACCGATCATGCGCTTGCCTTCCACCTCGCCGATCACAAAGCCGAGCCCGAACTTGATTTTGTCATCCGGTTGAGCGAACTGCGGCTTCCACATTTCATCCAGCGACTCTTTCTTGATGATCCGCCCGTGCGGCCCCTCGCCGGCCGCGAAGAGAAGGCTCAAGAACTTACCTAGATCGGCAACCGTGCTGTACATGCTACCGGCCGGGCCTTCGCCGAGCTCGAAAGTCGGCGCGGGAAAATCGCGGCCTTGATAGCTCCACATCAGCGACGCGGACAGGTGCTTGGTGATTTCGGGCGACGGCTCGAAGCTGCTGTGCTTCATGCCAAGCGGTTGGAGCAGCGCCTTCTGGAGATAATGCGGAAAGGCTTCTTCTTTGATCGTTTGCAGGACCAAGCCGACCGTGGCGATGGCGGCGTTGGAGTATTTTGTTTTCTTTTCTGGTTCGTAGACAAGCTCGGTCTTGTTGAGGCTGGTCACCGTCTTTTCGAGTGACGGCGCCGTGTCATCGAAGTAATGGCCCACCGGCGGTTCGCGCACCAGCCCGGACCGATGCGTCATGAGTTGCCGCAGCGTGATCGGCTTGTCGAACTTGTTGACCGGCTTAAAGTCGGGGAGATACTTCGTGACCGGCGCATCGAGATCCAGTGCGCCGCGCTCGACCTGTTGCATGACGGCGATGTCGGTGAATAACTTCGACACGGAGCCGACGCGATAGACAGTCTCCGCCGTCGCCGGCTTCTTGGTCTTCGGATCAGCGAAGCCATAGCCCTTGGCCCAGACGATCGTTTGATCGTCCACCAGCGCGACTGACAGAGCCGGTATGCCTTTCTGCTCGACTTCATGGGCGATGAAGGCATCGAGCGCCTTGGCGACGGCCTCATAGGACTTGGCCGGGGCGACGGGGCCAAGCTCGGCTCCTGAAGACGAAGGGAAGGTCACAATGACCAGACCCAGGATCCCACCAGCGCAGCTAAGGCCAAGACCGGTTGTGGGGCGCAGCATTCCAGCGTCTCCGAGAGGTATTAACGTTTCGCGTGTGCGAGTATAGTATCTGGAAATCTCTGCCCTGGCCAATGATTCCGCCGGCCTTGTATGAGGCGGTTTTTCCTTTGCTGCATCAAAAAGGTGATCATGCGAGACGTGAAAGCGCTAAGAGGCGATTGCAATCCTTAACGACTCGTTAACAGCTCTTAACAAACCTTTGTCGATTGTAGCGCCGCTAAGATCTGCTTGCGCTTTCGATTCCATGTTTTTGTTAGAACAGAATCCGCTTACGATGCTCCGGTTGACCCGCAACAAGTCCTTGAAATCAAAGAATGTAGATGGGCTTTGGCTTCAAGTCCGCTGGCCGACCAAAGATGAAAAGATCTGAATACGTGCATGACACGACTGTTCCGCCCAGGCTTTTGGCCTCCTTGGCACGTCAGTTGCAACAGAGAGACGTGAGCCGTACGAATCAGTTTCCCTCCCCTCGGCTCGCGCAAATCCCCTTTCCGCTCCCCAGCGGCTTTGCACTGCGTCTATTGCTTTTGTGGTGTCGTTGAAGGCTTGCCTTTGGCTTTCAAGCAGTCTCAAAAAAGAAAGGGACAGTAACCATGTCGTCATTCAAGCGATTCGCCGTTACGTTTCTGAAAGCGGAAGACGGACCGACAGCCGTGGAATACGCGGTCATGCTGGCCTTAATTCTTGTTGTGTGCATCAGCGCCATCACGACGCTGGGTTCCAACATGAATGGTACGTTCAGCAACGTCGCCCTGAACACCGCTGCGGCAGGCAGCTAACTTGGATCGAGACTAAACCCATTCACTTTGCCATCGGAGAAACAAAAAGCTCGGACTTGAAAAACCGCGCCAGGGCGTGTAGCCTCCCAGCAGAGCCTCAAGAGACGGAGTTCGGACCGGTATCAAGCTTGGCTGGAGACCGCGATGCGTTTATCGCAATGGCTGTTCCTGGGCGGTTTATCGCTCCTGCTGAGCTCGTGCTCTTGCCCCGATAACCCGTCCAATTCCAACAGCTCCAAGAGCCTGTTGGTCGGCAAGTGGAAAAGGGAGTTTCCCGCGGCCACCTTCGAGTTCACCGAGGATGGCAAAGCCATAGTCACTTTGCAGGAATTGCACCAAGCCGATGCTAATGCCACGGTGTCTCTCAATGAGCCCATCAGGTCAGTTGGCGCCTACCGATTTATTCGCAGCCACACTCTTTACGTTGAATTGGAAGACAACTTTCGATTCACTCAACCCAAGGGCGACTGGAAAATATCCAAGCTGACCCAACAGGAACTAATTCTCGCGCCCCCCTCAGGCGAGCCCCTGGTCTGCACTAGGATCGAATAAGCTCCCGCTCAATATCCACTTCCATCCACCACTTCGCCGCCGGCCCGCGTTGCTAGAGCATCGTACACATCAACGTTAATGCCCCCGGTGAGGAGATGCACCGAACCGTCGCCGAATAGGAAATTCACGCCTGCCGGGTGGGCGCTCGCCATGGCGTCGGCGTCGGTCACTGTCGGGTCATTCGGCAAGGCCACGCCACAGTGGCCCAGGACCAAGGCGTCGCAATCCCCGAAGCTGCCCGGAAGCCGCAAGAACGGCACCTGCGCGGTGGTCACCGCCCCGGCCCATGTCGAGACGGCCAGGGTCGTAACCCGCTCGCCGACGAAGATTGTATTGCTCAGCCCATCGGTAATGTCCGCAATGGCCAAGCGCTGACCGCGCAGAAACGCCCCGGTGTGCGGCGGCGTGGTATGGTCGTCGGCCCCGTCGTTGCCGTTGCAAGCAACGTAGCTGGCCTGGCCGATGACCCAGCCATTGGCGCCGCCGTCAGTGACCGTGTATGTCCCAACCTGTCGGTCGGATGGGCACCAATACACTTTCAAAAACGCCGATCGGGCCGACACGATGGCGGGGGGATTAGCGCCAACGTTAAGGGTGAAATCGATCTGCTTCTGGAGATTGTCCTGCTCGACATCGGCCAGCAGGAAAGCCGCCCAGCCCCAGCCCGGTCCCTGATTGGGCGGGGCGGGATTGGCAGCCGTCGTGTTGGCCGGCCAGATCGGCGTATCGTCGTAGCCGGGCGGGAAGCCCCCCATGCGGTCGTGGTAATTGTGCATGGCCACGCCGATCTGCTTGAGGTTGTTCAGGCAATTCAGGCGGTTGGCCGACTCGCGCACCTTCTGCACGGCAGGCAAAATAAGAGCGATCAAAATGGCGATGATCGCAATGACGACCAGCAACTCGATAAGGGTAAAAGCAGCGCGGCGGCGTTTCATGAGAAGATTCCCATTGCCTAACAAACGATGCCTGGCCAGGCCCTTTGCCGGCCTGATGAGATTAAATCGAGAATTATGCAACTTGGAAAGCGGTGATGCAACCGAAATGAAAAACAGCAGCCGTGTCTGTGACGTGCAGGCAACCCTTGACTACGGCTGTCAGTCACGTGGGATGCCATGAGAAGTGAGATGGTTACAGTTGCAGGAAAACTCGTGTTTCAATTTCATCGTCTAAGATTGAACAAAAGCTCGTTCAACATCTACCGTCAAACCAGGCAGAAGTAGAGAAGTTGCTTGCTCGCTTTCGCGGAACTCGCCATGGACCACGAATTGGCCTCCATCCAGCCGGAGCACGGTGATTTTCTTTTCCAGGGGATCCACGATCCAGTACTCCGGAATGCCGGCCTTGGCGTATTCGGCGCGCTTGGTCTCATAGTCCATTTGACGATTATCGCTGACCACTTCCATAACGAGGTCGGCGCCTTCCCAGAACTGCTCACCGATCCGCGAGCGATTCTCGGTCCGCATAAAAACCAAATCAGGTTCCCGGAACGTGCCTGGCCAAAGGCGCACTTTGACGGGCGCAAATAAAACCTTTCCCAGCTTTCCTTGGGTCGCCCATGCCAAAAGCACCCCATAGAGGTAGGCCAGGGTTTCTTGATGTGAAATGGTCGGCATTTCCAGGATCTCTAGATAGCCTTGGGAGAATTCGACGAGATGATTCGTTCCCAATGCAAGATACTCTTCCTCGCTCCACGATCCTTGGTTGGGGAAGAGCGTGGCGATGTCCCAGGTAGGCTCGTCGGGAGATTCGGAACGCGTCATGTTGCTGAGGCGCTGATTCATGGCTCGGTCGTTTTTGTATCCAGGAAAGGTCCTAAGGATTATTTCTGTTCCATCGTACTCGATAGTCCAATGAGTTGACAGGACGTCATCATTCCGCGGCCGCTGACTTCGCTTTTTCGCTGGCGAGGTAGGGTCCAAGGTATTTCTCTTTGACGACGGCAAGGCCACAGGTGGCGCTCAAGGCCAGGATCAACAAGACGGTCTTGCCGGTTTTGCCGAAGAGATTGAACAGCGTTAAAACAATCTGAGCGAACAGGCCCAGGGCGACGGCCGCGCCGGTGAAGCGAATGGCCTCCGCATAGACCGGGTCCATGCGGGCCAGCCACCAGCAACCAATGTCAATGAATTGCGCGATCAAGACCCACGGCCCCAGGATGCCGCGCAGCCAGCCGGGATAGCTCGTCAGCGCGAGGAGCAAGCCGGTCAACCCGTAAAGCATTGAAAAGCCAAGAAGATGTACGTGCGTTGTCTGAGCCAGCTTGGTCAGCGACATGCCGCCGACCTCCTTGACCTTGGCGTATTTGGCGATGCTTTCGAAGGTATCGAGAGGGATCTCGGCGGCCTTGGCGTCGTCCCCATCTTTGGAATGGCAACGGCCGCAGCGCGCATCAATAATCGACTTAATCTTTACGGCCCGCGGTTCAACGGGTTTGCCGTCGTCGCCGACAACCAAGAACTCTTTGGTAATAGGCATCTTGCCGACTTCATCCGCGATGCACAGGTTGTCTTTTTCATAGTCAATCTTACTCGATCCCAATCTGAGCCAACACAAGACGGCCTGAAGCTCTCCCTGGCGTTCCTTCCTGAGCTCCTCCTCGGCTTGGTCCAATTGCTCTTTGTCTATTGGCACCCGCCTGTTGCCGCCCGTCAATTCCTTTGCCTTTTCACTGACAGCTTTTTTCCAATCGTTGCTCTTTACGGTGAAGGCCCTGCTCATTTGGCCCACGGCGCTGAAGGGCTTATCTTCGTCAGCGGAAACCAAGCGCTCGATGGTGCTCACGGGCTTCTCGCTTGGCCCGTGAAAAATGTTCTTGGCATCCTCGGCGGTCGGGAACAGATTGCCCGGAGAGGCATGCTGAAAATGGAGTTGAACGAGGGCGGAGAGATAGCCGATGCCGACGCAAATCAGGAAGGTGGCAATGGTGAGGCGTGCCGAGAGCGGCAAATGGCGCAACACGAAACGAGGTGATTGGCTCGTGTTCATCAGGTGGGACTCCAAAAGGCGGGATCAACCGGCGGGTTGGAGGGCGAGGCGGACGGCGTGCAAAACGCGGCTCTTGGCTTCATCCAGCGAGGCCGTCAGCGTGGCGCCCGAAGCAGGACGATGACCGCCGCCGCCGAATTGCTCGGCAATGCGGGCAACGTCCGCTGAGCGGGAGCGAAAACTAACTTTCACGCCGCCACGCGGCTGCTCCATGAAAAACAAGCCGACTTCGACGCCTTGCAAGCTAAGCGTGTAGTTTACCAGGTCTTCGCAGTCCTGAGGCGTCGCGCCGGTCGCTTCATAGTCGTCGCGTAATAACTCAGTGTACGCGATCTTTCCTTCCATTGTCACCTGTAATCGCCCCAGGATCAAACCCATTAGCTTGAGCCGGCCCATGCTATTTTGCTCGAACAGTTGGTAATAAAGCGATTCCGGGGTCGCTCCAGCATCAACCAACTTAGCGGCCAGGGCAAAGGTTTTTGTGGTGGTGTTGCTGTGGCGAAACCAACCGGTGTCCATGCTGACAGCGGCGAAGAGAGCATTAGCGGCACGGGGCGGCAACGGCTGTTCCAGCGCGGTTATGGCTTCGTAAATCAGCCGGCCTGTCGCCTCGGCGCTGGCATCGATGAATCGCTGCGCTCCCAAGTCGTCCTGGGTCAAGTGATGATCAATGACTGCCTTGGCCGCGGAAAGCTTGGCGAACCAGGGGCCGAATGATCCCAACTGATTCCAGGTGCCGGTGTCCAAAACAAGGGCCGCCTCGGTATCCTTATAGACTTCACCGGGTGGCTCAAAATTCCTCAGGCGCCGCTCCGGGTCAAGAAATAAATAACGATGCGGCAAGGCGCTGGCCACTGTCAGATGGACTTCCTTGCCCATGTTTCGCAGCACTTCATCGAGAGCCAGCATGGAACCCAGGCCATCGCCATCGGGGCGCACGTGCGTCGTGACCACAAAACGCTTGTGCCGACGCACCATTTCAACAAAGGGAGCCCAGTCGATTGCCATAAGTTGCCTCGCCTGATTCGGATTACGATCCGATCATTATAACGGCAACCATAGCATGGGGAACGGCGATCAAGACCGTTGTCAACTCCGTCACAGGAGGTCGGCCCAAGCCAGGCCATGAGCAACAATGAGAAATGCGTGAAGCGCCAGCGAGGGAGTTTATGATTCCCTCGCCGGCGCTTCGGGCTCAAGCCGGGATAGATCGCCTTACCGCCATGCGGTTAGCTCGAGGCTGGCTTCGTTGGGGTGAACCTTCTTGGTGATGAGCGTAACCGGGCTGGAGCCATCGGCATTCATTATCTTGAGGTACGTCTCCTTGCCGTAGTTGAAGGGAGGATTGTTGGTGTCGAGCAGCCGGTTGGTGACCGCAATCCGTTTGCCGTTCGGCGACCAGCGCGCTCGCAGATTGGTGAATTTGCCGGCCGCGACCAATTCCTTCGGCTCACCATCTGTCAGTGGTGCGACGAAGAGTTGGTGACTGTGATCGTCAGCACGGTAAGTCACATAGAGAACGTGTTTCTCGTCCGATGACAGTCGCACACTGATAGGGAAAACAATCGTATCCGAAGCGCATAGGCGGCGCACCAATTCGCCTTTTGCCGTGGCCACCTGGAGACCCTGACCAACGACGAGCAGTGTTTGTCCGTCGGCCGACGCCGCCCCGAAAGCCATTTCCCTTTCGTGGCCTTCCTTATCCTTGTACGTGGGCAGCTTGACAGCTTGTTTGGTCTTGGTCTTTAGATCGACGACATCGGTGCCAGTTCGTCCCTCGGGGTCTTTCTTTCCAGGAACTTGTTCCCACCAGCTGACATAAAGGCGTCCGCCATCCGGGGAAAATCGCCAGGATTGCAATTCACCCTCGGGACGTTCATAGACTTCGACTGCCTCCTCCTTGGGCTTAGTGCGATCCCAAATGAGGACCCGATAGGGAGGGAAGGATCCTTTATCGGTCGAATGCGTGTAGCCGATCGCCAGATACCGGCCATCGGGGGACAGTTCCGACCTGTCGGCGACATAGGCATCGGGGCCGTTGATGAACCGCGGAACAAACTGAACCTCTGGCTTTTCCCCGTCGGGCTGAAGCGACTGCAATTCGACCCACCCTTGCTGATAGTAGATCCGGTCCGGCTTGATGACGGCCGGAGCCAATTGCTCAAGTAGGTAGCCTTTGGGGACCTCCAAGCTAAACAGGTTCTCCTTGAGCGGCTCATCCCACTTGAAGTCTTCAAAAGTGAGCGAGGTCTTGTCATCGGCGGCATGAATCTTGACGGGCAATCCCGTTTTGACATCGACCCAGAGCTTGGACTTATCCGGAACGAGGAAACCGGCATCCTTTACTCGTCCCTTGATCTGGTAAACCTTGCATTTGCGGCCGTCCAGCTCTTCGTCGGCAAGTTCATCCACTTGGTCCTTGATGTTCTCTTCGAGATTGCGCAAGCGCTGGATGGGATCGGCCAACTCCTCGGCCGGCACACGCCCTTCCAGGTCGATCTTGGAGGCGACCTTGCGGCCCACGTCCAACTGCAGGCCTTTCCGCTGGTTGGAGTTAATAATCATGACCAGCACATCGGGCAATTCATAGCGAATTATGTCACCCTGCATGGCCATCTTGAGTTCGAGTTCGGGCTGATTGCCCAGTTTCTGTTTGACCACGAAGCTTACCGTTTTTGCTTTATTGATGTTTTCGACGACCTGGGCAAAGGTCAACGAGTTGGTGCCGTGCAAGAGTGCCAGCGCGCCGGCTAAGGCAATTAGCACGAGCGCGGCGGCCGCGACGCCGTAGCGAAGCATGCGGAACATAAGTTTTCTCCTATTAAAAATCCGGATAAATTCCGTTGGCTTGTCGGAACCATGTAACGCCTCGATAGTCGAGGCCGAGAGGCCAAGAGGAAGACGAGCTAGGACCGGGGAATTGCGCAATGCCGCGGTGGCCAAATCCAGCAAGTCGATCCGATCTTGCTCGTTGCGTTCGCTCATGGCTGCCCTTCCTTTCCGAAGCTCTCAGCGGCTGTTGTCGGCCCATAAGCCTGAAGCCGTTCCCGCAGGATTGTTCTCGCTCGATTTAAGAGCACGCCCACGTGATTCACCGTTACTCCGATCTGCTCGGCAATTTCGTGATAAGTGAAGCCTTCCAGGCGGACCAAGCAAAAGACCTGCGCCTGGCGGGGGTCCAAATCGGCCAGAGCGAGGCGCAAATGCTCGGCCAGCTCGCTGGCCTCAGCGGCTTGAAGTGGGTCGGCGGCTCGGGCGTCGGCGCTGCCGCTCGCCGGCAAGCTCGTTTGGCGGTGGTCCTCGCGTCCCCGTTGCAGTAAGCGTTCCAAGGCCCGGGCAGTCACGAGGCGTTTCAGCAAGGCCGGCCAGTTACGGATAGGCTCCTTGCGCGCCAACTCCAGCGCCGAGACAAACGTGCGCTGAAAGCAATCGGCCGCGTCGGCCTCATTGTTCAGCAATCGGTAGGCCGTGCGCCAGACCATCGTCTCGTGCTGCTCCACGATTTCAGACCAATTGGTCATGGTCCATACTCTTGAGAGCGGTTCCTCGGTCTCCAGCATAATGTCGCTGGACCGGCCGGATTTCTTACACGGAATCTCTCCAAATACCCGGCTTGCCTGGCTGAGACCGCGCGCCTAGAAGGGATAAGAGGAGGCTTTACAGCGCTGGAAACGAGGATTTCAATGGGATATTAACGAAGCGACAGCCCGCAGTGGGGCGACCTTGGGATACCTTGATGGGACCCTGCCTTTAAAAATGCGGGCCGACAACCTGCATATACGGCGTATAGCGGTAATTAATGCTGTCTGCGACTGGGCGGCACTAGAGTGATTGCCGGCGCAGAAGGAGCGAGTTGGCGATCACGGACACCGAACTCAGGCTCATGGCCGCGCCGGCGACTACTGGGTGCAGGAAGCCCAATGCCGCGAGCGGAATGCTTGCGGCATTGTAAATGAAAGCGAGGAAGAGATTACGCCGAATAGTGCTCATGGTCGCCCGGCTGAGGCGGCGGGCGCTGGCAATGGCGCGCAGGTCGCCGCGCACGAGCGTGACCGGTGCGCTTTCGATGGCTATATCGGTGCCGGTTCCTAAAGCTATTCCCACGTCGGCCTGTGCCAGAGCGGGCGCGTCGTTGATGCCGTCTCCCGCCATGACGACGATATGCCCTTGCTGCTGAAGCGACTTGATCACCTCGCTCTTGGCCGTTGGCAAGACTCCAGCATGCACCTCGTCGATGCCTAACTTGCGTGCCACTGCCTCGGCTGTAATACGATTGTCGCCCGTCACCATGACGATTCGCATGCCATCATCGTGCAAGAGACGAATGGCCTCGGGCGTGGTCGGGCGGATCGGATCGGCCACGGCGAGGAGGCCGGCGAACTTGCCATCAACTGCCACGAGCAAAACAGTGGCTCCCTCGGCACGAAGTACGTCTGCCCGCGAGGCGCCTGGAACCACATTCCCGACATTTTGTTCCGCGAGCAAAGCCGCATTACCTAAGACGACGAAGCGGCCTTCCACATGGCCGATAACTCCCTTGCCGGTCACGGATTGGAAGCCTTGAGGCTCTGCGAGAGGCAGCTTGCGAGCTTCGGCTTCTTTGATCACGGCCAAGGCGAGCGGATGTTCGCTGGCTCTTTCGAGACTTGCCGCCAGGCGAAGTAACTCGTCCGCGCTCAGATCACCGGCAGGTTCCACAACCGTGAGCTTGGGCTTGCCTTCCGTAAGCGTCCCCGTCTTGTCCACGACCAGTGTGTCGGCCTTGTGAAGAACTTCCAGCGCTTCGGCGTTTTTGAAAAGCACGCCCTGTTCCGCGCCGCGACCCGCTCCCACGACAACGGCCATCGGCGTGGCAAGCCCCAAAGCGCACGGGCAAGCGATGACGAGCACGGCCACCGCTTGAAGGATGGAATGTGTCCAGCGCTCCGGACTCGAGTCAAATAGTAGCCATCCGGCAAGCGTTAGAAGACTGATTATCAGGACGGCCGGGACGAAATAAGCGGAGACTTGGTCTGCCAAGCGCTGAATAGGCGCTCGACTGCGCTGCGCCTCGGAAACCATCCGGACAATTTGGGCCAGCAAGGTGTCCGCGCCGACGCGCTCGGCCCGCATGAGCAAACCGCCGGTTCCGTTTAAGGTGCCACCTACTACCTTATCGCCCGAATGTTTTTCGACGGGAAGCGGCTCACCGGTCAGCATCGATTCATCAACGCTGCTATTGCCTTCGATGACGACGCCATCCAGAGGGATTCGTTCACCAGGGCGGATCCGCAGGGTGTCACCTGGCTGAACCGCTTGGAGGCTGACCTCCTCCTCGCGGCCGTCCGGAAGCAGGCGGCGGGCGGTCTTGGGCGCCAGGCCAAGCAACTTCCGTATAGCGACGCCCGTCTGGCCGCGCGCTCGCAATTCCAGGACTTGGCCGAGCAAAACCAAGCTTACCAGCGCCACCGCCGTCTCATAGTAAGGCTCGAGCAAAGTAGGATCCAAGTTGCTTGATCCCACGTGGGCGAGTAGCGTTACGGCAACGCTGTAGACATAAGCCGCGCCGATTCCCAGAGCAATGAGCGTGAACATGTTAGGGCTGCGCTCACGAACCGATGCCCACGCCCGGTGAAAGAAAGGCCAGCCGCACCAGAAAACGACCGGCGTGGCGAGCAAGAATTCGAATGCATCAAGCCAGGGACTATGGTGCGGTAAGAATTGCCAGGCGGAAGGCAGCAGGCTCAGCAGGTGAATAAGCAGAATTGGCAATCCAAGGAGCAGGCTGATGATGAAACGGCGCTGCATTTCGACTAGTTCGGGACTGGGCCCTTCGGTAAGCGAGGCCACGCGTGGCTCCAATGCCATACCGCATTTGGGGCAGCTGCCAGGATGACCGCTGATTATCTCGGGATGCATCGGGCAAGTGTACTCAACCACTGCTCCAGAGGGCGGGGCGGGCTCCGCATCGGGCATTTGCCGCGGCCCGGCATGTAAGTAATGATGGGGATCGGCCTGGAATTTCTTTAGGCAGGACGGGTTGCAGAAATAGTAGGTCTCGCCTTCAAACTCGGTCGATCCGGCGGCCGCGGCGGGGTCGACGGTCATACCGCACACCGGATCGACGGCCGAACTTTCGGGTGCGAGGGAAAGGGAGAAGGCGCTACCCTGTGGACGGGGGTGCGGAGATGAATTCATGACCGGGGCTCCGTTTGCCGAGACCGTACGGGAAGAGTTCTACCTTCCTCATTGTACGGTCACGACCGCGGTTAATGCCGGTCACGGAATCTAAAGTGATGGCGCGACGCCGATTCAACACCGGGCGGCGGAGGCAAACACGGCTCACCGAAAAACGCCTGACTGGAACTGAACACGAAAAAGCATTCCGTTTTGAGATTGCCCGCGCCGATGGTTGACGGGTCTGACCAGCAACGGGGACCACAAAGATTGTAACCGCCCGGAATATGTCGCGCTGCGGTCGGGCCCATTGCTGGTCCGGGCACGCCGGGCTCGGGGAACATGTGCTCGAAGGAAACAGGCGCATCCACAACGGGACCTGCCCGCTGCAGAGCTGGAGCCGGGACGCCGGCGGCGGGCGCTTTCGTGTCCTCGGCCCGGACCATTGCCATGCTAAACCCAAGGCTTACAAACGACGCCAAAAAAGCATTTACGTTTCGTCTGTGCTCCACGTGAATCCCCTCGACGAGCAACTCGAGAACGGCAATTGATACTCTTATCGAGTTCTCGATCGGCGACCCTTCATCGCGTTTCGCTTGGATCACTCAAATCAGGATAAACCGCCTTCCAGAATTGCCGATCGTTCTCGAACTGCGGCCGATTGCTCTAACGGGCAAGGCAGTGCCTCGAATGCGCAGTGACTTTCGCACCGGGCAAAAGGATGGAGGGATTGTAAACGCGCGTCCACCATTCACAAGCGACCGAAACGTTGGGCAAATATCTCGAAAAGAAGATGAGAATTAACGAGTTAAGGTGATTCCTCACACCTCGGCTCGATCTTACGGGAAATTGAAGGGAAGAACGGCACAATGTTTGCCAACTTGGTAGCCTCTCCGTCATTTCACTTGAAGGACGGTGTTTTGTTTTTTTGAGGCGATCTCTGCGCGAGCCCAACTACCAAGTCTTTGAGCGTCAGCGGTTAATAGCGGAGCGGATGTTCCCTCCGTGAATTTGGTTAAATGTGATCTTTGAAAGGAGACTGTGATGGTGCGCTCGTTCACGTTGGGTATGGCGGTTCTTGCCGTTGCTCTGTTCCTCTGCATCCCAATGGTTGCCACGGCTGCCGACGAGGATACCCATGAAGGCAAGTTTGTCAGCGCCAACAAGGACAAATTGGTCATGACCGGAAAGGATGGCAAGACCGAGCATACGATGACCGTTGCTCCGGACGCCTCGATTACCTGCGACGCGAAAGTCTGCAAGCTAGACGATCTGAAAGCCGGCTGTCATATCAAAGTGACGACGAAAAAGGGCGACAAGACCGTCGCCACCAAGATTGAAGCCACCACCAAGGACAAGAACCGAAAGTAACTTGGCGTAATTACCGGCCGGATCATCCGTGGCGTCGAGCGCTCCTTTCTGGAACGCTCGACGCTTATTCATTTCTCGACCGGCTTCTCCGGCTGATAGAGGTTCTTATTCAAGATGTAGCATTCCACCGCGCGCGGCACTTGATAGCGTAGACTGCGCCCTTCGCTGGCCCGGCGGCGCAAATCGCGGCTTGCGATTTCAATCTGCGGCGCCTGGACGACGCGCAGACGCAGTGGGGGCAACTGCGTTTCCGAAAAAGCGGTTCGTAAGGCCTGTTCCGTGGGCGCCGGATGACCGGTCCGCACCATTACGAGCAAACTGGCTTGTTGGATAACTCTCGCGGGCTCGTGCCAATTGGGCAAATCCATCAGAGTGTCCGAGCCGATCAGAAGATGCCACTCCTCCCGAGGATAGTGTCGGCGGAGTCCGTCGAGCGTGTCCGCCGTGTAGCTAGGGCCGGGCCTATCTCTTTCAATCTCTTCCACTTTGAACGCGGCATTTCCAGCGATGCCTAAATTCAGCATTTCCACGCGCTGGGCAAAAGGCGTCAATTCGCGGTCGAGCTTGTGCGGGGGCCGCGCGGCCGGAATGAACCAGACCTGGTCGAGTTCCCCCTGCTCGCGACATTGCTCGGCCAGGATCAAATGCCCCAAATGGACCGGGTCGAACGTGCCACCGAAAACGCCGATGCGCATGGCGAGCTTATCTCCTGGCCGGTGCCGACAAATCCACGGAGGTCTCCCGCAGGAATGCCGCTGCCTGTTCGGGCGGGACGGAATTGATGTAAAACCCGGTGCCCCACTCGAAGCCGGCGACGCGCGTCAACCGGGGAATGATTTCCAAATGCCAATGGTAGTGGGGCAGAGCCTGCGTATCAAACGGCGAGGTGTGGATGATGTAATTGTAAGAAGGCTTGTCCAGCGCGGTCTCGATCTTCAGGAGGATGGTCTTGAGCACTGTCCCCAGCTCATCGACCTCGGTCTTTTGTATGTTTTCGAAATGACTGTTGTGGTGCTTGGGAACAACCCAGGTCTCGAACGGAAACCGGCTGGCATAAGGGGCCAAGACGGCGAAATGCGGCGTGTCCAGAATGATGCGTTTTTCCGTCATGATTTCCTGGTGGATCATGTCGCAGTAAATGCAGCGACCGCGGTAATTGAAGAAATCCATGGCCCCGGACATTTCCTCCCAAACGCTGATTGGCACAATGGGCGTCACAATGAGCTGTGAGTGGGTGTGCTCGATCGAGGCGCCGGCGGCGGCGCCCACGTTCTTGAACACCATGCCGTAAACCAGGCGCGGGTCTTTCTTGAGATCGACCAGCCGGTCGCGGTAGACCCAGAGAACTTCACGGATGTTGTCCTCGCTGAGATTGGCGAGGGTTATTTCGTGGAAGGGGCATTCGACGATTACTTCGTGAGCGCCGATGCCGTTCATCATATCGTAGATGCCTTCGCCGCGCTTATGAAGAACCCCTTCAACCTGGAGTGCCGGAAACTTGTTGGGCACCACGCGGACGCGCCAGCCGCGCTCATTGGGCCGCGTGTTGCGGTCGCGGTAGGAGAGGATTTCGTGAGGCGTGTCGCCCTCGTGACCTTCGCAAAAAGGACAGGCCTCGCCGCCGGGGTTTTGCGGCTCGTTGCGCGGCCCGGTAGGTCGCTTGGCTCGGTCCGTGGCAATGATGACCCAACGGCCGACGATAGGGTCTTTCCGTAGTTCCGGCATTGGTAAGCTCCGCAGTAGAAAGCCCGGAAGGGAATCGTCGGCAACATCAATGGCGTTGGCAAATTGATGGGGTGTGGAGTTCTGCTTGGCCGTCACTTCAGCCCCGTTGATCGTGGTCTCGACTTTTTCCATTCCGCTGGAACATCCTACCACGCTGACGGCAAATTGCCCAAGCGGGTTCCCGGTCCAGTCATTCGTGAAGAATCAAGTCCCGCTATCCATCACCAATGGTAGTCGGTTGCCGCCTTTGAATATCGTGAAAACTTAGGCGAACGGCTCGCTTCCGCCCGGTATATTCTCATGGGGCGCTATATAATGTTGCTATAACGCTGGCCGGCACAATCGGGCCCCTTTCTATCGGGGCGCCTTGGCAAACGCATAGGGGAGGAATTGCGATGACTACACCTCTGCAATCATTGATCGCGAGCGGCACCAAGCTTTGGCTGGATTCCATCGATCCCGATGAGGTCGCTCGCAACCGCGGCTGGGGCGCCAGCGGGGCCACGTCAAACCCGATTATTGTCGCGGACCTGATTAAGACCGGCCGCTTTGACCGCGAGATTACCCGCCTCCTCGAGGAAGGCAAGGACGACGAGACCGTGGCCTGGGACCTCACCGACCTGCTCGTTCGCCGGGCCCAGGAGGTTTTCTTGCCGATTTGGCAAGCGACCAAAGGCGACAATGGCTACGTCAGCTTTGAACTGGATTCTCTCCTCGAAGACACCGAAAAGCCTCTCCCGGAAGCCACTCGACGGGAGCGCTACATCACCCTGGGCAAGAAATGGAGCGCCGGCCATCAAAATCGCATGATCAAAGTGCCCGCGACGCCGGGTGGCCTGGGGGCGCTGGAGGAGTTGTGCGCGGCTGGGATCACACTCAACGTGACTTTGATCTTTTCAGAGCGGCAATACGAAGCGGCCCGCGACGCCATTTGGCGCGGCGCGCAAAGGCGCTCCTCGCGGGATAATTTCAAATCGGTCTACAGCATTTTTGTCAGCCGCCTGGACGTCTACACGGAAAAACACGTGCCCGAATTGTCGCCCCAAGCGCAGGGCCAGGTTGGCATCTTTAACGCCAAGCACATCTGGCAATTGAATCAGCGCTTTTGGGCCGACAAGCGTTTGCCGCTCAGGCAAGAGATGATCTTCGCCAGCACGGGCACAAAAAAGCCGGAAGACCCGCCGTGGAAATATGTCGAGGCGTTTGCCGGCTCCGACATCGAGACCAACCCCCCGGCCACCAATGACATCATTCAACGCAGCGGCCGCACCTTCACCCGCCAGATCGACAAGATGCCGCCGCAGGAAGTCGTGGCGGAGATAGAAAAGAAGGTGGACATGCAGAAACTTGAGACGGTCCTGATGGAAGAAGGACTCAAGAAGTTTGCCGATCCGCAGAAGGCGCTATTGAAATTGATCGCGGAGAAACGCAAGCAATTGCAACCGGTATCGGCCCGCTAAAAAAGTTTTGAAGCCATGAATTTGAGACCGACGCGCCGGCGAGGAAAACCGGTTTTCCTCGCCAGTCACGTTGCGTCCACTGTCACCGGCCTTGAAGAAGGTCCAACGTGAGCCCGCAGATCCCGCTGCTCATTGGAACGATCTGCCATCAGATGTAAAAGGTCGGGTAGGGCAAGAGAGGCCCCTTATTCCCGTGGGGACTTGCGACGCAACCGTTCTAAAGTCTTTTTTGCATCGTCCGTAATCTGTGTTTGCGGTGTTGCGGCCGCAAGTTGTTCGAGGACCTCAAGTGCCTCGGGCGTCCCAAGGCGCTCCAAGATTTCCAGGGTGCGCTGAATTCTCAAGGAATGCGCTTTGGGCTTGTTGATGCTTTCTAGAATTCGTTCAACCCGTAGTTTCACTTCGGATGACGATCCTGTTTCCAAGGTTTTCACCAGAAGAGGTTCAATCGCATCGGCTACTTTGGTAAGTTCGTCGGTTGCCTTCTCTCGTTCCTCAAAGTTATCGCTGTCGAGGTTGCGTAAGAGTTGTTGAAGGTGCTTGGCATCCAGGGGTGATTCGACCTTGAATCCCTTGCGAACGATATTCACCGCTTCGTCCGGCGCGGCAAGAAGCCGTTGGATCGTCTCGAAAGCCACGGCCGTATCCAAGTTGGCCAGGTTATCCCAGCAGTCCTCACGATCTTTCTCGGTGAAAGAATCCTTCCGCCTTTCTTTGTCATACAAGCGGCCAACGTCCCAGATGTAAATAGGCGCGTCAGGACTACAGGAAGCCAGCAGTGCGCCGTCAGACGAAAAAGCTACGCTCCCCACTGCGCCATTGTGACCGTGAAAACAATGGCGTTCTTTTCCGGAGGCGACTTCCCAGAGCCGGGCCATGTGGTCGTTCCCACCGGTGGCCAACGTTCGGCCATCCGGTGAGAAGGCCACGCCGAAGATCATTCCTAACGGTGCTTCTAGTGCCCTGAGCCTGCCGGTTGCCGTGTTCCACAAGAAGATAGTGCCCGGTTTCGTGTCATCGAACCGTCCCTCTCCGCCAACGCAGGCCACCCAGGTGGAATCCGGAGAAAAAGCGAGCCGGGAAAACTGGAGTCTTGGCAAGAATTGCTGGCGCAGCTCCACCGCCGACTTCACATCCCAAAGACGCAGGACAAAGTGGCCTGTATTGCGAGCCTCCATGCTGGACGTTACCAGCGTTCGACCGTCAGGGGAGACGGCCAAATCATCCCCAGAAGTAGCGTTGGGCAATGGTAGATTGGCCAGTTCCTTACCGGTTTTAACATCCCAAAAGCGAAGGGTACTGTCATTGCCACGGGAGAATAGCCTCGAGCCATCCGGGGAGAAAATGGCCCTGTGCGCCATAAAGGTGTGCCCAAGGAGCTTGCGTATCTCCTTGCCTGTCTTTCCATCAATCAATCGAATCGCGCCATCCGTATCGTAAGCAACTACAATTGTTCCGTCCGGTGAAAACACCGGTACGCTGAAAATGTTTTGGAGAACATCCGGATAGCGGCGAGTGACTTGTCCCGTTTTCCAATCGCGCTCGGTAATATCCCCGCTAATGGTGAGTAGGTTTTTTCCGCCGTTGGTGAAATGCAGGTGTCCAATGCCGCCATCTACATCGGGAGAAGCCGGGTGCATCTTGCCTGACTTCACATCATAAAGGGAGATGTTGCCATCGTACTTGCTCGCGGCGATGGTCTTGCCGTCGGGCGAAAAGACAATCTGGAGGACGCTGGGCCGGCACCGAAACTGCTTGACCTCCTTACCGGTGCCCACGTCGAAAAGTTGGAGATGCAGGCGCTGCAAGTTGCCCGTAGCGACGTATTGGCCGTCGGGCGAAAAAGCCAAGCATGAACCGGTATATTCCACATCGTCCATCTGTTTAATGGGCTTCTCTGTCTTCAAGTCCCAGAGGACGATCCGGTCTTTTTCTTCGCCTTTGCCGGTGGCAAGAGTAGCCAACGTTTTTCCATCCGGGGAAAAGGCAGCTGCAGTAATGACTCGTTGGTCGTCTGAAAACTCGTGCAGAGTCTTGCCCGTTTCCACGTCTAACACGGGGACTTTCTCGCTGTTCGAAGTAACCACAGCGGATTTGCCATCGAGCGCTAAACCAACCTTGGTTGCGAAATTTCCAGTGACTGAGAAGTTCTGAATTTCCTTTCCCGATTCAGCGTCAATCAATTGCACGCCCGTCCTATCCCGCGCTAACAGGAATCTACTGCCGTCGGCGGCGACCGCCCCTCCGTCGGTGCGTTTGCCTTTCCCTAATGGGCTGTTCGTTTGCTCTTTGCCGGTGGCCAGGTCGATGATCCGAACGCTTTGCGAATCAACAACCAATAGCGATTTCCCTTTCCTGGCAAATCCAACTAGGGGGAATTCCTTGCCGTCCAAGGGGACCTTTATTTCGAGGTGTCCCGTTTTGGAATCCCAGACGCGAGCAGTCCCGTCTCGGCTGGCTGAGGCGACCCACTTGCCGTCGGGGGAGTAAGCCATTGAAGTTACGATATCCCCGTGCCGAAAGCGGGTCGATCCGACGCGCGCCAGAGCTTCCTTGGGCAAAGGTTCGTCATCCTTCTTGACGACGGGCGATTCTCGATTGGGCTCGGGGACCGGGGAGCCGCTTGGTTGCTTGTCGTCGTTCACCGGCACACGCAGGGTTGCCTGGCCGATTCCGGCGACCATCAGACACACCGAAAGAACTCCGGCCAGCGATAACTTTAATGAATACGGGGCTAAGCCGTGCAAAGCCTGGTCCGTAAGCAAAGCAACGGAAGCGGGAGCCGCCGCACCCGACGAGAGCGCCAAACGCACGGTTGTCGCCCGCAAAGCCCTGGGAAACGCAAGTGTGGTCAGCCCGAGAGGGGGCACTAGGCCGCGCTTGGCGAGGCGATTGCGGAGCTTTGCCCGTGCTCGGTTCAGACGTGATTCCACGGTGCCGAGCGGGCACTGCAACTCCGCCGCTACCTCAGCGCGCCGCCGGCCCTGCAACTCACACAAGATGAACGGCAGACGAAACTTTTCCGGTAAAAGCGCGATTTCGCCATCGAGCAATTCAGCCAATTCATGCCGCGCCGTCATTTGGACGGGATCATCGTTCGATACGAAACCATCAAGTGAAGCCGTAAATTCCTCCCGGCGCCTGCGAAGACGACGCGCTTTGAGAGCAGCCAGTGCGGCCCGCAGCGAGACACGGTAAAGCCAACCGGGCAAAGACTTGCCTTCGCCAATCATTCGCGCTTTACGTGCCAGTGCCAGGAAACTCGCCTGGAAGGCATCCTCGGCATCGTGAGTATGGCCCAACACGCGCCGGCAGACGCCCCAGACCATGGGTCCGTGCCGCCAGAGCAATAATTCGAAGGACGTTTCGTCCCGCTGTGTGACAAAGCGGCGCAGCAACTCCGCGTCGGAAACCAGACCCGCTTCGGGCCGCAGAGCGTGATAGATCTTGGCAACAAACGGGGCAGTGAGATAGCTCATCTTCGGCTCCTGGTGGAGATAAGAATTACTCTACCAGGTAAGAGGGCCGACCAACCGGATTCCTTCCCTTTTCGCCAAAAAAAGTCAAAGACGTAATCCAAGGCCATGTAAATCAGGTGGCGTGCCTGGGCTTCGACGCAAATCCCCCAGCTCCGGTGGACGCAAGAGGAGGCGCGTCGGGCTCAAAAACAGGCTCATCTTGCAAGTTGCAAAACGCTCCACAGGCTTGGGTCTTCCCAGAATGGGAACTCGGGCCCGACGCTCAGCACTTGTTCCCCCAATTCTTGATCGCGGACGGCGTAATAAAATCCCAGCCGCATGTTTTGATCCGGATCAAAGCCCGCCAGGCCGCTCGCCGGCAAAAAGGCCTCGAGCAGATAGCCTCCCTTCCGCCGCGAGCGCCGCAGCAAGACATCCCGCCTGGAAACAATCGGGGCCTCTTGCAAAGCGCGGTTGATCTTGGACTGCACGAAAACCGGCTCATCAAGGTCCGGTCCGCCGCCGGCCGCCAGGAAGTGAAACTGATGGCAGAAGCGGCTGGCGCGGTGGCTGGTGCGGTCGGCGCGGGTGTCGAGCCAAAGCGTGATGCCGTCCGAGTCGCGGGGCCGGGCCACGTCGCCTTGAACCGGGTGCTCCTTGCCGGTGACCTCCATCTGTAAACCCACACCCAACTCGTTCCAAGCCAGACGGACGTCGGCGAAGTGCTTGCCTTCCGCGAATCGCTCGATGCGTGCGGATTCCGGCAAATCGAGCAAAGAGTCTCCGGCTGGCCGAGGAATGTTTTTTACATACGGACAGGGATAGGCAACCCGGAAAAGAAACTGTTCTGGGATCAGCGGCATTGGGAATTCCCTTCCTTCTCGGTCCCAGGCTCGATGGAGCAGAGACTCGCGGGCAGCGCGTTACAAGACAGAGCCTTGTAACGAGACCATAGCCCTGGTAACTAGAGCCTAGTTGAGCAGGCTGCGTTCCAAAACCTCCTTGGCGCGGGCGAACTCCGGTTGCCAGGTTATCTCCGGCTCGCCCGTGACGAGACAATCCCGCAGTTTTTCAAGGGTGTTGCGGGCCATGTGCGGGCACTTGTTGCAGGCGCATGTGATGCCCGGCACCGGATGATAACGATGTTGCGGATGCTTGCTCTGGAGCTGCCAGAGCATGTTGGCCTCGGTGGCCACGAGGAAATCGCGGGGCTCCGGAAAACGGCCGACATATTTCAGCATGCCCTCGGTGCCGCCGATGAAATCGCTATGCTCGCGAATGTTGGCGGGACACTCCGGATGAGCGATCGTCAGGGAATCCGGCAGCTTCTTTTTCAGCTCTAGCAGATCGCCCACGCTGAAAATCTCGTGCACCATGCAGGCGCCATTCCACAGGATCATTTTCCGACCCGTGATCTCCTGAAGATACTGGCCGAGATGGCGATCAGGTGTGAACAGGATCTCATACTCAGCCGGCACCTTGCGGATTGTTTCTTCCGCGTTTCCGGACGTGACGACCCAGTCGGAGAGAGCTTTGACGGCGGCCGTGCTGTTGATGTAGGTGACGGTCTGAAACTTGCGGCCATTCTCACGAAGCATGGCTTGATAGCGCGCCAGTTTATCGGCGGGACAACTGTCGGCCAGGCTGCAACCGGCCTTGAGATCCGGCAGCAAGACCTTCTTGCTCGGATTGAGGATCTTGGCCGTCTCCGCCATGAAATGCACGCCGCAAAACACGATGATAGGTTTATCGACCTTGGTTGCGGCACGGGCGAGCTTTAGACTGTCGCCGGTGAAGTCGGCAAGTTCCTGGATTTCACTGTCTTGATAGTAGTGAGCCAAGATGACGGCCTGACGCCGGGATTTCAATTCGGCGATTTCGGCGATGAAATCATTCATAAGAGGTTTCCTTGTTTTTCGTGTGGCGGAGGAACAACCCACATCCGGCATCACCAAAACTCTCAAAACCAGGACGAGACCTTTGAAATCACCGATCTCATCTCGATTTAAGAGTGCTTGTGATAAAGCCTGGTGTCTATTGATCATTATAGGGCAGAGACGAACCGGATTGTGGTGATTCTTAGGAACGCTGAAGAAACGAACATGGCAACGCTTACCCTTCGAAACAACTCGATCACGTTGGCCCAGGCACTTAAAGCCTCCGGCCTGGCCGACACGGGAGGACAGGCCAAACATCTAGTTCGGTCTGGTGACGTTGTCGTCAACGACGCCGTCGAAACGCAGCCGGGCCGCAAGCTACGCCCGGGCGACCGGTTTCGTTTGGGCAAGGGGGAAGAATGGACCGTGAGCGCCTGAAAAACAGCCGCTTGCTTGTCGAAGTCTTCTGTGGTTGGATTACATAAGCTATCCCCCGCATCCATAACCTCCCTTGGGAGATTCGATGTCCCTGTCCCGATTCGGCATCGCCGGTATTTGCTTGCTGGTGGTCCTGGCGCCGGCGTGCGCGGAGACCCCGGACCAAAAGAAAGCTACGGTCGTTTACCTGCAAGCGCTCCAGACCAAGGAAGGTGGTTTCTTACCCGCCGCTCCCAACCCGGCGGATAAGGCTGCCAAGCCGACCTTGCGGGCCACTTCCGGAGCTTTGCGGGCTTTGAAGTACTTTGGAGGTGAACCCAAGGATATGGCGGGCGCGGCTCAATTCGTCAAGGATTGTTTCGATAAGCCCAGCGGCGGCTTTAGCGATGAGCCCAAGGGTAAAGCCGACGTTACCAGCACGGCCGTCGGTTTAATGGCTCTCGTCGAATTAAAGATCCCCACCGAGGAATACTCTGGCCCGGCAATTAAATACATGGATGCCAACGCCAAGGAATTCGAGGAAATCCGTCTAAGCGCCGCTGGCCTGGAGGCGGTGGGCAAGAAAACCGCGAAAGCCGATGAATGGCTCAAGGAGTTAACGAAGAATCGCAATGAAGACGGCGCCTATGGCAAAGGCGATAGTCGGGCCCGCGACACGGGTGGAACTGTCGTGGCGATTTTGCGCCTGGGCGGCAAGTCCGAACCGCAAGATGAAATCATCAAGGCTTTGAAAGCCGGTCAGCGGGAGGACGGCGGCTTTGGCAAAGGCGGGGAAAAAGGATCCGACCTGGAGACGAGTTACCGAGTAATGCGCGCCTTCCACATGCTCAAACAGAACCCGGACACTGATAAACTGCGAGCGCTGATTACCAAGTGCCGCAATAAAGACGGCGGCTACGGCATGGCGCCAGGTAAGGAATCCACCGTCTCGTCCACCTATTTCGCGGGCATCATCCTGCACTGGCTCGACGAAAAGTAGTCGGCCTTTGTTGGGACTAATGGATTCTCGCAGAAAATGAACAACTCAACGGGCGAGAAGAGGTATTGGACCCCCGCTCGCCCGTTTCGGGTAATGCTTTTCGCCTTGCTCCTTATCCCGCCGCGGACTTGCCCGTGTGCAAGGCAATGCAATCCATTAGCACTTCGAGAATCGGCGAAGCTCCGAATCAGCCTCTTGCTCCCGCGCCCGGAGCCGGTTAGCATTTCTTCCCGCTGCTCAACTGCCAACCACCCAATGCGGAGATAAGAATCATGGCGTACTGGCTTTTCAAGGAAGAGCCGGACCACTATAGCTTTGCCGACCTTGAGCGCGACGGTTCAACGCTTTGGGATGGCGTCAGTAACAACTTGGCGCTTAAGAACTTACGTCAGGTCAGGCCGGGAGATCGCGTTTTGTTCTATCACACCGGCAAAGAAAAAGCGGTTGTAGGGGAAATGCTGGTTTTAACCGAACCAAAGAACCAACCTCAGACGAACGGACACAGATCGGTTTCCGTGGAGGTAGCCCCGGTGCGGCGTTTGTCGCAACCTATTAGCTTATCTCGAATTAAGGAAGATCCGGCTCTCAAGGACTGGGATCTTGTTCGATTGCCCAGGCTGTCGGTTATGCCCGTCACGGCAGCCCAGTGGAAGCGCATTGAGGAATTGGGTAAGGTTTAGCATAGAGTGCCGGCATCTTGTAACCGGTCCAGGCGGGACTTAGAATTCTGTCAGGCCTGCTAAGCGCACGATTGGATCATAAATGGTCGCCTGGGGTTCCCGGTCCAGAATTGATTTCTGACCTCATCACCGCGTGGTCCTATCCCGAGTAACTTGGAGGACTCCCTACTATGGCGCGTCGCAGCGCCGACAACGGAATCAACGGTAGAGCGACTTTTTCCCGTCGATCTGATCGTTTTCTGGCCGGTCTTACGGATGCCAAGACCGTCACGTTCGTATCCCATGTTCACCCCGATCCGGATAGCCTCGGCAGCATGATGGGCCTGGCTCACCTGGTAGAATCCTGCCTCGGCAAGCCAACGCGCCTGGTTCGGGACGGATTGATTAGCCGGGCCGAAAATTTGGCGATGGTGGAGCTGCTCGATATCGAGTTAATTCCCATTGAGGACATCAATTGGGAAGAGGGCGATGCGCTGATCATGGTCGATAGCCAGCCAAAAACCGGTCGCCACAGCCTCGATCCGGGAATACCACTGTACGCGGTAATCGATCACCATGACACTCCGGGAGTGGTGCGCGGAATCCCTTTTGTTGACGTTCGCGAAGGTCTAGGAGCGACCTGTTCGGTGGTCACGAGCTATTTGATGGAGCAGACCCTGGCGCTTCCAGGCCGGCTGGCCACTGGGTTGCTCTACGGCATTGAGACCGAACTTTCCGGCTATCCACGAGAAGCCAGCACACTGGATGACAGCGCCCTGCTTTATCTTTACCCGTTGGCGGATAAGGACTTGTTGGCACGAATCCGCAATGCCCGGTTGCCGCAAAGCTATTTTGAATGCCTTCTTCAAGCGCTCCAAAGCTCTTTTATTTATGATCGGCTTATCATTAGCTGGGTCAATGAGCTTCCACAGCCGGAGTTGGCGGCTGAAGTCGTCGACTTCTTGATTCGCTTTGAAGAAATCGATTGGGCAGTGTGCGCGGGAGTCTATCAAGACAAGCTTATTCTGTCGGTTCGCGCCGGAGTCGCCGGCGCCTCGGCAGGCGACATGTTGCGGCAGGTGGTCGGGAGAATGGGTCGGGCAGGTGGGCACGATCGTCGCGCCGGTGGAACCATTAATCTGACAAGCACTTCCTCGTCGGCCATCGAGCAAATCCAAGGGGTGTTGCGGCGCCGGCTGCTCAAGGCCTTGCACATCGATGAATGCCGGGGTCAACGCCTGGTTTCACGCAAGGAAATGCTGCAAAATCTTCAAGCGTGAAATACTCCGGTTTGGCGAGCGGGGGCGTGGGCCCATTGATTTCAAATCTAAGACAGAGAGCAACGCGATCCGAGCTTTACGTCCGCCGGTCGCCAATTTCCGCCTGTTCGACAAGCAAGGAGCCGTGCTAAATGAGCAGTTCGCCTCCCTTCGTACTACCCGCTTCCCCTTCCATGCCGCCCACTTCGCCACCGCCTCGACGATCGTCCGGTTTTCTGCTGATTACTTCCTGCCTTTTTAATTTCATCTTCCTGATTGTCCTTGGGGTGGGTCTTCTCATCGTTCTTTTTATGAGCGGCTTCTCGGATAGTTCGTCCGCCCCGCTCAAGGAACGTGTCGTTTCGGGCAAGGCTTCCGCGAAAGACAAAATCGCAGTCATTAACATTAGCGGAGTCATCGTGGAGGGACTTATCGGCTACGCGGATAAACAGATCGATCAAGCGGCCAAGGACGGCGACGTAAAAGCGATCGTCGTTCGTATCGCCAGTCCCGGCGGCAGCATTACCGCCAGCGATCACCTCTATCGCCGCCTCAAACAACTGCGCGACGGCAACCCCGATAAGGGAACCACGGCCAAGCCGATGGTTGTCTCCATGGGCAGCATGGCCGCATCGGGCGGATACTACATAGCCATGCCTGCGAAGACGATCTATGCCGAACCGACGACGCTGACCGGCTCCATCGGGGTCTATGTCGCTTTGCCAAATATTCACGAGTTCACGGACAAGCACGGCATCAAGATGGACGTGATGAAGCGCGGAGCGGTGAAATATGCGGGGTCCCCTTTCCAGGCCCTTAAACCCGAAGAGCGCGAGATGTGGCAGGATATGGTCGATCACGCCTACAAGCAGTTCAAACAAGTCGTAAAGGAAGGACGCCCGCAGATCAAAGTCGACTTGGAGGACAAGGTTATCGATGAAAAGAGGGTTGTTACGGACAGTGAGGGAAAGAATCCCACCCAAATACAATATGTCCGCCAACTTGCCGATGGCGGCATCTATACGGCCGACTTGGCCGAAAAATTCCATTTAGTGGACAAAATCGGCTACCAGGAAGACGCGGTCAAGGAAGCCCGCGATCTCGCTGGGCTGGGAAGTGATTACCAAGTCATGGAATACGAACGGCCGTTTTTATTTCTTGAGTCACTGCTCGGGGCCAAGGCCAACCCACCTAAGGCGACCTGGGATCCCGTTCATCTGATTTCCGGGCTGGCGCCGCGCCTTTGGTACTTGGCCCCCGGCTACGATTTGGCCGGGTTGATTTCAGCCGGCCTTAACGACTGACCTACCGCTTTCCATCCCACTGAAAGTTCATTGGGACAGCGCTTTCTTAGCGCGCGTGAACATCCTCCCAGATCGCTTCTCATTCTTTGTTCAAGCGGAACCTTGGCACATCGGCCTGATTTCAGGGGAATAAAGGGCAAGGCATGCCAGTTTTCTTGCATGTAAGGTGTAAGAATCCGGAGCGAACCTGTTTTCCATCCGTCATGTATCCATAACGTCGTATATACTTGCGTCGGTTTGGGCAGACGCGGCAGAGTCCGCTTTTTAGGCAGTCTGCTACATTTTCGGCAGTCGCCTGTATGAAAACGAACCAAACTGCCCAGGAATTCGTCTAGGTTACGGTCAAGATCTTGGAGCGAAAGCCCTAGGGCAGTATGAGTTAAGATAAATTTGAATAAAATCGCGTGCTGTAAGACAATGGCACCGAAGTTGCTCAAGTGAAAGGCCCAGTAGCTTGCCAGCGGTTCAGAGGGCTAAAGATGGCAAGCGGTGAACAAGCATAATAACCAATGAAAGGATTTCTTGGCGACGCACCCTGATCGATCTTGATGGTTGGGAGGCGCAACAACTAAGAGGTGGAAGCCATGGCAAGACGTGAAGCATTACTGCGATTGCACAAGACCCTACTGACGCGCCGCACGGACTTATTCCGCAAGCTGGCCGGTGAATTGGATAACCTTCGTAACTTCAAGAATCTTGACGGCACGGGCGATTCGGCCGACGCTGCTTTCGATTCCGGAAGCGAGGAAATGGCCTCGCAATTGGCGGAGCTTGACGCCCGTGAACTCGATCAAATCGAGCGAGCTCTCGCCCGTTTGAAGCAGGGCACTTACGGGCTTTGCGAGGTCTGCGAGAGCAAAATCCCCGTTGGTCGTCTTAACGTTCTTCCCTACAGCACTTTATGCATCAATTGCCAGAAGGAGATGGAACGGGATCCCAATTGGGGCCAAGATCGCATTCTGGGCAACTGGGACAAGGTCTACGACGCGGAGACACCCCTGGAAGACCAGCGCGAAATCGATCTCTCCGACATTGAACTCGATGTCGGCAATCGATAACGCCAAACATGCAGCTTGATCCTGATTTGCGGGGTTAAGCCACTTTGGGGAACGTATAAAGAGGCTCGCGAACGCAGTTCGCGGGCCTTTTGCCTTTTGTATCGCCTGGGCGCGCCCAAATCTCCCTCACGCGCGGGCCTTTTAGTCAATATTTGGGTACGCATCCTTTACAATTTTAAGGTGCCTCGGCCCAATGTCGCTCCACCCTTTCTTCTCCTTTCCGGAACAGGTCTGCCATGAAACGCGTCCTGACGATTCTCTTCCTCGGCAGCTGCGCTTTATTGGGCGGTTCGGCCACGACCTTCTTTTCGTCGCGGCTCCAATCGCCGGCACTGGCTGAGGGCCAAACGGTTCCTTTCACGAGCGATATTCACAAATTGAGTGAACGCTTCGAGATGGTGGCCAAAAAGATTGCCCCGACCGTGGTCGCCGTCGAAGCGACGAAACCGAGCGCCTCCACCCCCACTAGCAAAGCCAAGGCGATCGAGGAATCCGGGTCGGGTGTGCTCATCAAGGTTGCCGGACAGCAGAGCATTTTGGTGCTCACCAACAATCATGTCATCTCCCAGGCGCCCGCCAATCAGATCACCGTAAGCTTATCTGATAATCGTATTGTGAAACCAGGCTACGTGTGGGCCGACCCGGAATCGGACGTGGCGATCCTCCGTCTCGATGGCATTGAGGATTTGCCCACGGCTCCCCTTGGCGACAGCGACGGCGTTCGCGTGGGCCAATGGGTGCTGGCCGTCGGCAGTCCTTTCGGGCTTAACCAAACTGTGACTCACGGCATTATCAGCGCCCGCGAACGTGGCCAAATCAGTCTGGGAAACACTATTCGCATCAAGGACTTCTTGCAAACCGACGCCGCCATTAATCCTGGCTCCAGCGGCGGTCCGCTCGTCAATCTGGATGGCGAAGTGATCGGCCTGAACACAGCCATTGCGTCGCACAGCGGCAGCAACAGCGGCGTCGCCTTCAGCATTCCCATTAATATGGTTCGCCGTGTTATGCGCCAGCTGGTGGAGAAGGGAAGCGTAACCCGCGGCTACCTCGGTGTGCAAGTAGCGCAGACCTTCGAACCGGCGGATGCCTTGAAACTTGGCTTGGAAAGAGTGCAGGGAGCGCTGGTGGAAACGGTTTACCCAGGCACCCCCGGATCTGAAGCCGGCCTGAAGTCGAATGATGTAATCTTGCAAGTGGACGGCTTCGCAATTCGAAATGAGAATCACTTGATTAACATGATCAGCGGCTTGCCGGCTGGCCAAAAGGTCCGCCTGCAAATCTGGCGGGACCGCAAACAACTTCCGGTTGATGCCGTCGTGGGCGATTGGTCCAAGGCGCAAACCCGCTTTAAACCCAAGCAATAACCGGCTCATAGTTGTCCGTCATCCGTTGTCCGTCGCCGGGAACTCCCGCCAGCCGGCAACGAACAACGGACAACGATCAACTAGGATTAGTCCTCCTCCTGGCGGTTGCGGAGGTAGAAGTACACGCCGATAAGACCGAGAAAAAGAATGCCGCCCAGGAGGAAAAACCACCACGGCGGGTCCGAAAAGAAATCCATCATTTTCGACTTTCCTTTCTAACGTCAAGTTGCCCCTTGAAAAGAAAACAGCTGCCAACAACTTCCCGCCAAGAGACGGTTGGGTCGTCTCTGATGACGAACCAAGCGGCGGTGGAAGTATGGTAGGTGTTCTACCGTGCAGTCCGATACATTGCAAGCGTTGAATAGCGATAAAAAGCGATTCTGGAAGTGACTGTTTTCCTGAGTCTGGACCGATAAAAGGCGTTCCTTTCGGTCAGAAGCTGATGGTCGAACGGCTAGGGCCAAACTTTCATGCCACCATCATTTATAAGATAGTCCTTCGCTGCGTAGCTCCCTCTGTCCTTGTCCGTCGGCCCTCGCCATGTCTATCCCCAACAATTCAGAACCAATTCCAACGGTGTCCTGCCCAGCACCGCGCTGGACCGGATTCGCGGCCGGGGTCTTAATCCTTGCGGCCGCGCTGGGGCTCTACGCTTACCCGCTCTGCTGGCCGATCGTCATGTACGATGATTTTCCCATCCTGATGCGAAGCTGGACCTGGGCCGAAACCTGGAAAAACGTTTGGCTGCCCAACAACGAACACGCCATGCCTCTGGGCCGATTGTCAACGTGGCTGCTCGTAGAGGCCGCCGGCGGCAGGCTGACGCGCGTGCCTCGATTGGTCGATCTTCAGGGGCCGCTGGCTCTTCTTTTGGCGATGGGGTTGGTCTACGTATTCGTCCGCCGCGAGTTGGGCTATCCGTGGTACGGTTTGTTGGCCATGGTCTTTTTCGGCATATCGACGGTCTACCAACAAGCGGTCTACTGGTTCGCGGCGAGCTTCTCCATTCTTGCCCTGGACATGGCGTTGCTGGCCCTGCTGGCTGCTCAAGCATTGAGACGAACGGAGCGTCTTCACTATCTGGCCTGCGTGGTTGTTTGTTGCATGTTGGCGCCGGCCTGGTTCGCCAGCGGCGTCCTGGCAGGACCACTGTGCTGCTTGTACTTACTACCCGATCTCGGATCCAAGAGGCATGATCCCGTAACCTCACCGGTTCGCCGCCGAGTTTTCGCCGCCTTGGCGCCCTTGGCTGGGACAAGCCTTTTTCTGGCAATAAGCCTGCCGCGCACGCATGAGGCGATCATGCACGCGGCCCATTACGGTGAAAAAACCGCGCTGGAAGCTTTTAACCTCCAGACAGGCGTCCTTTACACGGCTCGGTCGCTGGTGGACAATTTGTTTTTGGGTATTTTCGGCGTGGGCGGAGTAACGCTGCCCATCGCCGTTAGCCTGATCATTCTCCCGTTGTTGATCGCGGCTGCCACCTGGTGGTTTCGCAAAGCGACCAACCGGCGCTTGCTGCTTTTGGGCCTGGGAATGATTTTGTCGCACTATATTCTTTTCTACAGCGCGCGCAGCCCCCCCCGCTGGCTCTACGACGGGGTCATGACCAATCCGGGTTGGAGCCGCTATCATCTTGTGCCGCACCTGGGCCTGACCCTTTTCCTCCTAGGCGGGCTGCCGCGCTGGCAAGCCCGCCTGCGCCTTCGTCCGGATGGCCGTTTGACCTGGAAGCAGGCCGGTTTATTCGCCCTGCTGGCCGTGCTCTTGGCGGCCATTCATTTGCCGCGCGGCCTGATGGTTCATTGGTGGTTTACGCCCTTGCCGGACGGTTTAAGGGTCGAATGGTTTCGCCCGATGAGGCGCCTGGAACAACAGGAGTCTTTTCGCCAAATTGAAGAAATCGACGAGCTGTGCCGCCGTCATGCCATAAAAGCGGAAACGGCCCGGGAAGTTCTGGGGGAGCTCCATATGCGGCTGGATGTGGAAGAAGAAGACGATTGGCAATTCCTGCGCGGAGCCGATCCGTCGGAATCGCGGGCATTCAAGTCGGTGGAGGAGGCCAGGCGGATTTTGTCCCAAGAGATCGAGTAATTTCGTTCGGCATGTTAGAATCCTTACATGGCTCATTCACTTTTTTCCGATCAATCGTGGGGCCGCGCTCGCAACCGTCGCGGTGTCATTTCGAAAGCCGCCATTCGGCGATTGGTAGAGCGCATTGCCGAGCTTTTCCACCCGAACAAGATCATCCTGTTCGGCTCGTACGCTTACGGCCAGCCAACCCCGGACAGCGACGTTGATCTCCTCGTAGTGATGCCGGCTCGGAATGAGATCGATCAGGCCCTCAAGTTGGCATTGGCAGTTGATCCGCCCTTTGGAATGGATTTGATTGTTCGAACGCCAAAGAACTTGAAGTGGCGATTGGAAGAAGGGGATTGGTTTCTTCGAGAAGCGGTGGGAAAAGGTAAACTACTGTATGAAAAACCTGACCAAGGAGTGGGTGGGAAAAGCCGAAGCCAACTACGCCGTCGTCCCTTCCACGCCTTAACAACCGCTGCTCCGAGTTAGCCCCCCTCGTCGCGTCCTACGCCCAGGGCGTCCGCGACACGATTGATGTAGTTGAACCAGGACGCGATCAGCGTGATCTGCAGAATCGCCTTGTCGTCAAATCCCACCGCCCTGAGCCGCTGGTGGTGCTCCGGGTAAATTCGCGTGGCATCCTTTGTCAATTGCACGACGTATTCGATCATCACTTTCTCTTGCTCCGTGATCGGCGCCTGGCGGTAGTCCTCACGAAGCGCCTGAACCAGGTCCTGGTCCAGGGTTACCCGACGCAGAAACTCTGCGTGCGATTCTATTCAGTAGTGACAGCGATTCGTCACGGAAACCATTGTCGCGATCATCTCATGCTGCCGGCGACCCAGAGGCAAATCCGGCGATAGGAGCACGCCATACGTGGCGAAGGCGTGATAAAGCGCATCGGGGATCAGGCTGTGCGAGGCGACGATCCCGGCCATGTCCTCCGCCGACTTCTCCGCCGGTTCCGCGGCAAGGACGGGCTGAGCATATTCGATCGGGTAAAGCTGCCGCTGTGCGGCCTGGGCATTCTTGAGCTTTTCACCCGCTTCCGCCATAGGAACGGTGCGTATCCAGGTCATCAAAGAGTTCCTTCTATTAAGTTTGGGCATCCTTTGCATGGCTATGGACCGATGCCGGCTTCATCATATAGCGGTATGCAAGGGAGAGAAGGGATAGGGCAGCCACATCGATCGGGATTTTTTCTTTATCTTCGCCAGTTATCTCGCATAGTTTCATGCGGTTGCTGAATTCAGCGACAGGTCGAATTGCCAGGCAGAAGCTGGAGTAACCGTGTACGACGTGGCGATTCTCGGTGGTGGCATGGCGGGCATGGCAACCGCGGCGCGCTTGCAGGCTCAAGGGCTTTCCACCGTGGTGTTTGAGGCCCATGGCCAACCCGGCGGCTGCGCCGGCTTCTTTCGCCGCTCCGGCTTCGCCTTTGATGTCGGCGCGACAACCTTGGTTGATTTTGAGCCGGGCGGTGTTGGCGGTGAACTGCTTGAAAGCATTGGCATGGCTGCCTTAGCGGGTGAACTACTGCCAGGCTATCGCGCCTGGTTGCCCGATCGTGTTGTCACGTTGCATCGCGATTCGTCTCTTTGGGCGAAGGAACGGCTTCAGGCTCTCGGCGATTCACCCGCCCATCGCCGTTTCTGGGAATTGATTGACCGGCTGGCGCAGGTCTTTTGGAAGGTCAGCCGGGCCGGAATCAAGTTGCCTATCCAAACTGCAGGAGACTTCATTCGTGCCGTTCGCACGGTTGCCCCACGGGCTTGGCCTCTGGTCCGCTATTTGCGCTGGACCGTCGGCGATGCGCTCCGCCATTTTCGCCTGCGCGATGACGATGCGCTGGCCGGGCTCCTGGGCATGCTCTTACAAGACACCGTTCATGCCCGCGTTGACGATGCACCGCTGATCAACGGTGCTCTCGGAATAACGATTCGCGGAGCCGGATTGACGCGGGCGCGGGGCGGCATGTATGGCTTTTGGCAGGGATTCACGGCACATTACCGTGCGTTGGGAGGCAGGCTGATCACGGGATGTCCCGTCAAACGCGTTCATGCGACGGGGCCAGAAAAACAGAAAACGCCGTGCGGTTTCATTATCGAAACTCGGCGGCACACGTTCGAGGCTTGGCAAGTCGTGAGCGCGCTCCCCGCCTCGCTAACTATTCGCCTGTGCCCCGCCGCTGTCGGCCAACCCCTCGAATTCTTTGTCAAACGCGATGCGGATGCGCTGGGAGGCGCCGTGGTTGTTTTTCTGGGCGTGCCCGAATACGAGGTCAGCGGGCAGGCCTTCACCCACCACCAGCTCATGCATGATTACGGGAGTCCGCTGCGTAATGGAAACAATCTGTTCATCTCGGTCTCCTCAGCGGGCGACACGGTAAGCGCCCCGCCCGGGTTTCGCACCGTTATGATCTCGACGCACTGCGAACTATCCGAGTGGGAAGGACTGAGTGCCGAGGCATACGAAATTCAAAAAGAGAGAATTGGCGCTCGTCTTCTTGATCTGGCCCGCCGCGTCTATCCCGAGTTGGGCCGGCAAGCGGTTGTCCGCGAAGTGGCGACGCCACGGACATTCGAGCGATTTACGCACCGGCCGCGCGGCGCGGTCGGCGGGGTGCGGCAAACCCTTCGCAACACGAATCAACAAGCCATCCCGCATGCCACACAACTTCCGGGGTTTTGGTTGGCAGGCGACACCACCTGGCCCGGCCTGGGCACGGTCGCCTGCGTGCTGGGGAGCCGGCTTGTGGCCGAGGGGGTTGTTGACTTGGCGCGTCGCCGGCGTCCAATCCAGGTGCCCAGTCCGCCTCTCCATGCTCGGAAAGCAAACCATGAGTCGGTCGTCCACTGACGATATTCTTCCCAGGTTGGATTTTCTCGGCGGCGACCTCCTGGCCACGTCGGCCCGCCAGCGTTGGGTCGCGCTAGCTCGTCCCTATGTCGGCGTCGCTTTGTTCGCGGCCGCCGCCTACGCCGAAATCTGGTGGCTGACGCCGTTTCTGGTTTTCTTCGTTTTCGTGGCGATTGTTACCGCGACGCACGACGTGGTCCATGGCACATTGGGATTAGGCCCCACGCAGACCGACTGGGCCCTTTTTCTCTTGGGCGCGGTTTTATTCGAGAGCGGTCACGCGTATCGAGCCAGCCATCTCCAGCACCATCGCGTTTTTCCCGGCCCGGATGATCCGGAGGGCGATCCCGCACGAATGAGCTTCGCCAAAGCGGCTTTGTGGGGCCCGATCTTTTTGCCGCGTTTGTGGATCTGGGCTTATCGGCGGCAGCGCGGCAAGCCCAATCAGCGGCGCTGGCTTCTGCTCGAAGCCGGCTGGGCGGTTAGCGGCATGCCGGCGGCAATTTTACTATGGCCTATGACCAAGGCCGTGGCGATTTACGTTGTCCTGGCCTGGGTCGGCAGTTGGGTCTATCCGCTTCTGACCGTGCACTTGCCGCACCATCATTACGGCGACACGCCACTCACGCAGACTTCCACTTTGCGCGGAAGGATTATCCCAACGCTCTTTCTGGAATTGACCTATCACCTGGAACATCATCTTTATCCGAGCGTGCCCAGCCACAATTTGCCCGAGTTGTCGCGCCGCATTGATCCAGTTTTGAAAAACGCCGGAGTGCAACCACGGCGGGTCCTTTGAGAGGCTGTTTGGCCAGCCCCACTCGCTCCGTATGCTTCTCACCGTCAACCCGCGACCGGTTCATCCGGAGTTTCCTCAGCGGGCTGGAGGTAGCGAGGTCTTAATCGTTTTGGCGGGAGGATCGTTCCATTCAAATCGTCGATGTCTTCATTCTCGTCTGTAACCTCAACAACCCCATGCGAGGAAAAACAGATTATGCCATAATACCGGTCATTTAGTCTTTCCAGTCCAGGCCGGCGGTAATATCGGTACGCTTTTTCCAAAGGCTGCGTCAATTCTTCAATCGGAAGGCCTAGTTCCTCGGCAAATTGGCCGTCTATCCTCGCTAGAATGCAGGTGACAAGACTTTCCCTTGAGCTGCGTTGAAGTTTTTGAACTTTGCGAAGCTCCAGAACGATTTCCTCCGCCTCGGGACTGAACCGTTCCAGGGCGCTCGCGGCTCTGATGCGGACCGGGCTTACATGATTCCAATAACTATCGCCAATAAAAAGCCAGACCTCTCTGTCAAACTTTGTTCGGTTCTCCATTTGCAAAGTGGCAATCAATAGGCGCAAACCTTCGATATCGCGGCCCGCTTCCCATAAACCTTCGGCTGCCGTGGCGCGGGCGCTTGGGTCCTTTTCTTTGACGAGTTCCTTGAACGCCGGCAGCATGGCTTTTTTGTCTCTTTCAACTCGCCATAAGGCCAGCGCTGCCGCGGCGCGGAGCTGAGGGTCAGGATCCTTCATGATTTTATGAAGCTCGGTTGCCGCTGATCGCGAGGCTGGTCCGAAAGAACCAAGGGCCGTTGCAGCATTCTGGCGCACTCCTGCATTCGAATCATTGAGCGCCTCCTGCAATGCACCGATGCCTCTCACATCCGGTCCAACTCCCTCCAGCGCGACTGCCGCGGCGCTGCGAACACGCTTTTCCCGATCTCGGAGAGCGTCGACCAGCGCGGGAATTGCTGATCTAGCCTCCCGCCCGATCATTCCCAATGTCTGGGCGGAGAGTTCTCGGGCTCTGTCCGACTCGTCGTAGAGACGTTCAATTAGAGCCGGCACGGAGGCCTTGGCATCGGACCCTATTTCAGCCAAAACGCGGTAAGCATAGGCACTATTGGGGTGGTCCGGAGATTGCAAGGCTTCGATCATGGCGGAAACGGCTGGTTTGCCTATGCGAGCCAATGCATCGCCAGCATCCAGGTCGAGGTCATGCCCGAGTCTGTCCGGCAGGTCTTTCCTTGCAAAGATATTCAAAAGAATCGGAACTGCTTCCTTGGCATCTGGTCCGATAGCTCCCAAGGCCTCAATCACAGCTTCGCGAAGGTCCTGATTAGCGAAGCTGAGCGCATTCACCAAGGCTGGAATGGCGTCTTTGGCATCCGGCCCAATGCTCTTGAGGGCTCTAGCAGCCCGAGCGCGGGTAGCGGAATGGGCATTCCTGTCGTCTAGAATCTGGACCAAAGAGGGCACTACGCTCTTAATCCGAGCCACGCGCCAAAGGGCCAGCGCCGCCTCGACCCGCACCGACCCAGTGTTATTGGCCATGGCATCGCTCAAGGAGGGGAGTTCGTCTTTGGCCCTTTGCCCCTGCCGGCCAACAACTCGGAAAGCCTCTCGGCGTACGAGGGCATGGGGATCGCTAAAGGCGCCGCGCAATGCCTCAATGATTCGCTTATCACAGGCCCCGATTTCATCAATAGCGTGGACAGCACTGAGGCGGATTTCGCAATCTGGGTCCCGAAGCGCCTTCATTAATGGTTGGAGGGCCTGCTTGCTGTCGGAACCCAGATTACCCAGTGAAGAAACAGCATCTTTTCGTACCGCTTTCACCGGGTCGGCTGCCGCTGCCGCTAAGGCCGAAATAACGTCTTCCGTTGGATTAAACGCCGTCAAGGTTTCGATGCATCGCCGTCGGACTTCCGCCTCCTTATCCTCCATGGCAAGCTTGAATGCGCCTAGAGCCGGACGTGGATCGGGCGCGTAGTGTTCCAAGGCGGAAAGCGCTTGGATGCGTGCCTCTTGATCGCCCTCTTTCAGAGCCTGAACCAGTTCGTTAATCGATCGCGGCTGGATTTGATCCAACGTGCGCCGAGCCGCCACGCGGATTCGCTCGCTCCTATGTTCCAGCGCCTTGATCAAATAAGGCACTGCCGGCTTGCCTATTTGGCGGAGCCTAGCCTCGGCGCTTGAGTCACACTTTTCATGGCCCAGGATTTCAATTAAAGCGGGAATGGATTCTTTGGGGAGCCGGCCCAATCTGCTCAGGGTAAACAAGGCCTCCCTTGAAATGTCGGCATTTGGGTCCCTTAGCAACTGTATTAAAATCGGGACGCCGATATTATCGATCGGGCCAACTTCTTCGATTACGCTCATGGCCGCTCCGCACGTTTTGGAATCTTTGGCCGCGTCGAAAAGCTCCAGCGTTAATGCGGCCTTGCCAATTCCTTCAAGAGCGTGCCTAGCGAAATGCGGGGATTGTTTGTTCTTCATTTCGGCCACGAGGGCGGGCACGGCATCCTTGGCCGCAGCGCCAATGTTTGCAAGGGCTAAGCAGGCATCTTGGCGAGTGTCTTCTTCTTTGCTGTTGAGAATTTCAATAAGCACCGGGACCGCAGCCGGACCAATTTGTCCTAGCGCTCCGCAGATCTCACGGGCTTGCACCCGGTTGGTTTCTTGCAACATTGCGGCCAAGGCCTGGACGGCCTTCTCAGCGTCCCGGCCCATACGGCGCAGGGCCGTCACAGCAGCCTGGCTGACCTCTACTTCTTCGTCCGCTAGAGCCGCCATCAAAGCCGGCACTGCCGCCTTGCCGAAGGGACCCAAGCCAAGGTGAACAACAGCCTTCCGCCGTATCGCTGGATCCTTATCCTTGGCCAGCTCAGTCCATTCTTTGAGAGTCTTGCCGTGGTAGGTCGGTTCGCCTTCGGCGCCAGGTGCGGCGAAAAGTGCGCAGGGCAATAGGATCTGGAGCAATAAAGACAAGGCTCGGGTGGACATGGCAACTCTCCATAGAAGCTTGTTCCCCGATACCTACCTTATTTCAGCCTCAGAGACTTCGCAATCTGAAAGTGATTCGAGCTCAGGTTCGCCCTTCTAACTCTCCCTATAAAGTTTCCTCTTGATCAAATCTCATTGGCATCATAGGTTTTCCATTCGCCGATTTTCTTATCGTTGATGCATTGACCCTCATCATATAATGCTCCATTTGGATGATATCTTTTCAATAGTCTGCTCCCACGATGTTCCAATTTCGGGCCTCGATAGCAGAGCCTCAACACGCGCTGTTTACGCTTCGCCGGTAGTATCACTACCCCACGACGCAAAACTCGCTTCCGGGCGCCGGCCAAGCTCTCCCGGACGGGCTTGGTTACCCGCTAGGCCTCGATGAAAGGTTTCCGAGTTGTTTCCTACATCCCTTCCCCCTTTCCCAAGCTTTCCTGACGCAACGACCCTGTGGATCACCTTAGCACCCTCTGGACCAACAAAACGGGTCTCCAGGGCGGGTTTGGCGGTAAGCGCTGTCGGCGACTTTGGATGTCAGACGGACTCGCGCTTTTGCAGCTGGACCCTCTGGATCACCCCTTTGACCCTGAGGGTCAGGCTCGGACCCTCTGGGTCAGCACCAATTGAGCCAGAGGGTGATCAATAATTGAACACCCGATGCCACCCGAGAGTGTGCTGGGACTCCAGCCGCTCACGCGACCGGCTCGCTATGTACCGGCTCGCTATCTTTGGTTGGCTTATGAAGGCCCCCAAAGTAGAACCAAGGCCGCCAACACTTGGCGGCATTCAAACACACTCACAGAGTCGGTCTTGCCGAAAGTTCGTTTCCAACTGGCGCGGATGGGGGGTGTGTGAGGAGGTGCTGAAACAATCTTTCCTAACATGCACCGCTACAAAGGCTTCCGGTAAAAAAGATCGTTTCACTGATTGGGACGCTTACGAGAAACGATAAACCTTGAAGGGCCTTCTGCCTGGACTCGGGCGGGTGAGAGCCCAGTAGTTTCCGAGGCGCGGACGTGCCCCCTCGGTCTTTATTCTCTTACGGCTTCCCGCTATACTCCGATTAAGGATTCGATTGGAGCGTTCCTTTCCCCGCGCTCTGGTTGTCGCTTTTCGTCGAATCAGGCCGTGTTGGGCCGATCCCTTTTCCTTTCCGTGCAGGAGGTCTTTGCAACCATGTCACGACGGAACCTTGCCTGGCTCTTGAGCATCTGCGCCGTGTTCGGTCTTGGGTTGGCCGTATCGCACAGCGCCCCCACCCACGATAAGGAATACGAGCTGGTCCATTTGGTGGTGGATGTCTTGACGCAGGTGCGCAAGAATTACGTCACGGATATCGATCCGGACCGCGAGCGCAAGCTCGTCGAGGACATGATCAACGGCGGCCTCGAGCGCCTCGATCCGCATTCGGCTTACATCAATCCCAAGGACTACAAGCAGTTCGACAAGATCAGCAAGGGCACGTTCGGCGGCATCGGCATTCAGCTCGGCTACGACCGTCAAAACCGCGGGCAATTGACCGTCATCAGCCCGATGGTGGGCACGCCGGCTTATGAAAAGGGCGTTTTGGCCGGCGACATGATCCTCAAAATCGACGGCAAATCGACGGAAAACATGCGCATCAGCGATGCCGTGGACATTATCCAGGGCGAACCGGGCAAATCGATTACGCTTACCGTTGTGCACGAGGGCAGCAAGGAACCAATCGACGTTGATATCACGCGTGCGGAGATTAAAGTTCAGAGCGTCATGGGGGACCGTAGACTCCAAGACGATCCCAAGGAGTGGGACTTCTTTATCGATCATTCGAACAAGATCGGCTATATCCGCCTGACTAACTTCAGCGAAACGGCCGCCAAGGAAATGGAAGACGCAATCGAGAAGCTGGAAGGGGATGGCGTGCGCGGCCTCGTAATCGACCTGCGCAACAATCCCGGCGGTCTTCTCACGGCCGCAGTGGAAATCAGCGACTTGTTCCTGACGGAAGGAACCATTGTCACAATCAAAGGCCGTAATGACAGGGAAAAGGCCTATGAGGCCAAGCTTTCTGGAACGCATTTACTGCCTAAAGAGAAGTTTCCCATCGCCGTCCTCATAAACAAGTACAGCGCCAGCGCCAGCGAGATTCTGTCGGCGGCCCTGCAAGATCATGAACGGGCGGTCATCATTGGCGAACGCAGCTACGGCAAGGGCAGCGTGCAAAACATCATCCGCATCAACGAGGGCGACCGCGGCATGAGCGCCTTGAAGCTGACCACCGCTTCCTACTGGCGCCCTAGCGGCAAGAACATTCATCGCTTCCCCGATAGCAAGGAAACCGATGAATGGGGCGTCAAGCCCGACCCCGGCTATGAGATCACAATGAAAGACGAAGAGCGGCTGGAATACATGATCGACCGCAATCATCGCGATGTCGTCCGAGGCAAGGACGCGCCGGCCACGAAGCCCAAGGAAGACAAGAGCAAGGAAAAGGACAAGGACAAGAAACCTTTTGAAGACCGCGTCCTCAAGAAAGCCATGGAATACATGCAAGAGAAGGTCAAGAAGGTGGAAAAAGCTGGTTTGACGCCGCAAGAGACGGCAAACAGTTAAGGAAAGTCGCTTGCGATAGGATTAACTGCTGCAAAGCCCACAGGTTGCGATCTGTGGGCTTTGTCGATTTAATGACCGTGTGAAAACCGTAGCTGCGGTTGTGCCCAGCCCGTATTTGGGTGGAAAGAAATCGTGCAGCCTGGTTCCGCGCCATTCCGTAGCACTCGAGGGTGTGGCGTCATTGACGCTCAAAGCTGCTCAATGGACGAGCGCCGAAGGGGTGGCGCTCCACCCAAACAAACCTTTTCTGTGCACTAAACCGGGATGACGATGTCTTCGGAGCTGCTCATCCTCTTTGAGGACAACCATTGCCTCGCCGTCGCCAAGCCCGCGCCGCTTCTGACCCAGGGCGTGCCTCCAGGCATCCCCACGCTGGAAGGCATGGCCAAGGCTTATTTGAAGGATCGATATCAGAAGGCCGGCAATGTTTACCTTGGCATTCCGCACCGCCTGGACCGGCCGGTCTCCGGAGTCGTTTTGTTTGCTCGAAACACCAAGGCGGCGAGACGGCTTGCCGAGCAATTCCGCGAACGGCAAGTCCTCAAGACTTATTGGGCCCTGGTGGAAGGCGAGGTGGTCGAGAGTGAAGGTCGCTGGGAAGATTGGCTGCTCAAGAAACCGGACGAGGCGCGAACGGAAAAAGTGGAAGGAGACGTTTCGGGGGCGCGTCACGCGATTCTGCGTTTCCGGAGGTTAGCGGCAAGCGAGGGCAGCACTCTATTGGAACTGGAACCCCAAACCGGCCGCATGCACCAAATCCGCGTGCAAACAGCAACGCGCGGCCATCCGGTCCTGGGCGATATGATTTACGGCGCCACCCAACCTTTTGGCCCGCCCGCGGAGTTGCCTCGGGACCGCGCCATCGCACTTCACGCACGCAGTTTGACTTTTTTGCATCCGATTCGCTATGAGCCTATTACCTTGACCGCGCCGCTGCCGGCGTATTGGCCTGACTGGGTCCGGGAACGCCAAGGTTTATCTGGTTTGCCCGCGTCCCCGCCGTGACCTATCCTTGGAGGATCCGCAAAACAGACTCGACCGGCCTGAAATACCCTTCCTGATTGTGGCCCCATGGCTTCATCGGCATTATCCCTGGCAGCCCCTTTACAGAAACCAATTGCTGCCGCGTCACAGCCGGCCCCGCCTTTCGCCGACAATGCCTTTCGGTTGCTTCTTATTATCGCGTTGTATGCGATTCCGCTTGTTGCAACGGTACGCGCCATAACCGACCTCGACATCTGGTGGCACCTGCGGGTCGGGCAGTGGATCGTTGAAAACAACGCGGTCCCGACAAGCGATCACTTTGCCCTGCCCACCGCGAACACGCCCTGGGTCGCGTATAGTTGGCTGTTCGAGGTTCTCGTTTACTGGCTCTACCAGCAATTTGGCTTGCTGGGTTTGGTTGGTTATCGCGTCATTCTCTCTTTAGCCATCCTGGCGTCGCTCCATCGATTGATCGCCAAGCGCGAGCGGCGATTGCTAATAGGATGTTTGCTTGCCGGCGCCGCCATCGCCGGATTCATGCAAAGCCTGAACGAAAGGCCCTGGCTCTTCACGATATTGTTCACCATCTGGACGTTTGATGTGGTCCTCGACCTGCGGGCCGGGGTGTTTACGAAGAAGACCTGGCTGCTCCCTCTGGCTTACGTGCTCTGGGCAAACTTGCACATCCAGTTTGTTTACGGCTTCTTCATGCTAGGGCTGGCGTGCATCGCCCCCGCTCTTGACCGACTGCGTCACGATCGTTTTGCCGATCACGCCACTTGTTTTTTCGGCGGCCGTGATTGGCGGCGATTGATGCTAATCACCGGCCTGTGTGTGCTGGCTACGTTGATTAACCCGTATCACTTTCGCCTCTATGGTGTTGTCTTCGAGTATGCCACGCAACCGGGCCCGTATCGCCTGGTCGTGGAACTGACGGCGATGGATTTCCGCGAAGTCTGGGACTGGCTGGTGCTCGGCTTGGCGGGATTGGCAACTTTCTCGCTGGGACGACAACGCCTGCTGTCCGCCTTCGACATTCTCCTACTTTGCGGCTCGGCCTATCTCTCCTTTCATATGCGCCGTGATAGCTGGCTCGTAGCAATCGTAAGTGCCGCTATCCTTGCCGGCAGGAGCAATGCACTGGCCAGGGAAGTCGCCGAGTTTCCCCTCACCATCAAACGAGCCCTGGGACTGGCGGGCGGATTGGCTTGTGTCTTACTGCTGACGATTCTCGGAAGGCACTTGAGCGAGAGTACGTTGCAAGAAGATGTGAAAAATCGATTTCCCGTTCAAGCGGCGAGGTTCGTTAAGGAACACAACCTAACCGGGCCGCTCTACAACCATTTCAATTGGGGCGGCTACCTTATTTGGGCCTTGCCCGACCTAGCCGTAGCGATCGACGGCCGGACAAATCTGCATGGCGACGAACGCATCACCCGCTTCGAGCGCACCTGGAACGGCCTACCCGGCTGGCAAGCAGATCCTGACTTAACCGCCGCGGGCGTCATCATTGCGGATCGTTCAACCCCCTTGGCCGGCCTGCTTCGCGACGATAGTCGCTTCCAACTGGAATACGCGGATGAAGTGGCCTGCGTTTTTGTCAAAAAGTAAGGCGACCCGGGCCAGTCATTGCCCGGGTGCTCAGCGGTCCAAGGGTCGCGGCGCGGACTTCTCCGGGACCCTATGACCCTGTTGCTCAATTGGCGCTGATCCAGAGGGTCGGAGCCTGATCCTCAGGATCAAAGTAGTGGTCCACAGGGTCCAGCTGCAAAAGCTTAGGGCCTTCTGACATTCAAAGACGTCGACTGCCCTTACCGACCAACCCACCCTGAGGACCCGTTTTGCTGGTCCAGAGGGTGGTTGCCTGGTCCACTGGGTCGGAACCTGGTCCACAGGGTGGGGCCACGGCAACGGTGCTTTCGAACCACGCTTCTTCCACGGTATACTCAGGAAGTCGGAGCCGCCCCGGATTCGTTTCATTTCAACTCCCGGACACTTGCGCTTCGGCTCTGCGACCCCGCCGCACTAGCTGCGCTGGGCGCGGATCTCCGACCCCGCCGCACTAGCCCGACCGGAGCCTTCGTTCTGAAAGAGCGGCCTGCTACCGATCTGGGGCAGTAACTGAGGATTTCCAAAGGCGCCCTTATCCAAGCCAAGTTCCGAATCCTCAAGCGTTTCCGGGAAGAAGCCGGAGATTTGTTGGATTAATTGTCCTTTTCGAGTAATATCGCTCCAACTTCCGGACTATCTAATGTGGGGCAAGTTTGCAACTTGCCGGTTTTGGACAAGTTAAAAACTTGTCTCCACAAATGTGGGGCAAGTTTGCAACTTGCCGGCCTTAGAAACTTGCCGGCCTTGGACACTTGCCGGCCTTGGACAAGTTAAAAACTTGTCCCCACTAAAACGCTCACCCAGCGGGAGTTTCGTCCAATGCAAACCCGTGCTCCGACTCACCCATCTGCCGATAAATTGCGCGGCTTTGGACTTGGCCAGTTGGATGATGCCGACGCTGTCTCCGTGATGAATCATTTGGATAAATGTTCTGAATGCCAAAAGGAAGTGGCAGCGGTCACGGGCGACTATTTCCTCGATCGGCTTCGCGAGGCGCGCAGCCGCAGCGGCACACCGCTTCCAGGCAAATCACTTTCCGAACTGGCGCGCAGTCTGTATGCCACGGTGCCGCCTTCGACTTCGGCGCCGTCTGTTTCAGGTTTGCCTCCCGAGCTGGCCAACCATCCTCAATATGAAGTCGTCAGCGAGTTGGGCCCGGGCGGCATGGGCGTTGTCTACCTGGCTCGCCATCTGTTGTCGGGACGGCTCGAAGTCCTCAAAGTGATGAACAAGGAATTGCTCGCCCGGTCGGGAAGCAAGGAGCGGTTCCTGCGCGAGATTCAGTCGGCGGCCATGCTCGACCATCCTAATGTGGTCAAAATGTACACCGCCATGGAGATGGGCGATCTGATGGTCCTTGTGATGGAATATGTCAAAGGTGAAGACCTTGCCAAGTTGGTCAAAGCCAAGGGCCGCCTACCCGTGCCCAACGCGTGCTATTACACCCACCAGGTGACCCTTGGCCTGCAGCATGCCTTCGAAAAGAACATGGTCCACCGCGACATCAAGCCGCAAAACGTGATTCTCGCAAAAGAGGGTAAAAAACACCTGGTCAAGGTGCTTGATTTCGGGCTGGCCAAGGTCGTCCGCGAGCGCGGGGACCAGTTCGAGCTGACCGGCCAGGGACAGATGCTGGGCACGCCGGATTACATCGCTCCCGAGCAACCGATGGATGCCACCAACGCGGACATCCGCGCTGACATCTATAGCCTGGGATGCTCCCTGTACTTTCTGCTCTCCGGCCATGCCCCATTCAAAGGAAAAAGCTTATTCGAGATTTTGCAAGCGCACCAAACCCGGGAAGCCCCGGCGCTCACTCTCGAGCGGCCTGAAGTATCTCCAGAACTGGCGGCCATTGTAAGTAAGATGATGGCCAAGGATCCGGCGCTGCGCTATCAGCAGCCAATCCAGGCGGCGCAAGCCCTGTCCCCCTTCTTCCGAGCCGATTCAAAGGCCCAGCCGCCAAAATCATCTCACGACTCTGCCTTGGAAAAGCCTATGCCGCCAACGCAGGAGGACAACCTAGCAAAGACCGGCAAAACGGTCGTGCCTCTAGCCGAGGTCGTCAACGAAGTCAAAGATGAGCCAAGATCCATCCAAAGGGCTTCAACGTCGCACTGGGAATTATTAAGGGAGAGCGATGTCGCATCAAATGAAGCGCCGAACGCCAAGAAGGAATCAAAACGTGCGGTCAGGTCCCATCCGGCCAATAAGAAGAGGATGCTGATCGCGGCCGGCGTTCTGGTTGGCATTCTCTTTACGGGCTTGATCGGCCTCTGGGCGGCCGGTGTGTTCAAGGTGAGGACGAAGGAGGGCACGCTGGTCGTCGAGGTCAATGAGCCGAACGCGGAAGTGTTCGTAGACGGTGAAAGGGTAACCGTGACTTGGGGCGACTGTGGCAAGAAGGCCGAGATCCGCGTCAGGTTGGGCACGCGCAAGGTGGAGGTCAAGAAGGACGGCTTCACGGCCTACGGCGAAGAAGTGACGCTGGAAGACGGCGGCCGCAAGGTTCTTAGCGCACACCTGGAACCGAAAGACCAGCCACCGCCGGACAAAGAGTGGGTGTCACTGTTCAACGGCAAGGACCTGACCGGCTGGCAAATCCCCGATGCACCAACCACGCACTGGACGGTTGATGACGGCGCAATCATAGGGACGAATTCCGGAGCCCTCGGATCCGGTTCTCAGTCGCTCGAAACTCAGCAAAAGTTTACCGATTTCTGCCTGCGCCTTGAAACAATGAGGAGCGAAGGTCAAAACAACAGCCATATTTTCTTCCGCGGCTTAGGAGTTATCATCGCCGCAACCGAGCAGCCACCCCAGGAGTCGTACCCAACCGGGACCCTTAACGTGCCGGCCAAGAAACTCCTGCAAATAGGTCCCGAAGATGACATGTCGCCTGGGAAGTGGTTCACACTCGAGATCGTAGTCACAGGGCAGCGATGTAAAGTCATTCGGGCCGGGCACAAGGTCGCCGATTGTCGGATTGACAATCTCGGCCCTGATATCGCGGGCCCCCCTACACCTATCAGCCTTGGATGCCGGCCGCAAAGTACCGTCCGGTTCCGCAAGATCGAGATCAAGGAGTTGCCGCCGACCAAACCCGATGAGCAAGGCTTCGTCCGGCTCTTCAACGGCAAGGACCTGACCGGCTGGAAACTACCTTTCGGCGGCACCGGAGACTGGAAGGCTCAAAACGGCATGATTGTCAGCAGCGGCCCAGCCAGTCACCTTTTCAGCGAGCGCGGCGATTTCGACAACTTCCACTTGCGTGCCGAGGCTCAAATCAACGACGGCGGCAATAGCGGCCTGTACTTCCGCACCGACCTTGGCACCGGTTGGCCGAAGGGATACGAAGCCCAAATCAACGCAACCCACGGAGATCCCCAAAAGACCGGAAGCCTATATAACATCGCCAAAATCCTGGATCAACTTCACAAACCGGACGAGTGGTTCACTCTAGAAGTTATCGCGGAAGGGGAGCACGTCGTCATCTTGGTCAACGACAAGAAAGTCGTCGACGTGACGGACTCGACCTACAAGAAGGGCCACATTGCACTTCAACAGCACGATCCGCAGACCGTCGTCAAGTTCCGCAAGATTGAGATCAAGGAATTGCCCTCCAAGCCTGCGGCGGATCCGCTTCCGAAGGGCAGCGTCTGGAAAGGGAAGCGAACGTACCGCAAAGGCGCTTATGCTCCCGCTACTGTGACCTACGAGTTACATGTGCGCGATCGAAAAGGGACCAAGTTTACGGGACACGTTTTCGATAACGGGCCTGGCCGCAATCGCGCCGAAGTCGAGGGTGAGGTCGAAGGAAAAACCATCTCCTGGCGCGAGCGGTCGGTGTTTAACACTGAGGGCCTCATGACCATGAAAGGAAAGCTCGAAGGGGACGCCCTCCAATTAACCTTTAAGGGTTTTTATGGCAAGGGCCGTCCGACCAATGAAGGCGATGGGAAGTTGAAAATGAGCAAATAGCAGTATTGCCGCAACGCGCGGTCTTCGTAACTGATCACACGGAGCAGAGAGGAAGAAACTGTGTAGAGTCACCTACCTTGAACCACGGAGTTCAGACCATGAGATTTCATCTGAGGATTGCGGCGTCGCTTCTGGGACTGCTGACCTTTTTGGCGGTTACGTCGAGCAGTCGCGCGGATCTCGCGTATATCACCGGAGGGAGTACCATTTACCAATGGAATACGGCGACGAACAGCGTTACTTCGGTGGTCTCCTCTGCGAACGGGGGCGGCCTCGACAGCCTCATCTTCGATAACCAAGGCGACATCATCTACAGCATCATCGGCACGAATTCCATCGGCATTTACAACTTAAGCACCCATAACAATCGCATTCTCGCTAGTGGCGGTAACTTCACCGGCGTCGCCGACATGGCCCTGGAGCCTGGCGGTGCGACTTTTCTGGTGAGTAATGCCTTCGACGGCTCTATCGACCGGGTGACCATTGCCACGGGAGCCAAAACCACTCTCTACAATGGCGGCCTCCGACCCGACGGCGTGACCTACGACGACAGCGGTCACCTGTTTGCGGTCCTTGGTCTCACCGAAGTCGCACAACTCAACCCAACCACCGGCGCCGTTCTCAAGACGATTTCGACTCCCAACCAACCCGATAGCATATCGTTCGATGCCTTGACGGGGAAACTTTATGTATCTTCCGACGGCGGCGGCTTCTACACACTCCCCACAACTCTCTCCAGTGCGACCTTCACTGCCGTAAGTGGCAGTCCCGTATTCGATGGGATGGCGAGCAACGGGAATCTGCTGTACTTTGTTGTGCGCGGCCAAGGGGCGGTGATCTATAACCTCAATACCGGCGCCGTTACGGAAAGGAGCCCATTTATCTCAGGAGCAGATGATATTGCGCCCCTGACCGGCCTGGGATCATCCGGATCATCCGTACCAGAGCCAAGTAGTATCGTACTGCTCGGTTTGGGCCTCGCCATTCTGGCGGCGGGTGGAATTCCCCGGAAGGCGGCGACCGCGCGGTCGGCTGGAACGGTTCCATTTTGCCTATCCAGAGCATAGGGAAGACACCTGGAACGATAGGGACGTTGAAATCGCTTTCCCATGCAGGCAAAAATGCTGCCTTGCCGCACCATGCTATACCCCGGTTCTCCTCCTTGAAACCGGCCAGAGAGGAACTGGTGCGGCCTCTGGTGGCGAGGAGGTGCGCAGAAAATAGGAAGAAAAAAAGGGAAATTCAAAGGGGGAAGGGAAAATCAAAGGGGGACCGGCACGCCTATAGTTTTGCTCGAGCGGCCCTGGCCCCGAAGGAGGGCATGCACGCCCACGGACAGGGTGTTAACAGAAAACGTGCCTCTCCCCTTTGGTTGCTTTGCAACGCAGACTTGGCTTCCTTGTCGGCCTTTCTCATCGTAAGCGGCCATTTCATGAGCAATCCGCATGACCTCATCGACGACCGGATCGATGTGGTCACGCGCGGACTCATGGGGCTCTCGCGGTCTTGTTTAACCCGGCGATTCTTAAGCCAAATCAAACAGTAGAAGCTCAGTCTCTTTCCGGGGGCTAAGATTCAACGAGCCTTCATCACTAATCGAAGCCCCGTCTCCTGCTTGGAGTTGCTTGCCGTTGACGTCCAATTGCCCTCGGACGACCTGCACCCAGGCGTGCCGCCCGGCAGGGATACGGTATTCGATCTGGTCTCCCGCCTTCAGCACCGCTCCGTAAAGCAGCGCGTCTTGATGCAGCTTCATGGATCCGTCCCTGCCATCGGGTGAGACGAGGAGCCGGAGCCGGCCTGCTTTCTCGGCTTCCGGAATTGTTTGTTGATCGTACTCGGGTTTCAAACCTCGACGGTCGGGCAAGATCCAGATTTGCAGCAGGTGAACCGGCTCCTTCGGCGAAGGGTTGAACTCGCCGTGCAGGATGCCCGTTCCGGCTGACATGCGCTGGACATCGCCGGCGCGGATCACCGAGCCGTTGCCCATGCTGTCCTTGTGTTCGAGCGCGCCCTGGACAATGTAGGTGATGATCTCCATGTCGCGGTGAGGATGCATGCCGAAGCCGGCCCCCGGATTGACCCAGTCCTCGTTGATGACGCGCAAGCCGCGAAACCCGACGTTGTCTGGGTCGTAATAATCGCCGAACGAAAAGCTATGGTAGCTGTCGAGCCAATCGATAGCCGTCCGACCTCGTTCCTCACTCCGTCTAATGTTAATCATGGCAATTCTCCTAACTATTCGTTCAGTCAACATTCGTGACAACAGATATACAGCAAAAAGAAACACTTCTCTCCTTAACCGTGTTGATCCCTCTGCCGCACTTTCACCAGCAGGCGATTCAACTCGGTAAGCTCCGCGCCGGAAAGATGGCCCAGCAGCTTCTTGTGTAAGGCCAGGACCGGCCGATCGAGCTTGGCCAGCACATTAGTTCCCTTCCGGGTAATCTTGACCAACACCACGCGCCGATCGGCCCGCGTCCGCTGTCTCTCGACCAGCCCGGCCTCTTCCAGGCGGTCAACCAACCGCGTGATATCGGGCATGCGGTTGATCATCTGCGCCGCGATTTCCTGGCAAGGCGTTCCCTCGCCCCCCAAGCCGCGCAGTATGCGCAACACGTTATACTGCGACGAGGACACGCCGTGTTCCCCAAAGAGCTTGGCAAATTCCTGCATCATTTCGTCCTCGGTTCGAGCCAGGTTCAACCCGACCTCCTGCTCCAGGGAATCAAAAGGCTTTTCCTTCCGCAGTTCCACTTGCAACGCCGACTTGCCCATTTGCTGACCCCCGGTCTTGCTCGGCCTTGGGTACATTATACGTTACAACGATATTTGTGTCAACAGGTAATTAGCCAGCGCTTGTGCCGGACCTGACCCAATACTGCCAATCGAACGCAAACTTCGATAAAATAGCCGAACCGGTAATGGCACGATGCATCGGTGCCTCTCTTGGCGCAAATCCCACCGGAAGACCATTAACCCATGGCCGTTGCCCTTGTCGAGCAGGACCGCCAAATGAAAGACTCTGATTGTCTGGCAGGGAAAGCGGAAGAGAGTATAATTCCGTGAAGTAGTTTTGTCGAGGAAACGCACGCATGAGTCGAACCGTTGAACTTCCCGACGCGGTTTATGCAGCCTTGGAAGAGGCTGCGCGCGCAAGCGGTGCGACCGCAGCGGACTGGATTGCCGCCCACCTGCCAGAAATAGGCAAGGCTAACGGGGCCAGCCCTAGCGCCAGGGAGGACTGGCTCGACCGGGATTTTCTCAAGACCTACGCTAAGGAGGCGGACGACTCGGTCAGCCTTGAAGAAGTGCGCCGGGCGATGGCCAAGATACCCGGCCGCCTCGCCGACGATATTCGGGCCGAGCGGGATGAACACTAAATGCCAGGCCGCTTTTGGGATACCAGCGCGCTGGTCAAACACTACCACCAGGAATTGGGTACGCCCTGCGTAGACAATCTTCTGCAAGCGCCCGGATCGGTGCACGCCATCTCGCGTTTGGGCGTGACGGAAACTTTTTCGGTTTTCGCCGGCAAGGTGCGAGCTGGGCACATCAACTTCATGGAATTCGATCGACTTTGCCGCCGGTTTCTAACGGACACAAAAGGCAAACTCTTTTCGGTCGCTCGTCTGCTTGTTTCGCATCACAGGGAAGCAGAGCGACTGCTGCGATTGTACGGCCCGCGACAAGGCCTTGGATTGCGGACGCTCGACAGCCTCCAACTCGCTGTGGCTTTGGACTTTCGAGATCGGGGCGTCATCGACACCTTTGTCTGTGCCGATGTCAGGTTGATCGCGGTCGCTCAGGCCGAAGGCTTGAATGTAGTCAATCCCGAATATCCGTGAGAACGGATAGCCACGCTTCTCTGGAAATCACTCGGCCAACAGCTTCATCGCTGCCTGCCTGTCGAAGCTGATCCAGGGGAACGGTCTGTCGCGCGCTATTGAATCGGGGCCCCTGTCTCCTAGCGCATGCGGGCGAAACCCGGATCATGGGAGCCGTTCCAGAGCTAATGCGGGGCGGAGCATGATAGCGTCACACTCGCTTAGCAAGCTCTTTAGTTCACGTACTTCGGCCTGCCCTGAGGCCAGTCTCCCTGAAGATTTACCAACAAGGAAAAGATCCAGAGAAACAAAAGCGGACATCGTAGATTGTGGGCGAGGGGAGCTATATCCTGCGGGGCGATCAACAAAGACTTGATGCGCCTTGATCTTCATACGCACTCTCCACGCCAACCCTCTTGACCGGGGGTGTCCGGGAGGTGAAATGAAACGAAATCCCGGGCGACTCGGACTATTTCAGCCTACTCGGGACAATCGCCTACCCCAAACTCGGTTGTCACCGGCCTTTTTAGCCGGCTCTTCTTTGATAATTTGGGCGATTTCCATAAAGCATTAGCAGTTTTTCAAGCTCGGCGGCGGGCCGTGCTCGGAAGGCCATAAAGGTCGTTTCCGGCCGGCGTGGTAGGGGGTGTGTGAGCGGGTCGGGAAACGATCTTTCGTAAGACCTATCCTTGCAAAGGGTTCCGGCAAAAGAGATCGTTTCTTTACTTATAACAGCGACGTGAAACGAATGAGGCGGGCCTGACAGAAGGGGGGAATTAGGCCGGTCCTTCCGGGGTTCGTCTTGACCCCGCCATCGGGGCTCCCCATAATCCCGCCCGCGCCGTGCTTACTTTCCAACCTGACTTATTGATCGAGTAGTGATCCGTTATGGATTCCACACCTTTGTCGTCAAACGGAACAAACGATACCGCCCTGGATAGTCTTCTAGCCCAGATTGCCGCTTCGCCGGTCGCGCGATCGAAGCTTCTTCGGCAATTGCTTGGCGAAGGCGCATGCCGGCAATTGAGTCTGTTCCCCGTGCCGGAGGGATTCAAGCTGTCGGTGGTCGTGCCGGTCTTCAACGAGAAGCAGTGGATTCGCGAGATCCTTCGGCGCATTCAGGACGTGCCCATTCCCAAGGAAGTCATCATCGTCGATGACTTCAGCACCGACGGCACACGCGAAATCCTCAAGGAACTGGAAAAGCCGGATATCCGCGTCATTTATCAACCGCACAATCAAGGAAAAGGCGCGGCTCTTCGGGAAGGGTTTCGCCACGTGACGGGCGACGTCGTCATCGTCCAGGACGCCGACCTGGAGTATGATCCCGCGGAGTATCCCCGTTTGATTCAGCCCATCGTCGATGGCCGGGCTGACGTCGTGATCGGCTCGCGCTTCATTGGCGACAGCCATCGCGTGCTCTACTTTTGGCACTCCGTGGCCAACAAGGCCTTGACGATGTTATCGAACATGTTTACGAACCTCAACCTTACGGACATGGAGACTTGTTATAAGGTCTTTCGCCGTGAGGTGCTTGCCGGCATTGAGCTGAAGTCCAATCGCTTCGGATTCGAACCGGAAATCACCGCCAAGATCGCCAAGAAACGCAACCCGGCCTGGCGCATCTATGAAGTTCCCATCAGCTACTCGGGCCGCACCTACGAAGAAGGCAAGAAGATCGGCTTGCGCGACGCCTTTATCGCCTTGTACTGTATCGTGCGGTTTTGGTTGCGCGACTGATGAAGAATCATCAGGGGGGCTGACGCCCCCCGCTCGCCGCTTTTGATCCCCGGAACGAGGAAGGATCCTCCCATGCGACCTGTCGTGTTTGCGCTCCTGGCGAGCGCTGTCCTGGCTCCTCGCGCTTTGGCCGGCGAGCTTCACCACTTTGAAGACGCACCCCTGCGCGCTATTCAGTTCGTCGATCACGACGAAGGCTGGGCGGTGGGGGACGATGGCGTCATTCTGCACACTTTCGATGGCGGGGCTAGCTGGGAAAGACAGCCCACCGGCGTCCGCGCGTCGTTGCAGTCGCAGTTCTTCCTGACCCCTTACATCGGCTGGGCGGCAGGTCGCGAAGAGTTACCCAATGGCAAGGGCAGCGCGGGCGTGCTGCTGACGACGCGCGACGGCGGCTTGAAATGGCAACGCGTCACGCTCAACGCCCTGCCTGGGCTCAATTGTGTTCGGTTCCGGGACGATAAAAACGGACTCATAGCCGGAGACGGAACCGACCAATATCCTTCCGGCGTCTTCCAAACCAAGGATGGCGGGCAAAGCTGGCAGCCCGTCTCGGGACCTCGAGCCACTTCCTGGCTGGCTGCCGACCTTAGCGTCGATGGAGCCTCGTTGGGGGGCGCCTGGAATCGCCTTGCCGTTCTGCGCGGCGAAAAGATGGTCCTTGCCGACGTGGATTGGCTAGGCGGCCGGAGCCTGCGCGGTCTGCAGATCGTTAAGAAACGGGGAGTGGCCGTTGGCCAGGGTGGGCTAGTCCTCTTGAGTGACGACACAGCCGGGGCCAGTTGGAGCCTGGCAGATTTGAAACTGTCCGAGGAACTGCGCGCCTCCTGTGATTTCCATGCCGTTCACTGCGTCGGCAAGCACATCTGGATCGTCGGCCGGCCGGGCTCGGTTGTGTTGCACAGCGGCGACGCCGGGGACACCTGGAGTTGGGAAATGACAGGCCAGACCATGCCACTCAACGGCCTCTACTTCATGGATGCCAGACAGGGCTGGGCAGTCGGTGAACTCGGAACCATCTTGGGTACCATGGACGGCGGCAAGACATGGAAAGTGCAGCGCCGGGGCGGCCAGCGTGCGGCGGCTTTGGTGATCCAAGCTCGCTCATCGCGCCTGCCCCTGGAAAGCATCGCACTACTGGGCGCGGAAGACGGCTACCTGACGACGGCTCTGCGCGTCGTTTCACCCGATGCCGCCACGGCGGCGCCCCAGGCGGCGACGGAATCGCAACGGCTAATCGCGGCCATGCGCCAAGTTGGCGGCGCGGCCGGAGAAACGCTATGGCAATTCCCGCTGCCGCAGTATCTTCTTCGCGGCGAAACAGGCGACCTTCTCAAGGCTTGGGATAGGCTGCACGCCGACCACGCTGCCCCAGCGCTGCTAAGGCAACTGGTCTTGGCCTTGCGCGTCTGGCGGCCGAATGTCGTCGTGTCCGACCTTCCGGAAAAACAAAGCGACGAGCTGACAGTGGATGCCCTCGTCGCCGAGGCGGTAAGAGAGGCTTTCAAGGAGGCCGCCGACTCCAAGGCGTTTCCCGAGCAGATCACTCAACTCGGGTTGGAACCGTGGAAAGCCGATAAGCTCTACGGCCTATGTGCGGATCGAAAGGACGCCCAGGTTACCCACGACACAGGGGAGCTTTGCTCACGCCTGCAAGCGCCGGCCCGTGAATTTGCCGCATCCGGCCTCGGGCTGCTGACCGAGGCGCAGGCGCCTCCTGTCGCCATGCATCATTATCGTTTGATGGAGAGTTGTCTCGATGGGGCCAGGGACCATCGTGATTTGCTGCAAGGCATCATGCTCGCCATGGGCGGCGAGGCGCGGCGGGATCTGGGTCCTGTTCAAGACATTTCCGCGGAACTGAAGAAGGCCTGGCAAGCGCGAAGGAACTTGCTCGCGCTTGCCGAGACGCCGGCCGGACCGCGTAATGACCCCAATAAGCTCTTGGCGAGAATCGGCCCCGCCTTGGAAGGGCTTCCCGTGGATCAGGCGGCGCCCGCCGCCTTTGCCGTCGCCAGCCAGTTTGCGCGCCTGGGCCAGTGGGAACTGGCGCGGGAGGTTTATCTGCTCGTGGTCGATCGTTATCCCGCCCATCCCTTGGCCATCGATTCGTGCCGGTGGTTGATCCGTTACAACAGCAGCAGTGAAGTTCGCCGCCGACATGAGTTAGGTCAGTTTCTTATAGTCGGCACATATGAAATTGGCACGCGATCGAAAACTGAAGCGGATAAACCAGAAGCAAAACCGGACGGCTCATCCAAAGGTCCGGAAACTTCCTGGGACGATCTTGAATACCGGCGAACCAAGGAAGTGACCTTTTTAGGAGGGGCCGCATTTGCCAAGCGCTGGTATGAGGGCAGCCTGCAATTAGAACCCAAGCTGGCCGCGCTGGGGCCGCTCTTTGCCAATGACACGTCAATGCAGTTTTGCCTTCAGGCGGCGCGGCGCCAATTAGGGCAAGTCGAGATGGCCCAAAAATGGTATGGCCAATTCGCCTCAAGGCAGCCGCCGGGACCGTGGCGTGACGCCGCCCTGGCCGAGATCTGGCTCGCCAACAAGTCGGGAACTCCGCCCAAGCCGGTCGCTTCTTGTCGCTTGATTGATACCAGGCCGTTTTTAGATGGCAAGCTGGACGATGCCTGCTGGCAAAACGCCAAGCCTCTGGTCCTTAAGAACGCCTCCGGCTCCACGGTTGAGCAGTATCCGACCGAGGTGAAGCTCGCCTACGATAAAGACTTTCTCTATGTGGCCATTAGCTGCAAACACCCAGCCGACCGCTATGTACCTCCGGCCAAAGTCCGCCAGCGCGATGCAGACGTCCGTCCTTTCGACCATGTCGATCTGCTTCTCGATCTGGACCGCGATTATCACACCTGCTTCCATCTCCAGGTGGACCAGCGCGGCTGCGTGTGCGAGGACTGCTGGGGCGATCTGAGCTGGAACCCGCGCTGGTTCGTGGCCTTGCAGAGCAACAAGGAGGGCTGGCAAGTCGAGGCGGCCATTCCGATGCTCGAGTTAACGGGTGATGCCGTGACCATCGGCAAGACGTGGGCATGCAATGTGACCCGGATCTTACCGGGGCGCGGCGTGCAAAGCTGGTCACTGCCGGCGGACGTCGATCCACGGCCCGAAGGCATGGGTTTGTTGATGTTCTTGTCGGACCCAAAGGGAAGCAACACGGCGAACAGGGGCAAAGATATGCCCAGAGTTCCGTAGCGACCCACTCCGTCATCACGGTGGGCACGCATAGCCGCGCTCCGCGGCGATCAAGTCAAGATGAAGCGAAGCCGCGTCCGCCACGAGCAACGGCAAAGGCGGCAGCGCCGTCAACGTGGACATCATCTTGACGTAACCTCGACAATGGTTGCACGTCGCTGCCTTATAGCTCGTCTCTTCTCCTTCGACGTGCAAGTAGCCCAATTGATCATGATCGCAATTGCCGCAGAACGGACAGAAGAGCCGAGCCGCTTCCCAGTCGGCCGCACACAGGCCGCAGCGGAGATAACGTCTCTGCTCCAAGCCGCGAAACTCGCCAAGAAGCGGCCAGTTTCCGCAGGTGGGACAGTAACCGTGCGGCCAGGCGATTCCTTCTCGTAGCGGCGTTAATGCTTCATTGAGTGCCGTGAACAGGGGGAATAGCGTCATTCGCAACACGGTGGCGGCCAAGCTTGGGTCGACTTGGACGGTTTGCCAGGCCTGCACGAGGCTCTCGGCACGCCCCGCCAGGACATCGCTGACCAGAGATGACGGACTCAACCGGCCCCTCCGCACGGCTTCAGCCAGATCTCTGGCTGCCTTGGTGTCCTGATGTTTTTCCACGATCGCGCAGATTTCCAGCCAGCGCTCGCGGATGAGATTATCGTCTGCCCCCATATTTTCGCCGCGCAAAAGAGGGGCGCCTTTGGTCAGCTTGGCTTGGATCGCGTCTCTGTCCAGTTGGAGGGAGCTAACGAAATCGGGATTGGGAACGCACAGAGGAAGAAGATTCCGGAGCAGTAAGATAGGGCCTTGCAAGGAGGGACGATTTACGGCCAGGCGATCGAGTTCGGCTTGGGCTTCCTCGACCTCCTTGGAAGCGGGTCGTCCTGTTCCGAACCATTTACGAAGAAAGCCGACGGCCACGCGGTTCGCCCTCCGCGCTGCGCAGGGCTGCTTCACCCAGGAGCTGGGCGATCCATTCGGGTGACGCGCAGGCCGTTCGCCATTCCTCCAAGAAGGCCGCCGCAATCGACCGAGTCGGGCCGGTCGGCGGGCCAAGGTCATCAATGATTTGCATTAGGATGGGTTCGAGGTCGGCCGGCTCTGGATCTTGGTCGCAGACCGCTTCAAGGACACGGCGCTTGAGGCCCATGCCCGTCAGGTCGGCTTTCTGATCGCGGGCACGCTGGCGGGGCGACATATCACTCGAAGCCAAAAGCAGCAACGCGAGGTTCCTGGGGCGCAATAATTCGGGCGTATCCGTGCGTTCCTCCGTCATGGCTTTTTATTCAATTTGGACCGGGGAATGACTTCGCCACCGCGGTTATTCGGGTCAGCGCCTCGTCCGCCGCCGCGCTGCCGGCCGTCTTCCGGACTGAAGGTAGCCATTACGGCTGGTCCGCGCTCAAGAATTTCCGGCGCCGTCTTGACTACACTGTAGCGCAACAAAAAGCCGCCCACCAGGGCACACCAGGCCGCCGCTGGCATGCTCCAGCCCCAAGCGCCCCCTATCCTCAGGTGCACGGCTAACGGCAGTAGGACGCCGACGATCATCGTGAAAAAGATGATCTTGCCGTTAACGGTATGAAAAAGCGGTATGAGCAGCGGGCCGAGCGATGCTAGAAATGCCGCAAAAACGACCAACTCGAGCCCCATAACCCACAAGTCGGCCCGTTCGAGTCGCTCAAAGGAGGCCGCTGTGCCCATTTTTCGCCAATGGGCGATGAGCATCATAAGCGCGATGCTCGTTGAAGCAGCCGACGTCAAAAATAGCGAGGCGATCAAGACGCTATCGCTCCAAATCGGCTGATTGGTTGCCGTCAACAGGGAGCCCGTGTAGGCGGCCACAAATAGACCAGAAAGGCAGCCGATGACTTGCAGGCCACGAGCAAACCAGCCGCGGCGCGTAAAGTGGGTGAGTTTTCCTTCGGACTTGAGACTCCCCAAAAACGACAGGCTGCTGCACAGGCCGAAGACGCTAAGAGCCCAGGAACCAATCGACATGGGGGACCAAGTCTTCATGAGCGGCGCATGCAACATGGTGCTCCATCCTTTACCGGATCCCGGCCAGCCTTCGGCAAAGGCCTCCTTGACCACTTCCGACTTGAAGAGCATGTGCCAAAAGCGACTCGGCACGTGGAGATCGATGATGAGGAGGAGGCCACACACTGCTACCAGGGGAAAGGCAATCCAGTAGCCGATGCGCGGCAATTCAAAGTCCTCGTCGGTGCCCATCAGATCGATGAGCGTGGCCATGAAGTATGACCCCGCCGCCAGCCCGCCCAGGAAAAAATACAGGATGATCCACCAGCCCCATTCAGGATCGGCAACCCAGAAGTTCATGACTTGGCCTCCGGTTTATTGGTTCGTTTGCTCTTGGCTGGCGGGTTTTCCTTTACCTGCGGCCCAGGACTGGAGGGACCGGCGAGGATCGGTTCTGGCGGATTCCCTGGAATTGCCGGCGCCACGGCCACCCTTGTGCGATTGCGGAATGTGAACAATACCCCCAAAGCGGTCATGAAGGCGGTGAAGATACTCCAAAAAGCGGAGCGCGCTACACTCCGGCTGGGCAGCTTGGGGTCCGGGGGAAGGCCGAAAACCTCGGGTTTGTCCGGCAAGAGGTAAAAGGCATTTAGCCCACCCAAGACCTTGTCATCGGCGCCATACAATTCGGCCTTCGTCATACCCTGCCGTTGCAACTGAGCGAGTCGAAGGTCGGCGTCTTTCCTCAGTTTGTTGATCGGGCCGAAGCGGATTGATTGGGTCGGGCACGCCTGGGCACAAGCCGGCGTCAGGCCGGCCTTGAGCCGGTCATAGCAAAACGTGCATTTCTGGGCGATGCCGGTCTCGCGACTCATATGGATCACGCCAAACGGGCATGCCGAAACGCAATCGCGACAGCCGTTGCAAGACGGTTCGTTGATGTAAACCGTATCGAACTCGGTCCGGAGAATCGCCCCCGTCGGACAGACTTCCAGGCACGGAGCATCAACGCAATGCTTACACACGTCGGACATCATCATCCAAGCAGCCTGCGTACGGTCCGGGTCGGGGCTGAATTGCTCGATGAACTTGACGTGCCGCCAATTGCGGTCGGTCAGGCTGCCGGTGTTGTCGTAGCTGTTGCCGGTCAACGTGGTGTGCCCATCTTTTTCAGCGGGCAGATCGTTCCACTGATGACAGGCGACCTGGCAAGCCTTGCAGCCGATGCAGACCGTGACATCGGTGAAGAATCCTACGGGTTCAGGCATGATTAGCTCTCTCTCTCCGCTTAAAAGTCATCGTCCTCCTCTTGAGGAAGAATCTCTTGTCTGACAACTTCCTTCCACGTTTTCAGAACGGCCGTGTCGGCGCCGTCAGCCACCAACCGGTCGCGCACTTCGCCCTTCTCAACCTTGAAGGTGGGAAAGGCCAGCAATAATACCGCAAGGTCGCGCAGGTCGGTAAATGACTTTGGCTTGCCGCGCCGCAGGTGATACGCTCGCACCTTGCCGGCCATCAACTCTGCTGGACTTACAACCAACACCTCGGCAATTCGTTGTGTCGGAGGCAAAATAGGTGTCGAGCGAAGATCAACCAAGTGGCGATTCCTCGACTTTTGTACTTGAAAAACGCGAAACCCTAAGCCTTTTCCGACTTCCGTGGTGCGGACGGCAATGTGAATGCGATTCTTCAAATAAGCGCGTAATTCTCGCGCCAGCTCCAGGGCACGTGGCGAAAGAATTTCGACATCCTGCGTCATGCGTGGTTCGTCAACATAGGCATTCACAGCTTGGGCGCCAAACAAAACGGCATCGTCGCGGCCGCGCAAGAATTCCAGGACCGCTTCCTGGATGCTGGCAAGAGGAAGCGGTTGCCTCATCGCGAACTCATGGAAAGACAGGATCCCGTCGCCGAACATACCTTGGCTCGCTAAGCCTTGATTTTTGTGTCAACTCTACTTACCTGACACACAAACACCTTGCCTTCGTGGATGGACACATTGGGATCGCCGACAAGGGCCGAGAGATCATTGACCACGTCGCCCGTGCTCACCCCCTTGTAACCCCAGTGCCAGGGTAAACCAACGTGGTGAACCGTCTTGTCTTTGAGGCGATAAGGCCGGATGCGCCGCGTCACCAGTGCCTTGGCCTTGATCGAACCGCGCGGCGTACTGATTTGGATCCATTCCGTGTTCCGGACTCCGATTTCTTCCGCGTGCTCCGGTGAGATTTCGCAAAAGAGTTCCGGCTGCAACTCCGTCAGCCAGGGCAGCCACCGGGTCATGACGCCGGTCAAATGATGCTCCGTCAGTCGATAGGTCGACACGACATGCGGGTAATCAGGGGAAGCAACCTTCGCGTATGGATTGCCGGGGATGTCCCATACCAGAGCCACTGGATTGCTTTGTTGCTTATAGACATTGTTATGGACGGGCGACTCGTAGGGCTCGTAGTGCGTGGGCATTGGGCCATCCACGAGCCCGGTCGGCACGTAAAGCCAGGCTTTGCCGTCACCCTTCATGATGAAAGGCGATGCGCCGTCGTGGCTATCGAGGCCCACACCGTTGGGCTTGGCCGGGGTGTCGGGCGCTTTGCCGACCGCGAAGTCGGGGACGTCAAAGCCGACCCATTTCTTTTTGGCCGGGTCCCAGTACACGTAGCCGTGCAAACTCTCACCGGTCGATGCGGCATGCTCCCTGGCCAAACGCGATTCCTTCGCCCAGGGGAAACCCTTGAGGTCGGCGGAGGCGCGATTGTACATCAAGCGGCGGTTGGCCGGCCAAGAAAAGGCCCAACCCAGAGCCACCCAGTCGTCGCCTTTTCGATTGGCCGCGTGATTGTGGCCTTCGGGCTCATCCTTGGTCGGCGCATAGACCCCCGAATAAATCCAGGCGCCGCAAGCGGTGCTGCCGTCGTCCTTGAGATCGCTAAAGCTGGCAACCGGCTTGCCTTCGAGCGGTTTGCCGGGCGTAAACACATACCCATTAATCTCCTTGAGAAGGAGTTCGGCGGAGGGCTCGTCCTTGATCGCCCATTCGGCATTGGCCTTTTCGTCCAGGAAATTCCAGACCATGGCAAGAATGGGACGATCGCGCTTCCCTTTGCTGTCGGCGTAAAGCTTCTTGAGGCGCACACCCAGGTGGTAGCTAAACCAGATATCGGACCGGGCATCGTCGGGCGGATCGAGGGCTTTGTCATGCCACTGCAACAGCCGTTGAGTATTGGTAAAGCTGCCGTCCATTTCCGCCACCGCGGCAGCGGGCAAGAAAAAAACTTCCGTCTTGATATCCTCCGGCTTCATCCGGCCGCTTTTCACTTCCGGCGAGTCTTTCCAGAAAGTGGCAGTCTCGGTCTCATACAAATCGCGAACCACAAGCCAATCCAGTTTCGCCAGCGCCTGGCGCTGGAAGGACGCGTTCTGGCCCCCAACGGCCGGGTTTTGGCCCATGGCAAAGAAGCCCTTTACCACTCCGTTGGCCATGTCGATGAACATCGGCATGTGTGAGTGGTCGCCGACATTTTTCGGCAAATAATCGTAGGCGAAATTGTTCTCCGCCGTGGCATCATCGCCGTACCAGGCTTTGAGCTGGCTGACGATGAATTTGGGGAAGTTGGCCCAGTAAGAGGTTGGTGATGTTTCCTTGCGGATGTAGTCCACGAGACTATCGTGAGGCTGGCGGGCGTCGGGTGTGTTCAGGTAGCCCGGATGGAGATTGTAAAGAGTGGCAACATCAGTCGAGCCTTGAATGGTCGCATGGCCGCGCAGCGCCAGGATCCCGCCGCCGGGCCGGCCAATGTTGCCTAGCAATGACTGCAAAACGGAGGCGGCGCGAATCATTTGCACGCCGGTCGTATGCTGAGTCCAACCGACTGCGTATACGACAGCGCCGGAGCGGTCGGGTCCGGCGTTATTCCACACCGTGTCGAACACTTTCAGGAATGTCGCCCGCGGCGTTCCGCAAACCTCCTCCACCATTTCGGGCGTGTATCGCTGATAATGCTTGCGGAGGATTTGATATACGCAGCGTGGATTCCTTAACGAGAGATCCTGATTAGGCCGAGGTCCTACCAGCTTGCCGACCTGATCGGTGAAGGATTCCTTCGTTACTTTGTCGGCCTCCTTGGGCTTGGACGGCTCCGTCTCATACCGCCATTTCTTGGCGTCGTATTTGCGCGCGCCCGCGTCGAAGCCGGAGAAAAGACCGGCCCTTTCATTATCCTCGGTGTCGCTAAACTCCTCGGTAATTAGCGTGGCCGCGTTGGTGTAATGGACCAGATAATCGTGGAAGAACTTTTCCCGGGCCGTGAGTTGATTGACGTCTTTTTGAAGGATGGGCTCCAATTGCTGGAGGACAAGATTGATGAGCGTGCCCAGGAAGACGATGTCCGATCCGGCCCGCAGAGGGGCGTAGATATCGGCCATGGCCGAGGTGCGCGTAAACCGCGGATCGGTGTGCATGACGGTACAAGGATTGACGGCCCGCGTCTTGGCCTTCATAACCCAGCGAAATGCCACCGGGTGGCACTCCGCCATGTTGGACCCCATGATGAGGATGCTGTCGGAATGCTGCAAGTCCATCATAAAGGTGGTGGCGCCGCCCCGACCAAAGGAAGTGCCCAGACCGGGCACGGTTGCGCTGTGTCATATCCGGGCCTGGTTTTCGAGGCTCACCACCCCCAACGCCCGCATGAGCTTGCACTGGATGTAATTCCATTCGTTATCCATCGTGGCTCCGCCTAGCGAGGCGATGGCCTGCGTATTATTGACAAGCTTTTCGACCTCCTTGCCGTCCTTGTCCTTGAAAGGATTGCCATATTTATCGGCCTTGGCCCTTTCCACGAATGTGCGGTCCCGCGTATCTTTGACTCGGTCCGCAATTCGATCCATAGCCCAGTCGAGGGTCTTTGTCTTGTCCCATTCCTTGGCGCCGGGAGCACGGTACCAAACCTTGGTGATCCGGTTTGGATTGACGGCAAGTTGAAACGTGGCCGCTCCCTTGGGGCAAAGCGTGCCCTGGCTGATAGGACTGTCGGGATTGCCTTCAATGTTGATAATCTCGTCGCGGTTGGTCTTCTCGTTTTTCCGGACGCTGACAATTTGACCGCAGCCCACCGCACAATAGGGACAAACGCTGGGCACCTCTCGCGTGTCGGCAATCTTGAGTCGGCGCACTTCGGTTTGGGCGGCACGCAGGTCCATGCCCAGGCCGAGGAGCCCCCCCAAGGCCAAACCGCCGCCCGTGGACGTGCGAAGAAAATCACGGCGGTTGAAAGAGGCGGTTGTACTCGTCATGGAGTGTTCCGATCGAGACGTGGTATTGAATGACTTAACCCCTGCTTCCATCTATAGCAGTCGTAGTCCTATCAATCAATTGGTTTGCGAACTTGAACCCTGCCCTAAAGCAGGCTGCTTCTGCCCCTCACGTGGCCTCCTCCGTCCGCGGATTATCGCTGACTTGCCAGTCAAGGGATTGAACCCGACTGAGGCATTTGCCATGATGAGCCGTCGTAGTGCTTACTTGCCCACCAAGAGGAGACAAATACCATGCCGCCAACCAAAGAAAAGACCTACACTGAAGCGGAAATTACCGCGAAGCTGCAAGAGACTGGATTGGACCGCTGGTACCTTGAGGACGGTTGGCTTCGCCGCAAGTTCACGACCGACGGCTGGCCCACCACCCTTATGTTAACCAATGCCATTGGCTATCTCTGCGAGGCAGCCTACCACCATGCCGATCTAGCGATTACATGGGGCAAGCTCTGGGTAAAACTCCAGACGCACTCGGCCGGAGGCATCACCGACAAAGACTTCGCCCTAGCCAAGAAGATCGAGGAAGTGGTTCTGTGGCGTCCCGAAGCGGGCAGCGCTTTGGAAGGCACCCCGAACAAGTTTGTTCAAGGAAAGTGACCGCAGGGTGTGGGCAGTAGGGAATAGGCAGTAGCCTGGGCTCTACCAAGTGACAGCCGCATTAATTGTGACAGGGAAACCGATTTCGTAGGGTGGGACGAGTCTTCGAGTCCCACCAAAGCGCTGGTGGGACTCGAAGATTCGTCCCACCCTACACCTACTACCTACTCCCTACGTGAGGTTTCCATGCTCCAGGTCGGCTTCGGCGTTGCCGATATCACACCTCCTATTGGCGCGGAGATGCCTGGCGGGTTTGGCAAGAACCTTAGCAAAGGGGTCAAGGATAAGCTCTACGCAGTTGCCTGCGTGATTTATGACGGGGCGACTCCCATTGCCCTAGTGGGCACGGATACTTTGATGATCGGCCGGCCTACGGTCGAGGCGGCTCGGCGATCCATTCAGAAGGCGACGAAGATTCCGGGCGAAAATGTCCTGATAGGCGCCAGCCACACCCACAGCGGCGGTCCAATTATTGGCTGCTTCGGCTCGGAAGGCGATCCAGACTACCTCGATAAAGTCGCCAAAGGAATCGCCTCTGCGGTTGGCGATGCTTGGAACTCGCTTCATGCTTCCGAAGTGGGCATCGGCATGGGGCAGGAAAATAGCATTTCCTTTAATCGCCGATTCTTGATGCGCGACGGCCGCGAGATCACCCACCCCGGAAAACCCGGTGTCAAATACAACGCCGACATTGTCGTCGCTGCCGGGCCCATTGACCCGGACGTCGGCGTGCTGGCGGTCCGACAATGCAAGGACAAGCTGGCCGGCATTGTTGTCAATTTCGCCTGTCATAACACTGTCGTGGGCGGTAACGAGTATTCCGCGGATTACGTGGGTTACCTTCGCAAGCATTTGAAGGCCCATTATGGAGAGAATACTCCGGTAGTCTTTCTTCTTGGCCCGTGCGGCGACATCACGCAAGTCGACAACCAATCCACGGCCCGCGAATTCGGCGTTGAACATGCCGACATGATGGGAATGAAGCTGGCCTCCGCGGCCATTCGCGCCATTGACCGCATGGTCTGGCTGACCGAGGCGCCGACCAGCGCCACCGCTGAAACGGCGTTGCTCGCTATTCGACCCGAACCCGATCCGGACGCCGAGCGCCCGCCCTATGGCCTGGGCAGCGATGGATCCAAGATCGTCGCGGACACTTACGCTCGTGAACGCGACTTGGTGGCCCAAGAACGCAAGAAAACGCCGAAGATTACTTGCGAAGTCCAGGCCGTTCGCATCGGTCCCCTGGGAATTGCGACCAACGGCTCCGAGTATTTCTGCGAATATGGGCTTCGCATCAAGAAATGTTCGCCTTTTAAGCTCACGTGGGTCGTCAGCCTGGCTAACGAGTATATCGGTTATGTGCCTACAGCCCAGGCGTTCATCAGCGGCGGCTATGAGCCGCGCACAGCGCGCAGTAGTAAACTAGCTCTGGAAAGCGGCCAGCGTCTCGTGGAAACCGCACTCAAGGCTCTGACCAAAATCGTTCCCGCCGCTCCCCCACCCAAATAAGGGAGTCGGATAGCAAAGTAATGGTAAATCCTTTTCCACCGCCGGCGCTGCCGCCACTTCGCCTCGGCAACCTGAAGCTTGCCAGCCGGTATGTCCTTGCGCCCTTGGCCGGCTACACCAACATGCCCTTTCGCCTGGCCGTACGCGAACTTGGCGGTATTGGGCTCGCCACGACCGACCTGGTCAACGCCCGAGCGCTCCTGCAAGGCAGCCGAAAATCGCTTGAATTGGTTGACACCTGCCCCGCCGATAATCCCCTCTCCATTCAACTTTACGGCGCCAATCCCGCTGAAATGCGAACGGCCGCCCAATGGTGCGAAAGCTACGGCGTGGCGTCGATCGACATCAACATGGGTTGCCCCGTCCACAAAGTCACCCGCGGCGGTGGCGGCTCGGCGATGATGTGCGACCCGAAAAGCACCATTGATTTGGTGGCTGCCGTAGTGGAAGCCGTTAGCATTCCCGTGACGGTGAAGATGCGACTCGGCTGGGATGAAACGAGCTGGAGCGCTCCGCATTTCGCTCGCGAGTTTGAAAAAGTGGGTATCGCCGGTTTGATTATTCACGGGCGAACGCGCGCTCAGGGTTTTACCGGCTCGGTCAGCCTCGATGGGATACGGGCCGTCGCCGAAGCCGTGGAACGCATCCCGATTATCGGCAACGGGGACGTTCGCAACCTTGCCGATGCGGCCCGGATGCTCGCTGAAACCAACTGTGCCGGCATTGCTATTGGCCGCGGCGCTTTGCTCAATCCCTGGATCTTCACTCAATTGCAGCGCTGGGAAGAGACGGGCGACCCAGGCCCTCGGGCGAGTTACGAGCATCACCTCGACTTCATGAGCCGGCATTTTCATTTACTCGTCGATCAACGGGGCGAACATTTTGCCTCACTGACGTTTCGCAAAGTCGCCAATTGGTATTGCAAGGTGCTGCGGCCGGGACGTGCAATTCAGCAGCGGCTGATGTTTCTAGATAGCGCAGCCACATTCGACGCTATCGTGCAAGAAATACGCGATGCCGCGGCCGTAATTGGGACAGCCGATTGGATTCATCCCGAACCCACCATCGCGGTGCCGCAGGGGCCGATGGAGCGCTGGTGATCCTACGCGCTCAGCAGCCCGCAGTGCAAGCAAGGAACGTCTGCAAAATTCTCGTACCAAGTCCTTGGTCGTGGGGCTAGGATGGTGTTCACGTAGGTTCGTTCACAGGCACTATCCAAGACAACCGCCGCGCTCAAGACTCGGACACGCTCGGCATGCCTGCCTTACACTTAGCCACCTTCACCTGCGATGTAACCCCGCCGGCCGGCCATCCCCTATGCGGCGGCTGGATCGAGCCGGTGCGCGGTGTAGACGATCCGCTGCGAGCCCTCGGGCTTATTCTCTTGGGCATGGGGCGACCCGTGGTCCTCTGCGCGGTGGATTGGTGCGAATTGCGCAATGAGGCCAATCTCGCCTGGTCCAAGGCACTGGCCCAAGCGACTCACACGGTCCCGGAAAACGTCGCCGTTCAATGTGTTCATCAGCACAACGCGCCGATGGCCGATGTGGCGGCGGAGCGCTTGATTGAAAAGACGAAGGCGGCTACTCCCTTGCTTGATTTGAAGTTCTTCGATGCGGTCGTCAATAAAGCGGCGGATGCGGCCAAAATGGCGCTGAAGAAGACAACCGCCTTCACTCACATCGGCATGGGCAAAGCTAAAGTGGATCGAGTCGCCTCCAATCGCCGCATTGTCGATGAACGCGGCAAGGTCAAATACACACGCACGAGCGCGACCGCGGATCCCAAAGTGCGCGAGGAACCGGAAGGATTGATCGATCCCTGCCTGAGGACTTTGAGTTTTTGGAATGAGCAGGCGCCCTTGGTTGCTCTGCATTATTACGCGACCCATCCCATGAGTTACTACGGTGATGGCCGCGTGAGCAGCGACTTTACCGGCTTGGCCCGCCAGAAGCGCCAAGACGATGATTTGGCGGTTAGACAAATCTACTTCACCGGCTGTGGCGGCAATATCACTGCCGGCAAGTATAACGACGGCGCCAAGGAGACCCGACCCGTGCTACGCGACCGCCTGTATGAGGCGATGAAGTCCGCCTGGAAAGCGACCGAGCGACATACCATCAAGGAATGGGACTGGCGCGTGGAGCCCATTAGACTGCCGCCACGTTCGGAAGCATCGTTCGGCGCGGAAGAAAGCCGCAAACTCTTGGAGGACGAAAAGCTAGCCACCGTAAAGCGCAACAATGCCGCTCTCCAGTTGGCATGGCTGGAACGCATCGACGAACCGATCAACGTGACTTGTCTAGATTTTGGCAAAGCGGCCGTTTTGCACCTGCCCGGCGAACCATTCGTCGAATATCAACTCAAGGCCCAGGAGACGCGCCCCGACGCATTTGTCTGCGTTGCCGGCTACGGCGACGGCGGACCAGGCTATATTCCGACGGCCAAGGCGTACTTGGAAGGCGGCTATGAGCCCACCGTCGCCTTGGCGGGACCCAAAAGCGAGTCGATTCTGAACGAGACCTTGGCCAAGTTGCTCAAGCCTAAAAAAACCGACTGATCGAGGGACTCTCCATGCGAAGCTTACTTTTGATCGTTGGGCTGAGCGGTGTAGTGCTCACTGCGGACAGCTCATTGGTGGCTGCGGAAGACAGTTCCAGCTCTTTCAAAGCCGGCGTAGCGGTAAAGGTTGTTACCCCGAAGGAACCCCTTTGGATGGCCGGGTACGCAGGTCGCAAAAAGCCGGCCGAAGGTAAAGTCCACGACCTGAAAGTAAAAGTCCTGGCCCTGCAGGACGGCAAGGGCAAGAAACTTGTCCTGCTTACCAGCGATCTACTGGGTTTATCGCGCAGCTTGGCCGATCAAATCGCGGCAGAAGTGATCAAGAAAAGCAACCTGTCTCGCGAGCAAATCATGCTGACCTCCTCCCACACGCATTGCGGGCCAGTTCTCGGAGGCTTGCTCAGCGATATGTACGAGATGCCCCCGGAGCAGCCCAAAATGATCGCTGCCTATACCGAGGAACTGAAAAGGGCGATCATCGACACCATTCTTGCCGCCCTTGACGACCTGAAACCCGCTCGGTTTGCCATCGGCGCGGGCAAAGCGGGATTCGTCATGAATCGGAGGCAACCGACCGACAAGGGCGTTATCATCGGCGTCAATCCCAAGGGGCCGGTTGATCCTGAAGTGCCCGTGCTGCGCGTTGAAACACCTGACGGCAAACTCCGAGCCGTGGTCTTCGGTTATGCTTGCCACAATACGACGCTGGACTTCTTCAAATGGTGCGGTGATTACGCGGGGTTCGCGCAGGCGATGGTCGAGGGCGATCATACCGGCGCCGTGGCCATGTTCTGGAGCGGCTGCGGCGGCGACGCCAATCCCAACCCGCGCAACAAGCTGGAACATGCCGAGCAGCATGGCCGCGAACTGGCTGATGCCGTCGAAAGCGTCCTGAAGAAAGACATGAAATCCCTTCAAGGAACTTTTGCGGCCCATTACGACAAAATCTCGCTGCCGCTGGATGACCTGGGGACCAAGGAAAAACTGGCCGAGCGCCTTGATGCGGATTTATCGAACAAGCAATACGCGGTCCGCGCGCGTGCCAACCGCTTGAAAAAGATCCTGGATTCCGGAGGCACGATCGACGATCACTATCCGCATTACCCAATCCAGGTCTGGCGGCTGGGCGACGAAGTGCTGTGGGTCGCTCTGGGCGGCGAAGTCGTAGTCGAGTACGCCTTGAACCTCAAGAAAGATCTGAGCGCCAAGAAGGAGGGCGCTCCGACCGTTTGGGTGACAGGTTACGCCAACGACGTGATGGCCTATATCCCCACGGCCGCCATGCTCAAGGAGGGTGGTTACGAACCCGATTACTCGATGATTTACTACGGCTTCCCCGGCAAATGGGCGCCGACAGTGGAGACTAAGATTCTCGACAAAGTGAAAAGTCTAAGTAGGAATCCATAAAGAATCACCATTAGAAATGAAGCAAGGGTGGCCGGGTCTGAGGTACTCCGAAGCCCCGGGATGCCGCGCCGGGGCTTCGGAGTACCTCAGACCCGGCCACCCACAAGGTAAATCATTATGCGCTCCTACTTAGTAGGGAATTAACTACACAGTCCAGGCGCCAAGCGCCGAGGCGGCTAAGTGTGGTCTGCCATGATCATGAATGATGATCCGTGGAAAATGATTTGGGGCCAGCCCTATATCGACGCCACGCGCTTGGCCGCTGCTTTGGAACAGGATTTGACCAAGACTTCTCATCCAGACTTTCGAACGCGGCTGCTTGTTCGTGACGCGGCAAGGGCGGTCCAATCCTATTGGGGACCGAGGAAATTCGCTCAGTGGCTTAGGAAAAGCCCTGTAGCTCAAAGCCTTCGTACGATTCTTGAAGAAGATCTGGGTGAAATCGGCTTCCCCAATATCCGGAGCAGACTGGTGACAGGCATCGATGCCACTCAGGTCAAACAGATCTTTACCATCTTGGGAAGAGAGGTCAGGGATCGAGTCGAGGTTAATGTGGCCGGCACCATTCCCACGCTGCTCGAAGGCCTTACGGTCCGGCCAACCGCGGACATCGACCTGGTGGACGAAGTTCCGGCTGCCATTCGAAAGCAGCGGGCGCTTTTGCAGCGGATCAAGGCCGAATACGGTCTGACGTTGGGGCACGTCCGGTCCAATTGGCTGCCCATCCACTGGGAAAACCGGCGCCATTTCCTTGGCGATTTTGGAGGCTTGCGTGTCTATCTCGTCGATGCCTACGATATTTTCGTCAGCAAGCTCTCCAGCAAGATGAAAAAGCATCAAGACGACTTGAGAGTTCTTGCCCTGAAACTCGACAAAGACCACGCCCGCAAGCGGCTGTTTGAATTTGGCCACGGATTCTTGAGCGACCCACGGATTCGAAAGCCCATTGAGGTCAACTGGCAATTCCTTTTTCAGGAACCTCTCGTTCTTGAAGATTTGGCCAAACCGATTGAAAAGCCGAAGCCTGGAAGGAGAGAATCTTCCAACGAAAAAACAAGGCGTCATCGACGAAAACCTAAGTAATGATTAATCTCCCGGAGGCCGCTGCCCGACGAACGCTCGGTCGCCACTTACATCTGGAGGACGCCTGATGCGGCAAGTGGTTCTATTTGGCTATTCGGCTGTTCTGTTAATAAGCGTCCTGGCCTCTGGGCCCTCGTCTCCACAACCATTCCGTGCCGATTCCGACGCAAAGCAAAAAGACATTGGCCCCCTCACGCCCAAAGAAGAGCAGGCCACGTTTCGGGTGCCCAAAGGATTCAAGATCGAACTCGTCGCCTGTGAGCCGAGCATCGTCGATCCCGTAGCGATGGCATTCGACGAGCAGGGTCGCCTGTTCGTGGCGGAGATGAGCGGCTATCCCAATGCGGGCGTGGCGACCGGTAAGATCGCCTCCGGAAGAATTAAACTCCTCGAAGATAAAGACGGCGACGGCTATTTCGAATCGGCGACAACCTATGCGGACGGATTACGCTTCCCCACTTCCGTCATGCCTTACAAAGGCGGCCTCCTCGTTGCCAACGCCCCGGATTTGCTTTATCTCTACCCCGACAAGGAAGGTCGGCTTCAGCGCCGCACGCTGTACACGGGATTTGCCCTGGACAACATCCAGCAGCTCCTTAATAGCTTGCAATGGGGCCTGGACAATTGGGTGTATGCCTGCGCCGGCGGCAGCGGCGGCACGATTCGGTCCGCTGAAAAAACTGACGTTCCGGCCATCACGCTTCGTGGCCGCGGCATTCGCTTTCACCCCGATCAGCCAGGCAGCCTCGAACCGACGTCGAGCGGCGGGCAATTCGGTCTGGCGGCGGACGAATGGGAACAGTGGTTTACCGCCACCAACAACCAGCACCTGCGGCACATCGTCCTACCCGATCACTACCTCCGGCGCAACCCCGAACTGGCCGTCAACGCGGTCACGCTAGACATCCCGGATCACGAAGCGGCCTGCAAGGTCTTCCGCATCAGCCCGTTCGAACCTTGGCGCGTGGAACGCACTCAGCGCCGCAGGGAGGGGCCCGACTCGAAGCATTTTCCGTCCACCGAGCTTGTTCCCGGCGGTTATATCACTTCGGCGTGCAGCCCTGTCGTTTACACTGGCGGCCTTTTTCCTGAAAGGTACCAGGGCAATACCTTCGTCTGCGACCCGGCCAACAACTTGGTCCATCGCGACGTCTTGGCGCCGCACGGCGCGACCTTTGTGGCTCGGCGCGGCGATGCCGACTGCGAGTTTCTGGCTTCCACCGACCCCTGGTTTCGACCGGTGAATCTAACGATCGGCCCGGATGGCGCCCTTTACGTTGCGGACTTCTACCGCGAGGTCATCGAAACGCCCATTTCATTGCCGGATGATATCAAGAGAAAACTCAACCTGGAAAGCCGGGGCAGGGGCCGCATTTGGCGCATCGTCCCGGAAGGCTTTGCCCGGAATAAGAAGCCGAGTCTTTACAAAGAGAGCGTGGAAGACCTCGTAAAACACCTCGGCCACGCTAATTCTTGGTGGCGTTTGACGGCTCAACGGCTCCTCGTGGAACGGCACGATTCCAAGCCCGTTGCTCCGTTGGAAATACTGGCCAGGGAAGCTACTTTTTCTCCGGGCCGCGCTCACGCGCTGTGGACGCTGGACGGTCTCAACGGCCTGAAAGACGCTCTAGTATTGGAGGCCCTAAACGACAAGGAAGCCGGGGTTCGCGAGCAGGCCTTGCGGTTGTCCGAGCATCGACTGCCGAATTCTTCAGCGCTGCGAGAGGCCGTTGTTAAGCTGGCGGACGATCCATCGCCGCGCGTACGGTTTCAATTAGCCTTCACCCTTGGCGCGATGGACGTGCCCAAGGCGGCTAGAGCACTCACCAAAATCGCGCAGCGCGACGCGGCTGACCCCTGGACGCAGATGGCCATCCTGAGTTCCGCGCGAAACTCTTCGGCCGCGCTCTTAGAAAGCTTGCTTGCGAGCAAAGATTTCATCAAGGATATCACGCCGCCCAAGCAAGAGTTCTTGGCGCGGGTGGCCGCGATTTTGGGCGCACGGCCCGATGACAAGGAATTGGCGCGCGTTTTGAACCAACTCGGCGATTGTCCGGAAGAGTCGGATGCTTTTGCGCTGGCTGTCCTGAAAGGCCTGGGCGAAGGGATGTATAGCAGCGGGCAGGTGTTCGCCGGTTACTGGCAGCATCCATCGGCTTCTCTCAAGGAGCCCCTTGAGCATATCCGGCCCGTCTTTCAGCGGTCGCTGAAGAAGAGTCACGATGACAAGCGGAATCCTGGGGAAAGAGCGGCTGCCATCGGCCTGTTGGCTTACGGTCCTTTTACCGACGCTGCTCTGTTGCAGGATCTTCTGGACCCCAAGAATCCGCTTGAAGTTCAATTGGCAGTCGTGCGCACGCTTTCCATCCAGGATGATGTCCGAGCCGCCGACATGCTTCTGGCATCCTGGTCTGGCTACAGCCCCGTTATTCGCCGTGAGGTTCTCGAAGCCCTGTTCGCTAGAAAAGACCGGCTTCTTCACCTCCTGGACGCTCTTGAAAAGAAAACCATCTTGGCCGCTCACCTCGACCCCGCCCGCGTTCAGCAATTGAAAAACCATCCCAATGCTCAAATAAGAACGAAAGCCGAAGCGTTGCTTCAAGGCCAAATCGAGGCGGATCGCAAGAAGATCGTCGATGACTACCGGCCCGCCCTCGACCTCAAGACCGATGCGGCGAAAGGAAAACTGGTTTTCAAAAAGACCTGCGCCACCTGCCATCGCCTGGAAAACGAGGGCGTCGAAGTCGGTCCCGATCTCTTATCGGCGCTACGAAATAAAACGCGCGAAGGGCTGATCATCGACATTCTCGACCCCAGCCGCGAGGTCGATCCGCGCTACGTGAACTACGTGGTAACCACGAAAGCCGGGCGAATTCTGACGGGCATGATCGCCCTGGAGACGCCCACGAGTCTAACTTTACGCCGCGCCGAAAAAGCCGAGGACACGATCTTGCGCAGCCAGATCGAGGAAATACAGGCCACGACAAAGTCCCTGATGCCCGAGGAACTGGAAAAGCTATTAAGCAAACAGGATTTAGCGGATTTGATTGCCTATTTGCAAGCGGTGGCAACGGCGAAATGAAAGACGAGAAGCCTGGGCTGATGAAACCCCGGCGAGGTTTCATCCGGTTTTATTTGCGCCTTCGGTCTCCCCTCTCCCTCGAGTGCAGCAATAGCGTTCGGCACGGTTGGGGATTGGGTTGTTCCCATCGTTTTTTTCTGCGCCTGGTCCCGGAGGGACTATCGAAAATAGCCCAGCGATTTATCGCTGGGTTAGCGTTCGACCCGGTAAGGTCAAGTCCCGTAGGGACGGCTGAAAGAGGGTCCGGTTCAGCCGTCCCTACGGGACTTGAGAATTGAAGATTCTCTTCTTCCCCAGCGATAAATCGCTGGGCTATTTTCGAATGCCCCTAACGGGGCTACATGCCCTTCCTCGAATGTCGTGACGAACACTATTGCTGAGTACAGGGGAGAGGTGACGGCGCAACAGATTCCTTGTTTTCCTCAACCCACTCCAAGCCTTACCCAAATGTGAGATCCAAAAAAGAGAAGTTCTGATGTCGATGCACCAATACATTTGCCGCGCCGTCTTCCTCTTTGTGTTCAGCCCAAACCTAGAGGCACAGGACAGCAAGCTTCCTTTCTATGCCGATAAGTCGAATCTTCTGATTCTTATTGAAGGCAACAAGGAACGGCCAATCAAGACCGAGTCGGACTGGCAAAAACGCCGTGCTCATATCCTTGCCAACATGCAACTGGTGATGGGACCGCTTCCCGATGAGTCGCGTAAGCCGCCTCTGGAAGTGGAGGAGTTGGAAAAGAAGGAATTGACGAAATGTATCCGCAAGAGAATTACTTTCGCCGTCGAGCATGGCGATCGGGTCCCGGCTTATTTGCTGATTCCGAAGGATTTGAAGGATAAGGCGCCGGCCATGCTTTGTTTGCACCAGACGACCGCCATTGGCAAGGGAGAGCCGGCCGGTGTAGGAAGCACGAAGAATTTGAAGTATGCCCTGGAGCTAGCCGAGCGCGGCTACGTCACTTTAGCGCCGGACTATCCAGACTTCGGCGACTACAAATATGATCCTTATGCTCACGGCTACCAAAGCGCCACGATGAAAGGCATTTGGAACCACATGCGGGCCATCGATCTTTTGCAATCTCTTTCCGAAGTTGATAAAGACCGCATCGGTTGCATCGGCCATTCGTTGGGCGGACACAATACGCTCTTCGCGGCCGCCTTCGATCCGCGTATTAAGGTCGCGGTCAGCAGCTGTGGCTTCACCTCGTTTCCTAAATACTACAAGGGCGATCTGACCGGCTGGTCGCACAAGGGCTATATGCCGCGTATCGCCACGGAGTATGGCAAGGATCCGAAGAAGATGCCCTTCGACTTCCCCGAAATCCTCGCCGCCCTCGCCCCGCGGGCCGTCTTCATCAACGCGCCCTTGCATGATGACAATTTCGAAGTATCCGGCGTCAAGGATTGCGTTAACTCAGCCAAACCGATTTTCGAATTGCTGAAAGCGAAAGACAAGCTTACCGCGGAGTATCCCGATTGCGGACATGACTTTCCCGAGAAGGTCCGCGAGGCGGCTTACCGGTTTCTAGACAAGAACCTGAAGAAAGAACAATAAGGCAAGCCAAGGAACAGCCGGATGAACTTTTGTCGAAGGACAACGCCGAATAGGAGAAGTCCTGAAAGCTACTAATCCTTCGGTTTATTCGCATTCATTTCATGAGTCGTGAAACGAATGTTCTGGCAATCGTGCAGGTCAGAAACACTTTATGCGAAAGCGTTTAGAAGATTTCATTTGGAAGTAACTACTTTCGTTTCATTCATTTCACGGAGCCCTCCCTCTTGCGCACTGTTCAGATCCTTTCAATCCCGGCGGGAACGGGGGTCTCTGCGTAACCAGGCCAAGGCGCTCCGCTACCGCTTTAAAATCGAAGCTCGTTTCTAGGCGGTGGGCCGTGCTACCCAGCGCACAATGTTCGTTTCCGCCGGGTGCGTGAGGGGGTCGGGAAACGAACTTTCCTAAGACTAACGGCGACAAAGGCTTCGGGACAAAAAGATCGTTTCTCTATTAGTTACGGCGACATGAAACCCTGCCATCTGGGTCCAAGGAAACTCAGGGCACTACGGACGATCTCCGGGATCGCCCCAGGCGATTTTTTGAAGACTGCGGGACGGCGACGCAGGAGGACACGGGCTTCGTCTCGGTTGGTG